>WNGE01000259.1_pt1 | contig 94839 bp, 83 predicted proteins | sample 5400651 | NCBI WGS metagenome assembly WNGE01 (sample SAMN13153370, study PRJNA577476) | soil metagenome | isolation source: 60 cm soil or saprolite under grassland replicate 2 | place: USA:California | collected 2016-06-15 | reverse complement strand
CGGCGCGAGCCACGTTCACAAAGACGGACGGCGCGCCCCCCTCCCGGGCCATCCAGTCGAGCAGCGTCGGTCCGAAATCGAAGCTCAGGAACTCATAGATGGGAACGAGCGGTTGGTACGCTTCCCGCGTGATGCGGACGTTCCAGTCGTGATCGGGCGCCGCCGATGGCTCGACATCGACCAGGCCAGTCCAGGGATTCTCACGCGGCGGCTGGTAGAAGTGTCCGTGAATGACGACGCTCATGCCAGCGCTTCGACGATGCTGCGTAGGACGTTGGGGAACAGGTTGTCCTGCGCCCCCAGCGCTTCCACCCGCTGCATCGTCGCATCATCGATCTTGCCGCTCGCGAGTACCCGCACGAGGTCCTCGGCCTGCCCGCAATGCTCGTCGAACCGCTGATTGGCGTAGTCCGCCGCTTCCGCGGTGGAGATGATGAACTGCCAGTCCGACGCTTGCGCGAGCAGCATCGACCGCGTCGCCTGCGCGAGTACCGCCCGCGGCTTGGGTCCACCCGCGAGCGCTTTGGGCGCGACGGCCCAATACGCCTCCTCGAGCGCCCAGAGCCGTTTCCACGTCCACGACGTTTGCTCGTTCAGCCACATCGAGAAGTCGCCGTTCTTGCCCCACGAGCCCTCGGTCAGCTGGATTGTGGGCCGCGATTTCCCGCCGTCCGCGATGTGCTGGCGGGCCGTGACCGGCCGGACGCCGTTGCGCGCGAGCTGCCGGTAGAGCTGCTCGAGAAAGTCGACGCCTTCGAACCACCAATGTCCAAACAGCTCGGCATCGAACGGCGCGGTCACGACCGGCTGCGGGCCGCGCGCTGCCTTCTGCTCCTGTACCCGGCTCGCCGTTTCGCGCAGCACACTCGCGAAGTGCTCCGCGTGATTCCGCGCCGTGTTGCCCGCGGCGCCGGGGTCGTAGCGCTGCTTGCCGCCGAGGTCGACGCCGCTGCCGGTAACGCGCCACAGCCGCAGCCCGTCGGGCCAGCGAATCTTGTGGAACTCGAGGTACCACTCGTCGCCGGGGTAGCCCTGGGCGCGCGACCACACCTGGCCGGACGCTTTGGGGTCGCGCACCAGCGCGAACAGATCGTGCGCCCGGCGCTTCGACGCTGCGACCCGATACGCGACGTACGGCGTGCGCGGCCCGGTGACCGGGATCGCCTCGACGTCGGGATATCCGAGCGCGGCGCCGGCCAGCACCAGGTGGGTGTCGACGAAGAAGTAGCGATAGCCGGCGGCGGCGAGGTGCTCATCGGTGCCGGCGCGGTAGGATTGCGGGCGCGCGCCGGCGGGTCCCCACGGCCCGCCCGGCCGGTACGCGCATTCCGGGAGCCAGCAGCCGGTCGGCGCGCGGCCGAAGAGCCGTTTGTGCTCCGCCACGCCCACCGCGAGCTGGAGTCGAATGCTCTCATCCCGCGCGAACAACGGAAGAAAACCGTGCGTCGCCGCGGACGAAATCAATTCGATGCGCCCGCGATCCTCGAATCCGCGCAGCGCGCCGATCAGGTCGCCGTCCAATGAGCGGAACAACGCCAGCAGCCGCGTCAGGCGTTCGTGCCAGAACCTGGCGATCGGGACGAGCGCTGCGTCGCCCGACGCCGCCAGGTGCGCGGGCGCGCCGGCCGCGCCTTCCAGACGGCGCGCCATGTACGCCTCGAACTCGCTGACGAACGACGGATGTGAGAGCTGGTTGGCGAGCACCGGCGTGACGCCGAGGGTGATCGGTGCCGGGATCTTCTCGCGCTCCAGTGCCTGCAGCGCTTCGATCAGCGGCAGGTAGCTGTCGAACGCGGCTTCGCACAGCCACACGCTACCGTGCGGCCAGCGGCCGTGATGCAGGACGTACGGCAGGTGACCGTGGAGCGTGAGCACGAAATCCATCGAGGAACCTTTAGCGACGGGCGTTCACGCCTCGTCCACCCTTGCTGCGGGTGGACCGCTTGCGGGGCGCGCGTCCGCTCTTGTCGGCGGCGGACGTGTCGGGAATGGCGCGCGCGGCCGCCGCGCGGGTGTAGACCGCCGCGTAAGCCTCGGCGGGCTGGCGCCAGGAGAAATCCTTGCGCATGGCGCCGCGCGCCAGATCGCTGAACCAGGCGCGATCCTGATACAGCGTCACGGCGCGTTGCACGGCGCGATCGAAGGCCTCAGGGCTGTAGGCATCGTAGAGGATGCCCGTCACGCCGTCGTCGATCGTATCGGCGAGCCCGCCGACGCGGCGCGCCACGGGCAGCGCGCCGTAGAGTTGCGCGCGCATCTGTGTCAGGCCGCACGGCTCGTACAGCGAGGGCATCACCAGGAAATCGGCACCGGCGAGCAAATGATGTTCGAGCGCGTCGGTGAACGCCGTGTTCACGGCCACCCGCGTGGGGAAGCGGGCCGCCAGCTCGCGCAGCGCGTTCTCGAACTGCGCCTCGCCGGCGCCCAGGAAAATGAATTGCGCATCGAGCAGCCGCAGCGACTGCGACGCGACGATCTGATCGAGGCCCTTTTGAGCGACCAGGCGCGCGCTCATCCCGAACAGCGGCACGTCGGCGCGCCGCGGCAGGCCCCACGCCTCCTGGAGGGTGGCCTTGCAACGCGCTTTCCCCGACATGTCATCGGCAGTGAACCGCGCCGGGATGTCGGGGTCGGTCGCCGGGTTCCACTTGTCGACGTCGATGCCGTTGCGGATGCCCACCAACCGATCGCCTAGTTGCCGGAAACTATGCTGCAAGCCGAAGCCGCCGACGTCGGTCAACAGCTCGAACGCGTGCGTCGGGCTCACCGTCGTCACCATGTCGGCGTAGTGTAGCCCACCCTTCAGGTAGTTGAGCCGGCCGTACCACTCCATGAAATCCGGGGACCACATGTCGTCGGGCAGGTGGATCTGCTTCAGCACCTCATATGGGTAGACGCCCTGGAATCCGCCGTTATGCACCGTCAAGACGCAGGGCAGGCGCTGCAGATCCGGCTCGTCACGGTACACGCGCCGCAAGAAGACCGGCACGAGTGCTGCATGCCAATCGTGCGCGTGCAGAATCAGGTTGCCTTCGCCGATCCGCCGCGCGATCTCGATCGCCGCGGAAGCGAACAGCGCGAAGCGCTGCGGGTTGTCCGCATAGTCGCCGGTCGAATCGCCGTAGATACCGGGCCGGTCGAATGACGGGTTGTGCTCCAGAAACATCGTCTTCGGATAGTCGTCACCCACCTGGTGCCAGCAACGCACTGCCTCGCGCCGGCCGCTGCTCTCGACGGTGAAGGCCTCACCGAACGGCTCGAGCTTGCCGGCGTGAGACCGCGCTTCGCGATACAGTGGCAGGACGACGTGGCTCTCGGTTCCGCTGCCCGCCTGATAGTCGGCGAGGCCCGCGACCGCCTGGCCGAGGCCGCCCGTACGGGCGTACGGCCACAATTCGGCGGTGAGGTGGAGAACCCGGGTCTTCAACGCACCCTCGTTTGCTACAGTGGTGGATCGCCGGGACTCGCTTCGCCGGCCGCAGCGGGAACGTAGTACTGTGTGACGTATGCCTGAAGCATCTGGCGCGTGGTGAAGCGTTCCACCGCGACCGCCAGCGCCCCTTTCATCATATGTACCCACTCCCCGGAGTGCTGGCCAGGGAGTCGATCGTAGTACATCGGAACTACTTTGTCTTCGAGCAGGCCAAACAGATGCTCCATGTCCTGTTGGTCCTGGTCCCCTTCCGCCGACGCGAGCGGTATCGCCCATCCGTTCTCGGCCGTATATCCCTCGGCCCACCAGCCATCCAGCGTTCCCAGCTGCGGCACCCCGTTCAGCGCCGCCTTCATGCCGCTCGTGCCGCAGGCCTCGAGCGGCACCCGTGGCAGATTGAGCCACAGGTCGACGCCGGCGACCAGGCGATGCGCCAGGTGGAGCTCGTAATCCTCGAGGAAGGCGATCCTGCCCTCGAAGCTGGGATCCCGCGCGGCCATGAACACCTGCTGGAGCACGCGCTTGCCCGGGTCATCGGCCGGATGCGCCTTGCCCGCGAAGATGATCTGGACGGGACGGCGCGGGTCGGTCAACACGCGCCGCAGCCGTTCCCGATCGCGGAGGAGCAGGTCGGCGCGCTTGTAGGTCGCGAACCGCCGGGCGAAACCGATCGTGAGGACGGCGGGTGAAAGGAGCGCGCCAGATGCGGCCAGTTGCGCCGGATCCTTCCATTTGTCACGCCAGCGATGGCGGGCCTCCTCCCGGATGTAGTGAAAGAGCAGTTGGCGGAGGCTGTCGTGGACGGCCCACAGCCGGTCATCATCGACCGCGCGTATAGCGGCGGCGACCGCAGCCGGTTCAGCCTCGAGTTCCCAATCGGACCCGAGGGATTTGGCCAGGAGATCCCGAATCGGCCGCGCCATCCACGTGCTGAGGTGCACGCCATTGGTCACGTGGTCGATGGGAACTTCCGTGGCAGGCTTGTTGCGCCACATCCAGCGCCAGATGCGGCGTGATTCTTCGCGGTGTCGAGCCGACACGGCGTTCACGCGGCCGCCCAGTCGCAGTGAGAGCACGGTCATTTCGAAGCGCCCATCATCCGCGCCTGGTTTTCCGAGCGCCATGAATTGGTCGCGGGTGAGACCCATCGTGTTCCAGAATGGCCCGGTTACTTGCTCGAGCTGCTCGGTGGTAAAGACGTCGTGCCCCGCGGCAACCGGCGTGTGCGTCGTGAACAGGCTCGACGCGCGGATCTGCGCTTGCGCCTGTGCCGGGTTGAGACCCTTTCCGGTCAGCTCGCGCATGCGCTCGATGAACATGAAGGCCGCATGCCCCTCGTTCGCATGCCAGACGTCCGGCTGAATGCCGAGGGCACGCAAGAGACGGACGCCGCCGACCCCGAGCACCCACTCCTGCCGCAGGCGCCATTCCGGCGCGCTCGTGTACAGGCGCGCCGTCAACTGGCGGTCGCCTGGATCATTGGATTCGAGGTCGGTATCGAGCAGGTAAACGGGAATCCGCCCCACCATGACGCGCCACGCGCCGACCCGGACCTCGCGACCGGAGATGGTGACCGCGACCACGCACGGCTTGCCGTCAGAGCCGTTGACCCGAACGACGGGGTTCACCGTGGGATCGACGGGATCATCGGCATCGCGCTGCCATCCATCGAGGCCGATCTGTTGATCGAAATAGCCGCCGTGATAGTAGAGGCCGACCCCAATCAGCGGGACGCCCAGGTCGGACGCTTCCTTGCAATGGTCGCCCGCGAGCACGCCGAGGCCGCCGGAATAGATCGGGAGTGAGCGGTGCAGGGCGAATTCCGCGGAGAAGTACGCCATCGACCGGTTCAGCAGCTCGGGGTAGCGGCGTGCAAACCAGGTGCCGTTCTTCTGGCTCAGCAGCTCGAACCGCCGCACCACGCGATCGTAGCGCTCGAGGGATATCGGATCCCTGGCGTGTTCCTCGAGACGGTCTGGGGAGACCTGCCGCAGAAACTGCACGGCGTTGTGCCGTGTGCCTTCCCACAAGCGGCGGTCGATGCGGTGGAACAGCTCACGGGCGTCGAGCTGCCAGCTCCACCACAGGTTCTGAGAGATGTCCGCCAGCCGCTGGATGCGTGGCGGCAGGTGATTGGGCGGTGCGGGGACGGGTGCTGCTGCGGGAGGCGCGGCAGGCGCCTCAGGTCCGGAGGGTGTCATCGGTGAGACATATCTAACGTGGGAGATTGTAAGGCTCCAGTCAGAGCCGCAACCTTTCCCGTCCACGCCGCGTCCAAGGAGGTATCCTAGCCCAGGTGACTGCCATGTCGAGAACCACCGTCTATCTCGCCGTGCTGTGCGTGGCGGTCCCTCCTTCCTTAATAGCGCAGAACATCCATCCGACGCCCGCACCCGACGTCAGCGCCGTACCGCTACGTGAGGAGATCCATCTCGACGGCAGGCTCGACGAAGGGGTATGGCGCACGGCCCAGCCAGCCATCGGTTTCCGGCAGAACCAGCCGCACGAGGGCGAGCCGGCGACTCAGCGGACCGAGGTGCGGTTTGCCTTCGATGATGCGGCTATTTACGTCGGGGCGCGCATGTTCGACGACTCCGGCTCGCGGGGTGTCCGCACGCGCCTCGTTCGACGCGATGCCGACATGAACTCCGATTATCTCGAAGTGATCTTCGACACCTATCACGATCACATCGGCCGTCTGTTCTTTCAGGTGAATCCGTCGGGTGTGAAGCAGGACGCCAACGGCCTCGGCGGCGGTGGCGATCCCTCCTGGGATCCGGTGTGGGAAGTTCAGACGCGCATCGACTCGCTCGGCTGGACCGCGGAGATGCGCATTCCCTTCTCACAGTTGCGCTATCCGTCCACGTCCGAAGAGCAGACGTGGGGCCTCCAGATCTGGCGGCAAGAGAATCGCCTGAACGAGCTGTCGCAATGGTCGTGGTGGGGGCTGCAAGAGACGGGTGGGCCGCCGCGCTTCGGACACTTGCATGGCTTGGTGATTCGGCACGCGCCGGGGCGCGCCGAGGTCGCACCCTACGTCGTTGGCCGCTCCGAGAACGTTCCCGGCGACCGGACCAATCCCTTCTTCGATCCGCACGCGCTCGATGGCCGCATCGGCGGCGACGCCACGCTGCGCGTGACGTCCAACCTGACGCTCAACGCCACCGTCAACCCGGATTTCGGGCAGGTCGAAGTCGATCCCGCCGTCGTCAATCTTTCGGCGTTCGAGACATTCTTCGACGAGAAGCGGCCCTTCTTCGTCGAGGGGGCGGGCTACTTCGGTCTCGGCGGGATAAACTGCTTCTTCTGCTCCAACGTGTCGAGCCTGACGATGCTCGCTACGCGGCGCATCGGCCGGCCGCCGCAGATCTCGCCCTATCGCGATGGACTGAGCGTGCCGGTTGCCTACGCCGACGTGCCGGAGAATTCGACCATTCTGGGTGCGGCGAAACTGACCGGACGCACGCCCTCGGGCTGGTCCATCGGGGCGCTCGACGCGGTGACGCGGCGCGAAACGGCACGTGTGATGTTCTCGGACTCCGCGGGGACGCGTGGACGCTTCGGTGTCGAACCGGCCACGAACTATGTCGCGACGCGTGTGGCCAAGGACCTGAACGGCGGGGCCACGCAGATCAAGGCCATGGCGACCTCTGTCTATCGTGATCTTGGCGATCCCTACCTCGCCAGCCGGCTCACGCACCACGCCGAAGTGTTCGGGCTCTCGAGCGACAGCTGGTGGAGCAAACGCACCTATCGACTGATGGCGCAGCTGGCAGCCACGCACGTCGCCGGCGATACCGCCGCGATGCGGCGCGTGCGGTTCGGCTCCGCGCATTTTTTTCAGCGCCCCGACCGTTCCGATACTGTGGATGCGCGCGCGCCGCGGACCGGCATGGCAGGGCTCGGCGGCTACGCACGCTTTTCGAAGGAATCGGGTCATTGGCTCTGGGAAGTCTCGACCAACTTTCGTACGCCGGCCTACAACAACAACGATATCGCGTTTTTTTCCCGCGCCGACTACTGGTGGATGGAGGCCAATATCCTGCCGATCTGGACCAAGCCAACGAAATGGTACCGCCAGCTCCTGTTCATCGTCGGCGGCCAGCAGCAGTACAACTTCGACGGCGACCTGAACGACCGGCAGGGCGAGCTGTACGGCCAGATCCAGACGTTGAGCTACTGGAACATGAGCGCGTTCTGGATCGTCCGGCCCAGCGTGTTCGACGATCGCTTGACGCGCGGTGGGCCGGTGGTGCGACGGCCCGGCATCAACGACTACTACCTGAACATCAACACCGACTCGCGCAGGAAGGTGGTCGGCCAGTTCAACGCGGAACGGGGCTGCAACACCGAGGGCGACTGCAACCACTCCTTCAACCTCTCCCTGGAGCTGCGCCCCCGGTCGAACGTCACTCTGACGCTCGGCCCCTCCATCGGGCATCAGGAGGAGGGATTTCAGTATGTGGGGAGCTACGCCGATCCGAGCGCCAGTCTCTTCTCCGGCACACGGTACGTGTTCGCGCACCTCACGCAGAATTCGGTGTCGATGGATACGCGGTTCAATGTCACGTTCTCGCCGACGCTGACGCTCGAGCTGTTCATGCAGCCGCTCATCGCTGCGGGCGACTACAGCCATTACAACGTCTACGCCGCCCCACGCACGGCACGGCGGCTCGAATATGGTCGCGACTTCGGCAGCGTTGTCGTGAAGCCGGCGGCGAACCCTTCGCGCGATGCGGCCACGCTTCTCCTGGACGCCGATACCTTGGGAGGCGGAGCACCGACGGATACGCTGACCGACCCGACCTTCACGTTCCGCTCGCTGCGCGGCAACGCGGTGCTGCGCTGGGAGTACCGGCCGGGCTCGACGTTGTTCGTCGTGTGGACGCGCTCGAGTCAGATCCCCAATCTGCCGCGCGGCAACATCCAATTCGGCGATGACGCGAACGCGCTGTTCCAGGGGCCATCGGAGAACATCTTCCTCGTCAAGATGACGTACTGGCTGGGGTTCTAAACCGGGCATGCTGCGCCGCTAGTTCAATTTGGGAACCCGTTAGTGTTCTCATAGAAACCGGTTCTCAGAGGCTATCATGTCAATCCGCGCCGTCAAATCGATTTCCCAGTCGCTGCCCACGCTGGAAGGCGCCGGCGTCAAGCTGCGCCGGGCGTTCGGCTTTGGCCGTACCAGCGACTTCGATCCGTTCCTTCTTCTAGACGACTTCCGCAACGAGCATCCCGAGGACTACCTCCCCGGATTTCCGTGGCATCCGCATCGCGGCATCGAAACGATCACGTACGTGTTGAGCGGCAGCGTCACGCACGGCGACAGCCTCGGCAACAAGGGGACGATGGGCGCCGGCGACGTGCAATGGATGACCGCGGGGAGCGGCATTCTGCATCAGGAAATGCCCAAGGGCGACGAGCGCGGCCGGATGCACGGCTTTCAGCTGTGGGCCAATCTGCCGCGCAGCCTGAAGATGACCGATCCCCGCTATCAGGACATTCACGCGCAGGAGATACCGGAAGTCGTCGACGATGACGGCACCCGCGTGCGCGTCGTCGCCGGCGATTTCTGGGGCAAGAAAGGGCCGGTCGAAGGGGTCGCCGCCGATCCGCGCTACCTGGACGTCTGGATTCCGCCGCGCGTGCGCAAGACGATTCCCATAGAGTCATCGCGGCACGCCTTCGCGTACGTGTTCGAAGGCGGCGGCCACTTCCGGGACGCCTCGGCGCCGCAAGGCGTCCGCACCGACCGCGTCTCGCCGGGCGGGCGGGACGCCGGGAGCGAAAGCCCGCAGGAAACGGGCAACCGGTCGCTGGTCCTGTTCGATGCAGGCGACGAGATCACGGTGCAGGCGGGCGAGCACGGCATGCGCTTCCTGCTGGTTTCCGGTCAGCCGTTGCAGGAGCCGGTGGCGTGGCAGGGACCGATCGTGATGAACACCCAGGATGAGCTACAGCGCGCCTACGACGAGCTGCGGCGCGGCACGTTCATCAAGCGCAGCTAGGCGAGGTTCGGGAGGGCGGTTATCCTTCACGCCGCCCTATGTGGACCTTCCTCCGCCGCCGTACCCTCACGCAGTGGATTGTCGTCGCCATGGTCGCCGGCGTGGCGATCGGGATCCTGTTCCCGGCGTTCGCGGTGTCGTTGCGTCCGATCTCCACGGTGTTCCTGCGCATGATCAAATCGATCATCGTGCCGTTGATCTTCGGAACGCTGGTCGTCGGGATCGCGGGGCACGGCGACGACATGAAGCGGGTCGGCCGCCTGGCGCTCAAGTCCATCGTCTATTTCGAAATCGTCACGACGCTTGCCCTGTTCATCGGCCTGCTCGCAGTCAACGTCCTGAAGCCGGGCGTGGGCGTGTCCCTGGCTGCGGCGGCGGATGCCGATGCGGCCGCGGTCGGCAATCACGTCACGGTTGCCAGCGTGCTGGAGCACATCGTGCCGCAGAGCTTCTTCGAAGCGGCGGTCAGCAACGAAATGCTGCAGATCGTCTTCTGGTCCGTGCTGTTCGCCATCGGACTATCTCAGGTGCGCGGGCGCTCGAAGGAGACGATGCTGGGGTTTTGCGAGGCGGTGGCGGACGTGATGTTCAAGTTCACCGGCCTCGTCATGAAGTTCGCCCCGTTCGGCGTCGCGGCCGCGCTCGCGTTCACGGTCGGTCAGGCCGTGCTGCGCTACGGCGGCGCGGGGGGAGCCCTCAGAATCCTGCAGAGTCTCGGCTTGGTGGTCCTCACGCTCTACGTCGCGCTGGTCGTGTTCGGCCTCGTGGTTCTGCTGCCGATTGCCCGATTCGTGCGGGTCCCGCTCGGCCCGTTCACTGCGGCGGTGAAAGAGCCGGCGCTCATTGCGTTCTCGACGGCGTCGTCCGAGGCGGCCCTACCGAAGGCGATGGAACAGATGGAGGCGATCGGCGTGCCGCGCCGCATCGTCGCCTTCGTGATGCCGACCGGATACTCGTTCAACCTGGACGGCAGCACGCTGTATCTCTCGGTCGCGTCGATCTTCGCGGCGCAGGCCGCGGGCGTCTCGCTGACGTTGGGGCAGCAGCTGATCATGATGCTGACGCTGATGCTGACGAGCAAAGGGGTCGCTGGCGTGCCACGGGCGGCCCTCGTGATTCTCACCGGCACGCTCGCGTCGTTTCATCTGCCGGTCGAAGCGGCGGTCGTGCTGCTCGGCATCGACGTGCTGATGGACATGGCGCGCACCACCGTCAATTTGATCGGGAACTGCCTGGCGACCGTCGTGATGGCGCGCTGGGAGGGGGAATATGACGAGGCCAAGGCCCAGCCGCACGTCGTGATCGCCGCATAAACCAAACCTTCGGCGGCTCGTATATTCTCCGCGTGGCCGACGAATCCCTGCCGACCTGGCTGCCGCCGCGATTCGCCGTGATCTGGAAGTGGCCGTCTCAGTACGCCGCGGACAGACCCGCATCACGATTCAGGAAAACATGAATCAGCTCATCGGCGCGGTGTATGGCGGCATCGGCGGCGGGATGGGGGGAGGCGCGGTATGGGGCCCATCCTCGGCGTCGGCGTAGGGGCGTTGCACCTCGTTGGCTCGGCCGTGATTACGGTCATCCCGGTGTGGCTTGGCCTAACGCATCTCACCGCGCGCATGGTGTATCGGCGCAGCAGCAACAGGCGCCTGCGTGAGCTCGAAACGCTGGCGAATCGTCTGGCGGCATTCGCAGAGGGACTTGTCGAGGCTCCGCATTAGAACTCCGTCCGGCGTAGTGTTGCATGTACGCTACACATCGGTGTGGCGTCCGAACGACACCACGCGGCGGCGCGACCGCTAGCTCGAGTCACAACCCTGACTTCCGTTGATTCGACCGCAATGGCCGAGGCCCGGTTGTTGCGGACAGGGTGGGCAGCCCGCAATGGTCACCGCCCCTGCTGCTCCGACGATCGTCTTGATCGCGGTCGTCCGAGACCACTCCCTCGGCCGCGTGCTCGACACGAATGGGTACGCCGTGGTCCAGCCGGCAAGCGGCACGCTGGCACTTGAGTGGGCGCGGGAGATCCGGCCCGACCTCATCATCCTCGATGCCGAGCTGCCGGACATGTCGGGGATCGACGCTTGTTGTCTGTTCTGCAACGATCCGGGCATCGGACGCAATGTACCCGTCCTCATCGTGACCGCCGACAAGCCGACACCGGAGCAACGCGTGACCGCGCTCCGCGCCGGGGCGTGGGACTTTCTGCGCTATCCTTGTGACCTCGCTGAGCTCTCACTCAAGCTCCAGACCTATGTGCAAGCGAAGCGAAACATCGATGTCGCGCTGGCGGAGGGCCTGGTGGATCCGGCGACGGGACTGCACAGCCGTTCCGGGCTCGCGCGCCGGGCGCGCGAACTCGGGGCGCTGATGTCCCGCAACCGCGGGGCGCTCGCATGCGTCGTGTTCGCGGTGGAAGGCGACCCCGCCGATTCCCACACGGGCGCCCTCGTAGCGCAGACAGCGCGCCTGTCCGACGTCGTCGGCGCGTGGGGCCCGGCGGAATTCGCGGTGCTGGCGCCCGGGACCGATGACACCGGCGCGCTGAAGCTCGCCGAGCGCGTCGGCGGGACGCTGCGCAAAACGGTTCGGGTCTCTTGGCCGACGCTGCGGATCGGGTACGATGCCGTGGCCAACCTCACGTACTCCCCGATTGATCCTCTAGCCTTGCTCGCCCGCGCCGCCGCCGCAGTGCGCACGGGCAGGCCGGAGCCTGAGTATCCCGGGGTCAACCGTTTCGCTGACGCCGGCACCGGCATCGGGCCCACGCAAAAGGAGCATGCGGCGGGGCGCGTCACCGCGCCGCGGTCCGCGCTCGACGAAAGGAAGAGGCGCACATGAAGGCTCGCTATCTCCTGCTTGCACTCGCCGCCCTCAGTTGCGTCAACCCCTCGGCGCCCGCGCCGCAAGGGGACGTGTTGCCGCCGCCGCCGCCCCCCCTCCCGACGGGACTGCTGGCGTGCACGCCGGTCGCGGCCGACTCGGTCACCCAGACGATCGGGCCCGAGGGCGGGACGCTGCTGGTGGGGGCGAACACGCTGGCGATTCCGGCGGGCGCGCTCGACTCCGCCGTAACCATCACCGCCGTGGCGCCGTCCGATACGGTGAATCGCCTTCAGTTCCAGCCGGAGGGGCTCACATTCCTCCAGGCCGCCCGGCTCACGATGAGCTATGCGAACTGCAACACGCTGGGGCTGACGCTGCCGAAGCGGATCGCCTACACAACCGACCTGCTGCTAATTCTCGAGTACCTCCCCTCAGTGGACGACCTGTCCGGTCAGACGGTCACGGGTCAGGTCCGCCACTTCTCGGACTATGCCATTTCTTGGTGAGGCGCGCGTGAGAGGCGTTGCGGGCCCACGCCCGGCCGTCGGGGTGCGTCGCGGTGTGGATCTGTTACACGAAGCGCGGGAGCGGGAACGGGCCGGCTGCATCCCCGAGGCGATCGAGCGTTACGAAGCGGCGATCGCCGCGGCCCAAAAGGGGGGAGAGCAGGCAGTGCTGGCCGAGGGGCTGCGGCGCCTCGCGATCTTGCGACACCACCGCGACGACGCCGCCCGCGCCCGCGAGCTTTGCCATCGCAGCTACGACGTGGCGCGGGCGATCGCCAACGACCTGCTGGCGGCGGAGGCGCTGAATACGCTCGGCGGGCTGGACCTCGCGACCGGCTCCCTCGAGGGCGCCCGCAAGAATTTCCTCGATGCGCTGGAGCTGGGCGGTGGGAACCGTGAGCTCGGTGCGCGCGTGGAGCGCAACCTGGGCATTGTCGCGAACATTCAGGGGGACCTGGACGAGGCGCTCGCGCGCTACGGGCGCTCGCTCGAAGCCTCCCGCGCGGGAGGAGACGAGCACGGTTGCGCCATCGCCTACCACAACCTGGCCATGGTCAGCGCCGACCGGGCGCTGTACGCGGAGGCGGACCGCTACTTCAGCGAGAGTCGCGCCATCGCCGAGCGGGTCGGCGATGTGTACCTGCAGGCGCTGTGCCTCGTCAATCACGCCGAAGTGGACGTCGCGCGGCAGCGGTTCGAGAACGCGCGGCAGAATGCCGAGGCGGCCCTCGCGCTGTACGATCAGCTGGGGGCACGCGGCGCCAAGGCCGAGGCGTATCGCGTGTTGGGCATGATGTACCGGGAGGTGGGCCGTCCCGCGCTCGCCGAGTCGCGGCTGCGCTCGGCGATCCACTTGGCGGCCGAGGCGGGCTCCGTGTTGAACGAAGCCGAGGCCTCCCGCGAGCTGGCCCTCTTGTACCGCACCACCGAGCGAAACCAGGAAGCCCTGCGCCTCCTCAACGCGGCGTACGGCCTGTTCCGCCGGCTGGACGCGCGGGTCGACCTGATCCATGTGGGCGGGAAGGTGGCGGAGCTCGAAGCCACGTACCTGGCGGTGGTCCGGGAGTGGGGCCGGTCTATCGAAGCCAGCGACCGTTACACCTTCGGTCACTGCGAGCGGGTCGCCCAAAATGCCGTTACCATCGCGCGTGTGCTGGGGCTCGACGAACAGGCGGAAACCACCATTCTACTGGGCGCCTACCTACACGACGTGGGCAAGGTGCGGGTGCCCCATGAGATCCTCAACAAGCCGGGCCCGCTCACGCACGAGGAGCTCGAGGTGGCGCAGATGCACCCGCTCTGGGGGATCGAGCTCCTAGCGGACGTTGAGTTCCCCTGGGACTTGAAGCCGATCATTCGCTGGCACCACGAGAAATACGATGGGAGCGGCTATCCCGACCGGCTCAAGGGAGACGAGATCCCGCTCGCAGCGCAGATCGTCGGGATCGCTGAGGTCTATGATGCCCTCACGGCCTCGCGGCCCGGGCAGGTACCGCCGTCGATGGACTCGGCGCTCGGCCGGATGATCGCGTGCCGGGCCTGGTGGTCCGGGCCGGTCTTGGACGCGTTTCTCCAAGCCGTCGCCCAGCCCTCGACTTCCCGAGCGACGCTCCAGTAGCCCGGCGCTACAACACCTTCCGCCACTCCAGCCGGTAGCCGGCCGGATCGACAAGAAATCGCGGAGGGCCGAGGCCGAACACACGCCATCGGCCCTCCATGACTTTCGCGGCAGTGATGCCGACCGCCGCGCCTGCCATGACGTCCGACAGCCAATGGCGGTGGTCGTTGAGGCGGGACCACGCCGTTCCCGTCGCACCGGCATACAGTGCGGCCGTGACCCAGCGGTTGTGGACTTCTTCTGCCAGTGACGTGGCCAGCGCGAACGCCATGGTGGAATGGCCGGACGGAAACGCGTCGTGCTGGGTGAACGGCTTGAAGACATACGGATCGGTCGTCTCCGAAGGCCGCAGCCGGCCCATGCCCCCCTTGAAGACGGCGGTCGTGACGCCGGCAACCACCACCGCGCTGAGCACACGCACTCCACTGCGCCGCAGGCCTGGCCGGCCACTGACGACACCTGCCACGACGATCCCGCCGGCGACGCCGAAGACGACTTCGGGCTGGCCCCCATTGCGAAAGCCGCGGGCGACCGCATCGCTCCGCGACGAACGCTGATCCTGGATCCAGCTATCGACGCCGCGGTCCGCCAGGCTGGCCACGCCGATCACACCCATGAGGGCGGCGGCTTCCCACCAGCGAACGCTGTGGCTGGCCGCCGGTGGGGTCTGGCCGGGCAATGGACGCGCGAACAGCAGGTACGCGAGAGCGAGGCAGCGGGTCTTCACCGGCCGCTAAGATAGCGCGGCGAACACTCCGATGACGGCGATCACGATGCCGATCGCGATCTTGGCGGCGGCGGCGGCCGCCCGGCCCACGACGGCACCCCACCCGGCGCGCGTGGCAACGCCGGCATGCCGGGAATAAGTGTACTCGAACAGCGCCGCGCCGATGAATGCGCCGACAAACGCGCCGATGACGCTGCCGACGACGGCAACCGGCACACCGATCACCGCGCCTACCAAGCCGCCGATCAGGGCGCCCCAGCCGGATCGGCTGGATCCGCCATAGCGTTTTGCATAACGAAAGCCGATCCAGCTCTCGATGATTTCGCCGAGGAACGCGAGCGCCAGCACGATCGCGATCAGCGCGACGCTCACCGAACGAAAGCTCGTGAGCCAGCCATAGACGAGGATGCCGCCGACCATCACCCACAAGCCGGGGAAGCCGAGCGGAATCAGCAACAGCCCAATCAGCACGGTGGTGGTGAGGATCACAATCGCGAGCGCGTCCATGCTCCACCTACCGCCGACCGGTCTTGACGTTCCGTCTTTTGCGGTGCACTAGTTGCGAGGCCATGCCAGCCAAGGGGATCCGGACGCCCCAATCCGGTGAGTCATTGATTCTCGTCGACGGTCGGCGATTTGTGCTCGCGACGGTCGAGAACGGCATTCGTGGCTGGTGGTTTACGGCACGCGCGCACGACGGGCAGAGCACGCTGCAGGGAAACACGCGCCTCGCGTGGGATTCGCAAACCACGGCATGGCGGCCGGATGGCGAGCCGCAACACAACCAGCGCGACTGAACCCCGCTAGATTTAGCAGTCTCTATGGCCCCATCGCGGCATAGGGCCGCCGGGCGGGTGCCAAGCACTCCTACCGCGGCCTCCGACTCCCAACCCGAGAGCGCCGGCACGGACGCGCTCTCGCAGTCCGCGCTGCCATTCCCGGTTGTCTGCATCGGCGCTTCCGCCGGCGGCCTGGAAGCCTTCACCCAGCTGCTCAGCGCCTTACCGACCGACACGGGAATGGCGTTCGTGCTCGTTTCCCACCTGTCCCCGTCGCATACGAGCCATTTGGCGGAGATCCTGTCCCGCGCGACGCGGATGCCCGTCACGGAAGTGAAGGACGAGCCGAGGGTTCAGCCGAATTGCGTGTATGTGATGCCGCCGGACTCGCACATGACCATCGTCCAGGGATCGCTCAAGCTGATCCCTCGTCACAAGGTCGAGGGGCGCCATCATCCGATCGATCTGTTTCTCGAGTCGTTGGCGCTTGACCAGAAACACAAGTCGGTCGCCGTCATTCTGTCGGGTACCGGCAGCGACGGCACGCTGGGGATGGATGAGATCAAGGCGGCGGGCGGCATCACGTTCGCACAGGACGAATCGGCCGCCTATGAGGGCATGCCCCGCAGCGCCATGATGGCGGGCACCGTGGATTTCCGGCTATCCCCCGCGGATATCGCGCGCGAGCTCGGCAACATTGCCCGCCACGCCTATGTCGGTACCGATGGACCGCCGGAGCGCATCGTCGACGGCGCGCAAGCCGCACAGATCCTGCGGCTGTTGCATCACGACTCGGGTGTCGACTTCACCAATTACAAGGCCGCGACGCTGCGTCGCAGGATCGCGCGACGCATGGCGCTGCACAAGGTCGAGACGCTCGACGAGTACGCCGAATACCTGCGGGACCATTCGGTCGAGATCGAGGCGTTGTTTCAGGACATTCTCATCAATGTCACCTCGTTCTTCCGCGATCCGGAGACGTTCGAGCTGCTCAAAACTCGCGTCTTTCCGCGCATTATCGGCGAACACGGCTCCTCGGACGCCATCCGGATGTGGGTCGTGGGCTGTTCGACGGGCGAGGAGGCATATTCGCTCGCCATTGTCTTCTCGGAGTTCATGGAGCGCGAGGGCAGGACCTGGCCGGTGCAGATCTTTGCGACCGATCTGAACGGCCCCGGGATCGAGCGGGCTCGGAACGGGCTCTACCCCAGGAGCATCGCGGAGCGGGTCTCTCCCGAACGGCTGCGGCGCTATTTCTACGAAGTGGACGGGAATTTCCGGGTGGCGAAGGCCATCCGCGACCTGTGCGTGTTCGCCAAACACAACGTCCTGGTAGATCCGCCGTTTTCCCGCATGGACGTGATCACGTGCCGCAACATGCTCATTTATCTCGAGCCGGTATTGCAGCAGCACTTGATGCCGACCCTGCACTACGCCCTCAAATCGTCGGGGGTGCTGCTCCTGGGCGGATCCGAATCCACGGGCGCGTTCGGCGACCTGTTCGATCCCATCGACGGCAAGCACCGCTTCTATGGCCGCAAGCCCAACGCCAGCCGGTTGCCTCCGCTGCTGATCGACCGGACGGCGCTGGACCGGCGCCGCGCATCCCAGGCGATCGCCGCCGATGCGCGCCGCGGCGAGGGCGCGGGGCGCGAAGCGGATCGTATCCTGCTCGCGCGCTACACGCCGCCGGGTGTGCTGGTGACGGAAGATCTCGAGATTCTGCAATTCCACGGCGACACCGGCGCCTATCTGACCCCGCTCGCGGGCAAGGCGTCGCTGAATCTCGTCAAGATGCTCCGTGAGGGTCTGCTGGCGCCCATCCGCGGGGCCATCGCGCGGGCGAAGAAAGACGGCGCCGCGGTTCGCAAGAACGACGTCCGGCTCCAGGGCGACGGCCAACCGCGCAGCGTCGATATCGAAGTCGTGCCGGTCAAGGGGGCGGCCGCCGACCGCGGCGGCTTCCTCGTGCTCTTCCACCAGCGCGCGGCACCCGCGCCGCGTGCCCCGCGCTCGAGCTCCACCCGCGCGTCGGAAAACGAGCTGGAGCAGCTCAAGCAGGAGCTCGCGGCCACGAAAGACTACCTGCAGTCGGTGATCGAGCAGCAGGAGGCGGCGAACGAAGAGCTGCAGTCGGCCAACGAGGAGGTCCAATCGGCGAACGAGGAGCTCCAGAGCATCAACGAAGAGATCGAAACCTCCAAGGAGGAGATGGAGTCGAGCAACGAGGAGCTGGCGACCGTCAACGAGGAGCTGCAGAACCGTAATGCCGAGCTGGGGCGCAGCAACAACGACCTGATGAACCTGCTCGCCAGCGTGCAGATGGCGATCGTGATGCTCGGCCACGACCTCCGGATCCGTCGCTTCACGCCGATGGCGGAGACGATGCTCAACCTGATCCCCACCGACGTCGGACGGCCGCTGAGCGACATCAAGCTCAACGTGGACGTCCCCGATCTCGACGGCATTCTGGTCAACGTGCTCGAGAACGCGCAGCCCGTCCAGCGCGATGTGCAGGATCGGGCGGGACGCTGGTATTCACTGCGCGTGCGCCCCTATCGCACGGCGGAGAACCGCATCGATGGCGCGGTCATCGCGCTCGTCGACATCGACTCGATCAAGACGACGGCCGAATCGCTGCGTCTGGGCGTCGAGCGCCTGCGGATCATGTACGATCGGGCGCCGGTCGGCATTTTCGAAACCGATCTCGCGGGCCGCTTCGAGCGCGTGAACGACAAGTTCTGCGAATTGACGGGCCGGACCCGCGACGCGCTGCTCGCGCTCCGCGCCGAAGACATCACGCATCCCGATGACCTCGCCGCCCACCGTGAGGATTTCGAGCGCGTCCGGAGCGGGGCGGTGCCGTCCACGCGCCGCGAGCAGCGTTATGTCCGCGAGAGCGGCGACGCCGTCTGGGTCGAGCTGCACCGTTTCGCGGTGCCGGACACGCAGGGACGGCCCGCGTTCGACGTCGGGATCGCCGAAGACATCGCGGAGCGCAAGGAGACGGAGACGGAGCTGCGCCGCCGCGAAGCACGGTTTCGCACGCTGATGAACAGCGCCCCGGCGCTGATCTGGGTGACGGGGACGGAAGGCATCGAATACGTGAACCAGGCCTACCTCGAGTTCCTTGGCGTCGAGTCGCAGGAAGTGCTGGGCAACGCCTGGACGTATTTCATGCATCCCGAAGACCGCGACGGGTGGGCTGCGGCCTACGCGCAGGCGGTCAGCGGGCTGCAGCCGTTCGAGCACCAGTTCCGGTTCCGCCGGGGGGACGGCGAATACCGCTGGATGATGAGCGTCGCGCTGCCGCAGTTCGGGCCCGCCGGCAAGTTTGCCGGGTACACGGGCGCCTCCTTCGATATCACGTCGTTGAAATCGGCCGAGGTGAGCCTGCGGACCGCCGACGAGCGCAAGGACGAGTTCATCGCGATGCTGGCGCACGAGCTGCGCAATCCGCTCGCCCCCATCACCAACATCGTGCAGATAATGCGGGCGCAGCAGCTCGACGCGAAGACCCTGACCTGGGCGCACGAGGTGCTCGATCGCCAGCTGCGCAACATCGGACGCATGGTCAACGACCTGCTGGACGTCTCGCGCATCAGCCACGGCAAGATCCAGCTGCACCCCGAGCGCGTCGAGCTCACGGAGCTGGTGGCTCGCGCGGTCGACGCGCTGCGCGCAACGATCGAGGCCGGGGAGAAGGAGATCACGATCGAGCTGCCGGCGGCGCCCGTCGTCATGGTCGCCGACCCGGTCCGGCTCGAGCAGGTGATCGGCAATCTCGTGCATAATGCCGTGAAGTTCACCCCGCAGGGCGGGCACATCTCCGTCCGCACCACGGTGAACGATGGCGGCACTGCGGTCGCGATCAGTATTCGCGACGACGGCGACGGAATCGCCAGCGACGCGTTGCCCCGGGTCTTCGATCGTTTCGTGCAGGGCAATACGTCCCTCGATCGCGCCCAGGGCGGCCTCGGAATCGGCCTCTCGCTGGTCCGCGGCCTCGTGGAGCTGCATGGCGGCACGATCGAGGCGAAGAGCGATGGGCCGGGGCGCGGCAGTGAGTTCATCGTGAGGCTGCCGCTGCGCGGCCTCCCGGCGCCCCAAGCGCAGCCGCCTCCCGCAGAGAGTCGAGCGAGCGGACCACACCGCATTCTCATCGTGGATGACAACGTGGATGCCGCCACCGCGCTCGCCGCCGTGCTGCGGCACGACGGCCACACCGTGACGTTGGCACACTCGGGGCCGATGGGCATCGACACCGCGCGCACGTTCAAGCCCCAGGTGGCGCTGATCGATCTCGGCATGCCGGGGATGAACGGCTTCGAAGTGGCGGAGCGCCTGCGCGCCGCCCACAAGGACCTGCTGTTGATCGCCGTGAGCGGCTACAGCGGCGAGGAGAGCCGGCGGCGCGCGCGCGATGCGCAGTTCGACGAGTACGTCATCAAACCCTTCGATCCGCAGGCCCTCCAAGAGTTGCTCAGCCGCCGCCCGCGGTAATCCTGCTCGCTATTTTTTCCCCGCATCGAGAAGATCGCCGATCAGTCGATTCATGTGTTCGGCCGACCGCCGAATCAGTTCGACGTGCCGCCGGTCGCCGCTCTCGGGTGGCAGATCGCGCTGCAACAGCGCGGCGGCTGTGAGCACGGTGTTCAAGTCGTTGCGGAGTGCATGCGAAATGGCCGCCAGGCTGTCGGTGCGTTTCACGTCTCTCCCACCTTAGCGGACGAACTTCCGGCGGTCGCCTTTGGGCGGAGTCTTCTTGTGGGCGTGCGCCGCGATCTGGAGCCGGCTGTGCAGCGCGAGCTTCTCGAGAATATTGTGCACGTGGCTCTTGACCGTGTAGGTCGCGATGTTGAGCCGCTGCGCGATCTCCTTGTTGGACAGGCCCTCGGCGATCAGATCGGTGATCTGCTGCTCGCGCTTGGTCATGCGCACCGACGCCATCATCGACGTGTTGCGCAGCACGGAGGCCTGTTTGGCGATGTGCGACAGCAGGGTGCCGGTGAGGGCCGCCGGGACGACGTCGCCGCCGTTGGCGACCTGGCGAATCGTGCTGACGAGATCCTCGAGCGCGGCGTCCTTCGCAATGAAGCCATTGGCGCCGCGCTTGATGAAGTCGATGACGTCCTCTTCCTCGGGCAGCATGTCCATCATGATGATGCGCGAATGGGGCGCCGCTTCCTTGATGCTTTCGACCAGGCGCTGGCTGCGGTTACGTCCCAGCGCGGCGTCCACCAGCACCACGTGGGGCTTGTGTTCCTGGAGGCGCTGCAGCGCCGCCGACGCCCCTTCGGCCGACGCGACGACCTTGAACTCCATACGTGAATCCAACAGCGCCGCAAGACCATCACGCAGCAGGCGATTGTCTTCGATGATCAGGATCTGAATTCTCTTACTCATTGTACTGACGGCCCTCGTTCCGGGACGAGAGTACGGTGCGATGACGTGATAGGGTGGCGGGTTCCCCAGCTATTAGTCAAGGGGAGCCCGAAGGTTCCGCTTGCCAATTGGCGGTCCGGGGTGAATGGTTGAAGCGCGCCCCCACGCCCAGGGGAGGGTGGCACCGTGTCTCAGATCCACTGTCACTTTTGTGGCGGTGTTGTCCAGGATCCCACGACAGTCGAGCATCGCCCGCCGCGCGCGAGCGCGCAGTTCGCGCTGCCGCATCAAGCGCCCTGTACCTGCACGCCCCCAGTCGTCTATGAGCACCCGCCCGTGCTGGGCGGGCCCGAGGAAGACCAGACCCCCGAGGGGGAAGGAATTCCGGAGGCGGACACCGGTGGGGAAGCCTGAAAACGAACGCGGCGCTCCGGTCGGAGCGCCGTGTCGCTTCAGGTGCCGTGGGTGTTACAGCTTCACGACGTTCTGCGCCGCGGGGCCCTTCTGGGCCTGCACGATCTCGAACTCCACGCGCTGGCCTTCGGTCAGCGACTTGAACCCTTCTCCCTGAATCGCCGTGTGATGCACGAAGCAGTCCTTGCCGCCGTTTTCCGGGGTGATGAAGCCGAAGCCCTTGGCGTCGTTGAACCACTTCACGGTACCGGTGATGCGTGCCATCTGTCCGTTACTCCCTAGCGTGTACGGTTCCGGCGGCGAGCTGCCTTGCTCTTGCGCCGCCGTTGAACGGCGGGACTCTCGTAGAAGCGTTTCTTCTTCATGTCCTGGAACAGGCCCGCCTTGGTGATCTGGCGGTGGAACTTCTTCAGTACGACCTCCAACCGGTCAGTCTCGTTCAGCGTGACGTGCATCTCGGCCTTCCAGGAGTGAGAGCCTTTACCAGAAACGCGACGAGGACCGCAGGCGGAAGCCCAGGTCCTCGATCAAGTCCACTGGTGTCCAGCACACGGCACCATGCCATGGCCCCTTCGCTCGCCCGAAGGATCATAAGGGCGCAGAATGAAGTCAATGGCCGCGCGCGGTTGTAGGAACGCATCTCAGGATGCAACTTAGTCCCGCCATGCGCCCCCTCCTGCTTCTGTTCGCGCTGCTCGGCGTCGCCTGCAAGCCCCCCCGGTCCGGGAATCCGCCGCCGGTCCGCGCGCCTCGCGATACGTTGCGTGTCGCCCCGCCGGTTGTCGTGCGCGACACCGCACTCGAACAACGCGCCGCACGACTCGAGCTGAAGGTGCTGGAGCAGGAGGCGCAGGTCGACGCGCTCCAGAACCGTCTCGACGACGCGCGCCGCGAGGTGGTGCGCGCCATGGCGAAGCTGCAGTCGCTCGCCACCCGCGCCGAAGCCGCATCCGGCATGGCGGAAGCGGAGATCGCGCTGCAGGCACTGCGGACGAATGGGAACGCGTCGCAGCCGTCGCCGGAGTGGGGGCAGGGGAATCAGCTGCTGCAGCTCGCCGGCGCTGAATTCGACCAGCAGAACTACGCCGGTGCGCTCTACCTCGCGACGGAGGCCAAGAACGCCGTGGCGGCCGGGCAGAGTCGCGTCGGTGACGACGACCGCGAGGGCGCGAGTCGCAAAGGGGAAGTCCCGTTCGCGCTGCCATTGCGGCTCCAGACGACCGGGCGGGCGAACGTGCGCGAAGGCCCGGGCGCCGGCTTCAAGGTGTTATTTACGCTCGAGCAGGGTGTGCCGCTCGTGGCGTACTCGTACGTCGATCAGTGGGTACGCGTCCGGGATGAATCCGATCGCGCCGGCTGGATCCACCAGACGCTGATCGGCCGGCGACCCTAGTTTTTTTTCGAGGCTGCCGGCATGGAGGCGCGCGCCGCCGCGACGACACGATCGCCGCCGGCGCGTTTTGCCAGGTAGAGGGCCGCGTCCGCTTCGGCGATGAGCTGGTCGGGCGCGTCGCCGTGCATCGGAAATGCGGACACGCCCAGACTGATCCGAATCTCGCCGCTCGGCAGCCGTTCGCTCGCGATCTTCTTGCGAATCCGCTCCGCGAATTCCGTTGCGCCGTCGATCTCCGTCTCCGGCATCATGATCAGGAATTCTTCACCGCCGTACCGCGCCACGAAGTCCACGTCGCGACTCGCTTCGCGCATGATCGCCGCGACGCGCTTGAGGACGCCGTCGCCGGCCAGATGCCCGTATGCATCGTTGTAGCGCTTGAACAAGTCGACGTCCGCCATGACGACCGCGAACTGATGATGCAGCCGCCGGGAACGGCGGACTTCGTTCTCGAGCACCTCCATCATGCGGACGCGGTTATGCAAGCCGGTGAGGTGGTCGGTGACCGAGAGACGTTCGAGCTCGGCGCGACTTTCGCGCAGCCGCGCCACCATGTTGTTGAAGACTTCCGTGAGGTAGCCGACCTCACCGCCCGTCGTCACCGGCAGGCCGACCTCGAGGTCCCCTTTCGCCACGGTGCCGGCGGCCTGCGTCAGCCGGTCGAGCGGCCGCACGATCAGCAGACTCAGCAAATAGCCGAGGGCGCCGACGACCGCGAGCAGCAGCGTCACGACCCCGAGCGTGACGTTGCGCAGGCGCGCGACCTGCCGGAACGCCTCGGTCGACGGAATCTCCGAGATGAGCAGCCAATTCATGGCCGGCACGGTGCGCAAACTGCCGACGACGCGCTCGCCGGTGAAGCTGGTGAACTGCACGGCACGCCCCTCGCGCGCGAGCAGCGAGTTCGCGGCGTTGCGCGAGAACCCTTCGCGCATCAACGCCTGCGAGCTGCCGCGCGAGCTGACGACCAGCCGCCCGGTGCGCGACATCAGATAGATCTGTCCCGACTCGCCCGGCCGAAAGTGCAGCAGCGTGTCGGCCAGGCCGTGCAGATTGACGCGGGAGGACAGCGCACCCAGCAGGTGCGTGCCGCCGGCGCCGCGTCCCGCGCGCCGGGCGGATTCGATCGGGACCGACACGAGCATTTCGGCGTGCGCCGCGGCCGAGTCCCAATACGGCGGGCCCAGCGCCCAGTCGTTCTTCGTCAGCTCGGTCGCCCAATCGACCGGCAGCGCCACGCGCCTGGGTCGCTCCGCGCTCGAGGCGACGACGTGGCCGTGCTGATCGAGGACCAGCAGCTCGCTGTAGTCGGGGAAATGATCGGCGACCGAGTTCAGATAATCGGTGAGCCGGCTGAAGTAGATCCCCGAGTGCATCGGCTCGCCGTTGACGATCGGGATGCGCTCGAGATTCTCGGTGACCTCATACGAGCTTGAGAACACGCGCAGATTGTAGCGCAGCTCTTTGGTCCAGAGATCCACCTCGCGCGCCGCCTGCGCGCTCAAGCCCAGCAATTCTTCGGACGCCTTGGCGGAGAGGGCACGCTTGTTCTCGATGTACGAAATCCAGACGGTCGTCAGCGAAGGCAACAGCGTCGCGACGACGGCGAACATCAGCATCTTGGTGCGGATGCTGCCGAATCGAATCAGGCGGAGCAATGTCAGGGGGCGTCCCCTCCGTGGGCTGCCACAAGATTCATGCGGGACACGTTATCGCAAGGTGCGCAGGCTAACCGTAAGGAAAATCACGTGATCTGGCGCACAGCAACCGGACGAATCAGACTACGTCGGCCCTCCACCCCCCACCCACACTCCCACCGGAGCTTCGGATGACGGATCGTTTCAGCCGCCGCGCCTTCCTTCAATATGGTGCTGGTGTTGCCGCCGGATCGATGATGCCGCTACGGGGAGGGGCGCAGCATGCTGCGCCCCTACCCATCGCTGTTTCTGACTTCGAACTCGAGGAATCCACCATCGCACAGCTGCAAGACGCGATGCGCAGCGGCGCCCGCAGCTCCCGGTCCATCTGTGCCGACTATCTCGCACGCATCGCCGAGCTCGACCCACAGCTGCACGCGGTGCTCGAGACCAACCCCGATGCGCTCGTGATCGCCGATCGGCTCGATGCCGAACGCAAAGCGGGCCGCGTCCGTGGCGCGATGCACGGCATTCCGGTGCTCGTGAAAGACAACATTGCGACCGGCGACCACATGATGACGACCGCCGGGTCGCTGGCGCTCACGGGCGTCACGCCGCCGCGCGATGCCCCGCTGATCGCGCGGCTCCGCGCCGCCGGCGCGGTGATCCTCGGCAAGACCAATCTGTCGGAATGGGCCAACATCCGCTCCAATCAGTCCTCGAGCGGCTGGAGCGCGCGCGGCGGGCAGTGTGCGAACCCGTACGCGCTCGATCGCAATCCCTGCGGCTCGAGCTCGGGAACGGGAGCGGCGATCGCCGCGAACTTTGCCGCCGTCGGCATCGGCACGGAGACCGACGGATCGATCGTCTGCCCGTCGGGTGCCTGTTCGCTGGTCGGTGTGAAGCCTACGCTGGGACTGCTCGAGGGCGCCGGGATCATTCCGATCGCACACAGCCAGGACACGGCCGGACCGATGGCTCGTACCGTGGCCGACGCGAGCGTGCTGCTGGGCGCGCTGGCCGCGCGTGATTACAGCGCGAGCCTCGACCCGGCGGGTTTGCGCGGAGCGCGGATCGGCGTCGCGCGCAAGAAGTTCTTTGGCTACAGCCCGGAAGCGGACGCGCTCGTGGAAGCGGCGATCGACGTGTTGCGGCGGCAGGGCGCCGTCATCGTCGATCCCGCCGACATTCCCCACATCGGTGAGTACGACGACTCCGAGCTGCTCGTGTTGTTGTACGAGCTGAAGGCGGACCTCGCGGCCTATCTCGCCGCTTGGGCGCCGGGCGCGAGCGTCAAGTCCCTCGCGGACGTGATCGCGTTCAACGAAGCGAACAAGTCCCGCGAGATGCCGTACTTCGGGCAGGAGCTCTTCATTCAGGCGCAGGCGAAGGGGCCGCTCACCGATCCGGCCTATCGCGACGCCCTGGCAAAGGACCAGCGGTTGTCGCGCACCGAGGGCCTCGATGTGGCGTTCGCCCAAAACACTCTCGATGCCATCGTCGCGCCCACCGGGAGTCCGCCGTGGCCGACCGATCTGGTCAACGGCGATCACTTCCTCGGCGCGAGCTCGACATCGGCCGCCGTCGCCGGATATCCCAGCGTCGCGGTGCCGGTCGGCTATGCGTTCGGATTGCCGGTGGGGATGTCGTTCATCGGTCGTGCCAACGACGAGGCGACGCTGCTGAAGCTCGCGTACGCGTATGAGCAGGCCGCCAAACCGCGTGTGCCACCGCGCTTTTTACCGCAGTGGCGCCCCGCCTGAGATCCACCGGGCGAGCAGGTCGCGCTCCGCGTCGGTCATGCCAGTCTTATTCGCGAACGGCATCGTCTGAGTCTCGACCACGCGCACGCGAATCCGCTCCGCCAAGCGCGTCATGCTCTCCGGCGTGTCGAACGTGACGCCGCCCGGTGCGGGGCCGAAGGTGCGATCGGTCTGATACTGCGAGTGACACGGCTGGCAGCGCTGGTTGATCACGGAGCGGACCGCGGCGAATGAAGGCACGGCATCAGCACCGCTGCTCGGCGCTGCGCCACCCTTCGGCACGGAGAGGAACATCGCGCCCGCCAACGCCAGCGCCGCCGGCAGCAGCGCCCAGCGGCTCGATGCGCCCCGGCCGATCATCGCATGTCGCACCGCCGCCCCGGCGACGAACAGCAACAGCAGGACGAGCCAGTTGGCCGGGTTCGCGTACGTCGCCGGGAAATGATTCGACAGCATGATGAAAAGCAGCGGGAACGTCATGTAGCTGTTGTGCACCGACCGCTGCTTGGCACGCTCGCCCAGCGTGAAATCCGCCGGCCGCCCCGCCCGCGTCGCATCGAGCATCTGCTGCTGCGCCGGCAGAATGCCCGCACGCCTGGCGAGGGGCGAGCGCCACAGCCCGTCGTACAGGGGCCAGCTGAGGACGATCAGTCCGATGCCAAGGGCGGTCGCGGCGCCCCGACCGATGCGTGAGACGCCCGAGTCGAGCAAGTAGGAACCGCTGAGGTAAAACACGAGAACGAGCAGGGCCATGCCGCTGATCCACGTCAGCATCGCTTCCCATTTGAACCAGTGCAGCACCGGCGGCACTTCACCCGGTCCGGGGCGGCGCTTCTCGACCTGATAGAAGCCGCCGCTGTGCACCATCCACAGGTCCCCCTCGACCCCCGGCCGAGGTTGTGCGGGTTTTGTCAGTGCGCGGTCCAGCCAGATGAAATAGAAAGAGCTGCCGATCCAGGCGATGCCGGCGATGAAGTGCGTCCAGCGGAGCAACAGGTTCGCCCAATCGCCGAGCCAGATGGTCATGGGGGCAGTAATATAGGCCATGGTCTTCGTTCTTATTACCGCACTGCTTCAGCCGGCTGACACGGTCACGGGCCGCGTCGTCGATGTCAGCGGGCAACCCGTCGCGTCGGCGATCATCGAAGTCACGGACCTGGGCCGCAGCGTGACGACGACGGACGCCGGCGAGTTTCGCATCGCGCTCGCGCCGGGCCGGTACACCCTGGCCGTGCGACGCACGGGCTTCGCGCCGGCTGTTCGCGAGATCGCGGTTCCTCGACAGCCGACGCTGGAGATCGTGCTCACGCCGAGTGCGTTGCGGCTCGAGCCGGTGACCGTTACTGCATCGCGCCAGGCGTTGGCGGCGCAGATGTCTCCGCTGCCCGCCAGCGCGCTGTCAGGCGACGAGCTGCGGCAGGCGCAGGGTGTCTCACTCGCCCACGTCGTCGACGCGCTGCCCGGCGTGCGCACGCTCAGCACCGGCGCGCAAATCGGGAAACCGGTGATTCGCGGCTTCTCGGGGCCGCGGGTGCTCGTGCTCGAGAACGGCAGCCGGCTCGAGGATTACTCGTGGAGTGATGAGGACGGGCCCTCGGTCGAAACGGCGTTCGTGCGTCGTATCGAGCTGATTCGCGGGCCGGCGAGCGTCCTTTACGGCTCCGATGCCGTGGGCGGGGTGATCAACGTGATCCCGGAGCAGCTGCCTGATGCGACGGGGGGGGGGCCGGGATTCATCCGAACGGGATTCACGCTCTCGGCAGCGAGCAATAACATCGAGATTAGCCCCGGCGTGCGCGTCGAAGGGGCGCGCGGTAAGCTGGGTTGGCGTGTCGCTGCGATCGGAAGGCATGCCGGCAACCTCCACACGCCCGCGGGCGAGCTCGACAACACGGGCTTCGGCGCGTTCAACGGCGAGGCAGTGGCGGGATGGCGGTGGCGGTCGGGCAGTGACCTCTCCGTCCGCATCATCCATTACGGCGGCGAGTTCAAGCTGCTCGAGGCGAACGCGCCGCCCGGCGAAACCGGTGGGCCCGAGCGCAAAGCCGGCGATGAGCGGCTCCAGATCACGGGTCAACGTCCGGTCGGAGCCTGGCGGTTGGAGGCGAAGGGACAGCTGCAGCGGCACTCGTTGATCGAAGTGGCGGACGACACGACCGGCACCGAATCGGAAGCATTCAACCTGCTGCTGCAAACCGCGTCGCTCGATCTGTTGGCGCATCATGCGGGCGTCACGTTCGGGATCAGCGGCGTCGGCCAGAGCAACGACGCGAGCGGGCGCGAGCCCATCGTCCCCGACGGCAGCATTCTTTCGGGTGCGGCGTTCGCCTTGGGGCAGTGGACACGGTCGGACGGTCGTTGGACCATGCTCGCCGGCGCGCGTGCCGACCTGCGCCGCCTCAGCGTCGAGCGCGACGATTCCCTCGGCGTCGTCGCCCAGGACCGCTCGTCGCACGCGTTGTCGACGAACGTGGGCTTGGTGTTCGCGCCGGCGAACGGGTGGGCGTTGCGCCTAAACGGTGGACGAGCTTGGCGCGCACCGACGCTATTCGAGCTGTTCGCGAATGGACCGCACATCGGCGAGGCACGCTTCGAGCGGGGTGATTCGACGCTTAAACCGGAGCACAGCGTCGCAGCGGATTTCGGCGTGCGCTGGAGCGGGCGTCGGGCGCGATTGGATCTGTCGGCCTACGAGAACCGCATCTCCGACTACATCTACATCATTCCCACCGGCGCCTTCATCGATTCGTTGCGCGTGTACCAGTACGCCCAGGCGGACGCGAGGCTGTTCGGCGGCGAAGCAGTGGTCGAATCGGAGCTCGGCCGGGGACTCATCGCCCGCGGACGGCTCGAGGCGGTGCGCGGGACGAATCTGGCGACGGACGAGCCGCTGCCACTGCTGCCGCCGCTGCGTGCAGCGTTCGGACTCGACTGGCGGGACCGGCTGCGCCTCGATGTGGATGTCTACGCCCGGCAAACCCGGCCCAATCCGCTCGACATCCCGACGCCGGGCTACGCGCTGCTCCACCTCGGCGGTGGAGCCGACGTGCGCCTGTTTGGCCGGGCGATGCGGCTCGACATATCGTTGCGCAACGCGCTGAACCAGCGCTATCGCAGCTTCCTGAGCCGGTACAAGGAGTTCGCATTCGACCCCGGACGAAGCCTGATCGTCCGGCTGTCGAGCGGATTCGTCGACTAGGGCTGTACGCCGGCCGCGGTGGTCGCGGCGTCGAGAATCGCCCAGATCCGATCGACCCACGCGCGGTGCTCCGGTTTCATCAGGACGGACCGCAGGCAGACGATCGAGTCGCCGTCGCGTTGCATGTCCTGCACGTCGATCAATTGCACGGGCAGCGTGACGATCGCGAGATGCAGCTGGCGCTGGGCGGCCTCGGCAAAGATGCGCTGCGAGAGGGCAGACGCTTCGCTGACGCGCCGGGCGCGCGGGGCCCAGACGATGATGTCGAGCTCCGGCGGCGAGCCGGTCACGAACCGTCCATCCCGATGCAGTCGCTCGTAGAGATCCAAGGCAGCGGCCCGGCCGCTCGCCAGACCCTTCGCGAATTCGCCGTCCGGAACCAACGGAAATAGCCGCTGCGTCGCCCACAGCGCCACGGCAGCGGCACCCGGCCGCGAGCACTCCAGCGAGATCTCGCCGAGGTGGAGTTCGTTCGACGTGAAGTACGTGTAGGGCGAATCGTGATGGTAGAGCCGGCCCACCGACGGATCGCGAAACAGCACGCAGCCGCAGCCGTAGGGCTGCAGGCCGTGCTTGTGCGGATCGATGACCGCCGAGGCGGCCTCACTGATCCGCTCGAAGGCCTGCCGGGTCTCTGCTGCGAGATTCGAGACGAGCAGAAAATACCCGCCGTACGCCGCGTCTACGTGGATCCGGAAGTCATGTGTATCGCGCAGCTGGAGGATGGCCGCGAGGGGATCGACCGCGCCCGTTGCCGTCGTCCCCAGCGTGGCGACGGTGGTGCCGACACCGCCCGCTGCCAGTCGGCGCTCGAGCGCGTGGACGTCCATCCGCCCGCGGCGGTCGCACGGGATCGTTTCAAACGGGATGCCGAGAACGCCTGCGATTCGTTGATGCGTGTAATGCGCCTGCGACGACGCGATGATGGTCTTCCCCGGATGCAGTTGGCTCGCGATCCACAACGCCTCGAGATTCGCCATCGTGCCGCCGCCGCAGAGATGGCCGAGGTGCGTGTCCCAGCCGATCATGCGCGCCAGTGCGGTGACTGCTTCTTTCTCCATGGCCGAGCTGGCGCGTCCACCGTCGAGCGCGTGGTTGTTGGGATTGATCTTGAGGGCCATCTCGTACGCCAGGCGCGCGACCGGATGCGGGGGCTTCAGCATCTGTCCGGCGTACAACGGATCGCCGTATGGGTAGTTGTCCTTGAGGCGTTCCGCGACTTCCTGCAGAACTGCGTCAAGATTGGTCTTCAAACGCCCTCAAATACATCCGGTCCCAGGCGGCGGGGATGCTCTCACGCGGCGAGTAGGGACCCGGCGCGTACACGCGCGACCTGATGCCGAGCTGGCTCTGCTCGCAGATGTGCCAGTCCTGCCGGTTGGTGCGGTCCCAGAATTCCTCGGCGTCCAGGATGTTGTAGCCCGCCGCGGCCGGCGCATCGGGGTGCACCATCCATTCGCAGACGACGCGGGACTGCAGCGGGCCGACCGGCCAGACGGTATAGAACACCGCGTAGTCGGGATGCAGGCTGAGCATCATCGTCGGGAACAGCGCGTAGTAAAACGCGCGGCGCTGATCCTCGGCAGCGAGGGTCCCCAGCGGCAGCGCACAGGCGCGGCCGGTCATCGTCGCGCTCTCGTGCGGCGCCTTGATCTCCATGTAGCCGCCGAGGAACGGCCCGTCGATGAGGTCGTTCGCGCCGCTCGTGTACGGCAGCTTGGTCGACAGCTCCGGATGGATCGTGGGGCAGTGCAGGCACTCGTTGTAGTTCTGCAGGATCAGCTTCCAGTTGGCGCGCACGTCGTACTCGATGCGCCGCACCGTCCGCAGCAGCGGCAGGTTGTAGCGCGAGAATCTCCCCGCGAGCGGCGTGAACCACTTCGCCGCGGGCGTAGCCTGGGGATCCAGATTCACGAACAAGAATCCTTCCCACTCGGCGAGCGCCACGGCGTGGAGCGGATACGCCTTCTTGTCGAAGCCCTCCACCTCGTGCATGTGCGGTGCGCCGATCAGACGGCCATCGAGCGCGTACGTCCAGGCGTGATAGGGGCACTGAATCGTCTCGGAGAGCCGCCCCTTGGGTGCTTCGCACAGCCGGGTGCCGCGATGGCGGCAGACGTTGTAGTACGCCCGCCGCTCACCCGATTGATCGCGCAGCACGATGATGCTCTCACCGGCGATTTCGACGACGCAGTAATCCCCGGGCGCCGCGAGCGACGCGTCGCGTCCAATGCAGATCCAGTGGCGCGCGAAGACGCGTTCCTGCTCGTCGGCGAACACGTCCGGCGCCGTGTAGTAACGGCCCGGCAGCGTGCGCGCGCCCTGGCGATAACTCTCGACGGTCTTGAGAAAGCTCATAGGATCTCGCGCGCCGCGTTGCGCCCGGCCGCGCCGGGAATCCCACCGCCCGGATGAGTGCCCGAGCCGCACAGAAACAGCCCCGCGATAGGGGTACGGTAGCGGCTCCAGCCGGGGACGGGACGCATGAACAGAATCTGGTCGAGAGTGAGCTCTCCGTGGTAGAGGTTCTGTTCGGCTGCCTGCAGCTGCAGCTGATCCGGCCGAGCTTTGAGGACCTGCGCGACGCGCTCCGCCAGCCCCTCATGGGTTCCCGGTGGCACGTATTGGACGTGGAGCTCCAGGCGGTTTCCATCGAAGCGCTGCACCTCGACGTACGGGGCCGCCGAGTCTCGGCCGTACTTGGCGTCGTCGTAGGCCCGCTCCAGGTAGTCGAGGGATGGCGCGATGCAGAAATTCGCGTAGCTCGGGGGGGGCGCCCGATCCAGGGTCAGCGTTCCGCGCGCGACCACGCCACGCTCCTTGATGTTGCGCACCGCGCGCACGAATTCCGGATCCAGCTCGATCGCGACAGAGTCCAGGGTGCCGCGGGGGGGAGCGCTCGACACGACCAGCGGCGCGAGAATCGTCTCGCCACTCTGTTCCAGCACGACGCCGATCGCGCGGCCGTTCTTTGCGAGCACGGTCGCGCGATTGCCGCGCCGTACCTCGACACGCTTCATCCCCTCCAAGGCTTGCGTTACGTTCGACCGCACCGGGCGGAACACGCCCGCGGGACTCCCCACGTGGTGATGCAGGAAGTTGAACGCGGTGCCCCCCGAGCGCGGTCCTTGCTTCAGGTGCCAGATCCCGAGCGCGCCGATGGCTCCCTTCAACGCGTCGCTCTCGAACCAGTCGTCGAGCAGCTCGGCGATCGCCATCGGGAGAATGCGGGCGAGATCGATGACCGCCTGTTTGCCGAGCCGGCGAACGTAGAGGCCCAGGCCGCCGATGCGCGCCAGCTCGCGCGGATCGCGTGTCTCGATGTCGGGGGGCGGCGCGAGGTAAAGTTTCTCCAGAACTCCCGCGAGCGTGCGCATGCGCTGGCTGAACTCCGGCCATTTCGCCGCGTCAGCGGGGCTGATGCGGCGGATCGCCTCGACCGAGCGCCCCATGTCGCGCGACAGCTCGAGCGTGTTCCCGCCGTCGAGTGGCACGGTGAGCCACGGGTTGGGCTGCTCGAGCCGCAGCTGACTCAAGCCCAGATCGCGAATCACGCGGGGCGGCACCCAGCCGACGTCGGCCGATGGATCAGCCGCCTGGCGTTGCTCCACGACGACGACGCGTTTGCCGGCGCGCGCGAGGTAGTGCGCGGCGACGAGGCCGTTGGCGCCGGCGCCGATGACGATCGCGTCGAAGCTCGCGGTCATCGGCCGTCTTTCAGGATGCGCAGCGCCGCGAGCCTTCCCGAAGCCCCCATGATGCCGCCGCCCGGATGCGTGCCGGATCCGCACTGATAGAAGTTGCGCACCGGCGTTGCGAACTTTGCCCACCCCGGCGCGGGACGGAGGAAAAAGAGCTGATGGAGCGCCAATTCGCCGGCAAAGATGTTTCCTTCGGACAGGCCGGTGATCCGCTCGATATCCAGCGGCGTGATGACCTGGCGATGCAAAATCTTCGACGTGAAGCCCGGTGCGAAGCTCTCGACCGTGTTGCCCACCGCGTCGCCGAACGCCTCGCGCTTCGCGTCCGTCCAGCCGCCGTTGAGGGTGTATGGTGCGTACTGGACGAAGATCGACATGACGTGCTTGCCCGGCGGCGCCATGCCCGGATCGATCATCGACGGAAAGACGATGTCCATGTAGGGGCGGCGCGAGAACTCGCCGTACTTCGCGTCGTCGTACGCGCGTTCGACATAATCGAGACTCGGGCTGATCGAAAACGCACCGCGGTGCTGCCGGCCAACCCCCGGCATGCACGTGAAGCTCGGCAAGCCATCGAGGGCGAGGTTCACTTTTCCCGACGAGCCGCGGAACTTGAAGCGACGGATGTCGCTCACGAACTCGTCAGGGAGATCCTGGGAGTCGAGGAGCTGCAGGAAGGTGCGGCGCGGATCCAGACTCGACACGACGATGGATGCCTCGAGCTCGTCGCCGCTCTCGAGCACGACACCGGTGGCGCGTCCGTTGCGGACGAGGACCTTCGCCACGCCGGCGTCACACCGGATCTCGGCGCCAAATGCGCGAGCCGCCGACGCGATCGACTCGCTCACGGCGCCGGTGCCCCCTTTGGCAAAGCCCCACGCGCGGAACACTCCGTCCAGCTCGCCCATGTAATGATGCAGCAGGACGTAAGCGGTGCCCGGTGAGCGCGGCCCCAGGAATGTGCCGATGATCCCGCTCGCCGACTTGGTCGCTTTGAGAACGTCGGTCTCGAACCACTCGTCGAGGAAGTCGGCCGAGCTCATCGTCATCAGTTTGACGAGCGCGTGGAGTCGCTCGGCGCCCAACCCGCGGAAGTGTTTACCAAGTCTCAAGAGACCGGCCAAGTCTCCAGGAGAGAACGACGTCGGATCGGGCGGCACCATGCCGAGGATCGGCTTTACCGCCTGCGCCATGAAGTGCATCAGCCGGCCGTACTCGTCGTACGCCTCCGCATCGCGCGGCGAATGGCGGTACAGCTCGCGTCGCGTCTCGTCGTGATCGCCCCAGGCGGCGAGGTAATCGCCGTTCTCCATCGGCGTCACGGTGCTTTCGAGCGGCAGGATGTGCAGCCCATGCCGCGGCAGGTCGAGATCGCGGATGATCTCGGGGCGGAGCAGGCTCACGACGTAGGAGAACGTCGAGAATTTGAAGCCCGGAAAGATCTCTTCCGTCACGGCGGCGCCGCCGACGCGCGGTCGCCGCTCGAGCACCAGGACGGACTTGCCGGCGCGGGCCAAATAGGCGGCGGTGATGAGGCCGTTATGGCCGCCGCCGATCACGATCGCGTCGTGGCGTTTCACGCGCGCTTCCGTTCGGGGTTGAAGAACGGCAGCGGCGTGACCTGAGCGTTCGCCTGTTTGCGGCGATGCTCCACCGTCACTTCCATGCGCAGCGCGGTTCCCGGCGCCGCGCTTGACGACTCGAGGTGCGCGAGCGCCATGTAGCGCTTGAGCAGCGGCGACCATCCGCCGCTCGTCGCATAGCCCACCTGCCGCTGCCCGCCGCGATCGTAGATCGGGACGCTCGTGCGCCATGCCTGACTCGGCAGCCGGGGTGGCAGGCCGACGTCGGCGTAGAGCCGTTCCAGCGAGTCCCAGTCGACGCTCAGGCCGGTGAACTGCCACGAGGGTCCGCGGCGGCGCTCCGCGTCGAGCGCTGCCTGTCCGTTGTAGCGTTCCTTATCGGTCGCCACGGTCCAGCCCAGGCCCAGCTCGAGCGGCGACGATTTCTGCGCCTCGATCAGCGCGTGGCGTGACGAGAAATAATCGACCTCGATAAGGAGCAGGCCGGCCTCGATACGGGCGACGTCGAGGGCCAGCATGCCGGCGGGCGTAATCCCGTACGCCGTGCCGATCTCGACAAGCGCGTCCCAGAGCGGCACCGCCTGTGCGGCGTCGACCCACACCTCATAGCCGAGATCGCCGGTGTAGCCGGTGCGGGAGATCGTTACGGGGATGCCGCGGATCTTGGCGCTCGTCAGCCGGAAGTATTTCAGCGCCGAGAGGTCGCGCTCGGCGGCGAGCTGCAGAATCGCGCGCGAATTCGGGCCCTGCAGCGAAAGCGCTGCCGTGCGCTCCGAGACATCCTCGATGCTGACGTCGAGCCCCGAGGCATTCAGGTGCAGCCAGCGCAGCGTCGGGTCGGCGGACGTCATCCGGAAGGTCTGCTCGGCGAGCACGGAAATCGTGCCGTCATCGATCTGCTTGCCGTCGTTATCGCACCAGGGCGTGTAGAGCACCTGGCCGACTTTGGCTTTGGCGACGTTGCGCGTCACGACGTGATCGAGCAGCCGGACCGCGTCGCGGCCGGTGACGAGGTATTTGTAGAGCGGGGAGACGTCGAACAGCGCCGCCGAGTTGCGGATCGCGTGATATTCGCGGTCATGCGACAGCTCGTACGAGCTGGCGACCACGTACCCGGCCCACCGCCGCCACGCCTGGCCCTCCGACAGCGGCCCGGTGCGGGCGTGAAACGGGGTGGTCCGCAGGCTCACGTCGGGGTCTCCATAGTCGGGCGCGAAATCTAACTTTGGTCTGATGCGACTGCACCTCGTCGAACTGCACGATCTCCCGGCCTGTCCCCCGTCGCTACGCGATGCCCTGACGGACTTTCTCGCGTTCACGCTGAACCTGGTCCGGACCTACGAGCCCGCAGGACCGCTGCTGCGTCGAGCACTGCGGCGCGCCGGCGCGACGCGCATCGTGGACCTGTGTTCGGGAGCGGGCGGACCGTGGTCGTGGCTCGCGCCGCAAGTGGACGTGCCCATCGTGCTGACGGACCTCTATCCGCACCGTGGGCGGATCGCGGGAATGCACCCGTCGCCCGTCGATGCGCGAGCCGTGCCGGCAGACCTGACGGGCTTTCGGACACTCTTCACTTCATTTCACCATTTCCGTCCGGCCGACGCCCAGGCCATTCTGGAAGACGCCGTTCGGCAGCAGCAGGGGATTGCCGTCTTCGAAGCGGCTCGCCGCCGGCCGTTCGATATCGGCCTCGTCGCCATGACGTGGCTGGGGGTGCTCGCCGCCGTGCCGTTCGTTCGGCCGTTCCGGTGGTCGCGTCTGATGTGGACGTACCTGCCGCCGCTGCTGCCGGTGCTCGGCACCGTCGATGGTGTCGTCTCGTGCCTGCGGTCGTATACGCCCGCCGAGCTGGGAGCGTTGGTTCTCGGGTTGGACGACTTCGAGTGGGAGATCGGTGAGGCGCGCGCGCCACGTTCGCCGCTACACACGACGTACTTGATCGGCGTTCCCCGGCGGGTAGCTTGAGCCTCATCTAGGAGGAAATCATGCGCCGTCCACCCGTGCTGATCTTCGCTGTCCTGCTCGCGCCAATCACCGCCCTGCGGGCACAAGAAACCGCATCTGACACGCTGCTCACCGTCAATCACTACCTCGATTGGGAACAGGTCGCCGATCCCCAGGTCTCACCCGACGGCTCACAGATCTTGTACACGCGCCGCTGGGTGAATCAGGTCGAGGACCGCTGGGACTCAGGGTTGTGGATCATGAACGCCGACGGCTCGCGCAACCGCTTCCTGGTGAAGGGATCCAGCGCGCGCTGGTCGCCCGACGGTACGCGCATCGCGTATTTCGCCGACGGTGAGCCGAAAGGGACGCAAGTCTTCGTCCGCTGGATGGACGCGGAGGGTGCGACCTCGCAGGTCACGCACGTCAGCGAGACGCCCGCGAATCTCACGTGGGCGCCGGACGGCCGCTCGCTCGCGTTCACGATGCTGGTGAAGAGCGAGACGCCGTGGAAGATCAGCATGCCTGCTGCGCCGGAAGGCGCGAAGTGGACCCCGGCGCCGCGCATCGTGGATCGCCTGCACTACCGTCGTGACCGCACCGGCTACATCGAGCAGGGAACGACGCAGATCTTCCTCGTGCCGGCCGAAGGCGGCACGCCGCGCCAGCTCACGACCGGCGACTTTGCCACGAGCGAGCTCGGCTCGGGGCTCAACTACGACTGGACCCCCGACGGCCGCACCATCGTGTTCGATGGCCTGCGCGAGGCAGACGCCGACTATCGCTATCGCGAGTCGTACATCTATGCCGTGGACGTGCCCAGCGGCGCCGTGCGCCAGCTTGTCAGCAAGAAGGGCGGCTGGTCCGGTCCCGTCGTGTCACCCGACGGCCGCAGCGTGGCGTTCGAAGGACACGAGTACGGCACGCAGTCCTACCGCGCCCAGGAAGTCTGGTCCGTGGGGATCGACGGCACCGGCATGCGCGCGCTCACGACGTATGATCGCGACCCAGGCCCGCTGCGCTGGAGTCCCGACGGCAGCGGCGTGTTCTTCGCCCTCGGCGAGCAGGGGACCAGCAATGTGTACTTCGCCGGCGTGCGCGGTGGCAACCGGCGCGTCACCGAGGGCGTGCAGATGCTCTCGCTGTCGTCGGTCGCGCGCGACTTCAACGCGGCCGGCATCCGGTCCGACGCGAACGATCCTCCCGACGTCGTTCGCTTCAACGTGCGGGCGGGACGGTCGCCGATCACTCGGCTCACCAACGTCAACGCGGACGTTCTCGACCGCATTCATCTGGGCTCGGTCGAGGAGGTGTGGTACACCTCGACCGGCGGGACCCGCGTGCAGGGTTGGATCATCAAGCCGCCGGGCTTCGACCGCGGCAACAAGTATCCGCTCATCATGGAGATCCACGGCGGGCCGCACGGGATGTACAACGGCGCGTTCAGCTATCAGCTGCAGAACTTCGCCGCCAACGGCTATGTCGTACTCATCACGAATCCGCGCGGCAGCACCGGGTACGGCAGTGCGTTCGGGAACGCGATCGAGCGCGCCTACCCGAGTGTGGATTACGACGATCTCATGGCCGGCGTCGACACGGTCGTGCGCCGCGGCTACATCGACACGCAGCGCATGTACGTCGGCGGCTGCTCGGGCGGCGGCGTCTTGTCGAGCTGGGTGATCGGACACACGACGCGGTTTGCGGCGGCGGCGGTGCGCTGTCCGGTGATCGACTGGATGAGCATGGCGGGGCAGACGGACATCCCGCTGTTCACCTACAGCTTCTTCGACGCGCCGTTCTGGGAAAAACCGGATCAGTGGATCAAGCAGTCATCGCTCGTGTACGTCGGCAACGTGAAGACGCCGACACTGCTGATGACGGGCGAGCTGGACCTGCGGACGCCGATGCCCCAGACCGAGGAGTTCTACTCGGCGTTGAAGATGTTGAAGGTTCCAGTGGTGATGCTGCGCTTCAACGGGGAGTATCACGGCACGTCGTCCAAGCCGTCGAACTTCCTGCGCACGCAGCTCTACATGATGAGCTGGTATCAGAAGCACCGGTTGGGTGGCGAGGCGGCGGCGAGCAGCGGAGATGGCCAGCACTAGCCGCCTGATGTGCCGGATGCTGTGGTTGGGCAGTGTCCTGACCGCGTGTGACCAGCTTCCCACAGTCAAGCCTGTGCCCGAGCTGCAATCCTTCAGTGCCAGCCCGGACGTGTGGAGTGGTGCCGAGCTGATCGTTACGTCCCGCGGATTCGCGGCTGAGTCTCTCCCGGACATCCTGCTCGACGGGCAATTGCTCGCGGTGCGTCGCGTGGATGACACGACCGTCGCCGCGGTAGCCCCGGATCGCCCCGGGCCGCACACGCTGCGCGTCGTGGCGCGTGATGTGGACCCGCACGCGGTCGCCGTCCAGCTGCGCGGATTCGTGGATCGCGTCGAGGGCCCCCTCTTCAGCGGCCGTACCGAGCCCGGTCGCGATCCGCGGTATTTATTCGGCAACGGGCCGACCGGGTTACGACGCTGGAATATTCGCACTAACAAGGCGATCGATCTCGGCGACACGGTGCACGCCGTCTCCTGCACGCGCGGCGTCGGGCCCGGGCCCAACGTGAGCGAGGTCGTCCTCTTGACTGGGGGCTGCAGCACCGGGCGCTGGCTGGTATGGCACACCGAGCCGCTCTACCCACTCACCGACACCGCGTCGGCCATCACGGATCATTTCGTCGCCGTGCTGCAAACCGGCCGCTGGGTCGTGCTGGCTGACGCCAACTTCTCCGTCACTGCCTGCGATAGCGGGGCATGCACGGCCGAAACGATCCCTGGGACGGCGGTCAGCGACGTCGTCCGCTCGCCACAGCGAGATCGTGCCGTCTTGCTGGCGGGCACAATCGGCGATTCCGGGACGCGGGGGGTCCCGGTGATCGACGTCGGTCTTGGGAGCGTTGGCTATCGCGTGCCGATCCTGAGTGCGGCGCAGGGTGCGGCGTTCTCGAGCGCTGGCGACACGCTGTACCTCGCGGGAGATTCGGGGCCGTCGTTCACGATCGTGGCGATACGTGCGTCCGACGGCCAGCTGTTCGCTTCACGGTCACTCGATTTCGAACCCTGCGCCGTCGCTCCCGATCAGTCGCGCCCGTGGCTCTACGTCGCCGGTCTCGCCACGACCGGCCAGTCGCGGCTCGCGGTATTCGACCGCGGGACGATGCAGGCGCTGACGACGTTGCACGTCACGACCGATATCCCGTACGGTCACAATCTCTGCCGGATTTTGCCAAACCCGGTCGAACACCGCGTGTATGTCGCGGAAACGTGGGCAGGCGAGCATAACCCTGCGGCCCACGCGCAGCTGTATGTCTTCGAGACTCCGCCTTAAGGAGTGACGTCGACGATTTTCACGTCCTTGCCCGTAGGCACGCCCGCGCGGACATACCCAATCGCATTGGGATACATGCGGATATACGCCAGCACCGCGGCATCGGAGGTGCGCTCCGGCGGGGCCACCGCGATGCCGGCGAACGTCTGCTGCTGCCACCAGGTCTGAATGGCGGCGATGGTGCGCTGATGAATCTGCTTCGTGAACGTGCGGCGCACGGGCGAGTCCGGCGCCTGATCGACGGGCAGAACCGGTTTATGGCCATCCCATTGCGTCACTTTGCGCAGGAAGATTTTCGACACCTGGTCGCGCGTGAGGCTGGCGACCGGATTCGAGGCGTGCACGACGAGACGAAACGCCACGTCTTGGGCGTGCAGTATAATAGTAGAAGGGAGCAGTGCGAGAACGAGGGCGACGGCCCACCGCGTCGAGTGCACCATGGGACGAGATTATAACGTCAGTTGAGCCTCAGATGTGATGCGCGACCAAGACATCTCGGGCTTGGGGAGCTCCCGCGGCCCCGTACCTTCGACCTGCGCCGCTACGGGACGTCCGGGACGACCGTCGCGCGCAATGCCGGTGGTAACTACACCGTCACCGACAACGGCGGCGCTGACACGCTGACGATTCCCAATCCCGACTTCAATACCCTGTCGCTCCACAGCAATGCGGTGCTGCGTTGGGAATGGAGGCCGGGAAGCACGCTGTACGTGGTATGGGCACAGAATCGCGACGGCTCCCGAGCTGCCGACCGCGGAGTCGGGTTCGGGGACCTGATGAACTCGTTTCGCGCAAGAGGCGATAATTTCTTCGCGGTGAAAGTGAGCTACTGGATCCCGGTCAACTAAAAGACGGGGACATGCAAAGACTAGGCTGCAGACGCACCGCGGGCATCAGTAATCGGTGAACGGGACCACCCGCGCGAGGGTTGTCCCGTTGACTCCAGACGGTTTACCGCTGCTGCGTCGGTGCGTCTAGCTTTTGCAGGTCCGTGTTTTCTTTCATAAGAAGCGATCTTTTTCGATCAACTCCCCAGCGATAACCGCCCAGCGCACCGTCTTCTCGCACCACGCGATGGCACGGGATGATCAGCGCGGCGGGGTTCGTCGCGCACGCACGAGCCACGGCGCGCGTTGCCTTCGGTTGCCCAATCTGCCTGGCCACGTCCGCGTAGGTGCGAGTCTCTCCGAACGGGATCCGCTGCAGCTCCTGCCACACGCGGCGCTGGAACGCCGTCGCGCGGATGTCGAGCGGCAAGTCGAGATGCGGCTCGCGACCATCCAGATACGAGAGAATCGCCTCGACGAACCCCTCGAGCTTTCCGCCTTTCTCGCGCTGCACCCGGGCCGCGTCAAACTCCGTGCGCAGATCGGTTTCGAGCTTCGCGTCGTCATCGCCCAGCATGACCCGGCACACGCCTCGCGCGGTGGCGGCCACGAGCAGCCGGCCCAGCGACGTCGGGACCGTGACGAAGGTGATGTCGATCCCGGCACCACCGCGGGCATAGGTCGCGGGGGTCATGCCGAGCTGCGCATGGGTTCGCTCATATACGCGGCTCGAGGAGCCGTAGCCGGCTTCGTACAATGCGGGGCTCACAGATTTCCTCCGTTTCAATTCGTGTTTGAAGCGCGCGACGCGGCGCGCGTCGGCATAGGCGCGCGGCGTAATGCCGAGGACGCGCTTGAAGGCGCGCGCCAGGCGACGTGGCTCCGCGGCCGGGCTCCGGCCGGCGTCGAGCGCCCGGCAGGCTTCGCGCACCAGCGCGACCGCGGGATCGGTGCCGTTGACGTCGGCAGGATGACAGCGGCGGCAGGCCCGGAAGCCTTCGCGCTCGGCCGCTTCGGGGATGGGGAAAAACGTCACCTGCGTGCGCCGCGGCCGGCGGCTGGCGCACGAGGGGCGGCAGTAGATGCCGGTCGAGCGGACGGCGTACACGAACGCCCCGTCGAAGCGGCGATCTCTCGCCAACACCGCCTGCCAGCGCTGCGTGGGACTCATGGCTGACAACTTAGCGGGAGTGCCCACTCGGGTTCTATCCGCTTTTTGCGCTCAAATCCTCACTGCCACGGCTCGTCCTTGGACGGCCCATAAATCGAGGGGACCTTGCCGCCCGCCATGCGCAGATAGACGGAGAACTGCCCGCGGTGATGGATCATGTCGTTCAGCATCAGCCAGAGAAAATCCTGTCTGCGCACGTCGCCCATCTGCTTCGGGGCCGTGTAGAACTTGATCGTCGAATTCAGATAGCGGTCGTCCACGTTCCGCACTTCGTCCGCCATCTTCTTGAAGACCCGTTCGATCTCGCCGACCGTACCCTGCCACGTGTCCGGCATCGTGGGCATGTTCGTGGGCGGAAACTTGAACTCGCCTTTGACAGCCTGGGCCGCGGCTGCTCCTTCGAAGGCAAACGTCCAGGCGAGCTCTTTGGCGCTGCGACAGGTGTCATGCGGCTTCAGGGTTTCTTTCCCCCCGGGATAGGCGCGCAGCAGCTTCACGGTCGTTGCCGCTTCCCGCTCCCAGGCGTCGAGGAATGCTTTCTTTTCGCTCATAGCTGCCTCCTTGGATTTCCTAAACTACCTCACGCGACGTAGCTTCGCCGCACCGTGACTAATCCGTACGACGCCGAGTTACAGAGACGACTCGCCCGAAGTCTCGGCGCGGCCTACGAGGTGCGGGGGCTGCTGGGCCGCGGCGGATTCGCAGTCGTCTACGCGGACGGGCCCAACGCGTGGCCGTGCTGGAGCGGCGACGCGACGCGGTGCGTGCGCTCGCCGTGCGGCGCGACGAGAGCGGCGAGGCGCTGAGTCGCACGCTCACGACGCTGGCGCGATTACGCGCGGCGGTCGACCAGGGGCCCGATGGAATTCAGCAGGCGGTCGACGATGCCAACGCCTGCCTGGAGATCGCGGGAGCCTAGCTCACCTGACGCCGCATGACGGCCGCCGCGGCAACCGCTACAGCGACTGCTGCGACGCCAACGGCGAAGAGCACGGCGATCGGACGCGGCGCCGGCCCGAAGGGCGGCATTTCGGGCACAAACCCACGCGCCCAATGCGTCGTCCACGTTTCGATGGATTGGCCGAACGCTGATCTGAATGCGCTGTCGAGCGGTGCGGTGGAACGCCAGAATTGCGCGAATCGGTCGCGTCCCATCTCCCGCACCAGCGACGCGAGATAATAGTCGTCGCTCAAGAAGTTGCGCGGCCAATAGGAGCGTTGGAAAACGCCTACGAGTCGCTCTGGTTCTGGCCGGACGGGAAAATTCTCCTCGTTGTTAGTGTGCTCCACGGCGGTCCGGCAACGCCCCAAGCGGCCGGCGGTGCAAGCGGCGGCGTCGAACGACATGTTCGAGAAGACCATGTCCAGTGGCTGGCCCTCCCACCGCGTCCGCGGTGGTGGTCCATGCCAGTTCCCTGAATTGGCGAGCTTGAACGAGCGCTGCAGCAACCATTGCTCAACATGTGGCCCGGGTAGGCCGAACGCCGCGTAATAGAGGCATGGTCCCAGCGATTCCTGCAGCACTTGATCGATGTCCGCAGCACCCATGACCGAGTTGAGTCGGACCCATTGAATGCTCGGGTCGATGGTGAACGACACCGCGCAGGTTCGCCCATCCAGCGCTTGGGGGAGGACGTACGTCGTGGTGTACTGTCGCGACGCGCGGACCTCGATAAGCAGCAGCAGGCGGGTTCCATCGGGGCCGTGGGCCTGCTGCCACACACGCTCGAGGGCGCGGCGGATTGCCTGTGCCCTCTCCGCGCGAACCGGGCCGCGAAAGACCAGGGTCACATCACCCATCCGGGTGTCGCCCGCGCGCACCGCCGCCCGGAGCGAATCGTGAGACCGTAAGCTCGTGAGGAGCTCCTCGGTCCGTTGCCGAGCATGATTGATCAAATTGAGCCGAGCGTCTTCGGGCGATGCAGCCGATGGCAGGTTGTATTCGAACGCACTCGGCTGTGGTGGCAAGTACGCTACGGCCACCAAGAGGCACGCGAGCGCCGCAATCGCGATCCAGCGCGACAGTGTCACCGCCACCTCGTGCTGCGCAGCGCGAGCAACCCAAAGACGACGCTCCAGCCTAGCGCTGCCCACGCGAAACGCGCCGACAGGGTGACCGGACGAGGACGCGCCGCGATGACCAGCTCCCGCCACTGGTGAATGAGCGAATCGAGGGGCACCGCTGCCGCAAGCGCCAGCCGTTGCGTCAAGGGCCGGCCCGTGTTCTCCGCGAGCCGAATAAAGGCACGGCGGCATCCAAGGGAGAGCGCGACGCGTGCGAGCGACTGGCGTGCCTCATTGGACAGCGGAGGTTCGAGCCAGGGCAGGGCGTGCAAGACTGCGAGGCACGCTGCATCGGACTCCTGGTCCAGGCAGGCACGGCTGGCAGCATACAGACCCAGATGCTGAGCGCTTTCCAGATTTCGCCCGACGACCGTCCTGCGTTCGGGCGCATCGTACCACAAGAGCGCGCGATCACCTGCCACTGTCCCCAGGGCGGCCGCGCAACTTTCCACGACGCCGGCATAACAGCGGCGCACCGCGACCGCAGGCGCCGTCACCAGCTCGACGTACACGTGGGAACGCTCGACACGGGCCGTGGCGTCGGGGAGCAACATCGGTCCGAGCCAATTCGTGAGCGCTGTGTCCGTGCCTTGGCCGATGGCGGCGCTGGCCGCGCGCACGAGCTGAAATGCGACGTCGGCGACTGTGGCCTCCTTCGACCCCATCACCTGTTGAAGCTGCTGCACGGCGGGGGGCACGTTCCTGACCGGCTGTCCCTGGCGGAAAAAGAGCAGCGGCGCGGCAGCAGCACGGAGTGCCGCGTCGCCGTACAGCGAGTCGAGCTTTCCCCAGGCGATGATCGTCGCCCGGGACACAACCGCGGCATCCGCGGGGCGGGCCACGACCTCCAGCGAGCCTGCCGTGAGCGTGTCGAGCGGTTCGATGCGCGCCCTTTGGGCGCGGACGAGCGCATCGGTGGTAGCGCGGCGCAACACGTCCAGCTTCTGCAAGCGACGCTCGAGCGCGGGGGCGTCCTGCGCGGCGGCATTCGTGGAGATCAAGCATGCGGCAACGGCGAACACCCATCCGCGCAGCCGGTCAGACATCGATCAGCATCCAGCGACCGGAGAAGATTTCGAACGGCCCGGGCCAGAGGAGCAATCGATCAGACACGAAGGGAAGCAACTGGATCTCGATGCCCGCGCTTGCCGCAAAGATCTGAATGAGGACGATACCGCCCAAGGTGGCCAGCACATATCCGGCTGTGCGCGTCGTGCCGGCGGTGATCGCAAAGAACACGGCGTAGGCGACCGCGAGGGCGAGCGTGAAACGTGCCGCGAGGGCGACCGGATATGCGTGTAAACCCGCGGGGATCTGCGCCGTCGTGGCGGCGAGCACCGCGCCGATCCAGAGTGCCAGCGCCGGGGCGATGAGGAGCACGATGCCCGCACCGAAGCGCTGCAGTGCGTAATTCCAGCGCGGCAATGGTAAGGACAAAGCGTAGACGTGCCGCCCGCGGTGATCGGCGCCCCACGCCGTCATCGCGATGGCCAACGCTATGCCCGTCGCGAGCAGCGGATACGCAATGCCCCATGTTTGTACGGCGCTCAATATCCGGCGCGCTTCCCAGCCCGACTGGTTGGGCGTTCCCACGGCCTGCACCGAGAACACCGGCAATGCGAAGGCCGCGATCACCGCGGGCAACAGAATCAGTCGCGACCACTTCCATTGCGTGAACAGAATCATCCGAAACATGACGGTTCCTTCCCCTCAGTCCCGCGGCTCGCGGAATGTGCGCAACAGCTCGACGAACCCTTCTTCCAAATCGAGATCGATGACTTCGCGCAGCGACGCGCCGACGCCGTCGAAATACTGGCTCATCGGGGCCTGCCACCCGCGGACGGTCCACGTCTCCGATCCGCCATTGCCGCCTTCCCGGGCGAGCACGACGAACGGCGTGTCACCGGGCAGGGCAGGGGGATTGGCGACGCGCAGCCGCTTGATGCCGTTCTTGAAGCTTTGCATCGGCAGCTCGGTGACGAGCCGGCCGCGATCCATCACGCCCACCCAGTCGCAAATCCGCTCCAGCTCGTGGACGAGGTGGCTGGAGATGAAGACCGTCGCGTTTTGCTGCGAGACGTAGTCGAGCAGCGCGGCGAGGACGTCGCGGCGCACCACGGGGTCGAGGCCGTCGGTGGGCTCGTCCAGCACCAGCAGCTCGGGACGCTGCGCCAGCGCGAGCAGCATCTCGAGCTTCCCCATCTCCCCCTTGGAGAGCTGGGAGAGCCGCCCGGCGCGGTCGAGCCCGAAATGCCCGATCAGCTCATTGGCCCAGCTCCAGTCCCAGGTAGGATAGAAGACCGAGTGGAAGCGCAGCGCTTCATCGACCGTCAGCGTGGTATACAGGTGCGGCTGCTCGGGCACATAGCCGGTGCGCGCCAGGATGCGCGGGATGTCGCGCGGCACCTCGGCGCCCAACACCGTAATCGATCCGCGCAGCGGCCGCAGCAGCCCGAGCATGAGCCGTACCGTCGTCGTTTTGCCCGAGCCGTTCGGGCCCAGGAAGCCGTACAGCGACCCGGTAGGGACGCGGAGTGCGAGCTCGCGCAGCTCGAAGCTTCCCGCCTTGTAATGGAGATCGCGGATATCGATGGCGTGGCTCATGAGACCTTCACCTCCAGCTCCTGCGCGATCGCCTGCAGCAGCTCCTTGGTGGTGAGGCCGAGCCGGCCCGCTTCGGCCACGAGCTGGCGGACCAGGCCGGCGGCCTGGCGGGTGCGCTCGCTCGCGCGGCGCTCGGGGACGACTTCGCGGACGAATGTCCCGGCTCCCTGGCGCATTTCCACAAAACCCTCCGCTTCGAGGTCGCGGTACGCCTGCACCACCGTGGCCGGATTGACGCGCAGCCGCCCGGCGAGATTGCGCACCGACGGCAGCGCATCGCCGGGCTTCAATTCGCCCGCGGCAATCGCCACCCGCAGCCGCCCCGCGATCTGGGCGTACAATGGCGTCGGGCTTCTCGCATCGATGTGCTCGAACAACGCCGATCCTTAGTGTATCGTTGTACTAATACAGTATGTCTTTTGCGCTGGCTGTCAAGCCCCGGGCCGGGTCGTAGCTTTCCGCATGCTTCGCGAATGCCTCCCGATCATCTTCTTCGCCCTGGCCGCCATCGGCGGTTTGACCTGGGCGATCATGGCGTTGCGCCGCTCCCTCGCGCGCGAGCGCCGGCTCGCCCGCATCGACGATCTCACCGGCGTGCGCAACGCCCGCGCCTTCCATGAGGCTGCGGGGGCGGAAATCGAGCGCGCCCGCCGCTACCAGCATCCGTTCAGCGTGGCGGTCGTGGATCTGGGGACGCGGGTCGGCGATGACCTGGTGCGCGCTGCCGCCACGACGCTGCGGGGAGCGTTGCGCGCCACCGATGTGGTCGCGCGACTGGGTCGGGACGAGTTTATCGCGCTGCTGCCTGAGACCACCGCCGCCTCGGCGCGCATCGTGCTGGAGAAACTGCGCGCGGGGCTCGCCGACCTCCGCACCACCGATGGCCGCGCCGCGGCGCCGAGCATCGGCGGCGTGACGTTCCTCAATCCGCCGCGCGGCGTGGAAGAGATCATCCGCGCGACCGACGAACGCATAACCGCAGCGAAGGCGACCGGCACGCCGTCGCACGTCACCTGGAACGCGGCCCCCGCCCCCGGCCTCGAAGGACGATGAAGCGGCAGAACATCACGAGCGGCACGCCGTGGGAGCCGGTCGTGGGTTATTCACGCGCCGTGCGCGTGGGACGCGTCATCCACGTTTCCGGCACGACAGCAACCGATGCGGCGGGCCAGATCGTCGGACACGGTGATCCGTATGCGCAAGCGGTCCAGGCCCTGCGCAATATCGGCCGGGCGCTCGAGCAGGCGGGCGCGGGGTTTGCGGATGTCGTGCGCACGCGGATGTATCTGACGAACATCGAACATTGGCAGGCGGTGGGGCGCGCCCACGGCGAGATCTTCCGCGATATCCGCCCGGCTGCCACGCTGGTGGCCGTGACCCGGCTGATCGATCCGGGCATGCTGGTCGAAATCGAGGCTGAAGCGATTCTTCCCCAATGAAAACCGTAGTAAGCGGGTCGACGGGCTTGATCGGCTCCGCGCTGGTCGAGGCGCTCCGTCAGCGGGGCGATGAAGTCATCGCCCTCGTGCGGCGCCGGCCCGACGCGGGGGAGCCGGCCATCGCCTGGGATCCCGAGCGCGGTTCGATCGATTGCGCCGCCTTGGAGCGCGCGGGAGCCGACACGGTCATTCATCTGGCGGGTGAGAACGTGTTCGGCCGCTGGTCGCCGGCCAAGAAAAACCGTATCCGTGACAGCCGGGTGCTGGGCACGCGGCTGCTCACGGACGCGCTCGCCGGCCTGGCGCGCCCGCCGGCGACGTTGCTCGCCGCGTCGGCGATCGGCTACTACGGCGATCGCGGCGAGGAGGAGCTTACCGAACAGAGCGCGCCCGGCGAAGACTTTCTGGCGCACGTGTCCCGCGATTGGGAGGCGGCGACCGCGCCCGCCGCTCGCGCGGGGATCCGCGTCGTCAACATGCGTATGGGCGTCGTGCTGACAACGACCGGTGGCGCGCTCGCCAAGATGCTGCCGGCGTTCCGCCTCGGACTCGGCGGGCCGATCGGCAGCGGCAACCAGTATGTGAGCTGGATTGCTATCTCTGACGCCATCGCTGCCATTCTGCACGTGCTTGTGCATGCCGATCTGGTCGGACCCGTGAACATGACGGCGCCGCATCCCGTCTCGAGCCGTGAGTTTGCCAGGACGCTGGGAAAGGTGCTCGGCCGTCCCGCTGTGGTCACCGTTCCCGCGTTCGCCCTCCGCGTGGCGTTCGGCCCGGACGGTGCGGCGATGTTGCAGAGTGGCCAGCGCGTCCTGCCGGCTCGGCTACGCGCGTCCGGTTTCACATTTTCCCTCGAGGCGCTGGCGCCCACACTCCGTTACTTGCTTGCCCCGTCGGAACGGGCCCGGTAGTATCGGGCATGACGCTTCCCGACGCGTATCGCGACGAACCCGAAGTTCCTGACGACCACTTCGCGGAGCCTGAGGTCTCCAAGCGGTCGCGCGGTGTCGCGCTCGGACTCTGTCTCTTTGGCGGGTTCTTCGGGCTGCACCGGTTCTACCTCGACAAGACGAAAAGCGCGTTCGCGATGATCTTCACGTTGGGTGGCCTCGGCATCTGGTGGCTGTACGACCTCGTGCTCCTGGCGGCCGGCGAGTTTCGTGACGCGAAGGACCTGCCGGTGAGGAACTGGAGCGTGGAGGAATCGCAATTCCCTGGTCGGGAGTTGACCCAGCGAGCGGAGCGGCGGGTGAACGAGCTCGAGGAGCAATTCGACGGCCTGCGCCAGCAGTTCAACGAGCTCGCCGAGCGCCTCGATTTCGCGGAGCGCATGCTTGCACAACACAGGAGTCTGGAGACTGGAGCGAGGAGTCAGAAACCCTTACTCCCGTCTCCTGAATCCTGACTCCCATGAAATCCTGACTTCCATGAAAATCGGAGTGCCGAAGGAAGTCGCCGCGAATGAGCGGCGTGTGGCGCTTACGCCCGACGTGGCGGGCCGCCTGGTCAAGGGCGGATTCGACGTCGTCGTCGAGCGCGGTGCGGGAACGGCGGCGTTTTTTCCGGATGAGGCCTACACCACCGTTGGCGTGAAGATCGGTGATCGGTCGTCGGTCATCGGTCAGTCCGATATCGTGTTGCAAGTCCAGGCGCCGCTGACTGCGGAGCTCATGCAATATCGCGAGGGCGGCGCGCTCGTCGCGTTCTTCCAGCCCACCCCTGAGTTCCTGCGCCAGCTCGCGCAACGCAAGCTGACGGCTTTCAGTCTGGTGTTCCTGCCGCGCATTACGCGGGCGCAGCCGATGGATGTGTTGTCGTCGCAGGCGACCGTCGCCGGCTACAAGGCCGTGCTGCTCGCCGCCTCCACGACGGGGCGGTTGCTGCCGATGCTCGTGACGGCCGCGGGCACCCTCCCCGCCGCCCGCGTGCTGGTGCTCGGCGCGGGGGTCGCGGGACTGCAGGCGATCGCGACGGCGCGCCGCCTCGGAGCGATCGTCTCCGCCTTCGATGTTCGGCCCGCCGTAAAGGAGCAGGTGCAGAGCCTGGGCGCCTCGTTTCTCGAGATGGCGATCGAGGAGCACGCCGAGACTGCGGGCGGCTATGCCAAGGAGCTGTCGGAAGAGACGCACCGCAAAGAGCTGGCGTTCCTCGCGGCGGCGGTGAAGGACGCCGATATCGTCATCTCGACGGCAGCAATCCCGGGGAAGAAGGCGCCGGTCCTCATCACGGCGGCGGCGGTGCAGGGGATGAAGCCCGGCGCGGTCATCGTCGATCTCGCCGCCGAGACGGGCGGCAACTGCGAGCTGACCGAACCCGGCTCCGAGATCGTGCGCAACGGCGTTTCGATTCTCGGCCCGCTCAACCTGGCGAGCACGCTGCCGCGCGACGCGAGCCAGATGTACGCCAGGAATCTCTCGGCATTTCTGGGGCACGTCGTGCAGGACGGCAAGCTGCGGCTCGACTTCGAGGACCAGATCATCCGCGACACGTGCGTCACTCACGCGGGCGAGGTACGCAAATCATGAGCGCCGATTTCGGATCGATGCTGTTCGTGTTCGTGCTGGCGACGTTCATCGGGCTCGGGGTGATCCGCCGCGTGTCCCGCCTCCTGTATACGCCGCTGATGTCGCTGACCAACGCCATCTCGGCCATCGCCGTGGTCGGGTCGATCGTGGTCACCGGCGCGGACCATCCGCTCACGATCCGCATCCTCGGCGCCGTCGCGCTGTTCGCCTCGATGACCAACATCGTCAGCGGCTTCATGATCACCGACCGTATGCTCAAGATGTTCAAGAAGCAGTGATGCATCTCGTCGGCGAGCTGTCCGCCGTCCTCGCCACGGCGCTGTTCATCTTCGCGCTGTACTGGATGAACGATCCCAAGACGGCGCGGCGCGGCGTGATCGCCGGCGTGACAGGGATGTCCGTCGCCGTGCTGGCGACCTGGTTTCAGCCCGAGATCGTGCATCACGCGTGGGTCGTGGGCGCCATCGCCGTGGGATTCCTGGTGGGCGTGCCGTTGTCGCGGGTCCCGTTGACCGCCGTCCCGCAACGCACGGCGCTCTCGCATGCGTTCGGCGGTCTTGCCGCCGGCCTCGTCGGCACGGCGGAGTATTTCCTCTGGCTCGGCGGGCCGGCGACGGCCGCCGTCCAGCTCACGCCATTCCGCATGAGCGCCCTGGTCGCCGAAGTGATCCTGGGGTTCCTGACGTTCACCGGCAGTCTGATGGCGGCGGGGAAGCTCCAGGAAGTGCGCTGGATCCCGCAGCGCCCAGTCACCTATCCCGGTCAGAACTTCGTGAACATCGGCGTGCTCGCCATCGCGGTCGCGCTCGGCGTGCTGCTGGTGTTGTATCCCGGTGCCTCATGGGCCGGCCAGGCGTTCCTGGGCATCGCCGGTCTCGCCTTGCTGTTCGGCGTATTGCTGATCATCCCGATCGGCGGCGCCGACATGCCGACCGTCATTTCGATTCTGAATGCGTACGCCGGTCTCGCCGCGGTGGCGATGGGCTTCGTGCTCAACAACAAGCTGCTCGTGACGGCCGGCGCGCTCGACGGCTCGAGCGGCCTGATCCTCTCGATCATCATGTGCCGCGCCATGAACCGCTCGTTCACCAACGTGCTGTTCGGCGCCTTTGGAAAAGCGCAGCCGGCCATCGCCGCCGGTGAGCAGAAGGAGTGGAAACAGGAGACGGTGGAGGGCGCGGCGCAGCTGCTCGAGCAGGCCCGCAACGTCGTGATCATCCCCGGCTACGGCATGGCGGTCGCGCAGGCGCAGCACAAGGTGCGCGAGCTGTACGACGCCCTCACCAAGCGCGGCGTTACGGTGAAGTTCGCGATTCATCCCGTGGCGGGCCGGATGCCGGGACACATGAACGTGTTGCTCGCCGAGGCGAACATTCCGTACTCGGCGCTCGTCGAGATGGACGAGATCAACCCTGAGATGCCGCAAACCGACGTCGCGCTGGTGGTCGGCGCCAACGACGTCGTGAATCCCGCGGCCCGCTATGCCAAAGCGACGCCCATTTACGGTATGCCGATCATCGACGCCGACAAAGCGAAGACGGTGCTGGCGGTGAAACGCAGCAAGAATCCCGGGTTCGCCGGGATCGACAACGAGCTGTACGTGCAGGACAACAGCTGGATGCTATTCGGCGATGCGAAAGCAGTGCTGGGCGATCTGGTCAAGCAGTTCGGCGGTGGAGGGATTCACTGAGTTTTTATGCAGACCGTTTAGGGTTTATTCCTACTTGCGGCCGTCCAAGACGCGCTCCACGTTCGCTGCCTCTCTTTATCCGGAGCCTTCCCGATGCGTCGCTTCACTCCTATGTTTGCCGCCGGTCTGCTGGCAGCGGCGTGTTCCTCGCTCGACCGGACGGTCGTCTCCGCTCCGCAGTTTGCACACACCACGGATCTCACGGGTACGCCCGACCTGATCGTCGACTCCAAAGCCCTCGCTACCTCATGGGTCGTGTACGATCAGGAGCTCAAGGAAACCTTCTGTACGCTGCAGGAGGGCGGCGTGCCGCCCGGGAAGCATCGCGTCCTGCGCTTCACCGTCACGACGCCCAACATCGGCGACGCCGACGTCAACCTGGGTGACCCGAATCGACACTGGGATCCTAACGGCGATGGCGACGGCAGCGACTCCGACGGACTCTATGATAACGATGCCTGTCATCGCCATTACCATTTCCGCAACTACGCGACGTATTCCCTGCTGTCGGCCGATCGTGCCCAGACGTGGATTGCCGCGAAGCGTGGGTTTTGCATGATCGACATCACGCCCTACAACACCAACGATGGCGGGATCAAGCCGTGGTACTATCGCGCCTGCGGCCGTCCGGCGCGCGATGGACTGCCCGAGATTCCCGGTAACCAGGGCATCAGCGTGAATTACGGCGATACGTACGTGAAATGGCTGGGTGGCCAGTACTTCGTGCTGGACGGCTCGGATGGGCAAGCCGTCATTCCGCCTGGTGAGTACATCATTCGGATCGAAGTGAACCCGGCCTATGTGCCGAGCCGGAAAAACCCGTGTCGTTTCTTCGATGCGGCGACGGGGTTGTGCCATGCCCTTCAGGAATCGGACTACACGAACAACGTGGGAGAAGTCGTGATCACGATTACGGACCATCCCGGCAAGCAGGGTTGGGGTCCGGGCGGTGGCCAGGATCCGGTGGACGAGATCATCGACGACGAGAATCGGCCGGATAAGTAGGGCATCAAAACGGTAGACGGGCAGGAATATGTAGGGGCGCAGCATGCTGCGCCCCTACAAACGTGTGCGGCCTACGAATGCCCTACCGCCGCCAGGTGTTGTTGTCGCGCGCGATATCCGGGTAGATGCCGCGCGGGTCGAGCACCACGCCTGACAATCGCTTCGCGGTCGCCATGCGATAGGTGAAGCGGTTGCCGAGATTCCACATCTCGACCGGTAAGCGACGCGTTTCAGCCGTGCCGTCGGCGTAGCGCAGCTCCACCGTGACGGGCAGCACCATCTGGCCGCGGTTCGATAAATACAGGAAGGTGCTGTCGTCGCGGGCGCGCACGGAATCCACCGCCTGGTCGAGACGTGCCGTCGTGTAGATCCAGCCGCGCCAGAACCAGTCGAGATCGCGCCCCGTCGCATTGCTCAGCGTGCGGAAGAAGTCCGCCGGCTGGGGATGTTTGCCTTTCCAGCGCCGGGCGTACTCGCGGAGCGCCGCATCGAACTCGTCTCGTCCGACGACGTCCCGGAGAATGGAAAGCATCAGGGCCGGCTTCTGGTAGGCGGTCCAATAGAGCTGGCGCACCTCGTCGGGCTTCGTGATCATGGGCTGCTCGCTGCCCGGCGTCGCGGTGGCGGCATACGCACTGAGCAGCTCGCGACGCACGGTGTCGCCATACGCGGTGCCTTTGAAGAACGCTTCGGCAGCGTCGTAGTCGGCGAAGGTATTGAAGCCTTCATCCATCCACGGGTAGCGCCGTTCGTCCGAGCCGACCTGCATCGGGAACCACTGGTGGCCGAGCTCGTGCATCAGCACCCAATACTGATCTTCGCGCTTCTGGAGCGATGGGCAGAAGATCACCATCGGGTACTCCATCCCTTCGATCAGCCCCTCGACCGCGGAGACCTGTGGCCAGGGATACTGGCCGAGCGCGCCGGAGAAATGCCTGAGCGCGAACCGCACCATCGCGTTGGCTTCTTCCCATGGCGTGGCGTCGGGGTGGTAGAACGTCTGCACGAGAATGCCGTTCACCGTGCTCGCATCCCAGCGCAGACCTGCGCCCGCCGCCCAGGCGAAGTCGCGCACGCCGCTCGCGGTGAAGCGCCACGTGCGTGTGCCCGACACACGACGGGTGGCATTCGCGATGGCTTCCGGTCGTGTGATGACCGAAACGATCTGTCCGGGAGACGTGAAGGCGCGTGCCAGGCGGGCGCGCTCTTGCGCCGTACGAATCGCGCTGGGATTGGCGAGGGCCCCCGTCGCGGTGACGAGGAATCCGGCCGGCACCGTGAGGCTCACATCGAAGTCGCCGAACTCGAGGTAGAACTCGCCCGCGCCAAGAAAGGGCAGGGTATTCCAGACGTGCACGTCGTCGTACACCGCCATGCGGGGGTACCATTGGCCGATCTCGTAGAAGCGCGAGCCGACGCGCCCCATCCGGCCGCCCCCGTACGGCGGGATCGGAAAGTGCCAGGCGATGTCGAACGTGATGCCGCGATCGGGCGCGAGCGGCCGCGGCAGCGCGACGCGCATCATCGTGCCGAAGACCTTGGTCGCAAGTGGCCGCCCGCCCGCCGCGAAGCGATCGATCGTGATCCCGCCGACGAACCCCGTGCCGCTGAAATCGAACACGACGCCGCCGGCGAACAGCAGCGGCGGCTGGTTCAGCACCGCCGAAATCGACCCCGGGGCGAACAGGTTCTGATCGAGCTGCACCCACACGAACGAGAGTGTCTCGGGAGAGCGATTGACGTAGTAGATCCGTCCCCGGCCGCGGAGCACATTGCTCCCCGTGTCGAGTGTTGCCTCGAGCGTGTAGTCGGCCCGCTGCTGCCAGTAGCGCGGCCCGGGCGCGCCCGCGGCGCTGCGGATGGGCGTGGCACCGGGCAGTGGCAGCGGGCGGAACGGCGAGGAGTCGGCGACTGACTGCTGCAGCGCGAGCGTTGTGACGGTTAGCAATACGAACATTCAGCTCTCCTGATGGAAATGCCGTCGGTCATCAGTCATCGGTAATCGGAGGACCGAAGGCCGACGACCGATGACCGACTACCGAATCATCCCCGCGGCCCGATGCGCAATGGCCATGATGGTCAGCATCGGATTGACGCCGGAAGCACTGGGGAAAGTACTCGCGTCGGCGACGTACAGGCCTCGTATACCCCAGACGCGGTGTTCGGCATCCACGACCGACGTCTTGGCGCTCGCGCCCATGCGGCAGGACGCCATCTGATGGAAGGTGACGAGCAGCAGCTCGTTCGGGCCCCAGCCCGCCGCGTGGACCCGCGCCAGCCACTCCTCGCGCGCGCCTCGAAGGCCCGGTCGATAAGTGACGGCGCGGGCGAGTGGCAACCAGATCTCGCGCGCGCCCGCGGCCTCGAGCAGCTCGGCCCCTCCGGCGATGGCGCGCCACAAATGTGCGCGGTCGTAGCGCGAGAGGCGATAATCGACCACCGCAGCGCCGTCGCGATCCACGCTGACCTGCCCCCCCCCAAAACGGTCTCGTAACAGAATGCCGACGAGCGCGGTGTGGGGTAGCCTGGCCATCCGTTCGCTATGCTGGACCGCCGACTCCCACGGCGCCGCGAGCGCCTGCAGTGAGGGATGAATCGGTGCGGTCTCGAACTTGAAACCGTAGCCCGCGTCCAGGTCGGCGAATTGATCCGAGTAATGCGCCTGGACGGTGCCGGTCCACGGCCGCACCGCTTCCTCCATGTCGGCCAGCACCGCGGTCGCGGGATGCAGCGCCAGATGGCGGCCCAGGGCCGGAAGCCTCACGCCCGAGCGGAGCAGCAGGGCCGGCGAGTGCACGGAGCCGGCGGCCAGGACCACGGTTTTCGCACGCACGCGCACCGCGTACCTGCCGGCGCGCGCCTCGACACCGGTCGCCATGCCGCGCTCGAGGGTGACGCGACGCACGTCGCAGTCCACCACGATGCGCGCGCCGCGCGCCGCCGCATCTTGCAGGTACGTAATCAAGGTCGATTGCTTGGCGCTGCGGCGGCACCCGAAGCCGCAGTAGCCGCACGCATCGTCCTGCGGGCAGCCGCGCACGTCACGCGGCAGCAACCCGTGATGCCAACCGAGCTGCTCGAGACCGCGAATCAACACGCGGTCGCGGCCGGAGGGTGCGGCGTGATCGGTGTTGACGCCGAGCCGTTGCGCGACGGCATCGAGTGAGCGGGCATACTCTGCGGATTCGAAGTGCGGGAGGCCGTGCTCGCGCGCCCATTCGTGGCGCACCGCGTCGGGCGTGGGGAAACTGGTGGTGTAGTTGATGACGGTGCCGCCGCCCAGCGTCGCGCCCTGAAGGATCACGAGCCCCAGGTCGCGCGTCGCCAGCAAACCGCCGGCGTCGTACAGCGTCGCGAGTGCCTCGCCCTCCTCATGCGTGAAGTCGGCCTCGTTGCGATAGCCGCCTTTTTCCAGGATGATCACGTCCTTGCCCGCCGCCGCGAGCTCAGCGGCTACAACCCCGCCGCCCGCGCCGGAGCCGACGATGACCGCGTCGCAATCGAGCGTCGTGTCTGTGCTGATGACGACCGGCCGCAGCGGCTTTGGGGTCCTGGGTGGTGGGCCCAGCGGACCCGGATAGCCGATGGCGCGGGCTGCTCCGGCCGTCGTGTAATGGGTGACGGTCGTGAGCCGTTTCAATGCCTGAAATGCTTTGCGGCGTTGCGGCATGCGGCTCGTCGCCCAGCCACGCAGGCACTGTTCGCGTTGCAGCGGCGACATGCGCGTGAATGGTTGGGGAATGCCGCTGAGCAGCAGATTCACGACGCGGAAGTCGAGCAGGCGGAGCAAAAGATCGAGCTCGGCGCGGTCGGCGGCGCCGGGCAGCGCTGCGATTTTGCGCGCGACCTGCTCACCCAGGTCCGCCGCGCCGTCCGGAACGAGCGTCGCTGCGACCGATCGCAGGACGTTCCGCGCGGTGGGGGAGAGACTCAACGCGTTTGGATGAACGTCAGCTTGAACCCGTCCGGGTCCGTGATCTGGAACTGGCGCTCGCCCCACGGCATGTCCATCGGCTCCTGATCGAGCGCGCCGCCGCGCGCCTTGACCTCGGCGGCGAACCGGTCGAGGTCTTGCGCCGTCGTGCAGCTCAACCGCGATCCGATCCCTTTCGTGCGGTCCCTGCCTTTGGCGAAATCGTCCTGGGTGAGATAGAAGATCACGGCGCCGGCGCGCATCTCGCAGCCCTGCAGTGTCCCATTATCGCGCCACTCCTCGCCAATGACGAATCCCAGCACGTCGCGATAGAACGCGATGCTGCGCTGGAGGTCGGTGGCGGTGAACGAGGGGGTGACGTCGCGGAGCCGCAGCGTTTCTGGCTGCCGACGGGCCCCAGGGCGCTGCCGGGGCTTGGTGCGAGCCTTCCTGGACTTGGTCTTCTTGGTCGCCATCGGACTAGCTCCCAGACGGGGTCACGAAGCGTAGCGAACCGCACGACGTCTCGCCAGATTCCCGGTTCCCTCATCCAGGACGACGCGGATGGCGACCAGCAACGCTGTAGCGGTTTGGGAAGGCAAGCTCAAAGACGGCAAAGGCAGCTTCAAAGCGCAAAGCGGCACGTTCAGCGGCTCATTCAGCTTCGGCACGCGCTTCGAGGGCAAGAAGGGCTCGAACCCTGAGGAGCTGCTGGCGGCGGCGCACGCGGGATGCTTCAGCATGGCGCTCTCGGCCACCCTCGAGAAGTCGGGTCACGCGGCGACGCGCATCGAAACGCGTGCTGCGGTCACGATCGAAACGGTGGACGGAGCCCCCAAGGTCACGCGCAGCGCGTTGGACGTGCGGGGTAAGGTTCCCGACATCGACGAGGCCACCTTCCGGCAAGCCGCAGAGACCGCGAAGAAGAATTGCCCCCTGTCGAAGGCGATCCAGGGAAACGTCGAGATTACGATGGAGGCGAAGCTGGCCTGACGCGTTGCAGCAGGAGTAGCCCGCCGACAAAGAACACGCCGACCGCGGCGACCGCGGCGCGTTGGCTGCCGGCCAGGTAGGACACCGCGCCGAAGACCAGGGGCCCGAGTACCGACGACGATTTTCCGCACAGCGCATAGAATCCGAACAGCTCCGACTCCTTGCCGGGCGGAATGAGCGACGCCATCAGCGCGCGGCTCGCCGCCTGAATGGAGCCGAGTCCCAGTCCGGCCGTGACCGCGACCGCGAAGAACGTTGACTTCGTCTGCGCGAAGTAGGCGCCGATGGACACCGCGACCCACAGCAGCAGCGTCAACGTGATCACCTGTTTCGCGCCCCAGCGGTCGGTAGGCCGCGCCAGCAGCAACGCCCCCGCGAGCGCGGAGAATTGCACGGCGAGGAACAGCTTGATCACCTCGGGCGTCGTGAAGTTGAGCGTGGTCGCGGCGAAGATGCCGGAGAAGACGATCGTCGTTTCCACGCCGTCGAAATACAGGAAGTACGCCAGGAAAAACCGCCGCAGCGGCTGATTGCCGATCACGTCCCGGACGATGGCGCGGAGGGAGACGCGTTTTTCGGGCTGGGGCCGATCCGCCGGCAGTGCGAGGAACGCGGGCACGGAGAATACGGCAAAGAAGGCGGCGACGAGCAGCCACAGCAGATTGAATTGCCGGGCGTTGACGAGCGGTAACGCGACGACCAGGCCGATGATGGAGCCGAGGTATCCGATCGCAAACCCGAGGCCGGACACCGTCCCGAGCCGATCGGCGGGCGCGATGTCCGGGAGATACGCGTTATAGTAGATCTGCGAGCTTTCGAACGCGAAGTTCGCGAGCGCGATCAGCGCAAATCCCTGCAGCACCATGCCCGGCACGAGCGTCGTGAACAGCGCGATGCAGCCGATGCACAACGCCGTGAAGGCGATGAAAAAACGCTTGCGCCATCCCGCGCGGTCGGCGAACGCGCCGAGCACCGGGCCGGTCAGCACGACCAGCAGGAGCGAGGCCGAGATCGCGCGCCCCCACCACAGATCGCCGAGGCCGTGCGCATTCCCGACGATGTGCGTGGCGTAGTAGACGCTGAAGACGGCGACGACGATGACCGCGGAGTACGCGGAGTTGGCGAAATCGAAGAGGCACCACGCGAGGATGCGTTTCACGGCCGGCAAAATGGCGCGGCGTAGTCGGGCTCGCTAGCTTGGACCCGTGCCCTGGATGGTCTATCTCCTGCGCTGCGGCGATGGCTCGCTCTACACCGGCATCACGAATGATCTCTCCCAGCGCCTCGCGTCGCATCAGAGCGGCAAGGCGAGTGCCTACACGCGCTCGCGCCGGCCGGTCTCTCTGGCCTATCGGGAAGTGGTGCGCGGTCGCGGTGCCGCGTTGAGACGGGAGGCTGCGATCCGCCGCCTCTCCCGCGCCGAAAAGCTGGCGCTATGCAACGGCGCGACGTAGGCCTGGTTGTGATCGCCGCCCTCGTTGCCGCGCTGTGCGTGAGAGCCGGCGTGTGGCAGCTCGATCGTCTCACACAGCGCCGGGCTCGCAACGCCGCCCTCGCTGCGCGCCTGGCCTTGCCGCCGATCGAGCTACGCGGCGAGTTGGCGGTCGATTCGTTGCGGCAGCGGCGTGTCCTTGCCCGCGGCGTGTACGACTACCCGGCTGAGCGCGCCTGGCCCGGGCGCAGCTTTGAGGGAACGCCTGGCGTCGCCCTCATCACGCCGTTGCGACTGGCAGGTGGATCCCGCGTGCTGGTCGATCGCGGCTGGGTGCCCTCCCCCGATGCGTTCCACGTCGATCACGCGCCCTATCGGGAAGGCGATACGGCAACGGTGACAGGAATCGCGTTCGTTCCACCGCGGGGACGGGGCGACGTGAATCCCGCCGGATTCCTTCCGATCATCGTGCAACTCGACTCGCCGGAACCGGCGCACGGCCTGCCGCGTCGCTGGCCGCCGCCGGCATTCGACGATGGCCCGCACCTGTCCTATGCTGTGCAATGGTTCAGCTTTGCGCTGATAGCCCTGGTGGGGACGGCCGCACTGATTCGTAGGGGTCGTTAGGCAACCCCCCTCCGCACGTCCCGTGCCGCGAGGGATTAAGCCCTCAGAACTACCGTTTTGACCTCGATTTAGCGATATTGCTCGACCCCAAAACAGCTAAACAAGCTCAAAGGAGCCTACATGGCGGCAGCCCTCCCCCTGAAGCGCCCCGTCAAAGTCGGAGAGTTGGTACGGCGCCGGTTGCGTGAGCTGAAGCGCACCCCGCGCGAGCTGGCGGATGCGGTTCAGGTGTCTGAGATCTATATCAGTGACCTCGTCGCCGGACGGCGGCGTCCCCCGGCCCCAGGCCGCATGGACGTCTACGCCCCGATGACCAAGTTTCTCAAGCTGCACCGGAACGATCTGCCCACCTGCGCCAAAGCGGAGCGGGAGGGCGAGACGAAGAGCCGCCGCCGGCCCAATCCGGAGATCCGGGAGCAGTTCCTGGCGCTCTGTCTCGATCCTGCCAAGGGCCGTGTTCTCGCGCGGCGGCTGGGGCGCAAGGACGGCGTCATGCTCGAGCGAGTCATTGTCGGCCGGCTGCTCGAGGTCGCGCAGGGGTTCGTGCGGCGCCAGCTCGATGACGATGTGGGTATCCGCATCGCGGCGAGCCGTGAAGGCTGCACCTATCTCGAGTGGCGCATGAAGCTGATGGAGTTCCTCGATGCGACGCCCGAAGGGCTGACGCCGGGTGACGGCGCGGAGTTCGTGCGGCCGCGGATTGCCGGCTGGGATATCGATTACGATACCCACGCGATGCGCATCGTGTTGTGGTCGCAGGATTTTGCTCCGAGACAGGTCCGCGCGTTGAGCATCTAGGAACTGGCGGTGAATCCAGGTAGGGGCGCAGCATGCTGCGCCCCTACTTTTTTTACGGCCCTACCGTCCCTTACCGTCCCTTACCGTCGCAGTATTTTCTAGTCCGGTCCCCGCACGCCGTCGTTCTTCCATCCGGAGACTCGTTCATGCGTCGCCTGTTGATCACGACGTTCCTTGTGGTCCCCGCATTGTTGCTCGCTCAAGACCCACCGCCCGCGCCCCGTGACACCACCAAGAAAGCCGACACAACAGCCGTAAAAGACACTCTGCTGCCGTTGAAAATGGCGCGCACCGTGAGTTTCGAGACGTCGGAAGCGACGTGGATGTCGCTCGACGTCTCGCCCGACGGCACGACGATCGTTTTCGAGCTGCTGGGGGATCTCTACACGTTGCCGGTCGGCGGTGGCACGGCGACGCGGATCACCTCGGGGCCGGGGTTCGATTCGCAGCCGCGCTGGTCACCCGACGGCAAGCGCATCGTGTTTCTGTCCGACCGCGGCGGCGCCGAGAACGTCTGGCTGTGCGATCCCGATGGATCGCATCCGAAGGCTTTGACGAAGGGCGCGACCAACCTCTATGCGTCTCCCGACTGGACCCTGGACGGCAACTACATCGTCGTTTCTCGAACGAGTGGCTTCCTCGGCAGCACCTATGAGCTGTGGCTGATTCACAAAGACGGTGGCTCCGGCGCCGCAATGCTGCGCGTGCAGACCGGCCCGAACATGCCCCCGCCGATGAACACGCTCGGCGCCGCCTTCGGGAAGGATCCTCGCTACATCTGGGTCTCTCGCCACCGCGGCGGGTTCGGGTACAACCTCGACTATCCGCTTTGGCAGCTTGCGATTTACGATCGCCAGACGGGCCGCCTCTTCACACAGACCGACATGTACGGCAGCGCGATGCGGCCCGTGCTCTCGTCGGACGGCAAGTGGCTTGTGTATGCGACCCGCTACGACGCCGAAACGGGGCTGCGGCTGCGCAATCTCGCCAGCGGTGACGAGAAGTGGCTCGTCTATCCGGTGACCCGCGACGATCAGGAATCGCGCTTCACGCGCGACCTGTACCCTGGGTATTCGTTCACGCCCGACAATCAGGCCATCATCGTGTCGTACGGCGGCAAGATTCACCGGGTCGCAGTGCCGTCCGGACAGGTGACCGACATTCTGTTCACGGCGAAGGTCGACCAGCAGCTGGGACCGATGGTCCACCTCCCGATCCGGGTGGACACGGGTAGCGTGCTCGTGCGTCAGATTCGCGACGCCTCGCCTTCGCCCGATGGGAAGCGGCTCGCGTTCAGCGCGCTCGATCGGCTGTACGTGATGGATCTGCCCAACGGCACGCCGCGCCGTCTGACCAACGACAGCGTGAAAGAGCAAGTCCCGGCGTGGTCGCCAGACGGGCAGTGGCTCGCCTACGTGACGTGGACCGATGCGGGCGGGACGCTCAACAAGATCAAACCCGACGGCCGCAGCCGCCCGGTGCGTCTCACCGCGGACAGCGCTTTCTACGACACGCCTGTGTGGTCGCCCGATGGCGCGCGGATCGTGGTCGTCAAAGGACCACGTGCGCCGCGGACGGAGGAGCATTTTGGGCCGGGCTACGAGATCGTCTGGGTGCCGGCGGCGGGTGGAGCCGTGACGCGGATCTCGCCGATCAACGCGTGGGGGCGGCCGCATTTCAGCCGTGATCCCAACCGCATCTACATCTATGAAGGGCCCGAAGGGTTGGTCTCGATGCGCTACGACGGCACCGACCGGCGGGCTCACATTCGGGTTACGGGCTACACCTCGCCGACGCCCGGTGCGGAGGCTAACCCGGCGGGGGAGGTCATCATCAGTCCCGATTCCGATCGAGTGTTGGCACTCGTCGGAAACTACGTCTACCTGGTAACCCTGCCGCTCATCGGCGGCCAGACGCCGGTCGTGAACGTGTCCGACCCCTCCTCAGCGGCGTTCCCGGTCAAGCGGTTGACAATGATCGGCGGTGACTTCATCGGCTGGACGAACGACGGCCGTCAGGCGTTCTGGTCCATCGGCCGCTCGTTCCTGAAGTGGGATCCTGCCGTTGCCGACTCGATGGATAAGATCAAAGCCCGCACTGATTCGATCCGCGCCGACTCGCTGAAGACCGACGCCTTCAAAGCGCTCGCCGACTCGGTGCAGAAACGGTTGCGGGCGCGGTCGGACTCGCTGGCGAAGCACCCGGCCTACGACCCGCAGCGCAGCGACGTCACGATCAACGTCCCGCGCGATATCCCGCGCGGCACCGTGGTGCTGCGCGGCGCACGCATCATCTCGATGAAGGGCGACGAGGTGATCGACAACGGCGATGTCGTCGTCACGGACAATCACATCGTGTCGGTCGGGGCACGCGGCAATGCCCCCGCCGGCGCGCGCGTCATCGACGTCACAGGAAAGACGATCATGCCGGGCTTTGTGGACGTGCATGCGCACCCCTGGCCGACGTGGGGCATCCACGAGACGCAGGTCTGGAAATATCTCGCCAATCTGGCGTGGGGCGTGACCACGACGCGCGATCCACAGACAGCCACGACCGACGTCCTGACGTACGCCGATCTCGTCGAAACGGGAGAGATTCTCGGCCCGCGCATCTTCCATACCGGCCCGGGTGTGTTCTGGTCCGAGGATTTCAAGAGTCTCGAGGACACGCGCCAGGCGTTGCGGCGCTACAGCGACTTCTACCGCATCCATACGATCAAGATGTACATGACGGGCAATCGCAAGCAGCGGCAGTGGGTCATCATGGCGGCGAAAGAGCTCGGGTTGATGCCGACGATCGAGGGCGGGCTCGACTTCAAGATGAATCTGACGGCGGTCATCGACGGCTACCCCGGATCGGAGCACAGCTATCCGATCATGCCGCTGTACAGGGATGCGGTGCAGCTGGTCGCGCAGTCGGGCATCACGTACACGCCGACGTTGCTCGTATCCTACGGCGGTCCGTGGAGCGAGAACTTCTTCTACGAACGTTACGACATTCACGACAACGCGAAGGTGCGGCGCTTCATGCCGCACGATGAAATCGATCAGCGCGCCGAGCGCCGGCGGTGGTTCCGGGAGAGCGAATACGTGTTTCCGCGGATCGCGGCATCGGCGAATGCCATCCTCCAGGCCGGTGGTCACATCGGCCTCGGCGGCCACGGCCAGATGGACGGGCTGGGCGATCATTGGGAGTTGTGGGCGATGGCGGCCGGCGGGATGTCGAATCACGACGTGCTGCGCGTCGCGACGCTGCACGGCGCCAACGCGATCGGGATGGAGCAGGATCTGGGCTCGCTGGAGCCGGGCAAGTTGGCCGATCTGATCGTGCTGGACGCGAATCCGCTCGAGGATATCCACAACACGAATACCGTGCGGTACGTGATGAAGAACGGCAGGTTGTATGAGGGCGACACGTTGAACGAAGTGTGGCCCCGGCAACGGGCTCTACCGAGAATGTGGTGGTGGGGCACGGAACCAACCAAGGCGGCCGAGACACTGCGTTAGGACCGGCAAAGACTGGGCCTATGTTTTCGGACGCTGAGTCGTTACCTTTTTCGGTGCAAGGAACCGCGAGCTGGCATCCCTCAAGGACAGTCCCGCTCAGGGACTCCGTCGCTGAACACACGCACGGTTTCATCCCCCAGGTTCAATAACTGCAGCAGCGTCGATGTCGGGGTGACATTGGGTCATCTCGCGGCGCGCGTGTGTATCGAAGGAGTAGTATGCCATTTGCATCACTGGGCCTAGCGCCCGAACTCGTTCGCGCGGTCGCCGATGAAGGCTACGCGCACCCCACCCCCATCCAGTCCGAAGCGATTCCGCTGGCGCTGGCGGGCCGGGATCTCATCGGCTCCGCCCAGACCGGTACCGGCAAGACGGCGGCCTTTGTGCTGCCGATCCTGCAGCGCCTGTCGGACGGGAAGCGCGGCGTGCTGCGCGCGTTGATTCTCGTGCCGACGCGCGAGCTCGCCGAGCAGGTCGCGGCCAGCATCCGCGCCTACGGGCGGCACACCCATCTCAAGGGCGCCGCGGTGTATGGTGGCGTCGGGATGGAGCCGCAGACGCGCGCGCTGAAGCACGGCGTGGACGTCGTCGTGGCGACGCCGGGCCGGCTGCTCGACCACATGGAGCGCGGCCATGCGGATTTCTCCAAGCTCGAGGTGCTGGTGCTCGACGAGGCCGATCGCATGCTCGACATGGGATTCGCGCCGGACGTCAAGCGCATCTTGAACGCGCTGCCCGAAGAGCGGCAGACCATGCTCTTTTCCGCGACCATATCGCTGGAGGTGGACGCGCTCGCGCGCCGCGCGCTGAACGGCCATGCGTCGGTTGAAATCGGCCGGCGCGCGCAGGCGGCCGAGGGCATCGAGCACGTCATCGTCGCCGTGGACAAGCTGCAAAAGCGCGGCGCGCTCGCCTCGATTCTCAAAGCCAAGCCCGCCGGCCAGACGCTGATCTTCACGCGGACGAAGTACGGCGCGGACAAACTCGTCACCTTCCTCAAGCGCGAAGGCATCGCGGCGAACGCGCTGCACGGCGACAAGGCACAGAGCCACCGCACGCGGACGCTCGACCAGTTCCGTTCCGGCGCCGCCGAGATCCTCGTGGCGACGGACATCGCCGCGCGCGGCATCGACGTCGACGGCATCCGCATGGTCGTGAACTACGACGTGCCGCAGGACGCCGAGGTGTACGTGCACCGCGTGGGACGGACCGCGCGGGCGGGCGCGCGTGGGCTGGCGCTCACGCTCATCTCTCCCGACGAGTGGCTGCTGATGGCCGACGTCGAGCGGTTGATCGGCCAGACGTTTCCGCGCGAGGTGATTCCGGGATTCGAGCCGTCGGTGCCGCCGCTGCAACCTCGATCCCTCGCGGTTGCAGAGCCGAAGCCGGCGCGGTCAATGAGACCTCGCCCGGGTGGAAAAAAGCGACGGTAAAGGACGGTAAACAAGACGACGGTAAAGGACGGTAAGGGTAAAACCTTTACCGTCTTTTACCGTCCCTTACCGTCGTTTCACCTACCGTCACTCTTTCGTTTTCAGCGTCCTGATAAAGTTCGCCACAGGGGTGGCGGCGAGCGTGAGCAATCGGATCGATCCCCGCGACGCCAGCTCCACCGACACCCGCGCGATGGTCTCGTTGTCGGGGCACTCCACGATGCTGACGAAGTCATAGGGGCCGAGCACGGCGTATTGCGACGTGACCTTGGCCCCGTACTTCTCGATCTCCTTGTTCACTTCCTGCAGCCGCTTGGGGTTGCTCTTGAGCGCCTTGGCGCCTTCGTCCGTCAGATTCGACAACAGGATGTAGGTGGGCATGGGGTGGGCACCTCAGCTCCGTTTCTCGATGGGGACATAATCGCGCTTGTCCGGACCGATGTAGACCTGCCGCGGCCGGGCGATCTTCTGTTCCTTGTCGAGGAGCATCTCCTGCCAATTCGCCAGCCAACCGGGCGTCCGCCCGATCGCGAAGAGTACCGGGAAAATATCGATCGGGAATTTCATCGCCTCGTAGATGATGCCCGAGTAGAAATCGACATTCGGGTAGAGCTTGCGCGTGACGAAGTATTCTTCCTGCAGCGCAATGCGCTCGAGCTCCAGCGCGATGTCGATGAGCGGGTTCTTGCCCGTGACGTCGAACACCTGCTCGGCGATCTGCTTGATGATCTTGGCGCGCGGATCGAAGTTCTTGTAGACGCGGTGCCCAAAGCCCATCAACCGCACCTCGCCCTTCTTCACGCGCTGGAGGTAGGCCGGAATCGCGTCGATCGAGCCGATCTCGCGCAGCATGCGCAGGACTTCTTCGTTGGCGCCACCGTGCAGCGGCCCGTACAGCGCGGCGGCCGCGGCGGCCATGCACGAATAGGGATCGGGGTGCGACGACCCGACGCCGCGCATGGCGCTCGTCGAGCAGTTCTGCTCGTGGTCGGCGTGCAGGATGAACAACACGTCCAGCGCGCGCTCGAGCACCGGGTGCGGGCCGTATTTCACCTCGGTCGTCTTGAACATCATGTTCAGGAAGTTGCCGGTGTAGCTCAAGTCGTTGTCGGGATAGGCGTACGGCATCCCGACGGAGTGCCGATGCGCGAACGCCGCGAGCGTCGGCGTCTTCGCGATCAACCGGAAGATCTGATTGTCGCGCGACTGCTCGTCGAAGATCTTCTTGGCTTCCGGATAAAACGTGGACAGCGCGGCCACCGCGCTGACGAACATGCCCATCGGATGCGCGTCGTGGTGGAAGCCGTCGATGAACTTCTTGATGTTTTCGTGGATGATCGTGTGGTGCGTGACCTGGTACACCCACGTGTCGAGCTCCGCGGCCGACGGCAGCTCGCCATGCAGCAGCAGGTACGCCGTCTCGAGGAACGTGCTCTTCTCGGCCAGCTGCTCGATGGGAAAGCCCCGGTAGCGCAGGATGCCCTGGTCGCCGTTGATGAAGCTGATCGCGCTGCGGCACGCCGCCGTGTTCATGAAGGCGGGGTCGTAGCTCATCAGGCCGAAATCGTCGTCGCCGGCCTTGATCTGCCGCAGATCGGCGGCGCGGACGGTGCCGTCCTGAATCGGCAGCTCGTAGCTCTTGCCGGTCCGGTTGTCGACGACGGTGAGCGTGTCCTTCGGCACTACGGGGGTCCTGGATGTGAGAGGTCGAAAAGATAACCGGCTATTGGCTATCGGGTATCGGCTGTCGGAATCGGGGTTTTCGCCCGATAGCCGATAGCCGATAGCTTTCTTATCTTGCGGACGTGACCCAGCCCCGTCCAAGCCTCTATCCCACGCGCTCCAGCGCGGGCGCGCTGCTGGGGCAGCAGCTGGCGTCCCGGGGCTATCAGGCGTGCATCCTGCTCGGGATTACGCCGGAGGGCGTGGAGATCGCGGCCCACGCTGCCAAGGCGATGGGAGCGCAGTTCGACGTGATCGTGGCATCCTTCATCAAGCTGGGCGCGAACCTCGCGCCGATCGGGGCGATGGCGGAATCGGCGCCGGCGGAGATGGATCCCGACTTCCAGCCGGGGATGAATCTGCTCGAGAAACTCCAGGCCGCGATCGACGAGTCGCGGGCCCGCGTGAAGCAGGATCTCGTCCTCTACCGGACCCAGCGTCCGGTGAAGAAGCTGGAGGGACGCACGGTGGTGATCGTCGAGGGACAAGTCGTGTATCCGTGGAAGGTCCTGGCCGCCGCGAAGGCCGCCGAGGGCCTGGGCGCGCGCCAGGTCGTGATCGCGACGCCCGTCGCCGCGCAGCCGGCGGCGGACCGAATCCGCGCGCGGCAATATCCCTTGGTCTGTCCGAGTGTGGTGATGGAGCAGGAAGGCCATCCGTCGCCCTACGGAGATGCCGGGGCGGATGCACCCGAGCGCCTGAAGAGCATCATGATCGCACATCAGGCCGCCTAACGGCGGATGGGCGGATCGGCGGATCGCCGGATGGTGGACTGTACCGCTTTGTAAAGTCCCATCGTTACCTTTCCAGCTCGTGAGCATGCCTCGCTGATTTCCTGTCCCTCTTTCGTATCGATGTATGCGAGATCCTTCGCGAGACGAATCGCCACGGACAGTTCGGAAAGCGACCCAAGACTCATATCGAGAAACCGTCGAAGGCTGCCCGACGCATTTGGGATACGAGACCGTATCGTTCGTGGCTTGGGAACCGAGCCGTGATTCGATATGTGGCGAGCGTTAATGCATAGCACGCGTGCCAGGCATCGAATCGCTCGTAGGGCATCATGGAGGAAAGGTACCTAAGACGACAAAAGTGATGAATCAAAAACGCGCAGTTAGGACCTAAATAATGCGAAGCGATCCGCCCATCCGGCGATCCGTCGATCCGACCTACTCCGGCAATTCGACGATATCCCTTTCCAACCAACGGTGCTCGCCGGCCAAGATCTCTTGGGCCAGCTTGTACGTCGGCACGTCCTCGTTGCGCCGCAGCCCGTTGAACTTCGACCGCACGCGCCGCCGCGCCTGACGGCAGAACACGTCGGCCAGATGCACGGCGCGCGCGCCGGCGGCGCGGTCGCGCTCGAACAGGCGCTGCGCCCGTGAGCAGGTCGCCGCCATGGCGAACAGCTCGGCCGCGACGTCCACCAGCCGGAACAGCACCGACTGGCGCAGCTCGAGCTTCGGCCCAAAGCGAATCATGGCATGGAAGACGCTGCGCGCGAGTCGGCGGCAGCTGCGCTCGACACAGCGGACGTGCTTGGCCAGCCGTCCAAACTCCGCGTAGCGCGGCCACAGGCTCCACCCGAGCCAGCGCGACGGATACCACCAGCCGTAGAACCCGGCCGACCGCACCAGGCCGGTGAGCCGCTCGCGGGCCGTCTTGCCCGGCATGACGACGTCGCCTGCGACCTGGAGATGCTTGTCCACGGCTTCGCGCGCGATGAAGAGATGCATGATCTCCGAGGAGCCTTCGAAGATCAGGTTGATGCGGAAATCGCGCATGATGCGCTCGACCGGCACCGGCGCCTCGCCGCGCGCGCGCAGCGAGTCGGCCGTCTCGTAGCCGCGGCCGCCGCGGATCTGCACGGTATCGTCGATGATGCGCCAACCGGCCTCGGAGTTGTACAGCTTGGCGATCGCCGCTTCGAGCCGGATGTCGGCGCCGCCGCGCTCGGCCATCGCGCCGCACAGCTCCGCCACGGCTTCCATCGCCAGCGTGTTCGCGGCCATCGATCCGATTTTCTGCGCGATCGCGTCGTGCTGCCCGATCGGCCGGCCCCACTGCACGCGCTCCGCCGCCCAGCGGCGCGAAATCTCGAGGCAGCGCTTGCCGGCGGCGACCGCGGAAATGGGGAGCGTCAACCGGCCGGTGTTCAGCGTGATCAGCGCGAGCTTCAGGCCATTGCCCTCGCCCCAGAGCACGTTCTCCTTGGGCACGCGCACGTTGGTGAAGCGGATCACGCCGTTGTAGAGCGCCTTCAGGCCCATGAAGTGGCAGCGGTGCACGACTTCGACACCCGGCCAGTCCATCTCGACGATGAACGCCGTGATCTGCTTCTTCTCTCTGCCGTTGATCATCTTCGACGGCGTCCGCGCCATCACCACGAGCAGCTCGGCCTTGGTGCCATTGGTGCACCACAACTTCTCGCCGTTCAAGACCCAGGCATCGTCGTCGAGGATCGCGTTGGTTTCCATCGCCGCCGGATCGGAGCCGACGCTGTCCTCGGTGAGCGCGAACGCGGAGATCGCGCCCTGGGCGAGACGGGGGAAGTATTTCTTTTTCTGGGCTTCGCTGCCGAACAGCTTGAGCGGTTGCGGCACGCCGATCGATTGATGCGCGGAGAGCAGTGCGGTCAGCGAGCCGTCGACCGACGAGACGAGCTCGATCGCCTTCATGTAGGAGAGCTGCGACAGGCCGAGTCCGCCGTACTCGCGCGGAATCTTGATGCCGAACGCGCCCACGTCTCGCAGTCCCTGAATCACGTCATCGGGGATTTCGCCTTCGCGATCGATGCGATCGGAGTCGACGTCCTCGCGGAGGAACCGCGCCAGCTTGTCGAGAAACGGCTTCGCGCGGGCGACTTCGTCAGGATCCTGTTCGGGGTAGGGATGGATGAGATCCATCCGCAGGTTGCCGAGGAACAGCTCGCGCACGAAACTGGGCGCCGCCCACTCCTGCTCGCGCGCCGCCTCGGCGACTTCGCGCGCTTCCGCGGCGCTGACGGTGCGTTTGGGCGGGGCGAGTGTGGTCATCGCACCCAATCTAACACCATCTCACACCTTGCGACCCGCCGTGGACGGGGGTTTCTTCCACGCGTTCAGCCCGCCGTCAGCCTTCATGAAGGAGATGTCCCATGTCCCGCATAGCCTTAGTGAGCGTCGCGCTCGGGCTCGCCCTTGCGTCCCCGGCGACCGCCCAGCGGCCCGCTCGAGCCAGCCGCGCCCGCCCACGACCCACCGCAGCCCCCGCGGCGATCACGATCCCGTACCAGCGGTTCGTCCTGAAGAACGGCCTCACCCTGCTGGTTCACGAGGACCACAAGGCGCCGATCGTCGCCGTGAACATCTGGTACCACGTCGGCTCGAAAAACGAGCGGCCCGGCCGCACCGGATTCGCCCACCTGTTCGAGCATCTGATGTTCAACGGCAGCGAGCACTTCAACGACGACTACTTCCAGCCGTTCGAGCGCATCGGCGCGACCGATCAGAACGGCACGACCAACGAAGATCGCACCAACTATTTCGAAAACGTCCCCACCAACGCCCTGGACGTCGCGCTGTGGATGGAGTCGGACCGGATGGGCCATCTGCTCGGCGTGATCGACACGGCGAAGGTGAACGAGCAGCGCGGCGTGGTGCAGAACGAGAAGCGGCAGGGCGAGAATCAGCCGTACGGGAAAGTCGACCTGTTGATGACCGAGGGAACGTATCCCGTCGGCCATCCATACTCCTGGACGGTCATCGGATCGATGGAAGACCTCAACGGCGCCTCGGTCGACGACGTGAAGGAATGGTTCCGGACGTATTACGGGCCTAACAACGCCGTCATGGTCCTGGCCGGCGACATCACCCCCGAGGCCGCGCGCCGGAAGGTCGAGCAGTACTTCGGCGACATTCCCGCGACGCCGCCGATCGCGAAGCAGGACGTGTGGATCGCCCGGCGCACCGGGTCGCACCGTCAGGTGATGCAGGACCGCGTCCCGCAGGCCCGGATCTACAAGGAGTGGAACGTGCCGCAGTTCGGCTCCGCGGACGCCGATTATCTCGACATGGTGACCGACGTGCTCGCCCAGGGGAAGACGTCGCGGCTCTACAAGCGGCTCGTGTACGACGAGCAGATCGCCACGGACGTCATCGCCTACGCCGATCTGCGCGAGATCGGCGGGCAGCTCGTCATTCGTGCGACCGCCAAGCCGGGCGGTGACCTCGCCCGCGTGGAGCGCGCGATCGACGAGGAGCTGGCGCGGTTCGTCCGGTCAGGCCCGACGGCCAGCGAGCTGCGCCGCATCAAGACGCAATATCGGGCCAGTTTCATCCGCGGCATCGAGCGGATCGGCGGCTTTGGCGGCAAGTCCGACGTGCTCGCGCATTATGAAGTCTTCACGGGGAATGCCGACAATTACCTGGTGACGGAGCGGCGCGTAGCCGCGGCGACCGGCGCCGATCTTCGGGCCGCGGCGGCGCGCTACCTGAGCGACGGCCAGTACGTACTCGAGGTGCATCCGTATCCGGAGTTCGGAACGACGGCGGGCGGAGCGGACCGCTCGAAGGTCCCTGACGCGGGCACGCCGCCTGACGCGCGCTTCCCCGCGGTCGCGCGCGCGACGCTGCCCAACGGCCTCAAGATCGTGCTGGCGGAGCGCCACTCGATTCCGCAGGTGAATCTCACGCTGCTCGTCGACGCTGGCTACGCGGCCGATCAGTTCGCGGCTCCCGGCACGGCGAGCCTGGCGCTCGACATGCTCGACGAAGGGACGGTGAAACGGACGGCGCTCCAGATCAGCGACACCCTCTCCCAGCTCGGCGCATCCCTGGGCACCGGCTCGCGGCTCGACGTGTCGCAAGTCGCGCTGTCGACGATCAAGGAGAATCTCGACCCGGCGCTCGACATCTTTGCCGACGTCATTCTGAATCCGGCCTTCCCGCAGGCCGACTTCCAGCGGCAGCAGCGCCAGCGGCTGGCGCGCATTCAGCGTGAGAAGGTGCAGCCCGTGCAGATGGCGCTGCGTGTCTTCCCGCAGCTGCTGTACGGGACGAATCACGCCTACGGCAATCCGCTCACGGGGTCGGGCACGGAAGAGTCCGTCTCGCGCATGACGCGCGACGACCTGGTGCGCTTCCACCGGGCCTGGTTCAAGCCGAATCACGCGACGCTTGTGATCGTCGGCGACGTGTCGCTGGCGGAGATTCAGCCGAAGCTGGCGCGCCTGTTCAGCCGCTGGCAGTCGGGTGAGGTGCCGCAGAAGAACGTCGGTACGGTGGCCGATCAGGCGAGGCCGCTCGTCTACATCCTCGACCGGCCCGGCGCCGAGCAGTCGGTGATTCTGGCGGCTGACCTCGCCGCGCCGAAAGCCAACCCCCATGAGTATGCCGTCGAGGCGATGACGTCGCTGCTCGGCGGCCAGTTCACCTCGCGCGTCAACATGAACCTGCGCGAAGGCAAGCACTGGTCGTACGGGGCATTTACGTTCGTCTGGGACGCGCGCGGCCAGCGGCCGTTCATCGCCTATGCGCCGGTGCAGACCGACAAGACCAAGGAGTCGATGATCGAGGTCGATCGCGAGCTGCGCGGGATTCTGGGTCCCAAGCCCGTCACGGCCGACGAGCTGGCAAAAGCGCAGGCGAATCTCACGCTGACGTTGCCCGGCACCTGGGAAACGATGGGCGCGGTGCAGGGGTCGCTCGAAGACATGGTGACATACGGGCTCGATGACCACTACTTCGACACGTATGCGCAGCGCGTGCGCAGCCTGACGGTTCAGGATGCGACCACCGCGGCGCAGGAAGCGATTCGTCCCGATCACCTCGTGTGGGTGGTCGTGGGCGATCGCGCGAAGATCGAGGCTGGGATTCGGGAGTTGAACTTTGGGGAGATCCGGTTCTTGGATGCGGACGGAAAGCCACTCGCATCGCGGTAGCCCGCAGGTAGTTGGGGGAACGGGGCGGGAGTAACTTCTCCCGTCCCGTTTTCTCTGGAGAATCCGTGCGCTCGCTCAACGTAGCCGTTCTCGTCATCGCGGCATGCGCCGCGACGCTCGCCGGTCAAACGCCGGCGCAACAGGTGCTCATCAAAGCCGGTCGGCTCGTCGACGGCCGCTCGCAACAGGTGCAGACCAACGTCGGCATCCTGGTCGAGGGTGAGCGCATCAAGGCCGTCGGCCCGCTCGCCCAGGTCCAGGGACAGGCCGCGACCGCCCGGGTCATCGATCTCAGCCAGATGACGGTGCTGCCAGGCCTGATCGATGCGCACACGCATCTGCTCCTCCAGGGCGACGTGACGTCGCAGGAATACGAGGACCAGCTGCTGAAGCAGTCGATCCCGTATCGCGCGATTCTCGCGGCCCGCAACGCGCGTCTGTCGCTGGAGCACGGCTTTACCGCGATCCGCGACGTCGAGACCGAAGGGGCGATGTACGCCGACGTCGACGTGAAGTTGGCCGTGAACCGCGGCGAGATTCCCGGCCCGCGCATCTTCGCCTCGACGCGCGCCATGGCCCCGACGGGGATGTATCCCATCGGGACGCCGAACTGGGAGATCGATCTGCCGCACGGCGTGCAGACGGTGGACGGTGTCGATAACGCGCGGCTGGCGGTGCGGGAGCAGGTGCAGCACGGCGCCGACTGGATCAAGTACTACAGCGATCGCCGCTACTACTTCACACCCGACAGCGTGCTGCGCAGCTGGGTGAACTTCACCGATGCCGAAGCGAAGGCGATCGTGGACGAGACCCATCGCCTCGGCCGCATGGCGGCGGCGCACGCGATCGGGTCGGACGGGATCGCCGCCGCGCTCCGCGCCGGCGTGAACTCGATCGAGCACGGCGACGGCCTCACCGATTCGCTGATGGATGCGATGGTGAAGAACAACGTCTACTGGGTGCCGACGGTGAGCGTCGGCGTGCACGTGATGCCGCGCGGTGGCGTGTGGCCGGCCCTGGTGGCGCTCGAGCGGCGCGCGTTCGGGCGCGCGCTGCGCAAGGGCGTGAAGATCGTGATGGGCACCGACGTCGGCGGGTTCCCCTGGACGGAAATCAATCAGGCCAAGGAGTTCGAGTACTACGTGCAGTACGGCATGACGCCGATGCAGGCGATTCAGTCCGGAACTTCGGTCGCCGCGGCGCTGCTCAACCAGGAGCAGAATCTTGGCGCGATCGCACCGGGCCTGTTCGCGGACATCATCGCCGTCGCAGGCGACCCGACACGGGACATCACGGAACTGCAACGCGTCAAGTTCGTTATGAAGGGCGGTGCCGTCTATCTTTCCCCATAAGTGCGACAGCTCTCGGTAGCGCTCTTCCTTAGTATCGGCGCCGCGGGCGCCGGCCTGGCACAGTTGGCGCCCGCCGGCACCGGCGGCGTCGCCGCATTGGCGGGCACCCTCCGGCAGCTGGGCAGCAACAAGCGCGTCCTGATGATCGGCGCGCATCCCGACGATGAAGACACCCAGCTGCTCGTGCTGCTGGCGCGCGGCATGGGGGCGCAGGCGGCCTACCTCTCGCTCACCCGCGGCGAGGGCGGGCAGAATCTGATCGGCCCCGAGCTGGGGCCGGAGCTGGGGATCATTCGCACCGAAGAGCTGCTGGCGGCGCGCGAGCTGGACGGGGCGCGGCAGTTCTTCACGCGCGCCTACGACTTCGGCTTCTCGAAATCGGCCGACGAAACGTTCCGCTTCTGGCCGCGCGATTCGATCCTCAAGGACGTGCTGGACGTCATGCGGCGGTTTCGACCGCAGGTGGTCATTGCCGTGTTCTCGGGGACGCCGGCCGACGGCCATGGCCACCATCAAGTCTCGGCGATCCTCGCGCGTCAGGCGTTCGACCTGCTGCGCGACTCCGCCGGTGGACCGGAGAAGTTCTATCGCTCCACGCGCGGCGATCCATCAGCCACGACGCTCACGCTGCCGGTCGGCACGCTCGATCCCATCCTGGGGCAGTCCTACTTCCAGATCGCGATGGCGAGTCGCAGCCGCCATCGCTCCCAGGACATGGGGCAGCTGCAACGCCCTGGTCCCGCGACGTCCGGGGTCGCGCTCATCTCCTCGAGGACCCCGTCCCCCGGGGGGTCCGAGACGTCGGTCTTCGCGGGCGTCGACACGACGATTCACGTGCCGGGCTATGGAGCGCTGATCGACTCGGCACGCGCCGCGCTCACGCTGTGGCATCCCCGCGCCACGCTGCCGTTCCTGATCCGGGCGTTGCGGCTCGTCGCCGCGGCGGATTCCGAGCAGCGGGCCCTGCTGGAGCGCGCCATCGCCACCGCAGCGGGCGTCACGATCGATGGAACAGCCGACGACGGGATCGTGACGCCGGGCGAGCGCCTGCAGGTCGAAGTCACCCTGTGGAATCCGGGCGATAGCGCCGTGCGCGTGGACAGCGTTGCCGTCGCGGCTCCCGCGGGCTGGTCGCTGGAGCAGCTGGAGCTCGGTGCGCCGACCGTCGCTCCGGGAGCACTGATGACACGCCGCTTCGTGCTGACGGTGGGGCGGGATGCCGAGCGCACGCAGCCGTATTTCCTGCGCCGCCCGTTGACGAATCGTGGTGGCTTGTACGACTGGTCGGCGGCGCCGCCGCAGGTACGCGGGCTGCCGTTCGAGCCGCCGCCCGTCAGCGCGCGGGTGCGGCTCGTGATCGGCGGCGAACCGATCACGCTCACCCGGGAGATCGTCTACCGCTATCGCGATCAGGCGATCGGCGAAATTCGACGGCCGCTGTTCGTGACGCGCGATCTCGACGTCGCCATCACGCCCGAGGAATTGCTGTGGCCGATCGATGGCGGCGGTGGGGGGGGATCGCGCGAGCCGCGGCATTTCACGGTCACCGCCACGAACCGGTCGCGGGGCAGCGCCAAGGCGCGGGTTGCCATGACCGTGCCCAGCGGCTGGCTGCCCATCGCTGCCGAGAGTCTGGCGTTCACGCGCGAGGACGAGACGAAGACCGTCACCGTAGCCCTCGCGCCTCCCGTCGCCGATAGCCTCAAGGCGGGCAGCTACGACGTGCGCGCCGGCAACGGCTGGCTCGAGATCATCGACTATCCGCACATTCGGCCGCGCGCCCTGGCGCGGCCCTCCCTCGCCCGGATCCGGGCGGCGCGCGTCGCGCTTCCGGCGCTGTCGCACGTCGGCTACGTGCGCGGCGCTGCGGATCGGGTGCCCGAGGCGCTGCTCGCCGTGGGTGTGCCGCTCGATCTCATCGGCCCTGATTCGCTCGCGCGGGGCGACCTGTCGCGCTACGACGCGATTGTGATCGGAAGTCGCGCCTACGAGACCGAGCCGGCGCTGGTTGCGAACAACGGCCGGCTGCTCGACTACGTGCGAGACGGCGGCCTCGTCATCGTCCAGTACCAGCAGTATCCGTTGGTCGACGGCGGCTTCGCGCCGTATCCGTTGACGATCGCGCGCCCGCACGATCGCGTGTCGGACGAGAACGCGCCGGTCACGGCGCTCGATCCGTCGAGCTCGGTGTTTCACTATCCCAACGAGATCCGGCCGGAGGATTGGCGCGGCTGGATTCAGGAACGCGGCCTGTACTTCGCGCACACCTGGGACACGACCTACGTCCCGCTGCTCGAAACGCATGATCCTCCACCCAACCCGCCGGCCGAGCTGAAGGGTGGCCTGCTGGTCGCGCCGCTGGGGCGCGGAACGTATGTGTACACGGGGCTGAGTTTCTTCCGGCAGCTGCCGGCCGGCGTACCTGGAGCGTATCGGTTGTTTGTCAACCTGCTCGGATTGAAGCGTCGGAATGTTCCGTAACGACAACGTGCGTGGTGCGTGGTGCGTGGTGCTGAGCGTTCTGGCGCTTGGCTGCTCGCGGGATCACCGTACGCCATTAGTCGTCTACTCGCCGCACGGCCGCGATCTGTTGACGCTCTTCGAGCTCCGGTTCGAAGCACTGCACCCCGATATCGACGTGCGCTGGCTCGACATGGGCTCGCAGGATGTCTACGACCGTCTGCGCTCCGAGCGCGCGAATCCCCAGGCCGACGTGTGGTTCGGCGGTCCGTCGCTGATTCTTGCGCAGGCAGCCCGCGACTCGCTGCTCGACTGTTACCGGCCGCCGTGGGCCGGCGCCATTGCCGCACGGAGCCGCGGCACGGGCGATTGCTACTTCGCCGCCTACGAAACGCCCGCGGTCTTTCTCTACGCGGAGAAGGTCGTCAAGCCGGAGGACGCGCCGCAGGATTGGGACGACCTCCTCGATCCGAAATGGAAGGGGAAGGTGATCATCCGCGACCCGCTCGCGAGTGGCACGATGCGGGCGGTGTTCGGCTTCATCATCCAACGTGGGATGAAGCAAGCGCGCGACACCGCCGCCGGATTCGCGTGGCTGCGCCGGCTCGACGGACAGACGAAGGTCTACGAGCAAAACCCGGCGCTCGTGAGCGAGAAGATCGCGAGGCAGGAGGGGTTGGTCACGATCTGGGACCTGCCCGACGTGCTGATCAGCCGCCGGCGCGGCATGCCGATCGGCTATGTCTTTCCCAAGAGCGGCACGGTCGTGATCGAAGACGGGATCGCCGCCGTGCGCGGCGCGAAGCATCTCGCGGCGGCGCGTGCCTACGTGGATTTCGTCGGCAGCGTCGCGATGCAGCTCGCGGCCGCGCGCGAAGTCTATCGGGTCCCGGCGCGGCTCGACCTCCCCGCCGATTCCCTTCCGGAGTGGGTGCGTGACGTACGCCGGCGCATGGTCGTCGCCGACGTCGATTGGAATCTCCTGGCCGAGCACGGGCCCGAGTGGATGCGCTGGTGGGATGAGCACGTGCGCGGCACGGGAGGCAGGCGTTGACCGCGTTTCTCCAAATCCAGGCCATCGAAAAGCGCTGGCGCAGTGACGTGACGGTCGGGCCGATCACGCTCGACATCGCGCGCGGCGAAATCCTCGCGCTGCTGGGACCGTCAGGCAGCGGCAAAACGACGATGCTCCGGCTCCTGGCGGGTTTCGAGACGGCCGATGGCGGGCGCATCACGGTCGCGAACGAGGAGGTGACGGCCGTGCCTGCCGCTCGGCGGCGGTTCGGGATGGTGTTTCAACATTACGCGCTCTTCCCGCATCTCGATGTGGGTCAGAACGTCGGCTTTGGACTGCGGGGAAGGGGGCAAAAAATCTCTGAAGCGCTCGCGCTCGTCGATCTGGCGGGCTACGAGCGGCGCAAAGTCCATGAGCTGTCCGGCGGGCAGCAGCAGCGCGTCGCGCTGGCGCGCGCGCTCGCCCCCGAGCCGCGCGTGCTGCTGCTCGATGAGCCGCTCTCGAACCTCGACCCGGCGCTGCGCGAACGGACGCGCCGCGAGCTGCGCCAGGTCATCAAGCGAGTCGGGATTACCACGGTCTTCGTGACTCACGAACAAGAGGAAGCATTCGATCTCGGCGACCGGATCGCGGTGCTCAACAACGGGGGCCTCGAGCAGACGGGCACGCCCGAAGACCTGTACGAGCGGCCGCAGAACCTGTTCGTCGCGACGTTCGTGGGGCGCGCCAACGTGTTTCGTGGCAATGCGGCGCGGGCGCTTGGTGCGCGTGACGGTACGGTCGTCGTGGTGCGCCCGGAGCGTCTGCGATTTGCCGGTGCCGGGCTTCCCGGCGTCGTGCGGGAACGGCGCTACACGGGTGCCGGCGCGTTCTTCCTCGTTGAAGGGGACGACGAGAACCGCTTCGAGGTTCTGGCGGAGCCGGACGCCGCCCGGGTCGGCGAGCGGGTCTATGTCGAAGCCACTCGGGTGATCGCGTTGTGATCTGGAATCTGCGGAGAACGGACCTGCTGGCTGTGGGCCTGGCGCTGCTGCTTGCCTGGGTGGTGATCTACCCGATTCTCATCGTCGCGGCCGACGCCGCGGACTGGGCCGCGGTGCGCGCATTCCTGACGCGGCCGGGCGAGTGGGCGGCATTGTGGGCGAGCATCTGGATTTCGCTGCTGAGTGTCGTGCTCGCGGCCGCCATCGGTATCCCCCTCGCGTTCCTGTTCGAGTGGTTTGACTTCCCGGGGCGCAAGACGCTGGGCGCGCTGATCGCGCTGCCGGTCGTCCTGCCGCCGCTCGTCGGCGTGATCGCGTTCCTGTTTCTGTACGGGGAGTCGGGATTCGTCGCGCGCGCCATTCAGGCGGCGCTGCATCTCGAGCACGCGCCGTGGCGGCTGCAAGGGGCCGGGGCCATCCTGCTCGTCCACGCGTACTCGATGTATGTCTACTTCTATCTCTTCACCCGCGCCGGTCTCGCCAAGCTCGATGTCTCGATGCTCGAAGCGGCGCAGGCGTTGGGCGCCTCCACTCGGGCGACGGTGTGGCGCGTGATCATTCCGCTGCTGCGTCCGTCGCTGGTCGGCGCCGCGATGCTGACGTTCATGACCGCGCTCGGATCGTTCAGCGCGCCCTACATCTTCGGTGGTGGATTTCGCGTCATGACCACGCAGATCGTGGCGACGAAGCTGAACGGCGATCTCCCGCTCGCCATGGTCGAGACGGTGGCGCTGGCGGTCATCGCCGTGGCGGGACTCGCGATCCTGCGCGGCACCGAGGGTGACGACATCCTCGTGGCGCTCGGGAAGGGAATTGCGCCGCGCCCGCGGCCGATCCGGCGCGCCGGCGTGCGCCGGCTCGCGACCGTGGCGGGATGGGGTTTGGCGATCCTGTTGCTGCTGCCCCATCTGACCCTCGCGCTCGTGTCGCTCGTGCCGTACGGCGCCTGGACGACCGAGATCCTGCCCCCCGTGATCAATCTCGAGAATTACCGGCGCCTCTTCTCGGAGGCCGAGCGCCTGCGTCCGATGCTCAATTCGCTGTGGATGGCGGCGGCAAGCACGGCCGTCGCGGTCGTCCTGGCACTGGCGGGCGGTTGGCTGGTGGTGCGGAAGCGCGTCGCGTTGCGGCGCGTCATCGAAGGATTGCTCGCGCTGCCGTGGGCATTGCCAGGCACCGTCTTCGCGATCGCGCTCGCGATCACGTTCAGCGTGAACGCGCCGCTGCAGCTGCGCTTCGTACTGGTGGGTACGGCCGTCATCCTGCCGCTCGCGTATCTCGTGCGGGCATTGCCGCTCACCGGCCGCGGGATCCTCGCCTCCTATCGCCAGCTCGATCCGACGCTCGAGGAAGCGGCGGCGAGTCTCGGCGCGGGCCGCTGGCGCACGCTGGCGCGCGTCACGCTGCCACAGCTGCGGCCCGGGCTCGCCGCCGGTGCCAGCCTCGCCTTCGTGGCGGCGCTCGGCGACATCGTGGCGTCCATCGTGCTCTACACGTATGAAACGCGGCCCGTGTCGATCGAAATCCTTTCCAGCCTGCGGCTCGCCGAAACCGGTGTCGCCGCGGCCTTCGGCGTCGTCCTGATGCTGGTGAGCGCCGTGGTGCTCGGCGTGGGAGCGAGACGATGAAGCGGCTCTCCGTGCTCATGGCAGTCTGCTTCGTCGACATGCTGGGCCTGATGCTCGTCGCCCCGCTCATGCCGTTCTACGCGACGCGGATGCATGCGCCGGAATGGATGGTCGGATGGCTCATCTCCGCATTCGCCGTCGCGCAGCTCATCTCCTCGCCTGTCTGGGGGAAGTTCTCCGATCGTTACGGCCGGCGACCCGCGATGCTGATCGGCCTTTCGGGGTCCGCGATTGCCTACCTGGTGTTCGGGTTTGCGACGAGCCTCTGGATGCTGTTCGCGTCCCGTCTGGTCCAGGGCCTTGGTGGCGGGACAACCGGCGTCGCCCAGGCCTATGTCGCCGACACCATGGCACCGGCGGAGCGCGCGAAGGCACTCGGCTGGATATCCGCGGCGACGAGCGCCGGCGTCCTCATCGGACCGGTGATCGGTTCCGTCGCGCGCAGCTTCGGAACGGAAGTACCGGGTATGGTAGCCGCGGGCCTCATGCTGCTTTGCGTAGTCTTCGCCTGGAAATGGCTCCCCGAATCCCGCGTCCAGCATACGCACACCCCGAGCGGCCAGCAGCTGCCCCCCGGTCGGACCATCCAGCAAGCGCTGTGGCAAATCGTCGAGCATCCATCGGAGCCGGCGCATCGCGTGATCTGGATCTACGTCGTCGGGATGCTGGCGCTCAACGTCGTCATCGGGGTGATGGCGCTGTACTTCAAGGACGTCTACGGCGTCACTGAAGAGACGATCGGTTACTTCTTCACGATCTTTGGTGTCGTCGGCGTGCTGATGCGTTTTGGATTGGTGGGATGGTTCAACAACCGCTTTGGTGAGATCCGCACTATGCAGATGGGGACCATCTCGCTCTTCCTGGGTCTCGCGCTGATGCCGCTCCCGGCGGCGATTCTCCCACCGTCTGCCGCGATCGTGGTCTTTATTCTCTTCCTGACGCTGGTTCCGGTGGGTACCGCGCTTTTGTTTCCGGCGTCCACGTCGCTGGTCAGCCAGCGCGTGCCCCGTCATGAGCTGGGGCTGGTGATGGGAGCACAACAGACGTTGCGGGGCATCGCCAGCATCGTTGGTCCGGTGGGCGCGACCTTCGTGTTCGATCAGTTCGGACATGGCGTCCCGTTCCTGATTGCCGCGCTGGTCGTAGCCGTGGCGGGCCGCATGGCCTTCCGCGAGCGACCCGACGAGCCGGTGGCGGCAACCGCCTGACCGCCGCTACTTTCTGGCCATGACCAACGCCGTCTACGCCGCACTCCTGGCGTCTCTCACGGGGACGCTTTCGCCTCCGCCTCGACCCAAGCTGGTCGTCGTGATCACCGTCGATCAGCTTCGCCCCGACTATTTCACGCGCTGGAAGAGCCAGCTGACGGGTGGGCTGGCACAACTGGCAAACGAAGGGGCGTTGTTCACCGACGGCTATCAGGATCACGCCGTGACGGAGACAGCGCCGGGGCATGCGACGATTCTGTCGGGGATGTGGCCGGCGCATACCGGTATCATCCGCAACTTCGAGGGCGTGCAGGACTCGCTGGCGTCGCTGATCGGTACGACGGGTCCCGGAGCGTCGCCGCGACGCATCCGCGGTACGGAGCTGTTCGACTGGCTCAAGGCCGTCGATCCGACCGCGCGGGCGCTTTCGGTGAGCCGCAAGGACCGTGGCGCGATTCTCCCCATCGGACAATCGAAAGAACAAGTCTACTGGTATCAGTCGGGGCTGTTCACGACCAGCCGGTATTACGCCGACTCGTTGCCGACGTGGGTGCTGGCGTTCAACGCCCGGCGTCTGCCGTTCAAGGCGGCGAGTACCGTTTGGACGCTGTTGCTGCCCGACAGCGCGTATAAGGAGGAAGACAACGCGCCGTGGGAGAATCTCGGGCGTGACGTCGTGTTTCCGCATCGTCTCCCCGCCGACAGCACCCAGGCGGCCGCGGCGGTCGCCGGCGTGCCGGCGATGGATTCGCTGACCTTGCTGTTCGCGCTCGAGGGCTTCGAAGCGCTGCGTCTCGGCCGCCGAGGCACGGACGTCCTGGCGGTCAGTCTGTCGACGACCGACGCCGTCGGCCATGCATTCGGCCCCGACTCCCGCGAAATCCACGACCAGGTGCTGCGGCTCGACCGCTATCTGAGCTGGTTCCTGAAGCGCGTGACCGACCGTGTTGGACGCGACAACGTCATCGTGGTGCTGACGGCTGACCACGGCGTGACGTCATTCCCCGAGCGGACGCGGGCGAAGACCGGCGGCGCGGCGTACCGCGTGCTGCTCGACACGTTGATCACCGCGGTCAATCGCGATCTCGATCGTGTGGCCGGAGCCGCGGCGGGGGGGGGCGCACCGCCGCGCGCGTGGCTCGAATTCGACACCGGCATGCTGTTCCTGCACGACAACGGCCGGTTCGCGGCCACCGGCGTGAAGACCGACAGCATTCTCGACGCTCTCACCGCCCGCATCCTGCGCATCCAGGGCGTCGCGCGCGTGATCAAGCCCGCCGACCTGTCGCGTGCCGACACGGCGTCAGACCCGGTGGCACGGCGCTGGCTGCATCAGCTGGCGCCCGACGCCGGCGTGGTCCTCACGGTTACGTTGCAGCCCGGGTCGGTGTGGGACATTCCCGATCTGCCGATCGCGATGCACGGGCAGCCTTCCGATGACGATGCGCACGTGCCGATCATCTTCTGGGGCCGGGGCGTGCGGCGCGGCTCGTACGCGGGGCGGATGAATACCGTGGACATCGCCCCCACCCTCAGCGTGCTGCTCGGTATCTCGCCGCTGTCGCTGGTCGACGGGCACGCGCGCACCGAAGCGCTCCTGCCGAGAAACTAGCCGTGGTTCAAAAGCAATCGGCGAAGCAGATCCGCCGCATCGAAGAGCTGCAGGGGTACGTGCGGACGGTGGATCACGTGAAGAAGCTGGTCGCCGAGCTCGAATCGAACCGTGCCGCGAAGCCGAAAATCATCAACAGCATCTGCGGGAACATCGCCCGCGAGCTGTCCCACATGCGCCAGCGTGCCCTTACGGCGAATCTCGGGACACTGCCTGACGTGGCCGGCTCATTGGCGATCGTCGCGAACCGGGCGGGGACGGGGATCAACATGAAGGTGCGCGCGCTGGCGGATGGCGTGAACAGCATGACGATACAGCTCGATCAGGCGCTCAAGTCGGCCCACGAAGCGCCGCCCGAAAAAGATAAAGACAAAGACAAAGAGAAAACACAATCGTAGCGATCAGCTGTCGCGCGCTGACCAAGCGCTTCGGGGACGTCGTGGCGGTCGCCGGCCTCGATCTCACGGTCGGCGCCGGCGAGTGCTTCGGGTTGCTCGGCCCGAACGGGGCGGGGAAGACGACCACCATCGAGATCCTCGAGGGCCTCACACCGCCCGACAGCGGCGCCGTCGAGATCCTTGGCACGCCGTGGCGCGACGGCGCGGAGGGGCGGGCGCTGCGTGAACGGCTCGGCATTCAGCTGCAAGAAACCCAGCTCGCCGACAAACTCACGGTCACGGAGACGCTCTCCCTGTTTCGCTCGTTTTACCGACAGTCCCATACGGTGGATGAAGTGCTCGCGCTGGTCGAGCTCGAGGAGAAGCGCAACGTGCGGGTCGTGACGCTCTCCGGCGGGCAGAAGCAGCGCCTGGCCGTGGCCTGCGCCCTGGTGAGCAAGCCCGAGCTGTTGTTCCTCGACGAGCCGACGACCGGCCTCGACCCGCAGTCGCGGCGCCAGCTGTGGGAAATCATCCGCCGCTTCCGCGCCGCGGGCGGCACCGTGCTGCTCACGACGCATTACATGGAGGAAGCCGAGCGGCTGTGCGACCGTGTCGCGATCATGGATCACGGCAAAATCATCGCGCTCGGCACGCCGCGCGAGCTGATCGCCACGCTCGGCGCGGAGCACGTCGTCGAGTTCGCGCTCAGCGAAGGAACGCCCGACGACCTGATCGACCGGCTGCGGCACTTGGGGGGCGTGACCGCGGTGCGATCCGGGGCGGACGGGGGGGGGCTCGCATTGACCGTCACCGAGCTGCATCGCACGCTGCCCGCGCTGCTCGCCCTGTTGCAGCAGCGCCGGCTCGAGCTGTCGCTGCTGACGACGCATCACGCGACGCTCGACGATGTCTTCGTCGCGCTCACCGGACGGCAGCTCCGTGATACGTGAGCATCCGATGTTCCAGCTGGCACTCGCGCGGATGCGCGAGTTCTACCGCGAGCCGGAAGCGGTGTTCTGGGTCTTCGGCTTCCCCATCGTGCTCGCGTTCGCGCTGGGCCTCGCGTTCCGCAATACCGGGCCGGGAGAGCTCCAGGTCGGCGTGGCACGAGGACCCGGCGACAGCGTGCTCGCCGCGACCCTCGATTCGTCCCCGCGACTGATTGCCGCCGTGCTCGATACGGCGACGGCGCGCCTGCGGCTGCGCACCGGTCGCGTCGCGCTGCTCGTGGTGGCGGGCGATTCGCTGGTGTACCGCTACGATTCGACCCGCACCGAAAGCCGGCTCGCGCGGCTCGAAGTCGACGACGTCGTGCAGCGCGCGCGGGGGCGCAGGGATCGCGCCGTCGTGCGCGACGACCGCGTCGTCGCGCCGGGATCACGCTACATCGACTTCCTGATCCCCGGGCTCCTGGGAATGAACCTGCTGGGCAGCGGGATCTGGGGGGTCGGCTTCTCGGTGGTGCAGGCGCGCCAGAAGAAGCTGCTCAAGCGTTACATGGCCACGCCGATGCGGCGCAGCCACTACCTGCTCAGCTTCATCCTGTCGCGGCTCGTCTTTCTGATTCTCGAGGTCGTGGCGCTGGTGGGCTTCGGGTGGCTGTTGTTCGGCGTCGCCGTGCGCGGCTCGTTCGTGACGCTGGCGGGGATCACGATCCTGGGGGCGTTTGCCTTCGCGGGGCTGGGCCTGCTGGTCGCGAGCCGGGCACGCACGATCGAGGGCGTCTCGGGGTTGATGAACCTCGTGATGCTGCCGATGTGGATTCTTTCCGGGACGTTCTTCTCCTACGCCCGTTTCCCCGACGCGATGATTCCGTTCGTCAAAGCGCTGCCGCTCACGGCGCTCAACGACGCGCTGCGTGCGGTGATGATCGACGGTGCCGCGCTGCCGACGCTGGGCGCCCCACTGGCGATCGTCGTGGTCTGGGGCGCCGTCAGCTTCGTGGTCGCGCTGAAGATCTTCCGCTGGCGGTAGGCCTACGGGGTGACGATCACCGTTCCATGCATCTGCGCGTGGAACATGCAGTAATACGTGAAGGTCCCTGCCGTCGTGAACGTGTGGTCGTATTTCCCGCCCTGCATCGGATTTCCATAGGGATCGGTCCCTGTCCCGTCAAGCGTGCCGCTATCGAATGATCCATTGTCCGCCGTCGCGGTGTGCGAGACCGTTCCCGAGTTAGTCCATCGTACCGGCGTGCTCTTCGCGATCGTGATCGTATCAGGGCTGAATTGATATTCCGAGATCGTGACGAACACGGTGCCCGGGGCGGGCGGTGGCGCGGGTGGGGGAGGCGGGGGCGGTGAGTTGCCACCGTATCCGGTACTGGAGCCGCAGGCAACAAGCGACGCGAGCAACAAACCGTAGCACAGGCGCATAAGCTCCTCCGCTAGTCAGCTCTCCGGTCGGAACAGCGCGGCCAATCGCCGCAGGAACCCGCCCAGCGCGCCCCTCACAGCCGACTGAAACGCGCCGGCGGAGTGAAACCGCTCAGCGGGATCGCTGCGCAATGCTCGCTTCAGCACGTCCTCGAGCTCGCGCGGCACGTCGCGACGCTCGGCAGTAAGCGGCGGTACGTCGTCGATCGCCTGCCGAGCGAGAATCTGCTCGGGCGTCTTCCCACTGAACGGCGGCCTGCCCAACAAGCCGAAATAAGCGACCGCGGCGAGGGAATACAAGTCGGCTCGTTGGTCGACGCGTTCCCCTAGCAGCTGTTCCGGCGCCGCGAATTGCGGTGTCCCGCTGCGGGACGTCGCCCCGCCGAAGCGCGCGCCGCCCCGCAACGCGAGCGCCAGTCCGAAATCGGTGATGCGCAGCCGGCCGTCGGGCTCGATCAGCATGTTTTCCGGCTTCAAGTCGCGGTGAATCAGCCCCACGCTGTGCGCGTGCTCGAGTGCCGAGAGGCCTTCCGTGAGCAATCGCTCTGCCTGGTCGAGCGAGAACGGGCCGTGGCGGTGAATCACCTGCGCGAGATTGGAGCCGGGGACGTACTCCATGGTGTACCAGGTGAGTCCGGCGCGCCCCATAATGTCGAGAATCGCGACGATGTTCGGATGGCGCAGCCGGGCCGCGAGCTGCGCCTCGCGCCGGAAGCGCTCCATCACGCCGGGATCCGTAATCAGCGCGGGATGCAGGACTTTGATCGCGACGTCACGCTCCAGCGCCAGGTCGCGGGCGCGATACACGCGGCCAAATCCTCCCGCGCCGATTTCTTCCAGCAGCTCGTAATCGTCGCCCAGCGCGCGGCGCAGGCGCCGCTCGAACCCCGACTCCGTCACGAGGGGCGCGGCCGCCGGGACCTGGAAGGTACCCGCGTCGCTCACGAAGTCCTCCAGCATTTCGGTCGCCGTGTAGTAGCGGTCCTTGGGCACGCGTGACAGCCCGCGTGTGATGACGCGCTCGACCGCCGCGGGAATCGCCTGCCGCAGCTGCGTCGGTGGAATGATCTGCGCCGTGTCGACATCCGGCGCGAGACCGGTCAGGGCCGCGTAGATGTTTGCCGTGACGGTGTACACGTCGCTCGACGGCTCGCCCGCTTCACCGGCGCGCACTTCCGGCGCCATGTACGCCGCATTGGCATCGTCCGCCTGCAGCGGCGCCAGATAGGGCAGGCACCAGTTGGAGTACCGCAGGTCGGTGATGACGCCCTGGCCGCCGGTATTGATCATCAGCGTCGATGGCACGATGCGGCGCATGATGATGCCGCGCGCGTGAGCGTGCTCGAGCGCCGAGAGCAGATCGCGGATCAGCGACAGCGACTGCGGGATCGGGCGAGGCCCGCGCCGCAGCGCATCCGCCAGACTTTCGCCCTCGACCCAGTTCGCCGTCCGGTACGCGAACGTCGCGATCTCGCCGGCGGCATAGACGTGCCGGATCGCCGGATGGTCGAGGGCCGCGAGCGTCTCGGTTTCGCGCATGAACCATGCGCGGCCGGGCGCCTCGGCGGCGAGGTGGACCCGGATCGCCACGTGGCGCTTCAGCACGCGATCCCACGCGTGATACAGCGCGCGATCCGACGACAGCGCCACCAGATTGTCCAACCGGAACGCCGGCTCCAACGCGCGCAGCGCGTCGTCGAGCAGGCCGGCGGGCGGTGTCTGTTGCGGGGCCGTAGTGACGGGCATCACACTTGTCGGAGCACGTCGATCGGGCGTCTGCACGGCCGAGAAATCTAGCCAGTCGGTTCGGCTGGCACGAATCACGCGTACGTCGCAGATTGGGTCTATGAGCGATCTGCGTCACCGCGTCGAGCGGCGCGTCCGGCCGGAACGCCGCTCCGGGCTGGATCGCCGGATCGCGGAACGGCGAAGCCGTGACGTCGACGTACTGGTGGATCGGCGTGGACTCGCCCCACGACGCGGCCAGGTCGAGCGCCGGTCACTCCGCCAACGCCGCACATTGAAGGACCGGCGCGGCTCGGGACTGACGTTCCAAGACGTCACTCCTTCGTAATCCGCACCACCGCCCACCCGTCACGCGCCGCGCGCGCGTAGCGCGCGTCCAGCAGGTAGATCGTGTTGCTGTCGACCTCGGCTACCAGAAACCGGGCGAACTGCGCCATGGCGCGTCCCTCGCGCGTCTCGCGCAGCGCGCGTGCGACGGCGGGACTCCGCAGGTTCCGCGGCAATCGCCAGCCGTCTCCCGCAACCGTATCGACACCGGCATACACCGCTTCCCAGGTAAACGGTTGTCCGACGTTGGGGAGCGCCGCCCACGACGCCGCGGTGCCAAACCGCTGCTGCGCCGTCCGACGGATCTCGGCCTTGCGCTGGGCGCCTGCGATACCTTGCGCACCGGCGTAGAGCGCCAGCAGCAACACGGCACACGCTGCCGCGCGTTGCCGGCCCACCGGTCCGAACCAGTAGCGAATCCATCCAACCGCCGCGACGAGGCACACGATCCCATAAACCACGAGCACCCAGCGCGCAACGATATCCCCAGCGCGCAGCACCAAGAACGTGAACGTGCCGCCGACGACCAGCGCTCCCGCGAGCGGTATCCAGTGGCGCTCGGCACCCCACGCGAGGGCGACCAGGGGGACGAGCCAGAAGAAGGGATCGACAACCGCTACCCAGTCGAGGTAATACCACGTCCCACTCCAGGGAAGAAACGGGCGCCACCCATAGGAGCCCTGCCAATCCAGATAGAGGTGGCTCACCAACGCCGCGCCAATGCAGGCGGCCAGCCAGTTCCACGGGGGCGCCGTACGGGGTCGCAGCAGACGCCAGCCGCCGCCCACCAGGAGGGTGAGCGCGACGATCTCGATGCACGCGGCGGCGAGGGAATGCGTGATGCCGCGATGCAAATCCAGATAATCGGCCCTCGTTCCCGGAAGCCCGATGAACAGCTCGGTCCAGTCGGGCGCGTTGGCGGCCACGATGCCGATCACGCCGGCGCGCGGCACATGACGATCGGCAACGGCGCGCCCGATGACCGCACCAACCAGCGCGTGCGCGAGATTGTCCATCGGTACACGATGCGCGCCGACCTCGCGGCGCGTCCAGAGCGGCCGTAGTTTCGACTTGTGTCCTATCTGAGACTGACCGACGGCGGCGGCAAGACGATCGTGGAATCGCGTGGCCCGGCGGTGCGCTTCGGCCGCGAGGCCGACTTGAGCGTCGTGGTCCGTGGTGACGCCGCGAAAGTCGTGTCGGCACGGCACGCTGAGCTGCGATTCGAAAACGGCGCATGGCTATTGGCCGATCTCGGCAGTCGGAACGGCACATATCTGAACGGCAAACCGGTCGGCACCGGCACACCGGTGAAACAAGGCGATGTGATCCGGCTGGGCGAATCCGGCCCGGAATATCGCGTGAGTACGACCGCCCCCGCCCTCGATGCGACGCTCCCGGAGCAGCGGGGAATCCAGGTCACCGCCGCCGCGCCCGCGACGGAAAAACCGGCCGAGGTGCGAGCCTACGGCGTGACGCTGCTCGCGACGGCCACCGGCAAGCGCTACGAGGCCCGTGGCACCCGCATCCGGCTGGGGCGAGGCCGGGAGTGCGAAGTCCAGCCGGTCGAGTCGAACGACACCATCGTATCGCGCGTGCACGCCGAGCTGACCGTTGGAACGAGCGGCGGCCTCGTCGTGCGCGATGCCGAGAGCAAGAACGGCACGTATCTCAACGGGGAGCGGATCAACAAGCCGATGCCGATTCGCCTTGGCGACAAGATCAAGCTGGGGCAGGGCGGCCCGGTGCTGCTCGTCGAAGGAATGGGGACGGCTCCTCAGAAAGGTGTGCCGCGGGGCCAGGCAACTCCGGGCGCTGGGCTCGGCCAGAAGACCGTAATCGGGATGATCGGTGCGGCACTCGCGAAGGCGAAGGACGAGCGCAAGCGGGGTGGCCGGGGCACCACCGCCTTCATGCGCGCGGTGCGCGAGGAAGTCGGCAAAGATGCCCGGCGCAAGATCCGCTGGCTCACGGCCCTGGTGATCATTCTCGTGCTGCTGTTGGGCGGCGGCGTCTACGGCGTGTACTGGCTGCTGTCGCAGCAGGTGGAGCACACCAAGCAGGCGCTCCGCACATCCGAAGATTCGTCGCGCGCCGAAAGCGAGCGGCTGCGCCGCGATCTGGCCGCCGCGCGAGCCGCCGCGGCACCGGCCTCGGAAGTGGAGACGTTGCGCGTTCAGCTGGTTGCCGCAGAGTCGCGTACCGCCCAACTCCAGGCGGCGCTGGACCGCGCGCAACAGGCGTTGGGACAGCAGCTGGCGGCGGGAGAAGCGCGTCGGGAGGAGGCGCAGCGGGATCTGCAGCGCATGCGGGATCAGCTCGCCGCCGCCGAGCGCCGGGCGCCATCACAGGGACTGATCGACAGCTTGCGGCGGGCGGTCACGACGGCGGAGGCGCAAACCGTCAGCCTCGATGCCAAGCTGCGCGCGATCCGCGCGACCGATTTTGCGGGAATGGCGCAGGAAAATCAGGGCGCGGTGGGTCTGATCACCGTGGCATTAGGGACGGACCGTTACGACGGCACGGGGTTCGTCGTCAGCCCGGACGGCTACATGCTCACGAATTGGCACGTCGTCGCGGATTCCGCGCACGCCGAGCCCGACACGGTCTGGGTCACGATGGCCGATCAGGCCATCGGTCGCTACGCGGACGTCGTCGCGACGTCGCGAGAGCGCGATGTGGCGCTCATCAAGATTCGCGGCTATCAGGGTTCGCATTTGACGGCGATCGATTGGGCCGGCACGAAGGCGCGGCAGGGTGAGCCGGCGGCGCTGATCGGGTATCCGGCGGGTTCCGGGTTCGCGCGCGATCGCGCGTCCGTGGTTCGCACCTCGATGACGGCCGGCATCCTGTCGCGCGTCACCGCCGACCTCATTCAATTCGATGGCATGACGACGGGCGGCTCATCAGGGAGTCCGGTATTCAACGCCGACGGCGAAGTGATCTCGGTGCATCGTGCAGGGCTGAGACAGGGACCGGGATTTGCGCTGTCCGTCCCGGTGAAGTACGCCATTCCGTTGATGCCGCCGGCGCTGCGCCAGCGGCTCGGCCTGTAGCTAGTTCCGCGAGTAATCCACCGTCACCACCAGAGTGCGCGGATCGGTTGCGGCCCAGGCCCTCGAGACTTGAGCTACTGTCGCGACAGTATGCGAGCTCTCGATTCTGGAATCGGTAACCGACTGCCGGACCAGGGATAGCGCCTCGAAGCCCTGCCGCGTGTCGACCACGGTTGCGGTGGCTTGCAGGGTGCCACGAGCTTGGGCTTCTGCACTCCGCCCCACCAGTGCCAGCGCGCCAACCACCAGAACCGCCACTAGACCGCACCGCATTGCCTGCTCCCCTGTGTGAGTACTGGTTGATCTCGGCCACTCACTAGGGCAGGGTGTGTGCCCACGAATTGTAACGACATAAAGCGTTATTTTATGGTTAGTTATACGATTCTGTCGGACGCCGTCGTGCCTCCCAACCGTCAACTATTACGACATGGGCCGGCTCTCTTGCGTTAGCTAACTCAATGTCCTATTTTGGCTTCCGCTTTTTCGGGCCATTTCGTCAAAAACTTTGACACTGCCCAAGAAATTGGCGTCTGGCATAAGCCTTGCCTTGGCAGGGCTCCGGCAGGATGGAGGCGCCGAATGGCACTCCAACTGACTAATAGCTCGACACCAAAACAGGAGTAACGCAATGCGCAGCATCACGAAGCTGTCCCTGGTTGTAGCCGCACTCGTCCTGACGGGCACGGCGCTCCAGGCCCAGACGAACAATGCCAATATCACGGCGACGGCAAACGTGCAGACGCCGATCAACGTGGTTGGCGCCCAGCAGTTGAGCTTCGGGAACGTGTTCCCGGGCGTGAACAAGACGGTCGCCGCGACCGACCTTACCAACGGCGGCCGCTTTGACGTCACGGGCTCGGCGAGCACTCCCGTCACGCTGTCGTTCACGCTCCCCGCGACGCTGTCGACCGGCGGCGGTGCCACCATGCCGATCGTCAGCTACACCGGGGTGCATGCGCTGCTCGCCACGCAGGCTGGTGGTGTTGCGTTCTTCCCCGCAGCGGGCGCGAACCCCACCCTTAGCGGTACCGGTGCGCTGTTCGTGTGGGTCGGCGCGCAGGTGCAGCCGGCGACGAACCAGGTAGCTGGTGTCTACACAGGTTCGATCACCATGACGGTGGTCTACTAAGCGAAGGATTTTGGCGTCGAGCTGATGGCGCGCCGGCAGGGGACGCAAGTTCCTCTGCCGGCGCTGTCGCAAGCAGACGCACTCAACGCATGAAACGGGAATTGTGGTTCGCGATCGGAGCGCTGCTGCTCGCCGTGCCGCTGCGGGCACAGGGCAAGCCGCTGACGGTCAGCGGTGTGCGCGGCGTGACGTTCGGCGCAGTGCTGCCCGGTGTCCCACGCGTGGTGTCACGCACCGATCCCGCGAACAGCGGTCAGTTCGACATCAAGGGGACGAAGGGTTCCGTGTTGTTGTCCTTCGTCTTGCCGTTGACGATGACCGGTCCAAGCGGCGCGCTCATGCCCCTGACGTTCGGGTCGAGTGATGCCGGCTACTCGGCAACGCAGGCCATTGGGAGCCAAGTGGGATTCGATCCGAAGCAGCCGTTCACGGCTGCGATTCCGACTAATGGCCGCGCGTCGGTCTTCATCGGTGCCACCGCCAATGCGGCGACCAACCAGCGCGCCGGCGCATACACCGCGACGATCATTCTCAACGTGACGGTGCTGCCGTGATGCGCGCCCTCGGCGTCGCCTGTGTGCTGGCGCTCGGCAGCGCGTCGCTCGCCGCGCAGGGCGTGATGGTCGCCCCACACGCGGTCTTCATCGATCACCGCGTGCGCAGCGGCTCCGTCCTGCTCTACAATCCGGGCACCGAGCCCGTCGAAGTCACCATCTCCATGCTGTTCGGTTATCCGGTGACCGACTCGACCGGATCGATTGCGCTGCGCACCGTCGACGTGCCCGATTCGACGTTGCCCTCGGCGCTGGCGTGGATTCAGGCGTTCCCCCGGCGCCTCACCGTGGCGCCGCGCGAGCGCCAGACGCTCCGCTTGCTGGCGCGCCCGCCCGTCGGGCTCGCCGACGGGGAATACTGGTTGCGTCTCGTGATCGCGGCGCAGGCCGGTCACGTGCCGATCACCGGCGTCGGCGATACGACCGCGATTCGGGTCGGCCTGACGCTCGAAGTGCGCACGATCATCGGCGTGAATTATCGCAAAGGTCCCGTCACGACGGGCGTCGCCTTGTCGCATGTCCGCGCCCAACTCAGCGGCGACACGCTGGTCACCTGGGGCCGGCTCGAGCGCCGCGGCAATGCAGCCTTCATCGGCATGATTCGCGAGACGCTCGTCGATTCCACCGGGGCGGTCCGCGCCTCGTACAACTCGCCCATCGGCGTCTACTTCACGATGGAGCCGCGCCTCGCGACCGTGGTCGCGCCGCCACGGCTGCCGCGCGGCCGGTATTGGCTGCGCTACGAGGTGGTCACCGAGCGCGAGGATCTCGACCCCGCGGTCGTGCTGAAGGCTCCGGCGGTCCGTGACTCCGTGCAGCTGGTCGTTCCGTGAAACGGGCGCTGCTGGTTGCGATGTGCCTGGGGTTGAGCGGGCGTGTCTCCGCGCAAGCCGGCGCGAGCGTCTCCGCCGACGCGGTCATCGTGACCGTCGGGATGACGATCGCGACGCTCAGCGATCTGAACTTCGGCATCGTGATCAAGGGCGTCCCCACGACCGTGCTACCGACCGCCGCAACGGCCGGTGAATGGCAAGTCACCGGCAGCTCGAAC
>WNGE01000289.1_pt1 | contig 95021 bp, 82 predicted proteins | sample 5400651 | NCBI WGS metagenome assembly WNGE01 (sample SAMN13153370, study PRJNA577476) | soil metagenome | isolation source: 60 cm soil or saprolite under grassland replicate 2 | place: USA:California | collected 2016-06-15 | reverse complement strand
TCCTGAAAGGACACCCATCAGCCTGACCGATCCGCCCATTCGGCTTCGGCTCGACGCCGAAGTCCCTGACCCAGCGGAAGCGGGGTGCTCGCCGAGCACATGGCTCGCGCAAAACCCCACTTCTTGCTCACTTACCTAGAGGTCCGCCGCGCTCAGCTCGGTGCTCGGTCCCCCCGATCATGCTCACGGTTCGATGAGTTTCGTCTCTCTCACGAGTCGATGCCGCGTCCGCACTGAATTCGCGGCCAAGTGCAGATGGCAGCAGGCGCGGCTTACTTCCTGCTCGCGGCGCGGACGATCCCGGACTCGTATGCGAGTACAACCGCCTGCACCCGATCGCGCAGGTCGAGCTTGCTGAGAATGTGAGCGACATGGGTCTTGGCGGTGTGCTCGGAGAGGACGAGCTCAGCAGCGATCTCCGCGTTCGAGAGACCGCGGGCGAGCAGGCGCAGCACCTCGAGCTCCCTCGGTGTCAGCCCGGCGAGCGCGGGCGGAGGTTCCTGCGGCGCGGCGCCGGCGAAGCGTTCGATCAGCCGCCGAGTCACCGCCGGAGCGAAGAGCGATCCACCGTCGGCGACGATCCTGATCCCGGATACGAGTTGCTCCTCCGGCGCGTCCTTGAGCAGGAAGCCACTCGCGCCGGCTCGGAGCGCCTCGTACACGTACTCGTCGAGGTCGAAGGTCGTCAGCACGAGCACCCGCGGCGCGCTTTCGCTTCCTTCGATGATCCTGCGGGTCGCCTCGATGCCGTCCATGTTCGGCATGCGCACGTCCATGAGCACCACGTCCGGATCGAGCTCGCGAGCAAGCGCGAGCGCCTCGGCGCCGTCTGCGGCCTCGCCGACGACATCGATGTCGGGTTCGGCGCGAAGGATCATGCGAAAGCCACCGCGCACGAGCTTCTGGTCGTCCGCGAGCAGGACGCGGATCGTCATGCTGGCGCCGAGCCGAGCGGCAGGCGGGCGCGCAGCGCGTACCCGCCTCCGGGCCGGCGCCCCGCCTGCAGCTCGCCTCCGTACACGGAGACGCGCTCGCGCATCCCGATCAGGCCGTGCCCCGACCCGGAACCGTCCCCGGTGCCCGGGCCGTCGTCTGCGATCTCGAGCTCGAGATCGTCCGCGTGGTAACGGAGAAGGACCCGGGCGCGCGCGGGGCCGGCGTGCTTGAGGGCATTCGTCAGCGCCTCCTGCACGATCCGGTAGGCGGAGAGGTCGACGCCCGGCGGCAATTCTCGCGGTTCGCCTTCGACGGCCACCTGGACCGGCAGTCCGGCAGCTCGCACCTGCTCGACCAGCCTGTCGAGCTCCCTCAGGCTTGGTTGTGGCGCGAGCGCGAGCTCCTCGTCGCTCCTGCGAAGCATGCCGAGCAGGCGGCGTAACTCCTCGAGCGCCTGGTGGCCCGTTCGCTCGATGATGGCGAACGCCTCACGCGCGTCGGCGGGGTCGGTCTGGAGGACCCGCCGGCCGCCCCGTGCCTGCAGGACGATGACGCTGATCGAGTGCGCAACCACGTCGTGGAGCTCACGCGCGATCCGCGCGCGCTCCTCGGCGATCGCGACCTGCGACTTCGCCTTCTCCTGGTCGAGGCGTCGTTCGCTCAGGCGGCGGCGCCGGACCGCCCGACCTGCGATCCAGGGGGCGCCGAGGAGGAGCGCGTAGAAGATGAGGCCCTCGATGTAGATCCCCTCCGGATCGTTCGCCATGGCGGTGATGTAGATGGCGAACACCATGCCGCCTGCAATCAGCCCGCGGCGGCCGCTCGTGTCCGCGGCAGCGCTGTAGACGGCAAGCAAGAGGAAGAAGCCGAACGCCTCGACGGGCTCGCCGAGCTTCGGCAGCGTTGCATTCGCAACGGAGAAGATCAGCAGCAAGCCGAGAAACAGGAGCGGCACGCGGGCCCTTCGAGCCGCGACCGCCCCGAGAGCGACCGCGACAGCGGCGCTGGCGAGCTTGGCCCCCACCGATTCGTCGACCAGCACCACGTTCACCAGCACAACCGCGGTGATCGCGCCGGCCAGCGCCTCGTCGCCACGCCGTTGGATCAAGCTCACGAGCTCGTCCCGCATCGAGCACACGCTACGGCGCCGGCGCTCCGGTTTCCATCCGCCGTGAGAGCGATCCGCGTACGCGGAAGATCGCTCTCGGGAGCGAGCGAGGTTCACCGGCGACGGCGACGACACGCTCGGAGCCGCCCTCTACGGTCGGGACGTCGACGACCTGGAGGTGCAACCCGCCCTTGTCCCATCCACGGAGGAGGAACCGGCGCGCACGCGGTCCCCCGCTTTGCTCACTGGATCACCGCTCGGATTCCAGCCATGAAGGGAGATGCGATGAACCGCTTCAAGCGTCACCGGGAACGCGCCGGCGAATCGCCCCTCGCCGGCCCCGCGTTCGGCACTCGACAGGTCACCGCCACCGCACGCAAGCTGCTGTTCGTGGCTGCCGTGTTGGGTCTGCTCGTGGGGATGTCCTCGGTCGCCTCGGCCGAAGCCGTGACGGAAACGATCACCTTCCACAACGCCACCGAGACCTTCCAGGATGTCAACCCTTGCACCGGTGACCCCGTCACCGTGACCATGACCTACAACGGGGTGTTCCACTACACAGTCGACCCCGAGGGAGGGGTGCACGTCACCGGCACCAGCGCCGGGACCTTCGAGGTCGTGCCCTTCGACCCGAGCCTTCCCACGTATTCCGGCCGCTTCGCCACTTGGTTTGGAGAGAGCACCTCCTCCAACAGCGATGGCGATTGGGTGACGTTCAATGCCAAGTTGAAAGGGTCTGACGGGTCGACCCTGAGCCTGAATTCCGTGTTCCAGTTCCACCTCTCCAACGGCGTCCTCCACGTCGAATTCGAGAACGTGCGGCTGAACTGCGGGAGCTGAAGCGGTCCCTTGCTGCAGAGAACGAGCGCCCCGTCTCGGACGCTCGTTCTCTCGGCGGGCCCTCCTTCGGTCGGTGCCCTCTGGGGAAGGCCGCCCTGTCGATCCAAGCCGGATGTGGGTGGTCTGCGCCACGCGAGCCTAGGCGAAGCCCAAGGGCCCTCCCCGCGGGGGGTCCCTCGGCCCTGACCCTCCCAGGGCGGCGGGTAGTATTCCTGTCCCGCACCGGTTCAACCTGGCGGTGCGCCCCCAGGAGCCGACACAGGAGACTCAGCCATGTCGATCGAGATCGACGCGAAGCGGATCCACGACAACCCGGGCCCCGACGAGCTCCGGGAGTTCACGGCCCGGATGCCCCAGTGCCGGATCACGGGGTTTGGCAACGTGAACGTGCAGACCCGGGCGACCTCACGCTCGGCGGGCAGCACGTTCGTGATCGGAGAGCCGGGATCGTCCAGCGGCAAGACCATGACCCGTGAGGAGTTCGACCGCATCGCGAAGCTCCAGGACGACTACATCCGGGGCCAGGAGATGGTCGTGGTCGACGGGCTCATCGGCAACGACCCGGACTTCGCGGTCCCCGCCCGGCTGACCATCGAGAAGGCGAACGCGAACATCGCCGGCATGCAGCAGAAGCTGTACTTCCCGCGCGACGCGGGCGACCCCGGGGTCCACGTGATCTACACCCCGAACCTGGAGGCGGCGGAGTACCCCGACGAGCGGGTCATCGCGGTCGACCTGGAGAACGGCGTCACCCGCGTCCTCAACTCCGACTACTTCGGCGAGTCGAAGAAGGGCGGCCTGCGGATGTGGAACACGATCGTGTACGACCGCGGCGGCCTCGCGCTACACGCGGGGTGCAAGGTCATCCCCACGGCGGCCGGCGAGAAGGTGTTCCTCATCATCGGCCTGTCCGGCACGGGCAAGACCACCACGACGTTCACCACGCAGAACGACTCGCTGCCGGTCCAGGACGACTTCGTCGCGCTGATGCCGGGCGGCAAGGTCTACGGCAGCGAGAACGGCTGCTTCGCCAAGACGTTCTCGCTCGACCCCGAGTTCGAGCCGAACATCTACAACGCGGTGGTCAAGGAGACCTCGTACCTGGAGAACGTGTACCAGGACGAGTCCGGCGTCGTGAACTTCTTCGAGACGTCGTACACGAAGAACGGCCGCGCGGTGTTCGGCATGGCAGACCTCGGCCGGTTCCGCGACGCCCAGGGCGTCGGCCGGGTCGACCACCTGCTGATCCTGAACTGGAACGAGAGCATCATCCCGGCGGTCGCGCGCCTGACCCAGGAGCAGGCGGCCGCGTACTTCATGCTCGGCGAGACGACCGGGACGAGCGCCGGTGGCAAGGCCGAGGAGGGGAAGTTCCTCCGCGTTCCCGGCACCAACCCGTTCTTCCCGCTGCCCCACGGCAGGCAGGGGAACCGGTTCCTCGAGCTCCTCGACTCCCACCCGATCGAGGTGTTCCTCATGAACACCGGCCGGGTCGGCGGCCGCGAGGACGACGACCGCTCGAAGAAGATCAAGATCCCCACCTCATCCGCGGTCGTGCAGTCCATCGCGGAGGACGTCATCAAGTGGACCGACGCTCCCGAGTTCGGCTACGAGGTTGCCGAGGACGTCCCCGGCGTCGACGACCCGGAGCTGCTCCAGCCGTGGCGCCTGTACGAGCGGCAGGGCCGGACCCAGGAGTACCGCGACTTCGTCGAGCGCCTCACCTCCGAGCGCGCGGCGCGCCTCGCCGAGTTCCCCCAGCTCAGCGACGAGATCAAGCGCGCCGTCGGCTGAGGGTGCTGACGGAGGATCTCGAGTCCCAAAATCGCCCGCGGACCCAAGGATTACCGAAGATTGCTAACAAGCAATTGCGCGACCTTGAAGAGGCTGTTGCACAAACCTGGGAATCGTCATGGTTCGTCCCATAGACGCAGAACGTTCCAACGCGCTGACCAGGGAAAACGCGATGGCGGCAAGTTTCTGCAACAGCCTCTGAAGGGACAGACTGCGCGCGCCATACTTCAAAGATTGCAACAAGGCCATAAACGGTGTATCCTTGTCGCGTGAAGAAGAGGACCATGGCCAGAGAGGTCGTCGGCGCCCTCGCGGAGGAGGGGCTCGACTTCTTCACGCCTGCCGACATCGCGGAGTTGATGGGGATACCGGAGCAACGCGCCCGCGAGGTGGCTGCCCGCCTCGCGACGGCAAACCTGGCCCGGAGGGTGCGACGAGGGCTCTACGCCGCACTACCTCCCACCGACTGGCGGGACGAAGCCGGGTTCGGCGTCGACTGGTACGTCACGGCCACCCAGCTCGCCGGACAGCTCCCGCACTTCCTTGCCTATTACACCGCCATGGGCATCAACCAGATGACCCAGCATCCCCTCCGAACGGTCTTCGTGGCCGTGCAGGGCCAGCGTCGCGACGTCGAGGTGGGCCCCGCTCGATTCCGCTTCATCACCCTGGCCGAGCGGAAATTCTTCGGACACGAGCCTCGGAAGGTCGATCAGTGGCGCGTTCCGGTCGCCGACCTCGAGCGGACCCTGATCGATTGCGTCGACCGTCCCGATCTGTGTGGGGGCCTCGAGGAGATCTTCCGCGCATACCAGCGCCGCCACGAGGACATTCGGGAGGAGCAGGTGCTCAAGTATCTGGATCGGTTCGGTGAGCCCAGCGCGGTGAAGCGGGTGGGATTCCTGCTGGAGGCCGTCGGACACGGGAAGCCGACGCTCATGTGGGAGCTCGCGCGACGCGCAACGCAGCACCGGAGATACGTGCCACTCGTGAAAGGCCTGGCCGTACCCGGCCAACGCGACAAGCGATGGGGGCTGATCATCCCCGAGCAACTCCGGCAACTCGTTCGTGCGGCGCCGTCATGAACGAGCGCGAGATCAGGATCAGGGCCCGGAAGCTGGGGCTCCCGGCTCCGCAGGTCCGCAAGGAGTACGCCCTGACGCACGTCCTCGCCGCGATCGCGGATGCGGAACTCCCCTTCACGTTCCGGGGCGGGACCTGCCTGGCACGGATCTACTGGCCTGACTTCCGCATGTCGGAGGATCTCGATTTCGTCGGCGACGAACACATCCCTGATCTGGCGGAGGTCCTCCAGCGTGCCGTCGAGATCGCAGCCGCGCGGTCAGAGCTCCCCCTCGAGCTTCGCTTCGTGTCACCCGGGCGGGCGTACGCCCGCTCGGTCGTCCGGTGGGCGGACCAGGAAGTGCTCCTCGACCTCAATTTGGGCGAGCGATCCTTCCTCCCGGTAGAGCGTCGCCGAATCGACTTTCCCTTCGCCGATCTGCGAGAGCCGGAGCGGACAATCAGGGCCGCGTCGCTCGCCGAGATCCTGGCGAACAAGCTGTACATGCTCGACGACCGCAGCGAGCCGAGAGACCTCTTCGACCTGTGGAGCGGCGTGTGTCGGTTCGGCGTGACCATGGACGACATCGCGATCGCGTTCCGCGCAAAGTACGGAGGCCTACCAGCCAAGTGGCGACTCGATCGGGCGATGAAGCTGAAGGCCTCGTGGGTGGAGCGGCTCGAGCACCAGGTCAGGCCCCTGCCTCCATTCGACGAGGTGCACGCAGATCTCCTCGCGAAGTTCTCGAGGTGGTCCGGCGAATCTGACTGAGGGAGCGGATTCCATCACCGCGGAGGATCTTGTTGATACGTGCTTCCCGGTCGTCCTGCCGGACGGTTCCGCTGGCTCGGCTGAGCTCCTCGGACTGCGGGGCGGCGATCGGCGCTGCGGCCGAGGAGGAACGCCCCCACGAACTGCATGAGCGCCAGCAGCAGGGGGACCATGAGGTACCAGCGGTACCTGGCGAACTCCTCGGTGTAGGCGCGTCCCTCCCGCCCGATCAGCGTGGGCAGCAGGAACATGCCGGCGACGGCGAACCACAGGCCGATGCGGCCGGTCCGGTACAGCGCGTAGGACAGCTGGTCGCGCAGCGCGACGCTGTCGAGGGGACGGCGGACCCACACGACGAACGACCGGACGCCGCCCAGCGCGAAGAGTCCGGCCACGACGAGCTCCAGGACCCGGACCGGGGTGACCGCGGCGGTCATCCGCTCGTGGCCCGGCCGAGGATCGCGACGACCCCCTCGTCGGAGACCTGGTCGAAGTCCCGGTACCACTGGCCGACCGCGTGGAATGGCTCGGGGGTGACGAGCGCCACGAAGCGATCCGCCTCCCGCTCGAGCAACGCCTCGGCCTGGGGGGGCGCGACCGGAACGGCCAGCACGACTTCCTTCGCGCCCTGCGCCTTCGCCCACCGGACCGCGGCCACGGCCGTCCCGCCGGTGGCGACACCGTCGTCGACCACGATCGCGACCCGGTCCCGCACCTCGACCGGCGGGCGGCCGCCCCGGTAGGCCTCCTCCCGGCGGGCGATCTCCCGTTCCTGGGCGGCGATCTCGGCGTCGAGGTACTCCCGCGTCACCCCTAGCTCCCGGATCAGGTACTCGTCCAGCACCTGCACTCCCGGCGCCACGGCCCCCAGGCCGAGCTCCGGGTTGAACGGCGCGCCGACCTTTCGGGGGACGACGATGTCGAGCGGCGCCCCCAGGCAGTCGGCGACCTCCGCCGCCACCACGACCCCGCCGCGAGCGATGCCGAGCACGACCGCGGCGGCGTCCTTGCCGAGGTCGTCCGCCAGGCGTTCACCGAGCTTCCGCCCGGCCTCCGTGCGATCGGCGAAGAGCATGCGCGGACCGGGCCTCATCGCACGGGCTTGCGAACGCGCCGGTGGGCCGCCGGCGCGTCCTCCCGCGAGCCCTTCGAGCGCTTCCTGGGCATGCCCCGATCATGGCACGACGGGCGCGCCGCTCGTTTGTCGCGCCACGGACGGTACGGCTAGGATTCGCGCATCCTCAGGCGGGTCTCCCCGCCCGACCGGATCGGAGGTGCCGAAGGTGGTTCAGGCATACATCCTCATCCAGACCGAGGTGGGCAAGGCCGCCCAGGTGGCCAAGGAGGTCTCCCAGATCAAGGGCGTAACGTCCGCCGAGGACGTGACCGGGCCGTACGACGTGATCGTCCGGGCGGAGGCCCGCAACGTCGACGACCTCGGGAAGCTGGTGGTGGCCAAGATTCAGGCGGTGGAGGGCATCACCCGCACGCTGACCTGTCCCGTCGTCCACCTGTAGGGAACGCTCCCCGCTGTCGGGACGCTCCCGCCGCGGCCTGACCCCTGCCGCCGCCCGCCCGGCCTGAGATTCGCGCGGCGATGTGTTGGAAATCGCCGGAGTGGGCCGGTAGCCTGCGCGCTCGAATGCCGGCGCCGACACGTCCCCCAGCGCGTCACCGGGCGCCCGCCAGGCGGAGGAAGCCACCGCGCCGGCGGGGTTTCCGCCTCCTCACGCTCTTCGCCGTGGTGGCGACGACGGCGGCCGTCGCGGCCACCCGCCACCACCCTTCTTCCGGCGCCACCACCCTGACGGGGGCACAGAAGGCCGCCGCCCTCGCGCGGTCCCATGCGCGCGAGGCGACCCTCGAGCGGACCGCCCTGGACCGCCTGATCCGGGCCGGACATCCTGTCTACTGTGGCGGCGACGCCCGGCCGCTCGTGGCGTTGACCTTCGACGACGGCCCGGGACCGCTCACGCCCAAGGCGCTTGACCTGCTGCACGAGTACGGCATCCGGGCGACCTTCTTCCTCGTGGGGAAGGAGATCTCTGCCTGGCCCTCGCTGAAGGGCGTCCCCCGCCAGGAGGCACAGGCCGGCGCCATCGGCAACCACACGTACGACCACATCTCGCTGGTGGGGCTCTCGCAGGACGAGCTCGAGCACCAGCTGGGCGACGCCCAGGACGCTATCCGCCGGGCCACCCGCGCCCCGGTGCGGCTGTTCCGGCCGCCCCTCGGCCTGCACGACGCCGTGACGGACGACGCGGTGCGGGGCCACGACATGCTCCAGATCCTGTGGAGCGTCGACAGCCAGGACTCGATGGGCGCAAGGCCGGGCGAGATCGTCCGGACGATCCGGCAGGACGCCCGGCCGGGATCGATCATCCTCATGCACGAGAACCGGGGCCAGACGCTGCAGGCGTTCCCGCGGATCATGGAGGTGCTCCGGCACAAGGGCCTGCGACCGGTGACCGTCCCGGAACTGCTGGCCCACGACCCCCCGACCGCGGGGCAGCTCCGCCAGGGTTCCTGCGGATAACTCCCGGGCCGAGCTAGAAGTCGCCGCGGCCCTCGGTCAGGCGCGCTTGGCCTCGCGCTCGTGGCGTTCGATGGCCAGCTCCACCAGGCGGTCGACCAGATCGGCGTACGGCAGCCCGGACGCCTCCCACAGCTTGGGGTACATCGAGACCTCGGTGAACCCGGGGATCGTGTTGATCTCGTTCACGATCAGCTCGTCCGGGTCCCGGAGGAAGAAGTCCACCCGGGACATGCCCTCGGCGTCGATGGCCTGGAACGCAGCGACCGCCATGCGCTGGACCTCCTCCACGACCGCTTCCGGGAGATCGACCGGGATCACCAGCCGGGTCGCCTCGGCGAGGTACTTCGCCGCGTAGTCGTAGAACTCCCCCGCCGGGAGGATCTCGCCTGGCACGGACGCAACCGGGTCGTCGTTGCCGAGCACGCCGCACTCGATCTCCCGGATCCCCTCCATCCCGCGTTCGAGGAGCGCCTTGCGGCCGTAACGGAAGCACTCCTCCATCGCCTCCCGGAGGTCGGCCGGGTCCTTCACCTTCGAGATGCCGACCGAGGAACCGAGCGCCGCGGGCTTGGCGAACAGCGGGAACCCGAGGTGCGCGGCCTTGGCCACGACCTCGTCGGGATCGTCCCGCCAGTCTCGCTCGTGGACGACCACGTGCGGGACCACCGGGAGCCCGTGGGCGGCCAGCACCACCTTCTGCACCGCCTTGTCCATCCCCAGCGCGGACCCCAGCACGCCGGCGCCGACGTACGGGATCCCCGCCAGCTCGAGCATGCCCTGCACGGTCCCGTCCTCCCCGAACGGGCCGTGCAGGATGGGGAAAACCACGTCCACGGGCTCGCGGGAGCCGTCCTCCGCGACGAGCGCCGCCTCGCCGGTCGTGTCGAGCTCGACCGCCCTCCCGGTGCCTTGCTCGACGGCCGGCAGCGTGCCCGATCCCGGGAGCAGCGCCGGCGGGGCGGCCAGCAGGTGCCATCCGCCCTCCCGGTCGATCCCGATCGGAACCGCCTCGAACCGCGCCGGGTCGAGCGCGTCGATCACCGACCGCGCCGAGACGACGGACACCTCGTGCTCCGCCGACCGGCCACCGAAGAGAATGGCGATTCTGATTCGATCGGAGGGGGGCGGACCGGGCTCCCGTTGGGTCAAGCCTTCTCCAGGGCGCGGTCGAAGTCTTCCAGGACGTCGTCGATGGTCTCGAGGCCGGCGCTGACGCGGATCAGGCCGTCGCCGATGCCGGCGGCGCGCCGGGCCTCCGGGTCCATCTGGCGATGGGTCGTGGAGGCCGCGTGGCCGACCAGGGTCTTGTGCCCGCCGAGGCTCGTCCCGACCCAAGCCAGCTCGAGCGAGTCGCAGAACCGGACCGCGGGATCGATGCCTCCCTCCACCTCGAACGCCAGCATCCCGCCGAACCCGCCGCGGAGCTGCCGCGCGGCCACCTCGTGGTTGGGGTGGGACGCCAAGCCGGGGTAGTGCACGCGTTCGACCTTCGGATGGCCGTCCAAGAACTCCGCAAGCGCCATGGCGCTCGCGCAGTGACGCTGCATGCGGAGCTCGAGCGTGATCAACCCGCGGATCGCGAGCCACGCAGGGAAGGCCTCCATGGCCCCGCCGAGGTCGATCGCCAACCGCCGGAGGTCACCCCGGGCCTCCCCCGAGCAGCAGACGACGCCCCCCACCAGGTCGTGGTGCCCGCCGATGTACTTCGTGGCGGAGTGCAGGACGTAGTCGAATCCGTGTTCGGCGGGCGTGCACAGGGCCGGCGACGCGAACGTGTTGTCGACGACGGCCGGGACGCCGGCGGCCCGGCACCGCTCCCCCAGCGACGCTAGGTCCGCCACGGTGACGTTGGGGTTGGCCACGGTCTCGACGTAGAACATCGCTGCCCCGGGGAGCCGGGCGGCCACCGCGTCCGGGTCGTGCGGCGACACGAAGTCCACCTCGATTCCATAGCGAGGCGCGACGTGCATGAACAGCGAGTAGGCGCCGCCGTAGAGCTCCGGGCTGGTCACGATGCGATCCCCCGACTTCGCCGCCGTCGTGAGCACCGTATGGATCGCCGCCATCCCCGACGTGAACGCGTACGCAGCCTCCGTTCCCTCGAGGTCGGCCATGAGCCCCTCGAAGGCCTCGACGGTCGGGTTCCCGTAGCCGCGGCCGTAGACGTATCCGTGCCGCCGGAACGAGATGACGTCGGCGTAGTCCTCGGAGGTGTCGAAGCGCCACGTCGAGGTCTGGTAGATCGGGACCGAGGAGGGCGTCTGGTCGACGTCCGGCACCCGGGCCCCGTGCGCGAGCCGGGTGGCGAACCCTCGCTTGCGGTGCTCGCCCCGAGTCACCGTTCGGCCCACCGCTTCGGATAGCGGCTGCGGAGGTCGGCGACCACGCGCGACACCTCCGCCATCACCGCGTCGGTGACCTGGCGAAGCGCGTCGGGATCCTCCCGGCGGTCGATGAAGTCCGAGAAGTCCATCGGCGCGCCGACCTTGGCCCAGATCGGCCGGCCGAACGTGAGCCCCTTCCGCCCGCCTTTCTGGATGACCTGGTGGGCCCCCCACACGGCCATCGGGGTGACCGGGACGTCCGCCGCGAGCGCAATGCGGGCCACACCGGTCTTGCCCTGCATCGGCGTGTGGTCGGGGTTCCTGGTGATGGTCGCCTCGGGGAAGATCATCACGGCCTCACCCTCCCGGAGCGCCTGCACGGCCGAGTCGACGGGCGCGGTGCTCCCCGTCCCCCGGTCGACGGGGATCTGTCTGGCGCCGGTGAACACATGGCGCATGAGCCAGTTGCCGTACAGCTCTCGCTTGATGAGGAATCGGGGGCGCCGCCCGGCCGTGACCACCGTCAGCGCGTGGGCGAGCGGATCGAAGTACGACGTGTGGTTGCAGGCCAGGAGGGCGGGGCCCTCCGGCGGGACGTTCTCGAGGCCCTCGAACCGCCAGTTGAACCAGAGCTTGATCGGCGTCTTGAGGCTGACCTCGGCGAGTCGGTACCAGGGCTCCACCGCACTCCTCCGGCGTCCGGTTCCCGCCCCAGCCGGGCGGGTGGCCGATTCTACCGCCGGGCGTCGAGGGGCCGTCCGCCGGCCGAGGGCGGGTACGGTTCCGGCGTGACGCTGTCGAACCGTGAGCTGTCGGAGCTGCTGGGGCGGGAGAGCGACCGGCAGGAGGCGCCGCACCGGCGCAGGGCGCTGCACCGGGCCTCTCGGGCCGCGCTGTTCTGGGACGAGGAGGCGGCCGCCGTCGCCGCCGCGGGCCGCTCGCCGACGGAGCTGCCCGGCGTCGGGCCCTGGGTGGCGCGCTTCGTGGAGGAATGGCTGGACGATCCTCCGGACCCGATGCCGGAGCCCCCGCCGAACCGGCGCGGGTTCCTGACGATGGCCGAGGTCCGTTCGACCCCCGGCGTCGACGAGTGGCGCCGCGAGATCCGCGCCGACCTCCAGATGCACACCACGTACAGCGATGGGAAGGTGGAGTTGGAGGGCATGGTGGAGGCCGCTGTGGCTCGGGGACACTCGTTCGTCGCTATCACCGACCACTCGGTCGGCCTGCCGATCGCGAATGGCATGTCCGAGGAGCGCCTGGCCGCGCAGGCGGAGCACATCGCCCGCTTGAACGACGACGTCGGCGACCAGATCCGGGTGCTGCACTCCATCGAGATGAACCTGTCGCCAGAGGGCGAGGGCGACATGGACCATGGCGTTCTGGCCCGGTTGGACCTGGTGCTGGGCGCGTTCCACTCGCAGCTGCGCCTGACCGAGGACCAGACCGACCGCTACCTGGCGGCGGTGCGCAACCCGCCCGTCCACGTCCTGGCCCACCCGCGGACCCGGATGTTCAACCGCAGAGTCGGCCTGGAAGCGGACTGGCCCCGCGTGTTCGCCGAGGCGACGGCGCTCGATAAGGCCGTCGAGATCGACGCCACCCCCCACCGCCAGGACCTCGACGTCGAACGGCTCGAGCAGGCCCGCGACGCCGGCGTCCGCATCTCGATCGGCACCGACGCCCACAGCGTCGGCGAGCTCGACTTCCTGGACTACGGCCTCGCCGCCGCCATCCGCGCCGGCATCGACCGAGACCGCATCCTCAACTTCCGCCCGGTGGAGGACGTGCTGGAATGGGCCGCCGAGGTGCGCGCCCGCACGCCGGTGTGACGCCTCGACGTCGCGAAGCTTCCCCGAGAATTGAGGCACTTCTGGCACTTCCCGAGCACCCGGATTCCGCCTATGCTCGCCGCCCCGGGCCGACGAAGGACGCTGCTCCCAGGGTGAGGAGGCGCGCCATGGCCGGTACCGTCCGAATCTCGCGACTGACCAGCGCGGGTGCAGTGGCGATCTGCACCCTCTTGGCGGTCCTGGGCATGGTTCTGCTCCAAGGCGAATCCCAGGGCCTCGGGGCTCGAACGAGCGGTCCCTCCAACCCCTACGACATCACCGGCGTGGACCAGAGGGTCTTCTTCTCGGCGAACGACGGCACCCATGGGACCGAGCTGTGGGTGAGCAACGGAACTCGATTGGGCACGCACCTCGTCAGGGATATCGAGCCCGGAGCCGCCTGGTCGGACCCCGGAAGCCTCATCAACTTCGGCGGCACGCCTTTCTTCGCCGCACATAACGATGCGCACGGGTGGGCACTTTGGAGGAGCAACGGGCCCAGACAGAGGACGTTCGTCCTCAAGGACATCTTTGTGGACGGGATGGCTCATGCCGGTGGGAAGCTCTTCCTCGGCGCTGCGGGTCCGTTTCACGGATTCGAGCTTTGGATCAGTGACGGGTCGAGAGCTGGGACACGGCTGCTGAAGGACATCTGGCCAGGCCCACAGTGGTCATTTCCGTCCGATCTCACGAGGATCGGAGGGAGGATCTACTTCAGCGCCGGGGATGCTGCGCACGGCGTCGAGCCGTGGGTGAGCGACGGGACTGCGGCCGGCACGCATCAGGTGAAGGACATCGCCAGGGGCACGGACGGCTCCTACCCGAGTGAGTTCACGAAGGTGGGCGCTGTGACCTACTTCACGGCCGAGGATCCGGTCCATGGCTGCGAACTGTGGAGAAGCGACGGGACCGGGCCGGGTACCTTCCTGCTGAAAGACATCTTCCCCGGAGCCCGTTGCCCCGGAGGCGTCGGTCCGGGCCGGCTCTCGAACATCGGCGGGACGCTGTATTTCGTGGCCAATGACGGAACTCACGGGATGGAGCCGTGGACGAGCGACGGGACGAAGCCCGGAACGATGATCGTGAAGGACATCCTGCCGGGGACGGGCTGGTCGCAGAGTGGCGATTCGTCGGTGAAGTTCACGTCCCTGGGCGGTGTGGCCTACTTCACCGCCACCGATCCGGCTCATGGCTGTGAACTGTGGAAGAACGACGGGACGGAGCCGGGCACGACGATGGTGAAGGACATCTACCCTGGGAAGGGGTGGTCGTGCTGGTCCAATTCCCTCGCTGTGATGGGCGATCACCTGTACTTTTCCGCGGATGACGGCGTCCACGGGGTGGAGCTCTGGAAGAGCGATGGGACGGGGGCGGGCACCCACATGGTCAGGGACATTCATCCGGGAAGAACGTCGTCGCTGTTTGGCGATCTAACAGTGGTCGACGGCAACTTGTACTTCTCCGCGGATGACGGCGTCCACGGGGTGGAGCTCTGGAAGAGCGACGGCTCGTGGGCCGGAACGAGGTTAGTGAAGGACATCAACGAAGCGACCGGAACCGGCAGTCCTACCCCGACCAGCACCCCCAGCGCCGGCTGAGACTGACTCCACCTACCAAGCCGCTCTTCCGCTCTGGGACAGCACGGCGTCGCAACGCCCGGCATCCAGGACCCCGCGGACGCGCCTCGGTGACGCGATGCGTGGGGCGCGATGCCCATTCATTCTGGCCCTCCCCGAGTCAGGCCGTCAAAGGCTCGGTCGATGAGCTGGGACTGTTCCTGCTGGTGGACCGTGAGCGAGCCGGTGGCCGGGGACGCGCTCTCGTCCCGGGTCACGCCCTTCAGGTCGACGCCGAGGCGGTCGTGGACCACGCGGCGGACGAAGTACCAGGCGCCCATGTTCTCGGGCTCCTCCTGGACCCAGTACGGGTCGGCCTCGCCGTAGTGCTCGAGCGCCTCCTTCACCTGCTCTTCGGGGAACGGGTAGAGCTGCTCGATGCGGACCAGGGCCGCGCCCTGAACGTCCGCCTCGGCGCGGCGCTTGGCCAGGTCGTAGAAGACCTTGCCGCTGCAGAGGATCACTCGCGACACCACGCTGGGGTGCGGGTGGTCGGGGTCGGACAGCACCTCGGCGAACGAGCCGTCGGTGAACTCGGCGGCGCCGCTCCGCGCGGCAGGCAGCCGCAGCAGCGACTTCGGCGTCATCACCACGAGGGGCTTGCGGAGGTCGCGGAGCGCCTGGCGCCGGAGCAAATGGAAGTACTGCGCCGGCGTCGACGGCACCGCGACCTGGATGTTGTCCTCGGCGGCGAGCTGCAGGAACCGCTCCAGGCGTGCGGAAGAGTGCTCCGGGCCCTGGCCCTCGTAGCCGTGCGGCAGCAGCAGCACCAGGCCGCTGGTCTGCGACCACTTGTCCTCGGCCGCGCTCATGAACTGGTCGACGATCACCTGCGCGCCGTTCGCGAAGTCCCCGAACTGCGCCTCCCACGCCACCAGCGCGTCGGGGCTGGCCACCGAGTAGCCGTACTCGAACCCCATCGCCGCGAACTCGGACAGCAGCGAGTCGTATACCCGGAACGGCCCGAGGGCGGCGAGCGGCGTGTGCTCGGCCCCGGTCTTCCGGTCGACCAGCACGGAGTGCCGCTGGCTGAACGTGCCCCGCCGGGTGTCCTGTCCGGACAGCCGGACCGGGACGCCGTCCAGCACCAGCGAGCCGAACGCCAGCGCCTCGCCCAGCGACCAGTCCACCGCGTCCGAGTCGAGGGCGGAGCCCCGCTGGTCCAGCCCCTTCCGCAGCTTGGGGTGAACTGTGAACCCCTCGGGAACGGTGACCAGGGCGTCGACCACCTCGTCCAGCACCGATCGCTCCACCGCCGTGCGCACCGCCGGACGAACGGCGGCCGGCGACGGCGGCTTGCGCTCCACCACGGCGGGCTTCCGCTCCCCTGCGTCCTTCGTCTCGTCGAAGGCCTGCTGCAAGCGTTCGCGGAACTGCTCGAGGGACTGCTCCGCCTCCTCGACCGACAGGTCACCGGCGTTGACCAGGCGTTCCATGTACAGCTTGCGGACGCTCCGGCGGCCCTCGATCGCGTCGTACATCAGGGGCTGGGTGAACGACGGCTCGTCGCCCTCGTTGTGGCCCCACCGCCGGTAGCAGTACATGTCGATCACGACGTCCTTGTGGAACTGCTCCCGGAACGCGAACGCCAGCCGGGCGACCCGAACGCACGCCTCCGGGTCGTCGCCGTTCACGTGGAAGATGGGAGCCTGCACCATGCGAGCCACGTCGCTGGCGTACTCGCTCGACCGCCCGTAGTCGCTGCCGGTGGTGAACCCCAGCTGGTTGTTCACGATGACGTGCACCGTTCCGCCGGTGCCGAAGCCGTGGAGCTGCGACATCGCGAGCGTCTCCGCCACGACGCCCTGGCCGGCGAACGCGGCGTCGCCGTGGATCAGGACCGGGAGCACGGCCTCCTTCCCGCCCTCCAGCTGGTCCTGCTTGGCCCGGACCATGCCCTCGACGACGGGGTCGACGGCCTCGAGGTGCGACGGGTTGGACGCCACCGTCACCACGATCTGGTTGCCGGCCCGCGAGGTGTGCTTGCCGGCGGCGCCCACGTGGTACTTCACGTCGCCCGAGCCCTGCGCCGTGTCCGGGTCGATCGAGCCCTCGAACTCACGGAAGATCTGCCCGAAGGACTTCCCCACGATGTTCGCCAGGACGTTCAGCCGGCCCCGGTGGGCCATGCCGACGACGGCCTCCTGCATGCCGTTGTCGGCGGCGTTCTCGAGGAGAGAGTCCAGCATCGGGATCAGCGACTCGGCTCCCTCCAGCGAGAACCGCTTGTGTCCCACGTACTTCCGGTGCAGGAACCGCTCGAACGCCTCGGCCTCGTTGAGCCTCGACAGGATGTGCCGCTGGTCCTCGGGGGGCAGCGTGGAGTCGGCGCCCTCGACCCGCTTCACGATCCAGTGGGTCTGGTCGGGCTCCGCGATGTGCATGAACTCGATCCCGACCGTCCGGCAGTACGCGTCGCGCAGGATCGCCAGAACCTGGCCCAGCGTGAGGTCGTCGCTGCCGGCGATCTCCCCCGCCTCGTACGGGCGGTCGAGGTCCCAGATCGTCAGTCCGTACGTCGCGGGGTCGAGCTCCTCGTGGAGCTCGGGCGGCTCGGGCGCCAGCGGGTCCAGCTCGGCGATCAGATGGCCGCGAGCCCGGTACATGATCACCAGCTGCAGCATCCGCGCCTGCTTCTCGACACGATCGCGGGAGTCCCGCGGCGGGTTGACGTCGGTCCGCCACTGCACCGGGACGTACGGCACGCCCATCGATCCGAACAGGTCCTCGTAGAAGGACTCCTCGCCGAGCAGCAGTCGGTGGATCGTCGCCAGGAACTCGCCGGACTCCGCGCCCTGGATCACCCGGTGGTCGTACGTGCTGGTCAGCGTGAGGACCTTGCCGACGCCCAGCTCGGCCAGCGTCTCGGGGTCCGCCCCCGCGTACTCGGCCGGGTAGGCGATGGACCCGACGCCGACGATGCACGCCTGGCCGGCCATCAGCCGGGGGACCGACTGGACCGTGCCGATCATCCCGGGGTTCGTGATCGAGACCGTCGTCCCGGCGAAGTCATCGGGCGTCAGCTTGCCGGCGGCAACGTTCCGGACGAGCTGCTCGTACGCGGCGAAGAACCCGGCGAAGTCCAGCGTGTCGGCCTGCTTGATGTTGGGGACGAGCAGCGTGCGCGTGCCGTCGCCGCGCTGGACGTCGACCGCCAGGCCCAGGTTCACGTGCGCGTGCCGGAGGGCCTCCGGCTTGCCGTCTTGGGTCTCCCGGTAGGTCACGTTCATGCCGGGCATGCGCCGCACAGCCTGCACGACGGCCCACCCGATGAGGTGCGTGAAGCTCACCTTCCCCGAGCCCTGCTTGCGGACCAGGTGCCGGTTGAGGATCGAGCGGTTGATCTCGAGCAGCTTGGCCGGGACGGTCCGGACGCTGGTGGCGGTGGGGACCTCGAGGCTCTCCTCCATCCGCTCGGCGATCACCGCCGCGGCGCCGCGCAGCGGAACGGCCTGGACCCCCTCCTCCTCGGCGGCCGCCTCTGGCCTCGCCGGTCCGGGCTCCGGGGGAGCCTTCTCGGCGGAAGCCGCCGGCCCTGCCGGCGCCGCCTCGTCGGCCGACCTTCCGTCGCTCCTCGGCCGGTAGTCCTGGAAGAACTCCTGCCACGCCGCTCCGACCGAGGCGGGGTCCTCCTGGAACCGGTGGAACATCTCGTCGATCAGCCACTGGTTCGGGCCGAACTCCGAGCGATCGATGGTGGTCATCAGCGCGTCTCCACTGTCACTTCCATGCTAGTGCTCCGTGAAGTGAAGTCCCGTTTCGCACCGGCGTTCACCGGGGAGTCGTCCTCGCGTGCTCTACCCTCGAAGAGGTGCGCGCGATCATGGTTCCCGTGAAGTCGCTGGCCAGGGCCAAGTCCCGGCTGGCGCCGCTGCTGTCGCCTCTGGAGCGTGCCGCCCTGTCGCTCGCGCTGCTCGAGGACGTCCTGGACGCCGCGCTGGCGGTTCCCGGGTGGGAGACGTGGGTGATCTCCCCCGACGAGGCGGTGCTGGAGGTCGCCGTCCGGCGCGGGGCCATCCCGATCCCCGAGCGCAAGCCGCCCCTGTCGGCAGCCGTCCGCCAGGCCGAGGAGGAGACGGCCGAGCGGGGCGTCACGACGCTGGCCGTGCTGCCGGCGGACCTTCCGCTGCTGAGCGCCGAGGAGCTGGCCGAGGCCCTCCACACGCTAGGCCCGGTGGTCCTGGCGCCGGCCTCCTCTGACGGCGGCACGAACCTCCTGCTCCGCCGGCCTCCCCGGGCTATCCCGGCCCGGTTCGGGCCCGGCTCGTTCGCCAAGCACGTCGACTCCGCCCGGTCCCGCCGGCTCCCGGTGTCGGTGGTGGAGACGCCCGGCCTGGCCTTCGACCTCGACCTGCCGGAACACGCCGCCCGGGTCGTAGCCAACGGCGGCGGGAGGCGGACGACGGGGTCCCTCCTGGAGCTCGGGGTGGAGGAACGCCTGGCCTCGCTTCCCCGTCGCTAGAATCCCGGTTCCAAGGAGGGCCGGCCGGAGATGCCGCAGGGAACCGTCAAGGAGTACGACCGCCACGACCACTACGGTGTGCTGCTCCTGGACGACCGCACCGAGGTGTATTTCGACCAGGCCTCGCTGGCCGGCTCTTCGCTGCGCTACCTGCGCATCGGCCAGCGGGTGAAGTTCGACCTCCACGAGGAGTACGGGCGCAAGGTCGCCCGCAACCTCGAGCACATTGCGATGTAGCGGAGCGGGCTCAGCGGGTGAGCGGCTTGTCGCTGGGCGCGTCGCCACCCTCGGGGATCCACGCGGCCAGGAACTCCGCCACGCGGTCCGCCTCGTCCTCGGGGATCGAGATCGCGGCCACCGCGCGGTCGTTCACCCAGATCGAGAACCGGACGTGGTGGCTCGGCACCCGCACCGAGCCGTCGGACGTCGTGATCTCGATCTCCTCCAGGTACCTGCTGACCCGCAGGGCCGCCGAGGGCGGGTCGTCCGGGGCGACGGGGATCGACAGGAACCACCGCGAGACCTTCGGTCCGGCCGGGCGGAGGAGCTCCTTGGGCAGCCCCTCTCCACACGACGAGCAGAACCGGTGCTCGGCGGGCTGACTCGATCCGCACGCCGGGCAGAACACCTAGCGGCTCCTACGGGTGCTCGCGGCGCGGCCGGCGGACTTCGCGGCGGAGCTCCTGCGGCGCTTGGCCGCCACCGACTGCCGGAACGCCTGTCCGGGGGTGAACGAGGGGATGTCGCGCGCCGGGATGGCGATGGCCACGTCGGGCTTGCGGGGGTTCCGCGCCACGCGCTTGTTGCGGCGGCGCTTCTCGAACGTGCCGAATCCCACCAGCGCCACTCGCTCGCCCTTGGCCACGGTCTCGCGAATGACGGCCATCGTCTCGTCGACGACCGCGGCGACGTCGGACCGGTTACTGTCGGTGCGCTTGGCGACCTCGGCGACGAGTCCGCTCTTGTTCATCCCGAATGCCAAGGTATCGGAGCCTCCCCAAGCGCGCAATCGCCATGTACGCTCGTGCGTGGCGTCGTTCAAGTGAGGGGGGTACAGGCCCGATGACACGGGCAGATATGGGCGAGGACGTTTCCGGCTTCGAGACTGCTCGGGCGGTCCGCCTCGTCGTCGGGAATGTCGAGCGGGTGATCGCCGGCAACGGTGCCGCCGTTCGCGCTGCGGTGCTGTGCCTGCTGTCCGGCGGCAACCTGCTGCTGGAGGGCGTCCCGGGCGTCGGCAAGACCACGCTGGCGAAGGCCATGGCCCGGTCCATCGGGGGCTCGTTCAACCGGGTCCAGGCCACGCCCGACCTCCTGCCCTCGGACCTCACCGGCGTCTCGGTCTACCAGCAGGACCGCCACGAGTTCGAGTTCGTCCCCGGGCCGATCTTCGCCAACGTCGTGCTTGTCGACGAGATCAACCGGGCGACGCCCCGCACCCAGTCCGCGCTGCTCGAGCCCATGGAGGAGCGCCAGGCCACGGTCGACGGCGTCCCCCGGCCGCTCCCCGACCCGTTCTTCTTCGTGGCCACCGAGAACCCGGTCGAGCACCACGGGACGTATCCGCTGCCCGAGGGGCAGCTGGATCGCTTCGCCATGGCGGTCACGGTCGGCTACCCCGAGCGCGAGGAGGCAGCGGAGGTCGTCACCCGCCAGATGCTGCAGCACCCCATGGAGGAGCTGCAACCGGTGATGGAACCGGCCGACGTTGCCCGCCACCGCCGTGCGGTCCGCGAGGTGCACGTGGCGGCGGGAGTCGTGGACTACGTGCTCCGCCTGGTCGAGGCCACCCGGGAGCATCCGGACGTCACGCTCGGCGCGTCGCCGCGCGCCGCGGTCGTGCTGACCCGGTGCTCGCAGGCCTCGGCGGCGGCGGCCGGTCGAGACTTCGTCCTGCCGGACGACGTGCAGACGCTGGCGCCGGACGTGCTGGGGCACCGCCTGCTGGTGCGCTCCGGGCGACGCCTGGGATCGGACGCGGGCCGCGAGGTCGTGGCCGAGCTCCTCGAGCAGGTGCCCGTCCCGCTCGAGGCCGCCGGCCGGGTCTAGGGCGGACGAGGTGGCCCGGCCGCGGCTGCGGCTCCGCTCCCGCTTCGTCGGCCTGGCGCTCGGCTCCGGCATGCTGTTCCTGGTCGGGACCAACGTGCAGTCCGGGTGGGTCTTCGTGCTCTCGGCGCTGCTGCTGGGCGTGGCCGTGGCCGGCGTCGCGCTGCCGTTCCGGGCCACGCGCGGGCTGCAGGTGGTGCGCCGGGCGGCCGGGGAGGTGTTCCCCGGCGACGCGGTCCGGGTGGATCTCGTGGTGTCGAACCCGACCCGCCGGCCGAAGCTGTCGGTGAGCGTTCGCGACCCCCACGTGCAGCCGGCGACCGTGTTCCTGTCGTCGATCCCGCCCGGAGGGACCGTCACCGCGACGACCGGACGGACCGCCTCGCGGCGCGGCGTGGTCGAGGGGGGTACCGTCGAGGTGGCGTCGAGCGCGCCCTTCGGCGTGGCGGAGGTGCGGCGCACGGTGTCCGCCGGCGGGCGGACGGTGGTCTTCCCCCGAATCGTCCCCGTGGCCGGGTTGCCGTTCCTGGGGGCGCCGCTCACCGGGCCATCCTCGGAGAACACCGGGCAGCGCGGCCCGGGGCCCGAGTTCCACGGCATCCGCGAGTACCAGCAGGGCGACACGCTGCGCCATGTCCACTGGAGGTCCACGGCGAGGCACGGCGCGCTGATCGTCCGCGAGTTCGAGCGGGAGCAGCCGGCCCACCTGCTGGTCGTGGTGGACACCTACGCCGACACCACCGAGGAGTCGGGCGACACGGCGCTCGACGTGTGCTGCTCGGCGGCGGCATCGGTGGCGCTGGACGCACTCGGCTGGGGCTCGGGCGTCTCGCTGGCGGTTGCGGGGGCCAGAGGGATGGAGATCGCCACCGGCGTCGACCGAGGCGACGCGCTCACGAAGCTGGCGGAGCTCCGCGCATCGGGCGAGGCGCCGGTGGCTGGCGCGATCGACGCCGCCCGCGAGGCGGTCGCCGCCACGGCCATGCTGGTCGCCCTCCCCACGTGGCGGTCGAACGAGGCGCGGACCCTCGTTCCGGCGGTCCGGCGGGCCACGGGGAACGGCCTGCACGTCGCCGCCGTGGTCGTCGACGTGACGCACGGCTCGCGGCGCGGGGCGCCCGAGCTGGCGCCGGCGGAGGTCGACGAGCTGGTCGGCGGCCTCGCGGCGGGGGGGGCCGAGGTGCACCGGGGCGGCTCGGCGTCCGAGGTCGCCGCGTCCCTGGCGCGAAGCCCGGCGGAGGTGTCCTCATGAGGAGGCCGACCGGCGGCGCGACGATCGACGGCGGCGGCGCTCAAGCCACCGGCGGCGCCGGGCGCCGGCTCCGCCGGCCCCGGGAGGCCGAGCGCCCGGAGGACTCGGTCCTGCTGCGGGCGGTCGTCCTGGCGGTGACGGAGGTGTCGGTCATCGCGGTGGCCGCGGCGGGGGCCGTCGACGGCGCCACGACGGTGGCCTCGCTCCTGCTCGTCCCCGCCGGCTCCTACGTCGCGTTCCGTCGCAGGCGCGAGAAGAACGTGCTGTTGAAGCTGCTGCTCGCCGCCGGCCTCCTGGCCGCGCTGGCCGGCTTCATCGAGCGGGCCCGCCTGGCCACCTCCGTCGACGACGCCCGGGTCATGCTGGGCTCGCTGTTCGTGTGGGTCCAGGTTCTGCACAGCTTCGACCTCCCCCGCCGCCGCGACCTCGCGTTCTCGATGGCCGCGAGCGTGGTGCTGATGGCGGAGGCGGGGTCGATCTCCCTGGACGCCGGGTTCGGCCTGCTCCTGCTGCCGTTCTGCGCGCTCGCCGGGGCCTGGCTGTTCCTGTCCGACCGGGAATCAGGCCGCGCGAGGGCCGTCCCCGCCGCGATCCGACACTCCCCGGTGGCCCGCGGGGAGCGGCGACGCGGCGGCCCGGCGCGGTCGCTGGCCGGGGCGGCCCTTGCCGCGGCCGTGGCCAGCACCGTCGTGTTCATGTTCACGCCGCACGTCCCCGGTGGGCGCGTGCTGGCCCCTCCGTTCTCGCTGGTGAACCGCGTCGGGGTTCCGGCGTTCCACGGCGGGGTGGTCAACCCCGACTTCCCCTCCGGGGGCGGCGGCGGCGCGGGCTCCGACTTCGCCATGGGCACCGGCTACCCGGGCTTCGGCACCAGCGTGGACCTCAGGGTCCGGGGGCACCTGTCCGACCGACTGGTCATGCGGGTCCGGTCCCCCCAGCCGGCCTTCTGGCGGGCACAGGCCTACGACACGTTCGACGGGACCACGTGGACGGCGGCCCACCCCGACGTCACGGAGTTCGGCGCAACCGACGGACAGGCCATCGAGCTGTATCCGCCGGGGTCGCCCGTCCCCACGAGGACGGTGCTCCAGACCTTCTTCGTGGTGAAACGCCAGCCCAACATCGTGTTCGCGGCGGCGAACGCCCGGGTCGTGTACTTCCCGGCGGGGCGGGTGGCGGTGGACCGGTACGGCTCGATCCGTGCGCCGATCATCCTCGAGCCCGAGACGGTGTACAGCGTCGTGAGCGAGATCCCCGACGTGAGCCCGCACCGGCTCCGCCTCGCGTCGCTGCCCCGGCCGTCTCCGGAGATCGCCGAGTACACCCAGCTGCCGGAGGATCTCCCCGACCGGGTGGTGGCGCTCGCGCACCGCATCACCGACCGCCGGCCCACGACGTACGACAAGGTCATGGCGGTCCAGGAGTGGCTGCAGCGCAACACCGAGTACAACCTGGACATCGGCCCGGACCCGCCCGGCGTCGACGCCGTCGATGAGTTCCTGTTCGTGCGCCGCCAGGGGTTCTGCGAGCACATCTCCTCGGCCATGGCGATCCTGCTCCGCGCGGTGGGCATTCCGGCCCGGCTCGGCGTGGGCTTCGGCCCCGGCGACCGCAACCTGTTGACCGGCTACTTCGAGGTCCACGAGTCCGACGCCCACGCGTGGGTGGAGGTCTACTACCCGGGTGCGGGGTGGCAGGAGTACGACCCCACGTTCGGCGTCCCGGCCGCGAGCGGCGGGTTCGGGGTGTCGTTCCTGGCCGGCGAGCTGTTCGGCAAGATCGGCCGCTTCCTGGCCTGGATCGTCCCGGAACCCGTGCAGCATGCCGCGCGGGCCGTGGGCCGGGCGGTGGCCTCCGTCGGCCGCTCCGCGGTCGGGGCCTGGCCGCTCGGGCTCGTGGTCGCGATCGGCGTCGTCGCCGCGTGGATGGCCCGTCGGCGCCGGAGACGCCGGGCCGCCGAGCCCACGGGCGCGGCGGCCGCGTTCGAGTCGATGTGCCGGACCTTCGACCGCCGCGGCCACCCCCGGCCGCCCGAGCGAACCCCCCGCCGCTACGCGGAGGAGCTGGTGGTGTCCGATCCGGTGGCGCGGGGCGCCCGGGTCGAGATCGAGCGCATCGTCGCCGCCTTCGAGCGGGAACGCTTCGCCGCGCGACCGCCGGATCCGGGCGAGGTCGCCGGCGCGATCACGGCCGCGACCCGACTCCGCGAGCTGGCCTCGATACGCCAGCGGCCGTGATCTGAGCCTCACGTACCGGAGACCTCGGTCGCCGGTCGGACGGCGGCCGCGGTCGGCTCCTCGGTCAATTGGATGGCGACATCGCGGGCCGGGAGCCGGCGCACCACGAGGACCGCTCCCGCCGCCAGGACGGCGGCGCCCGCCAGCATCGCGGTTCCGAAGCCGTCCAGGAAGGCCGCGTCGGCCGCCTGACGGAGGGCCTTCCCCGCTGGCCCGCTCATCTCACGCGCCACCTGCAGCGCACCGCCCACCGACCGCCTGGCCGCCGCGGCGGGCCCCGGGGCGAGCGACGAGGCGGCCTTCGCGATCCCCGACGAGTACCCCGCGTTGGCCAGGGCACCCAGGACACCGATGCCGAGCGCCGCGCCCACCTGCCGTCCGGAGTCGTTGATGGCGGAACCCAGCCCCGCGTCGTTCCCGGGGACGGCGGCCATGACGGCGTCCGTCGATGGGACGAACGCCGCGCCGATGCCGACCCCGATGAAGAACAGCTCGGCGCCCACCAGCCAGTAGGACGTGCCCGCCTGGGCCTGCGAGAGCGTCGCCAGGAACACCGCCACCAGGCCGAGCGCGGCCCCCACGAGCCGGGCCGACCCGATTCGCGGGACCAGGCGCTGGCTGATGGGCCCGGCGACCCCGAACCCGACGGCGATCGGCAGGAACCGGAGCCCCGCCTGCAGCGGCGTGTACCCCTGCACGAACTGGAGGTACTGGGTGAGCTCGAACGCCAGCCCGCCGAGCGCCAGGGCGGCGACAGTGACGGCCCCCGCCCCCCACGCCAGGCGGGGATTCTGGAAGAGCCGCAGGTCGAGCATCGGCGCGCGCACCCGGGACTCGTGGCGAACGAAGGCGATCGCCGCGACGACCGCGGCACCCAGCGAGCCGATGACCTTCGCGCTCGTCCACCCGCTGGATGGAGCCTCGATGATCCCGTAGACAAGCGTGGTGAGGGCCACGATCGACAGTGCCAGGCCGGCAAGGTCGGCACGACGTGGCGCGGAGTGACGGCTCTCCGGCACGAGGACCGCGCCGGCGAGCAGGGCGACGGCGGCGATCGGCACGTTCAGCAGGAACACCGAACCCCACCAGAAATGCTCGAGCAGCCACCCGCCCACGATGGGTCCGATGGGGATGCCCAGGCTGGCGATCCCGGTCCAGATCCCGATCGCCTTGACCCGCTCCTGGCGCGGGAAGACGGCGACGATGATCGACAGCGTCGAGGGCATGATCATCGCTCCCCCCACGCCCATCAGCGCGCGTGCCACGACCAGCTGTGACGCCGAGGAAGCGAAGGCACCGAAGACGCTGGCTCCCGCGAACACCAGGAGGCCGAGCTGCAGGAACCGCTTCCGGCCGAAGCGGTCGCCGAGTGCTCCCATGGTGAGCAGGAGCCCGGCGAAGACCAGGACGTAGGCGTCCACGATCCACTGCAGCGCCGTGGCCGACGCCCCCAGCGACCGCTGGAGCGTCGGGACCGCGATGTTGATGATCGTGTCGTCGATGATGATGATCAGCAGGCTCACCGACAGGACCCCGAGCATCCACCACCGGCGCCGGTACTCCGGTCCTCCCGGCAGGCCTCCCGTCGCTTCGGTTCGCCCGGTTGTCCGTTCCGCCGGCCCGCTCGTCACCCCGCCGCTCTCCCGCTCGCGTGAGGCCATCGCGTCCTCCCTCCCTCGCTCCGTTACCGGATGCCTTGTGCGTTACCGAACATCGTGTTCGATTATGCGCTAGGCTCCGGGAGGTGCGTCAACAACCAATCGGGCGGAGTCCGTTCGGAACGGCACATGGCGGGCGGCGAATGTCCGGAAACGGAGACGAAATGGGTGGCGAGGGTTCGGCGACGATCGACCGGCGCGTGCGGCGGACCCGAGAGCTGCTTCGCAGGGCCCTGATCTCTCTCGTCCTGGAGAAAGGCTACGAGCGCGTCACGGTCCAGGACATCCTCGACCGGGCGGACGTCGGGCGCTCGACGTTCTACGCGCACTACCGGGACAAGGAGGACCTGCTGCTAAGCGGGTTCGAAGAGCTCCGGTCGATGTTGGCGGCCGAGCGGGACTCGGCCGAGCGGGCCGAGGACGGCGACGCCCGGTTCCTGCAGCCCATGCTGATGGTCTTCCAGCACGTCGAGGAGCACCGCCGGCTCGGCAGGGCCATGGCCGGGAACAAGGGGGCCGAGGTGGCCATCCGCGCGCTGCGGGGGGTGGTCGCCGACCTGGTGCGGGAGAACTTCCGGACGCACTTCCCCGGCGCGGCCGAGGACCCGCTCCGGCTCGAGGCCGCCATCCGGTTCGTGGTCAGCGCGCTGATCGGCCTGTTCACGTGGTGGCTCGACGAGGACGTCCCCTACTCCGCCGAGGAGATCCATGCGATCTTCCGCCGGTTGACGACGGGAGGCGTGGGTCGCTTCCTGGGGACCAGCCCGCGTGACGGCGCCTCCCGCACGGGCGTTCGTCTTGGGCGGGACCGGCGCGAGACGTAGCATGCGGGACCGCGGAGGAGATGGGAGGAAGACGTGCTGCTCGAGAACAAGAACGCCGTGATCTACGGAGGGGGCGGCTCGATCGGCGGCGCGGTGGCCCGTGCCTTCGCCCGGGAGGGGGCGAGGGTCTTCCTCGCCGGCCGCACGCTCGCGAGGCTCGACGCGGTGGCGGAGGAGATCTCGGCCGCGGGAGGCGAGGCCGAGACGGCCCAGGTCGATGCCCTCGACGAGGAGACCGTCGACCGGCACGCGGACGCCGTGGCCGGGAAGGCCGGGGGCATCGACGTCTCCTTCAACGCCATCGGCCACGGGGACGTCCACGGGGCGCCGCTGATCGAGATGCCGTTCGAGGACTTCGTCCGGCCGATCACGACCGCCATGCGCGCGCACTTCCTGACCGGTCGAGCGGCCGCGCGGCACATGCTCGAGCGGGGATCGGGCGTGATCCTGGCGATCACCGCGGCCACCGCCCGGCAGACCATCCCCGAGGTCGGGGGCACGGGGGTGACGTTCGATGCGATCGAGAGCCTCTGCCGGCAGTGGGCATGTGAGCTCGGACCGCACGGCATCCGCGTCATGTGGCTGCAGACGACCGGCCTCCCGGAGGCCCTCGCCGACGTCGACGTCTTTCCCGACTACGGCACCGGCCACCCCGAAGGGATGTCGCGTGAGGAGCTCGTCGCCTGGATGCAGCGGCGGACGATGCTGCGGCGGCTCACGACCCTCGCCGAGGTGGGCAGGGTCGCGGCCTTCGTGGCCTCGGATCAGGCGGGCGCCATGACCGCGACTTCGGCGAACGTCACCTGCGGTGCGGTCCCGGGCTGACGGTTGAGGGCGCTTCGACCGTTGGTGGACTGGCCCCGCGTGCCTGCGACCCCCCGTCGTTTCGACTCTTCGCCGGCTCACATGTGGATCTGACCGTCGTCCATGCCCGGCCGTCGAACATCGACTCGAGAGCGGCGAACAGCTCGCCGCCAGACACGAGGGAGATGCGGATGGACGGCAGGGAAACGATGGAGCGACAGGTGCCGGCGAGGCTTCCGCGGCGACGGCGGCTGGCGGCGGCAGGGCTGGTCGCGAGCGGCCTTCTCGCGGGCGGGATCCTGGCGGGCTCGCAAATCGCCAGCGCGGACAGCCCGTCGTCGACGGCCACCTCGACGACGGCCGCCTCGAACCGGCAGGCCGACCCGGCCACCGTGAACCACGGTCCGGGCGAGACGCTGCTCACCGACGGCACCGCCACCAAGGTCGAGGCCGCCGCGCTCGACGCGGTCCCCGGTGGCACCGTCATCCGGGTGGAGACGGACTCTGCCGGCTCGCCGTACGAGGCCCACGTGCGGAAGGCCGACGGCACCATCGTCACGGTGAAGATCGACGAGAACTTCAAGGTGACGAGCACGGAGTCCGGCTTCGGAGCCGGAGGGCCGGGAGCTCCGGATTCGAACGGACAGGGAACGGGCGCCTGATCCAGGCCCCTGCGGTCGAGGGCCCGGCGCATCAGCCGGGCCCTCGGCGCGTTCGCCCGGCGACCGGCCGGAGGAAATTCCGGCTTGACTCGGGCGGTTATGGTCAGGGCATGGCCAAACTGAGCGCCCGGGACCGGGCGAGCCTGCCGGACAGCGCGTTCGCCTACATCGACTCGCGGGGTCGGCGACGCCTGCCGATCAACGACGAATCGCACGTGCGCAACGCGCTCGCGCGCTTCGAGCGAGTGGCCTTCGAGGACGACGCGGCGCGGGAGCGTGCCCGCAGGAAGCTGCTCAACGCCGCGAAGAAGTACGGGATCATGCCGGTCGGGTTCATCGACGGCCAGCTCCGAGCCGAGCGGACACAGGCGGCGGCCCGGCGCGGCCCGGCCATCGACGTGACGGCGCTTCCGACGGGGTTCGTCACCTTCCTGCTGACCGACATCGAGGGGTCGACGGCCCTGCTCAGCACGCTCGGCGATCGCTACGGGGGCCTGCTGGAGGACGTCCGGGGGATCGTCCGCATCGCGGTCCTGAACGCGGGAGGCAACGAGGTCGACGCCCGGGCCGACGAGTTCTTCGCGGCCTTCGCGCGACCGGGGCCGGCCATCGAGGCCGCGGTCGACGTCCAGCGGACGCTGAGCCGCCGAACCTGGCCCGACGACGTCCAGTGCAGGGTCCGCGCCGGGATCCACAGCGGCCGCCCGACGTTGACGGACACCGGCTACATCGGCCTCTCCGTTCACACTGCGGCCCGGGTTTGCTGGGTGGCGAATGGCGGCCAGATCGTCGTCTCCAGTCAGACCACGGCCGCGCTGGCGAGCTCACTGCCCGCGGGGGTCAGGTTCGCGAGCCTCGGCCGGCACCGCCTCCCCGGGCTCACGCGCGACGAGGCGCTCTTCCAGGTGGAGGCGCAGGGTCTCCTGACGGAGTTCCCACCGCTGCGGATCGCCATCGAACCGTCCGCCCCGGGAGACGTGTAGCCGGGCACTCCCTCCGCACCACCAGGGCGACCGTCCTCCGGCTGTCCACTCGTGAGCTACTGTCGGCTCCGAAAGGCGAGCCCACATCGGATCGCTAAGGGATCATGTCCGACGACCATCGCGGCGCGGGCGGCGACTCCACCGGGCCCGCCCGCCACCGGCCTCGCGGCTGGGCGCGGCACGTGGCCGGCCTGCTGTCGCCCCGGGCCGTGTTCGCCGGTCGCATCGCGTTGGAGCGCGACGCCGGCGTCAGGCTGCGGCGGCTGGTCGCGGCGTCGACCGAGGGCGCTCGGGAACGGCTGCGGCCCGCGCGTTCCCGCATGCGCGCCCTCGTGGCGTCGCCCGGGGGCCGGCTCTCGTGGCGGGCCGTCCCGGCCCCGCCGCCTCCGGGCCCGCAGGCAGCGGTCGTCCACCGGCCCGGCCAGGGGGTCGTCGTGCCGTTCCAGATCAACTGCGGGAGCTGTCCCCCCTGCCGGTGGGGGCGCACCGGGAACTGCGCGAACGTCCCTCCCATCTCGATGTACGGGTTCGGCGTCGGCGGCGGCCACTGGGGCGGGGCGCTCTCCGACCAGCTCACCGTCCCGTACGCCGACGCCATGCTCGTGCCCCTTTCGGACGCGGTGGATCCGGTGGCCGCCGCGAGCGTCGCGGACAACGTGTGCGACGGGTACCGTCACGTCGCCCCGTACCTGCCCGAAATGCTCCAGCGCGATCCCGACGCCGAGGTGCTCGTCGTGGCGGGCGTGACCCGCCGGCCCGTGTTCAGCCCCAGCGTCGCCCTGTACGCCGGCCTGGTCGCCCGCTCGCTGGGGGCTCGCCGGGTTCACCTGGCCGACGTCCGCCCGCAGGTGCGAGCCCACGCGGACCGCCTCGGCCTCCTCCCGATCCACCCGGCGGAGTTGCGGCGTCGCCGAGCGGTCCCCCTCGTCGTCGACGCCAGCGCCGCTCCTCGGGGGCTCATGCTGGCCCTGTCGAACACCGCCCCCGACGGCGTCTGCAGCAGCGCGGGAACGCTGCACGCCAGCGCGCGTCTTCCGGTCGGGCTGATGTACGGCCGCAACGTGTCGTTCCACATCGCCCGCACGCACGTTCGCATGCTCATCCCCCAGGTGCTGGAGCTCGTGTCGGACGGGCGCCTGCATCCCGAGGCGGTGACGACGACGGTGGCCCCGATGGACGACGCCCCCTCCGTCCTGCACGATCACGTCATCGGCGACGGCACCAAGACGATCCTGACCACCTGACGATCGCCTGGCGTGGACGTGATGGAAGCCCGGGAGCCAGCACCTCGGCCCGAGGAATGCCATCCTGAGGAATTCGGTTCCTAACCGTCGAGGAGGTCAGTCATGCCAGCGATCACCGTCGACGACATCACCACCCTGGAGCGCCTGCCGGCGCTGGATGCCACCCTGTCCCGGCGACGGGTCCGGAGCGTCACCACCGCTCCGAGCGGGCTCGAGGGCGAGGGATTCCCGGTCCGGCGTGCCTTCATGGGCGTCGACCTCGCCCAGCTCGACCCGTTCGTCCACATGGACCAGATGGGAGAGGTCGAGTACGCGCCCGGCGAGCCCAAGGGCACCCCGTGGCACCCCCACCGCGGGTTCGAGACCGTCACGTACATGATCGACGGGACCTTCGAGCACCAGGACTCGAACGGCGGCGGGGGCGTCATCACCAACGGCGACACCCAGTGGATGACCGCGGGCGCCGGGATCCTGCACATCGAGCGGCCGCCGGAGCGGCTCGTGGCGAGCGGCGGCCTGTTCCACGGCCTCCAGCTCTGGGTCAACCTGCCCCGCGCCGAGAAATGGTCACCGCCCCGGTACCAGGACCTCCGGGCGGGCGAGGTCGGCCTCCTCGCCACGCACGACGGCGGTGCACTGCTGCGGGTGATCGCCGGCGAGGTCGCCGGCCACCGCGGCCCGGGCGACACGTACACGCCGATGACGATGGTGCACGCGACGCTGTCCCCGGGAGCGCGGCTCGACCTGCCGTGGCGACGTGACTACAACGCGCTGGTGTACGTCCTGGCGGGCGCCGGGACTGTCGGCCAGGATCGCCACCACGTCCGCGCGGGCCAGCTCGCCGTGTTCGGCCAGGGCGACGCTGTCACGGTCGACGCCGCGCCGACCCAGGAGAGCCGCTCACCCCAGCTCGAGGTGCTCGTGCTCGGCGGCCGGCCCATCGGGGAGCCGGTGGCCTGGCTCGGGCCCTTCGTCATGAACACTCGCGACGAGGTCGTCCAGGCGTACGAGGACTACCAGGCCGGCCGGCTCGGGAGCATCCCGGCGGTCCAGGTCCACAACACGCCGACCCAGGTCGTCGAGACCCCGGCGGAGTAGTTGGGTGCCGCGGGTCCTCGTCGCGACGTCAGAGGGGCTGCGTTCGTTCGACGGCCGAGGGTCGCCCAGGCCCGTCGACCACGCCGGTCGTGACGTGACCGCCCTCGCCCCGGATCGAGAGGAGCTTTGGGCCGTCCTCGACGGGTCGGAGCTGTGGCACGCCCCCGACGGCGAGGCTTGGGTCCACCTCGGTGACCTCGAGGGCCATCGGGCCACGTGCGTCGCGGTGACGGACGGCGTGCTCGTCGGCTCGTCCGAGGCCCGGCTGTTCCGCGTCGGCGGCGCCGGCCTCGAGCCGGTCGGGTCGTTCGATCACGCGGACGGCCGTCCGAGCTGGTACACGCCGTGGGGCGGTCCCCCGGCCACTCGATCGATCTCCGAGTGGGGCCAGAACGTCTACGTGAACGTGCACGTGGGCGGCATCCTGCGCACCGACGACGGAGGCGAGACCTGGACGCCCACCATCGACATCGACGCGGACGTCCACCAGGTCGCCACCGCCGAGGGGCTGGTCCTCGCCGCGTGCGCCGGCGGGCTGGCCGTGAGCACCGACCGGGGCGGGGACTGGGCGTTGCGATTCGATGGCCTCGAGGCGCGCTATTCGCGGGCGGTCGCCGTCTGCGGCGACTCGGTGCTCCTCACGGCCTCGAGCGGGCCTCGCGGCGGGCGGGCCGCCATGTACCGCGGGGACCTCGCCGGCGGGCCGCTCGAACGCTGTGGCGGCGGCCTTCCCGAGTGGTTCGACGACAACATCGACACGTACTGGCTCGACGCGCTGCCGGACGGGTCCTTCGCCGCGTTCGGCACGTCCGATGGCCGGGTCTTCGTCTCCGAGGACGCCGGCACGACCTGGTCTGAACCGGTCTCGGAGCTGCCTCCGGTCCGGCGTGTGCTGGTCCTGCCGTAACCGGAACCGGCCCGGCGCCTGCCGTGCGCGGGCGGGTTGTCAGGACGAGGGCGGGAGCCAGGGCGGGGTCGGAGCCTCGATCCGCGCCAGCTTCGACGGGACCGGACCGAACCGGTCGTCGTCGTGGGCCCGCCAGGCGCGCCAGGCGTCGGTCATCTCGTCGAGCGTCCGGGCCACGAAGTTCCACCACATCTTGATCTCGACCCCGAGCGGCTCGCCGCCGAGCAGGAGCAACCGGGCCGTCGCCCCTGGCGTCTCCAAGACCAGCCGCTCGTACCCCGTGGGGACGAGCGCGAGCGAGCCCGGTTCCACGATGGCGTCCTCCACCCTCACGGGCCGGTCGACCGGGACGACCCCATATTCGAACCGCGGGTCGGCCGGAACCTCCACCCGCGCGTCGAACGTCACGTCGAGACCGATCGTCGGGTGGTCCACCCGCGCGGACGACGACTCTCCGGCGATCTCGCCGACGATGACGTGGGCCCGACCGTCGCTGGCCAGGTCCGCGACCGGCAACTCGCCGAGGTGCTCGAACCGCGAGGCGCCCTGACGCGTGGCGTCGGTCTGGGCCAGCCACATCTGCACGCCCATGATGCCGTCCGCGCCGACCCCGGTTGCCGTCTCCACGCCGAGCTCGGCGTGTGCGATGCCGCGTCCGGCCGTCATGAGGTTCAGCTCGCCCGGGCGGATGAGCTGCTCCGTTCCGAGCGAGTCGCTGTGCAGCGCCGTTCCGCGGAAGAGCCACGTCGCCGTGGCCAGCCCGATGTGCGGATGGGGCCCGATCTCGAGCGGCGGCGGCTCGGCGATGTCGTCGGGACGAATGAGATCGGCGAAGCACCACGGCCCGACCGTGCGCCGGCCCTTGGTCGGCAGGACCCGAAGGACGCCCATCCGCCCGACCTTCGCCGAGCGGCCCTCGCGGACCTCGATCGCGCTGACACCGAGATCGGGTGACACCGCGCTGAACTCGTCGACCGGCCCGCTCACCTCACCGCCCGCTCTTCCCGCCTCGGCTCACGATACGCCGTGGCCTTCGGGCCAGGTCTCCCGACGCTCGGGCCATCCCCTCCCGGGCTCCCCCGGCCGAGAACCGGTCGGCCGAGCGGCGGAAGGGAGAAAGTGCGCTTGTCCGGATCGGCCCGGAAGTGATCAAATGCGGGCTTCCGGGAGCGGCAGACCGGAGGGGGGTCGAGCCCGGCCCCGGGTCGCTCGAAGGACCGGCGAGGTGACCCGATGGGCGAGGATGGTTCCTCCTCGAGGGGGTTTGGGCCCGCGTGGCCGGACCACGGCTCGACGGCCCGGGGCTCGGATAGTGGCCCGCATTCGATGGACTCGGTGCGGAAGGTTCCCGCTCGATGACGACGGTGCTCGTCGTGTGCGACGTCCGGATCTACCGGGAGGGCCTGGCCGACGCCCTCACGGACCGCTTCGAGGTGGTCGGGATGTCGCGTGACGTGGCCGAGGCCGCACGGTCGATCCAGCAGGCCGCGCCCGAGGTCATCCTGCTCGACATGGCGATGCCCGACAGCCTCGAGGCGGTCGCCGTCATCGCCACGGCCGCGCCCGAGTCCAGCGTGGTCGCCCTCTCCGTCCCCGAGACGGAGCGCGGCGTGATCGCCTGCGCCGAGGCCGGCGTGGCCGGATACGTATCGCGCGACGCGTCGATCCAGGACCTCTGCGCCGCCGTGGCGGGCGCCGCGAGGGGCGAGGTGATGTGTCCCCCCCGGATCGCGGCATCGCTGGTGCGCGAGCTCGCCCGCCGGGCCGCGGGCCGCCCACACCACGGGGCCGGCCCCCGTCTGACGCCGCGGGAACGCCAGGTGGTCGACCTCATCGACCGGGGGCTGTCGAACAAGGAGATCGCGCGGACGCTCCACATCTCGCTGTCCACCGTGAAGAACCACGTCCACAACATCCTGGAGAAGTGCGAGGTGCATCGGCGCCTCGACGCAGTGTCGACCGTTGGTCGCGGGCACACGACCCGCGTGGCGACCCCGATGGATCTCAGGATCTAGATCCGCGGCCGTCCCCGGCCGGGTGCGGGGGCGAATGGATCCGGTCCCCGCAATGGACCGAACCTCCACCCGCCGATCCATTGCGAAGCTCGCCGGTCCGGGCCAACGATTGCAGCGATGATCGCTGCGAGGTACCGCTGATCGCTCCGGCGCGGATCTTGCTGCTGGGGATGCCACGGATCCTCCGGGACGTGATCCGGTCCGTCGTCGACCGCCAGCAGGACATGCGGGTCGTGGGAGAGATCGACGACGGGGCCGCAACCCTGCGGCGGGTGGCCCGCTCCCGGGCCGACTTCGTGATCGTCGGCCTGCACGACTCGGAGCTCCCGGAGATGTGCGACCGGCTCCTGCGGGACCGGCCCGGCACGAAGATCGTGGGGGTCTCGCAGGAGGGTCGACGGGCGTTCCTGTACGAGTTGCGGCCATACACCCAGCCGCTCGGCGAGATGTCGTCCCAGGTGCTGCTCGACGTCATCAGGCAGACGCGGGCCCCTCGTGTGAACGGGGTCGGCCGGTGAGGGCCGATCGGCCGACCCCGATCATGCCCGCGGACGGCGGTACCACGTGATCACAGCGCTCCGCGCGACGAGCCGGACCATCGCCGACTTCCTCCAGGCCCAGTTCGTCGCCGACCCCATCCTCCGGGACCTCTTCGCCCCACCGGGGACCCTGCGGGTGTACCTGAATACGCCGGCCGAGATGACCGCACGGGCCGGGCTGTCCGTGTGGCTCTACCGGGTCGTCCGGGACGAGATGACGATCAACCGGCCGCCGGAACGGATCACCGCCACGCTGACCCGACGCGTTCCGCTCCCGGTGCGGCTCCACTATCTCGTCACCCCGATGACGAACTCGGAGGAGGACGACGCGCCGGAGACCGAGCACGCCATCCTCGGGAAGGTCCTGCAGTGCTTCCACGACCGCCCGCAGCTGTTCGGGACCGACCTCTCCGACGACTTCGAGGGCACCGACAGCGTGGTCAGCGTCCGGCTGGAGGCGCTGAGCGTCGACGAGATGGCCCGGGTGTGGGATGCGCTCGACTCGCCGTACCGGACCTCGATCTCGTACGAGGTGACCGTGGTGGACGTCGAGGCCGGCGTCCAGCCGGAGGTCGGCCCACCCGTCCGCGTCCCGCGGCCGGAGACCGGCGTGATCGTCGGGGCGGGAGGGTAGGCCGTGACCCGCAGCACGATCGTCGCCGGCAGCCGCGCGTACACCGTCAACTTTGACGATCCGCGCCGCCGCGGCGACCTGTACCAGTCGATCGTCATGGCGCAGCTCGTCGACGAGCTGACCGGCCGGGAGGTCCGGGGGCCCGTCCGTGTCTCCACGGACCTCCGGGGCGGCCGGACGAAGACGGCCGGGGGCGGCATCGGCGGTGTGGCCGGCGTCCCGTCCCGGCTGTTTCCGGACCTTGACGGGCAGCCGTACGGGCTCGATCTCCGGTTCGAGGCCGAGGGCTTTCTCTCGGCGGTGCTGCCCGACGTCCCCGTGCCCCAGCAGCCGAGCTTCCCGGATGGGTTTGCCGACGTGGACCTGGGGCTGGTCGAGCTCCGGCGGCCCCCGGTGGTCATCGCGGTCCGCACTATGCAGGTCGATCTGCTGAATCGGATGGTCAAGCTGCCCTTCGCGAGCGTCCGGGTCACGGGGATTTGGCGGCGCGTCAAGGACCTCTCGGGCGCGGCCGCCGCGCCGGACCTCGTCGGCCTCCGCCCGGCGCTGTCCGCGCGGCGACCAGGCCCGGGCACCACGCTTGAGCCCGTCGCCATGCCGCCGATCGGCGGGCCCGATCGCCGGCTACTGAGCGCAGCGGAGCCGGGGGCCGGCACGCTGGAGGTGACCCGCACCGGTTCCCCCGCGGCGCCCGACGTGGTCGCGATCGACCCGACCGATGCGGACCGCGTCGAGTACATCCAGGTGGCGGACGTCGTGGGCCCGAGCGACCCGGATTCGCCGGCCACGGTGGTTCTGGCCTTCCCCGTGCAGCACCGCCACCGGGAGGGCGTCATGGTCCGGGAGGTCACCCCGACCGCGGTCGGGCCGCTGACTGCGGACCTCGCCGCCGAGGGTCTGCCCGGGGACCCGACTGTGTTCGTGACATCGGCGGCGCCGTTCACTGCCGGGCAAGTCGTCCGGATCACGGGCGGCCCCGCACCGGACGAGTACGCCGTCCCGGCGACCTATCGCGTCGACACCGACAAGGATGGGTACGGGCGGCTGCCGCCCCTGACCCGCGTCGCCGCGGTGGAAGTGGAGGCCTCGGAGCCGGGCCCGCCCCCGCTCGCCGCGCCTCCCACGAGGTACACGCCGAACTACGGAGTGGTCGAGAACCCGCTGTTCCTGGTGCTGGAGTGATGGATCCGATCGAGGGAGGAGCCGATGCCTGAGTACCTCGCACCCGGTGTGTACGTCGAGGAAGTGGACACTGGGGCCAAGCCCATCGAGGGGGTCAGCACGAGCACCACCGGCCTGGTCGGCGTGACGGAACGCGGCCCCGAGAACGTGCCGGTGCTGATCACCGGCGTCGGCGAGTTCACCCGGTGGTACGGAGGCCTCCTCCGAGAGTCGGACTACGGCGACCACCGGTTCCTGCCCCACGCGGTGGAGGGATTCTTCACGAACGGCGGCAAGCGCGTGTACATCAGCCGCGTCCTCGACGCCGCCGCGAGCCGGGCCGCGTCTCCCCTGTTCGACCGGGGCGGCGCTGCATCCATCGCGTCCACGCTCGTCCAGCCGGCCGGCGAGTCGACCGGCTCCGCGGCCAGCCCGCCGAGCCTGGTGATCCTGGCGGCCGCCGGGCTCGGCAACGACGACTGGCTCCGGGTCGGCGACGGCAGCACGGCCGAGTACCGGCAGGTGGACGGGGCCCCCGCGGCGGAGACGGTCGTGGTCCCAGTTCAGCTCCCGCTCGCCCGGTCCCACGCATCGAGCGAGAACATCTCCGAGTTCACCCGGGCCACCTTCCCTGAGGCATTCACGCTGGAGGACGCCGCGGACCCGGGCTCCGAGTGGATCGTGGCGCGGGCCGCGAACGCCGACATCGTCGCGATGCAGGAGGACGACTGGATCGAGATCGGGACCGCGCCCCAGGCCGAGTACCGGCGGGTGGCGGAAGCCCTCCCGGTCAGGCCCGTCCCCGGGTCGACGACCGACTCGACCGTGCGGCTCCGGCTGGACTCGGAGCTGGTCCTCGGCTATGCGGGCGGCAACGCGGTCCCCATCACCCGGATCGACCTCACCGGCGGATCGGACACCGACGCGAACATCGGCATCGCCACGGCTGGGAGCGGGCTGATCTTCGTCGACGACCGCCAGGGCGGCTTCGACGACAACGCCAAGCTCGTGGTGGTGGGCGCCACCGACCCGGAGATGCGGCGCATCGGCCTGCTCACCGAGCTGGAGATCGCGCCGCCGATGGACGACGACTACCCCGCGGGCGTCCTGGTCGAGGCCGTGGAGCCCGCGTCCAACCGGACGCTGTCGGCCGGCCCCCAGGCGGCCGACACCGAGCTCGTGCTGCAGGCCGGCGAGACGGAGGGCCTCGTGGTGGGCCAGCGGATTGTGGTCGACCCGACGGGCACCACCGAGACGCTGGCCATCCAGGCCATCGACGCGTCGGCGGACACGCTGACCGTGACACCGCCCCTGGCCAGCGGACACTCGGCCAACGACGACGTGGTCCCGCTCGACAAGACCACGACCGCGGCGGTCGCGGCGGGCGGGCGGGTCCTCGCGCTCGACGACCGGATGGGGATCGGGGAAGGGACAGTGCTCCGGGTCGGCGTCGGCGCCGGATCCCAGCTCGTGACCGTGGGCTCGGTCCCCGCGCTGACCTCGGTCGCCCCGGACCCGGGGAACGTCACGTTGTTCCCGGGGATGTCCGCCGCAGTCCCCAGTGGCACCGCGGTCTCGGTGATCGGCGCCATGGGACCCATCGCGGGACGCCAGGCGACCGTGCTGGCGCTGCCGGCGACCGCGGGGGCCACCCACGTGTACGTCTCCGACGGCGACGCGTTCGCGAGCGGCGAGATCGTGCGCCTGACGTCGGGGGGCAGCGTGACGTTCCACAGGCTCCTGGCCAACGGGACCCCGCTCACCGGCGGTGCCGCCAACGCCGCGGACCGCCCGATCGTGGTGACGCTGCAGAGCGCGCTCGCCCGCGCCCACCCCTCCGGCTCGGCCGTCGTGGGGCGCGACCCCCTGATCGACGTCCAGGCCCTCGACTCCGGCATCTGGGGGAACCGCCTGCGGATCACCGTCGAGGACGAGACGCCGGGCCTGGTGAGCACGACGCTGGCCGGGTTCACCAACCCCACCACCATCCAGCTCGCGTCGGCGGCCGGGGTCCAGCCCGGCACCGTCCTCGAGCTGTCCGGCCCGAACGGCGTGGTCGGCGACCCGGTGAAGGTGTCGAACGTCAACCGCACAGCGGGGTTCAGGATCCTGCTGGCCGGGGCGGGCCTCGGGCCCCTTCAGCAGAACCCCGGCCTGCAGGTGCGGTCCCGAGAGTTTCGGCTCACCGTCCGAATTCTGCGCCAACCCGACCCCCGGACACCGTCCCGCGACGAGGAGGTCATCGACAGCGAGATCTTCCGGTACCTGTCGCTCGACCCGCGCCACAGCAACTACGTGGAGAAGGTCATCGGTGACATCGACGGGACCCTCCGGCACTGGGATCGCCGGCCCGAGGGGTCGTCGCTGTACGTCCGCGTGCGGGACCGGGCCCAGAACCAGGCAGAGGAGGAGTCGGTCCGGCTCGGCCCCGAGACGCTGGTCGATGTGTTGCCGGGCGGGTTGCGCCGGCCGGCTCGCATGCGGCTCGAGCAGGTGATCGGGTTCGACTCGATCGGCACGCTCACCGACGACCACTACGTCGGGGCCGACAACGCCGACCCGGACCTCCGGACCGGGCTCCAGGCCCTGCGCAACGTCGAGCAAATCAGCATCGTCGGCATCCCGGGCCAGGTCGGCCCGAGGGTGCAGCAGGCGCTCGTGGATCACTGCGAGCTGATGCGGTACCGCTTCGCCGTCCTCGACTCCCGGCCCGAGCCGACCGACACCATCTCCGACGCCCAGAGCCAGCGCCAGCAGTTCGACACGAAGTACGCGGCGCTCTACTACCCGTGGCTGTCGATCCCGGAGCCGTTCCCCGAGAACCTCACCACGATCCGGGATTACGCCATCCCGCCGTCGGGCCACGTCCTCGGCGTGTACGCCCGGACCGACGTCGACCGCGGGGTGCACAAGGCGCCGGCCAACGAGGTCGTGCGGGGCATCGTCGGGCTGCGCCGGAAGGTGAACAAGGAGCAGCAGGACATCCTCAACCCGTACCCGGTCAACATCAACGTGATCCGCGACTTCCGCGACCACAACCGGGGTATCCGCGTGTACGGCGGCCGCGTCATCACCAGCGACCCGGACTGGAAGTACGTGAACGTCCGCCGGCTCCTGATCTTCATCGAGGCCTCGATCGAGCGCGGGCTGCAGTGGGTGGTGTTCGAGCCGAACGCGGAACCGCTGTGGGCCCGCGTGCGACGCGTCATCACGAACTTCCTGACCGTGGTGTGGCGGAACGGGGCGCTCGAGGGGATCAAGCCCGAGGAGGCGTTCTTCGTCAAGTGCGACCGCACCACGATGACGCAGACCGAGATCGACAACGGCCAGCTCATCGTCCTCGTCGGGGTCGCGCCCGTGAAGCCGGCCGAGTTCGTGATCGTCCGCATCGGCCTGTGGACGGCTCGATCGGATTCCTAGGAGGTTCACCGTGGCAGACACCCGGCTCGATCCCTTCCGCAGCTTCAACTTCCGGCTCGAGATCGACGGCACGCCCGTTGCCGCGTTCAGCGAGGCCAGCGGCCTGACCTCGACCGGGCAGGCGGTCGACTACCGCACCGGCGTCGACATCCCGCTCACCCCGCGCAAGCTCATCGGCCTCCGCAGCTTCGGGCCCATCACGCTGAAGCGGGGCATGGTGAAGGACACCACCCTGTGGGACTGGTACCGCAACATCGTCACCGGCTCGAACGACCGCCGGAACGGCAGCGTGATCCTCCAGGACGAGCTGCACACCGACGTCCTGCGGTGGGACTTCGAGAACGCGTGGCCGAACAAGATCGACGGACCGACCTTCAACGCGAACGGCAACGAGGTCGCGGTGGAGAGCGTCGAGCTCGTCGTCGAGGACATCACGCTCGAGGTGGCGTGAGGGCCATGAATGCGCTGCTGGCCCCCGGCGTCTACTACCAGACGGTCGACGCCGGCGCGCCCCCCGTGACGCCGCTGCGGACGGACATCACCGGATTCGTCGGCATCGCGCAGCGCGGACCGGTCGACCTGCCGGTCCCCATCGAGTCCTGGCGCCAGTTCGCATCGTGGTTCGGCGGGTTCGCGGGTGTCGGGTATCTCGCGTACGCCGTGCGGGCCTTCTTCGAGAACGGGGGCCGGCGGTGCTGGGTGGTCCGGGTGGCATCGAGGGACGCGGTCGCCGGCGTCGCGGCGTCCTCCGCGACGCTGTCGAGTGCGGGCGGGGCGGTGTGGCGCGTCCGGGGGTCCAGCGAGGGCACGTGGGGTGACGCGCTCACGTTCACGGTCCGCGAGCGGAACCCGGCCCAGGTTATCACCGCCGACTCGGACCCCGACGGGAGCTTCACGGTCGTGCCGACCACCAGCGGGTTCGCCCGTGGCACCCTCGTCCGGATCAGCCAGACGGGGGCTGCGGCGGCCGGTTGGAGGGTCGTCTCGGACGTGGACCCCCATCGCCGGCGCCTGTACTGGCGTCACCCCGACGCGGCGCTCCGGTGGCTGTACGACGGCCCGCTGACCGGGTTCGACCTCGCGTCGCCACTCGTGATCCGGAGCGTGGAGTACGCCATGGCCCTGTACGAGGCGGGGCGCCTGATCCGGTTCTACGACGGGCTCTCGCTGGTGGCCCGGACCGAGCGGTACGGGCCCGCGCGGCTGCGCCCGCCGCGGCCGACGTTCGACTCGGTCACGGGAGCGTTCGTCGCCCGGGCCCCCGAGCCCGTCGTCATCGAGGAGCTCCGTCGGGACCCGGATCTCGATGCCCGCCCCGGCCTGCCCCTGTGGGATGTCCGGGGCCTCGACGTCGACCCGTCCCGGATGCTTCGCCTGACCGGGGGCCACGACGGGCTCGCCGCGCTCGCCGTGCGCGACTTCGTCGGCGAGCCGGTGGGCCCGGCCGACGGACCCGTCACCATCGCGGACAAGCGCCGCGGCCTGCGCGCCCTCGAGGAGATCTCCGAGATCGCGCTGCTCGCGGCGCCCGACGCCCAGATCCGCCCGATCGAGGTGAACCCCCTCGGCGAACAGGAGCGGTGCGTCCCCGACCCGTGCGTCGACCCGCCCCCGGAACCCGCCCCGCCGCCGCGGGTGCTTCCCGAGCAACCACCGACGTTCGGGGCGGAGGAGTTGTTTCGGATCCAGTCCGAGATGGTCCTGCAGTGCGAGCTGAAGCGGGACCGCTTCGCGCTCCTCGACGCGCCGTTCGGCGCGTCCACCGATCCGCTGGAGGGCATCCGGGGCGTCATCGAGTGGCGCTCCCGCTTCGACTCGAAGTTCGCGGCGCTGTATTTCCCCTGGCTCCGCGTCGTCGACCCCCAGGCCGCGCGCGAGCCGACGCGCCTCGTCCCCCCGAGCGGGCACGTCGCCGGGACAGTGGCCGGGGCCGACCTCGCCGTCGGCGTGCACAAGGCCCCCGCCAACGTCCGCATCGAGTGGGCCGTCGACGCGAGCATCGCGCTCGACGACGAGCGGCACGGGATCCTGAACGGCGCCGGGATCAACGCCCTGCTGGCCACGGGAGGCCGGGGGCTGCGGGTCCAGGGGGCGCGCACGGTCTCGAGCGACCCGGACTGGCGGTTCGTGAACGTGCGCCGGCTGATCTCGATGATCGAGAAGGCACTCGAGGCCGCGCTGCAGTGGGCCGTGTTCGAGCCGAACCACGCGTTCACCAGGGCCCGCGCCACGATGTCGATCACCGTCTTCCTGCTCGAGTTGCACGAGGCCGGGATGCTCGCCGGCGCGACGCCGGACGAGTCGTTCGTCGTGCAATGCGACCTCGACAACAACCCCGCCGCGGAACGCGACCTCGGCCGCTTGATCGTCGAGATCGGCGTGGCCCCGTCGAAACCGTTCGAGTTCGTGGTGCTGCGAGTGGGGCGGGTGCGTGATTCGCTCGAGGTCACGGACTCGACCCAGGCGTTCAGCGTGGGTGGGCTGGAGGGCTGATGGCGCTCATCGGACCCATCCAGAGCCTCACCGGCATCCGGCTCGACCCGCCGCTCAACCACAACTTCCTGGTGATGATCGTCGACACATCGAGCTTCGGGTCGATCGTCAAGTCCGGCGCGATCTCGTTGGTGGGCGACGTGCTCATCGGCGGGTTCTCCGAGTGCAGCGGGCTCACGATGAACATGGAGGACGCCAAGCGGCACGAGGGCGGGCTCAACAACACCGAGCACCGGTTCCCGACGCGGTTCACCTGGCCGAACATCACGCTGCAGCGGGGCGTGTCGCGCATCTCCCAGAGCGGGTGGGACTGGCTGTACGACTTCGGCGACGGGAAGGTGAAGCGCAAGGACGGCCTCATCATGCTGCTGGACAGCCATCACCTGCCGCACAACCTGTGGACCTTCAAGCGCGGGTTCCCGGTGAAGTTCGTGGGGCCAGAGATGAAGGGCGGGGGCAACGAGGTCGCGATCGAGTCGCTCGAGATCGCGCACGAGGGGCTGTGGCAGCTCTCGATCCTGAAGATCGGGGCCGGCCTGGTCGGGCTGGAGCTGTAGCGGTGGACGTCCGCATCGACGAGCTCCACACCTCGGTCGATGTCGTCGACGGGGGCGCGCTCCTCACGCCGGCGACGTTGTCGGAGATCGTCCGGGCGGTGCTCCGGGCGCTCCAGGACGAGGAGCGCAGGCGAGACGCCCTGCGGTCCGACCTCGACACGCGCTCCGTCGTCGAGCGGCAGCGGGAGGACGGACGGCACCCGGGGGGCGGGCGGTAACCATGGCCAGCCTCCGCAAGGCGAAGTTCAAGGTCTCCCAGTCGGGCGGAGAGGAGACCTCGCTCGACGTCCAGTTCAACCCGAGCACCCTCAGCCTCGACAAGAAGCCGAAGCTCGCGGACATCCCCATCCCCGGCCTCGACGCGCCGCTCAAGCAGTTCGTGCGCGGCGAGACCGAGACGCTGTCCGTGGAACTGTTCTTCGACACGACCGAGTTCGGGATGGGCGCGGGGGCCCGCAGCGTGACCACCCTCACCGACGCCTTCTACGGGTTGGTGAAGATCGACCCGAAGACCCACGCGCCGCCCGTCTGCACGTTCCTGTGGGGCTCGGCGTTCCCCGGCGACAGCCTGCCCGCTTCCTACGGCAACCAGCGCCGCACGGAGTTCAAGGGCGTGGTGACGAACGTCAAGCAGGAGTTCGAGCTGTTCAGCCCGGAGGGAACGCCGCTGCGGGCCGTGCTCACGGTCGCCATCGACGAGTACCGCCCGCTCCACCAGCAGATCCACCAGCTCGGCAAGGAGTCACCCGACCACACCCAGGTCCACGTGCTCGAACGGGGCGAGACGCTGGCGCTCGTGTCGTGGCTCCACCTCGACAACGCCGCCGAGTGGCGGCACATCGCCGAGGCCAACGCGATCGAAGACCCCCGCCGCCTGGACCCCGGCCTGACCCTGTCCGTCCCGCCCGTCCGCTGAAGGAGCCCGAGGAATGCCCACGACGACGACGCTGCGGGAGGAGTCGGAACGGCAGGGCGGGTTCTACGTCCCCGAGTTCGAGGTGAAGGTCGAGGGGGTCGACCTCCCCCGCGACGTCCTGTTCGACGTCAGCTCGGTGACCTACGAGGACAGCATCGAGTCGATCGACAGCTTCCGGATGACCATCAACAACTGGGACGACGAGCGGCGCGAGTACAAGTTCATCGGCTCGGAGACCTCCGCGCAGCTCCAGTCGGGCCACCGCGACTACCCCCGGGTCACGCTGTTCGAGCCGTGCGGCAAGGAGGTCCTGCTCCGCATGGGCTATGCCGGCGGGCTCGTGACGATGCTCAAGGGCCAGTTCACGACCATGGAGCCGGTGTACGTCGACGGCGCCGCCCGGATGACGGTCACCGGCCTGAACGTCCTGCACCAGCTGCGGCGCAAGCAGTACACGACGGCGTGGACCGACAAGAAGGACAGCGAGATCGCGAAGGACATCGGCCAGCGAACGGACAACGGACGCAAGCGGTTCCCCCTCCCGGTCGTGGTCGACGACAACGCGCTCGGCAAGGAGAAGCCGATCCCGCTCGTCACCCAGCACAACCAGTACGACATCGACTTCCTGTTCCAGCGGGCCCGCATGCGCGGCTACGTCGTGTTCGTCCAGGAGGAGGACCGGACCACGGGCCGAAAGCGCCAGCTGTACTTCGGCCCGTCCCAGGCCGGGATGATCCCGGGGCTCCGCGACGTGAGCTTCGAGCTGCGATGGGGCGCGTCGCTGATGGAGTTCCGGCCGAAGATCACGACCGCCAACCAGGTCTCGTCGGTGACGGTGCACGGGTGGCACCGGACGCGCAAGACCGCCATCACCCGGACGGTGACGCTCGACGACGAGCGCCTCACCGTGAACAAGGACCTCCACCGCATCCTCAAGGCGTGCGACGCGCGAGAGGAGATCGTGGTGGACGAGCCCGTGTTCACGAACTGCGAGGCCCGCGAGCGCGCCATCGCGATCCTGCTGGACCAGACGAAGCAGATGGTCACGGCCGATGCCAAGGTCGTCGGCCTGCCGGACCTCCGCGCCGGGCAGGTCGTGCAGATCGCCGACCTGGGAGCCCGCCTGAGCGGCAAGTACCTCGTCACAAAGACGACCCACACCATCGACGACGACGGCTACGTCACCAGCTTCACGTGCCGCCGGGAGCACTACCAGGGCGGGGGGACGCCGTGACCCACATCCGCGGCGTCGTCATCGGTCTCGTCAAGGACATCGACGACCCGAACGGGGAGGGCCGGGTCCGGGTCGAGTTTCCGTGGCTTTCCGCGGACGAGCTCAGCGGGTGGGCGCCCATCGCTCGGACCATGGCCGGGAAGGAGCGCGGCTTCTACTACATGCCCGAGCTCGAGGACGAGGCGCTGGTGGCGTTCGATCATGGTGACTTCGACCACCCGATCATCATCGGGTTCCTTCACAACGGCGTCGACCTCCCGCCCGACGACGACATCGACGCGAAGGTCCGCCGGGTGAAGACGGTCAGCGGCCATCTCCTCGAGTTCGACGACCGCGACGGCAAGCAGCGGATCAACCTCGAAACCCAGGGCGGCCACCACCTCACGATGGAGGACGGGCCCGGGACCATCGAGCTCGAGACGTCCGGCGGGCAGACGATCAAGATGCAGGACCTCCCGGGCCAGATCAAGCTTTCGACCAAGATGGGGTCGTCGGTCCAGATCGACGACGTGCCGAGCTCGATCCAGGTGAGCACCACCTTCGGGGTCACGGTCACGGTGACCGATGCCGGCGGGGTGACCATCAACGCGCCGACCGGGATGCTCACCGTCACCTGCCTATCGGCCACCATCACCGCCTCGTCCACCTGCACGGTGAACGCGCCGGTCGCGACCATCAACGGCGCCGCGGTCACGATCAACAGCGGCATCGCGACGTTCAGCGGGGTCGTGCAGTGCACGACCCTGATCGCGAACGCGGTCGTCAGCCAGGCGTACACGCCGGGCCTGGGGAACATCTGGTGAGGGCGCCGTGCTCACCGTGACGCCCCCCGCGATCGCCTACGAAGGACGAGAGACGGGCCTGGCCACGCTGGAGAAGCCGGTCGACGTGCTCGTCGGCCCCGTCACGTCGGACGGCGAGGTGGTCGGGGCCGAGGGGCTGGCGGAGTTCACGTACTTCGTGTACCGCCGGTCCTCACCCGGCTCGGGGCTCGACATCTGGGACGACGCGTCGAAGACCTGGACGCCCGAGGAGGTCTCCATGGCCCGGACGCCCACCCAGCTCGCGTACGTGCAGGGCGATCCGGCGCCCTGGCGCGGAGTGATCGTCGGCGCTGGCGGCCGCGACGCTGCGGGGGGCCCGCAGTTCGAGAAGGCCGTGGGTGGCTATCCGCTGTACTCGGTGCGGGCCTTCTTCGCCACGACCGGTCACGCGGAAGCGTTGCTCACAGGGCCGAGCGAGAACATCGCCTTCACCGGGACGCAGGACCGGAACCTCATGGTGATGGGGCCGGGCGAGGGCGAGCAGCTCGACTCGGCTACCGAGGCCCGGGTGCTCCTCAGGAACCCGGGCCTGCAGACCGTCGGCCGGTTCCACATCCGGCGCGACGCGCCGGGAGCCATCGTGACGATCGACAACGCGGCGGGCGCGTCGATCGTCCTGCACCCCGACGGACGGATCGAGCTCACCCCCGCCGCCGGCCAGCACGTGGTCGTGGCCGGCGACCTCGAGACCGAGCACATCACGTACCTGCCCGCCGGGGGGTTCGTGAAGCAGACGCTGACGTAGGGAGGGACGGTGGGTCGAGAATTCCTCGGGGTCGGCTGGAGGTTCCCGGTCCAGGTCGCGCCGAACGGGACCATCGCCCGGTCGAGCGACGAGCAGAAGATCGAGGAGTCGATCTTCCTCATCCTCGGCACCTCGCTGCGGGAGCGGCCGATGCTGCCCGCGTTCGGGTGCGGCATCCACGACCTGGTCTTCGCCCCCAACAACGCGACCACCGTCGCCGAGGTGTCCACGACCGTGCGCGATGCACTGGTGCGTTCCGAGCCGCGGATCGACGTCCTCGCCGTCGACGCGTCGGTCGCCCCAGAGGAGGAGAACCTGCTGCTGATCCGCATCGACTACCGGGTCCGAGCGACCAACGCCCTTTCGAACCTCGTGTACCCGTTCTTCATCACGGAGGGGCGGTAGGCGATGCCGCTCGTCGACCACGTCCCGAGGATCGACGACCGGAGCTACGACTCCATCGTGGCCGAGATGCGGACTCGCATCTCCCGGTACACGCCGGAGTGGAAGCCGGTCTGGACGGACCTGAACGACTCCGATCCCGGCATCACCATGCTGCAGGTCTTCGCCTGGCTCGGCGAGATGCTGACCTATCGGATGAACCTGGTCCCCGAGCTCAACCACCTGAAGTTCCTGCAGCTGCTCGGGATCGAGCTCCGTCCCAGGGAACCGGCCCAGGCCGAGATCACGTTCCCCGTTCGGACCACCCACCCTTCGCCGACGGCGATCGTGCCGAGGGGGACCCAGGTGATCGCGGAGACGCCAGGCGGCGGCCCGCCACTCGTGTTCGAGGCGACGCGTGCGCTGGTGTGCCTCACGGCCAGGTTGGGGGCGGTGCTCGCCTACGACGGGTATTCCTACGAACCGGTCACGGAGGCCAATCAGGGGGCGACCGGCTTCCTGCCACTCGGACCGACCGCGAACGTCGACTCCGCCCTGCTGCTCGGCTTCGACGCGACCCTCCCCTTCCCCGGCACCGACCTCACGTTCTTCGTGTGGAGCGCGGCGCCCGAACGTCGCGACGTGCCGGTCGCGTGCGGGCTCCCGCCCAGCCCGGCGTACGGGCCGGCGACGCTGCGCTGGGAGTACTGGAGCGGGTTCGAGTGGGCTCCGCTCACCCTCATGAAGGACGACTCGCTGGCGTTCACCCGCAGCGGGGAGATCGTCGTCCGGACCCCCGCCGCCAGCCTGGCGACGACCGTCATCCCGCCCGAGACCACCGCGCGGTACTGGATTCGGGCCCGAGTCGAGCGGAGCCAGTACGAGCGGCCGCCCCGCCTCCTCGCCGTGCGCACGAACACGATGCGCCTCACGCAGATGGAGACCGTCCAGCAGGAGGTGCTGGGGGGCAGCAATGGCCGCCGGGACCAGGTCTTCACCCTCGACAACACCCCGGTGCTCGAGGGAAGCCTCCACCTCCGGATCGACCAGGGGTCCGGCTTCGAGGACTGGACCGAGGTGCCCGACTTCTTCGGCTCGGGCGCGAACGACCCGCACTATGCGTTGAACCGGACCACGGGCGAGATCAGGTTCGGCGACGGGTTCCGCGGCGCCATCCCGGTGGCCAACGTGGCGAACCCCAGCGCCAACGTCGTGGCCGCCGAGTACCGCTACGGCGGCGGTACCCAGGGGAACGTCCCGCCCGGGACGCTGCGCGCGCTGCGCAACGCCGTGGAGGGCATCGACGACAACGCGATCGAGCAGGTGATGCCCGCATACGGCGGCCGGGACGAGGAGACGCTCGACGAGGCCAAGCAGCGGGCGCCGGCCGCCATCCGGGCCCGGTGCCGGGCCGTCACCGCCGACGACTTCGAGCACTTCGCCCGGCAGGCGGCCAACGTGGTGCGGGCCCGCGCCCTGCCGCTGCACCACCCGGAGTTCCCGGGCGTGCAGGTGCCCGGCGTCATCACCGTCGTCGTGGTCCCCGACTCGGACGCGCCCAACCCCATGCCCAGCGAGGGCACGTTGCGGACCGTCTGCGCCTACCTCGACCAGCGGCGCCTCCTCACGAGCGAGGTGTACGTGGTGCCCCCCGACTACCAGCTCGTCAGGGTGTCCGTGGAGGTGACGGCCGACGACAGCGCCGACCTCGCCCAGGTGCACGCCGCCGTGGACCGGGCCCTGCTCGACTACCTCCATCCCCTGCGGGGTGGGGAGGATGGCCTCGGGTGGCCCTTCGGGGGGCCGATCCTGTTCTCGCGCATCTTCCAGCGGGTGCTCGCCGTCCCCGGCGCGGGCTCCATCCGGCGCCTCGTGATCGCGGTGGACGGGGAGGAGGGTCCCGAATGCAGGGACATCCCGATCCGGGACGGCGCCCTCGTGTACTCGACCGGGCACGACGTCTCCGTGGATTACGCCGTCGAAGCACGAGGTGCGTCGTGAGCGCGCCGCTGCCCCGCATCTCCTGGCCGCCGCACGACCCGACATCCCTGCTGTGCGACGCGCGGGTGGGATGGCCCGTCCTCGGTGCCGACCACACCGCGTTCGAGGGAGGCGTTGCGACCCTGGCGAGGGCCCCCGGCTCGCTGCGGTGGCTCACCGAGCCGAGCGGCAGCTTCGGCGGCCTCCGCCCACCCGCCAACGTGGCGGTGGCCGGCGATGCGATCTGGTTGCTCGACCCGGCCCGCCTGGCCCTCCTCCGGTTCGACCCGTGCTCCTGCGCGTTCGAGGTGGTCCCGTGCTTCGGCGGGAGGGGAAGCGGACCACGCGAGCTGCTGGATCCCCGGGGCATCGCGGTCGCGGGCAACCACCTGTTCGTGTGTGACGCCGGCAACGGCCGGGTCAGTGTGTTCGTGCTGCCGTCGCTCGCGCTCGCCGGACTGTGGGCGCCCCCGGCGTCGGCGCTCGGCCCGGGCTCGCCAGCCTGGGAGCCGACCGGCGTCGCGATCGACGCCCGTGGCACGGTGTTCGTCGCGGACCCCGCGAACGGGACGATCCACCGATTCACGTCGCACGGCGCCTACCTCGGCCGCTGGGACGGCTTCGGGGCAAGCGCCCACGTGGCCGTCGGCCGGGACGGCACGGTCTACGCGGCCGGGCCGCTCGAAGCGTTCCGGGCCGGCCCCGAGGGTGCCCCGGAGCCGGTGACCGCCCCCGCCGACGACTTGTCGGACTCCTTCCCGCGGCCGCCGTTCGCGGTGGACGCCGACGGCCGCATGACGCTCGGCCCCCTTTGTCTGCCCCCCACGACGCTGGTCGTCGACGGCCACGGCAACCCGGTGGTGCCGGAGCGGGTCGACGCCGACCGCTATGACCGGTCCGGCACCCTCACGCTCGGTCCGCTCGACAGCCGGATCGACCGCTGTGCGTGGCACCGGACGATCCTCCGCGGGGAGATCCCCGAGGGATGCCGTGTGGAGCTCGCGACGTTCACGTCGGAGATCGAGCTGCCCCCGTCGGAGCTGGACCAGCTCCCCGAGCACGCGTGGGAGACGCGCCTGCAGGCGACCGCGTTCGAGGAGGGTGAATGGGACGGCCTCGTCCGCAGCGGCCCCGGCCGGTTCCTGTGGCTCCGGCTCGGCCTCCAGGGCAACGGCCGGTCGACGCCGCGGCTCGAGAGCCTGGAGGCGGAGTTCCCCCGGGTGAGCCTGCGCCGGTTCCTGCCGGCCGTGTACGGCGCGGAACCGAGGAGCGCCGACCTCACCGATCGCTTCCTCGCCCTGTTCGACCGCCCACTCCGCGACACCGAGCACGCCGTCGACGACCTCGCCGCCCTCTTCGACCCGCTCTCGACGCCCGCCCTCGCATGGCTGGCGTCCTGGGTCGGGATCGAGCTCGACCGCCAGGTGCCCGAGGCGCTCCAGCGCGATCTGGTCAAACGGTGGGCGGAGACCGCCTCGCTTCGAGGGACCAGGTACGGGCTGTGGAGGGTCCTGGTCGCGTATCTCGGCCTGGACGGGCTCACGACGCTGTGCCAGTGCGCCACCGAACCGGGATCGTGCCGCCCCCCCAGGGCCACGTGCCCGCCGACCGCAGCGTACCGGTGGACCTGGGACGCGCCGCCCTTGATCCTCGAGCACTACCAGCTGCGCCGGTGGCTGGAGCTGGGCGCCGGCCGGCTGGGCGACCAGGCCGTGCTGTGGGGCCGGCGCATCGTCAACCGGAGCCAGCTCGACGCGGGCGCCGAGGTGGGCGTCACCCAGCTCAGGGCGACCCAGGATCCTCTGCGCGACCCGTTCCACGTCTACGCGCACCGGTTCACCGTCTTCGTGCCGGCGTCGGCCGGTGCGACGCCGGAGCGGCGCAGAGCCCTGGAGCGGCTGATCGCGCGGGAACGCCCGGCCCACACCGAGGCGCACGTCGAGTACGTCGAGGCCCGTTTCCGGATCGGGTTCCAGTCGATGATCGGGCTCGACGCCGTGGTCGCGAGCGTGCCGCACGACGGCGTCACCCTCGGGGACTCGTCGCTGGGACCGGCTTCCGTGCTGGGGGGCACCCCGGCTCCGGTCGTCGACTCGAGCCGCATCGGCACAACCGCGGTACTGGACTGAGGGAGACGATTCCATGGCGACCATCACGCACCGCCACGATCCCGGGTACTGCCCGTCGTGCGACATCGGCCCGTTCTCCAGGAACAACTACTTCACGGGCAAGCTGCTGGTCGAACGGGACTTCACCGACGAGCAGGCGTACATGGTCGACAAGTTGCGCCACCACAACCGCCGGCTGCACGGGTGGGGCGTCGTCTGCGGCCTTCGCGTCCACCAGCACACCACGCCGGGGTGCCGCGACCGGTTCGTCTGCATCGAGCCCGGAACCGCCCTCGACTGCTGCGGGCACGAGATCGTCGTGCGCGACGAGGACTGCGTCGACCTGACCCTCCTGCCGGCCGTCCAGGCCCTCGAAACCCCGGCCGATGGCGGCGACGACCGGACGCACACCCTGCAGGTCTGCCTGCGCTATCGGGAGTGCGGGACGGAGCCGATCCCGGCCCTGTACGACGACCGCGGGTGCGACGACACACGATGCCTGCCGAACCGGATCCTCGAGTCGTTCGAAGTCGATGTGAAGGTCGACCCCCCGGCTTCCCCGGACACGTGGACCGGCCCCACGCTCGTCCGTGGGACGGACATCGGCCTCGCGGACGCCAGCCGCGTCGCGTTCGACGACGCCGATGGCCTCCTGTACGTCGTGGCGGGGACCACGGTCCACGCGGTGGACCGGTCGTCCCGGGCGATCCTCCGCTCGCACGACCTCTCATCCGCCGTGCACGCCCTCGACGCGTCGCCGAATGGAACCCATCTCTACGCCCTCCGCGAGACGGACGGCGGGGGCCTCACGCTCACGGTCCTGCGGGCGAGCGACCTCTCGGTGACGTTCGAGGACCCCGTCGTGGACGCCGACACGCCGGTGGCCACGGCGGTCTCGCCGGCCGCGGACGGGAGCTTCCTCGTGCTGGTCACCGACGGCACCACCCTGCTCGTGTACGGACCCGACCTGGAGGGCGGCGCCTCACCTGCCGCGCCGAAAGCGATCCCGGTGCCCGCCGACCGGACGCTCCTGGCCATCGCCCCGGACGGCAAGACGGCGTATCTAGCCGGGACGGACGCCGTCTCGCCGGCCGACCCCGCGCCGATCGAGGCGGTCGACCTCGCCGCGGGGACGGCCGACGGCGCGGTCGGTGCGCTGCTGTCCGGTGTCCAGCCGAGCGCGTTGTCCACAGTGACCGACGGGACGACCTCGCTCCTCGTGGTGGCCGACGCGAACGGGAACGTGTCCCTGGCGGATCCGGCCGGGTCGCAGTCCTTCGGCACGGTGTCGCTGGCGGGTGCGGCGATGGATCTGGCCGGCCAGCCGTGGGTCTACGCCCTGCAGACGGCCGGCGGGGCCAGCCGGATGCAGGCCGTCGGCGTCCCCCGCGTCGTGGCGGGCGCGCTCGACCCGGTCGGCCCCGAGACGGGCTTCGCGGGGGACGCGCGCGACCTCGCCGTCGCGCCGGGCGCGGTCTACGTGGCGTACTCGGGAACGGGGGGCGAGCCCGGCGGCGTGGCCGTCTTCGGCGTCGAGGAGCACGACTGCGCGGACCTCCTGTGGGAGTCGCTCGACGGCTGCGGCGACTGCGAGGAGCCGAACTGCGTCGTCCTCGCCACGATCACGGGCTACCGGCCGGGCTTCGCCATGCTCGACGCCGCCGACCCCCCTGCGGCGCCGGCCGACGACCTGGCGGCCAGGATCTCCCGCATCGACAACCATGCCGGACGCCGGCTGCTCCCCAGCACGAGCGTGCTCACGGACGTCGTCACCTGTCTCCTCGATCGCGGCGTCGGAGACGGCGGCGGGCAGGGACCGGCGGGCCCGGCCGGCGCGCAGGGGCCGCAGGGGGAACAGGGCCCCCAGGGCGTCCAGGGATTGCAGGGTCCGCGCGGTCCCCAGGGGGTGCCCGGCCCGCAGGGGGCGGCGGGGCCGGCCGGACCCGCGGGGCCCGGCCTCGAAGCTGGGCTCGTCCAGATCACGGCCCTGAGCTGGAAACACGACCAGCCGATACGGGTGGACGACCTGCGGAACATCGTGGGCTTCCCCGACCAGCCCACGGAGCGCCACGGCGTGATCATCGCGTTCACCGGTGAGGTCAGCCTCGAGGGGGTCGACCCGGTCCACGTGTTCCAGGTGGAGGCGCCGCAGCTCGACCTCGAGGGAGAGGGCAAGCGGTTCGGATACGCGTGCCGGTGCCCGGTCCGGGGGACCGTGGTGGCCGTCGACCCCAACATCACCGGGAACCTCGTCACCGACGCCCAGGTCCTCGTGGGGGCAGACCGGGCCAAGGCCATCGCGTTCGTCTTCGACCGGGCGTTCGTCAATACGCTGCGCGAGTTCGAGCTCGAAGACCTGTGGGTGCGCCTGCGCGGTGACTTCGTGCTCGATACGGGCGATCCACCGAGAGCCATCGATTCGGAGTTCGTGCGCCACGAGTTCGACACCGGAGACCGTCCCCGCGGGAGCGATTTCGGCGTGCAGGGCGGGATCTTCGAGAGCTGGTTCGAGCCGAGGAGGGACTGACCCCATGCTGGGAACGATGAGCACCCCGGCGCGCGAGGCCGTGGACCACGCGTGCGGCTGCAAGCCCGGGCGGACCTGCGACGGGCTGGAATGCCTGTGCCGGCCCCGATTCTTCGCGGGCCAGCTCCTCACGGACGACGATCTCCGGCGGCTCGACCACTACATCGTGGCCAAGAACCGACTGCACAACCGGTACCTCCACGGGACCGGCGTGGTGTGCGGCCTCGAGGTCGTGTGCAGCGCCTGCGACGACACCGTCACCGTACGCCCCGGATTCGCCATCGGCCCGTGCGGCGAGGACATCGTGGTGTGCAAGGACACCTCGGTCGACGTGGGCGAGCTCATCCGGGAATGCCGCCGGCAGCGCACGAAAGCGGAGTGCGAGCCGTACGGCGGGCGGCCCGCGGACGACTGCGAGGCGGCGCGCCAGCGCTGGATCCTCGCGATCTGCTACGACGAGCGCCCGTCGCGGGGCGTCGCCAGCCTGCGGCCCTCGCAGACCGTGACGTGCGGCTGTTCGTGCGGCGGGTGCGGGGGCGGCAACGGGAACGGGAATGGCCACGGGGGGGCGCACAGGGACGATGCCTGCTCGTGCCGGCCCTCCGGACGCCGCTCGACGCCTCCCCAGTGCGAGCCCACGGTGACGTGCGAGGGGTACCGGTTCGTCGTGCTCAAGGAACCGCCCCGGCGGGTCACCGACCCGAAGCTCGGGTCGGCTTCCGGAGGCCTCACAGGCCTGGGGGGCGGGCTCGCCGACAGCGAGCTCGGCCGCAGAGTGCAGGCCTGCCTGTTCGACATCACGGCCCGCATGCGCCAGCTGGGCAAGGCGCGGGGGACGGCCGACCTGGTCGAGCTGTGCTGCGACCTCAAGGATGAGCTCCGCGACATCATCGCGACGAGTGCGGTGCACGACTGCATGCTCGGCGGGCGGCTCGGTGACGTCGTGTGCCCCGACTCGGACGACCAGGACGCGCAACAGAGGGCCACCCAGGCAATCCAGCAGCTGCTCCTCATCGCGATCGAGCTGTTCAAGAGTTGCATCTGCTCGGCGCTCCTGCCGCCGTGTCCGGTCGAATCCCCCGACGACTGCATCCCGCTCGCGACCCTCACCGTGCGCACGGCAGACCTCCGGGTGCTCGACATCTGCAACTGGACCCCGCGGCGTTTCGCCGTGACGTTCCCCACACTCGGCTACTGGCTGGGCTGGCTGCCCATCTGGGACACCCTGCGCGCGGCGGTCACGAGCCTGTGCTGCGGCCCGGTGCAAACGAGGTTCGCGGTCACGGGTGACGCGAACGTGCGGTACGTCGCAGTCGATCGGCGGGAGCCGGTGATGCGCGGGCCCGCCGCGGCGGCCCCCGAGGAGGCCGCGGCCGCCGGGGAGAGAGTCGGGCCCCGACCGGAAGGAGGTGCCGAGGCGGAGACACGAATGCCGGCGTTCACCCGACTCGCGACCCGGTACGCCCTGGAGGCGACGCCGCTGTCGGGATTGGAGGCCACGCTCCTCGGTGCCCTGGGGGCCAGGGCCGACGACGGCACCGAGCTCGCGAGCGATCTGGAGCTCCAGGAGCCGCTGGCGGCGCTCGCGCTCTCGCGGCTGGCCGGCCCCGCGCTGGCTCCGCTCGTCCCGGAGCAGTTCACCGCGGGGCTGGCGCAGGTCCTGCGGAGAGGGGTCCCGTCCGAGGCTGCAGTCACCGAGCCGTCGGAGGCCGCCGAGTCCGGCGCGGAACGCATGGCGCGGATGGAGGAGGCCCTGGCGGACCTCCGGAAGAAGGTTGGCAGCCAGTCGCGGACGATCACCAACCTGCGCAAGAAGCTGGACAATCGATGAGCACCGTCGAGCAGCGGCCACGGTTCTACGAGCACCAGTACCTGGAGGCCGCCGACCTCGACGCTGTCGTTGCCTACTCCCGGGCCCAGCTGGCCCGCCACGAGCTCGGCGCGCACCGGTCGGGCATCGCGCTGGGGCTCGACCTGCGGGAGGTACCGGGGCCGAACAACACGATCGACGTCTTCGTCCAGCCCGGATACGGGTGGGACGGCTTCGGCCGCCCGATCATTGTCCCCGAACCGGCCAAGCTCACCGGCGAGCTGTTCGCCGCCATCGACGCCGAGTTCGTGCCGGGCAACCCGCCGCGCGTCGTGGAGGTCTGGCTGGGCTACCGGGAGACGCAGACAAAGGGCCCGCGTCCCGGATTCGAGGAATGCGGGGACGGTCCGGCGTTCGCGCGGGTCGCCGAGTCGTTCCGGGTGGAGGTCGGGCGCCGGACCACGCTCGTATCGCGGCGGGACCCGGTCGAGATCGCCGGTCGGTCCATGGACGCGACGCAGGCCCTCCGCACGTTCGATCCCGGGGCCCCGGAGCTCGCCGACGCGAGCGTCCCGCACCAATCCTTCCCATCGGAGGACGCCACCGCGAGATGGTTGATCCCGATCGGCGTGGTGTCGTGGGAGCCCGGCAACCCCGGCAGGTTCATGGCGCGCGACCAGCCGGCCCTCGACCAGGACCGCCGGGGCCGCCAGTACTGCGGCGTGGTGGCGGGCTCGATCGAGGCGAATGGCGGCCACGTGCGGGTGCACGACCGGGCCGCCGCGTACTCGCCGTCCACCACGCCGGAGCTGCTGTGGGTGGAGGGCGACCTCCGGGTCGACGGCGTCACCCGCCTCTACGGCCACCGACTGGAATTCATCCGCTCCCTCACCGAGACCCCCCGCCTGCCGTTCCACGTGCTCCGCCGGGACGGCGCAACCGGGGTCAAGCTTCAGGCGGTCATCGGCGACCAGTCGGATGGGACCAACCGGTTCGCGGTCGGCCGCCAGACGGCCGAGGACGTGGAGGCCGAGGACTTCGTGGTCACCGACAACGGTCGGGTCGGCATCGGCACCTCCGAACCGAAGGCCCTCCTCCACCTGAAGGAGGACGGCCTCCAGATCGGCACCAGCGCGAACCCCGACGACAACTTCCACGTCCAATCGAACACCGACGGCCCCCGGGGGCTCCGCATCTACAACGGCGACGTCGGAGCCGGGACGCACCTCGTCTCGGTCACGCGGTCCGGCCGCCTGGGAATCGGGGCGACCGACCCCTCGAACGTGCTCCATGTGAACGGCAACCTCGGCGTCCGCCAGAACCGGCTGTACCTGAGCGGCGGCGAGCGACAGTGGAGCAGCGTTTCGTACAACGCGCACCACAGCGAGGACGGCCAGTCGTGGGTGTTTCCGGACCCGGCCACGCCCGCCGTCACCATCGAGATGGACACGGCCGACGGTGGCCCGCCCCGGTTCGAGGTGTACTCGACGCTTCCCGGCGACACCATGTCCTGGCGCTCGCGACTCAAGGTGTTCGGCGACACCGGCAACATCGGCATGGCCCTGTTCGGAGGCAACGTGGGCATCGGGACGTACACACCGGCCACCAAGCTCGACGTGCAGGGCGAGATCGCATTCGCACAGGGACTCCGACCGGTCGGGGCGCCGAACGGCCTGCGCGTGGTGTGGGGGCGCGTCAACAGCAACGGCACCCCGGCCGCAGGCGACGGATTCACCTCGACCCGCATCGACGCGGGACGGTACGAGATCACGTTCACCACCCCGTTTCCCACTCCGCCGACCGTGATCGTCACCAAGGTCTGGCAGTCCTTCGAGTTCACCGCGGGCACGTCGGTCGATCCGCAGGAGAACGCGATCGTCGACCAGATCCTGTTCGGCTCGACCGTCGTGGCGACCGGCTCCACGACGGGGGTCCTGACCGACAGCAACTTCTCCTTTCTGGTGATCGGACAGCGATAGCGAGGTGAGGCCGATGGGAGTGGACTGGGCGCTGGAACGGCTCCGGGAGCTGCGCGGGGAGTACGCCGAGGGAGAGGCTCAGCTCCTCCACCTGGACCGGCAGCGGGCGCAGATGCAGGACGCGATGCTGCGCGTGGCGGGCGCGATCCAGGTGTTGGAGGAGCTCATCGCGGAGTCGGGCGCGTTCGACGGCGATGGGAAGCCGTCCGCATCCTGCGCCTTCGACGGCGAGGTGGAGCCGGCCGCGGCCGCCGCGCCGTGAGCGGGTGACCGGGACGTGACCGGGCAGGAGGACACGCTGCACGTGCGACGCCACCTCGTCCGGTCGCGGGTCGCGGCGGGGGGGCGCGCGCCCGCGGTCGGCTCGGCGGTCCAGCGCCTGGTGGTCGACCGGCTGGCCGGGGTCGCCCTGCCCGCCCCCGACGACCACGGCGTGTGGCTGATCCGCCGGCTCGACGTCACGGTCCCGGTGGGCGCCGCGTGGGCGCCCTCCTGGATCGCCCGGACCCTGGCGGCAGGGACCGCGCGCGCCCTCGCGCAGGCGATCGAACGCGGGGCGGACGGCGAGAGGGTCGTCTTCTTCCCGGACCGCGCCGCGTTCCTGGCCCGGTTCCTGGTCGACTGCGCGGACGGCCGGGCCGCGGGGCGGTGGGAATATGAGGAGTTCGCTTCGGACCGGGCCGACCCGTCGGCCGCGCTCCAGGCCATGATCGAGCGCAAGCCGTCGAGCGCGCTCGAGGCACTGGCCGGCCTGGCCGAGCGCGACCTCCGACACGTGGTCGACCGACTCGCCCCGGCGGATGCCGATGCGGTCCTCGGCGCGCTGGCCGCCGCGACGGCTCCTGGCGCCGACGATCCCGCCCCGCTCGTCGTGGCCGCGCTCGCCCGCCTGCTCGACCGATCGGCCCTCCAGGAGGAAGCGCAGGCGGCGGGCCTGACGCTCTTCCTCGAGGTCGCGCGGCGACAGGCCTTCCCGCCGCCAACGGGCACGGAGGCGCGCGCCCGCGAGGTCGCGCGGCTCCGCGCCATCGTGCTCGCCGCCTCCCCGGACGAACGGAAGGAGCTCGCGCCAGCGATCGCGGAGGGGCGGTGGGCCTCCGCCGGCGCGCGTGTGGCCAGGGCGCTCCCAGAGGTGGTCGCCTGGCCGGCGGCGGCCCGCCGGGAGGCCGTTCGCGTCCTGGTGGCGGCCGGATCAGGAGAGCCGGAGCGGACCGGGGAGCCGCGGTCGTCTCCCCTGGCGACGAGCCTCGGGGGAATGTTCCTGTTCCTGCCTCTGCTGGACGAGCTCCCGTGGGATGCGATGACCGCGGGCTGGCCGGAGCTCGACGGCGTGGCGCCGTCCCAGCTCGCACAGTTCCTCGCCGTGGCGGGCGCGCTGGGGGCGGACCGCAACCCTGCCACCGCCCTCGACGCCGTGCTACGTCTCGCACTCGGCGTCCCGACCGGCGTGGGCGCATCCGCGATCAACTCGTGGAGCCGGCGGATCGGGCGGGATGCGACCGAGCGATCGGCCGAAGCGCTCATCGCGAGGCTGTCCGGGGACGTGAAAGTGTCCGGCGCGGTCACGGTGGCGCCGCTGGGCGGCGACCGGGTCGTCGCGATCGACGGCGCGCGCGGGGTCTGGCTGGGCATCGCGCCCGCCGCGCCTGCCTCGATTCGCGGGCTCGTCGAGTCGGTCGAGGCCGGGCTGGGGCGGCCCGCGGCCGTCGCGGGGTCGGAGTCCTGGATCGAGGCATGCCTTCCGCCGGGACGCCCCCAGCCGGATCCGATCGACGGGCGCCTGCTGTTCCGCCTCGGCCCGCAGGCTCGGTACGCGACCCTCGGCGAGCCGTTCGAGCTGTCGCCGGGGGTGACCGACCTGTTCCTTGTCGCCGCGCAGGCGCTGGGGCGCGAGCTGGCCTGGCGGCTGCCGGGCTTCTCACGGTCCACGCTCCCCTATCTGTCGGACAACGTCCTGCAGTTCGAGGCGTCGGTCGACGTGGATCCCGGCCGGTACGTCGTCCGCGTGGGCGACCCGCCGCTGCACCTGCTGCTCTCGCTGGCGGGCATGAACCGCTCCCGCTTCCATCTCGAGGCCACGGGGGACCGCGAGTGGGTGCTGACCCAGGAACGCTGACGGCGCAGGCGGCTGGCGACGGGCTCGCCGGGGACACCGCCTGGCCCGAGTGGCGCTCGTGGCTCGACGCGGCCATCCGGCGGGAGATCGATCGCCTCCGCGTCCGGTACCCGCTGAGCCTCGACGAGTTCCGCGGGCTCTACGTGAGCGACGAGCACGTCGACCGGCTGCTCGCGGCCAACGGGCACGGCGCGACGTCGACCCCACCGCCCATCCCGGATCCCGACCCCGAGACTCGCCTGGGGCGGCTGGGGGACGAGTTCCTCCTGTCGCCGACGGAGGTCGCCGTCGTCGTCGTGGTCCTGGCCCCCGAGCTCGATCGCCGGTACGAGACCCTGTTCGCCTACCTCAGCGACGACGTCACGCGTCGCCACGCTACCGTCGACATCTGTCTCCGGCTCTCCGGCGCGCGCCCGGAGCAGATGGAGGTCGACGCACCGCTCTTCGCGGACGGGCTCCTCGAGGCCGTGCGTCCGGCCGGGGCCTCTCCCCGGGGCTCCGCCGGTGTCGTGCTCCGAGATCCGGCCCGCCGGTTCCTGCTGGGCGGCCACCCAATGGCCGTCCCGGAGCCCCCCGACCGTCCACGGGCCGAGCTGGGTCCGGTGGTGGCGGCGATCCGGTCCGGCCGTCTCACATCCGTCGTCCTGGCTGGGGGGTTCCGCGACGAGCCGCGGACCGCTGCCGTCGCGATCGCGGCCGAGGCGGGGCGCCCCGTGGTCGAGGTCCGTGACGACGACGGCGCCGAGCGGCTGCGCGACGCGCTGGTGACGGCCCGCCTTCACGGCGCCTGTGTCTACGTGGAGGTGGACGGCCCACCGGATGACTCGCGCTCCACCCTGGTCCGGACCGCTGCGTCGGCGCCCGTCCCGGCCCTGTTCGGCATCCCGGCCGGTGGGTCCTGGCGCCCGATGGTCGAAGGGATCGACCACGAGGTCGTGGAGCTCTCCCCCCCGGCCCCATCCGAGCGCGCCCGGCTGTGGCGCCTGAGGCTGCGTGAGCAGGGCGTGCAGGCGACGCATGGCGACGTGGATGCGGTCGCAGGCCTGTTCTCGCTGCATCCCGGGCAGATCCGCCGCGCCGCGCTGCGAGCCGGCCGTTTGGGGGGCGGCGCGGCGGCCGATCTCGCCACGCTCGCATCGTGCGCGCGCGGACAGAGCACCGCCGCCCTGGAGGATCTCGCCGAGCACGTGGCGCTGGTCAACAGCTGGTCCGACCTCGTCCTCCCGTCGCCGACGCTGCGCCGGCTCCGGGAATTCGCCGATGCCGTCCGCGCCCGCGCCACCGTGTTCCACGAGTGGTCGTTCCTCAAGCCCGCGGGCGGCACGGCCTCCCTGCGCGCGCTGTTCTCCGGGTCCTCGGGGACCGGGAAGACGATGTCGGCGGCGGTCGTGGCGCGCGACCTGGGTCTCGACCTGTACCGGATCGACCTGTCCGCGGTGGTGAGCAAGTACATCGGGGAGACGGAGAAGAATCTCGAACGGATATTCACCGCTGCCGAGGGGAGCAACGCGATCCTGCTCTTCGACGAGGCCGACGCCCTGTTCGGCAAACGTTCCGAGGTCAAGGACGCGCACGACCGGTACGCGAACATCGAGGTCGCGTACCTCCTCCAGCGGATGGAGACCTACGACGGCGTGCTGATCCTCGCGACGAACCTCGCGAAGTACCTCGACGAGGCCTTCAGCCGCCGGATCCACTTCGACATTGAGTTCCCGCTGCCGGACCAGGAGCAGCGCGAGCGCCTCTGGCGCCTCTTGATCCCGGCCGCCGCGCCCACGAGCGACGACGTCGACCCCGTGTTCCTGGCTCGGCAGTTCCAGCTCACCGGCGGAGAGATCCGCAACTGCGCACTGGCCGCCGCCTTCCTGGCGGCCCACGAAGGTGGGCCGATCGCCATGCGCCACCTCGTGCGCGCGGTCGCCCGCCAGCGCAGGAAGCAGGGAAAGATCCCCACGGTATCGGAGTTCCGGCACCACCTGGGCTCCATTCACGAGGACGGGGCGTGAGGTGACCCCGTCGCCGGCGCCCGCCACCGCCGAGCGGACTCGGCTCCCCGCCCCCGCCCCCTCGCAGGCCGCGCCCGGGCCCGGGGTTGCGCCGGGACCGGACATCCGGGGCGCCGGAAACCAGGCTGTCCAACGGCTCCTCGTGAGCGACGCCCAGGTCGCGCAGATGCGGCAGGACATCGAGCTCATCGTCGCCCGGCTCAAGCAGCAGGTCCTGGAGGCCCCTGAGGAGCAGGAGATCCTCGACCGGGTCAAGGCATGGGCGTCGTGGGACGAGTCGCTGCCGGCCGTCGGGCAGGCAGGGACGCCGTTCCTCGACAAGTTCCTGTCGCTCCTCAAGCAGCGGGTGTTCTCCCGGTCGACCGCGCGGATGCTGTTCGGCCTGGCCGGCGACGAGTGGATGAACGCCTACGACGGCATGTTCTACGAGCTCGAGGACGAGCGGCTGGACGAGCTCCGCCGGCTGGTGGCGAAGAGCCGAGCCCAGGGGACGGGTGGACCCGAGACGCAGCAGATGCAGAGCGTCTACGGCTTCGTCGGCAAGCGGGTCGGCCTGGGCGCGTGGGGGATCCTCAAGAACATGGGGCTGACCGTCACCTCGATGGCGGACGCGATGATCTGGGCCCAATGGCGGACCAACGGCCTCCCCGGTGACCCGCCCCAACTGTCGTCCGCGGTGGCCTCGCAGTTCGACGAGGCGGCCGGGGCGCTGGCCGACCTGATGAAGGAGGGCGCGACCCCCGAGGAGATCGAGCGCGAGAAGCAGGAGATGATGGAGGCCTACGGCTTCGGCGATCGCTGGGGGAAGGTCGTCGGGATCCTCATGTCCGCCGGGATGGGGAGCGCCGGCAAGGCCGTCAAGGCAGTGTCCACGGTCGCCCAGATGGCCCAGGGGGCACAGGGCGTGGAGAACGCGGCCCGCGCCATGTACAAACGGGTCGAGGAGATCCGCAAGGACAACCCCCAGGCCACGTGGAAGGACTTCATCGCGGACGACGAGGTTCAGGTGGAGCTCGGCAACGGGCTCGCGGCGGTGATCGGGTTGGTCGGCCAGCTCGCCGGCGACGAGGGCGCCACGGCGGAGTTCTTCAAGCGCTTCAACCTGCTGGTCGACGCGGCGGTGCTCGCTCCGATGATCAAGCGGGCGTGGATGGATTACAACGACCCCAAGCTCGACCCGGTGGAGCGGTCACGCAGGCTCGAGGATCACATCCGCGTGATCGGCACAACGATCGCAACGATGATCGCCGGCAAGATCGACGCCAAGCGCTCCCAGCAGACGGCCGCCGGAACCACCCCGCAAGAGCACGTCCCTCCCCCGGCAGAGCAGATACCTCCGCTGACGGAACAAGCCCCAGCCCCGGCACCGGTCGAACAGGTGGCGCCCGTGGCTGCGGTTCCGCCCAAGGCCACGGCGGAAACGCTTCCCGCGACGACGGCACTCGCTGGGGAGCAGGTGGCGCCTGCCGCTACACGGCCGGCCGCCGAGGTCGCCCCCGCTCCGCCGGCCGCCGAGGTCGCCCCCGCTCCGCCGGCCGCCGAGGTCGCCCCCGCTCCGCCGGCCGCCGAGGTCGCCCCCACGACACCCCCGCCGGCCGCCGAGGTCGCCCCCACGACACCCCCGCCGGCCGCCGAGGCGGTTCCCGTGGCAAAACCACCCGCCGCCGAGGAAGTGGTCAACCCGCCGAAGGAGGTTTCACCTACCGAACCGACTGGACCACAACGCTCGCTCGAGGAATTGCGTGAGCTGGCTCCGACCGATCCGGAAGCGGCCCACGAGCTGTGGAGCCGGTATCAGGGCATGTCCGACTTCGAAATCTTCCGGCTGTTCGCGGACGAGGGAGATCCGACCGCGGCGGCCGTCATCCGCCAGCGATTCCCGAGCAACGAAGCCGCTCTCATGCGCGCGCTGGGCTCCGACTACCGCCCCCCGCACAGCGCGACCGCGATCCTCACGAGAGAAGGCGGGGAGGTGTCCCGGCAGCCGCTCGAGAGTGGGCGGATGACGCCGGAGGAGCGTGCGCTGGGGTTTCCGAGGAACATGCTGGCGACGCACACAGAGGCGCGCGCCGTGCGGCAGACCGACCTCCGCCCAGGCGATGTCCTCGAGATCCGAGGGCAGTACGACCCGTGCACCTCGTGTCAGCGCACCATGCGGGCCGCGGCGACCGGGTCGGGCGCGACGGTCAGGTACTGGTGGCCCGGCGGCTCGGCCGTCTACCGCCCATAGTGCTTGGAGGAAGACTCGCTGGGGCTGCTACCACACCGCTCCCGGCCGCCAATCGCAGCTGATGGGTGCCGACAGGTCGAGCTCCGGGGAGGTCGGCGTCAGCCGAACGAGCACGGAACCGTCGTCCTCGGCGGTTCGGATGAGCGTCGAGTCCGTCCGGACGAAGGTCGGCCCCTTCCAGGCCACCCACCCGAGGCGCTCGTAGAACGCCGGGGTGCCGCCCAAGGCCCCGAGCTGGAACGTCTCGTCGATGTACGCGCCGACCTGCCGCATCAGGGCCGACCCGTACGCCCGTCGCTGGTGGATGGGCCATGTCGCCACCGCCTCGACGTACCCCGTGGCGAGGCGGTGACGACCCACATGGAGCTCTCGCTCCACGACGGACGCGTGGGCCAGCAGATCGGAGCCTTCCTCGAGGAGGAAGTGGACGCCGCCGATGGCATGTTCCCAATCGTCATCGCTGAAGGGGTCGGGATCGTCGCTCCAGGCGACGCGGAAGAGCTCGCGAAGCACCGCGAGCTCCTCCGAAGACAGGTCGTCGCTCGGGACCAGTCGTACCTCGGCCACACGAGGACGATACCTCCGCCGGTCCTGCGGACGGTCCGGGCAGCCCACCCGTTCGCCGAGCGCTACCGCGTCCCGATGACGTGGAGGGCGAACGCGTCGATCTGCGATGACGCGGTGCAGTCGTTGGTGAACCCGTCACCCGATTGGCCGGCGAGGCTGACCGACGCGACGACGGTGTGCGTGGTCGAGGTGCTCGGCCTGGGGAGGACCGCGTCTTCGCGGACGGCCACGGTCGCCGTCTCGAGTTGCTGACTGTTGGTGCTGGCGCTCCTCACGACCGGGAGGCGCGTCCCGTCGAGCTCGAGGTCGATCTGGACCTGGCACAGGGCATTGGCATTTCCGGATGGGACGGCCAGGGTGGTGCTGACCTGTGGGATGAACTCGACGATCTCGCCAGCGCGCTGGGTGAACGTCGCGTTGGTCAATGGGTAGGGAGTCGCGCTGCCGGTCGTGAGCCCGCCGACGCCAAGGGTTCCGCCCGTGGGGTTCGCGATCACGTTCGAGAGCCGGAGCGTGGCTTCGTTGATGTCGGCGCCGGTGAGCCCATCGTTGGCGACCTTGGCCCCCGTCACCGCGTTGCCGTGGAGATCGGACGTGCCCACCGAGCCGGAGATGAGGTTCTCGTTGTCCCCGGCCGGAGCGTTGGCCCCCGCGATGGTGTGGGCGGCGACCTGATCGTTCGAGGTGATGATTACTGCGGCCAGCGCCGTGCCCGTCATCGAGATGAACAAGGCGAGAAAAGCCACGACCGTCGCCAGCGAAGGTTGTTTGCGCATGGTTCCACCTCCCGAGAGTCTGAGCGGGGCATCATGGACGGAGATCATTTGATGACCGCGCAACCGGGGCTTCCCGTGTGGGAAGCCCCGATGCACGCGGGGGGAGCGTCAGATCTGACCGGGACCGAGGTCGACGGTCACGCCGATGAGCGCCTGCGCGCCCGGGTCCACGGTGACCCTGTCGTTGCCGTCGCCAGTGTTGACCTGGAGCTGGTCGCCGTCCGCGGTCGCGCTGCCGGAGATGAGCGTCTCGGGCTGCAGGCCCGACACGTCGACCTGCGTCCCCTGAGCCGCCACATCGACGAGATCGCGCTGGTCGGTTCCGTTCACGGTCACGAGGTCCGCCGCGGCGTCGCTCGCGCCGCCGTCCCCCGCCGCGGACAGGTCGATGTCCGCCTCCCGCATGTCCGTGCCGATCACGTCGTTCACGGTGACCACGTCGGCGCCCCCGAGCGCGTGCAGGTCGAGGACCTCAACCTTGTCGTTGTTCATCACGATGTTGCCGAGGTTCCGAGTGAACACCGCCGTGTGCCCGACGGCCGAGAGGCTCATGATCTCGGCGAGGTTCGCGCCGTTGAACAGCAGGGTGTCGCGGCCCCCGCCCCCGTCGGTGTCGTCGCTGCCGTCGCCCGGGTTCCACAGGAACGTGTCCTCGCCGCCGCCGAGGGACGAGGTGTCGTGACCGGTGCCGCCGACGACGAAGTCGGAGCCACCGCCCCCGAGCGTCGTGTCGTTCCCCGCGCCACCGAAGATGGAGTCGTCCCCGCCGCGTCCGTTGATGACGTCGTCGCCTGCGGTGCCGAAGATCACGTCGTCGCCTCCGCCGCCGTCGATCCTCGACGTCTGCGACATCGGGATCCCGCCGCCGGTGAATTGGTCGCCCCCGCCTCGGAGGCTCACGTCGATCGAGTCGAACGTGCTGCGATCGAACTGCTCGGTCGTGCCGTCGGTGAAGTGGACGAGGAGCGTGTTCGGATCCGCGTCGAGTCCGAGCGCAATGGTGTCCGCGGCGCCCGAGCCCTCGATGTTCAGTGTCCGGCCCACGATCGATGCCGAGGCCGAATCGGATGCGTTGGCGGGACCGGCGGTCAACATCGTGGCGGCCAGTCCCATCGCGACCAGGCCGAGGAGGCCGGCGCGACGAAGTGTGCGGGTGTTCATGACGAAGTCCCTTCTGCGATCGGATCGACGCTGATGTCGACCCTGTTGGTCGAAGCCGGAATCGCCTGTCGACTACGGAGTGGCTGCGAACCACACGCCGCCGATGCCTTGGCCGGCTGCCTGCCCGGGCCCGGAATCGCCTGAGTACGTGTACAGCGGCATTCCCTTGAACGTGACCTGGGCTCCGCCGTCGGGTCGCTGGATCGTGCCGAACGTGCCCGTCACTCCGGGAGAGGCGCCCGGAACGCTGCTCGAAGCCAGCAACGGCGGCCACACCTGGGCGCACCCTCCCGAACACGTGGTCGTGGTGCTCGTGTCCGTGGTCAGGTGGTACAGGGTCAAGCCCTTGCTGTTGTCGAGCACGGTGCCGATCCCGGGGACGTGCTGGGTCCCCACCCCCGAAGCGCCCTTGCCCTCCGGCGCGGTGGTCGCATGGCCGGGTGGGGAGGCAGCCGTCGAGCCGTACCCGGATCCCGCGCCACACGCGGACAACAGGATCCCCACCACCACTGTCGTCAGGCCCAGGAGGTGCGCTCGCTTTCGAAGAACCTCGATCATCGAACTCTCCTTCTCTCGATACGCGTCGTCGGTCGACCGTTGCATCCCGGTGTACGGATGGGGCAAGCGACTGGCCTAAGCGTTCGATGTTCGAGGGCTGCTCTATCGCGGCGACCTCCCCCGAGCGGATAATCGCTGCGCGATGCCACCGGGGGGAGGCAGTGAGGAAGCGGGCCCGGTCGGCCGGCAGATGGAGCTGGCCGTCGCTTCGAGGGTGCTTGACTCCGTGCCCTCCGGGCCGGTGGCGCTGATCCTCGGCGGAGCGGCGGGAATCGGCAAGAGCACGTTGTGGCAGGAGGCGCTCTCCCAGGGACGAGCTCGCGGCTATCGCGTCCTGTCGTGTGAGCCCAACGAATCCGAGGCGAAGCTCTCGTTCGCCGCCCTGGGAGACCTGCTGGATGGAGTCGTCGACGAGATTCTCGAAGGACTTCCGGCTCCCCAGCGATCGGCCCTGGAGGTCGCGCTCCTCCGGGCGGAGGCCATCGGATCCCCGCCCGATCAGCGGGCGATCTCGGCCGCCTTTCATGGAACGCTCGTGGCCCTCGCCGCCACGGGTCCGTGCCTGGTGGCGATCGACGACGCTCAGTGGCTGGACGCCCCGTCGGCTCGCGTAATGGAGTTCGCGGTTCGGCGCCTCGACGACGTACCGATCGGTCTCATCCTCACGGTGCGATCCCAGGAGCTCGATTCGCCACCGCTCGGTCTGGGGCGGGCCCTTCCGGAGGACCGCCTTCACCGGCTCGTGGTCGGGCCGATGACGCCGCAGTCTACCCACGACATGCTGCGCTCGCAGCTCGCGAGCGACTTCCCGCGCTCGGTCCTGCTGCGCATTCACGAGACGTCGGCGGGGAATCCGTTCTTCGCGCTGGAGCTCGGACGGGCGCTCCTCCGACGTGGAATCGAACACGAGCCGGGGGGTCCCCTCCCGGTCCCGTCCAACCTCCGCGACCTGGTCCGGGACCGGCTGTCCGAGCTCGCGCTTCCGGTCAGGCAGGTGCTCCTGATCGTCTCCGCCGCCTCCCAGCCGACTGTCCGGCTGGTGGCGCAGGCGATCGGAGGTCCGGCGGCCGAGGACGACATCGAAGCCGCATTCAACGCGGGCGTGATCGAGGGGAGCGGTGGGCTCATCCGATTGACGCACCCCCTGTTGGCGACCGTTCTCCACTCGGAGTCATCGGGCCAGGCGAGGAGGGACATCCACCGCCGGCTGGCCGCGCTGGCGGTCGACCAGGAGGAGCGGGCGCGCCACCTCGCGCTCGCCGCCGAGGGGCCGGACGAAGACGTGGCGGCGGAGCTAGAGGTCGCGGCCCGACGAGCAGAGGGGCGGGGAGCGCCGGACGCCGCCGCCCAGCTCGCGAAGCTCGCCCGTGAGCTGACCCCACCCGAACTCGCAGAGGCCCGGATCCATCGAACCGTGCACGCCGGCCAGTACGCGTTCGAGGCGGCGGACATGGCCCAGGCCGCGACATTGCTTGAGGAAGCGGTGCGGACCGCTCCCGCCGGCTGGCTGCAGGCGGAGGCGCTGCTGTTCCTGGCCAGGGTTCGGTACCACAGCCACGACGCCCTCTCGGCCCGAGCGCTCGCCGAACAGGCCCTGGAAGAGGCGGTACAGGATCCCGAGCTGAAGACGCAGATCCTTCTGGAGCTGGCGGTGGACGCGGACACCGTCGGCGACCGCCCCAGCGCGATGGCTCACGCTCGTGCGGCCGTGGACCTGGCCGAAGCTCGGGGTGACGAGACCGCGCTGGCGGAGAGCCTCTCGCTGCTCGGCCTCGGCGACTTCCTCGCCGGCGAGGGGGTCCAGCTGAGCGTGATGAACCGCGCGGTCGAGCTCGAAGGAGCGGGGAGGGGTCTGCGCCCCCTCCGAAGTCCCACGTTCCGCAAGGCCTGCACGTTGCTGTGGACGGACGACCTGGAAGCAGCGAGGTCGACCTTCGGCGACCTGGAGAAACGCTGTCGGGAAGGCGGTGACGAGGGCTCGCTCGCCGTGGTCCTGTTCATGCTCGCCCAAGTGGAGTGTCGGGCCGGGAACTGGTCGGAGGCCGCCGAGTACGCCGACGAGAGCTGCACCACGACGGCATGGACGGGCCAGCAGCCGTATCTGGCGCACGCCCTCGCCGCGAAGGCGCTGGTCGACGCGCACCTGGGCAGGGCAGAGGCTGCGAGGGCGGCGGCCGATGAAGGCCTGGAGCTCGCCCGCAGCTCGGGACTCGTGCAGGCGGCCGACCTCAACCTGACGGCTCTGGGCTTCCTCGAGCTGTCGCTGGGGAACGTGAAGGAAGCACACCACGTCCTCTGGCCGCTCGCCGAGGGCCTGCTCGGCGCCGGCGTCAGAGAGCCGGGGATGTTGCGGTTCCTGCCGGATGAGATCGAGGCGCTCGTCATCCTGGGGGAATCGGACACGGCTCGTCTGCTCCTCGAAGCGACCCTCGACCGAGCCAGGGCGCTCGAGCGGCCCTGGGCGATCGCCACCGGGGAGCGATGCTGGGGACTGCTCGCCGCGTCGCTCAGCGAGCTTCCCGAGGCGCTCGCCGCGTTCGAACGGGCCCTGGAAAGCCACCGGATGCTGGACGAGCCGTTCGAGCTCGGCCGCACGTTGCTCGCACAGGGCCAGGTGTTCCGCCGGATGAAGAAGTGGGGGCTGGCGCGGGATTCGCTCGGTCGGGCATCGGAGATCTTCGAGCGTCTCGGAGCGGCGCTGTGGGCCGACAAGGCCAGGGCCGAGATGGCCAGGATCGGAGGCCGGGCCCCCGGCCCGGTGGGCCTGACGCCGACCGAGCAGAAGGTGGCCGACCTGGTGGCGAGCGGACTGACGAACCGGGAGGCAGCACGAGCCCTGTTCGTGAGCGTGAGCACCGTCGAGGCGAGCCTTCGCCGGATCTACAGCAAGCTCGGGGTCCGGTCGCGGACCGAGCTGTCACGACGGCTCTCCGAGCCATAGCAGCGACTCGATCCGGTCGGGCGCTTCGGCCTCACCCCGATGGATGCCGCCAATTCGCGAGGCCCCAGCGCCATTAACGTACTGATTCCACGGTTTGCCCGGCCCTCCCCTCCCCCTAGCGTTGGAGCTGCCCGGACGAAGGTCATTTCTGGACGAAGGGATGGAGACGGTGGCACCCCTCAGGAGTCAGCAGGCACTCGGGAAGCCGGTCAGAGGTTGTTGCACGGGTCGCGACCCGGTGCCGCGGGATTCGGACCGAGAGATGATGGCCGCGTTCCTCCGGAAGGAACCGGTGGCCGCCGGCGCCCTCTACGATCGCTACGCGTCCCGGATCTACGGGCTCGGTCTCGTGCTTCTCAGGAACAAGACCGACGCTGAGGACCTCGTGCAAGACACCTTCCTCAGGGCCTTGCGCAGAGGCTCCGCATACGATCCGCAGCGAGGGTCGCTGGATACGTGGATGCTGCTGATCGCTCGGAGCCTCGCGATCGACCTCATCCGCTGGCGAACTCTCGAAACGAGGATCCTGACGTCCGAGGCCGGGCAATCGGAGGCATCGGACGAGCCGGGGCCCGAGCAGTACGCGGAGCACCGTGATCTCATGGATCACGCGCGAGCGGCCATGGACCGGCTCCCGCCGAGGCAGCGCAGTGCCGTCCAGCTCGCCTACCTCGGGCAACGGTCGTCCACCCAGGTAGCCGAGCTCGAAGGCGTCCCTCGTGGCACGGTCAAGAGCCGAATTCGGCAGGGGATCATCTCCCTCCGTGAGGCCATGTCAGAGGGTGAAGCGTCGTAGCCGCGCCTACCGTCTTGGGAGGTCAGGCCCCGGGCGCACTGTTGATAGCCGGCCCTTCACGAACAGCCTCGTGCAGCGTGACCGGCGCGGACAGGCCTTTGAGGTCGAAGGAGCCAACCCTCACGAAGCGGAATCCACTGGGCGCGACGTACCGCACGACGTCCTCGCCGACGAAGACCTGGCCCGGCCCGGCCTGTGACGCGATGCGGGCGGCGATGTTGACGGTCCGGCCGAAGTAGTCGCCCTCGTCGTAGATCATCGGTCCCGCGTTGACGCCGATGTGTGCCGGCGGAAGATCCTCCGGGCCGACGCTCTCCACTATGTCGAGGGATGCCGTCACGGCGTCCCGCGGATCGCCGAAGTAGAAGTGGACCCCATCACCGAGCATCTTCACCACCCTCCCTCGGTGACGAGCCGCGATCTCGCTGACCAACCCGGCGAGCTTGAGCGATACCCGGGCCGCAGCCTCGTCCCCCGACTGCTCGGTCAGGCGGGTGTAGCCGGACAGGTCCGCGAAGGCACAGCCTTCGGGGCGCCGGGGCGCCCGAGGACGGACTCCAGCCTGTTCGAGCGCCGTCTCCACATGGTCGAATTGGTGCGCGGTGAGGAAGACGTCCGAGTGACGCCGGAGAAGCCACGCCAAGAGCTGCTCGCCAGACCGCCCCGCGCGGACCCCCACCTCGCGGATCGCCGCTTCGAAAGCTTCGTTGTCCGGAAGGCCCCGTCGCCGAAACGGCTCTTCGATGGAATTGTGGAGGTAGTGGCTCATGAACTGGGCGATCCGCTGGATGCTGTCGCCCCAGACTCGGGCCATCCGGAGGACGTCGCCTTCGCCGACCCCTGCCCCGAGGAGCAGCGGGATGAGCTTGATCACTCCGAGGTCCTCCTCGCGAACCCGCTCATCCGCCGTCGGACGCGGCAGCCCGAAGGCGACGTAGATCCTCTCGAGCGTCGGATAGGGGATTCCGATCTCCGCACTCAGCTGCTCGAACGTGCTCTCCGATCGAGGGGGCCGGCGTCCCGCGCTCTCGAGGTACCCGAGCGTCAGATCGCCTGATGCGAGCGCTGCGGCCACGGCCTCAGCCCCCATTCCCTTGGCGTCCAGGTCGGCGACGACCCGGGCTCGCAGGACGTCCCGGCGGGGGAAGGTGCCTCCCTGTGGTTCGAGGATCCCGAGCTCGACCAGCTGCCGGATACGCTCAGGAGAGACTCCGGCGCGCGTGGCGACCTCTTCCTCGATCAGCCGGTCACCGTTCATGCGTGTGCCTGGGGGACCGCTGCTCCGTGGCTGCCGGAAACGGTATGTCCCCGGGCACTCATGGAACGTATGAGCCGGGATCCGATTCGAACCCGTCGCGGCAGGCCTCCGAGCAGAAGTAGTACGTCTTCCCCTCGTACTCGGCAGCCCCGACCGCGTCCTCGCTGTCGATCTGCATCCCGCACACGGGATCGGTCACCAGCGCCATGCCCGCTCCCCTCCTGACACGTCGATCCCTGGCAATCCCATCAGGCGATCGCTCCCTCGACCGTGTCGTTCGAGAAGGCGGCGATTCGCCGGGCCAGGTAGGCCGCATCGTCCTGGACCCAGCCGAGGAGCGCCGACCCTCGGGTCCACTGCCAGCTGAGGCCGAGGAAGTAGAGGCCGGGGACCGCGCTCACTCCGCGCCGGTGGAGGGGCGCGCCATGACCATCGACCGCTTCCGGGACGCGAATCCAGGAATAGTCGCCACGGAAGCCCGTCGCCCAGACGATGGCGGCGGGCTCCGACGTGGACCCGCCTTCGAATCTCACGGTACGGCCGTCGAGGGTTTCCACGCGCGGACGAAGCCGGACGCCGTATCGCTTGGCCACCTTGCGGGGTCCGATGCCGATGACCGGATCCCGAGTGGAGAGTCGCCTCCCCAGCCGCGACCGGAGTGTGACCGTCGACAGGCCCACCTTCTCGCCCCACCACCAGAGGTCGCGGCCAAGGAACCGCTGGGGCAGAACCGGGCTCCGCTTCCCGACCGCGAGCTCGACCTTTCGGGAGCCCGCAAGCTCCCGAGCGATCTGACAACCGGAGTTGGCGCCACCGACAACGAGGACGGGGCCCAGCGGAAGCGAGTCGGGGTTCCGATACTCCGAGCTGTGGATCTGGAACAGGGAGTCGTCGGCCCCCGCTGTCACCCCCGGGATGAACGGGGTCTGGAATGGCCCCGTCGCCACGACGACCTGGCGGGCCAGCACCTCATCCGTCCCGACGGTCGCCGCGTAGCCACCGTCCTCGAGCTCGAGCGCGGTGACGGCCTCCCCCAGGCCAACCGGAAGGTTGAAGCGCTTCGCGTAGCTCCTCAGGTACGACGCAACCGCGTCCTTGGTCGGATAGGTGTCCTTCCCCGCCGGGAAGGGCATCCCGGGCAGGGCGTCGAACTGGGCGGGGGTGAACAGGACCAGCGAGTCCCATCGCGATTTCCATGTCTCCCCCACCGTCGAGCCGGCATCGACGATCAGAAACCTCAGTCCCAGCTCTGCGAGGTGATACCCGATGGCCAGGCCGGCCTGGCCCCCTCCGACGACGAGGACGTCGAGTCGATCCGTCGACGTCATGATGTGTACGCCGCCGGATCGGCCTCGAATGCGTCGCGGCACGACCGGGAGCAGAAGTAGTACGTCGTGCCCTCGTGCTCGATGCTCGCGAACGCAGTTTCCGTGTCGATCTGCATACCGCAGACAGGGTCCGTAACGGTCGCCATCGTCGTTCCTCCTTCGTCATCCCCCGACAGAACGCTGTTCGCCCCCACGGAGGGTTCCTGCTCGCCCTCCTCGTGACGCTCCGCCGGGCGCCTGGCCACGTTGAAGCTGAACATCATGCCGCTCTGGATGTGCTCGGCGATGTGGCAGTGGGCCATCCACAGGCCGGGGTTCGATACATCCAGCATGATGTCGACGACCTCACCCGTCCGCACGAGCACCGTGTCCTTCCACACCAGGTTCGGCTCGGGCGCCCCGTCGCGGGAAAGGACGACGAACCTCCCGGCACCGTGGATATGGAACGGGTGGTGCATGGGATGATCGGAATCCATCTCGTTGACCAGCCGGATCTTTGCTCGGTCGCCGACCGTGAACGACCACTCGATCTCGCCGTTCCGATTGCCGGTGTCGCGATCGATCAGCAGCCACCGCATGTTGCTGTTGTTCGTGATCCGGTTGACGTCCTGCATCGTGTCTTCCCACTCGATGCTTCCAGCCGCGTGGCTACTCGCCTCGTGGGCGCCCCCGCCCTCCTGGGGGTCCTCCCGTGGCGGGCCGGCGCCGAGGATTGCCAAGGCCGCGGGGACGAACTCGATCGGCAGGAGCTTCATCCCGCACTTCGGGCACCGGCCCGGCTCGACGCTCACCACCTCCGGGTCCATTGGGCAGGCGAATTTCGGTGCAACCGTCTCGACCTCGATCGCCCGCGCGAGCAGCTTCATCCCGCACTTTGGACATCGGCCGGGCTCGTCGCGAACGACCTCGGGATGCATCGGGCAGGAATAGCTGAGCGGCTCACCCGCGACCGCTATGTCCATCTCCGCGACGAGCGACAGCGCCCGGTCGGGGTTGCGCTCGAGGTCGGCGGCGATCCGGGTGCGCTCGATATCGAGCTCCGGGTTGCCCCCCAACGAGGGGAACGATTCGGCCGAAGGTGACGCTCCCGCTCCATCGGTGACGGTGATCCGCCCGAGGGCGTACGTGCGATCGGGGGTCCGGTGCTCCAGCGTGTGGTCTCCTAAGCCGTCGAACAACACGTCGACGATGGCCCGCTCCGAGGGCGCGATCAGGACCTCCTCTACGAACGCATCACGTTCGTACCGGCCGCTGTCCCCTCCGACGAGCTTCAAGCGCGCCCCCGGGAACTGGAGGTTGAACACGCGAGTGTTCGCGGTGTTCGTGAGGTAGAACCGGACGACCTCCCCTTGGCGTGCGTCCATCGACCACTCGGGCTCGCCGTTCACCAGGAACATGTTGCCGAACCGACCCATCGCCGTGTAGTTGGGCCCCGACCGGTCGTACGACGCGATCTTCCCGTCCTCCAGCAGGATGTCGTCCACGACGACGACGACCTCGCGATCGACCGGTGGCCAGTACTGCGGGTCTGGGGGATCCACGACGATGTTGGCGTACAGCCCCATGTCCTGGGTGTAGTCCTCCCGGATGTGGGGGTGGTACCAGTACAGGCCCTCGTCGGGGAATCGGACGCGGTAGGTGAAGTTCCCGCCCACAGGGATGGGTCGCTGCGTCTCGTGCGGAACACCGTCGTAGCGGTTCTCGAGACGCAGTCCGTGCCAGTGGACGGTGGCGTCGACGTCGCCGTCGTTCGTCACGTTCACGACGATCTCGGACCCCTGCTTGACGCGAAGCGTGGGCCCAGGGATGGAGCCGTTGTAGGCGAGCATCCGGACCACCACATCGCCGATGCGCTTGGCGACGGGCGCGATCCGCAGATCGAGCTCGTCGCCATCCGAGAGGCTCAGGACCTCGGTGGGGACGGCGAGCGGCAGATCGGACGCGTCCCGGGAGAACTCCCCCGTGCCCGCGTCCACATGGTGCGTCATTCCTTTCATCCAACCCCCACTCGTGAGTGATCTGGCAGGGAAGGGCAGCCCTGACGGCTGCCCGCCGGGTGGGTGGTGGCGAGCACCCGGCCGGGCCGCCTCGACAAGGTGGCAACGATCCCTCGCTCCGGCGGTGCGAACTGGCCACTCCAGTCCTGCACCCCACGACCCGGACCCAAGGATACGCGGACGACGGCCCCGAGCATGCCGAGCAAAAGGGACGATCGGAATGCGGGGCGGTGGCCGGTCCAGGGTGCAGCGCTGCGGTTGGGGTAGTAGCTTTCCGAGCGTGCCAGCAGTCGACGATGCGGCCCGGTTGGCTCTGGAGTTGCCGAGGGTCACCGAAGGCGAGCGTCACGGCAACCATACTTGGTCTGTCGCCGGGAAGGCTTTCGCTTGGGTGCGGCCGTTCGGCAAGGCTGACCTCAAGCGGTTCGGCGACGCACTGCCACCGGATGGTCCGATCCTCGCGGTTCGCGTTGAGGACCTCAGCGAGAAGGAGGCCGTGCTCGCCGCGAACCCCAGGGCCTTCTTCACGATCCCGCACTTCGACGGGTACCCCGGGGTGCTCATCCAGTTACGGACAGTCACCATGAGGGCCCTGAAGGAAGCGATCACTGACGGTTGGCTGGCCTGCGCTCCTCCTGACGTGGCAGACCGACACCTCGAGCACTGAGGTAGCCGAGGCGACTCGGAGTTCTGGCAACCCAAGGCCTTACCGGGATGCCACGTCCCGGCCCGGGCCTCGCTCCTACCGGGTCCGGAACCCCCGTCCGGCTTTCCGGCCCAGGAAGCCGGCCGCCACCATCTGTTCGAGCAGTGGCACCGGCGTGTACGCCGGCTCGAGGTACTCGCGCTGGAGGCTTCGGAGGATCTCGACCGTGACGTCGAGTCCGACGAGGTCAATGAGCTCGAGCGGCCCGACGGGATGCCGGCACCCCAGCCGCATCACCGTGTCGACGTCATCCACCGAGGCGTACCCGTCCTCCACCATCCGGGCCGCGTCGTTGAGGTAGGGGAACAGCAGCCGGTTCACGATGAACCCCGCCCGGTCCCGGCAGCGGACGACGACCTTGCCCAGCCGGCGTGCGAGGGCCGCCGCGACAGACGCGGCTCGATCGGACGTCGTCACCGTCCGGACCAGCTCCACCAGGCGCATGGCGGGAACAGGGTTGAACACGTGGAACCCGAGGACCCGTTCCGGCTGCGCGGTGGCCGCCGCGATCTCGATGATGGGGAGTGAGGACGTGGCGGTGGCCAGGACGGCATCGGCACCGACGACCCCGTCCAGGCGGGCGAACAGGTCCCGCTTCACCACGAGGTCCTCGGCCACGGCCTCGACGACGAACTCGGACCCGGCGAGATCATCGAGGTCGAGGACGAACCGAACCCGGGCCAGCGCCGCGTCCCGGCTTGCCGGATCCATCCGGCCGCGCGCCACGGCCCTCTCCATCGAGCGCCGCAGCGCGTCCGTTCCCCGCCCACAGGATTCCTCCGAACGCCCCCAGCAGGCGACGTCGATACCGGCGGTCGCCGCCGCCTCGGCGAGCCCGGTGGCCACGATCCCCGTTCCCAGGACTCCGAGGGTCCCGATCCCGCCGGGCCCGGCCGGCTCCGTCGCCACCGGCTCGGCCGAGGCCCCGTCCTCGCCCGGCTCCGAGTGGTCGTAGAACCCCCTCCCCGCCTTGCGTCCGGTGAACCCCGCCGCGACCAGCTCGCGGAGCGCCGGAACCGGGGCGTACCGGGGTTCTGCGAACTGGCGTTGCAGCGACCCCAGCACCTCGACGCAAGCGTCCAGCCCGATGAGGTCGACGAGCTCGAGGGGCCCCATCGGGTGGCCGGCACCCAGGCGCATCGCTGCGTCGATGTCGTCGCGGCTCGCGGCGCCCGTGTCGAGCAGCCGGACCGCCTCGTTGAGGTAGGGGAACAGCAGGACGTTGGCGATGAACCCGGCCCGGTCGCGGCACACGACCACGGTCTTGCCCAGGGACCGGGCGAACTCCGCCGCCGCGTCGCGGACGGCCGGCTCCGTAGCCACCGTGACGGCGAGCTCCACGAGCTCCATGGCCGGCGCGGGGTTGAAGAAGTGCAGGCCGACTACCCGGCCGGGCACGTCCGAGGCCGCGGCCAGGTGGATCACGGGGAGCGACGACGTGTTCGTGGCGAGGATCGCGTTCGGGCAGGCCGCCCCAAGGTCTCGGAACACGGCGCGCTTGAGCTCCAGGTGCTCGGGGACGGCTTCGATGACGAACCCCGACTCCGCCAGGTCGCCGGCGTCAGTGGTGAAGCCGATCGCTTCGAGCGCCGCGTCGCGCTCAGGCTCTGACAGCCTGCCCGCGGCGATCGACCGATCCAGCGAATTCGCGATCCGGGCGCGCCCGTCCTCCGCGTGGTCCGTGTCGAGCACCAGCACGTCGACGCGCTGCCCCGCCCGCGCACAGGCCTCGGCGATGCCCGACCCCATGGTCCCGCAGCCGACGACTCCGACCTGATGCCCCACCAGACCTCCGCCCGTGCGCTCGCGCCGCTCACGCGCCGACGGGCCCTATCTTGCTACAGCCCGTCACCGCCGACGGGACGAGGCCTGAAGCCGCGCGGCAAGCTTGCGCACCGACGCTCGCAGTTCGGGAGGGCGACGGACGGTGAACCACCACCCCAGTCTCGCCAGCTCTCGGGCCGCGGCATCGAGATCGTCGGACCGGGCTCGCAGCAGCACGCCCCCTTCGATCTCCTCCGGGTTCCCGACCGTTCGGGGGATCCGGCGCCTGGCCTCGTCCAACGTGGTTTCGAGCACCACTTCGATCTCCCAGCCCCAAGGGACGGTGGCGATCGACCGGGCGACGTGGTCGGCGGCGTCGAAGCCCTCCGGCACGACCGCACGCTCCGGCCGGGCTTCGGCGGAGCGCACGCGGTCGACGCGGAACGTCCGGACCTCTCCCGAGCGGTCGTCCTGGGCCGCGAGGTACCACCGACCCGAATGGAACACCAGGCCGTACGGGGCCACGGTCCGCTCGGTCACATCGCGCTCGGGCCTCGCGTGGCGGATCCGCACCTGCCGCTTCGTGCGGATGGCCTCCGCCAGCGTCAGCACCACCTCGGTGGCCGGCGGCTGGGGCTCCCTCCCCTTCCAGATGGTCCCCACGCTCTCCTCGAGGGCACCGACGCGGTCGCGCAGCCCGGCCGGCAGGACCCGAAGGATCTTCGCCAGCGCCTCCTCGATCCCCGACTCCTCGGTCGAGATCCCGGCCTGGCGGGCTGCGACGAGGCCGAGCACCACGGCCGTCGCCTCCGCGTCCGTGAGCATCAGCGGGGGCAGCTTGTAGCCGGGGCGCAGGCGATAGCCACCGTACGGCCCTCGCTGGGCCTCGACTGGGATGCCGAGCTCGGAGAGCTTCGAGGCGTACCGGCGGACCGTTCGCGGATCGACTTCCAGTCGCTCGGCGAGCTCACGCCCGCTCACCCGGCCCCGGGCCTCCAGGAGCTCCAGCATCGCGAGGAGCCGCGTTGCAGGGCGCGACGCGCCGGATACGCTCACGTGCGCTCCACCTCCTTCGGGCCATTCGCCTCACGGGAGCCTACTTCAGGATGCGGACCGAAACCGTCCGGATCTCCGGTTAGGTTTCGGCGACAGGCCGCGGCTGGCGCGGCCGTGTGAGGAAGGAGGCACTCCGACCATGACCGCCACCGAGCGTTCCGACGCAGAGATCCTGCCGTTTCGGATCGACGTCCCCGAGCAAGACCTCGAGGACCTCCGCGACCGCCTCGCCCGCACCCGCTGGCCCGACGAACTCCCGGATGTCGGCTGGAGCTACGGCGTCCCCCTCGGCTACGTGAAGGAGATGGCCGAGTACTGGCGCGCTTCCTACGACTGGCGGAGGTACGAGGCCCGACTCAACGAGTTCCCCCAGTTCACCACCACGATCGACGGCGCCAACGTGCACTTCATCCACGCCCGGTCCCCCGAACCGGACGCGCTGCCGCTGATCCTCACGCACGGCTGGCCGGGCTCGATCGCCGAGTTCCTCGACGTGATGGAGCCGCTCGCGGACCCGCGGGCCCACGGCGGCGATCCGGCCGACGCGTTCGACGTCGTGGTCCCCTCGATCCCGGGTTACGGGTTCTCCGGACCGACCCGCGAGACCGGGTGGGACGACGCGCGCACCGCAAACGCGTGGGACCGGCTCATGAAGCGCCTGGGATACGAGCGGTACGGCGCCCACGGCGGTGACGCCGGTGCGCTGGTCACCCGCGAGCTCGGGATCCTGAAGCCCGACGGACTGGTGGGCGTCCACGTGCTCCAGATCTTCGCCTTCCCGTCCGGCGACCCAGCCGAGATGGAGAACCTCTCCGACTACGATCAGGAGGCCCTTGGGATCCTCTCCGGCTTCGAGGATCGGGCCGGCTACCTGAAGATCCAGCAGACCCGTCCCCAGACGCTCGCGTACGGGCTGACCGATTCTCCCGTCGGCCAACTCGCCTGGAACAGCGAGCTGTTCATGGGCTTCGGGGGCGAGAACGTGGACGCGGTCGACCGCGACCGGTTCCTCACGCACGTGATGCTGTACTGGCTGACCGCCACGGCTGGCTCCTCGGCCCGTGAGTACTACGAGGACGCCCGCTCGGGTGCCGGGTACCGGGATGCGCCGAACACGGTGCCGACCGGCGTGGCCGTGTTCGAGAACGACTTCCACACCATCCGGCGGTTCGCCGAACGCGCGAACAACATCGTCCACTGGTCGGTGTTCGACCGCGGCGGGCACTTCGCCGCCATGGACGCGCCGGAGTTGCTCATCGGAGACCTCCGGGATTTCTTCCGGCCACTCCGGTGATCCGGACGAGGAGCGAGGAGGAGGGCGGATGGCGATCTTCGTGTTGGTTCCCGGTGCGTGGCTCGGCGGATGGGCATGGGCCGACGTGGCCCGCGCCCTTCGGGGCCGCGGACACGATGTGTACCCGGTCACTCTCCCCGGCCTTGGCGAGCGGGTGCACCTCGCCGGACCGCAGATCGACCTGGAGACCCACGTGACCGACATCGTGAACGTGATCGAGTTCGAGGATCTGCATGACGTCATGCTGATCGGACACAGCTACGGGGGGACACCGGTCACCGGTGCCGCCGACCGGATCCCGGATCGCCTCGCGCGCGTGATCTACGTGGACAGCGGGCCAGCCCAGGACGGCGCCGCGTTCCTGGACATCCTGCCGCCGCCGGTGCGAGAGGCCACCGAACGGCACGTTGAAGAGGAGGGCGAGGGGCGGCGGCTGCCCATGCCGACGTGGGAGGAGCTCGAGACGTTGAACCGAGTGAGCCTGGCCGGACTGGACGAGGAGCGCCGGAACACGATCCGCGGCCGCGCCGTGGCGCAGCCGTTCGGCACCTACGCGCAACCGACCAGCCTGACGAACCCGGCCCGGACGCGGCTACCTCATGCCCTCATCACGTGCAGCTTCCCCCTGGACCAGGTGAGGGCGATGATCGCCAGCGGGCATCCCTGGTTCCGGGAGCTAGCCGGTTCGCAGTGGTCGTTCGTCGAGCTGATGACGAGCCACTGGCCGATGTTCTCGGCACCGGACCGGCTCGTCGACGCCCTCGACCGCGTTGGCGTGTGATCACCTTCCAATCACACTGGTGACCGATGAGAACGCCCCTGTCGCCATTGGACGTGGCGTCGGTCCGGAAGCAGTTCCCGGGCCTCGCCCGGACCCAGGACGGCCGGCCGGTGGTCTTCGCCGACGCTCCCGGCGGCACTCAGGTCCCGGCGCGAGTCATCGAGGCGATGGGCGGCTATCTCCGCGAGCGCAACGCGAACACCGGCGGCGCCTTCGAGACCAGCCGCGAGACTGACGAGCTGATCGCCGAGGCCCACCGGGCCGCGGCGGACTTCCTCGGCGCGGATCCCTCCGAATGCGTCTTCGGGCAGAACATGACGACGCTCTCGTTCTCCCTCGCTCGATCCGTGGCCAGGACGCTGTCCCCGGGGGATGAGCTCGTGGTCACGCGACTGGATCACGACGCCAACATCGCACCGTGGCTGACGGTTGCGGCGGAGACCGGCTCGGTGACGAGGTGGATCGACCTCGTGGACGACGACTGCTCGCTCGACCTCGAGAGCCTCCAGTCCGCTCTCTCCCCCCGGACCAGGGTCGTGGCCGTCACGCTTGCCTCGAACGCGGTCGGTTCCCTGACGGCCGTCGGGGAGGTGGTCCGCATCGTCAGGGAGCGAGCGCCCGGGGCGGTCCTGGTAGCCGACGCGGTCCATTTCGCACAGCACAGGCCGATCGACGTCGGCGCGCTGGACGTCGACGTCCTGTTCTGCTCGCCGTACAAGTTCTTCGGTCCGCACCTCGGGATCATGTGGGGACGCCGTTCCTTGCTCGAGTCGTTGCACGCGTACAGGGTCCGGCCGCAGTACGACCAGTCGCCCGATCGATGGGAGACGGGCACGCTCTCGCACGAGGCGATGGCCGGTTTCCTCGGGACGATCGACTACCTCGCCGACCTCGGGCGTACGACGGGCGGTGAGGAAGCGACCGACCGGCGTCTGCTGGTGACGGCCGGCATGGAGGCGATCACAGAGTACGAACGGGTTCTGTCCGTGCGGTTCCTCGAAGGCCAGCCCCGACTGTCGCGGGTTCGACTGTGGGGCATCGCCGATCCTGCGCGTGTCGGTGAGCGCACCCCCACCTTTGCCGTGCGGGTCGACGGGTACTCGCCGCGCGAGGCGGCGGAGGAGCTGGCTCGCCGGGGGATCTTCGCCTGGGACGGGAACTACTTCGCGCTCGCCGTGATGGAACGGTTGGGCCTGGAGGCGACCGGCGGCGCGGTTCGCATCGGCCTCTGTCACTACAATACGGCGGACGAGGTGGATCGAACACTCGATGAGCTCTCGACGCTGACCCCCCCGGGCTGATCCTTCACGTCGACCTCGTCAGCGGGCCAGCCGTCTCATTCAGCTCCTCGTGTCCGGCGCGCCCGCTCTCGACTCGATTCGCCGTCGTGTCGCCTGCTCAGGGACGTCGATGCAACCGAACCACGGCGTGAGGCGTCTCCTCTCCGCATCCGCGGGACATCGGGCCGAAGCTCGCATCGGCTACCGCGGATTGGGCATCTCGCGCGAAGCGAGACCGGTCGGGAAGGAGGCATCATGCGGAAGCTGGTGGTCGTGATGACGGCGGCGGCGCTCATCGGAGGGGCGGCGTGGGCCGTCAAGGCCGATACGGGGGGCGGCAGGACCCCGCTGAAGTGCATGGAAACCGCGTGGCAGACGTCAGAGGTGTCCACCACCTCAACGCAGTTCGTTCCCGTGGCGGGGTTCAAGGACTCTCCGGAGTCCGTTTTCCCGATCGCGATCAACGTGAGCGCCCTCGTCTCCGGTGCGCCGGTCGAGTTCCGCGTCCTCAGCACGAACGCCGGATCGCAGACGCACGCCAGCAAGCCGGGTGTGACGCGGTTCGTGCCCAGCGGAGGCGGCCCAGACTCGTTCGCCTACCTGTGGATCGAGCGGAACCAGGCAGCAGCCCCCCACGTCAACGACCTTCGCCTTCAGTGGCGGAGTCCGAGCGGAAAAGCCGTCCATCTGCTGCGGGGCGACATGTCAGTCGAGTTCGACACCGAACAGGGGGCTTGCACGGGATCGTTGTAGGCGCAGGTGTCGCCGTGATGTGGAGAGAAGGTCCAGGCACGACCCCCTGGTAGCATCGGATTCCTACTGGCCCGTGGGGTAAAGGTAGCCCGACAGACTCTGGAGTATCCTCCGCCGAGCGCTGTGCTTCCACGCTTCATGGCTGCTGGTCAACGAGCGAAGTGCGCCGGGTTAGTTGGTCTCCAGATCAAGGCCGCGGAGGGGCCAGCATCAGCCCGCCGCGAGCACCTCCTCGCGACTCGGGAGTGACGCCTGCACCCGGGCCGAGTGCAGGTGACCGCGACCCTGGCCCGCCCACTGGATGTGTGGCGGTTCTGTGTACCCCTTAGGGGCAGGTCCACGATGCCACCCTGAGCCGGGCCCTCTCTCTCGCCGCGTCACGGCGCGAGCTGTCGGCACGACCGACCAGGTTCAGTTGTGCTCGGCGACCGCTCGCTCGGACGCGCGAATGCCGGCCGGGCGGGACGCGTGGACTGCGTGGCCGGTGGCGGGATCGAAGAAGTGCAGCCGGGCGGCGTCCACGCCGAGACGCAAGGGTGCCCCCGGCCGGACCCGGGAGCGAGCGTCCACTCGTGCCGTGAAGACGGCCTTCCCGTCGCCGAGTGGCATGAGGGCTTCCTCGGCCTCCGCGTCGGAGAGCGCCGCGACGGTGTCATCGGTCACGACCGGCGGCGCGTCGACCGTGAAGATGGCATGGATCTCCGTCCCGAGCTCCTCGACTACGTCGGGCACGACCTCCATGACGGGCAGCCCTTCCCGGTGCCACACGTCGGCGTCCTCGAAGTCCGATGGCCGCAGGCCGGCAATCACCGTGCCACCTTCGTACGGTCCGAGATCAGGACCCTCCGGGACCGGGAGGGTGAACCCGGCGAAGGAGACGGCGCCGCGCGTGACGGTGGCCTCGACGAGGTTCATCGATGGCGAGCCGATGAACGCGGCGACGAACAGGTTGGTCGGCGCGCTGAACAGCCGGCTCGGCGTGTCCACCTGCTGCAGGACGCCGTCCTTCAGCACCGCGACGCGATCACCGAGCGTCATGGCCTCCACCTGGTCGTGCGTCACGTACACGGTCGTGGTGCCCAGGCGATGCCGCAACCGCGCAAGCTCGGCCCGCATCTGCACGCGCAGCTTCGCGTCCAGATTGGAGAGCGGCTCGTCCATCAGGAACGCCTTGGGCTGGCGGACCATGGCCCGTCCCATCGCGACTCGCTGGCGCTGCCCACCGGAGAGCGCGAGGGGCTTGCGGTCGAGGAGCGACTCGAGCCCCAGCACGCGAGCTGCCTCCCTCACTCGGCGGTCCCTCTCGGCCTTGTGCGTGTGCCGGAGCTTCAGGCCGAACCCGATGTTCTCCGCCACCGTCAAGTGCGGGTAGAGCGCGTAGTTCTGGAACACCATCGCGATGTCCCGCTCCTTCGGCGCAAGGTCCGTGACCTGCCTGCCGCCGATGTGGATCTCGCCCGCGGTGACGTCCTCGAGCCCGGCCAGGAGCCGCAAGATCGTCGACTTCCCGCAGCCCGAAGGCCCCACCAGGACCATGAACTCACCGTCCTCGATGCGTAGCGAGACGTCGTCGACCGCGAAGACGTCACCCGGGAACACCTTCGTGACGTTCTCGAGCACGATGTCGGCCATCTCACGCTCCTCGTGTGGGGTTTCCCGCGGCGATCGCGGCTCGGTCGTTCGTTTCCTCCAGGGCCCGGCGAATCCTCCTCGACGCGGCGGGGGTCGCGCCGATCTCGTCGAGCCCCATCAGCGCCGCGCCGAGGACCGGGGGCCCGGTGAGGATCCGGATGTGCGCATGTGGCGCGACGGGGGTGATTCCCACGTCGATCCGGTCGAGGAACATCGGGTCTCCCGCCCGGAAGATGCCTCCCCCCAAGACGACATCGACGTCTGCGCGTGTCGCTCGGAGTCGGCGGATGGCGGCCGTGGCCCAGGTGACGATCTCGTCCGCCAGGCGGTCCAGGATCTCCCTCGCCACCACGTCCCCCCGGGAGGCGGCGTCGAAGACGGCGGGCGGGAGCTCGGTGAGCCGGTCCGGCGGCAGACTCCCCCGATACATCGCTCGCATGACGGTTTCGGGCCGGGAGCCACCGAAGTGTGCGGCCACGGCCTGCTCCAGGGCCGTCCTGGGCCCACGACCGTCCCGAGCCCGGATCGCCGCCCCGAGCGCCGCCAGCCCGACCCACTCTCCCCCCGCCGCGAGGTCGCCGGAGAGCGGCCCGAGCGCAGCGAATCGCGCGGTCTGGCCATCCGGCCCCACGCCGATGGCGTTCATGCCGGCGCCGCACACCACGGCGACCCCCCAGCCCCGGTCGGTCCCGGCTCGCAGGACGGCGAACGTGTCGTTGTGGACGAGGTTGCGCCCGGTCCACCCGCGTCGGGCCAGGGCACGGTCGGCCCGCCGCTCGTCCGCCGGGAAGTCGACGCCCGCCAGGCAGAACGCGCCGACGGCGGCGAGCGGCCGCCGGGCCGGGTCCAGGCCGGCGTCGACGCACGCCGCCTCGACGGCGGAGGACAGGCCATCCAGCGAGTCCGTCGGCCCGACGCTCGAGCGGCCCAGCCACCGGCCGGAGCCGACGATGCGGCCGGCGCGGTCGACCAGGATCGCGTCGGCCTTGGAGCCGCCGCCGTCAACCGCGAGAACGGCGGGGCTGGCGGGCCGGCTGCCGTCACGGCCCATCGGCCGCCTCCCGGATCGAGTCGGCGACCGTGACGAACGACAGGCCCACGTCCCGGAGCTCCGCGATGATGCCGGGAAGGGCCGCCGCGGTGGCCGACGGCCACGTGTGGAACAGCACGACGCCGCCGGCTAGCCGGGCGCCGTCCACGGCGGCCCCGCGGACGTCGTCGGGCGAGCGCCCCTCCCGCCAGTCCTCGGGATCGACATCCCAGCCGACGTCGCGATACCCCAGGGCGTGAAGAGCCTCGAGGACTGCCCGCCGGTCCGCTCCGCCGCCGAACGGACACCGGAACCACGGCCGCGGATCGACTCCCACGATGTCGGCGATCCGCCGCTCGGCCTCGGCGACGTCCACTCGGAAGCCCTCCGCGGTGAGCAGCAGCATCGGCGCATGGTAGTGCGAGTGGTTCCCGACGAGGTGGCCGTCCTCGGCAATGCGGCGCGCGACGCGTGGGTGGGCGCTCGCCCACCGGCCCTGGACGAAGAACGTGGCCGGGACTCCGGCTGTCGCGAGGGCATCGAGGATCGCGTCGGGTGCGCGCGGGTCGTTCCCTGCTCTGCTGGGATGTTCGGCGTCGAATGTCAGGGCGACCCGGGCGTCACTCATGGGTGGTGACCTTCGTCGCGATGGCGAGGCTGCCTGGCGCGAGGCCGCGGCGGAAGGCGAGCCGCCACGCCAATAGCTGCAGGGGGAGCGCCGTCACCGCGGCCGACAGGGCACGGCCCGTCGGCTCGACCGGCACGACGGTTGCGCGGTCGGGGGCGCGGTCGCCCGGCTCGCAGATCACGAGCACCGACGCGCCGGCGTCCACGAGCTCCGCCGCAAGACGCATGTCGAGGTCGACCGTGCGGCGCTCGGTGGCGACGAGGGCGACGGCGAGGTCGGGGCCGGCGAGCTCGAGGGGCCCGTGGCGGAACTGCCCGGAGCCGAGCGGCTCGGCCGGGACCCGCGCCGCCTCCTTCAGCAGCAGCGCGCCCGCTCCGGCCGCCGCCACCCCCACGCCTCGGCCCAGGACCATGACGGCCGGGCGGTCCCCGAACCAGGCCTGAAGCCGGTCGCCGAGCTCCTCCCCACGGGCCAGCATGCGCTCGGCCGCCCGGGCGGCGCCTTCGGCCTCCTCGCGAACCAGCCGGACGGCCCGCGACCGCGGCATCCCGCCGAGCACGGCGGAGACGACGGCGAGGACCGCGAGCGTGCCGGCGAAGGTCATGGTCGAGGGTCCGTGCTCCTCGCCGGCGGCGATGTCGAGAGCGACGTCCGCCGCCTCCGCGAGGGAGTTGTCCCTTCCGTTGGTGACCGCCACGAGGAACGGCCGCTTCGAGGCCGGCGCCAGGGACTCCGTCAGCGCGACCGGCTCGGCGCTCAGCCCCGACTGGCTGACCATGACCAGGAGATCGCCCCGTCGCAGGGCCCGTTGCCGGAAGTGCAGGAGCTCGGCAGTGTCGACGCGATCGGCGCGGATGCCGTCGTCGGCCAGCATCGTCACCGGGACGTGGCACGCGGCCAACGAGGCGCCCATCCCAGTGAACGTCACGGTGCGTCCGGGATCGTGCGCGGAGGCCAGCCGGGAGAGCGCACCGAGCTCATCTCCGACCGAGGCCGCGGCGCGGCGCAGGGCATCCGGTTGGCCGGCGATCTCGTCGAGGAACCTATCCGGCAACTTCCCTAACGATTCCACCGGTGCGCACTTTACCCTAGGATGCGCGACGGTGGGAACGGGACCGGGCACATGGGTCTGAAGGTCGCCGTCGTCGGAGCGGGCAGCACCTACACGCCGGAGCTGGTGGAGGGGTTCACGACGTACCAGGACCGGCTCCCCGTCGACGAACTGGTCTTGCTCGACATCGACCCGGCGCGGTTGGAGGTCGTCGCCGGCGTGGCCCGCCGGATCCTGGCGAAACAGGGGTGGACCGGGGACCTGGTGGTGACCACGGAGCGCGATCGAGCGCTGGAGGGCGCGTCGTTCGTCGTGGTGCAGATTCGCGTCGGCGGCCAGGCCGCGCGGCTCGTGGACGAGACCCTGCCGCCGCGGTTCGGGTGCGTCGGCCAAGAGACCACCGGGCCCGGAGGATTTGCCAAGGCCCTGCGGACCGTGCCAGTCGTCCTCGAGCTGGCGGAGGAGACGGCCAGTCGCGGCGCGCCGGGAGCCTGGCTGATCGACTTCACGAACCCCGTGGGGATCGTGACGCAGGCGTTGCTCGACGACGGGCACCGGGCACTGGGGCTCTGCAACGTGGCGATCGGGCTGCAGCGGCGCCTCGCCTGGATGCTCGCCGTACCGTGGGAGCGCGTGGCGCTCGACCACGTCGGCCTCAATCACCTCTCGTGGGTGCGCCGGGTCGAGGTTGACGGGAAGGATCACCTTCCTGACCTCCTCGAACGTTCCGCCGGGGACGTCGCGGCCGAGGTCGACCTGCCGACCGATCTGGTGCGGCTCATCGGAGCGATCCCCTCCTACTACTTGCGCTACTACTACCTCACCGACGAGGTGGTTCGGGAGCAGCGATCCGACACGCACAAGCCCCGGGCCGAGGAGGTCATGGAGGTCGAGCGGGACCTGCTCCGTCAGTATCGCGACCCGGCGCTGGATCACAAGCCGGAGCTGCTCTCCCGCCGTGGCGGCGCCTTCTACAGCGTGGCTGCCACTCGCCTCATGGCTTCCCTGTCTGCCGGGACGGGAGACGTCCAGGTCGTCGACGTGCGCAACGACGGTGCCGTCCCGGACCTCCCCGCTGACGCCGTGGTCGAGATCCCGGCTCGAGTCGACCGAGACAGCGCCCGGCCGCTGACCGTCGACCCTCTGGCGCCGGAACTTCTCGGTCTGGTGCAGCGGGCCAAGGCGTACGAACGGCTGGCGGTGGCGGCCGCGACCACGGGCAGCCGCGCAACGGCGCTGAAGGCCCTTCTGGCCAATCCCCTCGTTCCCTCGTACGGCGTGGCCGCCCCCCTGCTCGACGCGCTCCTGTCGGCCAACGAACGGCACCTTCCGCGCTTCTTCCGGCGGCGCGCCTGACGGGGGCCGCGTTTGACTGACTCCGGGTCGCTCGCTAGGCTCGCCCGGATTAGGAAGATGTCCTAACTACAGCGACGCTCGAGGCACGGGCATCCGGGACGAGAACCCGAGGAGCGACAGGCCGACGGACCACCACCGAGACTTCACGGCCGGGACGCCACGGCTGCTTCGCTCCATGAACGAGCGGACGGTGCTCGAGCTGATCCGGCGGCGCGGTCCGCTGTCCCGAGCCCAGGTGGCCCGGGAGACCGGCCTCTCCAAGCCCACCGTGTCGCTCGTCCTCTCCTCACTGGTCACGGCGGGACTGGCCCGGGAGGTCGGACGCTCCATCGGCGGCAAGGGTCCGAGTGCCGTGCTGTACGAGCTCGATCCCACCGCCGGCTGGGTGGTGGGGATCGACGTCGGCAGACGCTGGGTGCGGGCCGCCATCGCCGACATCTCCGGCGCGATCGCGGCGCGGCGTGACGAGCGGGCCCAGGCCCGCAGCGCGCGCGCCCTGATCGGACAGATCGGCCGGGTCGCCCACGAGCTGGCGGCAGAGGCAGGGCTGCACTGGGAGCAGGTGTCCTACGCCACCATCGGGAGCCCGGGGGTCTTCGATCCGGTTCGGGGGCTCGTCGAGATGGCGCCCAACCTCCCCGGTTGGGGACGCCACGGGATCGTCGAGGCGGTCCGTGATGAGCTGGGGACCAACGTCAGCTTCGAGAACGACGTGAACCTCGCGGCGCTCGGCGAGCGCGCCCATGGCCACGGACGGGGCGTGGAGAACTTCGTGTACCTGTGGGTCGGCACGGGCGTTGGGATCGGGATCGTCTTGGGCGGGCGGCTCTACCGCGGGGCCCGGGGTGCGGCGGGGGAGATCGGATACCTTCCCATCAGCGCCGCAGACCCGCACGATCGCGCGTTCCGCCGCCGCGGGGCCTTCGAGGAGGCCGCGGCCGCCAACGGGATCGTCCGGACCGCTCGTCAGCTGGGCCTCCAGGGACCCCTGACGGCGGAGCGGGTGTTCGCGGCGGCCCGGCGGGGCGACGCGAGCGCGATGCGGGCCGTCGACGGCGAGGCCCGGCTCCTGGCGATGGCGATCGCCACGATCGCGCCGATCCTCGACCCGGAGGTGGTCGTTCTGGGCGGCGGCGTCGGTCGCAGTGACGATCTCCTGCTCGGGCCCATCGAGCGGGAGCTGCACGCCCTGTCACCATTCCGCCCCCGCATCATGGCCGCGGCGCTGGGCGAGGACGTGGTGCTGCACGGCGCCGTCGCTACGGCCCTGGAGGCCGCGCGGCGGGAGGTCTTCTCGAGATCGTCACGACGCGAGGGCCCGCGGGTGCATGGGACGGTGGCGGACGTCGTCCGTCAGGGATCCGGAGACGGCGGGCGTGCGCGCACGCGGCCGGTCGCCGGGACCACACGAGCGGGAGGAGGTTCTCGATGAGAGGTCCGAGGCGAGTCGTCCTGGCCCTGGTGTCGATCGCGCTGCTGGCGGCGGCCTGCACCGCGGGCGGTGGGAACACGTCCAGCGCGCCGCCGTCGGTCAACCTCAGCGGTTCGCACGAACCGGTGACGCTGACGCTCTGGACGTTCTTCACGAACCCCGAGCTGAAGAAGTTCGACGCCGTCGTACAGCAGGTCCACCAGAAGTTCCCGTGGATCACCGTGAACGTGGTTCCGGGGAAGCAGTCGGAGGACATCGACCGCGCCATCAGCAGCGGGACGGCGCCCGATGTCGCGATGGAGTGTTGTCCGGACGACAGCGCAAAGCTTTGCAGCGCGGGGGCGTGGATCGACCTCAACCCGTTCATCAAGGCCGAGGGCCTCGACATGCCGAAGATCCTGACCCCGTCCGCGCTCGCGTACACGGGCTACCAGGGCAAGCAGTGCTCGCTGCCCGTCCTCACGGACGCTTACGGTCTCTATTACAACACCGACATGTTCAGGCAGGCCGGGATCTCGTCCCCGCCGAAGACCTACTCCGAGCTCCTGGCCGACGCCAAGAAGCTCACCCAGCTCAATCCGGATGGGTCGATCAAGGTGGCAGGCTTCAACATGCTCCCCACCGGCTACGAGGTCTCGAACTTCGAGAACGGTGTCTGGTCTGACACGAAGTGGTACGACGACTCCGGCAAGTCGGCGCTCGGCTCGGACCCGAGCTGGGCCGACATGATGAGCTTCCAGAAGCAGATGGTCGACGCATTGGGAGCCGACCAGCTGCGGTCGTGGTACGCGTCCGTGGGTGGCCCGAACTCCGAGTTCTCCCCGTCGAACGCCTTCGAGAACGGCAAGCTCGCGATGACCATCGACGGCGAGTGGCGGGTGGCATTCATCGCGGACGACCAGGCGAACATCCACTACGCGACGGCGCCGTTCCCCGTGGCGGACGACAAACCGCAGCTGTACGGGACCGGGCAGATCGGCGGGTCGCTCATCGGGATCCCCAAGGACACGCCCCACCAGGCCGACGCCTGGCAGGTCGTGAAGTACCTGGCCACGGACGCCGGCGCGGAGCAATCGCTGGCCGAGTCACTGAAGAACGTCCCCACGGTGCGGGCGGCGCTCCAGGACCCGGCGCTCACGTCCGACCCCCACTTCGAGACGTTCCTCAAGATCTTCGCCAACCCCAACTCCCGCTACAAGCCGATCACACCCCTCGGGACCGGCGACGTCACGCTGGTCGACCAGTTCATCGAGAATTACCTGGCGGGGAAGGAGTCCGACCTGCACGGAGGGCTGTCGGACCTCGCGAACCGCATCGACCAGCAGTCCTCGCTCGGGTGAGCCAGGGGGCAGGGACGGGGAAGGGAGGCGCCATCGCCGTGGCGGCGCGAACGGAGCGCGCCGAGCGCCTCGATTCCCGGCCGCGACCCAGGGGCCGGGTCGTGCGGCACTACGGCGTCGTGCTGCTGTTCCTCTCGCCGTGGATCATCGGGTTCGTCGCGTTCTACATCTATCCGATGCTCGCCAGCGCGTACTTCTCCTTTACCCATTACGACATCGTCACCGCGCCGAAATGGGTGGGGCTGTCGAACTACCGGTTCATGTTCACCCACGATCCGAACTTCTGGATCTCCGTGCGCAACACCGTGTGGATGATCGTGGTGTCCACGCCGCTGCAGATCGCGTTCGCCATCGGCTGCGCCGTCATCCTGACCCGCCCCAAGCGCGGCATCGGCGTGTATCGCACGATCTTCTTCCTCCCGACGATGGTCCCCGTGGTCGCGGCGGCGCTCGGGTTCACGTTCATCCTCAACCCGGCCGGGCCCATCAACCAGGTGCTGAAGTTCCTCCACATCCCCCACCCTCTGTGGTTCCAGGATCCCCAGTGGTCGAAGCCGGGCCTCGTGCTCCTCGGGTTGTGGGGGATCGGCAACACCATGATCATCTTCCTGGCCTCGCTGCTCGACGTCCCGCGACAGCTGTACGAGGCCTCGGACATCGAGGGCGCGAGCCCATGGCAGCGCTTCCGGTACATCACGCTGCCCATGATCTCGCCCGTGATCTTCTTCGCCGTCGTGACCGGCGTGATCTACGGGTTCCAGTACTTCACCGAGGCCTACATCGCGTCGGGTGTTGCGGCCGGCGGCGGCGAGAACCTGGGAAGCCCGCAGCAGTCCCTGCTGTTCTACCCGACCTGGCTGTACCAACAGGGTTTCCAGTCGTTCCACATGGGCTATGCGTCCGCTCTGGCCTGGATGCTCTTCCTGATCGTCATGGTCTGCGTGGTCATCCTCATCAGGACGTCGAGGCGCTGGGTGCACTACCAGGGAGGGTTCCGATAGCCACCGCCACGGCCGTCCGGCCCACCGCCGCCCGTCGCGTGATCGAGCCCAGGACGCTCCCGGGCGGGGTGCGCCGGCGACGGTTCCTCGTCTCCGTGTGGAACCACTCGCTGGCCATCGTGCTGTCGCTGATCTTCCTGACGCCGTTCGTGTTCGTGATCCTCACCTCGCTGATGACGCGGCAGCAGGCGCTGACGTCGCAGCTGGTCCCGCATCCGTTCGTGTGGTCGAACTTCCGGCAGTTGTTCGACCTCTTCCCCGTCTGGCGGTTCGCCCTGAACAGCTTCCTGTACGCCTCGCTATCGATGGTGGGGGTCGTGCTGTCGTCAGTGCCAGTGGCCTACGCCCTCTCGCGTATGCGGTGGCGGGGCCGGCAGGTGACGTTCCTCGTCGTGCTCTCCACCCTGATGCTGCCGGCGCAGGTGACGATCGTGCCGCTCTACATCATCTTCGTGCGCCTTCACTGGGTTGGTTCTCTGGCGCCGCTGATCGTCCCGACGTTTTTCGGCGACGCGTTCTCGATATTCCTGCTCCGGCAGTTCTTCATGACCATCCCCCAGGAGCTGTCGGACGCCGCCCGCGTGGACGGCGCCGGCGAGTTCCAGATCATGATGCGGGTCGTGGTGCCGCTGGCGAAGGCCGGCATCGCGGCGGTCGCGCTGTTCCAGTTCCTCTACGCGTGGAACGATTTCTTCAACCCACTGGTGTATTCCGCGTCGAACCCCAACGCCCTGACGTTCGCGGTTGGGCTGTCACAGGTGGTCCAGAACACGTACGTGCACTACGGCGTTCTGTGGAACGTCGACATGGCCGGCTCGGTCCTGTTCATGCTGCCGGTCATCGTCCTGTTCTTCTTCTCCCAGCGCGCGTTCATCGAGGGCGTGACGTTGACCGGCGTGAAGGGCTGAGCCCGAGCGCCGCCTATCCGCCGGGTGGCGGCGGCTGGCACCCCGTGCCGCCGCGGCGCGGGACCTCCGGAGGAAAGGTTGAGGAGGCCCCCGATGAGCCGGCCCAGGCAGCTCCCCCGACGACGTCCAGCGGGTTGTGGGCGCCCAGATTGACTCGCGGCAACCCCACCGCGACCAGGAGGATGGTCGGCACCGCCTTCCATCGTCCGTAGTACGGGTTAACCAAAGGCGCGAGAGCTCCCGTCAGGACCAGGTGCCCGGGACCGGAACGCGTAGCCTCGGGCTGGCACGTCTCCTCGGAGGATGGCTCCGGCCACCGTTGCGCCCGGTCGCTACCGGTGGATCACGAGCTTCACGAGGCGCTCGGCCACTAGCACGGCGTCGCCGAAGAAGCGGATCGGCCGGCCGGCGTACTTCGAGGTCAGGTTGTCCAGGTGCTCGGCCGCGCCCTGCTCGGTCATCTCGACGACCGTGCCGCGGACCTCGAGATAGCGGAGAGCCCGGCCGGGGTCGTAGCAGAGGAGCGTGACTCGCGGATCGCGGCGCAGGTTCCGCTCCTTGGCGAAGCCACGCATCGTGTTGACCCGCACACACTCGCCGTCGAAGTCGCACCACACGACCGAAGTCTGCGGATAGCCGTCGGGCATGACCGTGGTGAGGGTGACGACCGGCGGGCACTCGACCAGATCGCGATGGGATGCCGGGATCTGGTCGGACCCCCGATCGGTGAGCAGCCCGACGGTTCGCACCGCCCTCACCTCCCCGCGGCCCGATTCCCTGCTGAAGCCAAGACGCCCGCCTCGGCGGGGATGAACTCTCTGAGTGTTCATGGCCCTTGCGGGCCACCCGCATCCGATGAAAATGGGCGCGTCGTCCGGCGACGTCGAAGCTTGCCTGGTGCTGCGAGCCCGACTCTGAGTGGGACGCGGGAGCCTCGGGAATCCACAACTGTTGC
>WNGE01000334.1_pt1 | contig 95104 bp, 96 predicted proteins | sample 5400651 | NCBI WGS metagenome assembly WNGE01 (sample SAMN13153370, study PRJNA577476) | soil metagenome | isolation source: 60 cm soil or saprolite under grassland replicate 2 | place: USA:California | collected 2016-06-15 | reverse complement strand
GGCGAGGGCTCGCCCGCCGAGATCATGGCGGCCCGGGGGCTGGAGGTGGTCTCCGACACCGGCGCGCTGACCACCGCGGTGGACGAGGCGATCGCCGCCAACCCGGAGGTGGCCGCGAAGATCCGCGAGGGCAAGGTGGCCGCCGCCGGGGTACTCGTAGGGGCCGTCATGAAGGCCACGAAGGGTCAGGCCGACGCCAAGACGGTACGCGAGCTGATCATCACCCGGTTGAGCTGACCGACGGCGTTGAGCTGACTGACGGCGTTGAGCTGATCGACGGGACGGGACTCGGGGATTCGGACGAATCCGGGGGCAGGGACGGCAACGGGTTCAGATTGTTCTTGATCACGTGCCGGTTGATCGAGGCCTCGGCCTGCCCGGTACCGCCGAGCGTGATGTCGTCGTACGCCTGCAACGCGCCCTTGGGGTCGAAGTAGAGCACCGACAGCTCCAGCGGGGTCGGCTGCTCCCCTTCCAGTCCGCGCAGTCCGGCGCCGCCGGTCGAGCCCTGCACCATGAGGAACGTGCTCTTGCCGGCGTTGCTCAGCGTCGAGGTCTGCCGGGCGTGCAGGTGCCCGGTGAGCACCAGCGGTACCGCGCCGGCCAGGCCACCGGCCGCGGCCGGATCGTGGATCACCGCGATGTTCACGTCCGTCGGGTAGTTCCGGATCGTGCTGGCCAGCCGGTCACCGGCCCCCGCCAGGGTGTCCGCCTCCTGGTGCCCGGGCGCGCCCTGGTGCGCCTGCGGGTCGTGCGGGGCGGTCCGCTTGTCCGGGGTGAACCGGGGGTCCCCGATCCCGGCGATGGTCAGCCCGTCCACCTTGGCGACGGTGTTCTCCAGCACGATCGCGTTCTTCTGCCGGGCGACCGCCGCGGCGGTGAAGGTCGAGTCGTGGTTGCCGCGCACGTACACGTACGGCACGCCGAGGGAGCCGATCGAGTCGACGAACGAGGACTCCATGGCGCTACCCCAGTCGTTGATGTCCCCGCTGTCGACCACCAGATTGATCTGGTACTGCTGCACCACGGTCTTGATGATCGGCCAGACCGCCGGGTTGAGGTGCAGGTCGGCGACGTGCAGCACCCGGATCGTGCCCGCGTCCGGCTGGTACACGGGCAGCGTGGACACCGTTCCATAGAGCCGGCTCACGTTGTTGACCAGCCGCTGGAGCTCGGCCCGGTACGCGTCGAACCGGTTGGCGATATTGCGCGCGTCGCCGATCACCGCGGGCGCGTTGGCCAGCAGGCCGTGGTACTGCGGCTCCTCCACCGAACCCGGCCGGAACGTGGCCAGCGCCACCGCCGCGCTGGACGCGGTGACCAGCACCGCGATCACCCCGGCCAGCGCGATCCGGCCCATGTCCCGGTAGACCAGCGCGGCCACCGCCATCGCGCCGAGCATGGCCGCCGCGGCCGCCTGCAACGCCAGCCGGCTCACCCCGCGCCGCACGTCGAGCACCGCGTCCTGGCTGGCCCTTGCCAGGCCGTTGGGGTTGGTCACCAGCGCCTCGGTGCGCTTCTGGTCCAGCGCGTCCAGGTGCACGTCCAGGTGCGCCGGGCCGAGGTGACTGCGCAGGTCGAGGGAGCCCAGCGGGGGGATCTGCACGCTGGTACCCCCGGAAAGCGACGGCCGCAGGCTGAACTGCGCGGCGAACGGCCCGATGTCCTGGTGCACCTTTCCGCCGAGCAGCAGCCCGATGCTCATCCCGACCAGCGCGACCAGCACCAGCCCGGCGCCGCTGGCCAGGCGCCGGCCGAGGTGCCGCTGGTGCGCCGCGTGCGCCCAGCGCCGCACCCGCGTCCACACCGCTGCCCAGAACGCCACCGCCACACTAATACCCGATCATCGCGCCCGGCGCTCGTCAGCTGAGCGAGCCGGAGCTGCCGGCCGGGACGATCCGCAGGATCTGATCGTCGTCGGGGGTGGGGTTGCCCTGGCCGTCCTTGTTGGAGGTGGTGACCCAGACCGAGCCGTCCAGGGCGGCGGCCACGGTACGCAGCCGCCCGTACTTCTTGGTCAGCAGCGGCTGCGGGGCGCCCAGGGCGGTGCCGGAGTCGGTGACCTGCAGGACGTACAGCCGGGTGCTGGTGAGGCAGGCGGTGACCAGGACCAGCCCGGCGCCTCCGACTCCGGCGCAGCCGCCCTGGTCCGGCTTCCAGGTGAGCAGCGGGTCGACGTACTTCTGGTCGCCGATCCGGCCCTGGGCCACCGGCCAGCCGTAGTCCTTGCCCGGCTGGATGACGTTCAGCTCGTCGAAGGTGGTGTCCCCCTTGTCGGTCGCGTACATCCGCTTGGCCCGGTCCCAGCCCAGCCCCTCGACGTCCCGGAACCCGCTGGCGTACACGAGGGTCGGCCCGGGGTTGCCCGGGGCGGGCTTGCCGTCCAGGGTCATCCGGAGGATCTTTCCGCCGAGGCTCTTCGGGTCGGCCGCGGACGCCGGGTTGCCCGCGTCGCCCGTCCCGGCGTACAGGAACCCGTCCGGCCCGAACGCCAGCCGCCCGCCGTCATCCGTGGCGCCATACGGGATACCGGTGATGATCGGCTGTGGGGTGCCGCCCAGGGTCAGCTTGGCGATCCGGTTGTCGGTCGCGGTGGAGTAGTAGATGAAGATCGTCTTGTCGGTCGCGTACTGGGGCGACACCGCCAGCCCGAGCAGTCCGCCGTCGCCGCCGTTGGTGACTCCGGCGATCTTCTGCACCTCGGTCACCGGGGTACCGCTCGGTCCAGTGTCGGCCAGCGACACCTTCAGCAGCCGGTTGCTGTCCCGCTCGGTGACCAGCGCGGTACCGTCCGGCAGGAAGTCCAACCCCCACGGTACGGCCAGGTCCCGGGCGACCACCTCGACCGCCGCCTGTCCGTCATCCGACGTACCGCTGGGCGACATCGACGGGCTGGGCAGCTTCGGCGGGGTACCGGTCTGGTCGGGCGGTGGCGGCCCGAAGCTGCACCCGGTCAGCAGGCTCGTGACGAGCACGAGCGCGGCGGCCTTCCTGGCGACGGTCACCGCGTCAGCCTATCCGGGCGCGGCGAGCCGCAGAGGGAGCCCGCGTGCGAGCAACAAGGTCGTAAGCTGCACCCCGTGGTCTCCGTCGCCCACACCCGTCCGATCGGTGAGCAGCTTCTGCCGCAGGAGCGGCACAAGCTGCTCAACCTGGCCACCCCCATGTCGTACGGCCGGGGCGACAGCATCTTCCGCGAAGGTGAACCAACGACCTACGCGGTGTTTATCGAGTCGGGCAGGGTGAAGATGGTTCGCCGGCTACCCAGTGGCGGCGACCTGATCCTGGCGATGCGGGGACCGGATGATCTCATCGGAGAGATGGCGGCAATCGAGCGGCTACCGCGCTCGGCGGGAGCCGTCGCCATGGGCCCGGTGAAGGCATACCTGATCGACGCTGATCGCTTTGACCGCTTCCTGGACGAGTATCCCCGCGTGATGCGGCTTCTGCTCGCGTTCATGGCAGCGCGACAACGGGACACCGACCAGCGTCGGCTGGAGCAGGCTTCCGAGTCCGTGGCGCACCGGGTGGCTGGCGAACTGCTGGATCTGGCGGAACGACAGCGCGACGACGAAACGACTCCGGGCGAAAGGTTCGTGGTATCGCAGACCGAGCTGGCCGAGGTCGTGGGCGCCTCTCGGGAAGCCGTCGCGAAGGCACTGGGCGATCTCCGGCGAAAGGGCTTGATTGCGACCGGGCGCCGGGTTGTCCGAATCCTAGATCGTGAGGGGTTGGTTGAGCTTGTGGCAAACTGACTCATTCACTCTGGTACTTCTTCACAGAAGCGGATTCGCCAGTTACGCTCTCGGTAACGGTTTTATCAACTCCGGGAGGGGGTGATGGTAACGGCATCTCAGCACATCGCCGCTGTTCCAGCCCAGTTCTTGACCCTCGGCGGTCGAATCGTCCGACGTGTGGGCCGTTCGCTCGGGGCATCATTTGCGCCACGTACCGTAACATTTGTCGCTTTGGATATATCAGGTTACGCGCAGTATTCCGGAGACGATCAAGCCGAGTTACGGAAGCGGCTCTACGAAGGGGTGAAGGTCCTCCGGCACAGCGTCGGCTGCCCGATCACAACGTTCGGGGTGCTGGACCGCGGCGATGGCGTTCTCGTCCTACTGCCTGGAACGGTGGACACGCTGCGGGTCCTGGAAGATGGCTTGCCGGCGCTGGCCAAGAAGGTCGACCACGACAACAGGTTCAAACGGGGCGGTTCGATGAAGCTGAGGGGTGTGATCCACAAAGGCCCGGCGAAACGCGACAAGTGGGGATGGGTAGGTAACGAGGTGAACCTCGTTTTCCGTCTCATCGACTCCGAGACACTCCGAGCGGCGCAACTCGACGAGAAAGGAACACCCGTCGTAGTGGCCATGACCAACGTCATCTACGACGACGCGCTCAGGAAACTTGGCCAGGACGCACAACGCCTGCATAACCTCATCAAGCGGTGCTGGGACCGTGAATTGGGCGAACGTGACTTCAAAGTCAAGGAAACTGAGCGGAGAGCTTGGGTTGCCGCTGTCGGTGGGCAGCAGGTGAGCGTACCGGTTGCAAATGCGGTCCGCGTCAGACCCCGACGCGGACCGCTCGTCACCCAATTGCTCCACACGAAGGAGCTCAGCTATGACGGACACCAGGCTACGCCAAACAGGCGGAGAGCACAGCCCACCGCCGCACCGCAATCTGAAGTTGATCGTGCCGCTGATCGTGGCCGGCCTGCTGACCTGGCTGGCGCTGATCAACCCGGCCAGCGCCACCGCGATCGGTCTCGGGCTCTCGGCCCTGTACCTGATGTACCGGCTCAACGACGACTGAACCGTGATCGATGGGGGCCGCACCGGACGGTGCGGCCCCCAGCACACGGCTATCGTCGGGAACCGTGAAGGTGTGGATCGCGCACGAGGTCGGCCTGTCCCTGCTCGGTGAGCTGCCCGCCGAGGTCACCGTAGAGGTACTCACCGCGCCCGATGCCCCGCTGCCCTCCGACCCGGCCGGTGTCGAGTTCTGGGTGCCGCCCTTCCTGTCCTCGGGCAACGTCGTCCAGTTCGTGGAGAAGCTGACCGGCCTGCGGGTGGTACAGCTGCTGTCGGCCGGGGCGGACGCGTGGACCGGCCGGCTGCCCGGGTCGGTGACCCTGTGCGACGCCCGGGGCGTGCACTCCTCCTCGACCTCGGAGTGGATCGTCACCGCGATCCTGTCGTACCTGCGCGACTTCCCCGCGTTCGCCCGCGCCCAGGCGGCCCGGACCTGGTCGTACGCCCAGCACGCGCCGACCGACGAGCTGTCCGGCAAGCGGGTGCTGATCGTCGGCGCGGGCGCGATCGGCGAGGCGACAGCGGCCCGCCTGGCCCCGTTCGAGGTGTCCGTGACGCACGTCGCCCGTACCGCCCGGCCCGGCGTACACGGCGTGGACGAGCTGCCCGTGCTGCTGCCCGAGGCCGACGTGGTGGTGCTGATCGTGCCGCTGACCGCGCAGACCACCGGCATGGTTGACGCGGACTTCCTGGCCCGGATGCGCGACGGGGCGCTACTGGTCAACGCCGCCCGGGGACCGGTGGTGGACACCGGGGCGCTCACCGCCGAGCTTTCCACCGGCCGGATCGGCGCCGCCGTGGACGTCACCGACCCTGAACCGCTGCCTCCCGACCATCCACTATGGACGATGCCGAACTGCCTGCTCACCCCGCACGTGGCCGGGTCGGTACGCGGACTGATGCCGCGCGCATACCGGTTGGTCGGCGACCAGCTGCGCCGGTACCTGGCCGGCGAACCGTTGATTAACGAGGTGCGCGACGGCTACTGAGCCGGCGACTTCCTGATCTTCTGTCCGCCCGCCTGGAGCAGGCTGGCCAGATCGCCCGGGGCGACCCCGGGCAGCCGTACGGACGTGCCGCCGTCGAGGACGGCGGTGACCCGGCGCCGGTCCGGGACGAACCCGACGATCCGGTTCCAGGGCAGCCGGCGCTGCCCGAACATCGCCCGGATCGTCAGCCCGTCCGCGTCGGCATCGGTGCCCGAACGCCACGCCCAGATCGCCAGGGCCAGAGGTACCAGCAGGATCGGGGTCAGGTACCAGCGGGTCACCGCCAGGGGTATCGCCCCGACGAAGGCGACCAGGCCGGCGATGGCGAGGCCGGCGGGTTGACGGAACCTGACCCGGGTCACCGGCCAATCCTCGCATCCTGTCGTACCCCGGAGGCATACTGCCCCTCATGACCGTGCTCCTGTCCATTGGCACTGAGAAGGGCCTGTTCCTGGCCACCAGCGTGGACGACCGCAAGTCATGGGAAATGTCCGGCCCGCATTTCCCGATGACCGGGGTCTACGCGGTGGCGATCGACAAGAGGCGCGGAGCTGCGCGCCTGCTGGCCGGGTTCGCCAGCTCACACTGGGGACCGAGCACGGCGATCAGCGACGATCTCGGCGCGACCTGGCCGGAACCGGAGCAGGCGCCGATCGCGTTCCCGGAGCGCACGGAGGTCGCCCTGGAGCGGGTCTGGCAGATCGCGCCGGGACCGGTCGACCAGCCCGACCGGGTCTACGCCGGCACCCAGCCCTCCGCCCTGTTCGCCTCCGACGACGGCGGCCGGACCTACCGTTTCGTGGACGGGCTCTGGGACCATCCGCACCGGCCGCACTGGGGAGCCGGCTTCGGCGGCCAGGCCGTGCACACCGTGCTGCCGCACCCGCATGACCACGACTCGATCCTGGTCGCGATGTCCACCGGCGGCGTCTACCGCACCGACGACGGGGGCGCCACCTGGGCGCCGAGCAACACCGGGATCAAGGCCTATTTCATGCCCGACAACCAGTTCCCGGAATATGGCCAGTGCGTGCACAAGGTCGCCCGGGACTCCGGCAACCCCGAGCGGCTCTACGCGCAGAACCATCACGGGGTCTACCGCTCCGACGACGGCGGCGCCACCTGGCGGTCGATCGCCGACGGGCTACCCACCGACTTCGGGTTCGCCATGGTCGCCCATCCGCACCGGGCGAACGTCGTATACAACTTCCCGATCGAGGCGGATGGTCGGCGCTTCCCGCCCGGTCTGCGCTGCCAGGTCTACCGGTCCGAGGATGCCGGGTCCACCTGGGCGCCGCTCAGGGACGGGCTACCGGAAACCCCGTTCTACGCGGCGGTCCTGCGCGACGCCATGTGCGCCGACGACGCCGACCCGGCCGGCGTCTACTTCGGCACCCGGACGGGCGAGGTCTACGCCAGCCGCGACGAGGGCGACTCCTGGGTCCAGGTCGCCGCACACCTGCCCGACATCCTCAGCATCCGGGCGGCGGCGGTATGACGGTCATGGTGTTGGTGCCCGGGGCACTACGCGCCGAGTCCGGCGGCGAGTCCAAGATCGCCGTCAGTGCCGGCGGTACCCTCGGCGCCGTCCTCGACGAGCTGGCCCGCACCCGGCCCCGCTTGGAGCGGCGGATCCGCGACGAGCAGGGGCAGCTGCGCCGATACGTCAACGTCTACATCAACGGTGAAGACTGCCGGGTTCTGGCCAACCAGGACTCGGCAGTCCCCGACAACGCCGAGATCCAGATCCTGCCCAGCATCGCCGGAGGTTAGCCCGGGCACGGCTACCGATCACGGCCGGTGGCGGCGAGGACCGAGTCGACGACCCGGTCGGCGTATCGCGTGGTAAGGGGCCGGGTGGTGACCAGCAGTCGCAGGTAGAGGGGTGCGATGAGGGCCTCGATGAGGAAGTCGGGGTCGGTGTCGGCCGGTAGCTCGCCGCGGTCGATGCCACGCCGGACCAGCTCGCCGGCCATGGCGAACCGCTCCGCCCAGAACGTCCGTGCGGCGGCGCCGATCGCCGGGACCCGGGCCGCGTCCGACACGAGGGTACGCAGCAGGCCTTCCCCTTGTGGTGAGGTGATGTTGGCGATCACCGCATGGGCGAGCAGCCGGAGATCGTCGCGCACCGAGCCGGTGTCCGGCATCGGTACCGTCTGTCCGGTCTGGGCCAGCAACGCATCGGCGACGAGGTCCTCCTTCGTCGGCCACCGCCGGTACACCGTTGCCTTGTGTACGCCGGCGCGCGCGGCGACCCGGTCGACGGTCAGCCCGGCGTACCCGGACTCGATGAGCTCGTCCAGGACGCCAGCGAGTACCGCCGCCTTGACCCGGGCGCTGCGCCCTCCGGGCCGCTGGTCGCCGGTGCGGCGAGGAGCGGTCCGCTGCGAATCCGCGGTCATGGCCCTCCTCATTATGGCGACGAGCTGTTGCCTTTATAGCACGCGTGTGGCAGAGTGCAGCTATGGCGACGGAGATTCGCTTTTAGCTCAGGAGGAGCGCCATGAACACCACCCACAACGACGATGTCGCGTTCTGCCTGGAGCAATTGGGCGTTGCCAAGCCAACGTGGAAGACGCTGGTCACCGCGGCTGAGGCCACTACCGACCAGCCGGCTGACCGGCTCTGGTCGATCTGGAGCGACCTGCCGCGCTGGCCCGAGTGGTCGACCCCACTGCACGAATCGGTCCATTGGGCCAGCGGCGACACCTTCGCGCCGGGCGCGCAGTTCGAGCAGGTGATCCATCTCGGGTTCCCGCTCGGGCGGAGCACCTCGCGGGAGACCGTCCGGGTGGTGGAGCCCGGTCGGCTGGCGAGCTGGGCGAAGCAGGAGAACGGCGTCAAGTCCTGCCACGTGTGGCAGTTCGAGCCGCTACCCGGTGGCCGCACCCGGGTCAGCAACGTAGAGGTATTTCACGGCACCCCGATCGGCCTGATCAAGCCGCTGGTCGGTGCCCGCTGGCGGCGGCTGTTCCAGTCCTGCGTCGACAACCTGATCGGGCGGGCCTGACCAGGCCGATCGAGCGTAGCCGCCAGCAGGAGGACCGGCCGGGGGGCGGCCCAACGGGCCGTCCCCCGAACACAGTCAGGAAGCCCCGAAGCCGGGCATCGGGTATGCGGCCAGGAACTCGCGTACCTCGGCCGCGATCGAGGACACCGCTGCCTCGTCGTCCTTGAGGGCGGCGGTGATCGTTTCGTCCATCCATGCGGCTACCCGGGGCATGTCGGCCGGGGTCAGTCCACGGGTGGTGAGCGCGGCGGTACCGAGCCGGATCCCGGACGGGTCGAACGGCTTGCGCGGGTCGTACGGCACCGTGTTGTAGTTCAGCTCGATGCCGGCCCGGTCGAGGGCCTGGGCGGCCGGCTTGCCGGCGATCCCCTTGCCGGTCAGGTCGACCAGGATCAGGTGGTTGTCGGTACCGCCGGAGATCAGGTCGAAGCCCCGCTCGTTCAGCGCCGAGGCGAGTGCGGCGGCGTTGGCCACGATCTGTGCGGCGTAGTTCCGGAAGGACGGCTGCGCGGCCTCATGCAGCGCGACCGCGATGCCGGCGGTGGTGTGGTTGTGCGGGCCGCCCTGCAGGCCGGGGAAGACCGCCTTGTCGATGGCGGAGCCGTGCTCGGCGGTCGACATGATCATCGCGCCGCGCGGGCCGCGGAGCGTCTTATGGGTGGTCGTCGTGATCACGTCGGCGTACCCGACCGGGGACGGGTGAGCGCCACCGGCGATCAGCCCGGCGATGTGCGCGATGTCGGCGACGAGGACGGCACCGACCTCGCGGGCGATCTCCGCGAAAGCGGGGAAGTCGATGGTACGCGGGATCGCCGTACCCCCCGCGAAAATGAGCTTGGGACGCTCGGCCTGAGCCAGCGCGCGGACCTCGTCGAAGTCGACCCGGCCGGTGTCCTTCCGGACGCCGTACCGCACGGACCGGAACCACTTGCCGGTGACCGACACCGACCAGCCGTGGGTGAGGTGGCCGCCCATCGGCAGCGCCATCCCCATCACCGTGTCGCCGGGCTGCAGGAAGGCCAGGTAGGCGGCGAGGTTGGCGGGTGAGCCGGAGTAGGGCTGGACGTTGGCGTGGTCGACCCCGAACAGCGCCTTCGCCCGCTCCACCGCGAGCGTCTCGATCTGGTCGATGAGCTGCTGACCCTCGTAGTAGCGCCGGCCGGGGTAGCCCTCCGAGTACTTGTTGGTCAGGACCGTACCGGTGGCCTCCAGTACGGCGATGGAGACGTAGTTCTCCGAGGCGATCATGCGCAGCTTGTCGTGCTGACGCCTGGCTTCGTCGTCAATCAGCGCAGCGAGCTGCGGGTCAGTCGCGGCCAGGTGGAAAAGCGCGGGTACGTGCACGGCATTCTCCTCACGGCACCCGACACCCAGGCGCGCGGTGTCGCGGTTACGTCGCTCCCCGGTGGTCGGTTCCACCTCACATGCGCCAGTCGCGGTGACGCCCCGATCCTAACGGCTACTCGGGGACCCTTCGGTAGGCACCGTCACTCGCGCTGGTGGCCATCGAGGCGTACGCCCGCAGCGCCGCCGACACCGGACGCTGCCGCTGCGCTGGCGTGTAGGGCCGGTCCCGCTTCTCCTGGGCGATCCGCCGGGCTTCCAGCACATCCTCCACAACCGCCAACCAGATGCGGCGGGACGGAATGTCGATCTCGATCGGGTCGCCCTCCTCGACCAGCGCGATCAGCCCGCCGCTGGCCGCCTCGGGGGAGACGTGCCCGATGGACAGCCCGCTGGTACCCCCGGAGAACCGCCCGTCGGTGATCAGGGCGCAGACCTTGCCCAGGCCACGGCCCTTGAGGAAGGAGGTCGGGTAGAGCATCTCCTGCATGCCCGGACCCCCCCGCGGGCCCTCGTAGCGGATCACCACCACGTCACCGGGCTGGATGGCGCCGGCGAGGATCCCGGTGACCGCGTCCTCCTGCGACTCGAAGACCCGGGCGGGTCCGGTGAACGTCCACACCTCCTCCGGTACCCCCGCGGTCTTCACCACCGCGCCCTCCGGGGCGAGGTTGCCGAAGAGGATGGCCAGCCCACCGTCCTGCGTATAGGCATGGTCACGCGACCGGATGCAGCCCTTCTCGGCGTCCAGGTCCAGCCGGTCCCAGCGGTTGGTGGTGGAGAACGGCTCGGTGGTGCGCACCCCGCCCGGCGCCGCGTGGAACAGCTCGACCGCCTCCGGACTCGGCGAGGCGCCCCGAACGTCCCACTCTCCCAACCAGTCGGACACCGACGGCGAGTGCACCGTCACGACGTCCCGGTGCAGCAGCCCGGCCCGGTCCAACTCGCCGAGGATCGCCGGGATCCCGCCCGCCCGGTGTACGTCCTCCATGTGGTATGTCGACGACGGCGCGACCTTCGACAGGCACGGTACCCGCCGGGACACCGCGTCGATGTCCGCGACGCCGAAGTCCAGCCCCGCCTCGCGCGCCGCGGCGAGCAGGTGCAGCACGGTGTTCGTCGACCCGCCCATCGCCACGTCCAGCGCCATCGCGTTCTCGAAGGCGTGCCGGGACGCGACACTCCGCGGCAGGACGGACCCGTCGTCCCCGTGGTAGTAGCGGTTCGCCAGCTCCACGACCACGCGTCCGGCCCGCTCGAACAACGCCCGGCGGGCGGCGTGCGTGGCGAGCGTCGAGCCGTTGCCCGGCAGGGACAGGCCGATCGCCTCGGTCAGGCAGTTCATCGAGTTGGCGGTGAACATGCCCGAGCAGGAGCCGCAGGTCGGGCAGGCCGAGCGCTCGATCTCGCCGAGCTGCGCGTCGGTCACCGAGTCGTTGGACGAGGCGATCATCGCGTCGATCAGGTCGATGCGGGAGTGCACCACGCCCTCGATCGCCACCGTCTTGCCGGCTTCCATCGGGCCGCCGGAGACGAACACGGTCGGGATGTTCAGCCGCAGCGCCGCGATCAGCATGCCGGGCGTGATCTTGTCGCAGTTGGAGATGCACACCAGCGCGTCGGCGCAGTGCGCGTTGACCATGTACTCGACCGCGTCGGCGATCAGCTCGCGGCTGGGCAGCGAGTAGAGCATGCCGCCGTGGCCCATCGCGATGCCGTCGTCGACCGCGATCGTGTTGAACTCCCGGCCGACCCCGCCGGCCTCGGCGACCGCGCCGGCGACCAGCTGGCCGAGGTCCTTGAGGTGGACATGCCCGGGTACGAACTGGGTGAAGCTGTTGGCGATCGCGACGATCGGCTTGCCGAAGTCGTCGTCGGTCATCCCGGTGGCGCGCCACAGCGCGCGGGCGCCGGCCATGGTACGGCCATGCGTGGAGGTCTTCGACCGCAGTTCAGGCATGCTGGAAAGTCTGGCACCTCGCCCGGGGCCGGGCGACCCCGGGCGGAAACCCTAAAGTTCCTGTCAATTGGCAGACGTAACGCACCGAATGTCCGTCATGACTGGCAGTCGTCGGGCACAGTGGGATACGTGCCCCTCACTGTCGGTTTACCGGTCGCCGCGCTGATCTGCGCCTGCGCGGCCGTACCGGCTGTCGGGCTGCTCAGCCGTACCGCTGCCCGGGCCGGCCGGTTCGGATACCTCCTGATGATCCTCGGGATCGGGACGAGCGCGGTCGGGGTGGCCGCCGGTGCCGCGCTGGCCCGCCGGTCCGACCCGTTGTGGCTGCTCGCGCTCTGCCAGACGCTCGGCGTGCTCCTGCTGCTGAGCGGGCTGCTGCGGGTGCCGGCGATCGCGGCCGAGCGGGGTGCCGGGCCGCGGCTGGTCCTGGACGGCGCGGTGATCGCGGCCTGCACCGTGCAGATCGGCTGGACGCTGTTCGCCGGGCCGGCGCTGGTCCGGCACACCGGCCAGGTCGGACTGCCGGTCCACGACCCGCGGACGTTTCTGCTCGGGATACCGCTGCTGACCGCCCTGACGGCGGCCGGCGTCGCCGGGGTGGCGGCCCGCCGCCCGCCGCGCCCGCGGCGGGTCCTCGCGCTCTGCGCGGTGAGCATCGCCGCCACCGCGCTGGCCGGCCTCGGGTTGCTGCTTGCCGTGCGGTACGGCGGCGGGCCGGCCACCGTACTGGTCAGCGGCGGGTTCGGGCTGGGCCTCGTGCTGGTCGCGCTGACCGCCCGGCGTACCGAGCGACTGGCCGCCCCGATCCCGGGTCCGCCCGGTACCGGCCTGCCGCTCGCGCTGGTAGCCGCCGGGCTGACCGTCGCCGCGCTGGCCGTCCGGATCGTCTGGCTGGGTGCCGTCGACAACGTCAGCGTCCTGCTCGTCGCCGTGGTCGCCGGCCTGATCGCGGCCCGGCAGGTGCTCGCCAACCGGGCCGCCCACCGGTACGCGCACCGGCTGGTCGAGCGGGAGAGCCAGTTCAAGGAGATGGCGTACACCGACGCGCTGACCGGTCTGGGCAACCGGCGCAACCTGATGCGGGCGCTGTCCGAAGACGTGGTGGCCGGGGACCGGTCGGTGCTGCTCGCCATCGACCTGGACGGCTTCAAGAACGTCAACGACGTACGCGGGCACGACGTCGGGGACGCGGTGCTGGTCGAGGTCGGCCGGCGGCTGCGCGCCAACCTGCGCCCCGGCGACCTGGCCGCCCGGCTGGGTGGCGACGAGTTCGCGGTGCTCATGTGGGCCGGGCCGGAGGAGGCGTACCGGGTGGCCCAGCGGCTGCTGGCCGTGCTCGGCGAGGGGTACGACGTGGACGGGTCGCCGGTGTACCTGTCCGCGAGCATCGGGCTGGCCGGCGGGGACACCGCCGGGGACGTACCGACCCTGCTGCACAACGCCGACCTGTCGCTGCGCTTCGCCAAGCTGCGGGGCAAGCGCCGGGTGGAGCGCTACGACGCCGCGTACGACCAGTGGATGCGCCGCCGCACGCTGGTCGAGCAGGAGCTGCGGGGAGCGATCGAGCGGGCGGAGCTGTCGCTGGCGTACCAGCCGATCGTGTCCCTGCCCGACGGCCGGCCGGTGGGCGTCGAGGCTCTGGTCCGCTGGCGCCACCCCGGCCTCGGCCAGGTACCGCCGACCGAGTTCATCCCGGTCGCCGAGGAGTTCGGGCTGATCGCCCGGATCGACCGCTGGGTCCTGCACCAGGCCTGCCACCAGCTCGCCCGCTGGATGTCCGACGGGCACGACCCGTGGCTGTCGGTCAACGTGTCAGTACGCGAGCTGCACCTACCCGACTTCGTCCCGCAGCTGATCGAGGTGCTGCGCGAGCACCACATACCGCCGGAGCGGCTGGTGCTGGACGTGGCCGAGCACGCGGTCGCCACCGACCTGACCGAGGCCGTCGAGCGGCTGGCCGAGCTGCGCCGGCACGGGGTACGCATCGCACTGGACGACCTCGGCGCCGGGCTCTCCGCGCTCGGGCAGCTGCGCCGGTTCCCGGTCGACCTGATCAAGATGGACCGGTTGCTGCTGGACGAGCCGGCCGCGCCGCTGGTCCAGGTGGTCGTCGCGCTCGGCCGGCAGCTGGGCCTCGAGGTGGTCGCCGAGGGCGTGGCCACGCCGGCGCAGCGGGAGGTCGTCGAGGCGGCCGGGGGCCAGCTCGCCCAGGGCGAGCTGTTCGGCGCGCCGATGCCGGCCGAGCACCTGGAAGCGCTGCTCGCCGGGCCGGTGATGCTCGCCGAACCGCCGTCCGCCCAGGATATGGGACAGGTTGACGCAGGCCATGAGATGCGTCAGAGTTAGCCGCATGTCGCCACTCCGGCACGCCCGAGTACTTACCTGAGCGCACTCTCCCTGGAGAGTGCGCTAGCCCCCGTGCGTATGGCACGCGGGGTTTTTTAGTGTCCAGGCGGGCCGCGTTGCCGAAGCACCCAAGGGAATCCCAGCATCCGACACGAGGCGTTGAGATGAGCAGACCGACACCGGAGACCATCGCCCACCGATCCGCATCCGCCGGTACCCCGGCCGGGGCGCGGGTAGACGCTGCCAAGCGGGTCGTCGTCGACGAGCCGATGACCGGCGCGTCCTCCCTGGTCCGTTCGCTTGAGGCGCTCGGGGTGGAGGTGGTGTTCGGCATCCCGGGCGGAGCCATCCTGCCGGCGTACGACCCGCTGTTCGACTCCTCGGTGCGGCACATCCTGGTCCGGCACGAGCAGGGCGCCGGGCACGCCGCGACCGGGTACGCGCAGGCCACCGGCAAGGTCGGTGTGTGCATGGCCACATCCGGACCGGGTGCGACCAACCTGGTCACCCCGATCGCCGACGCCTACATGGACTCGGTCGGCATCGTGGCGATCACCGGACAGGTGCCGCGTGGCTCGATCGGGACTGACGCCTTCCAGGAGGCCGACATCGCCGGCATCACTGTGCCGATCACCAAGCACAACTACCTGGTGCAGTCCGGGGACGACCTGCCTCGCGTCCTGGCCGAGGCCTTCCACCTGGCGGGCACCGGCCGGCCCGGCCCGGTCCTGGTCGACGTACCCAAGGACGTGCTGCAGGGGATGACCCGGTTCACCTGGCCGCCGCAGCTCGACCTGCCCGGGTACCGGCCGACCATGCACCCGCACGGCAAGCAGATCCGGGAAGCGGCGAAGCTGATGGTGCAGGCACGGCGGCCCGTCCTGTACGTCGGCGGCGGGGTGCTGCGGGCCGGCGCCGCGCCCCAGCTGCGCCAGCTCGCCGAGCTGACCGGGATCCCGGTGGTCACCACGCTGATGGCGCGCGGCGCCTTCCCCGACTCGCACCCCCAGCACCTCGGGATGCCCGGGATGCACGGCACCGTCTCCGCCGTGTACGCGCTGCAGAAGTCCGACCTGCTGATCGCGCTGGGTGCCCGGTTCGACGACCGGGTGACCGGCAAGCTGGACTCGTTCGCACCCAACGCCCAGGTCATCCACGCCGACATCGACCCGGCCGAGATCGGCAAGAACCGGACCGCGGACGTGCCGATCGTGGGCGACGCCAAGTTCGTCATCGAGGAACTGGTCGCCGCGATCGTGGCCGAGCACTCGGCCGGCCACCAGGCCGACATCACCGAGTGGTGGCGCACGCTGTCCGACCTCCTGGAGCGGTACCCGCTGGGCTGGGAGGAGCCGCCGGACGGCACGCTGGCCCCGCAGTACGTCATCAAGCGGATCGGCGAGATCGCGGGCTCGTCCGCGCTCTACGTCGCCGGGGTGGGCCAGCACCAGATGTGGGCCTCCCAGTTCATCTCGTACGAGAACCCGGGCACCTGGCTCAACTCAGGTGGCCTGGGCACCATGGGCTACGCGGTACCGGCCGCGATGGGCGCCAAGGTGGGCAGGCCCGGTGCCACCGTGTGGGCCATCGATGGTGACGGATGCTTCCAGATGACCAACCAGGAGCTGGCCACCTGCGCGCTGGAGGGGATCCCGATCAAGGTGGCGGTCATCAACAACGGCAACCTCGGCATGGTCCGGCAGTGGCAGACGCTGTTCTACAACGAGCGCTACTCCAACACCGACCTCGGTACGCACAAGCACCGGGTACCGGACTTCGTCAAGCTGGCCGAGGCGCTGGGCTGCATCGGGCTGCGCTGCGAGACCGCCGATGACGTGGACAAGACCATCGAGGCGGCGATGGCCATCGACGACGCGCCGGTGGTGGTCGACTTCGTGGTCGGCAAGGACGCCATGGTCTGGCCGATGGTCGCCGCCGGTACCAGCAACGACGAGATCCTGTTCGCCCGGGGCGTGCGCCCCGCCTTCGACGAGGATGCACTGTGATGTCACATACGCTTTCGGTTCTCGTGGAGAACAAGCCAGGGGTACTGGCCCGGGTGGCGCAGCTGTTCTCCCGGCGCGGGTTCAACATCGACTCGCTGGCGGTCGGCGAGACCGAGCACCCGGAGGTGTCCCGGATCACCATCGTGGTCAACGCCGACCAGTCCCCGCTGGAGCAGGTCACCAAGCAGCTCAACAAGCTGGTGAACGTCCTGAAGATCGTCGAGCTGGAGTCGGCCACCAGCGTCCAGCGGGAGCTGCTGCTGGTGAAGGTACGCGCGGAGCGGCCGGTACGGGCCCAGGTGCTGGAGACGGTCAACCTGTTCCGGGCCCGGGTCGTCGACGTGGCGCCGGACACCCTGACCATCGAGGCCACCGGTACCGCTGACAAGCTGGACGCGCTGCTGCGCGACCTCGAACCGTACGGAATCAAGGAAATGGTGCAGTCCGGCCTGGTCGCCATCGGCCGGGGCTCGCGCTCCATCACCGGTCCGGTGCTCCGGGCCACCGCCACCGCCGCTTAAACCACGGGTACACGAAACGGAGTGGAACATTGGCCGCTGAGGTCTACTACGACGACGATGCCGACCTGTCGATCGTCGCCGGCAAGAAGGTCGCCGTCATCGGGTACGGCAGCCAGGGCCACGCCCACGCGCTGTCGCTGCGCGACTCCGGGGTCGACGTACGGGTCGGTCTGACCGAGGGTTCGAAGAGCCGGGCCAAGGCGCAGGAGCAGGGGCTGACCGTGGGTACCCCGGCCGAGGTGAGCGAGTGGGCCGACGTGATCATGGTGCTGGCCCCGGACACCGCCCAGCGCAAGATCTACGCGCAGGACATCGAGCCCAACCTGACCGCTGGCAAGGCGTTGTTCTTCGGGCACGGGCTGAACATCCGGTACGGGCTGATCTCCCCGCCGTCCGACGTGGACGTGGCCATGGTGGCGCCGAAGGGCCCCGGGCACCTGGTGCGCCGCCAGTTCGTCGACGGCAAGGGGGTACCGGTCCTGGTCGCCGTCGAGCAGGACGCCACCGGCAACGGGCTCGCGCTGGCCCTGTCCTACGCCAAGGGCATCGGTGGTACCCGGGCCGGCGCCATCCGTACCACCTTCAAGGAGGAGACCGAGACCGACCTGTTCGGTGAGCAGACCGTGCTGTGCGGTGGGGTGTCCGCCCTGGTACAGACCGGTTTCGAGGTGCTGACCGAGGCCGGGTACGCCCCGGAGATCGCCTACTTCGAGTGCCTGCACGAGCTGAAGCTGATCGTCGACCTGATGTACGAGGGCGGCATCGCCCGGATGCGCTACAGCGTCTCGGACACCGCCGAGTACGGCGACTACTCGCGCGGCCCGCGGGTCATCGACGAGCGGGTCAAGGACGAGATGCGCCGGATCCTCTCGGAGATCCAGACCGGCGAGTTCGCCCGCGAGTGGATCGCCGAGGACGACGCCGGCCGCCCCAACTTCACCAAGTGGCGCGAGCAGGGTGCGGCGCACCCGATCGAGGAGACCGGCAAGAAGCTGCGCGGCATGATGAGCTGGGTCGACCGGCCGATCACCGAGACCGCCTGACTGTCCACTGTGGACTACTCCAGCGCCGCCACGGAATGTGGCGGCGCTGGACCTTGACATCGTCGAGGCGGACCGGGTCCGCGACCGCCTGGCGGCGCTGAGCTGACGCCTTATTGTTTCTGGCGGATTACCAATTGAAGTCGAATGACTTCCTGGGAATTGGCTGGATTCGTTCTGCTCGTCGGTCTTGGCATATGCCGTGTACCGTCATCGCATGCGTCTGGAGCATACGCACCTTACCGAGCGGTTCGGGGCCGTTCGGATCCACGAGCTTCAGCGGGTCATCGAGCTCGATTCGGGTGACAGCGGCGGATTGCACCCGGTCGGACCGGGCCGGACCAGCCAGATCGTGCCCGTCGAGGCACTCCGCGCGGTCGAACGGGAATTGGTCGTGGTGATTCCCTGCAAGAATGAGACACGCAGGGTGATCGAGGGTGTGCTCTCCGGCATTCCGCATGATTGCCTGATCGTGCTGGTGTCCAACAGTTCACGTACCCCGGTGGACCGGTATGAGATCGAGGCGCAGACGGTCGCGGACTACTGCCGGGTCGCCGAGCGGTCGGCGCTCACCATCCACCAGCGCGACCCGGGGCTCGCCGCGGCGCTCAAGGTGGCCGGCATGCCGGAGATCATCGATGACGACGGGCTGGTCCGCTGCGGCAAGGGCGAGGGGATGCTGGTCGGCATGGCGCTGGCCGGGCTGACCGGCCGCAAGTATGTCGGCTACGTGGACGCGGACAACTACGTACCCGGGTCGGTCAACGAATACTGCAAGGCGTTCGCGGCCGGGCTGTACCTGTCCGACAGCCCGTACGCGATGGTGCGCATCTCCTGGCACTCCAAGCCCAAGCTGCAGGAGGGGCGGCTGTTCTTCAGCCGCCGGGGGCGCGCCTCCCAGGTCACCAACCTGTTCCTCAACCAGCTGATCGGGGAATACTCCGGCTTCGGCACCGAGGTCGTGGCGACCGGCAATGCCGGCGAACACGCGATGACCCTGGAACTGGGCCGGCGGCTGCGCCTGGCCGGGGGGTTCGCGGTTGAGCCGTACCAGTATGTCGATCTTTTCGAGCAGTTCGGCGGGCTGCTGGACTCCGCGCATCCGGACGTCATGGCGAGCTCGGTGATGGTCCGCCAGATCGAGACCCGTAACCCGCACTTCCACGACGACAAGGGCGAGGACCACGTCGCGGACATGCGGTTGCAGGCGCTCAACGTGCTGTACCACTCGCCGGTCTGCCTGCCCGCGGTGCGCGACGCGATCCGGGAGTTCCTCACCGCCCAGGGTGCGCTCGCGCCGGCGGCCGAGCCGCCCCGGGAGCGGGTCTACCCGCCGGTCGGCACGCTGGCCCTGGACCAGATGCTCGACGTGCTGACCAGCGAGGCGCTCACCTTCCGGCAGATCGCCACGGTCCACGCCGAAGGGGTACGGACGGATCCGCCGATCCAGCGCGCACCGGTCGGCGGGTAGGCGGTACGGGGACGGCCACCGTAAGGTAGCCGGGAACCCACACCCCGTATACGCCAGAGGATCGTTGTGACCCACGTCGTACTCATCGCCGAAGAGCTCGCCCCGTCCGCCATTGATGTCCTGGCCAGCGATTTCGATGTCCGTGAGGTGGACGGTACCGACCGTGCCGCGCTGCTGGCCGCGCTCGCCGGGGCCGACGCGGTGATCGTCCGCAGCGCCACCCAGATCGACGCCGAGGCGATCGCCGCGGCCCCGCGCCTGAAGGTGGTCGCCCGCGCGGGGGTGGGGCTGGACAATGTCGACGTCGGGGCGGCCACCGCCCGGGGGGTCATGGTGGTCAACGCGCCGACCTCAAACATCGTCTCCGCCGCCGAGCAGGCGGTCGCGCTGCTCCTCGCGGTCGCCCGGCACACCGCGGCGGCCAGCACGTCGCTGCGTCAGGGGGAGTGGAAGCGCTCCAAGTTCACCGGCGTGGAGATCCAGGGCAAGACCGTCGGCGTGGTCGGGCTGGGCCGCATCGGCGTGCTGTTCGCGCAGCGGATGGCCGGGTTCGGCACCCGGTTGATCGCGTACGACCCGTACGTGCAGCCGGCCCGCGCCGCGCAGCTCGGGGTACGCCTGGTCGGGCTGGAGGAGCTGCTGCGGGACAGCGACTTCATCTCCATCCACCTGCCGAAGACGCCGGAGACCCTCGGGCTGATCGGCGAGAAGGAGCTGCGCCTGGTCAAGCCGAGCGTGCGGATCGTCAACGCGGCGCGGGGCGGGCTGATCGACGAGCAGGCCCTCGCCGACGCGATCGCCGAGGGTCGGGTGGCCGGTGCCGGGCTGGACGTGTACGCCAAGGAGCCGTGCACCTCCTCGCCGCTGTTCAACTTCGACAACGTGGTGGCGGTACCGCACCTCGGCGCGTCCACAGTGGAGGCTCAGGACAAGGCCGGACTCGCCGTGGCGCGCAGCGTGAAGCTGGCGCTGGAGGGCGAGTTCGTGCCGGACGCGGCCAACATCCAGGCCGGCGGAGTGGTCGCCGAGGACGTCCGCCCGCTGCTGCCGCTGGCCGAGAAGCTGGGCACGGTCTTCACCGCGGTGGCCGGCGGCGTCGCGGCCGCGGTCGAGGTGGAGGTACGCGGACCGGTCGCGGAAAGCGACGTGTCGGTGCTCAAGTTGGCCGCCACCAAGGGCCTCTTCCAGGCGGTCGTCGAGGAGCACGTCAGCTACGTCAACGCACCGCTGCTCGCCTCGGCGCGTGGCGTCGATGTCCGGCTGACCGCGCTGCCGGACGGTCTCGACGCGCCGACCCTGGTGTCGGTACGCGGTGCCCTGCCGGACGGGCGTTCGGTCAGCGTCTCCGGCACGGTCACCCCGCACGGGCTACGGCTGACCGAGGTGGACGGCTACGACATCGACCTGGCGCCGGAGGGGGTACTGCTGTTCTTCCGGTACGTCGACCGGCCGGGTGTCGTCGGTGCCATCGGCACCATCCTCGGCAAGCTCAGCGTGAACATCGCCGCGATGCAGGTGGCGCGGCGGCAGGCCGGTGGCGAGGCACTGATGACGATGACCGTCGACTCGCCGGTGCACGCCGAACTGCTCGCCCAGGCGGCCGACGCGATCGGGGCCACCGCATCGTCCACTGTGGACCTGACGGAGAGCTGAGTCGGGGCCGGGCCGTCCGCCCGGCCCCCTGCCCCGGGCCCCTGCCCCGGGCCCGGGCCCCTGCTCAGGTGGACTCCGCCGACTCAGTGAACCGCTCCATGATCATCGGCCAGCCGCCGTCGCCGCCGACCGCGTCCTGGACTGACGACGCGGTCGCTCCGTGCCGCTCGAAGGCCCGGTGCTCCAGATCCACCCGGGTGCGCCCGTCACCGAGGTCGGTGAAGAGCACCTCGACCTCGCTGGCGTGCCCGAGGTCCGGGTCGTACTGCCAGGTGCCGTTGATCTGCCAGGACAGCAGCAGCCGCGTGGGCGGCTCGTACGCCAGCACCTGACCCCACTCGCACTCGCTGCCGTCCACCCCACGCTCGTACCACCGGCCACCCGGCCGGGCCTCCAGCACCGCTTCGGCCATGGCGGCGGTACCGATGTGGTGCTGCGGCGGCCACCAGCTGTTGAACCCTTCGGTGTAGACCTTGAACGCCTTCTCCACCGGCGCGTTCACGGTCACCGTCTGTTTTACCGCGGGAATGGTCATGATGTCTCCCCTTGTTTGTCGGGGGCTTCCACCGCCGCCTGAAAAGCGGCCAGTGCGTCACCCCAGATCCGGTCGAGGTACCTGCGCAGGTTCGCCACGCCGTCCGGGTTGACCTGGTAGATCCGCCGGGTCCCGGCGGCCCGGTCGATGACCAGGCCGGCGTTCTTGAGCGCGCGCAGGTGCTGGGAAACCGCCGGCCGGCTCACTGGAAGCTGGTCGGCCAGCTCGCCCACCGACCGCGGACCCTGGGCGAGCCACTCGAAGATCGCCCGGCGGGTCGGGTCGCCGAGCACGCCGAGTCCGGCATCTCCGTAAGTTTCCACGAACCGTAAGCTACAGCTTACGGTTGTCCCGTCAACAGGGGCGGCCCGCCAGCACCACCGGGCGGTACCCGTCTGAGCCGTCGAACCAGGTCAACCCGGCCGCACCGGCGGCGTACAGCGCGGTGGCGTACCCGTCGGCGGTGGCCAGCGCGGGCCCGGTGACCGCGGCCGGGCCGGCCCCGAGCACCGGTTCACCGGTGTGCGGGTCGAGCACCGGGCTGCCGTACCCCGAGGTGGCCACCGCACCGTCGGTGAGCTGCACGGTCGCGAGTACCCGCAACGGGTTGTCCGGGTCGGCGATGCCCACCTTCCAGGGACCGCCCCGCGGCCCGGTACCCCGGACCAGCCAGTCGCCACCCGCGGTGATCGCGTAGTTGTCGATGCCGGCGGCCCGCAGCAGGACCGCGGCCCGGTCGATCGCCCAGCCCTTGAGCATGCCGCTCGGGTCGAACCCGGCCGGTCCGGCCCAGGCGTCGAACCAGCCGTCGGTGGCCAGCCGCAGCGCGGCGCACCGGTAGACCAGGTCGGTCAGCGGCGGCGGGTAGGACCGTGCGGACAGCTCGCCGCGGCGCATCGCGGAGACCAGCGAGCGCTGCCGGTACGGGCTGAACGCCATGTCCACCGCGCGCAGCTCGGCGACCGCCCCGGCCAGCGCCTCGCCGATCTGGCGGCGGGACAGCTCGGCCGGCGCCACCAGGCAGAAGGTGTACATCCGGCCGCCCACCTGGACGGTGTGCCGGGCAACGGTGGAGCCTGCGGACAATGCTGGTGCGGTCATGGCGACGATCCCCCTCGTGTATGCCGTGATCTCACCGTAGGAGCCGGACATTGCCAGGGCCTGACGGTTGGCTGTGAACTGCCTGTCAGGCCGCCCGACCACCCGGATAGCCCGACCACCCAGATAGTGGGAGTTCCGGCCTGGGTATTGGGACCATGGCTTAACGTTCCCTAGACGGCGAATGGAGAGTGACGTGGCGGTGGCGCGGATCGCGGTGGTGGCCGGCGACGGCATCGGCGGCGAGGTGGTCGCGCAGGGCCTGAAGGTCCTCGACGCGGTGCTGCCCGGCGTGGAGACCACCGGCTACGATCTGGGCGCCGCGCGCTATCTGCGCACCGGCGAGGTGCTGCCCGACTCGGTGCTCAACGAGCTGTCCGGCTACGACGCGATCCTGCTCGGCGCGGTCGGCGACCCCGGCGTCCCGCCCGGCGTCCTGGAGCGGGGCCTGCTACTCAAGCTGCGGTTCGCCTTCGACCAGTATGTCAACCTGCGCCCGTCCCGGCTCTGGCCCGGGACGAGCAGCCCGCTCGGCGCGGTCAAGGCCGGCGAGATCGACCTGGTGGTGGTCCGCGAAGGCACCGAGGGGCTCTACGCGGGCGCCGGTGGCGTCCTGCACCAGGGGACCGCCGCGGAGATCGCCACCGAGGAGAGCCTGAACACCCGGCACGGGGTGGAGCGGGTGATCCGGGACGCGTTCGCCCGGGCGGCGCGCCGGGAGCGGCGCAAGGTGACCCTGGTGCACAAGACCAACGTGCTGACCCACGCGGGCGGGCTCTGGGCCCGCACCTTCGCCGAGGTCGCCGCCGGGCACCCGGACATCACCACGGAGTACCAGCACGTCGACGCGGCCGCCATGTTCCTGGTGACCCAGCCGCAACGCTACGACGTGGTGGTCACCGACAACCTCTTCGGTGACATCCTCACCGATATCGCCGCTGCCGTGACCGGCGGCATCGGCCTGGCCGCGAGCGGCTGCATCAACCCGGAACGGCGCTATCCGTCGATGTTCGAGCCGGTGCACGGCTCCGCCCCGGACATCGCCGGGCAGGGCATCGCCGACCCGGTCGCCGCTGTCCTGTCGGTCAGCCTCCTCCTGGACCACCTCGGCCACCCCGAGCCGGCCCGGCGAGTATCCGAGGCGGTCGCCGCCGAGCTGGTCGGGCGCGTCCCAGGTCAGCCGCTGCGCACCGCCGAAATCGGCGACCGTCTCGCCGCACACGCCGCCTGAGTCCCTGGCGCTGTGCCACATCGGCCGTGCTCGCCTCCGCCCGGTGGGCTCCGGCTGTGCTCGGCCAGACTCAGGCCGTTGGGTGACCATTGGTCACCCGCTGAACGACCGTTCGGGTAAATTTTGGGTGCAGGCCCGGCCGAGGGATCTCCATGGAGGAGCAATGGGCGTCGAGTTTGAGGTGTTACCGAGTGCCAACCGGGTGGCGGCCGCCGAGCGCGCCGCACTGCTGGTCGACCCCGGGTTCGGTCGGGTATTCACCGACCACATGGTTACCATCCGGTACGCCGACGGGAAGGGCTGGTACGACGCCCGGGTCGAGGCGCGCGCGCCGATCCCGATGGACCCCGCCACCGCCGTCCTGCACTACGCACAGGAGATCTTCGAGGGACTCAAGGCCTACCACGCCGCCGACGGGGGGGTGACCATGTTCCGGCCGGAGGCCAACGCGGCCCGGTTCCGCGCCTCCGCCGAGCGGATGGCCATGGCGCCGCTGCCCGAGGAGCTGTTCCTCGGCTCGCTGCACGAGCTGATCCGGCTCGACCGCGAGTGGATCCCGACCGCCGAGGAGGCCAGCCTCTACCTGCGGCCGTTCATGTTCGCCTCCGAGGTGTTCCTCGGCGTGAAGCCCTCCTCGGAATACCTGTACCTGCTGATCGCCTCGCCGGTCGGCTCCTACTTCAAGGGCGGCGTGACACCGGTCAGCGTCTGGATCTCGCAGGACTACACCCGGGCCGCCCCGGGCGGTACCGGCGCGGCGAAATGCGGCGGCAACTACGCAGCCAGCCTGCTGCCCCAGGCCCGGGCCATCGAGCACGGCTGCGACCAGGTGGTGTTCCTCGACGCGGTACACCGGCGTTACGTCGACGAGCTGGGCGGGATGAACGTCTTCTACGTCTACGCCGACGGCACGCTGGTCACCCCGCCGCTGACCGGGTCGATCCTGCCCGGCATCACCCGGGACTCGATCATGACGCTGGCCCGGGACAACGGGCTGACCGTGGTGGAGCGCCCGTACGAGTTCGCCGAGTGGCGGACCGACGCGGCCAGCGGTGCGCTGCGGGAGGCGTTCGCCTGTGGTACCGCCGCGGTCATCACGCCGATCGGCGTGGTGAAGTCCGTGGACGGCGAGTTCACGCTCGGCGACGGGACCGCCGGCCCGGTCACCACCGAGCTGCGCCGGCAGCTCGTCGACATCCAGCGCGGCCGCGCCCAGGACCGGTACGGCTGGGTGCACCGGGTCGGCTAATCCAGCAGGTGCGCCCGGAGAGACTCGATGTGCAGCGCGGTCACCCCGGCCAGCCCCGCATAGCCGTAGATCGATCCGTGCCGCTCGGCCAGCTCGGTGAGGAACAGCCCGATCGCCTGCGGCGGGCAGGCCAGGACGTGCGGCGGCGCGCCGACCAGCTGGTCCGGAAAGTCCCGGCGGATCTGGGCGCCGAGCGGTGCCTGGGCCGCCTCGCTGGCGGCGTAGTCGGCCATGATGTCGGCCTCGCTCACGCCGAGCAGGGCCAGGGTGAGCGCGGCCAGCACGCCGGTGCGGTCCTTGCCGGCGAAGCAGTGCATCACGACCGGGGCGCGGTGTGGGTCGGAGATCAGGCGCAGGGCCGCGCCGAAGCCTTCGATGCCCTCCGTCGCCATGTCGAGGTACCGGTCGGCCAGGTAGCGTTCGGGGCCCCCGGCGTAGTGGCCCATGTTCCACTCGCGGTGCAGCGGGTGCAGGTTGAAGTAGGCCAGCCCGGGCAGCTCGGGTACCCGCCCGTCGCGCGCGATCTCGCTGGGCCGGCGCAGGTCGAGCACGGTACGCACACCGAGCGCGGCGAGCTTCTCGCCCTCCTCCCCGGTCAGGCGGTGCAGCGAGTCCGACCGGTACAACCGTCCATAGTGAACGGTGCGGCCGTCCGACCCGGTCAGCCCACCCAGGTCCCGGAAGTTGAAGACGCTGGAGAAGTTGATGGTGCGCAAGTCCACGGCACGAACAGTACCGTCCGGCTCAGCGGGGAAGTCAATGCGCGCCCCGGCGGAGGACGGGTAACCACCCGCTCCGCCGGTGCGCGTTACCGGTCGGCTACTGAGGGAAGTCCCGCCTCTCTTCGGGCGCGGTGCCCGAAGCGTCGGTCTGCCCGTAGGTGCCGTGGTAGTAGTCGCCGAGCTTGTCGCGGTACGCCGGATCCTTGTACGTCTCCGGGTCGTACTCCGGGGAGTCCTTGATCTGGCCCTTGGTCCGGTCCACGTAGACCCGCTTCTCCAGCGAATCGATGTGAGTCACCGTACCGGCCGGCAGCAGGACCTTCTTGCCGAAGATCCACGGGCCGGTGTCCACGACCAGGTAGCTTTCGCCGACCAGGGTACTGGCCTCATCAAGCTTCCCGATGTGCCCGTCGATCGCCTCGACGCGGTAGCCGACCAGGTCGGAACCGTCGCCCACCACCGCGCCCTCGCGGTAGTTCCAGGGGTCGAACCGGTGCACCGACGACGGGACACTCATCGGCGGTACGTCTCCGGTCATCGGAGCGGTGCTGCCTTCGACCGGGTCGGGGGCGGACGGCGGCATGTGCGCGTAGCCGCCTGGTGGATCGATCCGCTCGGGATCGGGCACTGGAGAACCGAACATGTTCGGCGAGACCGGCCTGTCCATGGCCATCCCTCCTTGGGGGTAGGTTTCGCCTGGTTACCGATCGCATACCCACCCGTTGCACGGGGAAAACCTCACGCCTGTCCAGCATGTGGGAGCCGGCTTCCCAGAACGGAGCCGTGGGTGGCAGGGTACTCAACGTGACCTTGCGGTACACCGTCCTCATTATCACCTAGCGCGCGCAGCCTCCTTCCTGCGCGCGCCGACCTCCCGCATTCCGCGGGGGGTCTTTTTGTTGTGGCGAAAGGAATCCACCATGGGCTATCAGGTCTTCGACACCACCTTGCGGGACGGCGCGCAGCGCGAGGGGATCACCTACTCGGTCGCCGACAAGCTCGCCGTGGCCCGGCTGCTCGACGAGTTGGGCGTCGGTTTCATCGAGGGCGGCTGGCCGGGTGCCATGCCGAAGGACACCGAGTTCTTCGAACGCGCCCGAAGTGAGCTCAACCTCAAGCACGCGCTGCTGGTGGCGTTCGGCTCGACCCGCAAGGCCGGGGTACGCGCGGCCGACGACCCGCAGGTCCGCGCGCTGCTCGACGCCGAGACGGCGGCGGTCTGCCTGGTCGCCAAGTCGGACATCCGGCACGTCGAACGCGCGCTGCGGACCACCGGCGAGGAAAACCTGGCGATGGTACGCGACTCGGTGGCGCATTTCGTCGCCGAAGGGCGCCGGGTGTTCCTGGACTGTGAGCATTTCTTCGACGGGTACCGCTACGACCCCGACTACACCACGAGCGTCGTCGCGGCCGCGTTGGCGGGCGGCGCGGAGCGGGTGGTCATGTGCGACACCAACGGTGGCATGCTGCCGTCGCGGATCACCGCCGCGGTGACCGAACTGATGACGCGCCTTGGCATCGACGGCGATCAACTGGGTATCCACTGCCAGAACGACACCTCGTGCGCGGTCGCCAACACCGTCGCCGCCGTGGAGGCCGGCGTCACCCACTTCCAGTGCACCGCCAACGGATACGGCGAGCGGCCCGGCAACGCCGACCTGTTCGCCGTGGTCGCCAACCTGCAACTCAAGCTCGGCCTGCCGGTCCTCCCGGACGGCGGCCTGGCGCAGATGGTCCGGGTATCCCATGCCATCGCCGAGATCGCCAACATCGCCCCCGACACCCACCAGGCTTACGTCGGGGCCGCGGCCTTCGCCCACAAGGCGGGGTTGCACGCGAGCGCGATCAAGGTCGACCCGCTGCTCTACAACCACGTGGAGCCGTCGGTCGTGGGCAACGACATGCGGATCCTGGTCACCGAGATGGCCGGCCGGGCCAGCATCGAGCTCAAGTCCCGCGAGCTCGGGCTGGACCTGGCCGGCCAGCCGGAGACGCTGGCCCGGGTCACCGACCGGGTCAAGGAGCTGGAGGCGCGCGGCTGGTCGTTCGAGGCCGCCGACGCCTCCTTCGAGCTGCTGGTCCGCTCGGAGCTGGGTACCGTCACCCGGCCGTTCCAGCTGGAGTCGTACCGGGTCATGGTCGAGCACCGGTCCGACGGCTCGGTGGTCTCCGAGGCCACCGTGAAGCTGTACGTCGGCGGCGAACGGGTGATCGCCACCGCCGAGGGCAACGGGCCGGTCAACGCGCTGGACAACGCGCTGCGCACCGCGCTGACCCAGCACTACCCGGCCCTGGCCGACTTCGAGCTGGCCGACTACAAGGTACGGATCCTGGAGGGCTCGCACGGTACCGGCGCGATCACCCGGGTACTGGTGGAGACCGCTGAGGCCGGACGGGACTGGACCACGGTCGGGGTACACGAGAACGTCGTGGAAGCCAGCTGGCACGCCATGGTCGACGCCCTCACCTATGGCTTGGGGGAAGGGACCACAATGAGCGGGTGAGTGAGGAGTCGCTGCCACCGGAGCTTTCCCGGACCGAGCAGCCGCACGGCAACCACGTGCACGAGCACGAGATGGTCGAGCACGAGCGGGTCGAGCACGAGGCGCATGCCGCGATGAAGGTCCGGTTGGCCCGGCTGGAGCTGCTGCTCGGGCTCGGGCACACCGAGGCCGGGCGGCTCGCCCATCACCTGCCGGCGTGGCTGCGCCCGACCAGGGGTGAGCACCGGCTACCGGTCGCGATCGGGCTGGCCATCATCATCGCCTTGCAGCTGCGGACGCCGGAGGACCTGGCGCTCCCACCCAAGCCGCTATGGCCCGTGCTCGAGTTGCTGCTGTTCGTGCTACTGACTTTCCTCAACCCCAGGTGGATCAACCGCGAGACGGTGCTGGCCCGCACCGCCGGACTGCTGCTCGTGCTCATCGCCAGCCTGGCCACCCTCTGGTCGGTGGCCAGGCTGGTGTACGAGCTGGCTACCGGCCACGGCGGTACGGCCGTCGCGCTGTTGGTCAACGGCGGCTCGATCTGGCTCACCAACGTCATCGTCTTCGCGCTCTGGTACTGGGAGTTCGACCGGGGCGGGCCGGCGGCGCGGGCGCACGCCCGGGTGACCCGTCCGGACTTCCTCTTCAGCCAGATGACCGCGCCCGAGTTTGTGTCCCGGGACTGGGAGCCCGGCTTCGTGGACTATCTGTACCTGTCCTTCACCAACGCGACCGCGTTCAGCCCGACCGACACCCTGCCGCTGGTCCACTGGGCCAAGATAACCATGATGTTCCAGTCGGCGATCTCGCTCGCGACGGTCGCGCTCGTCCTGGCCCGGGCGGTGAACATCTTCGCCTGACGCCGGCGATCTTCCAGTTCGTCGCCGAGGCCGGCGGTCTCGTACGCTTGGCAGGATTGCTTCCTGCGATGTCGATGGGCGACCCGGTGAACTCGTCGTTGAAGTAGGCGGGCCCACCCCGGGGCTGCACACGATGGGATGTACGACATGGCGAAGTACATGATCCTCATTTTCGGCGACGAGCAGCAGTGGGCCACGATGTCCCTGGCCGAGCAGCAGAAGATCGACGAAGGCCATCGGGCATTCGGCGCCGCGGCGGGGTCGGCGGTCCTGGCCGGCGCGGAGTTGGAGCCGGCGCCGACGGCGACCAGCCTGCGCGCGGATGCCACCGGTCGGGTCACCACCACGGACGGACCGTTCCTGGAGACGAAGGAGGTGCTCGGCGGCTACTACCTGGTGGAGGCCGATGACCTCGACCAGGTGATCGCGCTCGCCTCGCTGTTGCACGAAGTCTCCGCTGGACACAGCGGGGTCGAGATCCGTCCGGTGGTGGATCACGGATGAGCGCCGAGGTCGTCGCGGCGGTCACGCACGCACACCGCCACGAATGGGCCCGAGTATTCGCCGCCGCCGCCCGCCTGACCCGGGATCTCGATCTCGCGGAGGAGTCCACCCAGGACGCGTACGCGCAGGCACTGCAGACCTGGACGCAGACCGGGATCCCGGACCGACCCGGCGCCTGGCTCACCACCACCGCGCGCAACCGGGCCCGGGACACGCTGCGCCGTGAGTCGGTGCTGCGCCGGGCGCTACCGCTGCTCGTCGCCGACGAGTCGGTGCCCGGGCCCGAGGACGGCCTCGACGACGACCGCCTGCGGTTGGTCTTCACCTGCTGTCACCCTGCCCTGTCCCGCGACGCCCAGGTCGCTCTGACCCTGCGGCTGGTGTGCGGCCTGTCCACGGCGGAGGTGGCCCGCGCGTTCCTGGTGCAGGAGTCCACCATGGCCGCGCGGATCACGCGGGCCAAGAAGAAGATCATCACCGCCCGGATCCCGTACCGCGTGCCGTCACCGGACCAGCTCGCCGAGCGGGTCAGCGCCGTACTGGAGGTGGTGCATCTGATCTTCACCACCGGCCACATGGCGCCGGTCGGCGCGCACCTCGTCCGCCGGGACCTGGTCGACAGCGCGATCGGCCTCGCCCGCATGCTGCACCTGCTCATGCCGGGCGACGCCGAGATCAGCGCCCTGCTGGCCCTGATGCTGCTCATCGACGCGCGCTGCGACACGCGGTTGTCCGCCGGCGGGCGGCTGCTGCTGCTGTCTGAGCAGGACCGCACGCGTTGGGACGCCCGGCTGATCGGTGAGGGTGTCGGCCTGCTGACCAACGCACTGCGCCGCCAACCACCCACGAGGTACGCGGTCGAGGCTGCGATCGCCGCCGTGCACGCCGAGGCGCCGACCTGGCTGGACACCGACTGGTCGGAGATCGTCGCGCTGTACGGCGTCCTGCTCCAGCTGTGGCCCTCGCCGGTGGTCGAGCTCAACCATGCTGTCGCCATCGGGCTCCGGGACGGCCCGCAGGCCGGCCTGGACGCGCTGGCGCCGCTGCTCGCCGATCCGGCGCTGGCCACCTACGGCTACCTCAGCGCCGCCCGCGCCGACTTCCTGCGGCAGCTGCACCGGTGGACCGAGGCGGCCGTGGCGTACGAGGAGGCCCTGACCCTCACCGACAACGACGTCGAGCGCGCCCTCCTCATCGAACGGCTCAGCGAGGTCCAGACCCACCTAGGAGCCGGAAGCCGGCCGGGGGCACCCGGACACCGCTCCCGGCAACACAACCGAGGCGCGCTGGGGGCACCGCTGGACCTACCAGCTGACCCCCCGACGGGCCGGACGCGACCATCGTGATCGAGACCTATGACTGTTCCCGGGCGCCAGCAGACGAGCGGGCGTCGATGGACGGCGGCCGCGTCTGGCTCACGAGCATGAGCGAGACACTGAGCCGGCTGGACGTGTTGTGCGCCGGAGAGCGTGGTTAGGTCGGCAGCTCGAAGCGCGTGGCCCAGTCGGACACGGCCGAACCGCATACGGCGATGAGGCGGCGACGGAGTACGCCCGCGCGCTCAGCGAAGGCACGCTGCTGCCGGACGTACTCCGCGCGGCCCTCGGGCGTCTCGACCTGGATCGGGTCAAGGCCGAGCCGGCTCAGGTCGTACGGGCTGGCGCGCATGTCGAGGGTACGGATCTCGCGGGCCAGGCCGAAGCAGTCCGCGATGAGGTCGCTCGCGGTCAGTGGCGACAGCTTGTACGCCCAGCGGTACAGGTCCATGTTGGCGTGCAGGCAGCCGGGCTGTTCGTGGTCGGCCTGGGTCTCCCGGGTCGGCTGGAGTACGTTGAGCGGTCGGGCCGGTGGAGTGAAGAAGCGGAACGCGTCGAAGTGGCTGCACCGTACCTTCAACTCGTCGACAACCGCCGAGGTCGCCTCGGCGCCGAGGCGCAAGGGCAGGATGTTGTGCCGGGTCTCCGCCTCGGTCTGGCGGTAGACCATGGCCCACTCGTGCATCCCGAAGCAACCGAAATGCGCGGGCCGGCCCGCCGTGGCCAGCAGGAGGTGGTAGATCCACTTGACCGAGTCGCCACGCCTGCGGAAGACCGCCGCCGGGTCGAGCACCAGATTTCCGGTCGGGTCGAGTATGTAGCGCGGCCCGAACTCCGCCGCGCTCGCTCCTTCGAGCGCGACTCCGTGGCCCGGATGCCAGCGCCGGAGCTGAGCGGGTTTGAAGTTGTAGTAGGTAAAGAGGAACTCCGCGATCGAGTGGCGGCCGTGTTGCCGTCGTCGGGCAAGATCGCCGTTGAGCCACCCATCGACCCGGCGTTCATGCGCTTCGGCTCGGCTGCGCCATTCATGCTCCGCTAGCACGCGTACAGGTGCCGCGCGCCGAGCCAACCACTCGTCCCGGGCGGGTACCCGGGAGGTAGCGGCTGGCTCGGCGGTGCCTGTCACGACGCCATTGTCGCCCGCTGGCCGCGGCGGGGCTCAGCTACCCTCCACCGCTTCCTCGCGCAGCCGGTCCAGGACCGCCAGGCGGTCCTCGGCGTAGATCCGCTGGGTGGTGATCCGGTCCGGATAGCAGCGCAGGAACATGCTCGTGAAGTGGGTGCCGTAGTGGATGTACTCGTCGCTGGTCGGGTCGGTCAGGGGACGTACGACCGCGTTGAAGTTGGGTTCGTGGAAATACGCCATGGCGAAGCGCTCGCGGGTGTTCAGGCTCACCTTGTGCGGCGTGGACAGGAGCTCGCCATCGGTGAGGAACTGCAGGATGTCGCCGGGGAACACGGTGAAGACGTTCGGTACCGGGGTGACGAACTCCCAGCCCGGGTCGTTCTCGAACATGCCCGCCGCGCTCTCCTCCGGCAGCCAGTTACGGGGGCGCTGCTCGCCCTCGATCGGCGGCCGGACGTAGAGCCCGCCGACCTCGTCCTGGTAGGCGATCACCAGGAGGCCGTAGTCGGTGTGCGCGCCGATGCCCCGGGTGGTCTGCTCGGACAGCGCGGGGAAGCGCAGCACCCGCATGTGGTGCCAGCCGTCCCGGGTCAGGTCGGTCAGCGCGTCGGGGTCCTTCAGTTCCAGCCCGAGGGCGACCAGCTTCAGCAACCTCTCGCCGATCGAACCGAGCTCGGCCATGAACGCGTGCATGTCCGACCGGTACTGCGGGTCGGGCCATGGTGCCGGTCCATGGCAGGGCCACCCCGCCTGTACCCGTGGGTCGGTCTCCGGAAGGTCCTTGGTCACCGTGAAGATCTCGGAGTAGTCCGCCTCACCCGCGGTGACCTCCTCGCCGGAGGCGATGTAGCCGCTGTAGCTCAGGTCGCTGACCCGGCTGGCCTTGACGTCCATCGGCGACTGGAAGAACCGCTTGCTGGACGCGACCGCCTCCTCGGTCTTCCGGACCTGCTCAACGGTCGCCGCCACCTGGAAAATGCCGTCCCGCTGCCAGGCGGCGATCAGCTCGCGCCCGAGCCGCGCGTCTGCCTCGCTGTCGCCGACGGTCTCGGGCAGGTGGAAGGTCTGCAGTTCGCTCATGTCACGTTGCTCCGCTCTCCGTTCCTGGGACGCGCCCACAGCGCGTGCAGGAATGGTGCCATGGTGTAGTGGCGGCGGGGGAACAGGATGCACGCTCGGCGTATCCGGATGGCCGGTGCCGTGCGCCGATGCGTCGGGCGGTTACGGCGAGCGGTAGGTTTGGGCCCGTGCGGATCGCTCGCTTTGTACACCCCGGTGGTGTCTCGTTCGGCGCGGTGGAGGGAGAGGCGGGTGCGCCGCCCGACGCGCTGACCGTGGCCGAGTTCACCGGGCTGCCGATGGACGACGAGGTCCGCTTCACCGGCCAGCGCTGGGCTCTGGCGGACGTACGGCTGCTCAGCCCGATCTTCGCCAGCAAGGTCGTCGGCGTCGGCCGCAACTACGTGGAGCACGCCGCCGAGCACGGTGCCGACATACCCACGGAGCCGCTGCTGTTCCTCAAGCCGGCCACCTCCGTCATCGGACCCGACGGGGTGATCCGGCTGCCGCCACAGTCCCAGCAGGTCGAGCACGAGGCCGAGCTGGCCGTGGTGATCGGCCCGCGCCCGGTGCGCCGGGTGGACCGGACCGACGCGAGCGCCGGCATTTACGGGTACACCTGCGCCAACGACGTCACCGCGCGGGACCTGCAACGCAAAGACGGGCAGTGGACCCGGGCCAAGGGCTTCGACTCGTTCTGCCCGATCGGGCCCTGGATCACCACCGGGGTGGACGTGTCCGACGTGGAAGTGCGCTGCGAGGTCAACGAGGAGGTACGCCAGCTCGGGCGTACCAAGGACATGGTCTTCGATGTCGCCACCCTGGTGTCCTACGTCTCGCACGTGATGACCCTGCTCCCAGGCGACGTGATCCTCACCGGTACCCCCGCCGGCGTCAGCCCCCTGGTGGCCGGCGACGTCGTCACGGTGACCATCGACGGCCTGGGTACCCTGGCCAACCGGGTCGCGGCGCTGGAGTAGCCGATCTGATTTGGACCACCCTCGGCGGTCAGGTAGAGTTCTCACTCGGCGCCGCGAGGCGCCGGTGGGGTATGGGGTAATTGGCAGCCCAACGGATTCTGGTTCCGTTAGTCTAGGTTCGAGTCCTGGTACCCCAGCTCAGCGGTCACGGCCCCGTCGTCTAGTGGCCTAGGACGCCGCCCTCTCAAGGCGGTAGCGCCGGTTCGAATCCGGTCGGGGCTACAAGCAGAGGTCCACCTCCATGAGGTGGGCCTCTTCCCTTTCGGGGCAGCCGATTCGGTAGCGCAGTCATAGCATCGCCGGATGCCTTCGCGCCGCCATGAGGTACTCATCGAGATGTTCCGTGAGCGGCCGGCGTTCGCTGCCGACCTCCTGGCGGGCCCGCTGGGAGTTGCGGTGCCGGAGTTCCAGACGGCTCAGCTGTCGGCCGGTGAGCTGACCGATGTCGTTCCGACGGAGTTCCGGGCCGACGCGGTGGTCACGTTGAACGCGGCCGACGTCCCGGTTTTCGCCGTGGTGGTCGAGGTGCAGCTGCGCGTCGATGCAAGGAAACGGCTAACCTGGCCGGCGTACGTAGCGACGCTCCATGCGCGGCTCGGCTGCCCGGCGATGCTGCTGGTGGTCTGTCCGGATCCGGCCGTTGCCGCCTGGTGCGAGCAGCCCATCGTGGTATCCGAGCCGGGTCTGGTACTGACACCGGTGGTGCTCGGTCCGCGGCGGGTGCCGGTGGTGACCGATGTCGAGGTGGCGCGCCGCCATCCACAGTTGACGGTGCTGTCGGCGCTCGCGCATGGTGGCCGGGCGGATCCGACGCCGGTGTTCGCGGCCCTGCTCGCCGCGCTCGACGCAATGGATCATGACCACGCGAACCTGTACACTGACCTGGTATTTGCGGCGCTGCCGGCGGCGGCTCGGGTGTGGCTGGAGGAGTTCATGACTACCGCGGCTTACCAGCACGAGAGCGAGTTCGCCCGCCGCCTCGTGAGTCGGGGTAAGGCAGAGGGAAAGGCAGAAGGCGAAGCCAGCGCATTGTTGGCGATCCTTGACGCCCGCCGCGTCCAGGTCCCGGACGACATCCGCGCCGAACTCATGGCCTGCACCGACTCCGCCCAACTCGAAGCGTGGATCCGCCGGGCCGCCACCGCTGACAAGATCCAAGACGTGCTCGACTAGAGCGCTCTCCGCTGCCTGAACAGGTATCGCGCGACTTCGCGGTTCAGCCTGTACCGGGCCAGCGCTACAACAGAGACCCACGTCTATGGCGTGGGTCTCTCTGTGCTCGCGGTTCCTGCTACCGTGCCGCGGTGCGAGTCGGGGTAGGGGTCGACCGGGACTACCCGTGTCTAGCTGGGTGGCACGAGCCGACGGAGGCGATAGGTAGCCACCCGGCGCAGCTTCCTGACCGTACCGTTGTCGAAGGGCAGGCTCGGCAGCTCGTCCAGCCAGAGATGGGCTCGTTCGGCGAGGCCGGACAGCACCCGCCGGACGGCCCGCTCCGGTACGTCCAGGCGCTCGCCGAGCCCGATGAAGTCCGACGCCCCGAAGTCACCACCGCCGCGTCCACCGATCGACAGTGCCATCGTCGTGTCGCCGTACGGATACGAGCTGGGCGTGTCGTATGCGGGAGAGACGCGCCATTCTCCGCCAGGTCCTTGGAGCACCGAGAAGTTCTTGGCGTGCGCGTCGCCGTTCCCGGTGAGGTACGCGAACGCGAGCTGCCGGATCAGGTCGCGGCCGGCGACAGCGGTCGCGTCGCAGACCCGGGCCAGCGCGGCGAAGATGCGATCGGCACCGAGAAGGTACTTGTCGGCCGGCGGCCGATCCAGCACCTGACAGCCGTCCTCGACAGCAAGAGAACGCGGTGTGCCAGCCACGGTGATCCTGTCGAAGCGGGTGACCAGCAGACCGGGTTCGCCGTCGGCGTCGCTGACAAGCTCGTTAGGTGGCACGCTCAGCCCGGACTTCCGGGCGGCGTCAAGGAAGAACTTCTCGTTCTCCACGAGGTGCGGGAACTCGGCGGGGTTGAGCTTGAGGATGTAGCGCTCACCGGCACGCGCGACCGGAACATTGATCATCGCGGCACTGGTCTTGTCCTGTACCCCGGGGAGGGCCGCACGCTGTGCGCGGATTCCCAGTTCCACCAGCAGATCCGCGAATCTGACGTCCCCGATCCGCTCCAGCGCCACCCGGGGCGGCACCTCGCTGGGCTCGATCCCGGACGGCGCAACCTGTACGTCGCCGATCGCGTCGGCGCCCACGGCGAGCAAGAGTGACAGCTCGTCATCAGCGGATGTCTTCACCGCGCGTCTCAGCGCACCCAGGCGACGACCTTCCGGCAGCAGCCCGGCGAAGTAGGCGGGAACCGCGCCCGCTGGGCGCACCACGGGCTCGGGTGTCACGGGCAACGTGGTGGCAACAGGTGCCGCACTGGCTTTGATCCAGTCATCCAGGTAGCGGAACTCGACACCGTTCGGGGTACGGGTGAGGGTTGCGGCCCGTTGGCCATCCTTGAATACGGCTGCCTCGTCGACGGTGCGGAGTCGCTCCAGGTCGTTATCGTCCGGCTGGGTCATCAGGCCGCCAGGTCAGCATCTGCTCTGATTTCGCGGGAGCCGCCCCGGTGCAGCTCAAGGTGTAGACCGAGGGCCGAAAGCACCGCGACAAGCTTGTCGAGTTGGACCGAACGCTTGCCGTTTTCCAGTGCGTAGACGAATCGCTCCGACACTCCGGCGAGGTCGGCCAGCTCGTCCTGGCGTAGTCCGAGGTGTCGCCGTCGTAACCGGACGGCGTGCGCGAGGGTATTGGATGTTCCCATGACTCCTTCCAGTATCCGCACGGACGTGCGGATACTGGCCATCTTAGGCCGCAGGGCCCTTCACCTGCAATGGAAACCGCACGTTCGTGCGTATTCCTGCCCTGCCCTGATGATCGCCACACACGGATACGCCCCACCCGCACGTACGTGCGGATCGGGTGGGAAGACAAGCGCTGTCGGCGGTCAGCGGATGCACCTCGGGTCGGGCCCCCGCGATCGGGTGGACGCCAGCGGCCCTACAGCCCGGACAGGCGCTGGCCCGCTCGTACCACCGCCATGGCATGCCGGTCACCCGGGCGGCGGCCGAGCCGTTCGATCGGGCCGGACACGCTGATCGCGGCGATCACCCGGCCGGTGCGGTCGCGGATCGGCGCGGAGACGCTGGCGACTCCGGGCTCGCGCTCGGCCACACTCTGGGACCAGCCGCGGCGGCGTACATCCGCGAGCGTCCGGCCGGTGAACTTGCACCGTGGCAGCAGCGGCATGACCGCCTCCGGCGGCTCCCAGGCGAGCAGCACCTGGGCCGCGGAGCCGGCGGTCATCGGCAGTACCGCGCCCACCGGAACGGTGTCGCGCAGCCCGCTGGCCCGCTCGGCGGCGGCTACGCAGATCCGTTCGTCGGCCCGGCGCAGGTAGAGCTGGGCGCTCTCGCCGGTGGCGTCGCGCAGCGCGGAGAGCATCGGCTCGGCGGCGCTCAACAGGACATCGGGCGCGGCGTTGGCCAACTCGCCCAGTCGGGGCCCGGGCCGCCAGCGCCCGTGTTGGTCACGAACCAGCATCCGGTGGATCTCCAGCGCCTGGGCCAGCCGGTGTGCCGTCGCCCGCGGTAGCTTGGTGCGGTCGACCAGTTCCGCCAGGCTGGCGCCGTCCACACAGGCGGCAAGAATGACCACCGCCTTGTCGAGAACGCCGACACCGCTCATACTGTGTCCCATAAAGCGAAACATACCTCCCAAATTTTAGGATGTCCAGATGGTGGGAGCCAATCCAGAACGGACCCTCGCCGAGAAGGTCTGGGACGCACACGTCGTACGGTCGGCCCCGGGTGAGCCCGATCTGCTCTACATCGACCTGCATCTCGTCCATGAGGTGACCAGCCCGCAAGCGTTCGACGGGCTGCGCTCGGCCGGCCGGCCGGTACGCCGCCCCGACCTGACCATCGCGACCGAGGACCACAACACACCGACCGACAACCTGCTCACCATCTCGGACCCGGTGTCCCGCACGCAGATCGAGACGCTGCGCAAGAACTGCGCCGACTTCGGCATCAAGCTGCATTCGCTCGGTGACGACCAGCAGGGCGTGGTACACGTACTCGGGCCCCAGGTCGGGCTGACCCAGCCCGGGATGACGATCGTGTGCGGCGACTCGCACACCTCGACGCACGGCGCGTTCGGCGCGCTGGCGTTCGGCATCGGCACCAGCGAGGTCGAGCACGTACTCGCCACCCAGACCCTGCCGCAGGCGCGGCCGAAGACCATGGCGGTCAACGTGGTGGGAGAGCTGGGGCCGGGCGTGACCGCCAAGGACCTGATCCTCGCGCTCATCGCGCAGGTGGGTACCGGTGGCGGGCGCGGCTACGTGGTGGAGTACCGGGGCGAGGCGATCCGGGCGCTCTCCATGGAGGGCCGGATGACCATCTCCAACATGTCCATCGAGTGGGGCGCCCGGGCCGGGATGATCGCACCGGACGAGACCACCTTCGAATACCTGCGCGGCCGGGCGTACGCGCCCACTGGCGCCGACTGGGACACCGCCGTGGCGTACTGGCGCAGCCTGACGACCGACCACGGTGCGGTGTTCGACACCGAGGTGACCCTGGACGCGACGAGGATCACGCCGTTCGTCACCTGGGGTACCAACCCGGGACAGGGTGCGCCCCTGGACGCCGTCGTGCCGGCGCCTGGTGACTTCGCCACGGAGGCCGAGCGGCACGCGGCCGAGCGGGCGCTGGAATACATGGCGCTGGCGCCGGGGACACCACTGCGGGAGATCCCGGTCGACGTGGTGTTCGTCGGTTCGTGCACCAACGGGCGGCTGGAGGACCTGCGCGCGGCCGCCGACGTACTGCGCGGCCGGCAGGTGGCCGAAGGGGTACGGATGTTGGTGGTACCCGGCTCGGCTGCGGTACGGGCGGCTGCCGAACGGGAAGGGCTGCATGAGGTGTTCACCGCGGCGGGTGCCGAGTGGCGGTTCGCCGGATGCTCGATGTGCCTGGGGATGAACCCGGACACGCTCAAGCCCGGGCAGCGCAGCGCCTCCACGTCCAACCGCAACTTCGAGGGACGGCAGGGCAAGGGCGGGCGTACCCACCTGGTGTCCCCGCCGGTCGCCGCCGCCACCGCCGTCCTGGGCCACCTCGCCGCGCCCGCCGACCTGAACCAGGGGGACTGACCGCAGATGGAGAAGTTCAACATCCACACCGGTACCGCGGTGCCGCTGCGGCGGTCCAATGTGGACACCGACCAGATCATCCCGGCCGTGTACCTCAAGCGGGTCACCCGGTCCGGCTTCGAGGACGGCCTCTTCCGCTCCTGGCGCGACGCCGATCCGGGCTTCGTGCTCAACGACCAGCGCTACGCGGGCGCCTCGATCCTGGTGGCCGGACCCGAGTTCGGCACCGGGTCGTCGCGCGAGCACGCGGTGTGGGCTTTGCGCGACTGGGGCTTCAAGGCCGTACTGGCGCCCCGGTTCGGCGACATCTTCCGGGGCAACGCGCTCAAGGAAGGGCTCCTCCCGGTCGAGTTGGAGTTGACCGCCATCGAGATGTTGTGGGGCGCGGTGGAGGCGGATCCGAGCCTCGCGGTAACCGTCGACCTGCCCGCCCGGGAGGTACGGGCAGCCGGCTCGACCTGGTCCTTTCCGCTCGACGACTTCAGCCGCTGGCGGCTGCTGGAAGGCTTGGACGACATCGGTTTGACACTGCGGCACGAGCCGCTCATCGGCGCGTACGAGAGCACCCGACCCGCCTTCAAGCCTGTCGTCCATTGAGCCTGAAACCCCGAAACTCCCCCGGTTGATCCTCCGACCGGGGGAGTTTCCGTTACGACACAAGGGCTTTTTTCCGCGAGATGTTTGTGCTTTCGGCGGATAGGGCATACCGTGCGCGCAGAATGGCCGCGAAGGGCCAACATTGTGTACTGGAGGGAAGTTGTGAACAAGGCTGAGCTCATTGATGCGCTCGCGGCCCGATTGGGAGACAAGAAGTCGGCCGCTTCGGCCCTCGACGCGGTGCTCGCCGAGATCCAGACGGCGGTCACCAAGGGCGACAAGGTGGCAATCACCGGCTTCGGTGTCTTCGAGAAGCGAGTCAGGGCCGCACGCACCGCCCGTAACCCCCGCACCGGCGAGTCCGTGAAGGTGAAGAAGACCTCGGTGCCGGCGTTCCGTCCCGGGGCGAGCTTCAAGGACCAGGTGGCCAGCGGCAAGGTGCCGAAGGTCGCCGCGGCCAAGAAGACCACCGCCGGCGCTCCGGCGAAGAGGACCACCACGGCCAAGGCCGCCCCGGCCAAGGCGACCGCCGCCAAGGCCGCGCCGGCGAAGACGACGGCTGCGCGTACCACCGCGGCAAAGACGGCGACCAAGACGGCCGCCAAGGCGCCGGCGAAGCGGGCCGTCGCCAAGACCACGCGGGCCGCGTCGACCACACCGGCCCGCCGCACCACCACGGCCACCGCGACCGCCACCCCGGCCAAGCCGGCCACCGCGCGCAGGACCGCGGCGAAGACCAAGTAGTTGTTGGTACGCAACGGCAGCGGCGCCCGCCTCCGGCGGGCGCCGCTGTTTCGTGGGCAGGACCGTCGGCGCAGAGCGCCGCATCCAGGCGTGCAGCAGTGTCAGCCGTGGGCTGCCTGGTGCTACTTGACGGCGGGTGCGATGTGGTCGGCGCTGACCGGGGTGGTACCGGCGAACGCCACCAGCCATCCGGTGCCCTTGCGCGTGCCGAACTCCTCGACCATGGTCGCGCTGGCCGGCCGGAGCAGCCGTAGCACCGGCGGGATCATCTTGCCCTGACTGCCGATCAGGGTGGTACCGCGCTCCGCGGCCAAGGCCCGTACCGCCGCGGCCATCCCCTCGACAGTGTCCGGTGAGTCCTCGTCGAACGCCGGGTCCACCTTCACCGCCAAGCCGAGCATCTCGCCCACGGGTGCCACGGTCTCCCGGCAGCGCAACGGGGTGGCGGACAGGATCCGGTCCGGTGCGGTCAACGCGAGCAGTGGAGTGAGCGCCTCGACCTGTCGGCGGCCGACGGAGTCCAACGGCCGCAACCGGTCCGGGCCGTGCCACGCGCTGCGGGCACCGGCGTTGGCGTGCCGGACCAGGACCACCAGCGCGGTGATCCGGGGCAGGGCGGCGAAGGCGGCGAGTACCCCCCGGTCGTACTTGTAGGTCAACAGCCCGGCGGCTTCGGCTGCCGGTACCCACCGCACCTCGGCGATCTCGTGGTCCGGCTCCCGGCCGGCGTCCGCGCGCACCGCCATGGACCAGAAGTCGACCTGCTTCTCCACGCCGGGTTCGCCGGTGAGGTACTGGATGGTGGGCAGCCGGACCTGTGGGGTACAGGTGAGTCCGGTCTCCTCGTGGACCTCGCGTACCGCCGCGACCAACGGATGCTCGCCCCGCTCCAGCTTGCCCTTGGGCAGCGTCCAGTCGCCGTACCGGGGCCGGTACACCAGTGCCACCTCGAGACCGGATCCGCGGACGCGCCAGGGGATGCCGCCAGCGGCCCGGACCACGGTCACGGCCACACCTCGCCGCGCTCGGTATCGCCGCGACCCTCGCGAGGGCTGAGCCCATGGTTCGCTCGCATCCGCTCGCTCACGGCAGCCAACCCGTCAGCTTGCGGCGGTCCGCGTTCTGCCACGCGGCGGGGAACTCGTCCCGGGCCTTGCTCAGCGCGGCACGCTCGCGTTCGTAGAGCCGCCCGGCGGTGACCGCCAGCGCATGGTCGTCGGGGTCGGCATGCGCGATGGAGAGCCACGTCTGCGCCGCCACCGCGGCGTCCTGGTGGTCGCCGAGCAGGGTCTGCACCTTGGCGACCGCCTTGGCCAGCTGGGCGGCCGTGCCGCCGAGCACCTCGGCGACGGCTTCGGTGGCGTACCGGGCGCGCTTGGCCCGGATCCGTACCCCGTGCCACTCCTCGTCCGGGGCCAGCGGGTCGAGGTCACCGGCGCCGGACACCCCGTCCGACCCGTACGCCAGTTCCCGCCACGGCTTGGCGACCAGCCGGGGCAGCAGCTCGGTCGCCGGTACCGAGGCGCGCTTGCTCACCAGTTTCGGCGTCGCCGCCGCGACGATGAGGTGGTCCAGCAGGGTCCGGTACCGCTCGCTACGCAACGCCTTGTCCAGCTCGTGCAGCGCGTCCTCGTGCCGGGCGGCCAGGTCGGCGTCCATCCGGGCCAGCGCGGCGTCGTCGACGGCGGAGAGCGGGTCGGTGCCGGCCGTCTTGCGCAGCCGGGCCCGCAGCACCTCCGCGTCGCGGGCCGCACCGAGCGCGTCGGCCAGCCAGGACAGCTCCTCCCGCAATCCCTTGCTCCAGTCCGTGTCCAGCAGCGGACGGAAGGTCTTCAGGTCGGTACGCAGCCGGCGGATGCCCACCCGCATCTGGTGTACCGCGGTGTCCCCGTCCGGCAACGGCTCGCGCAGCCGCACCAGCGGGTCGTACGCCAGCATCCGCGCGATGTCCGAGCGCAGCGCGTGGGTCACCACCTCACCGGCGGTCGACCGGCGGGACAGCTCACCGGGCGGTGGCAGCTCGGGCGGGCCGAGCGGGCCGAGGGCCCGGACATGCTTCGGTACGAACGACCCGCCGGCCGCGCCGGCCTCGCGCAGCACCTCGTCGACCCGGTCCAGCAGCTTCGGTCCGCCGTCGCGGCGCTCGACCTCGATCTCGCGGAACCTGAGCCGTACGTTGCGCCCCTCCAGCACCGAGACCGTGTCGTCGTCCAGCTCGGCCAGCAGCGCCCCGCCCCGGTCGCGCAGCTCGTACACCCGCCGGGTGGTGCGCAGCACCGCGACCGGCTCGACCGCGTTGCCCCGGGTGTACGAGGTGACCAGCTCGAGCAGCTCCTCGGGTACCGCACCGGGGTTGCCCGACCGGGACACCTCATGCCGTACCCCGACCACCTCGGTGGGCAGCTTGACCGTCCAGGGCACCGCGTCGCCGCGCCGGAACCGCAGGGACGCACCGGCCCGGGCCAGCCGCCGGTCGGTGGTGTCGAAATAGGTGGCGCGTAGCTGTACCGGGTCGAGCGCGCTCAGCCGCCCGCCGTCGGGCAGCACGCCGCTGAGGTCGGGAACCGCAAACCTGGGTTCGACCTCGTACTTGCGCTCTTCCTCCAGCATTTGCGCAGCTTAGCTCCCGGTTACTCGGTCCGGTCGACGATCCGGCGCAGCAGAGCGTTCTGCAGGTGCTGGGTCGGTCGATCGGGTTCGGCGGCGGACCGGCGCCAGGTGCCGTCGGGGGACAGCTCGAACGCCCGGGTGTCCGGGCTCATCGCCAGGGTCAGCACGCTCTCCAGTTCGGCCGCGGCGGTCGGGTCGGCGACCCGGACCAGGGCTTCCACCCGCCGGTCGAGGTTGCGGTGCATCAGGTCGGCCGAGCCGATCCACACCTCCGGGTCGTCGCCGGCTTCAGCCGACCCGTCGACGCTGCCGTTGCCGAACCGGAAGATCCTGGAGTGCTCCAGGAACCGGCCCAGGATCGAGCGGACCCGGATGTTGTCCGACAGCCCGGGTACGCCCGGCCGCAATGTGCAGATGCCCCGGACGGTCAGCTCGATGTGTACCCCGGCCTGGCTGGCCCGGTACAGCGCGTCGATGACCTCCTCGTCGACCAGCGAGTTCACCTTGATCTGGACCAGTCCGGGCAGTCCGTCGGCGGCCAGCTTGGCCTCCCGTTCGATCCGCTCGACGATGCCGGCCCGTACCCCGTACGGCGCGACCAGCAGCCGCCGGTACGAAGTCTGCCGGCTGTACCCGGTGAGCACGTTGAACAGGTCGGTCAGGTCGGCACCGACCTCGGGGTCGGCGGTGAGCAGCCCGAAGTCCTCGTACAGCCGGGCCGTCCTCGGGTGGTAGTTGCCGGTGCCGATGTGCGCGTACCGCCGGATGTGGCCGCCCTCCTGCCGGATCACCAGCGCGGTCTTGCAGTGCGTCTTCAGCCCGACCAGCCCGTATACCACGTGGCAGCCGGCCTTCTCCAGCATCCGGGCCCAGCCGATGTTGGCCTGCTCGTCGAAGCGCGCCTTGACCTCGACGAGTACCACCACCTGCTTGCCCGCCTCGGCTGCGTCGATCAGCGCGTCGACCACCGGGGAGTCGCCGGAGGTGCGGTAGAGCGTCTGCTTGATGGCCAGCACGTTGGCGTCGGCGGCGGCCTGCTCGATGAAGCGCTGCACGCTGGTGGAGAACGAGTGGTATGGGTGGTGGACCAGGATGTCGCCGTCCCGCAGCGTGGCGAAGACGCTGCGCGGGGTCTCACCCTCGGCGAACCGAGGGTGGGTGGCTGGGACGAAAGGGCGGTCCTTGAGCTCTGGCCGGTCCACCCCCTCGTAGACACTCCACAACGCGGACAGGTCGAGCAGCCCGGGTACCCGCAGCACGTCGTGGCTGTCCATGTCCAGCTCGCGGACCAGCCACTCCAGTACGTGGTCGGAGACGGTGGCCGCCACCTCCAGGCGTACCGGTGGGCCGAACCGGCGCCGGGCCAGTTCCCGTTCCAGCGCCTGGAGCAGGTCCTCGTCGCGGTCCTCCTCGACCTCCAGGTCGGCGTTGCGGGTGACCCGGAAGAGGTGCTGCTCGACGATGTCCATCCCGGAGAACAGCGCGCCGAGGTGGGCGGCGATCAGCTCCTCGACCGGCAGGAACCGGAAGCTGCGCGGGCTGGACTCGACGGTGACCAGGCGGGGCACGTTGTTGGGTACCTTGACCCGTGCGAACAGTTCGGGACTGCCGTCCGGATCGCGGAGCACCACGGCCAGGTTGAGCGACAGCCCGGAGATGTACGGGAACGGGTGCGCCGGGTCCACCGCGAGCGGGGTGAGCACCGGGAAGACCTGGTCGCGGAAGTAGTCGCGGAGCCGGTCCCGTTCCCCGGAGTCAAGATCCACCCATCGTACGATCTCGATGCGTTCGGCCGCCAGCGCCGGCGCCACCTCGCGCTGGAAGCAGCGCGCGTGCCGGCCGACCAGGTCGGCGCTGCGCTCGGCGATCAGCTCCAGCTGCTCCCGTGCCGACAGCCCGTCCGGGCTGCGCAGCGGCAGGCCGGTCTGCAGCCGCCGCTTCAGCCCGGCCACCCGCACCATGTAGAACTCGTCCAGGTTGCTGGCGAAGATGGCCAGGAACTTGGCCCGCTCCAGCAACGGGACGGCCGGATCCTCGGCCAGGGTGAGCACCCGGACGTTGAAGTCGAGCCAGGACAGCTCCCGGTTGAGGAACCGGTCCTCGGGCAGCGATCCGTCCAGCGTGGTCGACGAATGCTCGGCGGCGGGCTCCGGTGCGACCCCGGTCCGGGCCGCGAAGCGGCCGCCGGTTCCGCGCGGCTGGGGCTGAGCCGTGAGGCTCCGGCGGGGACTTGGCGGGCTGGCTCCGGTGACCGTCGAACTCACCCTGTCATCATCGCCCGAGCGGCTGAGGTGGGTGAAGACATTGGGCAAACTCAGGCGGCCGGCATGGTGACAAGGGACACCGTGCTGACGGTGCCGTCCGGCCCGTACGTCAGCTGGACCCGTTGACCGAGCCGGAGCAGCCGCAGCCCGGACGCGAGGAACGCGGCGGGCGGGAAATCGACCGGCCGGCCGTCGTCCAGCAGCACCGAGCCGGACCCCGTCGCGGGGTCCCAGGTGGCGACCGTACCCTGCACGCCTGTCACCGTAGCGCGAGTAGTGCCGACGTCCGGCGCCCGATGCCGAGTCGGACCGCCGCGGCCAGGTCAGCCGGCGTGTCCACATCCCGGCGCAGGGACGGCCCGGCACCGGTCAGCTCGACGGCTCCGGAGTTCGCGTGCGCGCGCGCCGAGTCCGGGCCGAACCGGGGTTCCAACCGGCATCCGGCCGGCGCGGCGAGCAGCGTGGTGCCGGTACCGGCGGCGTCCGGCACGTACCCCCGGATCGTCGCGGCGGCGAGCGCGGCGGCCAGTTCGGCGCCGCGCAGCGCCGGCAGGTCGCCGGCCAGCGCGGCGAGCGGGCCGCCGCCGGCCGCTGCGGCAGCGTGCGCCAGCGCCGGGTTGAGACCGGCCGCCGGCGCGTCCGGCAACACCTTGGCGCCCAGCTCACGGGCTGCCCCGGCGACCGTCTCGTCCGAGCTGACCACCACCACCACGGCCACCGCCGGACAGGCCAGCGCCGCGCTCAGCGTGTCCAGCACGAGCGCCAGCACCAGATCCGGATGTGGTACGCCCGGCAGTGCGCCCCGCAGCCGGCTCTTCGCCTGCCCGAGCTCCTTCACCGGTACCAGCACCGTCCACTCCACGTCCCGATTGTTCCCCACCCGGCGGGCGGTGCCGCACTTTGTACCGCCCCCGGGATCAGGCATGATGCGCTGGTGACCCGCCGATGGCGCGTCATGGCAAGGGGGAGGGCGCGGTGGCGCGGCACAGGCTCGGATTCTGGCGGCGGCTCGTCGTGATGATCATTAAGCCGATCCTGATCGTGTGGACGAAGCGGGACTGGTCCGGGATGGCGAACATCCCGGCCGAGGGTGGGGCGATCCTGGCGGTCAACCACATGTCCGAGTTCGACCCGCTGGTGGTCGCGCACTTCGTCTACGACGCCGGCCGCTGGCCGCAGATCCTGGCCAAGTCCAGCCTCTTCGAGAACCCGGTGCTGGGCTACCTGCTGCGCGCGGTGCGGCAGATCCCGGTCTACCGGGGCACCGCCGACGCGGCGAAGTCGCTGGTGGCGGCGGTGGCGGCGGTACGCGCCGGGGACGCCGTGGTGATCTACCCCGAGGGCACCACGCCCAAGTCCGGCGACCTGTGGCCGCGGCGCGGCAAGACCGGGGTCGCCCGGCTCTTCCTGCAGACCGGCGCGCCGGTGGTACCGATCGTCACGTGGGGAGCGCAGCAGGTCTTCGACCCGCGCACGAGGAAGTTCCGGGTGCGCCTGGGCACGCCGGTGACCGTGGTCGCCGGCCCGGCCCTCGACCTGTCCAAGTGGGCGGACGCCCAACCGAGCCCCGCCAACCTGTACGCGATCACCGACGAGATCATGACCGCGCTGCGGGACATGCTGGCCGGGATCCGCGGCGAGCCCGCCCCGGAGCAGCCGAGCGCGGCACCCAACGGCGGTGCCGAATGAGAGCGGCGGTGCTGGGCGCGGGATCGTGGGGTACCGCTTTCGCGAAGCTGCTCGGCGACGCCGGTACCGACGTCATGCTCTGGGCCCGCCGCCCCAGCGTGGCCACCGCCATCCGCGAGCACCGGCACAACCCGGAATACCTGCCCGGCATGCGGCTGCCCGAGGCGGTCGACGCGACCAGCGACGCGCACGCCGCGCTGGCCGGTGCCGAACTGGTCGTGCTCGCCGTCCCGGCGCAGACCCTGCGGGCCAACCTGGCCGAGTGGCGCGGGCTGGTCGAGTCCGACGCGATCCTGCTCAGCCTGATGAAGGGCATCGAGCTGGGTACCTCCAAGCGGATGAGCGAGGTGATCGCGGAGACCGCCGGGGTGGCGCCGGATCGGGTGGCGGTGGTGTCCGGCCCCAACCTCGCCGCCGAGATCGCCGCCGAGCAACCCACCGCGACCGTGGTGGCGTGCGTCGACCCGGTACGGGCCGCGGTCGTACAGAAGGCCGTGACGACCCGCTACTTCCGCCCGTACACCAACGACGACGTGGTCGGCTGCGAGCTGGGCGGGGCGGTGAAGAACGTGATCGCGCTGGCCTACGGGATGGCCCACGCGATGGGCTTCGGCGACAACACCAAGGCGACGCTGATCACCCGGGGTCTCGCCGAGACCGCCCGGCTGGGGGTACGCCTCGGTGCCGACCCGCTCACCTTCGCCGGTCTGGCCGGGCTCGGTGACCTGGTCGCGACCTGCTGCTCCCCGCTGTCGCGCAACCGCACCTTCGGCGAGCACCTGGGCCGGGGCGAGACCCTGGAACAGGCGCAGGTGGCCACCAGGCAGACCGCCGAGGGGGTGAAGAGCTGCCTGGCGATCCGGGATCTGGCCGACCGCAACGACGTGGAGATGCCGATCACCGAGCAGGTGGAGCGGGTCTGCCACGAGGGGCTGGACCCGCGGACCGCGGTGGCCGCGCTGATGAGCCGGGAGACCAAACCCGAGTGACCGGCGACGGTACCCGCTGTGTCCGGGCCGGGCTGCCCGACCCGGTACCGGGGCAGCCGTTCCTGCCCGGTCCGGTACTGGCCGCGCCGTACCACCTCGACCCGACCCTCGGTCCGCGTCCCGGCCTGGACGGGTACGGGCGCACCGACAACCCGACCTGGCGGGCGCTGGAGTCGGCGCTGGGTGACCTGGAGGGCGGGGACTGCGTGGTCTTCGCCTCCGGCATGGCGGCCATCTCCGCGCTCCTGCTGACGGTGGCCCGGCCGGGGGACACCGTGCTGCTGCCCGCCGACGGGTACTTCCAGGCACGGGCCTTCGCCGTCGATACCCTGACCGGTCTCGGGGTCACCGTCCGGGAGGCGCCCACCGCCGGCCCGTACCCGCCGCTGGACGGGGTACGGCTGGTGCTGCTGGAGACGCCGGCGAACCCGGGACTCGACGTGTGCGACATCGCCGCGCTGGCGGCCCGGGCACACGACGCCGGTGCGCTGGTCGCGGTCGACTCCACGGCCGCGACGCCGCTGGGGCAGCAGCCGCTCGCGCTGGGCGCCGATTTCGTGGTGGCCAGCGGCACCAAGGCGTTGACCGGCCACTCCGACCTGGTGCTCGGCTACGTCGCCGGAGCCGACGTGGCCGGGGTACGGCGCTGGCGGGACCGGACCGGGGCGGTACCGGGTCCGTTCGAGACCTGGCTCGCGCACCGTTCACTGTCCACATTGGACATCCGGCTGGCCCGCCAGTCGGCGACCGCGGCGGCCGTGGCGCAGCTGCTCGCCGGCCGCCCCGACGTCTCGTCGGTACGCTGGCCGGGACGGCCCACCGACCCGGCCCATCCGGTGGCGGTCCGGCAGATGCGCCGGATCCCCGGCATCGTCACATTCCTCCTGCCCGACGCCGGATACGTGGCCCGGTTCCTCGGTGCCGCCCGGCTGGTCAGCGCGGCCACCTCGTTCGGTGGCCCGCACACCACGGCCGATCGGCGTGCCCAGTGGGGCGACCCGGTACCCGAGGGCCTGGTCCGGCTCTCCTGCGGGCTGGAGGACACCGAGGACATCGTGGCCGACCTCGCCCAGGCACTGGACGCCGCCGGGCGCGCCGGCGCGCCCGGCGGTCAGGGAACCGGCTGACCGGCCACCCAGGCGGCCACCTGGGCCCGGGAGCCGAAGCCCAGCTTGCGCAGGATGTTCTGGACGTGGCTCTCGGCGGTGCGTTGGGAGGTGACCAGCCGGCTGGCGATCTGGTGGTTGGACAGCCCCTCGGCGATCAGCCGGGCCACCTGCCGCTCCCGTGGGGTCAGTACGGACGCGAGGTCGTCGGGTCCGGTACCCGGCTCGATCCGCGCCGGTTCGGCCTCGTCCAGTGCGTACCGGATCGCCTCGTCCTCGGTGAGCTGCGCGCCCCGGGCCACGGCGGCGGCGTACCGCTGCTCGCCCAGGGCCGCTCTGGTCTGCGCGACGCACTCGTCGTGCCAGCGCACCCACAGCCGGGCTCGGTAGAGCGTGGCGCCCAGCGCTTGCCAGCGCCGGTCCGCGGCCCCCACCAGCCGGGCCGCCCGCTCGTGGTCGCCGACCGCCCCGGCCAGCCAGGCCAGCCGCTCGGTGACTCCGGCGATGCCCGGCGCGTCGCCGAACTCGCGCCGGATGAGCATGCTCTCCCGCAGGTACGCGGTGGCGCGGGGTATCTGCCCGACAGCCGCGGCCGGGTAGGCCGAAGCGACCAGCAGGTAGCCGAGGTACCACCGGTCGCCGACCGCCGCGCAGCGCTCCCGGGAGCCGGCCAGCAGCTCGGCCGCGCCCTGCTGGTCGCCCTCGAAGAACCGCGCCAGGCCGAGATTGTTCTGCGCCCGGACCAGCGACAGGCCGGCCTCGCCGAGTTCGTGGAACCGGGCCACCGCGGTCTCCAGCAGCGTCCGTGCGGCGGAAACGTCGCCACTGACCAGCTGGGCGACGCCCAGGGCGGTATCCGCCTCGGCGGCCGCCAGCGGGTCGCCGAGCCGCTCGGCCAGCTCGGCGTGCTCGGCCGCGCGGGCTCCGGTCGCGGTGCCGGCGCCCAGGGCGGCCAGGATCCAGCTGGCCGCATACAGCCCGGCGAGCCGGTCCGGGCCCGGCTCCGCAGCGGCGGCAAGCGCCCGGTCCAGCCAGTACCGGCCCTCGGTCAGCAGGCCGCGGCCGAACCAGTAGTACCCGAGGGCAGCGGCCAGCCGCAGGCCCAGCCGAGCGTCCCCGCCCTCGCCGAGGCAGTGTTCGAGCGCGGCGCGCAGGTTGGCGTACTCGGTGCGGATGCGGGCGGCCCACTCCGGCTGGCGCGGACCGAACCAGTCGGCATGGAACCGCTCGGCCAGGCCCAGGTACCAGTCCCGGTGCCGGTCGCGCAGCCGCGGCTCCTCGGCGGCAGCCCGCTCGCGCAGCCGGTCCAGCCCGTACCGGCGGACCGTCTCCAGCAGCCGGTAGCGCGGCCCGTCCCGGGTCTCCTCCCGGCGCAGCACCGACTTGCCGATCAGTCCGGCGAGCAGGTCGAGCAGGTCGCCGTCCGGGTCCTCGACCACGTACCCGGCGGCGGCCAGCCCGAAGCCGTCGGCGAACACCGACAGGCGCAGCCAGAGCGCCTGCTCGCGGGGCGAGCACAGGGCGAAGCTCCAGTCGAAGGTGGTCTCCAGCCTCCGGTGCCGGGCGGGTACCGCGTGCCTGGTCTCCAGCAGCCGCAGGTGCTCGTGCAGCCGGCCGGCCAGCTGGCTGAGCGAGAGGGTACGCAGCTGGGCCGCGGCCAGCTCGATGGCCAACGGGAGCCCGTCGAGCCGGTGGCAGATCTCCGCCACGACCGGCCCGTTGTCGGCGTCCAACGCGAACCCGGGGCGTACCGCCACCGCGCGCTCCAGGAACAACGCCAGTCCCGGGTACCGGGCCTCGGCGCCCGGTGGCAGCGGCCGGTCCGGATCGGGGACGTCCAGCGGCACCACGTCCCACACGTGCTCGGCCACCATCCCGAGCACCTGCCGGCTGGTGCACAGCACCCGCAGGCCGGGGCAGGCGCGCAGGGCCCGGTCGGCGAACCTCGCGCAGGCGTCCACCAGGTGCTCGCAGTTGTCCAGTACCAGCAGCAGATCCCGGTCGCGCAGGTAGTCCGGAACCACCTCGGCGAGCGGCCGCTCGCTGTGCACGTCGACGCCGAGCGCGTCGGCGACGGCGTACTCCAGCAGGGCGGCCTCGGTCACCCCGGCGAGGTCGACCAGCCAGACACCGTCGGCGAACGCGCGCCGCAGCTCACCGGCGGCCCGCACGGCGAGCCGGCTCTTTCCGCTGCCACCCACCCCGGTCAGGGTCACCAGGCGCGCGCTGGACAGCAGCCGCCGTACCTCGGCGACGTCCCGGCGTCGGCCGACGAACGTCGTCATCTCGGCGGGGATCCGACCAACCCGGTCGCGCGGCCGACCACTCGTAGTCATCTTGCCCTCACCCTGGGTCGGCCGCCTGAGTAGTTCTCGGTAGATCTGCGGAGCCGGTCCAGGCGGCGACCCGCGCGGTCAGCCTAGGTGATCGTTAACCCATTGAGAACCGGGTGATCTGCGGATTCGCTCCATCCGCTGAGGTTCGTCGCCCGGTGAACCGGTCCGGCCGGCCCGTCGCCCGGTGGACCGGTCCGCCCGGCCCGTCGTCCGGCAGCGCGGTCTCAGAGCAGCTTGCGTTTCTTGAGGTAGCTGGCCAGCTCGTCGTAGGTGCCGCCCTCGTTGGCGAACAGCGCGACGTTGCGGGCCGCCGCGAACCAGGGTGCGGTGGACGGGCGGATCTCCCGCAGCGCCTGCTCGAAATCGCTCTGCTCGATCATGCGTACCGACCCGGACTCGATCGAGTCGGCCATCGCGTGCTCGGCCGCGGTCTCGCACAGGTGCGCCAGGTCCGCGCCGGAGAAGTGCTCGGTCGCCCCGACCAGCCGCTTCAGGTCGACCCGGGCGATCGGCCGGTTGCGCAGGTGGTATTCGAGGATGGCGGCACGGGCCGGCGGGTCGGGCGGCAGCACCAGGGCCACCCGGTCCAGCCGGCCGGGCCGGCGCAGGGCCGCGTCGACGTCCCAGGGCGCGTTCGTCGCGGCCAGGACGAAGACTCCCTCGTTGTTGCCCTCCATCCCGTCCAGCTCGGCGAGGAGCTGGTTTCCGAGGGTACGCATGGCGGAGGAGTGCAGCTGGCTGCGCTTGTGTCCGAGCGCGTCGATCTCGTCGAGGAACACCACGCACGGAGCGTTGCGCCGGGCCGCCTCGAAGATCTCGTGCAGGTTCTTTTCCGAGTTGCCGATCCACATGTTCAGAACGTCCACAATGGACAGCGGAATGAACCGGGCACCCATCTCCCCGGCCACCGCCCGGGCCAGGAACGTCTTACCGCACCCCGGCGGCCCGTACAGCAGCAGGCCGCCGCGCAGGCTCTTGCCGTACACCGTGCGCAGCTGGGGGTTGCGTAGCGGGCCGAGGAAGGCCAGCTCCAGCCGGCGCTTCACCTCCACCATCCCGCCCACGTCGGCCAGCCGGAGGGTGGACTGCTCGACATCGAAGCGGCGGTCGGCGTCGCCGAGCACCGGATCCGGGGCGCTGTCCGCACGCGCGAAGCGGGGTGGGATCACGTCGGAGAGCTGCTCCTCGTACGCCCGCCAGTCCATTCCGCCGTCCGCGGCTGGGTCGGCCGGCGGGGTGGCGGCCGGCGGGGTGGCGGTCGCCGGCTCGGCCGGCGGGGTGGCCGCGGCCGGTGCGGCGCTGCCGATCGCCCGGGCCATCAGTTCCCGCGCCTCGGCATTGGCCGGCGCGTACTGCAACGCCTGCGCCGCATGGCTGATCGCCTCCTGCTGGCGTCCGGCGTCGAGCAGCAGACCAACCAGGTGCAGCCGCAGCGGTACGTCGTCCGGGCGGCCCGCCACCGCGGCGGTCAAGCTGTCGATCAGCTCGCTCATGCCGCGACATTAATCCCCGGACGCTCAGGGCACACCCCCGGCTACCGTTCGTATGGCCCGGATCGTCGCCGCGTTCCCGCCATCCGGAGGTTGACCACGCAGAGTAGGGTCTCCCCGTGACCAGCCCACGGAAGACGCGCGTCGCCATCGTGTTCGGCGGCCGCAGCACCGAGCACGCGATCTCCTGCGTCAGCGCGGGCAGCATCCTCGCCGCCCTCGACCCGGACGAGTTCGAGGCGGTCCCGGTCGGTATCACCCGGTCCGGTGAGTGGGTGCTGACCAGTGCCGACCCGGCCCGGCTGGCGATCGCCGGCCGGCAGCTGCCGGAGATCACCACCGGTTCGGGTACCGCCGTCGTGCTGTCCGGCGACCCGTCCGCGCGCGGGCTGGTCGTCCTCGATCCCGGTGCGGGCGCCCGCGCGCTCGGCGACGTCGACGTGGTGTTCCCGGTGCTGCACGGCGCCTACGGCGAGGACGGCACCATCCAGGGCCTGCTGGAGATGGCCGGCATCCCCTACGTCGGTGCCAACGTGTTCGCCTCGGCGGCGGCCATGGACAAGGAGTTCACCAAGAAGCTGGCCGCGGCCGAAGGCATCCCGACCGGCCCGTACGTCGTCCTGCGCGCCGGCCAGTCGCTGACCGAGGAGGACAAGGCCCGGCTCGGCCTGCCGGTGTTCGTCAAGCCGGCCCGGGCCGGCTCCTCGCACGGCATCAGCAAGGTCACCGACTGGTCCCGGCTGGACGAGGCGGTCGCCGCCGCCCGGGCGGTCGACCCGAAGGTCCTGGTCGAGCAGGGCATCGTCGGTCGTGAGGTGGAGTGCGGGGTGCTCGAGGGCGAATACGGCGGCCCGCCCGAGGCGTCCCTGCTCGCCGAGGTACGCGTGGTCAAGGACCACGAGTTCTACGACTTCGAGGCCAAATACCTGGACGACTCCTGCGAGTTCGACATCCCCGCCGACCTGCCCGACGAGGTGACCCGGCGGATCCAGGAGTACGCCCGGCGTACCTTCACCGCGCTGGACTGCGCCGGCCTGGCCCGGGTGGACTTCTTCATCGGTGCGGACCGGGCGATCTACCTCAACGAGATCAACACGATGCCCGGGTTCACCAGCACGTCGATGTTCCCCCGGATGTGGGCGGCCACCGGCCTGGACTACCCGAAGCTGATCTCCCGGCTGATCCGGACCGCGCTACGGCGGGGTACCGGTCTGCACTGAGCCGTCGGCCCGGTAGATCTGCCCGGTCCGGGCGGTACCGAGGGCCCGGGGTACCGGCGTCTGTCGCGGTTGGAGCCGTTCGACCCGTACCGCCGTGCCGTAGGCGCAGATCTCCGCCCAGCCGGAGGTGATCTCCCGGTTGTCGAAGCGCATCCCGATGACCGCGTTGGCGCCGCGACGCCGGGCGATCCGGGCCATCTCCGCGACCGCCTCCTCGCGGGCGTGCGCCAGCTCCTGGTTGACCCGCGGGTTGGCCGCGCCGGACAGCTCCTTGATCCCGGCCGAGTACGCGTTGCGGGGCAGGGCGGCCACGCCGCAGACCTCACCGATCGCGACGGTCACCGCAAAGCCCGGCACGCTCTCCGTAGTGACGACGAGCATTGTTGTTACCCCCCGCCCCAATCTCGCACGTTGCCCGGGCAACGGATGTGCCAAACCTCGATTCAGCTGCGACAACCGCTCGGTACGTCGATGCGGGCCGGCACCGAGGCGACGATCGGGGCGGAGAACTCGATCACCCACTGGCCCTGGCCGGAGTAGCCGTTCGGCACGGTGACGGTGATGGTGGCGACCCGGTCCAGTGTGGTCCACGCCGTGCTGTCCCGGCCCGGCACGGCATACCAGCACACGCCGGAGAGCGGATAGACGTCGGCGGTCGGGTCCACCGACGGGCGTGGCCCGGCCCCGCAGGAGAGCGTGATCGGCGGGTCGCCGTACGCGGCGTTCTGCTCGGGCCCGGCGCTGACCGGTCGGCGCTGCCGGTCGCGCAGCGCGTCCGGGAGGCCGGCCAGCAGCGCCCGGCAGACCGTGGCCTGCTGCTCCGGCAGGCTCGGCGCGGGCATCCGCACCGGCGATGTCGCTTGCGCGGCCGGCGGCCGCGGCCCGGCGGGCCGGAATCCGCCCAGCATCCAGAAGGCGATGAGCCCGACGACCACCGCCACGGGTAGCGCGATCCCGGCCGCCAACCGGGCCGCGCGGCGAGCTGCCGGGTCCGCCACCTACAGCCGGACCACCGAACAGGTCAGGGTACGGGTGATCCCGCTGACGAGCTGTACCTTGCTGACGATCATCTTGCCCAGCTCGTCCACGCTGTGCGCCTCGGTCAGGACGATCACGTCGTACGGTCCGGTCACCGCGTCCACCCGCACGACCCCGGAAATATCGGTGATCGCGGCGGCCACGTCGCGCGCCTTCCCGACCTCAGTCTGGATCAGGATGTAAGCCTGGACCACGACACGCCCCCCTCTGTGCGGCAATCTCGCGAGTCGCACCGTGAAAGTACCGCACAAGATGACCAGTTCAGCTGGGGGAGCGCAACACCAGGTGCCGGAAAAGTATCAGGGGGTGCTCGTGCGGATTACCGAGCTCGGCGAGTTCGGGCTGATCGAGCGGGTGGTCGCCCGGCTGGTGCACCGGCCGGCGCCGCTGGTCGGGCCCGGGGACGACGCCGCCGTGGTGGCCGCGCCGGACGGCCGGGTGGTGGCCACCACCGACGTACTGGTGGAGGGGCGGCATTTCCGCCGGGACTGGGCGTCGGCGGGAGACATCGGGCGCCGGGCCGCGGCGGCGAACCTGGCTGACATCGCGGCCATGGGGGCGGTACCCACCGCGCTGCTGGTCGCGCTCTGCGCGCCGGTGGAGACCGAGGTCGGCTGGGTCGAGGAGCTGGCCGACGGGTTGGCCGAGGAGGCCGGTACCGCCGGCGCGGGCGTGGTGGGCGGGGACATGTCCGCCAGCCCGGTGCTGACCATCGCGGTCACCGCGCTCGGCGACCTGGAGGGCCGGGAGCCGGTACGCCGCTCCGGTGCCCGCCCCGGTGACCTGCTGGCCCTGGCCGGTCGGGTCGGGTACGCCGCCGCCGGGTACACCGTGCTGTCCCGCGGGTTCCGGACGCCGAAGCTGCTCGTCGAGGCGTACCGGCACCCGGAGGTCCGGTACGCGGCCGGGCCGCAGGCCGCCGGCCTCGGCGCGACCAGCATGATCGACGTATCCGACGGGCTGCTCGCCGACCTGGGTCACCTGGCCTCGGCCAGCGGCGTGGCCATCGACGTGCGTACCGGCGCGTTCGAGGTACCGGCGCAGATGCGCGACGCGGCCGGGGCGCTCGGCGTCGACCCGTATGCGTGGATCCTCGGCGGTGGCGACGATCACGCGCTGGCGGCCACCTTCCCGGCCGGTACCGCCGTGCCGGAGGATTGGCTGGTGATCGGAGCCGTGCGGGAAGGATCCGGGGTGACCGTGGACGGCAGGCCCTACGAGACCGGGCCGGCGGGTTGGGACCACTTCCGGTGACCGAGCCTGCCTGAAGGTCAGCCCCGGACGACCTTGCCGGCCTTGATGCACGAGGTGCACACGTTGAGGCGCTTGGTCGTCCCGCCACCGGCCGGGGTCCGGACGGTCTGGATGTTGGGGTTCCAGCGCCGGTTGGTCCGCCGGTGCGAGTGGGACACGTTGTGGCCGAAGCCGGGGCCCTTGCCACAGATGTCGCACACGCTTGCCACGGGAATCTCCTGATGGTGATGACCTGTCCGAGAACCTGACCAGGGTACCCGACGCCGGAGCGGTCGGGCCAATCGCCCCTCTTGTCGGGGGTAGTCAGTAGGCTTCCAGCGTGCTCGACGTGCTGGACGCCGTCGCCGTACGCCGCTGGTGCGCGGCCGGCCTGGACGGGCTGCGCCAGCACCAGCGGGAGATCGACGACCTCAACGTCTACCCGGTTCCGGACAACGACACCGGCACCAACCTGGTGCTCACCCTGACCGCGGCGCACGAGGCGCTGGCCACCGCGCCGGCCGACCTCGGCGGTGCGCTCCGCGGCCTGGCCAAGGGCGCGCTGCTGGGTGCCCAGGGCAACGCCGGCACGATCGTCGCACGGATGCTCAAGGGCATCGCGGACGCCCTGGACGGCACTGCCGCCCCGGGCGGCCGCGCGCTGGCCGGGGCCCTCGCCGAGGCGGCGCGGGCCGCGCGGGCGGCGGTCGACAAGCCGGTCGAGGGCACGGTGCTCTCGGTCGCCGACGCGGCCGCCGCGGCGGCGCGGGCGGTCGACTCCGACGAACTGGCCGAGGTCGTCCGGGCGGCGGCCCGGGGTGCGGCGGATGCCCTGGCCCGCACCCCCCAACAACTCGCCGTCCTGGCCCGGGCCGGCGTGGTCGACGCCGGTGGGAGCGGGCTGTGCGTGCTGCTCAACGCGCTGGTCGAGGTGGTGACCGGGGTGGCCCCGGTGGTAGCGCCGCCCCGGCCGCTGCGCGCCCCGGTCCGGGAGACCGGCTCCGGCGACTTCGCCTACGAGGTGCAATACCTGCTCGACGCGCCCGGCCCGGCGGTCGACGCGCTCCGGTCGATGCTCGCCGACCTGGGCGACTCACTGGTGATCGCCGATGCCGGTGACGGCACCTGGAATGTCCACGTCCACGTCAACGACGTCGGCGCGGCCATCGAGGCGGGCATCGAGGCCGGCCGGCCGCACCGCATCGCGGTGACCCGGTTCGCCGATCAGGTGCCGGTACAAGCCGCCGCCAAGGACCGGGCCGCGGTCGTGGTGGTCAGCGGTGTCCCGCTGACCGAGGTGTTCCGGCGGGAGGGCGCGGTCACCGTCCCTGGTCCGCATCCGTCCGTCGACGAGCTGCGTGCGGCGATCCGGGCCGCAGGTGCCGGCGAGGTGGTGGTCCTGCCGAACAGCCGGGCCATCCAGCAGACCGCCGCGTCCGCCGCGGACGAGGCCCGGGCCGAGGGGATACGGGTGGGGGTGGTACCGACCCGGTCGCCGGTACAGGCCCTGGCCGCGCTGGCCGTCCGGGACCAGGCGAGGCGCTTCGAGGACGACCTGATCGCGATGGCCGAGGCGGCCGGCGCCTGCCGGTTCGCCGAGGTCACCTTCGCCACCGACGAGGCCGTGACGGTGGCCGGAGTGGTCCGGCCCGGCGACGCGGTCGCACTCGTCGAGGACGAGGTCAACGTGATCGGCACCGAGCTGGTGGCCACCTGCCGCGACCTGGTCGACCGGCTGCTCGCCGGGGGCGGGGAGCTGGTCACCCTGCTGATCGGCGCCGGCGCCCCCGGCGACCTCGCCGGCCTGCTGCGCGACCACGTGTCTCAGCGCTGGCCGTTCGTGGAGGTCCAGGTGCTGCACGGTGGGCAGCCGCGCTACCCGCTGGTGGTGGGCGTGGAGTGAGCACCACCCTGGAGACCCCGCTGGACAAGGTGGTCGGCGCCAAGACCGCCAAGGCCCTGGCCAGCCACCTGGAGCTGGAAACCGTCGGTGACCTGCTCTACCACTTCCCCCGCCGGTACGACCAGCGGGGCGAGCACACCGACATCCGCTCGCTCGCCGTGGGGGAGCAGGTCACCGTGATGGCGCAGGTGCAGCGCAGCCACGTCCGGCCGATGCGCGCCCGGCGGGGACAGCTGCTCGAGGTGACGGTCGGGGACGGTACGGGTGGGATACTCGCCCTGACCTTCTTCAACCAGGCCTGGCGGGAGCGCGACCTGAAGCCCGGCCGGTGGGGCCTGTTCGCCGGCAAGGTCACCGAATTCCGGGGCAGACGCCAGCTCAACGGGCCGGACTACGTGATCCTCGACGACCGGGAGGACGGCGAGATCGAGGAGTTCGCCGGCGCGCTGATCCCGGTCTATCCGGCCGCTGCCGCGCTGCCGACCTGGGTGATCGCCCGGTGTGTACGGGTGGCACTGGACCACTTCGTACCCCCGCCTGATCCGCTGCCCTCGGTGGTGCGCGCGGGGCACCAGCTCGCCGACCTCGGCACCGCGCTGCGCCAGATCCACCGCCCGGAGAGCCGCCCCGCGCTCGGTGCGGCACAGAAGCGGCTCAAGTGGGACGAGGCGTTCGCCGTGCAGGTCGCCCTGGTGCAACGCAAGCACCGGGCGGCCGACTGGCCGGCGGTGCCGCGCCCCCGGCGGGCCGGTGGCCTGCTCGACGCGTTCGAGGCGGCGCTGCCCTACGAGCTGACCGGGGGGCAGCGCGCGGTCGGAGTGGAGATCGCCGAGGACCTGGCTCGGCCGCACCCGATGCACCGGCTGCTTCAGGGCGAGGTCGGGTCGGGCAAGACCGTCTGCGCGCTGCGCGCGATGCTCCAGGTGGTCGACGCCGGTGGGCAGGCGGCCCTGCTCGCTCCGACCGAGGTGCTGGCCGCCCAGCACCACCGGGGCATCGCCGACCTGCTCGGCGCGCTGGGACGAGCCGGGGAGCTCGACTCCGCCCCGGACGCCACCCGGGTGACCCTGCTGACCGGCTCGCTCGGCGCGCCGGCCCGGCGCCGGGCGCTAGGCGAGGTGGCCTCGGGTGCGGCCGGCATCGTGATCGGTACCCATGCCCTGCTCTACGAGGGCGTCGACTTCGCCGACCTCGGGCTGGTCGTGGTCGACGAGCAGCACCGGTTCGGCGTCGAGCAGCGCGACGCGCTGCGGGCCAAGGCCAACCAGCCGCCGCACGTGCTGGTGATGACCGCGACGCCGATCCCGCGTACGGTCGCCATGACCGTTTACGGCGACCTGGAGATCTCCACGCTCGCCGAGCTGCCGGGCGGGCGCTCGCCGATCGCGTCGCACGTCGTACCGGCCGCGGAGAAGCCGGCCTACCTCGACCGGACCTGGCAGCGGCTGCGCGAGGAGGTCGAGGCCGGGCACCAGGCGTACGTGGTCTGTCCCCGGATCGGTGACGTTTCCGATGAGCCCTCGGACGACGGGGACCGCCGGCCGCCGCTGGCGGTGCTGGAGGTGGCGCCGCAGCTGGCCGAGGGGGTGCTGACCGGACTGCGGATGGGGGTACTGCACGGAAGGCTCCCCGCCGACGGGAAGGACTCGGTGATGCGCGCCTTCGCCGGGGGGGACCTCGACGTGCTCGTGGCGACCACGGTCATCGAGGTCGGCGTCGACGTACCCAACGCCACCCTGATGATCGTCCTGGACGCCGACCGGTTCGGCGTCTCCCAGCTGCACCAGCTGCGTGGCCGGGTCGGCCGGGGCTCGGCGCCCGGCCTGTGCCTGCTGGTCACCGAGGCGGCTCCCGGTACGCCGGCGCGGGAGCGGCTGGACGCGGTGGCCGCCACCTCGGACGGGTTCCGCCTCGCCGAGCTGGACCTGGAGCAGCGCCGGGAGGGCGACGTCCTCGGCGCCACCCAGTCCGGCCGGCGGTCGCACCTGCGGCTGCTCTCGCTGCTGCGCGACCGGGAGCTGATCGGCGCCGCCCGGACCGAGGCGATCCAGCTGGTCGAGAACGACCCGGAGCTGGACCGGCACCCCGCCCTGCGGGAATGGGTCGCCACCCTGGTCGACGAGGACCGTGCCGAATACCTGGAGAAGGGGTGACCCGGATCGTCGCCGGTACCTACCGGGGACGGCGGATCGCGACGCCGCCCGGACGGGATACCCGACCCACCTCGGACCGGGTACGGGAGGCCCTGTTCGGCGCGCTCGGTGATCTCGCCGGCCTGCGTCTGCTCGACCTGTACGCCGGCTCCGGCGCCATCGGCCTGGAGGCCGCCTCCCGGGGTGCGGCGCATGTGCTCCTGGTGGAGAGCGATCCCCGGGCCGCCCGGGTGATCCGGGACAACATCGCGCTGGTCGGTGCCGGAGCGGTGGCCCGGCTGGCCCCGTCCCGGGTGGAGAGCGTGCTGTCCGGTGGCCCGCTCGGCGAGCCGTACGACCTCGTGGTGGCCGACCCGCCGTACGAGACGTCGGAGACGGAGATCACTGCGCTGCTGTCCGGACTCGTCGGACACGCCTGGCTCGCCGAGGACGCGCTGGTCGTGGTCGAGCGGAGCCGCCGGTCCCCGGAGCCGGCGTGGGTGCCGGGGCTCACCGGTGAGCGCTCCCGCAGGTACGGCGAGACCACCCTTTGGTACGGTCGCGCCTTATGAGACGTGCGGTCTGTCCCGGTTCGTTTGACCCGGTGACCAACGGCCACCTCGACATCATCGGCCGGGCTTCCCGACTCTTCGACGAGGTGATCGTCGGGGTGCTGGTCAACGAGTCCAAGTCGGGACTCTTCCCGCACGAGGAACGGGTCGCCATGCTCCGCGAGGTGACCGCGCACTACCCGAACGTACGGGTGGTGGGGTTCGAGGGGCTGCTCGTGGACTTCTGCCGGGCTCAGGACGCCGCAGTGGTGATCAAGGGTATCCGGGCGGTAAGCGACTTCGACTACGAGCTGAAGATGGCTCAGATGAACGTCGGCCTGGCCGGGGTGGAGACCCTGTTCATGCCGACCAACCCGCTCTACTCCTTCCTGTCGTCCAGCCTGATCAAGGACGTGGCCAAGTGGGGCGGGGACGTGAGTCCGCACGTACCCGACGTGGTGGCCCATCGACTGGCGGAGCGGCTGGCCCCGGTTACCCCGAACGGCTGACCCCCCACCGGCCCCGCGGCTCGGCGGGACCAGGCGCATCATGGCAAGGACGGGATAGGGCCGGCAACGACCCGCTCCGCCCGTCATGATGGGTCTGGCCGTGCCGCAGTTGAACCGTGGACAGGAGAACGCCGGTGGATCCGCTCGACCGCATCGACGAGATCATCGCGCTGGTGGAGAACGCCCGCTCGGTACCGATGTCGCGCAACTGCATGCTCGACCGGAGTGAGCTGATCGGCCTGCTCGACCAGCTGCGCGGCCAGCTGCCGGGCGAGCTGCGCCGGTCGGCGGCGCTGCTGGAGGAGCGGGACAAGATTCTCGAGGCCGGCCGCAACGAAGCGGAGCGGATCATCGCTGAGGGTGAGGCCGAGCATGCCCGGCTGGTCTCGGTGAACGAAATCACCGTATCGGCCGAGCACGAGGGTGCCCGGATCATCGGCGAGGCCCGGTCCGAGGCGCAGCGGCTGCGCGAGGAGGTCGACGACTACGTGGACACCGCGCTGGCCAACTTCGAGCAGTTCCTGACCAGGTCGCTCGCCTCGATCGAACGCGGCCGGGACAAGATGCACGCGCTGCGCGAGATCGGCTCCTTCCAGCCGGACCAGGAGACCGGCCCGCTGCCGTTCTGACGCCCGATTCGACGGTGCGTGACCCGCTCAGGTAACCTTTTCCGACGGCCTCTCCCGGCCGGAGCCTGACCATGCATGATCACTCGCTGAAGCACCTCAACCCTCGGGCGCCCCTGGTCCTCGATACCCGGGACCTGCCGCGCCGTCCCGGGGCGATGCGTGTCATCCAACGGGTGGTCACCGCGCCGGCAGACCTCGGCCTGGAGCTGATCGCGGTGCCGGCTGGCGCCAACCTCACACTCGACCTGCGGATGGAGTCGGTCACCGAGGGCGTACTCGTCTCCGGTGAGGTGTCCGGTCCGGTCGAGGGGGAGTGTGGGCGTTGCCTGCGCCCGATCACCGACTCGGTGACCGTGTCGATCCAGGAGCTGTACGCCTACGAGCACAGCGCCACGGACGAGACCACCGAGGAGGACGAGGTCGGCCGGCTGCAGGGTGACCTGCTCGACCTGGAGCCGGCGGTACGGGACGCGGTGGTCCTGGCCCTGCCGAGCCATCCGCTGTGCCGTGCGGACTGTCCAGGGCTGTGCCCCGGGTGCGGGGTACCGCGCGACGAGCTTCCGGCTGGTCACAGCCACGCCAGGTTCGACCCCCGCTGGGCCACCCTCGCCCAGCTCACCGAAGAGACGAAGGAGTAGCCAGCCGTGGCAGTTCCGAAGCGCAAGATGTCGCGCAGCAACACCCGGTCGCGCCGGGCCCAGTGGAAGGCCACCGCCGTTGCCACCGTCGCCTGCCCGCAGTGCAAGTCGGCGAAGCTTCCGCACGCCGCCTGCGCCGTGTGCGGGACGTACAACGGCCGCCAGGTCATCGAGGTCTGACCGCGGATGCGGGGGTGACGGACTCCAACGGGCGACCGGCCGGGCCGGGAACCATTCGGATCGCCGTCGACCTCCTCGGCGGGGACGACTCCCCCGCCGTCGTGGTTGACGGCGCTCTGCTGGCCAGCAGCGCCGACCCCGTACTCCACCTGCACCTCGTCGGGCCACCGGAAGTGGCGGACGAGGTGATCGCGGCGTGTCCACCGGCTGAGCGGGGACGGTTCAGCGTGCAACCGGTCCGGGCCCGGGTGGGCATGGCGGACGCGCCGAGCCGGGGGGTGCGGCAGGACACCACGGTCCGCGCCGGGGTCGCCGCGGTCGCTGAGGGGCGCGCGCACGCCCTGGTCTCCGCCGGGATGAGCGGCGCCGTGGTGACCGCGGCCGCGCTCGGGTTGGGGCGTTCCGCCGGGGTACGCAAGCCCGCGCTGGCCGCGATCCTGCCGGCGCAGGCCGGTCCGGTGGTGCTCCTCGACGTGGGCGCCTCCCCGGAGCTGTCCACCGCGCTGCTGCTCCAGCACGCCGCGCTCGGCACGTCGTACGCCCGGCGGGTCCTCGGCATCCAGGCGCCCCGCCTCGGGCTGCTGTCGATCGGTGCCGAACCGGGCAAGGGCGACCGCGCCCGGCGCGCGGCTGACGTCAAGGGCATCGAGGGGGCGTTCGAACTGGCCGGTGGGGTGGCCCCGCACCAGGCGGTACCCCGGGCCGCGGCACTGCTCGGGGTCGGCGGAACCGTGGTGGTCTGCCACGGTGCGGCCAGCGCGGCCGACATCGCCTCCGGGATCGCGCTCGCCGCCCGGCTGTACCACAACGACCTCCTGGAGGTTTCCCGATGAAGGGTCGTCCTCCCGTGACCCACCTGGAGGCCGCGTTCGGTGTCGGGCTTGAGCCCGAGCTGCTGGAACGGGCACTGACCCACCGCTCGTACGCGTACGAGCACGGTGGTCTGCCGACCAACGAGCGGCTGGAGTTCCTCGGCGACTCGGTGCTCGGCGTGGTGGTGACGACCGCGCTGTTCCACGCCCATCCGGACCTGCCCGAGGGGCAACTGGCCAAGCTGCGTGCCAGTGTGGTGAACATGCGCGCGCTGGCCGAGGTGGCCCGCGGTCTCGGCCCGTTCGGCCTGGGCCCGTACCTGCTGCTCGGCAAGGGCGAGGAGACCACCGGCGGGCGGGACAAGGCGAGCATCCTCGCCGATACCCTGGAAGCCCTGCTCGGCGCGATCTACCTGCAGCACGGGCTGGACGTCGCCGACAAGGTGATCCGCCGGCTCTTCGACCCGCTGATGACCGAGGCGGCCGGCCGGGGCGCCGCGCTGGACTGGAAGACCAGCCTCCAGGAGCTGACCGCGAGCCAGGGCCTGGGCGTACCGGAGTACAAAGTGGAGGAGGCCGGGCCGGACCACGCCAAGGTGTTCACCGCCTGGGCCGTGGTGGCCGGGGAGCGCTACGGGGGCTCGCAGGGGCGCAGCAAGAAGGAGGCCGAACAGCGCGCGGCCGAGGCAGCCTGGCGGGAGCTGTCGGAGACGCCATGACCGGGTTAGCTGGCGCTCGCTTCGCGAGCACGGGTCATCTGCCCTTGGGCCGCCCATGACCGCGGTGGAGGAAGAGACGCAGGTGCCGGCGGCGCCGGCGAACGGCAAGGGGTCGTGGCTCACCGAGCTGTCCACCCCGCTGCTGGTGTTCGCCACCACCCGGATCGCCCAGCTGCTCTTCCTGCTCTGGGTCAACCCGGACGACGGGCCGTCGATCACGAGCAGGTTGCTGTCGTGGGATGGCGGCTGGTTCATCCGGGTCGCCTCCGAGGGATACCCACACGGGTACAGCTTCGACGAGACCGGCCAGCTGACCGCCAACGGTCTCGCGTTCTTCCCGCTGTACCCGCTGCTCATCCGGGGTGTCCACGAGCTCGGCCCGGACTACGCCACCGCCGCGTTGTTGATCTCCTGGCTGGCCGCGGTCGCCGCGATCTGCCTGATCTACCTGCTCGGGGTCGAGCTGTTCGACCGGCGCGTGGCGGTCGCGCTCACCATCCTGTTCGCCACCGCACCGATGTCCGTGGTGCTGTCGATGGCCTACAGCGAGTCGCTGTTCTGCGCCCTGGTGCTGGGCATGTTCTACGCGGCCCGGCGCAACGCCTGGCTGGTCGCCGGGGCGCTCGGGTTCCTGGCCGGGCTGACCCGCCCGACCGGGCTCGCCGCCGCGATCGGGCTCGTGGTGGCGGCCGGGCTGGCGCTGCGGGCCCGGACCGCCGGCTGGCGGGCCGCGGTCGGCGCTCTGGTCGCGCTCGCCGGGGTACCCGCCTATCTGCTCTGGGTGGCGGTCCGGGTCGGCGATCTGAACGCGTGGTTCAAGATCCAGACCGCTGGCTGGGGTACCACCTTCGACTGGGGCAGCTCCGCCTGGAACTTCGTCTACATCGCCTTCCACCAGGGCGAGCAGTGGGTACAGGTGAGCGTCGCGTTGATCATCGTGGTCGCCGTGGTGGCCGCCATCCTCGCTGTCCGGCGCACCTGGCCGCCGCTGGTCGTCTACGGCCTGCTCGCGCTCGTCCTCGCGGTCGGGCAGGCCGGCTACTACCACTCCAAGCCCCGCCTGCTCTTCCCCGTGCTGCTCACCCTGATCCCGGCGGCCTGCCTGGCCGGCCGGTCCCGCCCGCGCGCCGTTGCGCTCGGCCTCACCGCGTATGCCGTCTTCGGCCTCTGGTACGGCGCCTACCTGGTCGCCGTCTGGAAGTACACGATCTGACCATGCCCGAGCTGCCCGAGGTCGAGACGGTACGGCAGGGCCTGGCCCGCTGGGTCGCCGGCCGTACCATCGCCACCGCCGAGGTACACCACCCCCGCGCGATCCGCCGGCACCTGCCCGGCTCCGAACACTTCGCCGCGATCCTGGCTCAGCGCAAGATCCTCGATGTCCGCCGCCGTGGCAAGTACCTCTGGCTCCCGCTCGATTCCGGCGACGCGATCGTCGCCCATCTGGGCATGTCCGGGCAGCTGCTCTGCCAGCCGGCCGACGCCCTCGACGAGCCGCACCTGCGGGTCCGGTTCCGGTTCACCGACGGCGACCCTGAGCTGCGCTTCGTCGACCAGCGCACGTTCGGCGGGCTCGCGGTCTCCGAAGGCGGCGCCGAGCTACCCGCCGAGATCGCGCACATCGCCCGCGACCCGATGGACCCGCAGTTCTCCGACGCCGGCTTCGTGGCCGCGCTGCGCGCCAAGCACACCGAGGTCAAGCGGGCCCTGCTGGACCAGACGCTGATCTCCGGCGTGGGCAACATCTACGCCGACGAGGCGCTCTGGCGGGCGAAGTTGCACGGCGCCCGGCCGACCGGCGCGCTCACCCGCCCAGCCGCGTCACGGCTGCTTGGGCACGTGCGGGAGGTGCTGGGTGAGGCGCTGGGCCAAGGGGGTACCAGCTTCGACGCGCTGTACGTCAACGTGAACGGCGAGAGCGGCTACTTCGACCGCTCGCTCAACGTGTACGGCCGGGCCGGCGAACCCTGCCGCCGCTGCGGTACCCCGATCCGCCGCGAGCCCTTCATGAACCGCTCGTCCTACTCCTGCCCCCGCTGCCAACCCCGCCCGCGGCATTAGACCGTCACGCGGCCCGCGCCGGCGGTACCTCCCGCAGCAGGTAGGTGAGCAGCGTGGGGCCAGCCTGTGGACAACTCAGCTGCCGAAGTCGGCGGTCCAGTACGGCGTACCGTCCTTGGCCAGTACGACCCCGACGCCGATTGCCTTGGCGTCGCAGTCGACCAGGAGGCCCCGCTGGCCCGGGTCGGCCTGCCACGCGTCCAGCGCCGCCTGGGCGGTGGTGTAGCCGGAGCCCACATCCTCGCCCTTCGGGTGCCGGTACCCGGCCTTGTGCATCCGGTCCTGCGGGCTGCTGCCGTCGCTGCCCCGGCGCGCGACAAAGCCGTTCCAGGCCATATCGGCGCTGTGTGCCCGGGCCGATCCGCGCAGGTGTCCGTCGGTACCCAGCCGGTGGCAGCCAGCCTGCTCCCGGCTCTTGTTGATCAGCTGGATCAGCTGGCTCTCCAGGGTGGACGTCTTGGCCGTCACCGGGTCGTTCGGCAGCGCGGAGGCATCCGAGCCGGCCGGGTCCGGTGAGCTGTCGGCGCCGGGCACCCGAGGCCCCGGGGAGGCGGTCGTCGCGGGCGCGCTGTCGCTCTGGGCCGAGCCGGCCGACAGCGGCGCGACCAGGGCGAAGGAGATCCCAAGCAGGACGAGTACGGCGCCGGCGAGCGTGGCCCAGCCGATCGGGCCGGACGGACGCCAGCGGAGCCAGTCCCGCATCTGCGCGGCCGTTCCCGCGTGTCGCGATGCCACCCGTACCGTCTCCCTTCCGGCCTCGGTCCAGCAGTGACCGTACGTGAGGGAGGTTGGGCCGGCAATCCGAGCTTCCGTCCACCGGCCGGCGGTTGCGCACGACATACCGGTGGTGGCGGATGACATATCGGCCTCGCTGACTGGTAGAGCCCAAGTTGAGTTGGGTGGACTCAATGTCTGGCTTGACGAAGGCCGCCGGACGGCACACTATAGATAGGTCGCCAGTCGCGCTTGACCCTGCTTTGTGCGTTTGCCTGGGCAGGCGACCCGCCCGGGCGCGCGTTTGGCCGGCCACTCCGGCGGCGCATATCAAGGAGAAGATATGGCGAAGGCCCTCTTCGGCCACGTAGGTAGCGCGCCCGACCGGCGCCTGCTTGACGAGGTCACCCAACTGCGTGCCAAGGTACGCACCCTGGAGTTCGAGGTCACTCGGCTACGCGCCGAGAACGATCGGCTGGCCGCGGCTCAAGCTGACGAACTGCTCCGACTTCCTGAGCCGGCGCTGACCTGACCCTGGTGTGCGGCGCCGGCTCCCCGGCGCCGTGTGGTTCCCCAAGCACGCTTAACAAAACCAAGCGCGCCGATACCCCGATCACGGGGTTCGGCGCGCATCTCTTTATCCGGGGCCGTTCCGGGGTACCCTCCCCGAGAACGAGCCCCTCGACGTGCGGAGAAACGTGCACCTCAAGAGCCTGACGGTGAAGGGATTCAAATCCTTCGCCGCCGCCACCACCTTGAAGCTGGAGCCCGGGATCACCTGCGTGGTCGGCCCGAACGGCTCCGGCAAGTCCAACGTGGTCGACGCGATCGCCTGGGTACTCGGCGAGCAGGGAGCCAAGGCGCTGCGCGGCGGCAAGATGGAGGACGTGATCTTCGCGGGTACCGCCGGCCGGGCCCCGCTCGGGCGCGCCGAGGTCACCCTGACCATCGACAACCATGATGGCGCCCTGCCCATCGAGTACACCGAGGTGTCGATCACCCGCCGGATGTACCGCTCCGGCGAGAGCGAGTACGAGATCAACGGCGACTCGTGCCGGCTGCTCGACATCCAGGAACTGCTCTCCGACTCCGGCATCGGCCGGGAGATGCACGTGATCGTCGGGCAGGGGCAGCTCGACGCGGTCCTGCACGCCAAGCCGGAGGACCGGCGGGCGTTCATCGAGGAGGCGGCCGGCGTCCTCAAGCACCGTAAGCGGAAGGAGAAGGCGCTGCGCAAGCTGGACGCGATGCAGGTCAACCTGAACCGGCTCACCGACCTGACCGCCGAGCTGCGCCGCCAGCTCAAGCCGCTGGGCCGGCAGGCCGAGGTGGCCCGCCGGGCCGCCGGGATCCAGATGGACCTGCGTGACGCCCGGCTCCGGCTGCTCGCCGACGACCTGGCAACCCTGCGGGAGACCCTGGACAAGGAGATCGCCGACGAGTCGGCGCTGCGTACCCGCCGGGAAGAGGTTGAGCGGGAGCTGGGCACGGTACAGGCCCGGCTGGCCCAGTTGGAGACCGCGCACGCGCAGGATGCTCCGGTGCTGGCCAAGTCGCAGGAGACGTGGTATCAGCTGTCCGCGCTCCAGGAGCGGTTCCGCTCCACCGAGCAGCTGGCCAGCGAGCGGCTCCGGCACCTGAGCAGCACGGCCGACGACGAGCGCACCGGCCGCGACCCGGACCAGTTGGCTGCCGAGGCCGAGCAGGTACGGGCCCAGGAGAACGCACTTCGTGAGGCGCTCCAGGCCGACCAGGCGCACCTGGCCGAGGCGGTACAGCGCCGGCAGAGCCTGGAGCGCCAGCTCGCCGAGGCGGAGAAGGCGCTGGTGGAGGCGCGCAAAGAGATCGCCGACCGGCGTGAGGGCCTGGCCAAGCTGGCCGGGCAGGTCGACGCGGCGCGGACCCGGGCGGCCGCCGCCGAGGAGGAGATCGAGCGGCACGAGACCGCCACCACCGAGGCCCGGGAGCGGGCCGAGCTGGCCGAGGAGGCGTACGCCCAGGCGCAGGCTCAGGCCGAAGGGCTGGACGAGGAGGACGCCGACCTGGTCGCCCGGCACAACGCGGCCGTCCAGGCGTACGAGGCGGCGCAGGCGCGCGCCAAGGAGCTCGGGGACGCCGAGCGGCAGACGGAGCGGGAAGCCTCCGAGTGGGGCGCCCGCGAGGAGGCCCTCGCGCTCGGGCTGCGCCGCAAGGACGGGGCGGGTGCGCTGCTGGCGGCCGGGGACCGGATACCGGGCCTGCTGGGCAGCGTCGCGGCGCTGCTGGCGGTCGAACCGGGTTACGAGGCCGCGCTGGCCGCGGCGCTGGGCGCGCTGGCAGATGCGGTGGCAGTGTCCACAGTGGACGATGTGACCATTGCGGTACGCCTGCTCAAGGAGCAGGACGCCGGGCGCGCCACGCTGTTCGTGGCGTCCCCGGGTCCGGTGTCGCCGGCCCGCCCGAGCCTGCCCGACGGCACCCGCTGGGCGCTCGAAGTGGTACGCAGCTCGGACGGGGTACGCGCGGCTCTGGAGCGGGCACTCGGTGACGTGGTCTGCGTCACCGACCTGGACCGGGCAAGGGACCTCGTCGCCACCCATCCCGAGCTGCGCGCGGTCACTCCGGACGGGGACGTGGTCGGCGCCTGGTCCGCCGCCGGCGGTTCGACCAAGGCGCAGAGCTACATCGAGGTACAGGCGGCGGTCGACGAGGCCCGGCAGCGCCGCTCCGAGGCGAGCGCCCGGCTGGAGGGCCTGCGTGCCAAGCTTGACGGCGCCCAGGCCGAGGTGGCCGCGCGCGAGGACGAGGTGGCGGTCGCGGCCGAGGCCCGCCGGCAGGCAGACGGGCAGCGCAACTCGGTCGCCCGCCAGCTCGCCGAGCTGGGCGCGGCCGCGAAGTCGGCCCGGGCCGAGGCCGACCGGCTCGCCGCCGCCTGGGCCAACGCTGAGGCGGCCCGGGAGCGCGGCATGGTCGGGCTGACCGAGCTCGAGGAGCGGCTACGGGCCACCGAGGCCACCCCGATCGAGGACGATCCGGACAGCGAGGAGCGGGACCGGCTGGCCGTCCTGGTGCCCCAGGCCCGGCAGAACGAGATGGAGGTACGCCTCGCTGTGCGTACCGCCGAGGAGCGGGTCGGTGCCCTGGCGGGTCGGGCCGACGCGCTGGCCCGGCAGGCCGCCGCCGAACGCGCCACCCGGGAGCGGGCCGCCGCCCGCAGGGCGGCCCGGGCCCGCGGAGCCCGGATCGCCGAGGCGGTCGCGGCCGGTGCCAGGCTCGCCCTGGAGCGCATCGCCGTCTCCCTGGCCACAGCCGCCGCGCAGCGGGACGAGATCGCGAGCGCGCGGTCCACGCGGGAGGCAGAGCTTTCGGAGGTACGCGGACGGGCCGGCCGCCTCGCAGCCGACCTGGAGCGGTTGACCTCGGAGGTACACCGGGACGAGGTCGCCCGGGCCGAGCAGCGGCTACGGATCGAGCAGCTGGAGGCGAAGGCCGCCGAGGACTTCGGTGTCGACGTGGATACCCTGCTCGCCGAGTACGGGCCGGGCGTCGACATACCTCCGACAGCGGCCGAGCTGACCGCCGCCGAGGCGGCCGACAAGCCGGTACCTCAGCCGGTGCCGTTCGACCGGCCGACCCAGGAGAAGCGCGCGGCCAAGGCCGAGCGGGACCTGAACCTGCTCGGCAAGGTCAACCCGCTCGCGCTGGAAGAGTTCGCCGCCCTGGAGGAGCGCTTCAAGTTCCTCTCCGACCAGCTGGAGGACCTCAAGGCCACCCGGCGCGACCTGCTGACCGTGGTCAAGGACGTGGACGACCGGATCCTGGAGGTCTTCGCCTCGGCATACCACGACACCGCCCGCGAGTTCGAGCAGGTCTTCGCCACGCTCTTCCCCGGCGGCGAGGGCCGGCTGATCCTCACCGACCCGGAGGACATGCTGACCACCGGCGTCGAGGTGGAGGCCCGGCCGCCCGGTAAGAAGATCAAGCGGCTCTCCCTGCTGTCCGGCGGCGAGCGCTCGCTGACCGCGGTCGCGCTGCTCTGCGCGATCTTCCGGGCCCGGCCCAGCCCGTTCTACATCATGGACGAGGTCGAGGCCGCCCTCGACGACGTCAACCTGGGCCGGCTGCTCACCCTGCTCCAGCAGTTGCAGGAGAAGAGCCAGCTGATCGTGGTCACCCACCAGAAACGCACCATGGAGATCGCCGACGCGCTCTACGGCGTAACGATGCGCAACGGCGTCACCGAGGTGATCAGCCAGCGGCTCGGCAAGGACGAGGAGGACGAGGCCGCGGCCGCGTAACCGCACCAAGGCCGGCGCCCCCCCAACGCACCGAGGCGGGCGGCGCCTGGACTGAGGAGCGCAGCGACGAGGGAAGGCGTCGCCATCAAGAGCCTCGGTGCCCGCGCTCGCGGAGGCGAGCGCCAACACTTCAGCCAACAGTTCAGTCCCCGGTGGCCCCGTCGATCGCCTCCCGGATCAGGTCGGCGTGCCCGTTGTGGCGGGCATACTCCTCGATCATGTGGACGTAGATCCAGCGCAGCGAGATCTCGCTGCCGCGCCGGCTGACGAACGTCTCGTCCAGCCCTCGACCGGTGGCGCGCTCCCGGGACTGGGCGCACTTGCTCATGAAGGCGGCGAAGGCCTCGGACGGGTCGGCCTTCTCCAGATCGTCGAAGTCGGCGTCGGGCCACTCGTCGGTCGAGTAGACCTGCCCCCGCTCGCCCACGAAATGGCCGAACCACATGTTCTCCACCTCGGTCATGTGCCGGACCAGCCCGAGCAGGGTCAGCGTGGAGGGCGGGCAGGTCCGTTGCTTGAGCTGCTCGTCGGTCAGGCCGGCGCACTTCCACACCAGCGTGTCCCGGTGGTAGTCGAGCCAGGACTCCAGCATCTCGCGCTCGCCGACGAGGTATGGCGGATCGATTCGGGAAACCTCGGGTACGACCATGCCGTCACCCTAGCGACTACGTCTGACAGGATTTCCTCATGGAGTGGTACGTCTACCTCGTGATCGTCGTGGCGGTGCTCGTGATCGCCGGGCTCGGCCTGGTCGTCCCACGGTTGCGCCGCCGGCCACTGCCTCCGGCGCCGCCCGCTCCGACCCCCGAACCCATCCCCGAAGCGGCCCCGCAGATACCGGTCGAAGCGCCGGTCGAAGCGCCGGTCGTGGAGCTGGAACGGCCAGAGCCAACCGCCGGCCGGCTGGTCCGGCTGCGCGCCCGGCTGGCCCGCTCGCAGAGCGTCCTGGGGCGTGGACTGCTCGCCGTACTGGCCCGGGACCGGTTGGACGACGAGGACTGGGAGGAGGTCGAGGAGGCGCTGATCACCGCCGACGTCGGGGTGGACGCGACCCGGGAGATCGTTGAGCGGCTGCGCGAGCGTACCCGGATCCTCGGTACCCGTACCCCGGCCGAGCTGCGTACCCTGCTGACCGAGGAACTGGTCGACGCGCTCGACCCCAAGCTGGACCGTTCGCTCAAGGCCACGCCGGTGGACGGGCGACCGGCCGTCCTGCTGGTGGTCGGGGTCAACGGCTCCGGGAAGACCACCACCTGCGGCAAGATCGCCCGGGTCCTCATCGCCGACGGCCATTCGGTCGTGCTCGGGGCGGCCGACACGTTCCGGGCCGCCGCCGCCGAGCAGCTGGCCACCTGGGCCGGCCGGGTGGGCGCCGAGGTGGTCCGGGGCAGGGAGGGTGGCGACCCGGCCGCGGTCGCCTTCGACACGGTCAAGCGGGGTACCGAGACCGGCGTCGACACCGTGGTGATCGACACCGCCGGGCGGCTGCAGAACAAGGTGGGCCTGATGGACGAGCTCGGCAAGGTCAAGCGGGTGGTGGAGCGGCAGGGTCCGATCGACGAGACGCTGCTGGTACTCGACGCGACCACCGGGCAGAACGGGCTGGAGCAGGCCCGGGTGTTCACCGAGGTCTGCGACGTGACCGGGGTGGTGCTGACCAAGTTGGACGGCACCGCCAAGGGCGGGATCGTCATCGCGGTGCAGCGTCGCTTGAACATTCCGGTCAAACTGGTGGGACTCGGCGAGGGGCCCGACGACCTCGCACCGTTCGATCCCGGCCAGTTCGTGGAGGCGTTGCTTGGCTCGGACGCGTAGCCTGAAGCATCCCCGGGAGGGCTTCGCGTGACGCAACAGGAGATCCCGCTGCTCGGTGGCAACACCAGCACGGTGGTACGGGTCGGTGACACGGTACGGCGCAACGTCGGACCGTGGACGCCGGCCGTACACGCTCTGCTGCGCCACCTGGAGTACGTCGGGTTCACCGGTGCGCCCCGGGCCCTCGGCATCGACGAGCGCAACCGCGAGGTGCTGTCCTACCTGGACGGCGAGTGCGGCTCGTACCCCCTCGGTCCGGACTGGGTGACCGACGAGGCGCTGGTCGCGGTCGCCACCATGCTGCGGATGTTCCACGACGCGCAGTTCGGCTTCCGGCCGCCACCCGGGGCGGTCTGGCGCTCGTTCGGCCCGCCGCCGCCGGACACCGAGGTGATCTGCCACCACGACGCCGCGCCGCACAACGTGATCTGGCGCCCGGACGGCACCCTGGCCCTGATCGACTTCGACCTGGCCTCGCCCGGTGCGCGCATCTACGACGTGGCCTACGCGGCGTGGACCTGGGTACCGCTGTTCTCCGACCGGGACTCGTACACGCTGGGCTGGCACCAGCCGAACCGGCCGCGACGGCTCCGGCTGTTCGCCGACGCGTACGGGTTGGTGCCACGGGACCGGCACAGACTGGTGCGGACGATCCGGAAGAGGATCGTCGACCATATCGAGGGGATCCGCCGGATGGCCGCTGTGGGCGATCCGGCGTTTGTCCGGATCGTGCACAAGGGGCACTTGCGCCGACCGGTTCGTGACCTCCGTCTTATCGACTACGAACGCCACATATTGGAGTACGCACTCCGCTGACTTCGGAACGCGCTCGGCTGACGGCGGCGCCGAGGATTTCTTCACATGTACGAAACATTGCGTGACATCGCGGAAACCGCGCAGACACTGTGCGCGAAACAGCCGGAAGCGAGAGTTCCGCGCAACCGGCGCTGGGGCGACGCTGCCGCCGCCGGAGGGAGGGAACCAACACCTAGGAGGGGCAGCGTGCCGCCTTTTATCGCAGAGGGACCGACAATCGATACCGGCAACACGGCGTGGTTGCTGGCGTCGAGCGCGCTCGTCTTGATCATGACGCCCGGTCTGGCGCTGTTCTACGGCGGCCTCAACCGGGTCAAGGGCGCTCTCAACATGATGATGATGAGCTTCTCGTGTATCGGGCTCATCTCCGTACTTTGGCTCCTGTACGGGTTCAGCTGGTCGTTCGGCACCAACAGCAACAGCTCGACCAATGACTGGATCGGGAGCTTCACTCAATATCTGGGCAACAAGACGTTCATCTCCGAGCTGTGGCTGGCGACCGATCAGAATCCGAGCGGCATCGGGATCCCGACCTATGTCGTCCTCGCGTTCCAGATGATGTTCGCGATCATCACGGTTGCGCTGATCAGCGGTTCGATCTCGGACCGGGCCAAGTTCGGCGGCTGGATGATCTTCGCGTTCGGCTGGTTCACGCTCGTCTACGTACCGGTGGCCCACTGGATCTGGGGTGGCGGCTTCATCTTCACCAAGCTGCACGCTCTGGACTTCGCCGGTGGTACGGCGGTGCACATCAATGCCGGTTCCGCGGCCCTGGCGCTCGCGCTGGTGCTCGGCCGGCGCAAGGGCTGGCCGAAGGAGAGCTTCCGGCCGCACAACGTACCGATGGTCGCGTTGGGCGCTGGTCTGCTGTGGTTCGGCTGGTTCGGGTTCAACGCCGGTTCCGAGCTGACCGCTGACGGGGTCACCGCCGTCGCGTTCGTGAACACCCAGGTCGCCACGGCCGCCGCGCTGCTCGGCTGGATCATCGTCGAGTGGATCAAGGGGAAGCCGACCCTGGTCGGTGCCTCCTCGGGTGCGGTCGCCGGCCTGGTCGCGATCACCCCCGCCTGTGGCTACATCCAGCCGTACGCCGCGGTCCTGCTCGGCCTGGCCGCCGGTGCGGTCTGCGCGCTGGCCGTGAGCGTGAAGTACAAGCTGGGCTTCGACGACTCGCTCGACGTGGTCGGCGTGCACTTCGTCGGCGGGTGGATCGGCTCGCTCTGGATCGGCCTGTTCGGCACCAGCGCGGTGACCTCGCTGATCACCGACGGCGGTCCGTCCAACGGCCTGTTCACCGGTGGTGGGCTGACCCAGCTCGGCCGGCAGGCACTGTGCAGCGGGATCGTGTCGGTGTACTCGTTCTCGCTGGCCTTCATCATCGGTTGGTTGATCAAGGTGACGATCGGGTTCCGGGCGTCGACCGAGGCCGAGGTTGACGGCATCGACATCGCCGAGCACACGGAGAGCGGGTACGACCTTTCCCCGGCGGGTGGCGCCGGTGGCGGGTTCGCGCTGGCCGGGATCGGTACTCCGACACCGACGGCACCGGCGGAAACACCGGACGCCGCCAAGGTCGCCGGTTAACGTCATCAGCGTCTGAGATGGAGGGACTGACCATGAAGCTGGTGACCGCGGTCATCAAGCCGTACCAGCTCGATGCGGTCAAGGAGGCGCTGCACGCCCTCGGCGTGGCCGGCCTGACCGTCAGCGAGGTACAGGGGTACGGGCGGCAGAAGGGGCACACCGAGGTGTACCGGGGCGCCGAGTACACCGTCGAGTTCCTGCCCAAGATCCGGGTCGAGGTGGTGACCGACGAGATCGACGTGGAGAAGGTCGTCGACGCCATCGTCACCGCGGCCCGGACCGGCAAGATCGGTGACGGCAAGGTCTGGGTGACCCCCGTCGAAGAGGTCATCCGGGTCCGCACCGGCGAGCGCGGCCTGGACGCGCTCTAACCGGTTCGGGTCGTGCACGACCAGAAACGCATCGGCGCCGCCGCACGCGAGGAGCGTGCGGCGGCGCTCGACGCTTGGCTGGCCAGCCTGCTGCCACCGGTACCGGGGGTGGCCCTGGTAGCGGTCGGTGGACTTGGCCGGCGGGAGTGCGCCCCGTACGGCGACGTGGACCTCGTCCTGCTGCACACCGAGGGCAACGAGGTCGGTGACCTGGCCCAGGCGATCTGGTACCCGATCTGGGACGCCCGGGTGGGGCTGGACCACTCGGTGCGGACCGTACCGGGTGCGCTCGTGGTGGCCCGCGACGACGTGAAGGTGGCCCTCGGCCTGCTCGACCTGCGCCACCTGGCCGGGGATCGGACACTGTCCGCGGCACTGCGTTCCGGAGCGATCGAGCAGTGGCGGCGGGGTGCGGCGACCGCGCTGCCGGCCCTGCGTGAGGTCGGTCGGGCCCGCTGGCAGGCGCACGGCGAGTTGGCCTTCCTGCTGGAGGGTGACGTCAAGGAGGCCCGGGGCGGGCTGCGCGACGTCGGGGTACTACGCGGGATCGGCATCGCCGGGGTCGCCGATGCCAGCCGGCCGCGGGTACGGGCGGCACACCTGCGCCTGCTCGACGTACGCGACGCGCTGCACGTGAGTGCCGGACGGCGGGTCGACCGGCTGCTCGCCCAGGAGCGGGATACCGTCGCGCAGCTGCTGGAGCTGCCGGACGGGGACACCCTGCTGCGCCGGATCGCGCAGGACGCGCGCACGGTGGCGTACGCCATCGACGACGCGTGGCGCGCGGTCGAGCGGTGGAAGGGGGTGGGCCGGCCCACCGGGCGCCGCCCGATCGGGCGGGACGTGGTGGAACAGGACGGGGAGGCGGTCCTGGCCCGGGCGGCGGTCGGTCCCCGGCCCGATCCGAGCCTGTCGCTGCGGGTGGCCGCCGCCGCGGCGACCCACCGGGTTCCGATCGCCCGGCCCACGCTGGAGTGGCTGGCCTCGTTCTGCCCGCCGCCGACCGTACCGTGGTCGCCGGTGCCCCGGGAGGCGCTGCTCACCCTGCTCGGCGCCGGTCCGGCGATGCTCCCGGTGTGGGAGGCGTGCGACCGGTACGGGCTGGTCAGCGGGTGGATCCCGGAGTGGATCCGGCTCTCCGGACTGCCCCAGCACAACCCGGTACACCGCTTCACGGTCGACCGGCACCTGGTGCAGGCGGCCGCCGAGGCGGCTTCGTTCGCCCGCGAGGTGGCCCGGCCCGACCTGCTGGTACTCGCCTCGTTCCTGCACGACGTGGGCAAGGGGCTGCCCGGCGACCACAGCAGAGCCGGCGCGCCGGTCGCCTCGGCGATCGCGGCCGCCATCGGTCTGCCCGGGCCGGACGTGGCGATGGTCGGCAAGCTGGTCCGGCTGCACCTGCTGCTGCCGGACGTGGCCACCCGGCGTGACCTCGCCGACCCGGTCACCATCCGGCAGGTGGCCACGGCGGTCGGCGACGTACCCACCCTGGAGCTGCTGTACGGGCTGACCCGGGCGGATGCCGCCGCGACCGGGCCGGGCGCGTGGTCGGAGTGGAAGGGCCGGCTGGTCGCCCAGCTGGTACAGCGGGTCCGGGCCACGCTCGACACCGGTGAGGTACCCCCGGCTCCGACGCCCGACCCGGCGCTGGTGGCGGGGCAGCTGCCCGCCGTACACGTGAACGGGGAGCGGGTCGCGGTGGCCGCGACCGACCGGCGCGGGCTGCTCGCCGCGGTGGCCGGGTGCCTTGCCCTGCACCGCCTCGACGTGGTGACCGCGGATATCTCCACAGTGGACGGTCGGGCGTTGGCCCAGTTCGCGGTGCAGACCCGGTACGGCGCCCTGCCCGACCCGGTCGATCTGGCCGGCGACCTGCGCCGGGCCGCGCTCGGGCAGGTACCCGACAAGGTGGCCCGGCAGGCCCGGGCGGGGCGCAAGGCGGACGTCGGAGCCCGGGTGATGTGGCACCACGACGTGGCGACCGACGCCGACGTGCTGGAACTGCGGGCCGCGGACGCGCCCGGCCTGCTCTACCGGGTGTCCCGCGCGCTGGAGGAGGCCGGCGCGGACGTCCGGGCGGCCCGGATCTCCACCCTCGGCGGTGACGTGGTGGACGCGTTCTACCTGACCGGCTCCTGGTCGGACCCGACGGTCCGGGCCGAGGTCGCCGCCGCCGTGCTGGCGGCGGCGGGCTGAGTTCTTGGCGGCCGGCCCGGATAAGCTCAAGGCCGGACCAACTGAGGGAGCGCCGTGTTTGACACGCTGAGCGAGCGGCTCAACGGGATCTTCACCAAGCTGCGCGGCCGGGGCCGGCTCACCGACGCGGACATCGAAGCCACCGCGCGGGAGATCCGCCTGGCCCTGCTGGAGGCGGATGTCGCGCTGCCGGTGGTCAAGGCGTTCATCGCGGCGCTGAAGGAGCGCGCCCGCGGTGCCGAGGTGCACCAGGCGCTCAACCCGGCCCAGCAGATCATCAAGATCGTGCACGAGGAGCTGGTCCGGGTCCTCGGCGGGGAGACCCGACGGCTGCGGTTCGCCAAACAGCCGCCCACCGTGATCATGCTGGCCGGCCTGCAGGGCTCCGGTAAGACCACGCTGGCCGGAAAGCTGGCCCAGTGGCTCAAGGGCCAGGGGCACCAGCCGATGCTGGTCGCGGCCGACCTGCAGCGTCCCAACGCGGTCAACCAGCTGCAGATCCTCGGCCAGCGGGCCGGGGTGGAGGTCTTCGCACCGGAGCCGGGCAACGGGGTCGGCGATCCGGTCCGGGTGGCCCGGGAGTCGATGGAGCACGCCCGCCGGGTGATGCGCGACGTCGTGATCGTGGACACCGCCGGCCGGCTCGGCATCGACGCGGAGATGATGGCCCAGGCCGCGGCGATCCGGGACGCCGTACAGCCGGACGAGATCATCTTCGTGGTCGACGCGATGGTCGGCCAGGACGCGGTGACCACCGCCGAGGCGTTCCGCGACGGGGTGGGCATCACCGGGGTCGTACTGTCCAAGTTGGACGGTGACGCCCGCGGCGGTGCGGCGCTGTCCGTGCGCTATGTCACCGGGGAGCCGATCCTCTTCGCGTCCACCGGCGAGAAGCTGGCCGACTTCGACGTCTTCCACCCCGACCGGATGGCCTCGCGCATCCTCGGCATGGGGGACATGCTGACCCTCATCGAGCAGGCCGAACAGGCCTTCGACGAGGACCAGAAGCAGAAGATGCAAGACAAGCTCATGGAGGGTACCGGCTTCACGCTGGAGGACTTCCTGGAGCAGATGACCGCGCTGCGGCGGATGGGGCCGTTGACCAACATCCTGGGCATGCTGCCCGGCATGGGGCAGATGAAGGACCAGCTGGCCGACCTGGACGACTCGCACTTCGACAAGGTCACCGCGATCATCCGGTCGATGACCCCGGGGGAGCGGCAGAACCCGAAGATCCTCAACGGCTCGCGGCGGGCCCGGATCGCGCGTGGGTCGGGTACCACGGTGATGGACGTCAACCAGCTGATCAACCGGTTCAGCGAGGCGCAGAAGATGATGAAGCAGATGGGCGGGATGATGGGCCTGCCCACCCGGCGCAAGGCCACCAAGTCGCCGAAGAACAAGCGCAAGGGTACGAAGGGTGGGCCGGCCCGGCCCCGGGTCGGTGGCGGGCTCCCCGCCGGCATGCCCGCGCTCCCGCCCGGGCTGGACCCGAGCATGTTCGACCCGTCCGCCGGCTTCAAGGCGCCCAAGCTCGACTTCAACAAGCTGCAACGACCCAAGGAGAACTGAGGGACGTTCAGGGGACCATCTCCGGCGATCCATCGGCGTAGGTTGGCCGGTATGCTGCGCCGAATCACTTCCGTCATCGTTGCCGCACTGGTCGGGTTGACCGTCGCCGCCACGCCGGCGAGCGCCGACGTCAGCCACGCCTCCAGCCAGTACTACCTGGCGCTCGGCGACTCGCTGGCCTTCGGGTACCAGCCGAACGGCGACTACACCCACGGGTACGTCCAGCAGCTCTACGCCACCCTGCACGCCCAGCAACCCCGGCTGGTGCTGGAAAACCTGGGCTGCCCCGGCGAGACGACCACCTCCCTGGTCCTCGGCGGGAGGTGCCCGTACCCGGGCAGGACCAGCCAGCTGGACGCGGCGATCGCCTTCCTGCGGGCCCACCCGGGCAAGGTACGGCTGATCACGCTGGACATCGGCGGTAACGACGTCAACCACTGCGTCAGCGCGACCGGAGTCGACCTGGCCTGCTTCAACCAGGCGCTGCTGACCATCGCGGTCAACCTGTCCGTGACGGTGGCCCGGCTGCGCGCCGCCGCGCCCCGGGCCGAGCTGATCGGGATGACCTACTACGACACCCTCCTGGCGGCATGGCTCCTCGGTCCGGCCGGGCAGGCGCTGGCCCGGCAGTCGCTCCAGCTGATCCACGAGCTGAACGGGCTGATCAGCTTCGTCCTCCGGGCGGCCCGGGCCCGGGTGGCCGACGTCGCCGCCGCGTTCTCCACCGACGACATGACGCTGGTTAACGGGGTACCGCTGGATGTGCTGCGGATCTGCCAGTGGACCTGGATGTGCACGTTGCAGGACATCCACGCCAACACGGCCGGATACGCAGTCATCGCGCGCACATTCCTGTCCGTCGGGTAGGACGTTAGGCATGGCGGTCCATCTCCGCGGCGTACTGCTGCCCGACGACGAGGTACGCGACCTGTGGCTGGACGGCGACCGGGTCAGCTGCGCACCGGTCCCCGGCGCCGAGACCATCGCGTCCGGCGGGTTCATCCTGCCCGGGCTGGTGGATGCGCACTGCCACCTCGGCATCGCCTCCGGGGGCAGCCCGGTGCACAGCATCGACCAGGCGCGGGAGCTGGCCCGGGTCGACCGGGACGGCGGCGTGCTGGCGATCCGGGACGCGGGCTCCCCCTACCCGTACCCCCAACTGGACGACGACCCCGAGGTGCCGCGACTGGCCCGCGCCGGCCGGCACGTCGCGCCGGTCGGCCGCTATCTGCGCGACATCGGCGTCGAGGTGCCCGACGCCGACCTGCCGGCGACCATCGCCGAGCAGGCCAAGGCGGGCAACGGCTGGGTGAAGCTGGTCGGCGACTGGATCGACCGGCAGGTCGGCGACCTGGCCCCGGCCTTCGCGGCGGAGTCGATGGCGGCCGCGATCGAGGCCGCGCACGCGGCCGGCGCACGGGTGGCCACCCACACGTTCTCCGAGGAGGCGGTCGCCATCCTGGTCCGGGCCGGGGTGGACTCGGTCGAGCACGGTACCGGGCTCTCCCTCGACCTCATCGACGAGATGGCCCGGCGGGGGACCGCGCTGGTGCCCACGATGATCAACGTCCGGACCTTCGACAAGATCGCAGCGCGGGCGGCCGGGAAGTTCCCGACCTACGCCAGCCACCTGCGGGCGCTGGAAGCCGGCTTCCCGGCGGTGGTACGGGCGGCCCACGAGGCCGGCGTTGCGATCTACGTCGGCTCCGACGCGGGCGGCGGGATCGCCCACGGGCGCGCCGTCGACGAGATGCTGCTGCTGCACGAGTCGGTCGGGCTGACGCCGATTGAGGTGCTGCGCGCCGGCTCCTGGGGGGCCCGGGAGTGGCTCGGCTTCCCCGGACTGGTCGAGGGGGGCCTGGCCGACCTGGTGGTCTACGACCGCGACCCGCGCGCCGACCTCGGCGTGCTGCGCGAGCCGCGGCGCATCGTCCTGCGCGGCCGGGTGGTCCGGTAGTGCTCTAGGATGTGCAGCCGTGGCACGCGTGCTGACTCCCCGCGCGGAGGACTTCCCCCGCTGGTACCAGGATCTGATCGCCAAGGCCGAGCTGGCCGACAACGGGCCGGTGCGCGGCACCATGGTGATCCGACCGGTCGGCTACGCCATCTGGGAGCGGATGCAGGCCGGGATGGACGAGCGGATCAAGGCGGCCGGCGCGCAGAACGCCTACTTCCCGCTCTTCATCCCCGAGTCCTACCTGCGCCGCGAGGCGCAGCACGTGGAGGGCTTCTCGCCGGAGCTGGCCGTGGTCACCCACGGCGGCGGCAAGCAGCTGGCCGAGCCGGTGGTGGTACGCCCGACCAGTGAGACGGTCATCGGCGAGTTCATGGCCAAGTGGGTGGACTCCTACCGGGACCTGCCGCTGCTGCTCAACCAGTGGGCCAACGTGGTGCGCTGGGAGCTGCGGCCCCGGGTGTTCCTGCGGACCACCGAGTTCCTCTGGCAGGAGGGGCACACCGCGCACGCCGACGAGGCGGACGCGCGGGCGTACGCGCGGCGGATCCTGCACGAGGTATACGCCGACTTCATGGTCAACGTACTGGCGATCCCGGTGGTGGTCGGGCGCAAGACCAACCGGGAACGGTTCGCCGGGGCGACCGACACCTACACGCTCGAAGCCATGATGGGCGACGGCAAGGCGCTGCAGATGGGCACCTCGCACGAGCTGGGGCAGAACTTCGCCAGGGCGTTCGACATCACCTTCTCCGCCGCCTCCGGTGAGCGGGAGCTGGCCTGGACCACCTCGTGGGGCACCTCCACCCGGATGGTCGGCGGGCTGATCATGTGCCACGGCGACGACAACGGGCTGCGGGTACCGCCGGTGCTCGCGCCGATCCAGGCGTACGTGATGGTGGTCAAGGACGGTGACGGGGTTGCCGCGATGGCGGCTTCGTTGCGGGCCGCGCTCGCGGACGCGGGTGTACGGGTCGCGCTGGACGACCGGGTCGACACCGCGTTCGGCCGCCGGGCGGTGGACGCCGAGCTCAAGGGCTATCCGGTTCGCGTCGAGGTGGGCCCCCGTGACCTGGCCGAGGGCAACGTGGTGCTGGTCCGGCGCTTCGACGGTGCGAAGACCACGATGCCGGCGGCCGATCTGGTCGGCGCCGTGCTCGCCGCGCTCGACGCGGACCAGAAGGCGCTGCACGACGAGGCGCTGGCCCGCCGGCTCGACCGCACCGTCGATGTGTCCACTGTGGACGATGCGATCGCCGCGACGGCGACCGGCTGGGCCCGGCTACCGTGGTCGGCCGTGGGCCTTGACGGGGAGGCGAAGGCCAATGCGGATGGCGTCACGGTACGGGTGCTGACCCGACCCGACGGTTCGGTACCCGACTCCGAGGACGAACCCGACCTGGTCGCCTACCTCGCCCGGGCATACTGACCGATGCGCTTCCAGCCCGGGCAGACCATCCTGCGCCGGTACTTCCGCAACGGGCGGGTCAGCTTCCTCAACGTCTGCCGGGTGCTCGCCGACGACGAGCACGGCCTGCGCATGTGGATCCCGGTCGGTACCCCGTTCTGGCGCCTGCTGACGCCGGACGGCCGGGACGGGCACTCGGCGTCGGTCGACGAGATGGCCGAGGCGAGCCTGGGCGAGCTGGTCTGGCGCGGTTCAGCCGTGATGGTCTTCATGACGCCCGGCGCGGCGTCCTCGGTGTGGTGGTTCTTCTCGCCGGAGGGCGAGTTCGAGGGCTGGTACGGCAACCTGGAGGAGCCGTACACCCGCTGGGCCGGTGGGGTGGACACCACCGACCAGGCGCTGGACCTGTGGATCGAGCCGGACCGGTCCTGGCGCTGGAAGGATGAGGACGAGTTCGTCGCCCGCACCGGGCACCCGCTGTACTGGACCGCCGAGCAGGCAGCGGAGATCCGGGCCGAGGGGGAGCGGCTGATCAAACTGGCCGAGGCGGGCGAGTTCCCGTTCGACGGCACCTGGTGCGACCTGCGTCCGGATCCGGAGTGGCCGGTGCTGGTCCGGCCGGACGGCTGGGACCGACCCCGCACATGACCGGGTACCGGCTACCCGAGGTGACCTTCGATAGCCGATCTGGCACAATGGCTTGCTGGTATCCGGCGCGCGTCCGGCGCCCTCTAACCCGGGCGCGTCGCCAGTCCACGCGCGCCCCATCCGCACCAACCCCACGGTGCCGGGCGAGGATCGCAACCAAATGATTCAGGAGCGAGCACACTGTGGCCGTAAAGATCCGGCTTCTGCGGATGGGTAAGATCCGCAACCCGCAGTACCGTATCGTCGTCGCCGACTCGCGCACCAAGCGCGATGGTCGGGCCATCGAGTACATCGGGGTCTACCACCCCAAGGAGGAGCCTTCGCGCATCGAGGTCAACTCCGAGCGCGCCCAGTACTGGCTGTCGGTCGGCGCCCAGCCGAGCGAGCCGGTGCAGCGCATCCTTGAGAAGACCGGCGACTGGCAGAAGTACAAGGGGCTGCCCGCGCCGGAGCCGCTGAAGGTGGCCCCGGCCCGCGCCGACCGGCGGGCCCGGTACGAGGCGGAGTCGCAGGCCGCCGCCGGGATCGCGCCGGCCGAGACCAAGCCGGCCAGGAAGGCCGCGAAGAAGGCCGAGCCGGCTGCGGCTCCGGCTGCCGGTGCGCCGGCGCAGACCGAGGAGCCGGCTGGTGCCGACGCCGGTACGCAAGCCTGACAGCGCGCTCCGGCCGGCCCTGGAGCACCTGGTCAAGGGCATCGTCGACCACCCGGATGAGGTACGCGTCCGGATGGTCGACTCGCGCCGTGGCCAGCGGCTGGAGGTGCGGGTACACCCCGACGACCTCGGTACGGTCATCGGCCGGGGCGGGCGTACCGCCAAGGCGCTGCGCCAGGTGATCACCTCGATCGGCGGTCGCGGGGTACGCGTCGACATCGTCGACGCGTACTGACGCCACCTGGCGATGCAGCTCGTCATCGGGCAGATCGCCCGCCCGCACGGGATCCGGGGCGAGGTGGTGGTCGAGGTGACCACCGACGACCCGGCCGCCCGGTACGTGGCCGGATCGGCGCTGTCCACCGATCCCGCCGGGGCCGGCCCGTTGACCATCGAGGCGGTACGCCCGCACCAGGGTCGCCTCATCGTCGCCTTCGACGGCGTCCTGGACCGGGAGAGTGCCGACGCGCTGCGCGGGGTCAAGCTCTGTGTGGACTCGGCCGAGCTGCCGCCTCCCGAGGACCCCGACGAGTTCCACGACTTCCAGCTGGTCGGGCTGGCCGCGGTGGACCCGGCCGGGCACGCGCTCGGCGAGGTGGTCGGGGTCCAGCACGGGCCGGCCGCGGACCTGCTGGTGCTGCGCCGGCCGGACGGTCACCGGGCACTCGTCCCGTTCGTCCGGGACATCGTGCCGACCGTGGACCTGCCGGCCGGCCGGGTCGTGCTGACCCCGCCGGAAGGGCTGCTGGACCTGTGAAGATCGACGTTGTCACGATCTTCCCGGAGTACCTCGCCCCGCTGGACCTGTCCCTGATCGGTCGGGCGCGCGGCGCCGGCCAGGTTGGCCTGGCCGTACACGATCTCCGGCAATGGACCAGCGACGTGCACCGTACCGTCGACGACACCCCGTACGGTGGCGGTCCCGGGATGGTGATGCGCCCCGAGCCCTGGGGGCAGGCGCTGGACGCGCTCGGCGCCGGACACCTGGTCGTGCCCTCGCCGGCCGGGGTGCCGTTCACCCAGACGCTCGCGCACGAGCTGGCCGGGGAGTCCCACCTGATCTTCGCGTGCGGCCGGTACGAGGGCATCGACCAACGGGTACTCGACCACGCGGCGGAACGGATGCCGGTGACCGAGGTCTCCCTGGGGGACTACGTGCTCTTCGGTGGCGAGGTCGCGGTGCTGGTGATCCTGGAGGCGGTGATCCGGCTGCTGCCGGGCGTACTGGGCAATGCCGAGTCGCTGGTCGAGGAGTCACACGCGGACGGGCTGCTCGAGGCGCCGGTGTACACCAAGCCGCCGACCTGGCGCGGGCTGGTCGTACCGGAGATCCTCCGCTCGGGTGATCATGGCCGGATCGCCCGGTGGCGGCGGGATCAGGCGCTGCTGCGTACCGCCGTCCGCCGGCCCGACCTGCTCGCCGCGCTGCCCCCCGAAGCCCTGGACAAACACGACAGAGCGCTCCTCGCCGGGGCCGGATTTCAGATCTCCGCCCCGGATATGGCAAAGTAGGGGGTTGCCGCGTACGTCTGCGGCGTTGGTAGCACTCCACTCGCGTGCCCGCGGTGCGGCACGCCTTGAGCCCTGCGAGGAAGCAGCGATGAACACGCTGGACGCCCTGGACGCCCAGTCGCAGCGGACCGATCTCCCCGACTTCCGCGCCGGCGACACGCTCAAGGTGCACGCCCGGGTGGTCGAAGGTAACCGGTCCCGGATCCAGATCTTCCAGGGCGTCGTCATTCGGCGCCAGGGTGCCGGGCTGCGGGAGACCTTCACCGTGCGGAAGGTCAGCTTCGGTGTCGGTGTCGAGCGCACCTACCCCCTGCACAGCCCGGCGCTGGACCGGATCGAGGTGGTGACCAAGGGCGACGTCCGCCGTGCGAAGCTCTACTACCTCCGCGACCTTCGCGGCAAGGCCGCCAAGATCAAAGAGAAGAGAGAGAAGCCGGCAAGCTGACTCCCGCCGGGATCGCCAAAGCGGCGTTATCGATCTACCCTTGCGAGGAGGGTGGGCGAGGTTACGCTCGGTGCGATGTCCGTCGCGAGCTGACATTACCTGCGCTACCGCTCGGAGCTGACGCCCTGGGCGGTAGTCGCGTATTCGGGGAGCTGACGTGCAACACGGCAGGCATGTCAGCCTGGACTCGCGAGACGAGTCCTGGCGACATCGCGCCTACGAGGGGCGCAAGAACATGCCCTTGTGGCAGGAGTTGCCGCTGCTGCTCGTGGTCGCTTTCTGCCTCGCCGTCCTGATCCGCACCTTCCTGTTCCAGGCGTTCTTCATCCCGTCCGGGTCGATGGAGAACACCCTGATGATCGGCGACCGGGTGCTGGTCAACAAGATCGTCTACGACACCCGCCAGCCGGCCCGGGGAGACATCGTGGTGTTCCGCGGTACCGACAACTGGGCCCCGGAAGTGCCGACCGAGCAGGGCAGCGGCAACTTCTTCGCGAAGCTCGGGCGCACCCTCGGCGACCTCGTCGGGATCAGCCAGCCGGGCGAGAAGGACTTCATCAAGCGGGTGATCGGGCTGCCCGGGGACGTGGTCCAGTGCTGCGACCCGAACGGCCGGGTGATGGTCAACGGGAAACCGCTGGACGAGCCGTACATCATCGAGAACTCCCCGCTGGACGGCAAGGCCGGGCCGGGACACTGCGGGCCGCGCGCGTTCGACCCGATACATGTGGCACCCGGCGACATGTGGGTGATGGGCGACCACCGGCTGGTCTCCCAGGACTCCCGATGTTCGGGACAGGTGCCGATCGCCAACGTGATCGGCAAGGCTTTCGTGATCGTCTGGCCAAACGCCCACTGGAACACCCTGGGTACCCCCGCCACGTTCGGCAACGTGCCGAAGCCCACATCCGCGGCGCCGGCCCCGGCCGGCCGGCTGGAGCTGGACGCCGATGCCGTGGTGGCGTTGCCGATCCTCGCGTCTTTGCTTTTCTCCGCGCGTTCCAGACTCTTCCGGCGCTCCCGGCGACGTAGGCTCCCTGCGTGATTGACGAGCAGACCCGGCGCCGTAGCACGTTCTGGCGCGAGCTCCCGATCCTCCTGGGTGTGGCAATCGTGGTCGCCATCCTGGTTCGGGCCTTCGTCTTGCAGACCTTCTACATCCCGTCCGAGTCGATGGAGCACACCCTCGACATCAACGACCGGGTGCTCGTCAACAAGCTCGTTTACGACTTCCGCGACCCGCAGCGGGGCGAGATCGTGGTGTTCAACTCACCGCCGGCCTGGCGGGGCGACCCGACCGAGACCGACTGGATCAAGCGGGTCATCGGTATCGGCGGCGACCACGTGCAGTGCTGCGACGCCAAGCACCGGATCATCGTCAACGGCAAGCCGCTGGACGAGCCCTACCTGAACAAGGACGACGGGCCCAACCAGCCGGCCAGCCCGGACCCGTTCGACATCGTGGTACCCAAGGGTCGGCTGTGGGTGATGGGCGACAACCGGTTCCACTCAGGCGACTCGCGCGACCAGTACAAGAGCAACAAGGACGTGGTCGCCTCGACGATCCCGGTCGGTGCGGTGGTGGGCCGGGCTTTCGTCACGTTCTGGCCCTTCAGCCGGGCGCACTGGCAGACCGTACCGGACACCTTCGACGGGATACCCGACTCCGGATAGGCGCCGCGTAGCGTGCTCTCGCGGGGGGCCGGGAGAGCACGCGAAAGGTGGGCGTCGCCTAGGCTGATGTGGTGACCGAGGCGATCCCCCGACGCGCGTCCCGGGTGCTGCTGGTCGACGAGGCTGGGCGGGTGCTGCTGCTGCACGGCTTCGACCCGGCCCGACCCGACCACGGATACTGGTTCACCGTCGGCGGCGGGCTGGACGAGGGGGAGACCGCGGCGCAGGGCGCGGCCCGGGAGCTGTTCGAGGAGACCGGCCTGCGGGTTACCCCGGACCAGCTGGGCGCGCCGGTGTGGCGGGATACCACGGAGTTTCCCTTCGACGGCGTGTGGTACCGGCAGGACCAGGAGTTCTTCCTGATGCGGGTACCGGCCTGGGAGGTCGACACGGCCGGCTTCGACGAGATCGAGCGCGCCTCGGTGGACGGGCACCGCTGGTGGTCGGCTGCCGAGCTGGACGCCACCACGGACCGGTTCTACCCGCCCGACCTGGCCGACCTGCTGCGCACCCTGGTAGGCGTGTGATGCTGCCCCCAGGTCGTACCGTCATCCAGCGCTCCGGCGGCATCTACGCCCTGGAGCGCGCCCTGCAACGGCGCGGGTTCGCGCACGTCGCGGGCGCTGACGAGGCCGGTCGCGGGGCGTGCGCCGGGCCGCTGGTGGCCGCCGCGGTGATCCTGCCCGAGGGCCGGCGCGGCGAGATCGACGGGCTGACCGACTCCAAGCTGCTCACCCCGCTCGCCCGGGAGCGGATCTACGCGGAGGTGGTACGCCGGGCGCTGACCTGGACCGCGGTGCTGATCCCGCCGGCCGAGGTCGACACGCGCGGGCTGCACGTGTGCAACCTCGCCGCGATGCGCCGGGCGCTGGCCGGGCTGACCATCCGGCCGTCGTACGTGCTCACCGACGGGTTCCCGGTCGACGGGCTGGGCGGCCCGGGGCTGGCCGTCTGGAAGGGCGACCAGGTGGCCGCGTGCGTCGCGGCGGCCAGCGTGGTGGCCAAGGTCACCCGGGACCGGCTCATGTGCGAGCTGGACAGCGTCCACCCGATTTACGGCTTCGCCGAGCACAAGGGGTACGTCACTCCGGAGCACTCCGAGGCGTTGCGCCAGCACGGACCGTGCTCCGAGCACCGGTTCTCGTATGTGAATGTGGCCGCGGTTGCCGATCGAGCCACCTGGCGGGGTACGGTCGGCGTGACATCCGGCCCGGGGCTGATCGATCCGGCGCTGGTGCTGGAGAATGGCGACATGGTCGGCGTGGAGGGGCGGGGCGCGATGAGCGAGGCGGGCCGATGAGCGCGGAGGATCTCGAGAAGTACGAAACCGAGATGGAGCTACAGCTCTACCGGGAGTACCGGGACATCGTGCGCCAGTTCTCCTACGTCGTGGAGACCGAGCGCCGCTTCTACCTGGCCAACCAGGTCGACCTGCACGTGCGCAACTCCGACGGCGAGGTCTACTTCGAGGTCGAGATGCAGGACGCGTGGGTCTGGGACATGTACCGGCCAGCCCGGTTCGTCAAGAACGTCCGGGTGATGACCTTCAAGGACGTCAACGTCGAGGAGCTGGAGAAGCCGGACATCTCGCTGCCGACGGATACCGGTTTCGGCGGCTGAGATGTTGGCGCTCGCTCCGCTCGCGCGGCACCGAGGCTCTCCGGGGCGTTATCACCTGGGTAGGCGAGGGACCCGGTAGCGGCCGGAGGTGACGCCGCGCCGGACCCGGCCGTAGACGTAGACGGCGCCGCCCACCACGAGTGCGCCGACCAGCAGGTAGAAGAACAAGCCGAACAGGGCCTTGACCAGCCAGACGGCGACGATGCCGGCCACCACGAGGCCGGCGACTACCAGGATGAATCGCATACCTCCATGGTGATCCCGCCGCGCAAGCTCGGACAGGGGGAGAAACCCGGATGTCGGTCTCGGTGGACCCCTGAACCTGTTCGACCCCACCCGGACCCTCGCCGAGCTGTTCGCCGCGCACGACGACTTCTGGGACGGGCGGGACACCCGCATGCTTCTGCGGCCGCCGTGGTTCCGCCAGTTCGGCGGGTACGGGCTGCTGGCGCGCGACCGGGACCGCCCGGTCGGATACCTGCTGGGCGTGGTGACCGCGGGCGGGATCGGCTACGTGCAGGCGGTCGCGGTCCGGGGCGGGTACCGGCGCACCGGGCTGGGGCGGCGGCTCTGGGCGGTGTTCGCCGCTGGTGCGGCGGCGGCCGGCGCGACCGAGCTGCAAGCCGTCACCAACCCGGACAACCTCGGCTCGATCGCGTTCCATACCGGCCTGGGCATGGCGGCCGAGGAGATCCCGGACTACGCCGGGCCAGGCCAGGACCGGGTGCTGTTCCGCCGGGTGCTCTAGCGGGTCACCGTCCCGCGGGCGGGATGAGCCGGGGTTCCCGGTTTCCACAGCGACCCTCGCTGTCCACAGATCCATGCTCGTGCTGTTGTCGGGCGGTGGGACCGGCGGGACGCTGCCCGTCATGGTGCGACGGATTCTTCCAGTGCTCGCGGTCCTGCTGTTGGTCCCGCTCGGTCCGGCCGGCTCGGCTTCGGCCGCCCCCGTCACCCGGCCGGCCCGGCCTGCCCGGCCGGGTGGGCCTGCGTTGCCGGGTGGGCCCGCGTTGCCGGGTGGGCCCGCGTTGCCGGCGCCACCGGCGCCGGCTGACGCTTTCCGGTGGCCGTTGGCCGGGACGCCGGTGGTGACCCGACCGTTCCAGCCACCACCCCAGCCGTGGCTGCCCGGGCACCGGGGCGTGGACCTGGCCGGGGTACCGGATGAGGTGGTACTCGCCGCCGGTGCCGGCGTTGTGGCTTTCGCCGGCACGGTCGCCGGTACCGGTGTGGTGAGCATCGACCATCCTGGTGGCCTGCGCACGACGTACGAGCCGGTGTCCCCGACTGTCCACAAGGGACAGTCGGTCGGCGTCGGACAACCGATCGGTACACTGCGCGCCGGCCATCCAGGCTGTCCGGTCACCGCCTGCCTGCACTGGGGGCTGCGCCACGGCTCCGACTACCTGGATCCGTTGGCGCTGCTGGGTCCGGTGCGGGTACGGCTGCTGCCGGTGGAAGGCGGATCAACGCAACAGCTCGGGCAACCCCTCGGCCAGGCGCTCGTACTCGTCGGGCCGGTTGTACACCTGCGCGGCCAGGCGCAGCAGCAGCCGGCCGTGCCAGGGGTTCACCGCGACCTCGGCGCGCAGCTCGTCGGAGATCCGGTCACGCAGCCGGACGGCGTCGGCGGGATCGGCAGAACCGTTGGCGGGTAAGGGAATGAGCCGCATCGGCAGCGGACCACCCGGGTCGGGCAGCCCCGACGGGTCGAGCCCGAGCGCGGTGGCAACCACGTGCTGCCCGTAGCGGGCCAGCGTGTCATTGTGCGCGCGTACCCGCTCGGGACCGAGGGTACGCAACGTGAAGATTCCGGTCGGTGCGGCCAGCCAGGGCGTGTAGTCGAGCGTGCCACCGAACTCGACGTTGGCCGGGTACCCCTCGGGGTGCTGCCACGAGGCGATCAGCGGCCGGATCCGGTCGCGCCATCGTGGTGTGACGGTGAAGATGGCGGTGCCACGCGGCGCGAACGCCCACTTGTGTACGTTGCCGACGAAGAAGTCCGCGCCGAGCGCGCTCACGTCCAGCGGTACCGAGCCGGGCCCGTGCGCGCCGTCGACCAGTAGCGGGATTCCCTTGTCCCGTAAGGCTTCGGCGATTTGCGCGACCGGAACCAGCCGCGCGGTCGAGGACGTGATCAGGTCCACGATGACGAGTCGGGTACGACCGGGGGTGACAGCTTGCCGGATCGTCGCGACGATCTGCTCGTCGGTCGCCCCGAGCGGGATCGGGACCAGGCGCAGCTTCCCACCGGCGGCGGCCACCGAGTAGTCGACCGTGCCATACCGGTGGTCGGTGGTGAGCACCTCGTCGTCGCCGCCGAGCCGGAGCGAGTGCAGCACGAGGGAGACGCCGTAGGTGGTGTTGGGTACCAGCGCGGTCCCCTCGGGGTCGGCGCCCAGAAAGTCGGCGAGGTGCCGGCGGGTGTGGGCGAGCCGCTCGTACAGCCCACGCGAGTAGAAGCGTTGCGGATTGGCTTCCATCTCGTCCCGGAACCGCTGCTGGGCCCGCTGCACCGGGATCGGTACCACCCCGGACGCGCCGTGGTTGAGGTAGGAGACTCCGGGATCGAGGGAGAACAGCAGGCGGGCACCGGGCAGCGGTTCCGGCGGGATCGGCGCTGCGGAGGTCACCCCGCGATCCTAGGCACGCGGATGTGCCTGCCGGTATGCGCTCCGCAGCCGCTCGACGGATACATGCGTGTAGATCTGCGTGCTGGTTAGTGACGCGTGGCCGAGCAGCTCCTGTACCGAGCGCAGGTCCGCGCCGCCTTCCAGCAGGTGGGTCGCTGCGGAGTGGCGCAGCCCGTGGGGGGAGATGTGCGGCAGGCCGGCGTCGGCGGCGTACCGGGAGACGACCGCGCGGGCGGTGGTCGGCTGGAGCCGGCCGCCCCGTGCGCCGAGCAGGAGAGCCGGTCCGCTGCCCGGCTTGGCCAGCGCGGGACGGCCGTGCCGGAGCCAGGCGTCGATGGCCTGTTCGGCCGGCCGCCCGTACGGCACGCTGCGCTCCTTCCGGCCCTTGCCGAGCACCCGGACCAGCCGCCGGGACCGGTCAACGTCGTCGACGTCCAGGCCGCACAGCTCGCTGACCCGGACGCCGGTGGCGTAGAGCAGTTCGAGGACCAGCCGATCGCGCAGGCGTACCGGGTCGTTCCCGGTGGGGGTGGTGACCAGAGTGGCCGCCTGGTCACCGCGGAGCACGGTGGGCAGGCTCCGGCGGGCCTTGGGGCTGGCCAGCTGCGCGCCCACGTCCAGGTCGAGCAGGCCGTCGCGGTGCGCCCAGGCGGTGAAGGTACGGGCCGCCGCGGCCCGCCGGGCCAGCGAGGTACGGGCCGCCCCGGTGGTACGCAGCCGGGCCAGCCAGCTCCGCAACACGGTGAGGTCGAGGTCTCCGGGGCCGGTGCGACCCATCCGGCTCGCGTGGTCGAGCAGGGACACCACGTCGCCGACGTACGCCCGGACCGTGTGCGCCGAGCGGCCGCGCTCGCTGCCGAGGTGCCGGGCGAACGCGTCCACCGCCTCGCGCATCGGTACCGGCAGCGCTGCGTGTACCGCATCGGTGCCCATACCGCGACCGTGGCGACCACGCCTCGCCGTGTCAAGCCGCCGCGCCTCCGGTCGTGTCGCGGGCCCCGGGCGCGACCAGATATCCTCCGTCCCTGGTCACGACGTGACCCGTCGACTCCAGCACGGGCAGGCTGCGCAACACCTCGCGGACCGGTACTCCCGCCGTCGCGGCGATCTGTCCGGCGTCGGCCGGGCCCCGGTACGGTACGGCGTCGAGGATCCGGGAGAGCTGCGGCCCGAGGCGGTCGCGGTCGTGGTCCGGCCCGCGCGGTACCGGAGCCAGGTCCACGCCGATCCGCCCGACCTCTTCCAGCACCTCGGGGTACGAGGTCACCAGCCGGGCACCGCCGGAGCGGATCAGCTGGTTGCAGCCGACCGACATCGCCGAGGTGACCGGTCCGGGTATGGCCATGGTGGCCCGGCCGAGCAGGCCGGCCCGACCGAGCGTCTGGCGGGCTCCGCTGCGCGCGTTGGCCTCGACGATCACGGTGCCCCGGCTCAACGCGGCGATCACCCGGTTTCGGACCAGCAACCACCGACACCAATGTAGGGTCGCCTCCATGGACGCCAAGCTCATCACCCGAGCCCACTGGGGCGATCTTGCGGGCATGCACTTCGCCGGCCTCGTCCGCCTGTCGTTCGAGCCCGATCTTGGTAAGGAGCAGCAGCCGAAGCGGGCCAAGCGCTACATGACCGGGCATGACATCAAAGGCCGCGACGAGCAAGAGAAGGACTGCCGGGGCTACGTTGAGCACCGAGGCGGCCTCTACGTCTTCACCTACGAGGAGCCCGACACCAGCGCCTTCAAACGGCGGCCTGTACGGCTCCCTGACGGCCGAACGGTCTACCGCGTGATACGTCCGGTGTTCGAGGCTGCTCTGAACGATCTGAAGCGCGGTCAGACCCCCGACGGCCAACCCCTCGACGGCCTGGTGGTCTACGACATCGACCGCCTCACCCGTGACAACCGCCACCTGGAAGACTGCATCGAAGTCGTGGAGCACTTCGACCGGCCGATCATCGACATCACCGGCACGCTCGATCTGCTGACCGACAACGGCCGCACCGTGGCCCGCATCGTCGTCGCCACCTACAACAAGCAGTCGGCGGATGCCGGCCGGCGCATCCGGCGCAAGCACCAAGCCCTCCAACAAGCCGGCATCCCCGTTGGCGGCACCCGGCCGTTTGGCTGGCAAGACGACAAGCGGACACTGCACCCCAAAGAAGCCGATCTGTTGCGAGGTGCGGTAGAACGCATCTTGGCCGGCGCGCCGCTCAACGCCATCGTCGTGGAGTG
>WNGE01000794.1_pt1 | contig 95181 bp, 89 predicted proteins | sample 5400651 | NCBI WGS metagenome assembly WNGE01 (sample SAMN13153370, study PRJNA577476) | soil metagenome | isolation source: 60 cm soil or saprolite under grassland replicate 2 | place: USA:California | collected 2016-06-15 | reverse complement strand
CCCAGGTAGCGCTCGGTGTAGTGGGTGTCGTAGAGGCGCCAGTCGGTGACCGGCGCGCCCGCGATCGCCGCGCCGAACACGTCCGGGCGGCGCAGCACCGCCAGCGCGGCCAGATAGCCGCCGAACGACCAGCCGCGGATCGCCACCCGCTCCGTGTCCAGGTCACCGAACCGGGCCGCCGCCTCGCGCAGCGCGTCCACCTGGTCCTCCAGGACCGGTCCGGCCAGGTCGCCGGCTACCGCGCGCTCCCACTGCGGCCCGCGCCCTGGCGTGCCCCGGCCGTCGGCGATGACCACGGCGAACCCCTGCTCGGCGAACCACTGCGCGGTCAGGTAGGCCGAACGGGCCGCCAGCACCCGCTGCGCGTGCGGCCCGCCGTACGGGTCGAGCAGCACCGGCAGCTTCCCCTGCCCGGACCGGCGCTGTCCGGGCTGGTGCCAGGACGGGAACAGCACCGCGGTGGGAACCCCCCGCGGCCCGGCGCCGAACAGGACCGGCCGCGGCGCCGGCAGCGCCGGGCTCTCGGCCAGCGAGGCGACGCTGGCCACCGCGGCTCCGTTCCGGTACACCCGGATCGTCACGCCGTCCTGGTCAAGACCGCGGCGGGCCACCACGGTCGTCCCGCCGGCCCGGGTCCCCACCTCGACGCCGCCATCCGGGCCCAGCCGGGTCAGCCCGTCCGGGCCGTAGGACCACAGCCCGATCCCGGCCGGCTCGGCGGACGCCTGGAACAGCACGGTGTCCCCGTCGACGTCGATCACCGCGCGCACCTGCAGGCCGGGCGGGGTGACCGGTTCGGCCTGCGCGAGCGCGCCGGGCGCGCCGATGATCAGGCGGCGGGTGTCCTCGCGGTCGGCGGTCCACACCAGCCGCCCGTCCGCGGTCCACACCGGGACCCCGGGGACGATCTCCAGCCAGCGCGGGTCGGTGTCCTCGTGCAGCACCTCGGCCCGGCCGGTTCCGGCGTCGACGGTCAGCAGCCGCATCCGGCGCTGGTCCCGGCTCTGCACTAGCACCAGCGGGTCGTGCTCGCCCGTCCAGCACGCCGTCACCAGGTACGGGAACGCGGCGCGGTCGGTGTCGATCTCCACGGTGGTACCGTCCAGCCTGGCCAGCAGCAGGGACACCGCGGCGTTCGGGGTGCCCGCGGCCGGATAGGCCACCTCGGCGGGCGTCCGGTCCGGGTTGGCCGGGTCGGCGATGTGCCACCGGTTCACCGGCGTCTCGTCCACCCGCGCCGCCAGCAGGGCCGAGCCGTCCGGCGACCACCAGTAGCCGCGGGTCCGGCCCATCTCCTCGGCCGCGATGAACTCCGCCAGCCCGAACGTCACGCCCGCGGCCTCGGCCAGGATCTGGTCGTCGGCCGGGCCCCCTCCGGCGGCACTGTCCAGGCCGGCTACGCGCAGCGCGCCGGCCCGGACGTAGGCCAGCCGCTTCCCGGCCGGGTCGGGCCGCGGGTCCAGTACCGGGCCTGGCACGGCCACCTCGCGCGGGTCCGTGTTCGCGGCTAGGTCGGCCGCGAAGACCCGCCCCGACCACCCGAAGACCGCCACGGTCAGATCCGCGTCCGTGGCGTAGGTCACGATGCCGCCGGCCTGCTCCCTGACCCGTTCCCGGCGGGCCCGTTCCTCCGGCGGCAGGTCCCGCTCGTCGCCGCCCAGCGTCCGCGGGTCCGCGACCAGCCGTTCGGCTCCGGTCCCGACATCCAGCGTCCACAGGCAGGTCACCGGGTCGCCGCCGCCCTTGGTGCGCAGGTAGGCCACCCGGGACCCATCCGGTGAGATGCGGAACGACCGCGGCACGCCGAGCGTGAACCGCCTGGTCCTGGCCTCCTGGCGCGGGAAACTCTCGGTCATGATCAGCATCTTGCCAGTTCCGCGGGCGCGTAGGCTCGCCACCATGACCTCGGACAGCGCGATCTCAGGCCGGCGGCTGCTGCTGGTGCACGCGCATCCCGATGACGAGTCGATCGGCACCGGGGCGACGATGGCCAGGTATGCCGCCGAGGGGGCGCAGGTCACGCTGGTCACCTGCACGCTGGGCGAACTCGGTGAGATCATCCCGCCGTCGCTTTCTTTCCTGGCCGAAGGCGATCAAAGGGGCGGAGGCCGGCTGGGGCAGTACCGCATCGGCGAGCTGAACGCGGCCTGCGCCGAGCTCGGCGTGACCGACCACCGGTTCCTCGGCGGCCCGGGCCGGTGGCGCGACTCGGGCATGATGGGCACCGCGGGCAACGACGATCCGCGCTGCTTCTGGCGGGCCGACGTGGACGAGGCGGCGGACACCCTGCTCGGCGTCATCCGCGAGGTCCGGCCGCAGGTGCTGGTGACCTACGACGCCAACGGCTTCTACGGGCATCCCGATCACATCCAGGCGCACCGGGTGGCGCTGCGCGCCTTCCAGCGGGCCGGCCCCTACGGCCTCGCCAGGTTCTACGCCACCGCGGCACCGGACTCGGCCCAGGTCACCACCGAGATCGATGCCTCCGCCTACCTGGACTCCAAGCTGGCGGCGATGCGCGCGCACGCCACCCAGATCACCGTGGACGCCCCGTTCTTCGCGCTGTCCAACGGCATCAGGCATGAGGCGTTCGGCGTGGAGTGCTACACGCTGCTGGCCGGCCCGCGCGGCCCAGCCGGCTCTGCGGGGCCCGGCGGGCGCGAGACGGACCTGTTTGCGCAGTAGCCTGCTGGCATGGCGGTACCTGCTGGCATGAATGGCACGACCCGCAAGCGCGAGCCGCAGTGGCCCGTTTCCGTCGGCATGTACGGGGTGCTGTTCCTGTTCGGCGCGGTACAGGGGCTGATCGGCAGCTTCCAGTACAGCCGCGCGGCCGGACCGGTGCCGGTGGCCGCGCTCGTCTGCTGCGCCGTCATCCTGGCCACCTGCGTGCTGGGGGTCTGGGCCACCCGCTCGGTCAGCGGCGCGGTGCTGCCCGGAATTGGCTGGATCCTCACGTCGTTCGTACTATCCATGCCGGTCTCCAATGGCAGTGTCATCATCACCAGCACCACGCCGGGCAAGTGGTACCTGTACGGCGGCACGCTCAGCGTGGCGGCCGCGGTGGTCGCGTCCTTCGTCGGCGCGGCCCGCTGGGCCGGGCGACTCTAGTGGGAACGCCCGGGTGAGCGACGTCGATCAGGCCGCCTTCCGGCGGGCCGCCGGCCAGTTCCCCGGCGGCATCGTCGTCGTCACCACCAGCGCCGGCCACGCGATGACGGTCAGCGCGTTCGCGTCGGTCTCGCTCGAGCCGCCGCTCGTGCTGTTCTGCGCCGAGAAGATCGCCCGCTTCCACGACGCCGTCCTGGCGGCCGGCGCCTGGGCGGTATCCATCCTGGCCGAGGACGGGGAGAAGACCGCGCGCTGGCTCGCCACCCGGGGCCGCCCGCTGGAGGGCCAGCTCGACGAGCTGCCCCATCACCCGGGCCCGGTCACCGGCGCGCCGCTGCTCGACGGCGCGCTAGCCACGATGGAATGCCGGACCTTCGCCGTCTACGACGGCGGCGACCACAGCATCGTCGTCGGCCAGGTCGCCGCCGCGGACAGCCCGGCCGGCCCTCCACCCCGCGGTTCCGCTCCCCGCCCGCCCGCCCGGGGGCCGCTCATCCACCACGCCGGCCGCTACCGCCGCCTGCGCCCCACCGAAGACTGACCCCCGGCTAAGCCAGGATCGCGTCCTCGATGCGGTCGAGTCCCCAGTCCAGGTCGTCCTGGCTGATGATCAGCGGCGGCGCGAGCCTGATCACGCTGCCGTGGGTTTCCTTGGCCAGCACGCCGCGGGCCGCGAGACGCTCGCACACCTCGCGTCCGGACAGCGACGCGAACTCGAGCCCGGCCCACATCCCGCGCCCGCGCACGCTGCTAACCACCGAGGACGGCAGCGCGGCCAGCCGGCCGTGCAGGCGCTCCCCCAATGCCCGGGCTCGCGCCTGGTACTCGCCGGTGCGCAGCATCGCGACGACCTCCCGGCCGACCGCGCAGGCCAGCGGGTTGCCGCCGAACGTGGATCCGTGCTGCCCCGGGTGCAGCACGCCGAGCACCGGCCAGGTCGACACCATCGCGGAGACCGGCACGATGCCGCCGCCGAGGGCCTTGCCGAGCAGGTAGGCGTCGGGCACCACGCCCTCGGCCTCGCAGGCGAAGGTGTACCCGGTGCGGCCGAGCCCGGACTGGATCTCGTCCGCGATCATCAAGATGCCGTGCTCGGTGCACAGCGACCGGATCCCGGCCAGGAAACCGGGCGGCGGGACGACCACCCCGGCCTCGCCCTGGATCGGCTCGACCAGCACGGCGACCACGCGTTCGCCCAGTTCGGAAACGACAGCGGTCAGCGCGTCCAGGTCGCCGTAGGGCACCACGCGGAACCCGGGCGTGTACGGCCCGAAGTCGTCGCGGGCATCAGGATCGGCGGAGAAGCTGACGATCGTGGTGGTCCGGCCGTGGAAGTTCCCGTCGAAGGCGATGATCACCGCCTGGTCGCGGGGCACCCCCTTGACCGTGTACCCCCACTTGCGGGCGACCTTGATCGCGGTCTCGACCGCCTCCGCGCCGGTGTTCATCGGCAGCACGACCTCCAGGCCGGCCAGGTCGGCCAGCTCGGCGCAGAACGGCCCGAACTGGTCGTGCTGGAACGCCCGGCTGACCAGCGTGAGGCGCTCGAGCTGCCGTTGCGCGGCCGCGATCAGCCGCGGGTGCCCGTGGCCGAAGTTCAGCGCCGAGTACGCGGCGAGCATGTCCAGGTAGCGGCGGCCCTCGACGTCGGTCACCCAGGCGCCCTCGGCCTCGGCGGCGACGATCGGCAGCGGATGGTAGTTGTGCGCGCCGTACTCGTCGCTGAGCTTGAGCAAGCCGGTTGTGATCTCCGTCATCGTTTTCCCCTCATGAGCCCAGGGTATGGGCTCTGCGGACGGGAAAACATCCGCTGGCCATGCGTGTCAGCGGAGAATCATTGCGTAATAGCGGGCCGAAACGGCGGTTTATTGTCCAGGCCTCACGGTTTCCTGGCTACCCCGCAGACGGCGACTGCAGCGTCCCCGGAGGCATCCTCCGGACCGCGCCCGTCCGGCCGCCACTCCGGGCACGGCACCACGCCGGGCTCGGTCATGTCCAGGCCGTCGAAGAAGCTGGTCAGCTCGTCCGTTCGGCGCAGTACGTACGGCGCGGGCGCGTTGGCGCCATACCGCGGCCTGGCGCTCTCGTCGTACCGCCGCTGCGCGCTGATGATGCCCTGGTTCGCCGCCACGCCGTCGGCGGCCACCAGGTAGCTGCCCGCGGGCAGCGAGTCCATCAGCTGGCTGGCGATCGACCGGGCGGCGCCGTAGTCGTCCACGTGGCCGAGGACGCCCAGCATGATCAGCGCGACTGGCCGGGAGAGGCTGAGCGCGCTGCCCGCGCCGGCCAGCACCGCGGCCACGTCGCGCAGGTCGGCGTCGGTGTAGCAGACCGCGCCGTCCGGCGTGCTGGCCAGCATCGGGTTGCCGAGCAGCGCCTTGGCGTGCAGCAGGACCGCCGGGTCGTTGTCCGCGTAGACGATCTTGCTGTCCGGCGCGATGCGCTGCGCGATCTCGTGGGTGTTGCCGCCCGCGGGCAGCCCGGCCCCGATGTCGAGGTACTGCCTGATCCTGGCCGGCCCGGCCAGGAAGCGCACCGCCCGGACCAGGAAGGCGCGCTCGGCCCTGGCCATCTCGGCCAGGTGCGGGAACTCCTGGCCGATCTCCTCGCCCGCGGCCTTGTCGGCGGCGAAGAAGTCCCGGCCGCCGAGCCAGTAATTCCACACCCGCGCCGGGTGCGGTGCGCTCACATCGAGCCCCGCCGGGGGCGGTCCCCACGGCTCGGCCGCCGCACGCTCCGGCTCGCCGGTACTGCCCGGCCCGCTAGAAGGTGCCGGCCCGCCGGAACGTGCCGGCCCGGCACCCTGACCGCCGTCACGAACAGTGGCCTCGTGCTTTGCTTCGGAAGCGCGCCTGCGGAACATCTCTCAAATTTTGCCGTACCCGCGTAACTGCGTACGCCGTTTCCGGCTAGCCCGTCGATCCAGAGCGGAACTCGCGCAGCCGCGCGGCCACGGCCGCGATGCGCTCGTCGGTGGCGGTGAGCGCCACCCGGACGTGCCGTTTTCCGGCCGGGCCGTACAGCTCGCCGGGGGCGACCAGGATGCCGGCCTCGGCGGCGAGCAGTTCGGCCGCCGACCAGCAGTCATGCGCCGGATGCGTGGCCCACAGGTAGAGGCCCGCCTCGGAGTGGTCGATGACCCAGCCCGCCTCGGCGAAGGCCGCCAGCAAGACGGACCGCCGGGCCGCGTACCGCTCCCGCTGCTCCGCCGCGTGCGCCTCGTCGGACAGCGCCGCCGCCATCGCCGCCTGCACCGGGCCCGGCATGATCATCCCGGCCTGTTTCCTGATCGCCAGCAGGTCCGCGACCAGCGCCGGGTCGCCGGTGACGAACCCGGCCCGGTAACCGGCCAGGTTGGAGCGCTTGGACAGCGAGTGCACCGCGAGCACGCCCTGGTGCGACCCGTCGCACACGGAAGGGTGCAGCACCGAGACCGGCGCGGCATCCCAGCCCAGCGAGATGTAGCACTCGTCGGACGCCACCACCGCGCCGCGTTCCCTGGCCCAGGCCACCACCTTGCGCAGGTGCCCGGCCGGCAGCACCCGGCCGGTCGGGTTGGACGGCGAGTTCACCCAGACGAGGCGCACCCGGGACGGCCCCGCGGCCAGCAGGCTGTCCGAGGCCAGCATCGTGGCCCCGGCCAGCCGCGCGCCGATGTCGTACGTGGGGTACGCCAGCTCGGGCTGCAGCACCACGTCGCCCGGCCCGAGGCCGAGCATGACCGGGAGCCAGGCGATGAACTCCTTGGTGCCCACCACCGGCAGCACGTCGTCCGGCGACACCGGAACGCCGTGGGCGCGGGCCAGCCAGCCCGCCGCCGCGGACCGCAGCCGCGGCGTGCCCCACGTCGCCGGGTACCCAGGCGCGTCCGACGCCGCGGCGAGCGCGTCGCGGATCAAGCCGGGCACCGGGTCGACGGGCGTCCCCATGGACAGGTCCACGGCGCCGTCCGGGTGGAGCCCGGCTTTCTCGCGCAGCGGCGCGATCCGGTCCCAGGTGAAGGCGGGAAGCCGGCTCGCGAGCGTCATTCCTCCGTTGCTTGCGGCGGCAGCGCGGCCACGATCGGGTGATCCTTGCCGGTCTTGCCGGTCTTGGAGGCGCCGCCGGGGGATCCGAGGTCTTCGAAGAAGTCGACGTTGACCTTGTAGTATTCCTTCCACTGGTCGGGTACGTCGTCTTCGTAGTAGATCGCCTCGACCGGGCAGACCGGTTCGCATGCGCCGCAGTCGACGCACTCGTCGGGGTGGATGTATAGCATGCGCTCGCCCTCGTAGATGCAGTCAACGGGGCATTCCTCGATGCACGCTCTGTCAAGCACATCAACGCAGGGCTGCGCGATGATGTAGGTCACGGGTGAACTCCTGTCGTCGTCCTGCTGCTAACACAATATGGCGGTTCGCCGGACGATGCCGCCTCAGCCAGCGACGATACCGGTCTTCCCTGACGGCGACGTCGGTTTGGACTCGCGCTGCCAGCCCATACTGCCATTGGCGGCATTCCAGGAGAAACCGGCATACCGAACTTGGCTGAGGTGGTACGCCTGGGCGTGCGCGACCAGCCAGCTGGCCACGGTCCAGCCGGCGGCCGGCCGGACGTGCAGGACCGCGGTGCTTCTCTTCTTTTGGCCCGAACGGTCCGTGGTGATCCGCACCACCACGGCTTTTTGCCCGGCCGCCCCGAACGTCTGGCCGATCTGCCGCTTCACCCCCGCCAGGTTCGCCTTCCCGGCCGGGGTGTACCAGCAGGACACGTCGTGCGGTGACTTTCCGGTAAAGGAGCCGGTCAGCTGCCTGGCGATGTCGGTCCACCGCTGGTAGGCCGAACCATCCGCGCTGTGCTGCACGGCCTGAGCCGCCCGGTAGACCGGCATCGCGGTGTAGCCGTGCACCTTGGCGAGGGCGGTGTAGAACTTGGTGGTGGCGTAGACCGGATCCTGGAGCCGGGTGGCCGAGCCCCAGCCTTCCGAGGGGCGCTGCTGGAAGATCCCGACCGAGTCGCGGTCGCCGTAGTCCAGGTTGTGCAGCTTGGATTCCTGCAGCGCGGCGGCCAGGGCGATGGTGACCGCCTGCCGCGGCAGCCGGTGCCTGGCCGCGACGCCCGCGATGGTGGCCGCCACCTCCGCCTGTTCGGGGTCGAGGTCGATGGCCTGCACGCCGGTGCCTGCCTTGCAGCCGGGCAGCGGGGGAGGAGAGGTGACGTTCCGGAAACCGTGGTAGATGAGGTAGCCGGCCGCCACCAGCACTAGCACAAGCGTGGTCCCGACAATGGCCCTGGCCCGGACCCGAGCGGGATTGTGCGGCACAGAATCAGAAGCTACCGCCACACAGACCCCAGATGCGCCCGTCTCGCCATCGCTCCGGCACCACTAAGCTCGCCGGTTATGAGCGACAGTGTGCTTCCCGACCTCATCGATGAGCTGTGGGAGCGGCGGGCCGAACTGTCCCCGGCCGACACCCAGGCGCGTTCGGCGGTAGTGGACGCGGTGGACGCGGTGGACGCGGGCGAGGCCAGGGTGGCGTTCGTCGACCCGGCTACCGATCAGGTGGTGGTGGACGAGCGGGCCAAGCGGGCCATCCTGCTGGCCTTCCGGGTGCTGCCGATGGCCAGGTCGCAGGTGGGTGACTTCAGGTACGACGACCGGGTCCCGCTGAAGACCCGGCTGGACGGCGTGCGGGTGCTGCCCGGCGCGATCGCCCGGTGGGGCTGCTACGTCGCGCCGGGCACGGTGCTGATGCCCTCGTTCGTCAACATCGGCGCCTACGTGGACACCGGGACGATGGTCGACACCTGGGCCACGGTCGGTTCGGCCGCCCAGATCGGCAAGAACGTGCACCTGTCCGGCGGCGCCGGGATCGGCGGCGTGCTCGAGCCGCCCAGCGCGGTGCCGGTCGTGATCGAGGACGAGGCGATGGTCGGGTCGCGGTGCATGGTCGTCGGCGGAGCGCGGGTGCGCCGCGGTGCCATGCTGGGCGCGGGGGCCATCCTCACCCCGACCACGCACGTCATCGACGTGGAGACCGGCGACGAACTCCCCCGCGGCGAGGCCCCGGCCTGGTCGGTCAGCGTGGGCGGGACGATGCCGCGCAAGTTCCCCGGCGGCGAGTTCGGCCTGCCGTGCCTGCTGGTCCTCAAGCGCCTGCCCGAAGGCGAGCGGCACGACAAGTCCAAGCTGAACGCCATCCTCCGCGACCATGGCATGGACGCGTAATCCCGCCGTCGCGCGCCTGCGCGGACTAGCCGGCCGGGGTGACTACCTTTGGTAGCACCATGAACGGAAATCCCGAGCCGTACCGGCGGGTCCGCCGCCAGGGACCCGCCACGCTGCGTGGCGATAACATCCCTCAGACCACGACCGATCAGCGGTTGCTGGACCGGCGCGGTCCTTCCGACTGGGTGCACACCGACCCGTGGCGGGTGCTGCGGATCCAGGCCGAGTTCGTGGAGGGGTTCGGCCTGCTGGCCGAGCTCGGTCCCGCGGTCTCGATCTTCGGCTCGGCGCGGACCGGGCGGGGCAGCGACGAGTACGACATCGCCGAGCGCACCGCGGCCGGCCTGGTCCGGGCGGGCTACGCCGTGATCACCGGCGGCGGCCCGGGGATCATGGAAGCGGCCAACAAGGGCGCATCCGAGGCCGGCGGCGTCTCGGTGGGCCTGGGTATCGAACTGCCCCGGGAGATGGGGCTGAACGACTTCGTCGACATCGGCCTGGAGTTCCGCTACTTCTTCGTGCGCAAGACGGTCTTCATCAAGTACTCGCAGGCGTTCGTGGTGCTGCCCGGCGGGTTCGGCACCATGGACGAGCTGTTCGAGGCGCTCACCCTGGTTGCCACCGGCAAGATCACCAAGTTCCCGATCGTCCTGGTCGGCCGGGAGTACTGGTCCGGCCTGCTGTCCTGGCTGAAGGAGACCATGCTCGCCAGGGCGAACATCGGCCCGGCCGAGTTCACGCTGATCAGCGTCGTCGACGATCCGGAGGAAGTGGTGGCCGTCATCCGCGAGGCCCACGACGGCCAGGGCCTGCTCGGCTAGTGCGGGTTCTGCGGATCGCAGGTCCGGTGATAGGCAGATTCGCCGCCCCCCCGGCCCGTTCGCCGGCGGAAACGAGTGCAGTTTGTGCTGTCCTGGCAGCACGGATTGCACTCAATACCGATCTAGGCCAGGCCGCGGACTGCCCAGGCGGGGGGCCGGCGGCCGAGGATGGATTCGGTCATGTCGGCGCAGCGGCGGACCTTGGCCACGTGACGGGTACGGAGCACGCTCGCGCCCAGCCAGGCGCAGACCGCGGCGGCCGCCTGGATGCGCGCGAGCCGGGCCGAGTCGGCCAGGTCGGCAACCCCTTCCAGGTCGGCAACCCCTTCCAGGTCTGCGAGCCCTTCCAGGTCGGCTAGCACGGGCCAGCCGGCCCGCACGGCCGCCTCGATCCCGGCCGGGGTGGCCTGGACCAGGATGCGCCCGGCCGCGACCCCCCGCCGCGCGGCCGCCTCCGCCGCGTCTGGTCCCGGGCAGATCAGCGCGGCTCCGGTGCGCGCCGCCAGGTCGGCGTCCCGCATCAGGTCGGCGTCCTCGTGCACGCCGCAGACGCGCACGCCGCTGACCGCGCGGCGGATGGCCGGCACGAGCGCGCCGTCGTCCCCGGCGTCGACCAGCCCGGCTCCGGCCGCGGCGGCCGCAGCCGCCTGCGCCATCGTCGCGACCGGCGCGAGCAACGCGATTTCCGGCTCGCTAGGCCACGGATGCGACATCACGGACCGAGCATGGCACGATTCGTATGTGCCTGTTGTATTCCTCATCGCGATCGCCGTGGTTCTCGTCGGCATCTTCTTCGCCGCGACCGGCCGGGGCGGCGAACTGGCCTATGAGCAAGCCGACCACGCCCCGCTCGACCTGGGCCCGGTATCCGCGGCGGACATCGCGCTGCTCCGGCCGCCCACCGCCATGTGGGGCTACAGCATGCAGGTAACCGACGCGGCCCTGGACCAGATCGCCAAGGCGATGCGCGAGCGCGACGTCACGATCGCCTACCTGCAGGAGCAGTTGGCGACCTACGAGCGCAACGACTCCTACTCCGAATCAAGAGGCGCCCACGCCCGCCAGGGCCCCGGCGCCCTCGATCCCCCTGGTGCTCTCGATCCCCCTGGTGCTCTCGATCCCCCCGATGCCCTCGATCCCCCCGATCCCCCTGGAGCCCTCGATTCCTCCAGCTTCCTGGAGACCCTCGGCTTCCTGGAGACCCCAGGCCCGCCCACCATTCCCGATCCGCTGGAGCTCCCGACCGACCCCGGCGCCCCGGAGCCCCCCGATACCCTCGACGCCCTGGAACCCCAAGACGCCCCAGAAACTCCAGAAACCCCAGACGCCACGGAAGCCCAGGACGCCACGGAACCCCAGGTAGCCCTGCAACCCCAGGACACCTTCCACTCCCCGGAGCCAGCCGAACCTCACCAGAGCCCGGAAACGCACGAGTCGCCGGAATCTGCAGAGCCCGTCACCGCCGCGGAGCCTCCCGCCACCGATGCTACGGCCACCGATGCCGCGGCCACCGATGCCGCGGCCACCGATGCCGCGCCGACCGTCCCGGTCCCCGGGCCGCCGCAGACCGCGCTGGTCCTCAAGGCCTCCGGGCCCAAGCCCGAACGCCACGAGCCGACCCAGCCCTCGCCGATTCTCCCGGATCCCGGGGAAGAGCACGACGCGACCCAGCCCTCCGCGACGACGGCTCCGGACGACGCGCCCGGCCCGCAGGGCGCCTTCGACACGCACGGCTGGTGGGCCGAGCAGCAGGAAGCTGCGCGCGATGAGCAGGCCAGGCGCCACGCGGCCGGCGAGCAGGACGACGAATCGGTGGCCGCGGCCGAGGAGCAGGGCTGGTGAGCGGCGGCGGCGCGGTCACGGGGCCGGACGGGAAGCTGCGCTGCCCGTGGGGGCTGAACCCGCCCGAGTACATCGCCTATCACGACGAGGAGTGGGGCCGCCCGCGGCACGGCGACACGGCGATCTTCGAGCGGCTCTGCCTAGAGGGCTTCCAGTCCGGGCTGTCCTGGCTGACGATCCTGCGCAAGCGGGTGAACTTCCGCGCCGCCTTCTCCGGGTTCGACCCCACCGCCGTGGCCGCGTTCGGCGATCAGGACATCGCCCGGCTGATGGCCGACACCGGCATCGTCAGGAACCGGTCCAAGATCAACGCGGCAATCACCAACGCGCGCGCCGCGCTCGCCCTGCCCGACGGCCTGGACGCGCTGGTCTGGAAGTACGCGGGCGAGCCCGGACCGGCGCCGCGGACGCTGGCCGACGTGCCCGCGTCCACGCCGGCCTCCAAGGCGCTGAGCGCCGAGCTCAAGCGGCACGGCTTCACCTTCACCGGCCCGGTGACCGCCTACGCGACCATGCAAGCCTGCGGCATCGTCAACGACCACCTAGCCGCCTGCTTCTGCCGTACCCGAACCCCCTAAACCCCGCCACTCCCACCCATCCCCGCCCCCTCATACTTCATGGATGCCTTGTAGCTGGAGCGCAGTGCCGTTTAGCCAATGGCCGACGGCGGCCGGGCGGCACGTGCGACAAAACCGGACTCAGGCCACGCCGGCACCATCAGCATCACGACCCGTGCGTGCCGGACCGGGCGGAACGCCATGAAACCCCGATTCCACGGCGTCCGGCGGGGCGTCCGGCAGCAGGCCCGATCGTCATGATCAAGCTAGACGGCCGCCGGGTCAGACTACGCCCCCACCGCCGCGGCCATCCGGTCCACGATGTCAGCCAGCAGCGCGCTGCTGGTGCCGATGGTGACCCGCACGAACCCGTCGCCTGGCGCGCCGAAGTCGAGCCCGCGGCCGAGGGCCACCCGGCCTCGGTCCAGGAACACCGCGGCCGGCTCCGGGCCCAGGCCAAGACCCGCGCAGTCCACCCAGGCCAGGTAGCTCGCTTCCGGCGGCGTGTATGCCGCTCCGGGCAGCCGCTCGCCGAGCAGCCGGCCGAACTCGGTCCTGGCGTGGTCCAGCTGCCCGAGCAGCGCGTCCAGCCAGTCCGCTCCCGAATCCCACGCGGCCAGCGAGGCCAGCACGCCGAACAGCCCGGCCCCGTACTGGCACGAGGCAGGCAGCCGGGCGAGCAGCCGCTCCATGGCCGCCGAACCCGCCACCGCGACCGCGCCCTTGAGCCCGGCCATGTTGAACGCCTTGGACGCCGAGGCGAGCGTGACCCCGTGCTCGGCCGCCGCTCCGCCGAGCGAGACGAACGGCGTGTGCCGGGCGCCGGGCAGGGTGAGCGAGGCGTGGATCTCGTCGGCCAGCACCAGGACGCCGTACTGCTCGGCGAGCGACGCGATCCGGCCCAGGTCGGCCGGGGTGAACACCCGCTCGGTCGGGTTGTGCGGGTTGCACAGCAGGTAGGCACGCGCGCCCGCGGCGAACGCCGCCTCGAGCCCGGCGAAGTCGAGTTCCCAGCGGCCACCCTCGCGGACCAGCGGAACTTCCACCACGCGCCGCCGCGCGAAGCCGATGTGCTGGAAGAACGGCGGGTACACCGGCGGGTTGATGACCACGCCGTCGCCCGGCTCGGTGGCCAGCGCCACGATGGCGTCGAAGCCGGCCATCACGTCCGGCACCAGGTGCACCCGGCCCGGGTCGACCGTCCAGCCGTGCCTGGCCGCGGCGAACGCTGCGAACGTCTCGCCGATGCCGTCCGGCGTGGCGTACCCGCAGTCGCTGCGGTCGACGGCCGCGCGCAGCGCCGCCACCACCGGCTCGGCCAGGTCGTAGTCCATCTCCGCGATGAACGCCGGCAGCACGTCCGGCGGGTGCAGCCGCCACTTCTCACTGCGCCGCCGCCGTAGCCGGTCCAGGTCGAGGTCCTCGAATCCGTTGTGCATGGCCACGCATAATAGGCCGAACGGTCCTACCCCACGTCCCCGGGAAGGCAGGGAGCCAGTGAGCGGCGACGTGATCGTCACGGTCACGCTCAACGCGGCGCTGCACGTGGCCTACGATGTGCTAGCCCCGGGGGGAACGATCCCCCCCGGCCCGCCCGCCCCTATTTCCCGTCCTGTCTACCGGGCCGGCGGCCGCGGCGTGACGGTGGCGCGGGTGCTGCACTCCTTCGGGCACGACGTGCTCGCCGCCGGGCTGGCCGGCGGTGCTTCCGGCGAGCTGATCATCCAGGACCTGGCCAGGTCGGGCGTTCCGACGGCGTTCACGCTGATCCGCGGCGAGTCCCGGCGGTTCTTCAGGTTCAGCGACCCCGAATCGGGCGGGCCGGCGCTGAGGTTCTCCGAGCCGGGGCCGTACATCACCACCGAGGAACTCGGCCGCTTCGCCGCGGACTACCGGCGGCTGCTGGCGGGCGCCGCGGCCGTCGTGCTCTGCGGCAGCCTGCCCGACGGCCTGCCCGCGGACACCTACGGGTCGCTGGTGACCTACGCCGCCGAGGCGGGTGTGCCGGTGATCCTCGACGCGGGCGGCGAGGAGCTGAAGCACGCCGTCGGCCACGGTCCCGACCTGGTAGTAGCCGAATCGAACGCGGCCGAGACAGGAACCGGAGGGTTCGGCGCCGCCCTGATCAGGCTGGGCGCGGCCGCGGCCGCTGTCGCGGTCGGCGGCCAGGTCCATGCGGTGACCGGGGACGGCGAGTGGACCGCGCGGCTGGAGCCCGCCGATGCCGCCGGGCCCGACCCCGCCTGCACGCTGGGCCCCCCCTTCAAGCTGGGCCGGGGCGCGCTGGTGGCGGGCCTGGTGCCCGGCCAGCTGCTCGGCTGGTCCTGGCCGGACCGGCTCAGGCACGCCCTGGCCCTGGCCGCGGGCGGGGCCGGCTCCTGGACCAGGGCGCCGGGCGAGGCGGACGAGCGGGATGGCGTGGACCTGGCCGCCTACGAGCGGCTGCTCGACACGGTCCGGGTCGAGCCGCCGGCGCGCGCATAATTCAGAGAGTTACCCAGCAATCACTCAGAGTGTGCTAGGGTCTGGATTCGGCTCACCAAAGGCCGCGAATCTCGGCCCAGTCGATTTCCAGACCCAAGCTGGAATGGAGCAATCGTGAACAAATGGCGAATTGACTGCGGGATCTCTGTTTTGTCCGGCTTACGCCGCCGGTCATAGCTGCATAACCATTTCGGGGGCGCAGGTCGGTCTCCCCGTCCGGCCCGCAGGCGTCTGATTCCCGCAGAATGGCGCGCCGTGAGCTTCACGATCGATTTAACCAGCCGAGTCATACTCTCCGCTATTACCACATCGAAATGGAGTGCTTCGTGTATAACTGGCGAATTTTGCTCGGGGGTGCCGCCTCGGCGGCCATCCTGACGGTGGGCGTCGCCGCGCCCGCGTTCGCGCAGGCGCAGGACGCCCCGGTCTCGCTGAGCGGGCTCAACTCGGCCAGCGGTGCCCTCTGCGGCCTGGACTCCCTGCCCGTGTCCGGCGAGGTCTCGGCCGCGGCCAACGCCATCGGCGCGTCCTGCGGCACCTCGTCCTCGTCCTCGTCGACGACCGGCAGCGACATGATCCAGGCCAACGGCCCGATGCAGGCCAGCAGCGCGGCCAGCAGCAGCCTGCCCGGCCTGAACTCGGTCTCCGGCTCCATCCCCGCCCTCGGCAACGCCGCTGGCGCGGCTCCTGGCGTGGCTAACACGTCCGGCACGCTCGGCGACAGCGCCTCTTCCAGCACCGGCCTGAGCAGCGACGGCAGCAGCACCAGCGGCTCGAGCACCGGTTCCAGCACCGGCCTCGGCTCGGTCACCGGCACGCTGAGCGGCGTCACCGGCGGCCTGCAGAACGGCGGCTCGATCAGCACGCCGCTGTCCGGCGTGACCGGCGGCTAGGCACCACGCAGCACCCGAAGGACCCCGAAGGACCCCGTCCCCGGACGGGGTCCTTCGCTTATCCTGCTCGGCATGGATGCCAACCGCCCCGCGGAGCCCGACGTCGCCAGCCTGTTCGCGCCGGTCGCCGTCGAGGAGACCTTCGACGGGGTACTGACCGAGGCGCGTCAGGTGCTGGGCCATCTGGACGACCCGGTCGACGCCGAGCTCTGGGGATCCGACCTGATCGGCGCGCTGGCCTCGTCCGCCGCGGGGCAGGCCTCGCTGATGAACACGCTCACCGGGACGCTGGTGCCCGCGGCCGAGGCGGCGTCCACCCCGGAGGCCCTCGCCCTGCTGCGCGTCTTCGCCGCGGTCGGCTCGCCCGCCCTGCGCGCGGCCGCCGGGCAGGCGGCCGAGCGGCTGCACGCCCGCGACGTGACCGACCCGCCGTGGGCCGGCCCGATCGGCGCCCCGAGCGTCGGCGATTGCTGGCACTACGCCGACGTCGGCGGCCGCCAGGAGTCGCTGACCATGACCTTCTGCTACGCCGCCCGGCAGCACGCCGTCAGCGTGCTGATCGACCACGGCTACGGCGGCAAGATCAGGGACACCTGGGTCACCAAGGGCGCCGGGCTGCGCGCCGACACCGAGCGGGAGGCGGCCCGTGACCCGCTGGTGATATTCGAGGTGATCGACGCCTCTACCGCCAGGCTCCGGCTGGAGCGCGCGATCAACGCGGGCGAGTGTCCCGAGCAGCCCGATCAGGTCGACGACGTGGTGGCGCACCGCGCCCTGCTGCGCGCCCGCCTCGACCTGCTCGCCGCCCAGGACTGACTCCGGTGCTCCGGGTCTCGTCACGGAACGCCCGGTTCCAGCAGTTCCAGGCGCTGCTCGGCAACCGCGGCAAGCGCCAGCGGAACCGCGAGTTCCTGGTCCAGGGCGTCCGGCCGATCACGCTGGCGGCGGAGTTCGGCTGGCCGTTCCGCGCGCTGATCTACGACGCCGAGCGTCAGCTGTCAAGCTGGGCGCGGACCATGCTGGCCGATGTGCCCGCCCTGCACGTCGCCATGTCGCCCGACTTGCTGGCCGCGCTCGGCGAGAAGGAAGCGGGGCCGCCGGAGCTGGTCGCCGTGGTCGAGATGCCAGCCGACGACCTGGGCCGGATCACGGCCGGCCCGGGCTTCCTCGGCGTTTTGCTGGACCGCCCGGCCAGCCCGGGCAACATCGGCACCATCATCCGCTCGGCGGACGCCTTCGGCGCGGACGGGATCATCGTGGCCGGCCACGCGGCGGACGTCTACGACCCCTGGGCGGTCCGGGCTAGTACCGGCTCGCTGTTCGCCCGGCCGGTGGTCCGGGCTCCCTCGCACCGCGAGGTGGCCGCCTGGGTGAGCGCCCAGCGCGCCCGGGGCTGCCCGATCGTGCTGGCAGGCACCGACGAGCACGGTGAGGTCGACGTCTTCGACGCCGACCTCACCCGGCCCGTCCTGCTCCTGGTCGGCAACGAAACCACCGGCCTGACCAGCGCCTGGCGCGACCTGTGCGACCTGACCGTCAGGATCCCCATCACCGGCGCCGCCAGCTCGCTGAACGCGGCGACTGCGGCGACCGCGATCTTGTATGAGGTTGCCCGGCAGCGCATCCTCACTCGCCAGCACCGGGCTAGTCTTCCCGGAACCCCGGCATAACAGGGAGCGGTCCGCTTGCCGGAGGTCAACGGCTGGCAGATGCCTGACGTCTTGCCTGGCGATTCTGGACCGGATCACCGATGGTGACCCGCCCCCGCTGGTGCGCACTGACCCCGGCCGTCCGGCCCGGCCGGGCAGGCGCCGGGCCCGTTCCTCATCGCGGCGTGACCAGGCGTTCCCGCGGAAACGCCCGACGCAATTGCGTGGGACGTTTCCGCGGAGACGCGAGGAGCAGTGACCCAAACCGGACAGCGCGCACCACAGTCGGCTGATCGCGGCGGCCAGCTCGGCGTTGGACCTGTCGACCTCTCGTTGCTCGGCGGCGCTCTTGGTGCGCTCGACCTGGTAGATCGTGTACCCCGTGTTCATCTCATCGCTCCTTCGGATTCCCCCTGGAGGAAAGGTAGGAAGGGTCTGTTCCCGCGGTGTTCCCGCCCGGACGATGCAGGCCAGGGAACGTACGGTGGCCTCGGACCGGCCAACCCCACCGAGCCGTCCGGCGGGATGTCCTGCTGTCCACCAAACTTCACGCGCCCGGCGCGCGTCCGGGTTTCGTGTCACGGTCCCGGCTGACCGACGACTCGACGAAGCCCTGGGCCGGGGCCTAGTGCTCGTCTGCGCGCCGGCCGGGTACGGCAAGACGGCCCTGACCGTTACGGACAGAGCGCCAGCGCCGCTCCGGCGGGGTCGAGCAGGCGGTGCGGGCCGGGCGATCCCGGCAGCGTAGCGCGGTCGCCGCGGACCCGGGCGCACGGCCCCTGCGGTCCGGCCAGCGTCAGGCCGTCGGCGTCGACCGCGACCAGGGCATCGTCCCGGCGGAACAGCACCGGCCCGTCCCGTTCGGCTGAAATGGCCACCCGGGCCGCCCGCAGGCCGTCGAGCACGTCGCCCGGCTGGTCCCCCTCGCACTCAACCCACGTGGTCGGGCGCCCCGGCGGGGCGTCCGAGCCCGGCCGGTGCCAGTCGCTGCCGCCGACCGGGATCGCCGCCGGGTCCCAGGCCAGCCACCAGGACAGCGGGGTGGTCCAGCGCAGGTCGAGCCAGCTCCAATGCCAGGCCTCGATCAGCGGCGGGCGGCGGCGCATCGGCCGGGTCCAGCTCACCGGCCCGGCGAACGGGTGGTTGACCGACAGCAGCCCGCCCGCGGCCTCGGTCGCGTCCAGCCAGGCGTCCGGCTCCTGGCGGAAGTCGATCCAGCCGACGTCGCCGAGCGCGCTCGCGTGCCCGCCGTCGGTGGTTACCTCCTGGCCGGGCAGCAGGATGATCCCGTACCGCCGGGACGCGGCGGCCAGCTCGGCGTGGTGGCTGATCGTGTTGTGGTCGGTGACGGCGAGAAAGTCGAGCCCGCGCCCGGCCGCGAGCACGGCCAGCTCGGGGACGGTCAGCTTGCCGTCCGAGTGCACGGTGTGCGTGTGCAGGTCGCCGGCCAGCCAGCGGCGGCCCGGCCGGGCCGGCAGGACCCGGCGCGGCGGCCGGTCCGCCGGGGCCGGCGGCGCGAGCGGAGCCAGGGTTGAGTCGCGCGACGGACGTAGGGACGCGGCCGCCCTCGCGGTCTGCGCGGTCAGCCGGTAGCCCACACCGTCCGGCGGCACCCGGTGCACCCCGATCACCACCTGCCAGGTGCCGGCCTCCAGCTCCCCGGGCAGGTAGCCGGGCGTGGCCGCGTCGCGGGCGATGACGAACGACTCGCGGGCTCCGCCCGACCAGCCGCGGAACCCGCCCGGTCCGAAACAGCCCAGGTCGAGCACTGCGCCGTCGGCGCGGTCGTAGTCGAGCTCCACCCGCAGCGCGCCGGTCTCCGGCGGCACCTCCACCGGCAGGTAGTGCCACGGGGACGCGAACCGTTCCTCCAGGGTCCACCGCCCGGCGTGCCGTATCGAGTCGGTCATGCCACCAATCCATCAGATCCAGGGTTTGCTAGCCAAATTTCACCAGCTGTTGACTTTTTCTCCGGAGCGTTCCTAAGGTGCTGGGCATGAGGGCCATGATCGTCAAGGAGTTCCGGGAACTCGTCCGTGACCGGCGCACGCTGGGGCTGCTGATCATGATGCCGCTGCTGCTGCTGGTGATCTTCGGCTACGCGGCGAACTTCTACGTCTCCAGTGTCAAGACGGCCGTCGTGGGCCCGCAGGCCTCGCAGGTGGTCAAGCTGCTGCCGCCGTTCTTTGACGTCACCGTGACCGAGCCAGCGGACACCCAGGCCGACGCGAAGACGCTGCTGCGGGACAACAAGGTGGACGTGGCCTTCGTCGCCGGGCAGACTCCGGTGCTGGCGCTGGTGGACGGGTCCAACCTGTTCGCCGCGCAGTCGGCCGTGGCCGTGCTCAACAAGGTCGGCGACAAGGTCACAACGCAGGTGCTCTACAACCCCGGCCTGAAGACATCGTGGGTGATGGTGCCCGCCATCATCGGCCTCATCCTGACCTTCATCGGCACGATCATCACCAGCATCGGCATGGTGCGGGAACGGGAGACGGGCACGCTCGAGCAGCTCGCCGTGATGCCGATCAAGCCGAGCCAGGTGATCCTGGGCAAGATCGCACCGTACTTCCTGGTCGCGGCCGCGGACATGATCATCGTGACCGTGCTGGGGATCGCGCTCTTCTCGGTCCCGTTCAACGGCAACCCGTTCGCGTTCGCGCTGGGGGCCGCGATCTTCCTGTTCGTCGTGCTCGGCCTCGGCGTGTTCATCTCCACGATCTCGCAGACCGCCGGCCAGGCCATCCAGACCGCGTTCTTCTTCCTCCTCCCGCAGATTCTGCTCTCCGGGATGATCTTCCCGCTGGAGGCGATGGCCGCCGGGGTCCGCTGGATCGGCTACCTGCTGCCGCTCACCTACTTCACCATGATCTCGCAGGGGATCATGCTGCGCGGCGCCCCGATCACCTCGCTGTGGCTGCCGTTCGTCGTGCTCGCCGCGATGGCGGTCGTCGTGTTCACCGGCGCGACGCTGCGCTTCCGCCGGGACCTCGCCCCGGGCCGCCCGGCCAGCCCGGCCGGCGAGCAGCCGGCCGCGACCGAGGCGGTGGGAACCACGTGACGTACTCGGTGCGTTCGGCCACGGTGCGCTTCGGGCCCACCGTGGCGCTCGACGACGTCACGGTCGAGGTGCCCGGCGGATCGGTCGTCGCGGTGGTCGGCGGGGACGGCGCCGGCAAGTCGACGTTGCTGCGCGCGCTGGCCGGCGAGGTATCCCTGGACGCCGGCACGGTGGAAGCGCCGCCGAAGCAGCGCCTGGGCTACCTCCCCGCCTCGTCGGGCAGCTGGGCCGCGCTGACCGTGGCGCAGAACATCGACTTCGTCGCGGGCATCTACGGCCTGGCCGGCGACGAGCTCGCGGCCCGCCGCGCCGAGCTGCTGGACCGGGCGGCGCTCACGCCCGCGGCCGGCCGGCTCGCCGCGCAGCTGTCCGGGGGGATGCGCCGCAAGCTGGGCTTCGTCATGGCGATCGTGCACCGGCCGGACCTGCTGATCCTGGACGAGCCCAGCACGGGTGTCGACCCGGTCAGCCGCATCGACCTGTGGCGGCTGGCGTCGGAGGCCGCCGCGTCGGGCGCGGCCGTGCTCATGTCGACGACCTACCTCGACGAGGCCGAACGCGCCGCGCACCTCGTCGTACTCGACCGCGGCCGGGTCCTCGTCCAGGGTTCCTACGACCAGGTGCGCGCGGACTTCGGGGGCGTGATCACCCGAACCGACCAGCCTGTCCGGGCCGAATGGGCCTGGCGCCGGGGACGGGTCCTGCACGAGTACTGGCCCGGCGGCGACCCTTCGACCCCTTCGAGCCCTTCGACCCCTCCGAGCCCTCCGACCCCTCCGAGCCCTCCGACCCCTTCGGGTCCGCCGGCCGGGACCACCGCTGTCGCGCCTGACCTGGAGGACATCGTCATCGCGCTCTCGCTGGCCCGCCGCGACGCGGTTCGGTCATGACCGGCGTCCTGCTGCGGGCCGGGCACGTGACCCGCCGCTTCGGCGCGTTCACGGCGGTGGACGACGTGTCGATGCGGGTGCAGCCGGGTGAGGTCGTCGGCCTGCTCGGTGCCAACGGAGCCGGCAAGACCACGCTCATCCGGATGCTCCTGGGCCTCATCGCGGTGACCTTCGGTCACGTCGACCTGCTCGGCGGCCCGCCCGACCGCGAGCGCCGGCGCCGGCTCGGTTACGTGCCGCAGGGCCTGGGGCTGTACGGCGACCTGACCGTGCGGGAGAACCTGACGTTCAGCGCGCGGGCCTACGGCACCGCGGAGCCCGCGCTACCGCCCGCGCTGACGGCCTATGCCGATGTGCTGGTGCGAGACCTGCCGCTCGGCGCGCAGCGCCAGGTGGCGTTCCTCGCCGCCCTGGCCCACTCACCCGAGGTGCTCGTGCTCGACGAGCCGACCTCCGGTGTCGACGCGCTCGCCCGCGCGGCGTTGTGGGACACCATCCGGGCGCAGGCCGAGAGCGGTACCGGAGTCCTGGTGACCACGCACTACATGCAGGAGGCTCAGCAGTGCGACCGGCTGCTGCTCATGTCGGACGGCCGGCTGGTAGCCGAGGGCAGCGAGGCTGACATCATCGGCTCGACCACCGCCGTCGCGGTCCGCACCGGGGACTGGGCGCGGGCCTTCGCCGTCCTGGCCGCCGCGGGTGCGCCGGTCATGCTCGCGGGCCGGGCGATCCGCGTGGCCAATGCCGACCCGGCCCGGCTGGCGGAGGTGCTCGAGACCGCCGGGATCGAGGCCAGCCTGCAGCCGGTCCCCGCGACGATCGAGGAACGGATGCTGATGCTGTCCCGCCAGGCGCAGGCGTCCTAGTGCCGGTGCGGGGCCGGCGCCCGCTGGGCAGCCCGGACGCCCGCCGGGCCGTCCTGGACGCGGCCAGGGAACTGTTCGCCGAACTCGGGTTCGAGCGCACCACCATGCGCGCCGTGGCCGCCCGGGCCGCGGTCGACCCGGCGCTCATCTACCACTACTTCGGTGACAAGGACGGGCTTCTCTTCGCCGCGCTCCAGCCGCCGGTGGACGAGGCCACCGTGTTCGCCGGCCTCTCCGATGCGGCCGACCGGGCCGGGGAAGAGCTGGTCAGGCGGCTTATCAGCCTGTGGGAGGAGCGCCCGGAGATCCGCGAGCAGATGGCCGCGATTCTCCGGACGGGCCTGTCCCACGACCGCGCCGGACGGCTGCTCCGGGACATCCTCAGCTCGTTCATCCTCGCGGCGCTCGGCGACGTCCTGGCCGGCGACCGCCGTGAGCTGCGCGTGGCGCTCATCGGCTCCCACATCGGGGGCCTGATGCTCGCCCGCTACATCCTCAAGGTGCCGGGCGCCGCGGCCGCCAGTCCCGAGGACCTGGTTCAGGCCGTCGGCCCCACCGTGCAGCGGTATCTCACCGGGGACCTCGGCCCCGCAGAAGTCAGCTGAGGGCCTGTCCGGTGCCATCTCTTCTCAGGCGGTGACGGGCTGGTCGGTGCCGCAGTACTTGCATTTGGACGCGGCGGCCGGCAGATCGGTGGACAGGCACGCCGGGCAGGTCTTGACCGGGGCCGGGTCGCCGAATACGACCTGCCCGCGCCGGGCCTGCACCATCTTGTAGGGCACGACGATGAGGAAGTACACCACGGCCATGAAAATGGCAAAGTAGATGATCGCGGAAATGAACGAGCCGAAGTCCACCAGCGTCTTCGGGTTGCCGCTGCGTATTTCCACGCCCAGGCCCTGCTTGCCGGGGGTGAAGCTCTGGATGATCGGGTTGATGATGTTGGTCGTGAACGCGGTGATAAGAGCGCTGAAAGCGAGGGCTATGACGAGCCCGACCGCGACGACGATCACGTCACCGCGCATGAGGAAATTCTTGAAGCCCCTCATATATTCCTTCTCCATTCACACGCGGGGGGATATCCCCGCGAACTCCGGTGACCGTGACGGCACTCCCTAACGCAATTGCGTCCGCGAGCGGTTTTTGGACATGCCATACGATTCCGGTTCCCGGCTGGCAATGCAAGCGTTTCCGCCGGTCCGGCCCCCGCCCCGACCTGCGGTTCAGCAGGCCCGTGGTTCAGCGGGGCAACGAGGCCGCGTCCCCGCTGTCGGCCCCGCTGTCGACTCCGCTGTCGGCCCCGCTGTGGGCGCTGCTGTCGGCAGCGCGCGGCGGCGGCACGGCCGCGGTGCGGAGCACCTCCATCAGCAGCTTCACCGCGGGCGGGTCGGGCGGGTCGCCGTACCGTACCGCGAACACGTAGCGGCGGGCGCCGGGCAGCGGCACGGTCCTGATCCCGGGGTGCCGCGCGGCCCGCAGGCAGAGCGCGGGCAGGGTGGAGACCCCGAGGTCGGCGGCGACCAGCGCCTGGACCGCGACGTAGTCGTCGGTGGTGAACGCGATCTTCGGGGTGAACCCGGCCAGCGCGCACTGCCGGAGCAGGTTGGCCCGGCAGCGGTCGCAGCCCGCGATCCACCGGTGCCGGGCGTAACTGGTCAGCTCGGCCGGCGGCTCCGCGCCGCCCGGCCCCGGATGAGCCGAAGCCGACGTCACCAGGTGCACCGGCTCGTCCAGCAGCAGCTTCTCGCGCAGGCCCTCGGCGAGGTCGATGCCGCTCTCGTCGTCGGTGCTCTCCCCGTCCCGCCCGGCGGCCATGCCGTCCGGGTCGGGGGAGTACCGGAACACCAGCGCCACGTCCACGTACCCGGCGCGCAGCATGCGCAGCGCCTCCGGCGGTTCGGCCTCGGTGAGCCGCAGGTCGACGCCGGGCTGGTGCTCGCGCAGCATGGCCCCGGCGGCCGGGACGATGGTGCCGAGCGCGGAGGGGAACGCCGCCAGCCGGAGCCGCCCGGCGCGCAGCCCGGTGTAGGCGGCCAGCTCGTTCTCGGCCGCGTCCAGCCTGCCGATCACCTCGGCGGCCCGCTCGGCCAGCAGCCGCCCGGCGTCGGTGAGCCTGATCCCGCGGCCCGCCCGCTGGATCAGCTTGGTCCCGGTCTCGGCCTCCAGCCGGGCCAGGTGGTGGCTCACCGACGGCTGCGCGTAGTTGAGCGCCCGCGCCGCGGCGGTGACCGAACCGCACCGGGCCACGGCGACCAGCACCCGCAGCCTGGTCACGTCGAGCATGCACCGACTATAGATCCTGCTAATCGGTTCGCCCAGAGTGCTCAGTACTATCTTTGGCTCGCTCGCCCTAACGGCCTTCGAGGAGCGGTGAGTCCGGCTGCCTGACCGGCTGGCCGGCCAGTTGCCGGCGCCGCCAGGCCATGCCGGACAGCGCCTCGAGCACCACCCGGTTGCCCAGGAACGCGGTCACCTCGGCGTGGTCATACGGCGGCGAGACCTCCACCACGTCGATCCCGGCCAGCGGCAGCGACATGGCGATCCGCCGCACCGCGTCGAGCAGCTGCCGGCCGGTGAGCCCGCCCGGTTCCGGCGTGCCGGTGCCCGGCGCCATGCCCGGGTCGACCACGTCCACGTCCACCGACAGGAACACGCCCTCGCACTCGTCCACCGCGATGGTGAACGCCTCGGTCAGGCACTCGTCGAGCCCGCGCGAGACGATCTCGCTCATCTCGAACGAGCGCATCCGCTGCCCGGCCATCCAGGCCAGCGTGGCCGGCTCCGGCCAGTAGCCGCGCAGCCCGATCTGCAGGAACCGGTCGCCGCGCACCGCGCCCGACTCGATCAGCCGCCGCATCGGCGTGCCGTGCCCGTACAGCGAGCCGAACTGGATGTCGCCGGTGTCGGCGTGCGCGTCGAAGTGGATCAGCGACACCCGGCCCCAGCCCACGTGCCGGGCCACCCCGGTGGCGTCGGGGAAGGTGACCGTGTGGTCGCCGCCCATGATCAGCGGGATCGCGCCGGCCGCCGCCACGGCATGCACGGCGTCCTCCAGCCGCTTCAGCGACTTCTCGGTCTCGCCCGGCGGCATGAGCACGTCCCCGGCGTCGCCGATGCGCAGTTCGGTCAGCGGATCCACGCCGAGCGCGAGGTGCGGCCGGGACCCGTCGTGCGGCAGGTAGTCGGTGATCCGGATCGCCTGCGGGCCGAACCTGGTGCCCGGCCGGTGCGAGGTCCCGCCGTCGAACGGCGCGCCGAGGACCACCACGTCGCAGGAGTCGAGCGCGTCGAGTTCCACCCGGGGCACCCCGAGGAACGTGACGTCAGGCCCGTACATCCCGCGCAGTATCACCTCATCGTCATCCGCCATGGCGCTCCCTTCGGACAACCAGACCTGGCTCTCGCACCATACAGGGGCGAGAGCCAGGCCCGTTCGGTGGCTCAGTGAACCTCAGCCGGGGCGGCGGCCGGCTCGATCACCTCGGCCGGCCGGGCCCCTTGAGACCCTTGAGCCGGCAGCCGGCGCGCCAGCCAGCCCGGCAGCCACCAGTTCGCCGTGCCGAGCAGTTCCATCACCGCCGGGACCAGGACCAGCCGCACCACGGTCGCGTCGACCAGGACGGCGGCGGCCAGCCCGAGGCCGATCTGCTTGACCGAGACGTCCGGGGTGAGCACGAAGGACAGGAACACCACGACCATGATCGCCGCGGCGGCCGAGATCACCCGTGCGGTGGCCGCCAGCCCGCGCCCGACGGCCAGCGCGTTGTCGCCGAGCCGGTCGTACTCCTCGCGGATCTTCGACAGCAGGAACACCTCGTAGTCCATGGACAGGCCGAACAAGATCACGAACAGGAACACCGGCACCCACGTGGTGACGGGCATTTTCTCACCGAAGCCGAGCGCGTGCCCGAGCCAGCCCCACTGCGTCACCGCGACCAGCACCCCGTACGCGGCGCACACCGACAGCAGGTTCATCAATGCCGCCTTGACCGCGATGACCACCGACCGGAACACCACCAGCAGCAGCGCCATGGACAGCGCGACCACCACGCCGATGAGCCACGGCAGCCGGCTGCCGATCAGGTTCGCGAACGTGACGTTGCCCGCGTTCGGCCCGGTCAGGTACGCGTCCCTCGGCAGGACGTCGTTCCGGAGCCGGTCGACCAGGGCGTTGGTGGCGGCGTCCTGCTCCCCGGAGGCCGGGTAGGCGATCATCATCGTCGCCTGGCCGTCCCGGCTGACCACCGGCGGCGTCACCGCCGCGATCCCCGGCGTGCGCTCGATCGCGCCGCGCAGCGCCCCGGCCCCGGCTTGCCCGGTCGTCACCACGATCAGCGGCGCGTCGAAGCCCGGCCCGAACCCCCGCGCCATCGTCGCGTAACTGGCGTACCCCATCGTGCCCCGTGCCTGCGCCGACTCGTCCGGCATGGACAGCGTCATGGCCAGCGCGGGCGCCGCCAGGATGAGGATGAACGTGGCGGACAGCACGGTCGCCAGCACCGGGTGCCGCTGGACCACGCCGGCCCAGCGCTCGGCGGCGGGCTTTTTATGGCCCGAACGGGCGGTGAAAACCTTGCCCCCGAGGAAGGTGTTCAGCCGCGACGGGCGGGCCAGCTTGGTACCGGTGAAGCCGAGCAGCGCCGGCAGCAGCGTGAGCGAGGCGATGACGGTCATCGCGACGGTGACCGCGGCCGCGATCGCGACCCCGTTCAGCAGCGACTGGCGCAGCACGAGCAGCCCCAGCATGCCGATGACCACCGTGGTGCCCGCGGTCAGCACGGCCCGGCCCGCGGTGCGCATCGCGGTCACCAGCGCGTCGGCGGGCCGCGCGCCTTCGTGCAGCTCGCTCCGGAACCTGGTCACGATGAACAGGGCGTAGTCCACCCCGACGCCCAGGCCGATCATGGCCGCCACGATGGCGGAGAAGCCCGGGGCGGGGAAGACGTGGCCGAGCAGCGCGATCAGCGCCAGCCCGGAGCCGATGCCCATCAGCGCGGTCGCGATCGGCAGCCCCATCGCCAGCAGCGAGCCGAACGCGATCAGCAGCACGACCGCCGCCGCGCCCACGCCGACCCCGTTCGAGGCGCCGCCGTACGGGGTCTCGGCCTGGTCGACCACGTCGCCGCCCAGGCTGAACGTCACGCCGTGCCCGCTCGCCGCGGCCGCGTCGTGCATCAGCGCGGTGGCCTCGGCGTTGCTGATGTGCGCGCCGGACACGTCGAACTGGACGGTGGCGTAGCCGACGTGCCCGTTCGGCGCCAGGTGCCCCGGGGTGGTGTACGGGCCGGACACCCCGGTGACGTGCGGCGCTGTGCTGAGCGGCACCAGGGCCCTGGCGACGCGTGTTTGCACGGCCGGGTCGGTGATCTTCTGCCGCGACTCGATGGCCAGCGTCAGCGTGTCCCCCGACTGCCGGGCGAAGTGCTGGTTCAGCAGCGTCTGCCCGGGGTCGCTCCCGGTGAAGTCGTTCTGCGCCGCGGCCCCGAACCGCGTCCACAGCGTGATGAGCGCGGCCACCCCGGCGATCCACGCCAGCACGGTGACCCAGCGATGCCGATAGCAGGCGCTTCCCAGTCGGCCCAGCGCCCCGGGCCCAGTTGAGTACGTCACCCTCCCAGGCTCGCGCCCGCCCGGCTACACCCGCGTCCCCCCACCGAAGACACTTCCCCGCCCCGCGTACTCCCCGCGCCTACTCCCCCCGCAGTACGCCCGCATCCCCGCGCCCGCATCCCCGACGCCCGCATCCCCGCGCCCGCATCCCCGCGCCCGGGCGCCCCGCCCCCGCTCCCTGCTCCGCCAAGGCACCCGCGCCTGGCCTCGCCATGATCGCGAAGGGTTTACTACCCTATGCAGTAGTAAAGTCTTCGCGATCATGGAAATGTCATTGGCGCGAGGCATCATTCGGAAATGCGTTACGACATTCCTGCCGCCGTAGCCGAGATAGCGCAATGGCAATCGGGCGTGATTTCCCGAAAACAACTGCTCGACGCGGGCTTAAGCGCTCAGCTCATCACCAGGCGCCTCGAGCGGCAACGCTGGCAACAGCTTTACCGGGGTGTGTACGCGGTCTTCACCGGGCCGCCTCCGCGCGCAGCCTGGCTCTGGGCGGCCGTGCTCCGGGCCGGCCCGGGCGCGGTGCTCAGCCATCTCACCGCCGCCGAGCTGCACGGGCTCCTCGACCTCCCGGCCGAAGCCATCTTCGTGACGGTCCCCTCCACTCGGCGGATCAGCGCACCGGGGCTGGTGGTCCGCACGTCCTCGCGCATAGACGAGGCCACCCAGCCCGGCCGCCAGCCGCCGCGGACAAGCGTGGAGGAGACCGTGCTCGACCTGGCCCAGCTCGCCTGGACCTTCGACGACGCCTGCGGCTGGCTGACCCAGGCCTGCGGCAGGCGGCTGACCACCGCGGCCAAGCTGGAGCGAGCGCAGCAGCTGCGCAAGAAAATACGCTGGCGGCACGAGCTCGAAGACGTCCTGGCGGCCGCCGCCGACGGCATCCACTCGGCGCTCGAGTACCGCTACCTGCGCGACGTGGAGCGGGCCCACGGCCTGCCCCGGTCACGGCACCAGGTGCGCGTAGTCATCGAGGGCAAGACCGTCTACCGTGACGCCTACTACGAGAAGTACAAGCTGGCCACCGAGCTCGACGGCAAGCTCGCACACCCGGACCAGGAGCGCTGGCGCGACAACCACCGCGACAACCAGGCAGGCGCGCGCGGCATCCTGACCACTCGCTACGACTGGCGCGACGTCTACGGCCGCCCCTGTAAGACCGCCCTGCTCCAGGCCCGGATCCTGCAGGAGCGAGGCTGGACCGGCAGGCCCCGGCCGTGCTCGCCAGCCTGCCCGGTGGGACGGGCATGATCCTCGTGATCGACTTGCGGAGTTTACGCCGATCGCGTCAACCACTACGGGAGGCTCCGCGTCTCACCTAATGAGGCTCGGCGAAAGCGGGACGCCGAGCCTCGTTTAATGCCCGGAAACCCCGGAACCCCGGAAACCCCGGAACCCCGGACGCCGCGGGGGCGGCCTCATCGACTGATGGACGACATCGACGCGCGCATCGTCGCCTTCCTGGTGCGGGATGCCCGGGCCAGCTACGCCATCATCGGCGGTGAGGTCGGCCTGTCCGCGCCGGCGGTCAAGCGCCGGGTGGACCGGCTCCGGGCCGCGGGCGCGATCACCGGCTTCTCGGCCCGGGTCGACCCGGCCGCGATGGGCTGGACCACCGAGGCGTACGTGGAGCTGTACTGTGGCGGCCGGACCTCGCCCGAGGAGATCGGCGTGGCGGTCCGGCGGTACCCCGAGGTGGTGGACGCGTGCACGATCACCGGGGAGGCCGACGCCCTGGTCCACATCAGGGCCACCGATGTGCGGCACTTCGAGGACGTCATGGAGCGCATCCGGGCCGAATCCTTCGTGGTCAGGACAAAGAGCGTGATCGTCTTGTCGCGGCTGGTCGACCGGGCCGACGCGCTGGCCCCCGATGCCCTGAAGTTGCGCCGAATCCCGCATCGGGCCCGCCGCTGACCAGCTAAAGTCGTCCACATGTCGGAGTATGAGCAAGATCCGAGCGCGAGCACCGGACGGTTCCGGGCCTTCGTCGAGCGCGGCGACCAAGACACCTCGCGGGCCCGGCGCTCGCCGGTGCCTACTCCCATGCTGATCGCCGGGGTGGTGGTGGTGATCGCGGTGATCGTCGCCATTATCATCGCCGTGGCGTAGCGCGCCGCAGCCCCAGAGCACCTTAAAGCGCCCTAACCTGGAACGATGAGTTTCACCGCCACGTCGCGGGTCGCGACGGAACGCGGCGAGCGCTACCGCAAGCAGCTCGCCAGCCATTTCGGCAACAAGATCGAGGTCGCCGAGGAGCCGACGGGCACGGTGCTCCGCTGGGGGTTCGGCGGCAGCACGACGCTCACCGTCGAGGCGGAGGCGCTGGTCATGCGGGCCGATGCCGAGGACGCCGAAACGCTCGACCGGGTGAAGGACGTGACCGGCCGGCATCTGGAACGCTTCGGCGAGAAGGACGGCCTGGCCGTTACCTGGCAGTAAGCCTGCGGCTTCCCGCTGCCCTGCGCTTAGATGACGATTTGGCTTGCGAGGGTCAGGGCGGTGAGCGGCGGGTGGCAAGATGACTGGCATGAGAAACGTCGCGGTCGCGCCCGGCGCTGGTGATGCGTGTGAACGCTGACCAGCCGGTCGCTGTGGTGACTGGCGGCAACCGCGGCGTGGGCCGTGAAGTGTGCCGGCAGCTGGCCCTGCTCGGCTTTTCGGTAGTGCTGTGCTCCCGGGATCTGCGCCGGGGGGAGCTGGCCGCCAAGGAACTCGATCCCGAGGGGATGCGGATCGTCGCCTGCCAGCTCGAGGTGGACAACTCGGTCAGCGTCGCCAGCATGGCCGAATGGGTGAAGAACCGGTTCGGCCGCACCGACGTGCTCGTGAACAACGCGTCGACCATGTACGACCGGTGGGCCACGGCGAGCAACGCGGACCTGGGCACCGTGGCCGAGGCGATCGACGTCAACCTGTTCGGCCCCTGGCGGGTGATCGACGTGCTGCTGCCGATGCTGCGCTCCAGCACCCGGCCCAGGATCGTCAACGTGAGCAGCGAGGGCGGCTCGATCTCCGTGATGACCGGCGGCTCACCCGCGTACAGCGTGTCCAAGGCCGCGCTCAACGCGCTCACCCGGCTGCTCGCCGCGGAACTGGCCCGGGACGGCATCCTGGTCAACGCGGTCTGCCCCGGCTGGCCCGCCAGCGAGAACCACCCCGACGGCCGCTCGATCACCCAAGCCGCGGCCAGCGTCATCTGGGCGATCACCATCCCCAACGGCGGCCCGACCGGCACCCTCACCCGGGACGGCCAGCCCTACCCCTGGTAGCGGAGCCTCAGCTAGGTTCCGGGTACGGATCCGGCTGGTAGCGGTAGCCCATGCCCGGCTCGGTGATCAGCCAGCGCGGCCTGGCCGGGTCCGGCTCGAGCTTGCGCCGCAGCTGGGCCATGTACAGCCGCAGGTTGCCGGTGGCGTCGGCGTAGCCGGGGCCCCACACCTCAGTCAGCAGATGATTCCGGCTGAGCAGCTTGCCGGGGTTCCGCAGCAGCACCTCGAGCAGGTGCCATTCGGTCGGCGTCAGCCGGATGTCCTCCGCCGGAGCTCCGCCCTCCGCATCACCCTCAGCCGGGTCCAGGCCAGCCGGCCCCGGAGCCTGGCGCACGACCCGCTTGGCGGCCAGGTCGACGACCAGCTCGCCGAGCCGGATCCGGGGGAGGTCGTCGGGGATACCGGTGCGCCGGACCGCGGCCCGCATCCGGGCGAGCAGCTCCTCGACCCCGAACGGCTTGGTCACGTAGTCATCCGCGCCGGCGTCGAGCGCCTCCACCTTGTCCAGGCTGTCGGCCCGCCCGGACAGCACGATGATCGGGGCCTTGGTCCAGCCGCGCAGGCCCTGGAGCACCTCCACGCCGTCCAGATCGGGCAGGCCGAGGTCGAGGATCACCAGGTCGGGCGGGTACCGTCCGGCGACCTCCAATGCCTCGGCTCCGGTCGCCGCGACGTGCACCTCGTAGTCGCGCACGCGCAGGTTGATCCGCAGCGCCCGCAGGATCTGCGGCTCGTCGTCCACCACCAGCACCCTGGTCACTGGCTGCCCCCCGCCGACTCCCGCTCTCGCTGTCCCGGCTCGGGTTCGAAACCGGGCCCGGTGACGGCCGGCACCGACACCGTCATGGTCAGCCCGCCGCCGGGGGTGTCGTCGGCGGTGAGGGTGCCGCCCATCGCCTCGGTCAGGCCGCGCGACAGGGCCAGCCCGAGCCCGACCCCGGTGGTGTTGTCGGTGTCGCCGAGCCGCTGGAACGGCACGAACATCCGGTCCCTGTCCTTTTCCGCGATGCCCGGGCCGCGGTCGACCACGCGCAGCTCGACCTGGTCGCCGAGCGCGCTGGCGGCCAGCATCGGCGGCTTGCCCGGCGGGGAGTAGCGAAGCGCGTTCTCGGTCAGGTTCACGATGACGCGCTCGAGGATGGCCGGGTCGACGCTGATCTCGGGCAGTGAGTCCGGTATGTCGACGGTGATGCGCCGGCCCGCCGGGTCCAGGTTGTCCAGCGCGCGGGAAACGATCTCCTCGAGCCCGGACGGACGCGGGAACAGCGACAGCGCCCCGGCCTGCAGCCTGCTCATGTCCAGCAGGTTCCCGACCAGGTGCGTCAGCTTGTCCAGTGACTCGTCCGCCGTCGCGAGCAGCTCGTCGTGGTCTTCGGCCGTCCAGTTCACGTCCGGCGAGCGCAGGCTGGTCACCGCGGCCTTGGCCGACGCCAGCGGGGTGCGCAGGTCGTGGCTGACCGCGGCGAGCAGCGCGGTCCGCATCCGGTCGGCGGCCGCGATCGGCTTGGCCGCCTTGGCCTCGGCGGCCAGCCGCTGCTGGTCCAGGGCGACGGCCGCGTAGGAGGCGAACGCGCCGAGCACGCGCCGGTCCGCCGCGGGCAGCGGCCGGCCGCGCAGCGCCAGCGACAGCGAGTCGGTCACCGGCACCTCGACGTCGGCTTCCCCCGGCTGGGGCACCGCGGGCTCGCCGCGGCTGGCCACGACGTGCCAGCCGCCCGGCGTGCCCCGGAGCCGGTCCGCCGACGCGTCGGCGGCCTGCTGGCCGTCCGGAGTCGTGCACTCCAGCAGCGTGACCGAGTCCATGCCGAACGCCTCGCGGATCCGGTCCAGCAGCGCACTCAGCCCCTGCTGGCCGCGGAGCACGCTGCCGGCCGTGGTGGTGAGCAGCTCGGACTCCGCGTTGGCCCGCGCCGCCTGCGTGGTCCGCCGGGCCGCGATGTCGACCACCGAGCTGACCAGGACCGCGACGGCGACGAACACGCCGAGCGCGAACCAGTTGTTCGCCTCCGCGATCGTCCACAGATGGATGGGCGGGGTGAAGTAGTAGTTGAGGAGCAGCGAGCCGACGATGGCGGCGAGCACGGCCGGGGCGAATCCGCCCACCAGGGCGACCAGGACCACCACGACCAGGAACATCAGCATGTCACTGGTGAGGTTGACACCGCTCCGCAGGGCCGCGAGCAGCACGGTAAGCAAAGGCAGCAGCGCCGCCGCCAGCACGCACCCGGCGATCTTCCGCCGCAGCGTGATCGCGCCGCGCGGTCGCGGCAGGCCCCGGCCGCGGCCCATCTCCGCGTGGGTCACGATGTGCACGTCGATGTCGCCGGAGCCGCGGATGGTCCGGGCGCCGATGCCGGGGCCGGTGAGCATGGCGGTCAGCCACGACCGGCGGCTGGCCCCCAGGACCAGCTGGGTGGCGTTCTCCGCCCGGGCGAAGGCCAGCAGGGCCTCGGGGATGTCGTCGCCGACGACCTGGTGGTAAGTGCCGCCCACCGATTCGGCCAGCCGCCGCTGGCTGGCCAGCGCGGCCGGATCGGCGCCGGTCAGGCCGTCGGACTTGGTGATGTGCACGGCCAGCAGGTCGCCGCCCGCGGACCGGGCGGCGATCCTGGCCGCCCGCCTGATCAGCGTCTTGCCCTCGGGGCCGCCGGTCAGCGCGACCACCACGCGCTCCCTGGCCTCCCACGCGCCCGGGATCTTGTGCTCGACGCGGTACCGCTGCAGGCCCTCGTCCACCTTGTCGGCCAGCCACAGCAGCGCGAGCTCGCGCAGCGCGGCGAGGTTCCCGGAGCGGAAATAGTTGGTCAGCGCCGCGTCGATCTTCTCCGGCGCGTAGATGTTGCCGTGCGCCATCCGGCGGCGCAGCGCCTCGGGTGTCATGTCGACCATCTCGACCTGGTCGGCGGCGCGGACGATGGCGTCGGGCACGGTCTCCCGCTGCGGCACCCCGGTGATCTTCTCGACCACGTCGTTGAGGGATTCCAGGTGCTGGATGTTGACCGCGGAGATCACGTCGATCCCGGCGTCGAGCAGTTCCTCCACGTCCTGCCAGCGCTTCTCGTTACGCGATCCGGGCACGTTGGTGTGCGCGAACTCGTCCACCAGGGCGATCTCGGGACGCCGGGCGAGCACCGCGTCCACGTCCATCTCTTCGAACGTAGCGCCGCGGTACTCCAGCGTGGCCCGGGGCACCACTTCCAGGCCGTCCAGCAGCGCGCTGGTCTGCGGCCGCCCGTGCGCCTCGGCGAACCCCACCACGACGTCGGCACCGCGTTCGGCGCGCCGGTGCCCCTCGCCGAGCATGGCGTAGGTCTTGCCCACGCCCGCCGCGGAACCCAGGTAGATCCGCAGCCGCCCGCGTTCCGGCCGGGACGTGGGGCCGCCCGCGCCGTCGTTGTCAGCCATGTTCTTCTTCGCGCACCTCGCCAGCTCGAGCTCGCCGCTGACCTCCATTGTGAAGCACGGCAATCAGGCCAGTAATTCCGCATGTCAGGGCGGTCACCCGGGTCCTAACGGGATTCATGCGCCGCTCATCCGCGATCCATGCGCCGGGCACGGCTAACGGTTCAGTGACGCCTGCGCGGTGAAGAAGGCGCTGGACGGGGGCTGCCACAGGGCCACCACCGCGCCCAGGGCGATCAGCCAGCCGATCAGGGTCAGCACCTTGGCCGGGCCGAGGCCCGCCTGGCCGCTGGTCACGACGCCGAGCACGCCCACCGTGTGCACCGCGAACAGTACCGTGCCCGCCACCCGGGCGCCGCCGCTGCCCCGCCGGCAGGCGCGCGCGATGGCGAGCCACAGCGCGATGTCCGCGGCGCACAGCAAGATGGCCAGGGTCACCGCCCCGGCCAGGCGGTGATCGCCGGACTCGCTGACCAGCGGGTAGTGCTTCGCGATGCTGGCCGAGACCGCGATGACGCCGATCGCCCAGATCAGCGCGAAGGCTGCCCCGGCGTACATCAGCCGGATCGCGGTCACCATGCTGGCGGGCAGCGGCACCGTCGCACCGGGCGATCCCGCCCGGTGCGGCTGCGGGTAACCGGCCGGCTGGGCCACCGGGACGCCGTTGCCGGACAGGTAACCGCGCGGCTCCGGGTACTGCACCCTCACGGCGCCCTGCGGTATCGCCTGCGAGCCCGGCACCGCCTGGGCGCCCAGGCTGGCCTGCGCCCCGCCCGGCCCGGAGTACGGCCAGCGCGGCGCGGGCGCCCGCGGCCCGGGAGGCTGGGGCCCGGGAGGCTGGGGCCCCGCAGGCTGGGGCCCGGGCGGCCGGTCGCGACCCGGGTCCGACGGCGTGGTCGGCCGGTGCGCGGTCGTGGCCCAGGAGAACCCCTCCGCCGGCCTGCTGCGCGTCTGCTCCTCCAGCCGGGCCTGGTGGGCGCCGATCAGCCGGGCCACCGAGGACGGCCAGAACGCCACCGCGGACGGGCCGGTGGCGTCCATCCCGCCGGCGATCATGCCGGACAGCGCGCGCAGCCAGGGCCGGGCGGCCGGGTCCTTGGCCAGGCACGCGGCGATCACCTGGCGGAGCCGGGGCGGTACCCCGTCCAGGACCGGCTGGGCGTGCACCACCCGGTACAAGATGGCCGCCGCCGTCCCGGTGCCGAACGGTCCCATCCCCGCCGCCGCGTAGGCCACCACGCAGCCCAGCGCGAACACGTCGCTCGCGGGCCCCGCGCCCCGGCCCTCGGCCTGCTCCGGCGACATGTAGCCCGGCGTGCCGAACACCACCCCGGCGGCCGTCAGCGAGGTACCGTCGGTGGCGCGCGCGATGCCGAAGTCGATCACCCGCGGCCCGTCGGTGGCCAGCAGCACGTTGGCGGGCTTGAGGTCGCGGTGCACCACGCCGCAGGCGTGGATCGCCTGAAGCGCCTCGACCAGCCCGGCCAGCAGCGGCCACAGCGCCTGCTCGGGCAAAGGCCCGTTTTCCGCCACGACCTGGTCCAGGGGCGGCCCTGGCACGAACGCGGTGGCCAGCCACGGCGGCCGCTCGTTCAGCCCGCTGGCCACCACCGGCGCGGTGTAGATGCCGCTGACCGCGCGGGCCGCGGCGACCTCCTGGCCGAACCGGCGCAGGAAGTCGGCGTCGCTGGCCAGGTCCGGGTGCACGACCTTGATCGCCACCGCCCGTCCGGCCGGAGAGAGGCCGAGGTAGACCCGGCCCATGCCGCCCGCGCCGAGCTGCGCGCGCAACCGGTACTCACCGATCACGCGCGGATCGTCCGCGGCCAGTGGCTTCATCAGCTCCCCCAGGGTAGGTCCCGCGCTTCACATTCTGCGCTATACCTGGCGAGGCGTGTATGGCCGATGAGCGGGAAAGTCGTCGTCAGCCCCGGGTCATGGCTGGTAGCGGTAACCCATGCCGGGTTCGGTCAGCAGATGGCGGGGCCGCGCCGGGTTGTCCTCCAGCTTGCGACGCAGCCGTGCCATGTGGAAGCGGAGGTAGTTGGTGCGCTGCTGGAACCCGGGTCCCCATACCGCGGTCAGCAGCCGCGCCGACCCGACCAGCTGACCGGGCCGCTGGAGCAGGACCTCCAGGAGCCGCCATTCGGTCGGCGTGAGCCGGAGAGTGTCCCTCGCGTCGTCGCTGGCCGCCGATGATCGGCGCGTGGTACCACTCGCGCAGCGCCACGATCACCTCGGTGCCGTCGATGTCGGGCAGGCCGAGGTCCAAGATGATCGCGTCCGGCGGGTGGCTCGCCGCCACCGCCAGCGCCTCCCGGCCGGTGCCCGCGGTCCGCACGTCGTACTGCCGGGCGCGCAGGTTGATCCGCAGCGCGCGGACCAGCTCGGGTTCGTCCTCGACGATGAGGATGTCGGCGCCCCCAGGCCCGGGCCGGGAGGGGTCCGGCCGGGGCGCTGAGGTGCTTGACGCCATCGCGCCCTCAGCCGGCGGACTTCGCCGACAGCTGGTCCAGCGCGATGTTCAGCTTGAGCACGTTGACCGCAGGCTCGCCAAGGAAGCCCAGTGACCGGCCCTGCGTGTACTTGGCCACCAGCGCCTTGACCTCGGAGACCGGCAGGTTCCTGGCCTCGGCCACGCGGTTGACCTGGATGGCCGCGTTCTGCGGTGAGATGCCCGGGTCGAGACCCGATGCCGACGCGGTGACCGCGTCCGCCGGGATCTCCGACACCGGCACGTGGTTGAACGCCGCGATGGCCTGCTGCCGCTCCTTGATCAGCTGGATCTCGTCCGGGTTGTTCGGGCCGAGGTTGGACGCCGCGGAGAACAGCGGGTTGCAGCCGTAATCGGTCTTGGACGTGGCGTCTACCGCGTTCGACGGCCGGGGCTGGAAGTACTTCGGCAGCGGGTTGCCCTTGGCGTCCGCGAACTCCTGGCAGAGCAGGCTCGAGCCCACCACGCGGCCGTTGTAGCTGACCATCGAGCCGTTGGCCTGGTTGTGGAAGGCCAGCTGTGAGAAGCCGACCATGACGGCGGGGTAGATGAGCCCGCACAGCACGGTGAATACCAGCAGTGCGCGGAACCCCGCGATGTGCTGCCGGACGATAACGGGGAGGCGATTCATGTCGCGGTCACCCACCGAATCCTGGAATGTTCATGATGATGAGGTCGATGATCTTGATCCCGATGAACGGGATGATCAGTCCGCCGATGCCGTAGATCCATAGGTTCCTGCGCAGCAGCGACTGCGCCGAGGCGGGCCGGTAGCGCACGCCGCGCAGCGCCAGCGGGATCAGCGCGACGATGATCAGTGCGTTGAAGATGATCGCCGAGGTGATCGCCGACTGCGGGCTGTGCAGGTGCAGGATGTTGAGCTTGTTCAGGACGGGGAAGGCCACCGAGAACATGGCCGGCAGCATCGCGAAATACTTCGCGACGTCGTTGGCGATGGAGAAGGTGGTCAGCGCCCCGCGGGTGATCAGCAACTGCTTGCCGATCTCCACGATCTCGATGAGCTTGGTCGGGTTGGAGTCCAGGTCCACCATGTTCCCGGCCTCCTTGGCGGCCGAGGTCCCGGTGTTCATGGCCACGCCGACGTCGGCCTGGGCCAGGGCGGGCGCGTCGTTGGTGCCGTCGCCGGTCATCGCGACCAGCTTGCCGCCCTCCTGCTCCTTGGAGATCAGCGCCATCTTGTCTTCCGGCGTGGCCTCGGCCAGAAAGTCGTCCACCCCGGACTCGTCCGCGATGGCCTTGGCCGTCAGCGGGTTGTCGCCGGTGATCATCACGGTCCTGATGCCCATCTTGCGCATCTCGGCGAACCGTTCGGAGATGCCCTCCTTGACGATGTCCTTGAGGTGGATGACGCCGAGTGCGCGGGCCGTCCCGTTGGACCGTTCGGCCACGACCAGCGGAGTACCGCCGGCCGCCGAGATGCCGTCGACCATCGGACCGAGGTCGTCCGGCGGCGTGCCGCCGTTGGCCCGGATCCACTCCCTGACCGCGCTGGAGGCGCCCTTGCGGACCTCACGCCCGTCGGCCAGGTTGACCCCGCTCATCCGGGTCTGCGCGGTGAACTCGACGAACTCGGCCCCGGCCAGCTCGCCTTCGGCCCGCTCACGCAGGCCGTACTGGTTCTTAGCGAGCACGACGATGGACCGGCCTTCCGGCGTGTAGTCCGCCATCGAGGACAGCTGGGCCGCGTCCGCGAGCTCGGCCGCGGTGACCCAGCGAACCGGGAGGAACTCGCTGGCCTGCCGGTTCCCGATGGTGATCGTGCCGGTCTTGTCCAGCAGCAGCGTGTTGACGTCGCCGGCCGCCTCGACCGCGCGGCCGGACATGGCCAGCACGTTGCGCTGCACCAGCCGGTCCATGCCGGCGATGCCGATGGCCGACAGCAGCGCGCCGATCGTAGTCGGGATCAGCGCGACCAGCAGCGCGACCAGGATCACCAGTGTCTGCGGGGCCTTGGAGTAAAACGCCATCGGCTGCAGCGAGATGACCGCGAGCATGAAGATGATGGTCAGCGAGGCCAGCAGGATGTTCAGCGCGATCTCGTTCGGCGTCTTCTGCCGCTTGGCCCCCTCGACCAGGGCGATCATCCGGTCGATGAACGTCTCACCGGGCTTGGAGGTGATCTTGACCACGATCCGGTCGGACAGCACGGTGGTGCCGCCGGTGACCGCGGACCGGTCGCCGCCGGACTCGCGGATGACCGGGGCGGACTCGCCGGTGATGGCCGACTCGTCCACCGACGCGACGCCCTCGACCACGTCTCCGTCGCCGGGGATGACCTGGCCGGCCTCCACCACCACGTAGTCACCGAGCTGCAGCGCGGTCCCGGCCACGGATTCCTCCCGCAGCGAGGCGGGGTCTGCCCCGGACTGCCAGGACACCAGCCGGCGGGCCATGGTCTCGCGCTTGGCCCGGCGCAGCGTCTCGGCCTGGGCCTTGCCGCGCCCCTCGGCCACCGCCTCGGCCAGGTTGGCGAACACCACCGTCAGCCATAGCCAGACCACGATGGTCCAGTTGAACACCGACGGCGACTTGATCGCCGTGTACAGGGTCAGCACGGAGCCGACCTCGACCACGAACATGACCGGGTTCTTGATCTGCACCCGGGGATCCAGCTTCTTGAAGGCGTCCGGGGTCGACTTCCAGAGCATCTTCGGGTCGAGCAGCCCACCGCCGATCCGGTTCGGCTGGCTGCCCTGCTTCGGGGTGGCCGGAACCGGGACTCCGGGCCTCTCAGTTGTCACAGACATGTCAGTGCAGTCCTTCTGCGAACGGGCCAAGCGCGAGCGCCGGGAAGTAGGTCAGGCCGACGAGGATGAGGATCACCCCGACGAGCATGCCGACGAACAGCGGTGTCCTGGTGTCCAGCGTCCCGGCGCTCTGCGGCACCGGGGCCTGTCTGGCCAGCGAGCCGGCCAGGCCGAGGGCGAAGATCTCCGGCGCGAACCGGCCGAGCAGCATCACGATGCCGCCCACGACCTGGTACCAGGTGGCCGCGGTACCCAGGCCGGCGAACGCCGACCCGTTGTTGTTGGCCTCGGAGGCGAACGCGTACATCACCTCGGTCAGCCCGTGCGGTCCCGGGTTGAAGATCGGCGTCTGGCCCTGCTTGGTGCCGATCGACAGCGCCGCCGCGGTCAGGATGAGCACCGGCAGGGTCAGGAAGTACAGCGACGCGTACTTCATCTCGGTGGGCCGGATCTTCTTGCCGATGTACTCCGGCGTCCGGCCGACCATCAGCCCCGCCACGAACACGGTGACGATGGCCAGGACCAAGATGCCGTACATGCCGGCCCCGATGCCGCCGGGTGCGATCTCACCCAGCGCCATGTTCATCAGCGTGATCGCGCCGCCGAACGGCGTCAGCGAATCGTGGAAGCAGTTCACCGCGCCCGTCGAGGTCACCGTGGTCGACGCCGCGAACAGCGAGCAGGCGTGCGGGCCGAACCTGGTCTCCACTCCCTCGTACGTGCCGTGCGCGAGCTGCGGCCCGAGTCCCGCGGTGCCCAGGTGGCTCTGGAAGAAGGTGAGCCCGCCGACGGCCGCGGCCCAGATGATCACCATCACGGCCAGCAGCGCGAAGCCCTGCCTGTTGTCGCGGACCATCTTGCCGAACGTGCGCGGCAGGCTGAACGGGATGAGCAGGAGCAGGAAGATCTCGAAGATGTTAGTGAACGAGTTCGGGCTCTCGAACGGATAGGACGAGTTGGCGTTGAAGAAGCCACCGGGACGAGTTGGCGTTGAAGAAGCCACCGCCGTTGTTGCCCAGGTCCTTGATGACCTCCTGCGAGGCCACCGCCCCGCCGGGGATGGTCTGGTGACCGCCGGCCAGCGTGGTGATCGTGTGGTAGGCGGCCCAGTTCTCGATCACGCCGCTGGCCACCAGGATGATGGCGCCGATGACCGAGATCGGCAGCAGCACCCGGATCGTCCCCCGGGTCATGTCGACCCAGAAGTTGCCGAGCTTGTCAGTCCGGGACCGGGTGAACCCGCGGATCATCGCGATCGCCACCGCCAGGCCGACCGCGGCGGACACGAAGTTCTGCACCGCGAGCCCTGACATCTGGGTCAGGTAGCTCATGGTGGATTCGCCGGAGTAGTTCTGCCAGTTGGTGTTCGTGGTGAACGAGGCGGCGGTGTTCCACGCGGTCACCGGCGTGACGTTGGCCATCCCGACCGACAGGAACAGCCAGTGCTGCGTCCGCTCGATCAGGTACAGGAACAGCACGCTGACGAGCGAGAACGCGAGAATGGAGCGGACGTAGACGCTCCACCGCATGTCCGCTTCCGGGTCGATCCCGCAGAGCTTGTAGATGCCGCGCTCCACCCGCCAGTGCTTGGTGTCGGTGAAGACGCGCGCGATGTAGTTGCCGAGCGGCACGTAGCATGCCGCCAGCGCCACGACCAGCAGCGCGAACTGCAGCCAGCCTGCGGCCGTGCTACTCATCAGAACCTCTCAGGCAGTATCAGGGCCACGAACAGGTAGATCGTCAGCAGCACGCCGCCGATCAGGCCGATCCAGTTCTCAGCGCTCAAAGCGCTCGACCCCCTTCAGGATGAGGAGGAGCACGGCGAAGACGACGATCGTCAGCGCGACATACACCACGTCCGACACGATGACTCCTAGCGATGTGCCGTCAGGAATTGGGCCAGCCCGGTCAGTCCGGGCTCAGGCACATCCGAAGTTAACGTTCAGGAATCACCAGCTAGGAGGCCCCATGCGTGACCCATGCGGCCGCTCGCAGCTTCCTAACAGAACCCATGCAGCCCGCGCCGCCGCGGCCCCAGGCGCGCTACATGTCCGGGGTGTCGGGGATGAGCTCGTGCCGGCGGACGTGCCAGGAGTGCAGCGGACGGCTCATCTCGTCCATCAGCGCCGACGGCGGCACGGCCAGCACCGGGCAGCGCGCGTGCGCCAGGCAGTACCGGCTCACCGAGCGCCGCATCATCCGGCCGAACCCGGCTCGCCGGCCCGTCCCGATGATGAGCAGGTCGTCCGGCTGGTCGGCGACCTCGACCAGCACCGGGCCGGTCTCGCCGCGGACCGCCTGGGTCTCGACCCGCAGGTCGGCGGGCACGCCGCCGAGCCCCGCGTCGAACGCGGCCCACAGCCGCTCCCAGGCCGCCTCACGCCAGATCTTGCGCAGGTAAGGGGAAGAATGTCGTCGTTCCGCCAGGTCGCCCCCTGGGGGAATCCAGGCGGTGACGGCCAGCAGCGGTACATTCCGCTGCCGGGCCTCGTCCGCCGCGAACCGCAGCGCTTGCAGGCTCCCTAGAGACCCATGCACGCCAATGATGATCCGACGCACCGTGGGCACGGCAACTCGCCTCCCGAACAACACCGGGCGCCATGACCTAGAGCGGCACCCGGCCACCGCTTACCCATATATTCAACCTCTATCCGCGCCCTCCGGCACCCTTCCTAGCGGGACTCTTGCGGAAACCAGGACAACGCATACGGTTCGCCGCCAGTCACCATCCGGCTAGTCGGCGCGGACGCCGAGTTCGTCGATGCGGCCGAGCATCTCGGCCGGGTCGGCGTAGACCCGGTACGCCCCGGCCCGCTCGAGTTCCTCCCGGCCGTACCCGCCGGACAGCAGCCCGACCCCCAATGCCCCGGCTCGCCGCGCCGCGAGCAGGTCCCACACGCTGTCGCCGACCACCATCGCGTACCGGGGGTCCACGCCGAGTTCGGCCGCCGCGGCCAGGAACAGGTCGGGGTCGGGCTTGGCGTGCCGGACCAGGTCCCTGGTAATCATCGGGGTGTCCTCGGGCAGCCCGAGCAGGGCCAGCGCGGGCCGCGCCGTGGCCGCGTACCCGCTGGTCGCGATCGCCCAGCGGACGCCGGCGTCGGTGAGCGCGGCGAGCAGTTCGCGCGCCCCGGGCAGCGCGGTCACCGAGTCCATCTGGGCCTGGTACTCGGCCGCGTGCGCCTGCTGCAGCGCGTCGATGTCCTCCTTGGACAGCGACCGGCCGGTCTCCCGCAGCAGCGCGGTCACGAACAGCCCGCCGCTCATCCCGATGCGCCGGTGGATCCGCCACACCGACAGCTCGACGCCGATCCGCATCAGCGCCGTCCGCCACGCGATGACGTGCTGGTAGACGCTGTCGATCAGCGTCCCGTCCAGGTCGAAGAGGAAGGAGGGGGTGGGTGACTCGAGGTACGACGCTGCTGAGGCCATGGCCCCAGTTTCCTTCATACCTAACGGGCCGGGTATCCGCCCCGTCCCGGCCCCCCGCCCCGCCCGGGTCAGGCGCCGCCGACGGCGATCACGCCTTCCATGGTGCCGAGGAAGGCGTGGCTGCCGGTCATCGACATCGAGGAGAAGTGCGGCAGCGTGGCGCCCAGGCTGAGCGAACCCCTGGTCGCGCCGGTGGCCTGGTCGAGCTCGTACAGCGTGCCGCCCTGATAGTCGGTGACCCAGACCCGTCCCCCGCCGATGACGGGGGAGCCCTGCGCCTGGGACGGGCCGCGCCACCGCACCCGGATCTTGTGCCCCGCCGTGCTGACCGCGGCCAGCCCGCCCTGCGCGCACGGCTCGTACACGACGCTGCCCTGGACCGCGGCGCCGCCGTACGCCTCGCACACGTCCGCCTGGGCGACCTGGCCGCCGACGCCGCCCAGGTGAGCCGCCTTGACCAGGTACGCGGTGCCGCGCTTGCCGTCCGCCAGCAGCATCCCGCCGGGCAGCAACGCGGGCTGGGTGGAGCCGAGGTCCAGGTCGTTCGCGTTGTCATCGGCCCAGGTGGACGGCGCGAAGACGCCGGTCCGGCGCAGTCCGGGGGACAGCGCGGTCACCGAGTCGCTGCCGTCGAAGCGGCTGCCGGTCTCCTCGCCGTTGCCCACGCTGACGTACATGGTGCCGTCCGGGCCGGTGACCGGGCCCGCGGTGCCCCACACGGCCCCCTCGCGCGGGGTCGGCACCACGTAGGAGATCATCGGCCCGCTGCCGCTGAGCGGGATGCCCACCACCGAGCCGCGGTAAGGACCGCAGTCTCCGTACAGCCCGCCGAACGCCACGTACACCCGCCCGCCCGCGATGGCGAGCGCGGGTCGCTGCTGGTTGTACCGCGGCTGCCCGTCCGGGGTCGGAATGTCGCGCTCCACCCGTACCGCGCCGTCGCGCACCGAGATGCCCACCAGCACGTGGTGGTATCCCGTGGTCTCGGCCACCGCGTAGACCAGCCCGGTGGCCGGGTCGTAGACCGGGGTGCCGGTGATGCCGAGCGGGTCGATGTTGCCGCACGGCAGGTCCGACAGCGGCACCGGGGTGCCGACGTGCGTCCGCCAGGTGACCCGCCCGGTCGCCTGGTCGAGCGCGTAGACGGAGTCGCCCTCGGTCGCCGCGATCACCAGGGTGCCGACCAGCAGCGGCTGGCCGTAGACCGCGCCGTCCAGGTGCGCCCGCCAGCTCACCGCCAGCGGGCCCGGCGTGGCCACCCCGGCGGCCACGCCGGAGCGGGCGAAGTCGCGTCCGTAGGTGGGCCAGGCCGCGGCCGGATGCGGCCCGCTGCCGCCGCTGTCGCTTCCGCTGGCCGGAGCCTGCGTCAGCGTCCTGGTCGGAGGCGCCGAGCCCGCCGGCGTCCCGCCCCCGGCCGAACCGCTGCAGGCCGCCGCCGCGGCCAGGACGGCGCCGGTGAGCACTGCCATCGCGAGCCTCATCTTCATCCCCCGTCGTCAGACGCCGCCGACCGCGATCACGCCCTCCATGGTGCCAAGGAAGGCGTGGCTGCCCGTCATCGACATCGACGAGAAGTGCGGCAGCGTGGTGCCCAGGTCCAGCGAGTCCCTGGCCGCGCCGGTCGCCTGGTCCAGCTCGTACAGGGTCCCCGCCTTCCAGTCGGTGACCCAGACCCGCCCGCCGCCGATGACCGGGGAGCCCCAGGCACTAGCCGGCCCGCGCCATAGCACGCGGATCTTGTTCCCGGTGGTGTCGACCGCGGTCAGGCCGCCCCGCTCGCACGGCTCGTACACGACGCTGCCCTGGACCGCGGCCTGGCCGTAGGCGGGGCAGACCTCCGCCTGCACCACCTGGCCGCCGACGCCGCCCAGGTGAGCCGCCTTGACCAGGTACGCGGTGCCGCTCTTGCCGTCCGCGAGCAGCATCCCGCCGGGCAGCAAGGCCGGCTGGGTGGAGCCGAGGTCGTTGTCGTTGTCGTTGTCGTGGCGCCAGGTCGACGGCGCGAAGACACCGGTCCGGTGCAGCCCGGGGGACAGCGCGGTCACCGAGTCGCTGTCGTCGAAGCTGGTGCTGGTCTCCGAGCCGTTGCCGACGCTGACGTACAGGGTGCCGTCCGGGCCGGTGACCGGGCCGCCGGTGGCCCAGACCGCTCCCTCCCGCGGGGTCGGCACCACGTAGGAGATCATCGGCCCGGCCCCGCCGAGCGGGATGCCCACCACGGAGCCGCGGTAAGGACCGCAGTCTCCGGCCAGCCCGCCGAACGCCACGTACACCCGCCCGGCCCCGATGGCAAGCGCGGGCCGCTGCTGGTCGTACCGCGGCTGCCCGTCCGGGGTGCGGATGTCGCGCTCCACCCGGATGCCGCCGTCGCGGGCCGAGACGCCGACCAGCATGTGGTGGTAGCCGGAGGTTTCCGCCACGGCGTACACGAGGCCGTTGGCGGTGTCGTAGACCGGGGTGCCGGTGATGCCGAGCGGGTCGATGTTGCCGCACGGCAGGTCGGACAGCGGCACCGGGGTGCCGACGTGCGTCCGCCAGGCCACCTTGCCGGTCGCCTGGTCGAGTCCGTAGATCGAGTCGCCCTCGGTCGCCGCGATCACCAGGTTGCCGACCAGCAGCGGCTGGCCGTAGACCGCGCCGTCCAGGTGTACCCGCCAGGTCACCGCCAGCGGGCCTGGCGCCGCCACGCCCGCGGCCACGCCGCTGCGGGCGAAGTCGCGTCCGTAGGTCGGCCAGACCGCGGCGGGATGCCCCCCGCCGCCTGGGTCCGGGCTCAGCGTCCTGGCCGGAGGCGCCGAGCCCGTCGACGTCCCCCCGCCGGAGCAGCCCGCCGCGGCGGCCAGGACGCCGCCCGTCAGTGCCGCTGCCGCGAGCCTGGCCGTGCGCCCGAGTCTCATCAGCATCCGTCCAGTTTGCTCCGCCCTCCCATCCGTTACCCACGGTTCGGGATGGCATCATGGTTCAGATGCCTGGAAGTAGCGTGCCGCCCGCCATCGACGCGTTCGTGGCGATCGGTGACAGCTTCACCGAGGGGCTCAACGACCCGGATCCCGGCGGCGGGTTCCGCGGCTGGGCCGACCTGGTGGCCGCCGCCCTGGCCGCGCAGCGTCCCGGCTTCCGCTACGCCAACCTGGCCATCCGCGGCAAGCTTGTCGGCCAGGTCGTCGCCGAGCAGGTGCCGCGGGCCATCGAGCTGGCGCCGGACCTGGTCAGCCTGGCCGCGGGCGGGAACGACATCCTGCGCGGCGACGACGTGGACGAGCTGGCGGCCACCTTCGAGCCGGCCGTGGCCAAGCTGCAGGCGGCGGGCTGCCGGGTGCTCATCTTCACCGGCTTCGATCCGCGCATGTTCCCGGTGATCCGGCTGCTGCGGGGCCGCATCGCCGCCTACAACATGCACCTGCGCGGCATCGCCGACTCCCGCGGCTGCGACCTGGTCGACCTATGGTCCATGCGGGCGCTCAAGGACACCCGGGCCTGGAGCCCGGACCGGCTGCACCTGACCACCGAAGGCCACCGCCAGGTGGCCCGGCGCGCCTGCGAGGTGCTGGGCATCCCGGTCGGCGAAGACTGGCGGGTACCGCCGCCGGCCGCCCGGCACCCCGCCGCCCGGAACGGGCGCTCGCCGTGGCTGGCCGCGCGCCGCCAGGACGCCCGCTGGATCAGGGAGTACGCGGGTCCCTGGCTGCGGCGGCGCGTGGGCGGCACGTCCAGCGGCGACGGAGTGCTGCCCAAGCGCCCCGACCTGCTCCCGGTCTGAGCAGCGCCGCGCGGATGGGCTTTCGCGTTTCCGCGGAAACGCCGTCCGGCCTGCCGAGGCCCGAGGCTAGAGCTCGATGCGCGAGCCCACGATGAGGGTCTGCTCACGGGGGAGCTGGAAAACCTCGGCGGCGTCGGCGGTGATCTGTGACGTCGCTATGAACAGCCGCTTGCGCCACCGGCTCATGCCCGGCGTCTGGCCCAGGATTATCTCGATGCGCGACAGGAAGTACGACAGCTCGCCGCTTTCCAGGGGCCTTTCGATGTCGGCCTCACGGATGAGCGGCAGCAGGGCCGGAACGTTCTGCGGGTCCATGTAGCCGAAGCGGGCCGTGACGTGGGTGATCCGGTCGTCTTTGTAGCCGAGGGCGTCGACCGTGATCCGCTCGGCCGCAGGGACGTGCGGCGCGGGCGTGGTCTCGATCGTCAGGATGAGGACGTGCTTGTGCAGGACGTGGTTGTGTTCGACGTTCGCTCGCATCGCCAGCGGGGCGGTGTCCTTGCCGCGGTTGAGGAAGACGGCTGTGCCGGGTACCCGGGGCAGCGGGGGCTTCCTGGCGTGGAGTTGCTCGATGAACGCCGGGAGCGGCCCCTCGTCGCGTATCCGCTGCTCGGTGACGAGCTCGCGGCCCCGCTGCCAGGTGGTCAGGATGGTGAACGTGATGATGCCGATCAGCAGCGGAAGCCAGGCGCCGTGCAGCAGCTTGGTCAGGTTGGAGGCGAGGAAGAGCAGGTCGATGGCGAGCAGGACGCCGCCGCCCGTCAGCACGATCCACAGCGGCCAGCGCCACTGATGACGGGCGTAGTAGAAGAACAGCAGGGTCGTGCAGGTGATCGTGCCGGTCACGGCCGTGCCGTAGGCGTAGGCCAGCGCGGCCGAGCTCCGGAACGTGAGCACGAGCGTGAGCACCGCGACCAGCAGCAGCCAGTTGATGAACGGGATGTAGATCTGGCCCACCACCTCTTCCGAGGTGTACTTGATGCGCAGCCGGGGCAGGTAGCCGAGCCGGGCCGCCTGCTGCGCGACCGAGTAGGCGCCGGTGATGACGGCCTGGGAGGCGATGACCGTGGCCACGGCGGCGAGGAAGACCATCGGGAGCCGGGCCCAGCCCGGAGCCAGCAGGAAGAACGGGCCGCTGGTGTTGCCCTCGTTGCCCAGGATGAGAGCGCCCTGGCCCATGTAGTTCAGGATGAGGGCGGGGAAGACGACCAGCAGCCAGGCCCGCCTGATCGGTGAGCGGCCGAAGTGGCCCATGTCCGCGTACAGCGCCTCAGCCCCGGTGACGGCCAGGACGACGGCGGTCAGCGCGAAGAACGCGGTCTCGAAATGGCCGACCAGGAAGCCGACGGCATAGGTGGGCGACAGCGCCTTCAGGATCTCGGGGTGATCGACGATGCCACGCACGCCGAGCACGCCGAGCACGGTGAACCAGACGCCCATGACCGGGCCGAACAGCCGCCCCACCGCGCCCGTGCCCAGCCGCTGCACCAGGAAAAGGGCGATGATGATCGCCACGGTGATCGGGATGACCAGGCCGGACACTGACGGTGCCGACACCTTGACGCCCTCGATCGCGGACAGGACCGAGATCGCCGGCGTGATCATGCTGTCGCCGAAGAACAGCGAAGCACCGAAGATCCCCAGCACGGCCAGGCCGACCTTCGTCCGGCGCCCGCCGGGCAGGGCGCGCCTGCGGATCAGGGCGATCAACGCCATGATCCCGCCCTCGCCGTCGTTGTCGGCCCGCATCACGAGCAGGACGTACGTGATGGTGACGATGATCGTCACCGACCAGAAGATCAGCGAGATGATCCCGAAGATGCTGTCCTCGGTCACCTTGACCGGGTGAGGATCGCCCGGATTGAAAACCGTCTGGACGGCGTACAGCGGGCTGGTGCCGATGTCCCCGAAGACAACTCCGAGAGCACCGAGCGCAAGAGCCCCCTGGGTGGCAGCGCGTCGGTTCACCCTCACAGTATTCTCCTCCTGGTGCGCCCGCCGTCCCCTGGTTGTCAGCCCGGCGCGCCGGCGAGGAGAACCCGATGAACCCGCAGGAACCAGCCAGCTCGTCCGGTGGCGTACTGAAGGCCCGCCCGCTGCTGGCTCAGACATTCCACGGCCGTGATCCGGAAACAGTGGCCGCCGCCACCATCTGCGAGGTCACCCCGACCAGATGCCAGGCACGCACCCGGCTGTACCGGGACGGCAGGCTCGAGCTCGAGGGTTTCCCCGTGGCCGAGATCAGCGATCACCTGCTCGATGAGGCGGTCACCATCTGGCTGGACCTGCGGGACCCGGACCACGGCGACCTGTCCGTGCTGAGCGAGGAGTTCGGGCTGCACCCGCTGGCCGTCGAGGACGCCGTGCAGGAGCATCAGCGCCCGAAGCTTGACCGCTACCAGACCCACCTGTTCCTGAACGCGTACGGGGCACGGCTGGATGCCGAGACGGGTCAACTGGCCACCAGCGAGCTCGCCGCCTTCGTCACCGCCCGGGCGCTGATCACGGTCCGCAAGGACGACGGGCTGGATATCGGCGCCGTCGCCGAACGCTGGGACGCCAGCCCCGATCTTTCCGGATCAGGCGTCGGCGGCCTGCTGTACGGGCTGCTCGACTACGTCGTGGACGGCCACTTCGAGGCGGTGCAGAGCCTGGACGACGCCGTCGAGACGCTGGAGGACCAGCTGTTCGCCGACGTCCCGCAGGACATGCAGGTCCAGCGGCGCAGCTTCGAACTGCGCAAGAGCCTGGTCCTGCTCCGCCGGATCGTGATCCCCATGCGCGAAGTGGTGAACACCTTGATGCGCCGCGACCTGCACGTGGTCACCGACAATCTCATGCCCTACTACCAGGACGTCTACGATCACGTGCTCCGCGCCGCCGAATGGACCGAGAGCCTGCGGGACCTGGTGAACAGCATCCTGGAGTCCAACCTGACCATCCAGGGCAACCGGCTGAACGTCATCACCAAGAAGGTCACCAGCTGGGCCGCGATCATCGCGGTGCCGACGTTCATTACCGGCTTCTACGGGATGAACGTGCCCTACCCCGGCTTCAGCCGGCAGGCAGGCTTCGCCGCCGCCATCGCCGTCATGGTCATCGCCGGGCTCGTGCTCTATGTCGTCTTCAGGCGCAAGGGCTGGCTTTGAGGCCTCCGCGCGGGGTCAGCCGGTGAGGTCGGCCAGGACCTCCTCCAGCCGGTCCAGCGAGCCGGCGATCCACGGCAATGAGCACGGGTCGGCTGAGTTCAGCGCGGCGTGCCGCTTCTCGTCGGTGTCGCCGTAGAGCATGGCCGTTGCCACCCGCAGCCGCAGCCGCCCGCCGTCCTCGCCGAACGCGCTGCCCGGCAGCACCCCCACGCCGTACTCGTGCAGCAGCACCGCCGCCAGGCTCTCGTCGCTGGTGATGCCGTGCCGCCCGAGCAGCACGTCGGCCAGCGGGGAGAAGTCCGGGTAGAGGTAGAAGGCCGCCTGCGGCGCGGGCACCCCGGCGCCGGCCCCGGCGAACCTGAGCGCCACCGCGCGGGCCACCGACCCGTGCAGGCGGCGGCTGAGCGCGACCCGTTCGGCCAGCTCCGGCGGCTCGCTGAAGGCCAATGCGGCGGCCTGTTGCACCGGCCCGGCCGGGGCGGACCAGATCTCGCTGCCGATGCCGAGCAGCCGGTCGCGCAGGTCGCGCCCGAACCCTCCGGCGGGCAGCCGGGCCACGCCGAGGCGCCAGCCCCCGAGGGCGAGGTTCTTGCTCAGGCCGGCGGTGACCACCGTCCGTTCGGGACTGATGACGGCGGGGCTGGTGAACGGCGCGTCCGGATCGTGGACCAGGTCCCGGTAGATCTCGTCCGAGATGATCACCAGGTCGTGCGCCTCGGCCACCGAACAGAGGTCCCGGACGGCCGCGGCCGGGGCCAGCCGGCCGGTCGGGTTGTCGGGTAGCGTCACGATGACCGAACGGACCGGGTTGCCCGCCGCCCGCGCCGCCGTCACCGCCTGGGCGAGGTGGTCCGCGTCCGGGACGCCGCCCGCACCCGGCACGAAGTGTGCCTTCCGGCCGGACAGGGCGGCCTGCGCGGCGTAGCTGACCCAGCTGGGCCGGGTCACGGCGATGTCGCCGCCGATGGCGGCCATCAGGCCAAACAGCAGGGCCTTGCTGCCCGGCCCGCAGACCACCGCGTCCGCGTCGGTGAGCAGGCCGCGCCGGGCCCAGTAGCCGGCCGCCGCCGCACGCAGCGGGGCGTGCCCGGCGACCGGGCCGTAAGAGTTGCACCCGGCGGCGCGGGCCAGCGCGGCGCGCAGCGCCCGGTGCGCGGGCAGGCCCGCCTCGCCGAAGGCCAGCGGCAGCACCGGCTCGCCGCGGCGGCGCCGTGCGTCCAGGGTCTCGTTGGCGGCGAGCGTGGCGGAGACCGGGATGCGGGCCAGGCTCAGCCGGGGACGGGTTGGGTCGGGAAGGGGACGGGCTGGGTGGGGAAGGGGACGGGCTGACGGGGGCGTGATGGTGAGAGCCACGGGGGCTGGCACTTCCTAGCTGCGGGGATCGGCGGACAAGGCTGCGGGATGATCGTGGCAACCCTGCGCTCCTTGACAGTTTGCCCGCGCCTAAACCATAAGTACAAGCGCTGATCTCTATGGCTGAGAGTAAGGTTCTCTTATGCTCGATCTGCACCGGCTCCGTTTGCTCCGGGAGTTCGCCGCGCGCGGCAGCATCGCCAGGACCGCCGCGATCCTCGGCTACACCCCGTCCGCGGTCTCCCAGCAACTGGCCACGCTCGAACGCGAGGCGGGCACCGCGCTGCTCGACCGGTCGGCGCGCCGGGCCGAGCTGACCGACGCGGGCCGGCGCCTGGCCGGCCACGCCGAGCGCATCCTGGCCATGGTCGAGGAGGCCGAGACCGACCTGTCCGCCGAGGCCCACGAGCCGGCCGGGCGGATAGTGGCGACCGCCTTCCCCTCCGCGGCCGTCGCGTTCGCGCCCGCGCTCGCCCGCAGCCTGCGCGCCCACCCGCGGCTGACCCTCGTGCTGCGGCAGACGCCGGCCCGTGAGGGCCTGCGCCAGGTGCGGTCCGGTGACGTCGACGTCGCGATCGTGGACGACTGGACCAGCCGCCTGGCCGAGGAGATCGAGCCGGGCGGGTCGATCCTGACCTGGTACCACCTGATCAGGGACCAGCTCGTGCTGGTGCTGCCGCGGACCCACCCGGCGGCCGCCGACGACCAGCCGGTCGACCTGCGGGCGCTGCGGCACGATCCCTGGCTGGCCGCGCCGGCCGGCGAGCCGTCCCGGCAGGCCGTGGACCGGCTGCTGGCCGCGGTCGGCGTGACGCCGCCGGTGCTGTCCGAGTTCGAGGGCATGACGACGATCGTCAGCCTGGTCGCGCGCGGCATCGGGATCGCCATCCTGCCCCGGCTGGCCGTGGCCGCGGCGGACCGCAGGATCGCCGTCCGGGACCTGCCGCACGGCCTCGACCTGGCCAGGGACGTGTACGCGGTGGCCCGGACCGCGAGCGTGCGCCGTCCCTCGGTGGCGGTGATCGTGACCGCGCTGCGCGCGGCCGGGCCGAGCAGGCAGCGGGCATAAGCGCTGTCCCCTAGGCTGGCCGGGTGGATCTCCGGCTGGACGGGGCGGCGCTGACCGCCTGGCTCGTGGACACCCCGTCGGTCAGCGGCGACGAGGGCCCGCTCGCCGACGCCATCGAGGCCGCGCTGCGGCCGCTGGCGCACCTGACCGTGCACCGGGACGGCAACGCGATCGTGGCCAGGACCACGCTCGGGCGGCCGGGGCGGGTGATCCTGGCCGGGCACGTCGACACCGTGCCGGTCGCGGGCAACCTGCCGTCCCGCCTCGAGGGCCCCCGGCTGTACGGCTGCGGCACCTCGGACATGAAGGCGGGCGTGGCGGTGCAGCTCAGGCTGGCCGCCGGCCTGACCTCGCCGCGCCGGGACGTCACCTACGTCTTCTACGACTGCGAGGAGGTCGCGGCCGACCGCAACGGGCTGCTGCGGCTGAGCGGCAACAGCCCCGAGCTCCTGGCCGGCGACTTCGCCGTGCTGATGGAGCCGAGTTCGGCCGAGATCGAGGGCGGCTGCCAGGGCACGCTGCGGGCCGAGATCGTGGTGCCGGGCCAGCGGGCGCACACCGCGCGGTCCTGGATGGGCCGCAACGCCATCCACGAGGCCGCCGCCGTCCTCGACGTGCTGCGCGGGTACACCCCCCGGGAGCCCGAGGTCGACGGGCTGCGCTACCACGAGGGCCTCAACGCCGTCGGCATCAGCGGCGGGGTGGCGGGCAACGTCGTGCCCGACGAGTGCGTGGTCACCGTCAACTACCGGTTCGCGCCGGACCGGTCGGGAGAGCAAGCCGCCGAGTTCGTTCGGTCCCTATTTTCTGCGTGGCCGGTGACGGTCCTCGACGTGGCCAACGGTGCCCGCCCGGGCCTCGGCCAGCCGGCCGCGGCCGAGTTCGCCGCGGCGGTCGGCGGGACGCCGCGGCCCAAGCTCGGCTGGACCGACGTGGCCAGGTTCTCCGCCCTCGGCATCCCGGCGGTGAACTACGGGCCCGGCATCTCGGAGATCGCGCACACCCCCGGCGAGTACGTGGAGATCGGCAAGATCGCCGAGTGCGAGGCCCGCCTCCGGTCCTGGCTGGACGGCTCCGGCTCCTAGCGGGCCGGGCCCTCGCCCAGCCGCATCTTGGTGGTGTGCTCGATCCCGTCCTTGCTCACCCACAGCACCGAGACCACGTCGCCCGGGTGGTACTTGCCGGTGATGGTGGTCAGCGAGCCCGGCGTGGTGACGGGCTGGCCGTTGACCGACGTGATCACGTCGCCCGGCACCATGCCCGCCGACTGGGCGGCCGAGTCGCACACCACGCCGACGATGAGCGCGCCCGCCGCGATCGGTGCGACGTGCACCGGGACGCCGGTCCGCTGGCCGCCGGTGGAGCAGGAGTTGATCCCCGCGCCCGTCCGGCCGTTACGGCCGTCGGCGGCCTGCTGCTGCGGATCGGAACTATCGCTCTGCGCGACCTGCACGCCGAGGAAGCCGGGCAGGCCGATATGTACGGTGGCGCTCGGCTGGCGCGACGCGATCTGCCTGGCGATGGCCAGCGCGCTGTTGATCGGGATGGCGAAGCCGAGCGAGCCGCCGCTGCCGGACGAGGAGGACGTGCCGGGGGTACCGGTGTTCGCGGCGGTGATCATGCCGATGACCTGGCCCGCGTTGTTCGCCAGCGCACCGCCCGAGTCACCCTGCTCGATCTTGGCGTTGGTCTGCAGCATGTGCTTGAGGTTCTCGGTGCTGTTCGAGCCCTCGTCGCTGGCCTGGATCGAGCGGTCCAGGGCGTTGATGATGCCCTGAGCGGGCTTGGCCCCGCCGTGGCCCTCGGCGTTGCCGAGCGCGAGCACCGGGGTGCCCAGGCGGACCTGCGAGGAGTTGCCGAAGGTCACCGGGGTCAGCCGGGACCCGCCCTGGAGCTGGAGCAGCGCCACGTCGTCGGCGGCGTCATAGCCGAGGACCCGGACCGTGAAGGACTGGTCCGAGGAGGTCGCCAGGTTGGCGCGCACGATGGTGGCCCCGTCGATCACGTGGTTGTTGGTCAGGACAAGACCCGAGGTAGAGATGATCATCCCGGTGCCCTCGGCCGTCTCGCCGTTGAACTTGAGGGTCGACATGATGTCGACCAGGCCCGGATCCACCTTCTTCCGCACCGCCTCCACGTTGAGCGGAGCCGCGGAAGCGCCGCTGCCGGACGCGTTGTCGTGCGGCCCCGGGACGTCGCTGGAGGAGACCCCGGCCGCCGGGGCCGGGCTGTGGCCGCCGAACGCGACCGTCGCGCCCGCACCGACGCCCGCCGCCAGCGCGGCTACGGCCAGGTAGACCAGCAGCCGCCCGCCCCGCGGGGAGCGCCGCCCGGGCGGGGGCTCTGGCATCGTCCAGCCGGGTGCGGCTCCGCCGCCCTGGTTCCCGTAGCCGCCCTGGCCCGGGTACCCATCCTGGTTCCCGTAGTAAGCCTGCCCGTAGCCGGCCTGGTTCCCGTGGCCGGCCTGGTTCCCGTGGCCGGGAGCGCCTGGCGGCGTGCCGAAGGCGATGGTGTCCGGGTAGTCGCTGTCCGGCGGGGGAGCCGCGCCCGGGCCGGGACGGCGGGTCCCCGCGTCCTGTTCAGGCGACTGCCACCAGCCGCCAGCGCCATCGCTCTCGTTCTCTCGCATTATCCTCGCCCTCGACCAGACCAGGTTACGTCGCGGCCGATCATGCCGCCCGCCAAGTCCTCCAGCGACAGCTGCCTTCTAGTTAGCCTGGTCAAGCTGAGCGTAGCCTGGCCTTTCCTTGTGATTGCCCTGTTCCGGGCGGGTTCCGCGCGGTTCCGGGCCGGTTCCGGGCTGGTTCTGCGCGGTTCCGGGCGGGTTCTGCGCGGTCACCCCGCCGGGCCCCCGGCGAGCGTCACCACCGCGGTGTGCAGGCTGCCGCCCGGGGCGACCCAGGCCAGCGCGACCTGGCTGCCCGGCCGGAAGCGGCCGAGGATGGCGGTCAGCGAGCGGGGCGAGGTCACGGCGTGCCCGCCGGCCGAGGTAATGACGTCCCCGGCGAACAGGCCGGCCTGGGCGGCCGGTGTCCCGCACAGCACCCCGTTTACCAGCGCGCCGGTCCCGGCCGGGGCAATGCTGGCCGGGGCCGCGGTGGTGTCGCTGCTGGTACAGCCGCTGCCGCTGCCGCTCACGGCACCGGTCTGATGCGGGTCCCGGCGGGCCTGCCGCTGCGGGCTGGTGCTGCTGCTGTCCGAGAGGAGCACGCCGAGGAAAGCCGGCAGGCCGATCTGGACCCGGGCGCCCGGCCGGGCGGCCGCGATCTGCCGGGCGATGGGCATGGCCTGGTCGATGGGGATGGCGTAGCCGGAGTAGATGGTGTTCCCGCCGGCCGCCGTGTTGATCCCGATCACCCGGCCGTCGGCGCCGGCCAGCGGCCCGCCGGAGTCGCCCGGCCGGATGTCGGCGCTGGTCTGCATCATGCCGTGCAGCGTCTCGTTCAGGCCCGAGCTCTGGTCGGTGGCCACGATGGTGCGGTCGAGGTTGCTGATCACCCCGGGCGCTACCGTCGGCGAGCCGCCCTGCCCGGCCTCGTTGCCGATGGCCAGGACCGGCATGCCTACCCGTACCCGCGCGGAGCTGCCGATCGTGACCGCCTTGAGCCGCGGTATCCCGCGCACCTGGAGCAGGGCGACGTCGTCGGCTCTGTCGTAGCCGAGGATCCGCGCCGGATAGCTGCGGCCCGACGTCACCGGTGTGACCGTCACGCTGGTCGCGCCGTCGATGACGTGGTTGTTGGTCAGGATCAGGCCGGCCGCGGAGTCGATGACGAAGCCCGTGCCCTTCGCCGTCTCCTGCAGGTACCGCAGGTTGGACGTCACGTCCACAACGCCCGGCTCGACCGCCTGGTAGACGGCCTCGGCGTTCAGCGTGCCCGGCCGTTCTGCGGCGGTGCCCGGCATCCCGGCGGCGGCCGGGTCGGGCGCGGTGAGATGCTGCACCGCCCGCGTGGCGCCGACCCCCGCCGCAGCCGATAGGGCCGCCACCAACAGGTACGTCAGCCACCTCCGGAACCACCCGGGCGCCCTGGCTCCGCCCGCGGCCGCGGGGCGATCCAAGGCGCCCGTGTCGGCCCCGGGCGCGGGGCGATCCGAGGGTTCAGCCGGGCGGATCTGGGCACCACCGTCCCTGCTGTCGCCCTCGTGCATTCCACAGCCCTTTTGCCCGGAATCGACCCTCGCCTGTAGGTTTCCCGCCCGGCGGGAGGATCAAGCGTGCCAATGAGGGTCAAAACACCGCTTTCACCCGGACCCCACCGCTCCCGCGCCCCGCCGTCCCCGCTCCCCGCGCTCCGGGCCTCCCCGTTCCCGCGCCCGCCGTCGCCGTTCCCGCGCCCGCCGTCGCCGTTCCCGCGCTCCGGTCCTCGCCCTCGCTGTTCCGCACCCCACTGGCCTCGCCTTTCACACCTGCCCCTGCGGGGTCGTCGGCTAATGGGGTGCGTGACCCCCAGTCCCCGTTCCGGTTGAGGTGCGTGGCCCCCCGCCCCCATCTCCGAGGTCGGAGTGCCACGAGCCACCATTGGGAGGCACGCAGCGAGCACATTAGCGCAGGCAGCAGGGGGGACGGAGCCGGAACCGCGGCGCACAGTTCCCGCACGCGGTGCTGTGCTTTACGGCCACTGTGCGGGGCTTGTCTGGGCATTGGCGGTACGCCGGGTGGGCCCGATGTCGCCTGCGGTCAGCGTTCGTTGACGCCAACGATGCGCAGGCCGTCGTGGTCGGCGAAGTCGCTGAAGTCCTTGATGTTAAAGGTTGCCAGCGGCAGGTCGCGGACCAGGCAAGATGCGGCGATCCAGGTATCATTCACCGGGCGGGGCCGGCCTCGCCGTTCGGCGCGGGCCTGCAGTTCACCCCAGCGGACGGCGACCTGCTCGGAGTAGGGGAGCGTGACCACGTGCTGCCGCCAGTCCGCTAGCGAGGCCAGCTTGGCCGGCCCTCAGTTCCGCAGCACGGTCCATTTGGTGAGCTCACCGACGGTGACGAACGAGATGCGCCAGGTCTTGCCCGTCAGCCGGGCTCGCAGCGGATCAGCCAAGCGACCGCGCAGGCTGGCGGAGGAGACGTCGGTATCGAGGACGACGAAGCTCACGCCACGTCGGCGCGCCGGGACGCGTACAGGTCGGCCAGGAACTCATTCCACTCCTGATCGGAGTCGAACAACCCGGGGCGGGCCATGTCCTCCACCGAGGTGACCGGCTGGACGCCTTGGCGACGGGCCAGTTCCTCCACAGAGGCCTCATCGGCGGCTGGCGGCTCAAGTGCTGGTTCTCTGTGCTCAGACGTCATGATCACCACCTCGTCCTGTCATTCTCCCATGACCCGCGCAGGATCCGGGTTTTGCATATGCGGCCGGGCGGTCCCTGTCCAGCACGAGCACCGAGCGCAGCCAATTACAGACTAACCGTGACATCGATGGTCAACCTCCGCGTCTGGCCGGTGTGGACAGAGTTGCCGTGTTCCCCTCTATCGGGGGCGGGGGGCCACGCACCCTGGACGCCCGCGCGTGTTGAAGCCCGAGCCAACCCCAGCCGTCACCCTCGTCACGGCAGCACCGCCGGGCCGAACCACCGGACTTGCCGATGAGACTCTGTGGTGGTCAGGACCTGCTGTCACTGAGCTTGCTGGCCGCGGGGGCCACGGCGTGGACGGCATAGTGGTCCTGCGTCACTGCGGCACCGCCCGTTCCAGGGCATTCGGCGTGGGTGCCGCGTGGGTGCCGCGTGCCGCTCCAGCACAGCTCCAGCGACATGAGCGCGGCATCCACGTCGTAACAGCCGGGTGTGCGGTCATGCATCACGTGTCACGACAGCGTGCCACGACCGCAGCCGCACCAGGGAAAACCGACAAGCGCCGCGGCTCGCATATTCCACGCCCCGGCCGCCCCACACGCCTCCTGGTCCCAGGCCGCCCCGTCACGCGCCCTGGTCTCCGGCGCCCCTCCCTGCGCCCCTCACCGGCGTTCCTCCCGGCGCCCGCCGGCGCGCGATGGATGGTTTCCGCGTAATGCCGTGATACTCTGCCTGCAAGACACGATATGACGTGAATGTCGTGCTAGGGGATCGAAGGGCAGGAATCCGGATGTCCGCGTCGACTCAAAGTGATCAGGACCTTTCCCGGCGCGAGGAGATGTCCGTCTCCAGCGCCGCCATGTCGGCCGCGCCGTGGGGCGCCGCCACCGTGACCGGTGGTGTCGTCGCACTCGGCGACCTGGGCCTGCATATTATTGGCGGGCACATCGGCCTGAGTGCGCTGAGCGGTTCGGTGGCCTTCGGGGCGGTCGCCTTCTTCGTGGTGGCCGCGGCCGGCGCCCTGTGGCGCGCCCGGCCGAGCCGGGCGATCCGCTGGGCCAGGAGCAATCCGTGGCGGTTCGCGGTGCTGCCCGCGCTCGCCTGCGCCGCCGTCGCGCTGGTGCTTTCCGTGGTCACCGGGGGTGGCATCATCGACCCGGTGCTGAGCGGCCTCTGGCACGGCGGAATAACCTTCGGGCTGGTTGGCGCGGCCGGTGTCCTCAGCAAGTCGAGGAAGCGGGAGGCCTAGCCTCCGGCGGTGGCGAGCGCCATGCCCTTGCGCAGATCGGCGAGCGTCACCTTACCGAAGACGCGGTCCACGATCTGGTGCCTCGCGTTGAGGAAGAAGGTCTGCGGGATCCAGGCCGACCAGCGCCATCTTGCCCTTCTCGCCCCGGTAGAAACTGGCCAGCAGCGGGGTCTCGGTCTTGCAGGGACCGCACCAGGACGCGAAGAAGTTGACGATGAGCGGCTGGCCCCGGTACTTGCTGAGCGTGATCTGCTGCCCGGAGTCGTTGCCGAGCAGCGACAGGCTGAACGCGGGCGCCGCCACCACGGCGGGCCGCGCGGGCTGACCCGAGGCCGAGCCGATCACGCCGATCGCGATCAGCGACCCGGCCACGCAGACGGCGATGACGGCGGACAGGACCTTGTGCCGGAGCGCCGCCCGGCCGACCTCGCGCGCCGCGCTCCTCCACGTCAGCTGCCCCATGCCGCGCTTCACCTTCTCCGTCGTGGACCCTGGCCCTGCTCCGCGTCCCGTCCGGCAGGCCGCTCCGTCAGGGCTTGCGTGCCAGTCTGCCATCGGCGGCACCCGCCTCGGCGGGCGTCCCCGGTGCCGGCCCCGGCATGAGCTCGAGCGGACCGGCCGGGGCGGGGAGCAGCAGCTCGAACTCGCTGCCCTGACCGGGGGTGCTCTGCGCCAGGACGTCACCGCCGTGCGCCCTGGCGACGGCGCTCACCAGCGCCAGCCCGAGGCCGGTGCCCCGGGACGAACCGCTGCGGAACCGGTCGAAGACGTGCCGCAGCAGTTCGGCCGGGATGCCCTGCCCGGTGTCTGCGACGATCAAGCGAACCGGCAGCCCGTAGCCCACCGCCACCACGGACAGCTTGATGACGTCCCCGCTGGCGGTGTGTCGGACCGCGTTCTCCAGCAAGGCGTCGACGGCCAGGCCGAGCCGCTCCCGGTCGCCCTGCACGGTGACCTTGTCCAGCCGGCCGAGCTGCCAGCGGCGATCGGCGGTGGGCTGCCACCGGCGCAGGATCTCCATGGTGAAGCCGTCCAGCTCGACCGCCTCGGTCTGGAGGAACTCCGGTCCCTCGGCGGCCGCGATGACCAGCAGTCGTTCGGCGATCCGCCGTAGCCGGTTCAGTTCGCCCAGCACGACCTCGATGTCGTGCGTCTCCTGGTTGCCGGTCAGGCCGCCGGCCAGGAGCTCGGCGTGGCCGAGAGCGATGGTGATCGGCGTGCGGAGCTGATGCGAGGCGTCCTGCAGGAACCGCCGCTGGGTAGCGAGCAGCCGGGCATTCTCCTCGCCGAACCGGCGCGATTCCTGCTCCGCGGTGAGCTTGCGCCGCGCGTGCCACACCATGGCCACGAACATGGCCGCCATCAGCGGAACCTCGGTCAGCTCCGCGACCGGCTCGGAGCCGCGCGTCACGTCGTGGCCGATGGCCGCGGCGGTGGTCGCCATGACCACGCCCAGCACCACCAGCGTGGGCCGGGGTGCCCAGGTGCGGAACCCGTACATCAGCGTGAAGCTGATCCAGATGAAGTGGAAGGGGATGGTCTCCCAGCTGGCGACCGCGAACATCGCGACGAGGTTGAGGGCGGAGAACACCGCCCAGCCGGTGTCGAGCACCGCCGGGCGGAACGGCCAGCTCAGCCTGACGACGATCCCGCCGAGCCCGGCGAGGCGCCCGGCGGGGCCGGCATCAGCCGTCGCCGAGCTGGTAACCCTCACCGCGCACCGTCTTGATCAGGCTGAAGCCGAGCTTGGACCGTAGCCGCCGCACGCACACGTCGACCACGTTGGAGCCCGGGTCGAAGTGGTATCCCCACACGCTGGCCAGCAGCCTGCCCTTGGGCACCGACTGGCCCAAGTGCTCCGCCAGCTCGCGCAGCAGCAGGAACTCCAGCCGGGTCAGCGGCACCGGTCCGTGCCCGATGTCGGCGACCAGCCGCGCCACGTCCAGCGTCAGGTTCCCAGCCCGGATGATCTCCCCGGCCGCCTCGCCGGGCCGCGTCTCGCCGCGCAGGTGGGCGTCCTCGCGCAGCCGGACCCGGATTCGCACCAGCAGTTCGGCCAGCGAGAACGGCTTGGTCAGGTAGTCCCGGGCGCCACGCTCCAGGCAGTCGACCTTGGTGGCCACGTCGGCCACGCAGGAAAGCACCATCACCGTCTGGTCGGGCCGGGCGCGGAGCAACTGGTCTAGCACGTTGCAGCCGTCCATGTCCGGCATCACCAGGTCCAGGATGACCAGGTCGTAGTGCTCGTCCAGGGCGTGCCGCAAACCTTCGGAGCCGCTGCCGGCGAAACTGATCAGGTAGCCGGCCGCGGCCAGGGCACGGCCGATGAAGGAGCGGATGTTGGGCTCGTCGTCGACGACGAGGATCCGCCTGGGCTTCTCGGCCCCGGGTACCCCGTCAGCTCCGTGAACCCCCCGGACGGCCGGGCCTGTGCCCGCGGCCGGGCCTGTGCCCGCGGCCGGCGACGGATGAGCCGGGACCGGCCCGGTCAAGCGCGGCTGCCTGGTCCTCATCACCAGCGCCGCTCTCTGGTGCGACGTCATGTCCGCCACCTCGGTCTTCGTCACGCAGCCACGAGATCATGCGCCCCAGGCCGCGGGATGGCCCGCTACCAGCCCGGATCCGCGCAAGGCCGCATGACGTCTCTTGGCAGTGATGGTCCTCGCGAACCATGAAGCCGGTCAAGTGGCACATTGCGGTCAGGCAGATTGTTACGGCTCTGTCACACAAACGATTGCAATCCTTTGCGACACGCTCACTTGCATAACATGATCCGCATCCTTCACATATGTCCCTGTATGAGCATCCAACCCGGGCGCCCGGCCGTCAGTCCGATCTGTATCTCCGCTCTCAGTGGCACCACCTCACCCTCAACTGGGCAGGTTTGGCGGTGCGACGTGAGCGGACAGCGAGGCGCTGGCCGCGCTGATCGGCCGGTCGACCCGGGCACGCTGCGCGTCGAGCGCGAGCTGGTCCTTGCGCAGCTGTGCGGTCGCGCGCCTGATCGCATCCGGAGCCTCGGCCGTGACCAGGCTGGCGACGTCGGTCTGGACCCGCTGCGCCAGCGGGAAGCCCCACGTAACGAGGTCGTTGACGGCGGTCTGGACGTGGAAGGATGCCAGCGACCCGGGCGCCTGGTACTGGACTAGGTCCTCCATCGGCATGCTGTTGGCGGGCGAGCAGTTCGCCGCGGCCGTGTTGGCGATCGTGACCGCGGTCTTGACGTCGTTGCTCGCGCCGGACTGGATGGCCCGCAGCGCGGTGAGCGAATCGCTCACTCCGCCCGCGCACGACTCGATGTCAGTGGTCAGGTTCTGGACCATCCCGCGCAGGTCGGCGGCCCGCTGCTCGGTCGACGGCCGGTGCGGGACGGCGGCCAGCACCAGCCCGGCCACGAGCAGCGCGCCGGCGGCGAGCATCCATGTGGGGGTGCGCAGCACCGGCCACCCCGAGGGCCGGAAGGCGATCCCCCCGGGTTCTCGCATCCCCATAGTCCCTCCTGGGATCCCGGCCGACGCCGACCGCCCGGGCGCCAGCCGTGACATCGGGCCATGCCAGCGCACGCCATGCGACTCAGGCCATGCGACTCAAGCCATGCGGCGTCATCCTAAGACCCCGTGTTCCCCGGCACGCGGCCGCCTGCTCCCGCAGCTACGTTCAGTGATGATTCAGGGTATGCCGCAAACGATTGTGACACCGGGCGGAATTGCGCCAGGTCACGCCGACCGCGCCGCTGCGATCGTAAAACCGCTGCTCACGCCGCCCTTTCCGCGCGCCGGCCCTGCGCTCACAATGACAATTTCGTCATGCGCGCGGTTAAGTGTTGCCTTGCGGCTCATGTGACTGGAGTATCTACCCCGTAGGTGCCGGCCTGCACCTGTCGCACGGCTGGATATGCACGTGCATTACCGCCTACCCGGCGTGCGTACGTCCGGTTATGAAGCGAGGTGGTGATCCGGTGTCCGTGACAGCCCGGGCGGCGTCTCTGCTCGCTGCCTTTCTCGTGGCGGCGGGGCTGGTGACCTTCGTTGCCCTTTATTACATAGGGGGCGCGAGCTCCCTGCCGACCGTGCACTACACGGCCTCCGGTGGCCAGGTCAACGTGGTGCTGCAGGAAGACGCGCAGAACAGCGTCTCAAGCAGGCCTGACTGGGTCAGCTATTTCGTGCAGGACCCGACGACCAGGCAATGGGTCCACACCACATTGTTTTCCGTCCCGGCCAATACGAGGGTCAACGTGACCCTTTACGGCTATGACGGCTGCACGCCGCTGCGGAACAACTATTTCAGTGCGGTGCAGGGCACGATCGGCAACACGGTGACCGTGTCCCAGTTCGATCAGCATGGTAAGGAATACCTCACCAACGACACCACGCCGCTCGTCGACTCGTGGTCCGACTGCAACGTCGGGCACACGTTTGCGATCCCGGGCCTGGGCCTGTACGTGCCGGTCGCCTCGCCGAACGCACAGCTGTCGGCGAACAACCTGTGCGGCGAGTCGCCGTGCGTCACGAGCGGCAACCCGTACGCCAAGGAGACCTTCAGCTTCATGACTCCGGACCATGCCGGCGTGTTCCGCTGGCAGTGCCTGGTCCCGTGCGGCGGCGGATTCCTCGACGGTAACGGCGGTCCCATGCAGACTCTCGGCTACATGATGGGCGAGATGGACGTGGTGAGCTCATGACGGCGACGCAACCCGAGGTCCAGCCGGGCGCAGGGGCCCGCCACGGCCTGCGGCTCTTCCTGATCTGGATCGTCCTGGCGCTAGCCGCCGACCTGCTCATCTGGTTCGTCTGGTACCCGCACCTGCCACCGGGCCGGATGTCCGACGCGGCCAAGCACCAGCAGTTCGACATCGCCGTCATGGCGGTGAGCGCCGCGCCGGTCATCATCTTCGTCCTGCTTTACTTCATCTACTCGATCGTGGTCTTCCGGGCCAGGCCCGGTGACGACAGCGACGGCGAGCCGATCTACGGCAACACCAAGGTCCAGGCGACCTGGATCGTCGGCACCACGGTCATCGTGATGTGGCTGTTCGTGTTCGGCACGGTCGAGCTCGTGGTGCCGGCCGGCGCGGGCGCCGGCGAGGGCCCGTCACCCATCTGGAAGCTGGCCGGCACGCAGTCGGCGACCTGGACCCCGAACAGCAACACGATGCTCCAGGTCCAGGTGATCGGCCAGCAGTGGACCTGGACCTACCGGTACCCGCAGTTCGGCGGGATGGAGTCCTCCGAGCTCATGCTGCCGGTGGACACCCCGGTGACGTTCCACGTGACGTCGCTGGACGTGATCCACAGCTTCTGGGCCTACCAGCTCGGCGTGAAGGCCGACGCGAACCCGCAGGTGGACAACGTGGCGTACGTGACGCCGGAGACCCTGGGCAGCGTCACCGTCCGCTGCAACGAGCTGTGCGGCATCTGGCACGGCGCCATGTTCAATTACGGCCACGTGGTGTCCCAGAACGCGTTCCAGTCCTGGGCGAGCGGCGTGCAGGCCAAGGAGCAGAGCGACGGCGTGCTCGCCGCCCTCCCGCCGTATGCACTCGCCTACGACCCCACCGTGGTCCCGCAGCTCGGCGCGAACCTGCCGAAGATCGACGGGATCACCGGCGCCGCGGGCTACTACTACCCGCCGTCGGATCCGGTGACGCCATGAGGCCCGGCAAGCCCGTAATGTCCGCCATGACCTGCGTGAAGGGGTGACGGGATGGCCATCGAGACACACCCGGAACGTGCCGAGCCCGCGGGCCGCGGCCCCGAGATCGGCGAGCCCGGCGGCGTCATGCGGCCGTGGTGGCTGCGCCCGGGAGTGCACACCGGCGTGGTCGGGGCCGGGGTCGGCTACATCCTCGGCCACCTGCTCGGCAACTTCCTGTCCAGCGCGTACGCCCAGAACGCGCTGTCCGACTCCAACGACATCCCGATCGTCCTAGGCTACGCGCTGGGCACCATCGGCTGGCTGGCCGGCCTCGGCGTGTTCAACGACCTGGGCCGGCAGATGCTGGGCAAGCCGCTGCTGGCCGAGGTCAGGCAGGGCGGCCGCGAGGCCGGCCTGTCGAAGTACTTCAGGTACACCCTCGACCACAAGGTCGTCGGCATCCAGTACCTGTTCGGCATGATCGGCTACTTCCTGACCGGCGGCCTGTTCGCGATGGCCATCAGGAGCGAGCTGCTCTCGCCGTCCTACCACCTCATCGGGCCGAACCAGTACCTGATGGTGGTGGGCGAGCACGGCACCATGATGATGATGATGATGTCCTCCGTCATCCTCGGGCCGTTCGGCCAGTACTTCGGCCCGCTGCTGATCGGCTCCAAGCGGGTCGCGTTCCCCCGGATCGAGGCGCTCGGCTTCTGGCTCACCCCGGCCGCCTACGTGATCCTGCTGTCCGCCGTCCTGTTCGAAGGGTTCCCGACCGGGTGGACCGGCTACGAGCCGCTGGCCACCCAGGCCAAGCAGGGCATGGACGCGTACTACTTCGCGTTCGGCCTGATGGGCATCTCGATGATCCTGGCCGGCTTCAACATGATCGTCACCATCATCAACTACCGGGCGCCCGGGATGCGCTGGAGCCGGCTCCCGATGTTCGTCTGGTCGATGTTCACGGTCTCGTTCCTGCAGGTCCTCGCGGTACCCGTGCTGGTGGGCGCGTGCTTCATGGGGCTGATGGACCGGACCTTCCAGACCGCGTTCTTCGCCAACCAGCTCGGCGGGTCGAGCTTCCTGTACGAGGACCTGTTCTGGTTCTTCGGCCATCCGGAGGTGTACATCCTGGCGGTGCCCGGCTTCGGCGTCGTCTCGGAGGTGGTCGCGGTGTTCTGCCGCAAGCCGCTGTTCGGCTACCGGATCGCGGCGGCCGGGATGCTCGGGGTCACCATTCTCAGCTTCCTCGTCTGGCAGCATCACCTGTTCGACAGCGGCATCAACCCGGACATGCGCCCGCTGTTCATGCTGACCACCGAGCTCATCTCGATCCCGACCGGCTTCATCTTCCTGGTCGGCATGGGCACGTTCTGGAAGGCGAAGATCAGGTTCAGCATCCCGATGCTGTTCGCGCTGGCCTTCTACTTCAACTTCCTGATCGGCGGCATCAGCGGGGTGTTCCTGTCGGACGTGCCCGCGGACACGACGGAGCACGGTTCGTTCTTCGTCATGGCGCACTTCCACTACACGATCATGGGCGGGCTGATCTTCGCCTTCATGGCGGGCATCTACTACTGGCTGCCGAAGATGACCGGGATCAAGCTGAACGAGCGGCTGGGCCGGATCCACTTCTGGACCATGTTCATCTTCTTCAACACCACCTTCATGCCGCTGTTCGCCCTCGGCTTGATGGGCATGCCGCGCCGCGTGTTCGAGTACGCGCGCAACCTGGAGACGCTCAACGACTGGGTGTCGATCTCCGCGTTCTGCCTGGGCGGCTCGATCCTCATCTTCTTGATCAACTTCGTCATGTCCATGCTCTTCTGGCGCGAGCCCGAGGTGGGCAACCCGTGGCGGGCGCGCAGCCTGGAATGGCAGGTGTCCACGCCGCCGCCGCCGGAGAACTTCAAGCGGGTGCCGGTGATCCTGTCCGGCCCCTATGACTACGGCGTGCCGAACGCACTGCCGGTGGCCGACCTTGACCCGCCGCCCGGCGTCATCGCCGCCGCGTACGCGGGCGCGCCCGGAGCGCCGTCAGAAATGGGGGCGTAACGATGACCGACATGACGGCGTCGCCGGCCCCGGCGTCCCAGGAAGCCGCGCTCGCGGCCGAGGACGAGGGCTACTACCACGAGTCGGCGCTCAACGCGGCCTGGACCGGCTCGCGGCTGGCCGTCGGCGGGCTGGCGTTCCTGTTCGGCAGCTTCGTCTTCGCCTACTTCTACCTGCGCTCGCTCAACTCGGAGGGCCGGTGGCAGGGGTCGGGGTTCACCCACCCGTCGCTGTGGATGGGCACCACGATCATGCTCCTGGCGCTGCTCAGCGCGGGCACGCACTACTACGTGCTGCAGCGGATCAAGGCCGGGCACAAGCAGACCTGGCAGATCGGCGGGCTGATCGCGCTCGGCCTCGGCCTGGCCGCGGTCGCGTTGCAGGTCTACATGCTGCTCAACTTGCCGTTCAAGCCGGGCAGCTCCGGGTACTCCAGCGTCTACGTCGGCTTCTACGCGGCCTTCCTGGTCGTCCAGCTCGCCGTGCTGCTCTGGCTGGAGATGCTGCTCGCCAGGTCCAGGTACATCCCGGCCCTGTCGTTCGTCGAACAGCCGCCCACGTACACTGAGACCTACCTGGTACAGCGTTTCCAGGCCTCGCTGAGTGCCTTCTCCACCATCTGGAATTTCCTGGCCCTGATGGCGTTGCTGTTCTGGCTTCTGTTCTACGCTCTGTAGTACAGGTCTGGGCGCTGCGAGCCATGGGGCGAGCCAAAAGAGAGGGAAGGGATCCGGAGTGCACAGTGTGATCGCTGACCCGGCGAGCACCAGCGCGTGGAGCTTCGGCGGCTCGATACTGACCTTCGCGTTCCCGATGCTCCTTTTCATCGTTGTGGCCTGTGCGCTGTACGTCGCGTACACCAAGCCCGAACTGGTCCCCGGCCACCGCAACCCGGCCGCTCAGCGCGCCGTGTCGTACACAGCGGTCCCGGGGGAGCCGGCCACCGCCGGCGACGGCAAGCAGGAGCCCGAGGGCGGCGAGTGACTTCTCCAGCAGCGATCTCCGCGGGTACGCCGGGGACACTCGGAAACCGTCCAGGCGGCCGCCGCCCGGCGGGCGTGGTGGTGCGCGCGCTGATCGCGCTGACCAAGCCGCGCATCATCGAGCTGCTCCTGGTGACCACGGTCCCGACCATGCTGCTCGCCCAGCGCGGCGTGCCGTCCATCCGGCTCGTCCTGGTCACGCTGGTCGGCGGCACGCTGGCCGCGGGCAGCGCGAACACGATCAACTGCTACATCGACCGCGACATCGACGCGGTCATGAAGCGGACCTCGCGGCGCCCGCTGGTGGTCAACGGCCACGGCACGATCAAGCCGTGGGAGGCCCTGGTCTGGGGCATCGCGCTCGGCGCCGGCGCCACGCTGCTACTCGGCCTGATGGCCAACTGGCTGTCGGCGGCGCTGGCCGATGCGGCCATCTTGTTCTACATCTTCGTGTACACGCTGCTGCTCAAGCGGCGCAGCCCGGCCAACATCGTGATCGGCGGCGCCGCGGGCTGCTTCCCCGTGCTGGTCGGCTGGGCCGCGGTGACCGGCACGGTGAGCCTGCCCGCCGTCGTGCTCTTCGCGGTCATCTTCCTGTGGACGCCGCCGCACTTCTGGGCGCTGGCGATGAAGTTCCGCAAGGATTACGCGGCGGCGAACGTGCCGATGCTCCCGGTGGTGGCGTCGCCCGCCACGGTCGCGCGGAAGATCCTCTGGTACTCCTACGCCATGGTGGCGGCCACGCTGGCCCTGGCCCCGTACGCGGGCTGGATCTACGGCGTGCTGGCCGCCGCGCTCGGCGCCTGGTTCGTGGTCGAGGCGCATCAGCTGAAAGCCCGCGTCGCCGCCGACGCGGCCAAAGCCGCACCGATACGACTGTTCCACCTGTCGATCGCGTACCTGACCCTGCTGTTCGCGGCGGTCGCGGTCACCGCCCTCCTCCCCTGGGGACGCTGGTAGTCCCTGGGGCACCTCACCCGGGCCTAGCCATTTCGCGCCGCGATGTCCGCCTTCAACCAGGATGACGGTTTCCCCGTCTTAGCTGTGTCAGGAATGCTTGCCGTGGCTTGGGGGGTATCTCCGCGCGTAACCCTTCCTTCATGTTGAGCCGGTAGACCGTCAGCGGGGACCTCGCAGCCACATCGAGGAGGTTGGGCGAGTGCAACGACCGGAATCCCGTCGCGCTGGCCGGCGCAATGCCCCCGCGTACGGGCCGCAGCCGTACGGCCCCCAGCCGTACGGCCCCCGGTCCAGCGATCCCCAGCCGCCAGAGCCCAACCCGTACGAGCCCGGCCCGTACGGACCGCCCCCGGGATACGGTCCCGACGACCCCACCCTGCTCTCCGGCCCCGCCCCATGGCCAGAACCAGGCAACACCGGGCCGGGCCAGAAAGCCGGCCGGCGCAAGCGCGGCCGCGGCCGGATCCGGAGGTTCTTCCGGCTGCGCACGGTCCGGGTCATCCTCGCCCTGATCGCGGTGTTCTTCTGCTGGGTCGGCTTCTCCGTCGGGCAGGCCCTGGCCGCACCCGGCGGCGGCTCGACAGCCGCCAAGCTGGCCGAATGGGCCCGGGACCACTACCTGGGCCCGGTGGTGACGTTCGGCGAGTGGATCTCGTACAACCCGCCCAAGACCGGCGGCAAGCCGGGCTTCTCGCTGGCCGCCCCGTCCGGCGAGGCAGCCGCCACGACATACAAGCACACGCACGGGTTCGTGCCGAACGTCCCGCACCAGCTCGCCTCCCCGGCCGGCCATGCGCTGCCCGGCGAGGGCGCCTGGCGGGTGCTGGAGACGGTCAAGGGCTACCCGGCCATCTTCGGCACGTTCCTGCGGCCGAGCGCGGTGTACACCTCCTACGTGGCGGGCCTTGTCTCGATGGACCAGCGGCTGGTCAAGTTCGGGTTGCGGCCGGGCGCCGAAGACCCGGGCCCGGGCCACTGGAAGGCCTCGACGTGGATCCCGCCGGGCACCCGCACCGGCCTGCTGGCCACCTTCAACGGCGGGTTCAAGCTGGACTCGGCGCGCGGCGGCTTCTACCTCAACGGCTCGCACAAGGGCGCCCTGGTGAACGGGGCGGCGTCGGTGGTCTACTACCGCAACGGCACCATCAAGATCGGTTCCTGGGGCCGCGAGCTGCGGATGACCCCGGACGTGGTCGGCGTCAGGCAGAATCTCAAGCTGCTGGTCGACCACGGGCGCATCCCGGCCACGGTGGACCAGAACGTGAACACCACATGGGGCGCCACCCTCGGCGGCGGCTACTACGTGTGGCGTTCAGGGCTCGGCATCACCCGAGACGGCCGGGTCATCTTCGTCTATGGCCCAGCGCTGAACGTCAGGGAGCTCGCGTCGCTGCTCCACCGGGCGGGCGCGGTGGAGGCCCTGCAGCTGGACATCAACCCGGAGTGGATGTCCTACGACTACTACAAGGCGGGCGGGCACCCGCGGAACCCCACGCCGCACGCCCTGCTGCCCACCCAGCAGGGCAGCGTCGACCGCTACTACCAGGTCTACAGCCGCGACTTCACGGCGGTCTACTCACGGTGACCGCCGAGACGAGCGCCACCGAGGTGGTCCTGTCCGCGCCTGCCCGCCGCGCCCGCTGGGTGGTGGCGGTGCTGCGCACCGCCCGGCCCCGGCAGTGGCCGAAGAACCTGCTCGTCTTCGCCGCGCCGCTGGCCGGCGCGTCGCTCGGCCGGCGCGACGGGCTGCTCTACGCCCTGGTGGCCGCGACCGCCTTCGGCTTCGCCTCGGTCGCGGTGTACTTCGTCAACGACGTGACCGACGCCGGACGTGACCGCCTGCACCCGCGCAAGCGGCGCCGGCCGGTGGCCTCCGGCGAACTACCCAAGCGGGACGCGGTCGCGCTCGGCGCGGGTTGCGCCCTGGCCGGGCTGGCCGCGGGCCTGCTCATCGCCGAGCCGCTGCTCACCGCGACGGTGGCCGCCTACCTGGGCCTGTCCTTCGGTTACTCGTGGAAGCTCAAGCACGTCCCGGTGCTCGAGCTGCTGTTCGTGGCGTCCGGCTTCCTGCTCCGCGTGCTGGGCGGCGCCGCCGCCACGCACGTGCCGCCGTCCGGCTGGTTCCTGGCGGTGTGCAGCCTGGGCGCGCTCGGCGTGGTCCTGGCCAAGCGCTACACCGAGCTGGCCAACCTCGGCGCCGAGGCGATCGAGCACCGGCCGGTGATGCGCTGGTACCGGCCCGCGGCGCTGCGGCTGAGCCAGCTCTCGGTGGGCGCCGGCATGATCGCGGCGTACCTGGCCTGGGCGGCCTCGGAGGACCCGGAGGCCAGGACCTGGCACCTGGCCAGCGCGCTGCCGCTGGTCGCGGCGCTGGTCAGGTTCGCGCTTCTCACCGGCCGCCGCACGACCACGCCGGTGGAGGACCTGCTGACCAGGGACGGCCCGATGCTGGCCTGCGAGGCGTGCTGGCTCGCCCTGTTCGTGGCCGGCCTGTGAACGGAACGGTTGGACACATGGAAATTTTCCCGAACGGGCCGGGTTCCTCGCCCCGGATCCTCCTTCTCGGCGGCACCAGCGAGATCGGCCTGGCCATCCTCTGCGCGCTCGCCGCGCCCGCGCAGTCCCGGGTCATCCTGGCCGGGCGCGACGAGCAGCGGCTGGCCGCGGCGGGCAAGCAGCTGCCCTACCAGGTGCGGACGCATGTCTACGACGCCACCGGGACGGACGCCCACCAGGCGTTCGCGGACGCGATCTTCGCCGAGGGCCCGCTGGACATGGTCATCTCGGCGGCCGGCATCCTGGTCCCGCAGCAGGAGGCCGAGCGCGACGTCCGGCGCGCCGCCGAGATGGTCCAGACCAACTTCACCGGGCACGTCACCAGCCTGCTGGCCATCGCCGGCCATATGCGCGCCCGCGGCCGCGGCACCATCGTCGTGCTGTCCTCGGTCGCGGCGGTCCGCCCGCGCAAGGCCAACTTCGTCTACGGTTCGGCCAAGGCCGGGCTCGACGCTTTTGCCCGCGGGCTGGCGGACTCGCTGCACGGCACCGGGGTCCGGGTGGTGCTGGTCCGGCCGGGGTTCGTCACCGGCCGGATGACGGCGGGCATGAGCCCGGCGCCGCTGGCCAGCACGCCCGAGCAGGTGGGCGCGGCCACCGCGGCCGCGCTGCGCAGCGGCCAGTCAACGGTCTGGATCCCGGCGTCCCTGCGCGGCCTGGCCGCGGCCCTCCGCCTGATCCCGCGCCCTGCCTGGCGCCGGGTCGGCCGTTGACCTGTGCCGCGAGAGGTAGATTCTGAAGCTGTGAGGGTACTGGTCGCGGAGGACGACGAAGGCCTGGGCGAGGTCCTGGCCCGCGGGCTGCGGGAGCAGGGCTACGTGGTGGACCTGGTGCCCGACGGCGAGGCGGCAGCCGCGTACCTGCGCTTCTACCAGTACGAGGTGGCCGTGCTGGACTGGCGGATGCCCCGGCTGTCAGGGTTCGACCTGGTGCAGCGGCTGCGCCGGGCCGGCACCGCCACCCCGGTCCTGATGCTCACCGCGCGGGACACCCCGGCCGACCGGATCGCGGGCCTGGACGCGGGCGCGGACGACTACCTGGTCAAGCCGTTCGACTTCGGCGAGCTGCTGGCCCGGATCCGGGCGCTGCAGCGCCGGCCGCCAGTCAGCCAGGCGCCCCGGATCAAGATCGGGGACGTCGAGTTCGACCCGGCCGCGCGGGAGGTGGTGGTCCGCGGGCAGCGGCCCGCCTTCACCAGCACCGAAGTCGGCATCCTGGAGATCCTCATGCGGCGCTCGCCCGGCGTGGCCGACCGCCGCTCGATCGCCGGGCACGTCTGGGACAACGAAGCCGACGCGTTCGGCTCGAACACCATCGACGTGCACCTGGCCCGGTTGCGCTCCAAGCTCGCGGGCGCCGGCGTGCGGATCGAGACCGTCCGCGGCGTCGGCTACCGGATCTGCCCGGCCTGACGGCATGAGAATCAGAGGGTTCAGCCCCGCGGTCCGGGTCGCCGCCGTCGCCACGGCGGCCATCGCGGTCGTCTACGTCACCGGCGCGATCGTGCTCAACCTGGTGGTCGCCCAGCACATGACCCAGCAGAACGACGACCAGCTCGGCGACCGGCTCACGGTCGCGCGGCACGATCCGGACACGCTCAGGCAGCGGGTGGCCCAGGGTGACGCGAGCAGTGACATCGACGCGGACGGCGCCCCGGTGTTCCTCTGGGCGGTGAATTCACGGCGGGCGGTCGTCGCGCACAGCCCCGGCGCGCCCGCGCTGCCGCCGGCCCTGCTCACCGCGGGCGCCCTGCGCGACGGCACGGCGGTCACCGCGAACCTGGGCGGCAGGGCCCCGTTCCGGCTGAAGGTGGCGCACGACCACCGGGGCTGGCTGGTGGCCGGCCGGAACCTGGCCAGCGACCAGCACACCCAGAGCCTGATGACGGACGTCGAGATCATCGCCGGGCCGTTCCTGCTGGTCGCCATGTTCGGTGGCCTGCTGGTGGTGGGCCTGCGCGCGCTGGCCCCGGTCGAGCAGTCGCGCCGCCGCCAGCTCGAGTTCACCGCCGACGCCTCGCATGAGCTGCGCACCCCGCTGAGCGTGATCAGGGCCGAGGCCGACGTGGCCCTGTCCGCCCCGCGGGAGGCCACCGAATACCGTGACTCGCTGCGCCGGATCCAGGGCGAGAGCCACCGGCTGCGCCAGCTGGTGGAGGACATGCTGTGGCTGGCCAGGTTCGACTCCAAGCCCCCGCCGCCCGGCAGCGAGCCGGTCGACCTGGCCACGCTCGCCCAGGCCTGCGCCGACCGGTTCCGTTCCGTCGGCCCCGCGGTCAACGCGGAGACCCCGGACGGTGCCGTGCTGATCAGCGCGCCGCCGGAGTGGATCGACCGGCTGGCCGGGGTGCTCGTCGACAACGCCTGCCGGTACGCGGGCCCGGACGGCACGGTCCGGATCGAGGTCCGCGCCCAGGGCAGCCGGGCCAGCCTGACCGTGGAGGACAGCGGCCCCGGCATCCCCGAGGCCGAACGCCCGCTCCTGTTCGACCGGTTCCACCGGGCCACCGAGCACGGCTCGGGAGCAGGGCTCGGGCTGGCCATCGGCGACTCGATCGTCCGCTCGACCGGCGGCCGCTGGCACGTCGGCGACTCGCCGCTCGGCGGCGCGCTCATGTCGGTGTCCTGGCGGCACGCCCAGCCGGCCCGGGCCACCATGCCCCGCGGGTCACCCGCCGAGACCGCCCGATAAGGAACGCGTCTTTACCACAGGCCTCTCCCGCACCACCGCTACCTCGACTGAGCTTCGAGCCGCTCACCGGGGAGGATTCAGGCTTTGGGGAGAATTCGGGGGTCAGACCACGGTTATTCCGCGCGGAGCAGGTCGGCGGGGCGGGCCCGGCCAGCGAGCAGGGCGGGCAGGACCGCGAGCAGGTTGGCGGCGGCCAGGGCGGTGGCGGCCAGCAGGACCAGCGGGACGGCCTGCACCACCGCGACGGGGACCACGCCAAAATTGGTGGCGAACAGCCGCCACGCCACCTTGCCCGCGACGATGCCAAGCGGCACCCCCGCCACCACCCCGACCAGGATGATCGCGGTGGCCTGCCAGCTGATGACCGCCGCGAGCTGACGGCGCACGAAGCCGAGGACCTTCAGCAGGCCGGCCTCGGCCCGGCGGCGGCGCACGCTGACCAGCAGCAGATGGACCAGGGTGGCCGCGCCGAACAGGGACAGCACCACCCCGAACAGCAGCGGGAAGCTGACCGACTCACCGAAGTTGATCAGCTCGGTCGGCTGATCCGGGCCGGCCAGATAGGCGCCGTACTGGCTGGTGTAGCGGGTCAGCGCGGCGGCCCCGGACGGGCCGGGGACGGCGTGCACCAGCACCGAGTAGATCAGGCCCTGCCGCGCCTTGCGCAGGCACGCGGGCCCGCCGTCCGGGCACTGGGCGTGCAGCAGCGCGCTCACGGTCAGCGCCGCGCCGCTGCCGAATCCTCCTGTGCCGAAGCTGGGCGCGAACGAGGCGCGGCCGGTGACCCGGAACGGGGTGGTGCGCGCGGCCCCGGTCACCGGGTCGTTCACGGTGACCCGGACCTGGTCCCCGGTCCCGGACCGGACGCCGCGCAGCGTGGCTGCGCCGAGCATGATGTCCTGGTCGCCGCGGGGCAGCCGCCCGTCCACGCCCGAGATCAGGGCCGGGCCGCGTGCCGCGGTGACCGCGACCGCGCGCACGTGCCGCCCGTTGACGTTGATCTCCGCCTCCGCGGCCACGGTGACCCGGCCGATGGCCGGGTCCCGCCGCAGGCGGTCCAGCAGCGGGCCGGTGAGCACGGCACCGGAGCCGGTCCCCTCGTTGCTGAACTTCACCTCGTACGGCGCCCCGTACAGGGCGGGCGAGTTGATAAGCCTGGTCAGGCTGGCCCCGAACACGGCGGTCGCGGACAGCGCGGTGACCGCCAGCACCGTGCCGAGCAGGGCGCTCCCGACCGGGACCGGGGTGCGGCCCCGGCCACGTTCGAACGCGTACCGGAGGCCGATGAGCACGCTGGGCGGCGCGCCGGCCGCGGCCACCGCGCGGACCACGGACCGGGCCAGGCCGCCGGCCGGCGGCAGCGGCTCGGGCCGGGCCGGGCGGGCGTGCCGGATTGCGGGCCAGACCGACAGCAGCAGCACGGCGGCCACCACGGCGGGCACGCCGACGAGCGTGACCAGCGGGTCCACCGACACTGTTCCGGGATCGGCGGCGGCCAGCCGCGCCTCCCCCACCGGGGTCAGCGGGGACAGCGCCGCGGCCAGGGCGACCGCCCCGGCCGCGCCGGCCAGCCCGATGACGAACGCCCGGACCAGGCCGAGCAGCACGAACTGGCGGCCCCGCAGCCCCAGCGCGGACAGCGCGTCGTGGTCGTCGACGTCGGTGCTGAACTGCCGGGCCGCGGCCTGCCCCAGGACCGCCAGCCCGGCCAGCGCGATCAGCCCGGCCAGTACCCACCAGCCCACCGCCTGCGGCGCGATGGCCCGCTGCACCGCGGCCGCGTCGTTGTCCAGGTCGTCGGCGCCCAGCGACCCCAGCGGGCGCAGCTGGCTGTCGAAGGCGGCCTGGTCGGCGGGGCCGTGCCGGAGCTTGACGTAGTAGAAGGTCGCAACTGCGGTGTGCGGGTCGTACGCGGCGGCGTAGGCGCGGGTGGGGAACAGGTCGTAACGGTTTCCGACGCCGGCCGGGAACTCGTTCTCGGTGACGACCAGGCCGGTAACGCGCACGCTGCGCCGCGGCACCCTGGCCAGCTGGCCTGGGCTAGGAGGCCGGTTCTGCGCTTCGACCTGGCTGATCTGGGCTGGGGTGGGCTCGAGGATCTGGATCACCGAGCCGACCCGGACCCCGCTGTCGTCGGCGAACGTGGATGAGGCCAGGGCCTCGCCCGGGTCGGACTGGTCCGGCATCCGCCCGGCGACGAGCTTGACCGTCCGGGCCAGGTCGGGCGGGGCAAGCTCGAACGCACCGAGCGACCCGCTGGTGTTGATGGCCGCACACGAGGCGCAGCCGACAGCGGCGACCCACGGGACCCGGACCGGTGTGACCTGGGTGACTTGCGGGACCCGGGCCAGCTGGGGCAGAGGCCGGGCGGTATAGACGATGGCGTCGTAGCCGTACCGGGCCACGAAGCCCGGGAACGCGGCCGCGGTCGCCCGGGCGGTGACCGTGGCCGCCATCACCAGCCCGCCGGCCAGGGCCGCCAGCACGGCCAGGGCCAGCCACGACTTCCCGTGCTGGCGCAACTGGGCGCGCAGCACCATACCAACGGCGCGCATGACCGTCCCTTTCCCGTCCGGCAGCCTGGCCGGGCTCCTCAGTCACCAGCGTCCAGCCGGCTGGATCCTCACCGCAAGGTGGGCACCACCACGATCAGGTCGTAGTAGCACCCTCGGCCGTGGCTCAGCCCGGAGCCAGCGGCAGCCTGACGACGGCGCGCAGGCCTGGCCCGGCGTCGCCGAGCGACACCGAGCCCCCGTGGGCCTCCGCGGTCGACCTCACGATGGCCAGGCCCAGCCCGGCGCCTTCTTCCCCGGACCGGCTGCGTGCGTCGTCGAGCCGAGCGAAGCGACCGAAGGCCCGTTCGGCATCTTCGGGCGCGATCCCTGGCCCGTCGTCGGTCACGGCCAGCACCGCCCACCCGCCGTCCGCCCGCACCGATGCGCACACCCGGCTGGCCGCGTGCCTGACCGCGTTGTCCAGCAGGTTCACCAGCAGCCTGGCCAGCGCGTCGGCGTCGCACGCCACCACGCACGCCCCGGCCGCCACGGCCCGCACCGGGACCCGGGCCGTGGCGTAGCGTGCCGCGACCGACTCGCACACCGCGGCCAGGTCGGTGGGCGTGCGGCGCAGGTGCTGCCCGTCCAGCCGGGCCAGCAGCAGCAGGTCCTCGGTCAGCCGGGCCAGCCGCAGCGTGTCGGCGTGCACGTCGCGCGCGGTCTCCGCCCAGTCCAGGCCGTCCGGGTGGTCCAGGGCCACCTCGAGCTGGGCGCGGATGCTGGCGATCGGGCTGCGCAGCTCGTGCGCCGTGTCCGAGACCAGGTCCCGCTGCCGGTGCTGGGCCTCGGCCAGCCGGGAGAGCATGTCGTTCAGCGTGACGGCGAGGAGGCGCACCTCGTCCCGGGCGGGCGGTACCGGCAGGTCACGCGGCACGCCGGTCTGCGTCACCTCGGCGGCGCCCCGGCGCAGCGCGGCGATCGGCCGCAGCGTGTACCCGGTGAGCAGCCAGGTGACCAGGGCCAGCAGGGCGAACAGCAGCGGCGTCCCGATGGCCAGGACCCTGGCCAGCGTGGCCAGGCTGTCGCTGGCCTGGGTGTAGGAGATCGCGGCGATGACGACGTGATGCCCGGCCGCGCCGACGGCCACCACCCGCAGCATCGACGGCATGCCCAGCGGCGGGCCCGCCAGCGTGCGGGCCCGGCCGGTCCGCGCGGCCGCCCGCGCCTGGGCCGGCGGCAGCATCGGCACCAGCCGGTCCGCGCCCGGCGAGATGTTGGTGATCCGGCCGGTGGCGTCGAGCACCTGGATGGTGAGCGTCCCCGGCGCGACCGGCACCGGGCTGGGCAGCCGGTTCTGGTCGAGGAGCGCCGCCACCTCGACCGCGCCCTGCCGGGCCGACACGTCCAGGTCGCGGACCAGCGACGCGTGCAGCGCGCTGACCAGGAGCACCGCCGCCAGGGCCAGGGCCAGCGCCAGCCCGGCCGAGGTGGCCAGCGTCAGCCGCGCCCGCAGGCTCCGCCGCCGCCACCACATGACCATGGTCAGCCGCCGTCGGCCGCGAGCCGGTAGCCGGCCCCGCGCACGGTCTGCAGCGCGTTACGGCCGAACGGCGTGTCGATCTTGCGCCGAACATACCCGGCGTAGACCTCGACCACGTTCAGGTCCGCCACCGCGTCCGGGTCCCACACGTGCTCGAGCAGCTCGGCCTTTGACACCACTTGGCCCGCCCGCCGCATCAGGTACTCGAGCAGCGCGAACTCCCTGGCGGTCAGCTCGACACCAGCCTCGCCACGGCGGACCGTCCGGGCGGCCGGGTCGAGGCGCAGGTCACCCGCTGCCAGCACGGCGGGGCGCGGCCGGGCGCCGCGGCGCAGCAGGGCGCGCAGCCGGGCCGCGAGCACCACGTAGGAGAACGGCTTGGTCATGTAGTCGTCGGCGCCGAGATCCAATCCGTCGGCCTGGTCGTACTCGCCGTCCTTGGCCGACAGGATCAGCACCGGCACCCAGTTGCGTTCGGCCCGCAGCCGCTCGCACACCTGGTAGCCAGACAGGCCGGGCAGCATGAGGTCGAGCACCACGGCGTCGTACCCGCCCTCCCGGGCCAGGTGCAGGCCGTCCACGCCGTCGTGGGCGACGTCGACGACGAACCCCTCCGCGGTCAGGCCGCGGCGCACGGCTGTGGCGAGCCGCCGTTCGTCTTCTACCACGAGCACCCGCACTGTCCCAGTGTGGCGCACCCTTCCGAGTGCCGTCGGCCTCTCAGGGTGCTCACAGCGGCGGTACGGCACTGTGGGATCCATGATTCAGGCACCGAAGCTGTCCCGGCGGGCCCGGTGGGCGATCCCCGCCGGCGCGCTGGTGGTCACCGGCGGGGTCCTGGCCGGAACCCTGATCTCCTCGGCCCAGGCCGCGCCGGGCCTGCCCGCGCGCACCGCGGCCCAGCTGCTCGCCGAGGTAGCCGAAGCCGCGCCGCCCCCGCTGACCGGGACCGTGGTGGAGACCGCCTCGTTCGGGTTGCCCTCGCTGCCCGCCACCGGGAACCCGACCTCGCTGTCCTCGCTGCTCACCGGGTCGCACACGATCCGGGTGTGGTACGCCAGCCCCGGGCACTTCCGGCTGGCCGCGCCGCAGTCGCTGAGCGAGAGCGACGTGATCAGGGACGGCCGCACCGCGTGGCTGTGGCAGAGCACGCTGAACAAGGTCACCAAGTTCACCCTCCCGGCGAACGCGCCTGAGAAGGCCGTGCCGCAGCAGCCGCTGACACCCCAGCAGGCGGCTCAGCAGGTGCTGGCCGCGGTCGGGCCGACCACCACGGTCCGGGTGGACAGCAACGTGACGGTGGCCGGGCAGGCCGCCTACGCGCTGGTCCTCGCGCCCAGGGACGCCAGGTCGCTGATCGGCCAGGTGCAGATCGACGTGGACGGCCATAACGGCGTGCCGCTCCGCCTGCAGGTCTTCGCCCGCGGCGCGAGCAGCCCGGCCTTCCAGGTGGGCTACACCGACATCGCATTCGTCAAGCCCGCCGCCGCCGACCTCAGCTTCACCCCGCCGCCGGGCGCGACGGTCACCCGGGTGAACCTGTCGGACCACCCCGCCGGGGCCAAGGCCCGCCCCGACGTCACCACGACCGGGTCCGGCTGGCTGACCGTGCTCGACCTGCCGTCGTCCGAGCTGACCTCGGGCGCCGGCCCGGGCAGCGGTCATTCGCCCGGCGACGACGCGGCCGTGCTGCGCACCCTGCTCGCCGCGGCCACCCCGGTGCACGGCGCCTGGGGCAGCGGCCGGCTGCTGCGGACCAGCCTGGTCTCGGTGCTGATCACCGACCAGGGCCACGCCTTCGCCGGCGCGGTCCAGCCGAGCGTCCTGTACGCGGCCGCAGCGGCCAAGCCGCATTGACCGCGATCTCGACCAGCGGGCTGACCAAGCGATTCCGCGGTGGTCAGCTCGCGGTCGACCATATTGACCTGGCCGTCCCGGTCGGGTCGGTCTACGGTTTCCTCGGACCGAACGGGTCGGGCAAGACCACCACCATCAGGATGCTGCTCGGCCTGGCCTACCCCACCAGCGGCAGCGCGTCGCTGCTCGGCGTGCCGATGCCGGACGGCGCCACCACGGTGCTGCACCGGGTCGGCTCGCTGGTCGAGGGGCCGGCCTTCTACCCGTTCCTGGCCGGCGCGGACAACCTGGCCCGCTACGACGCGGCGGACCGGACCGCCGACCCGGCCACGGCGCGGGCCAGGATCACCGAAGCCCTGGACCGGGTGGGCCTGCTCGCGGCGGCGAAGAAGCGGTACCGGCACTATTCCCTGGGCATGAAGCAGCGGCTGGCCATCGCCGCGGGCCTGCTGCGGCCCCGCGAGCTGATCATCCTGGACGAGCCGACCAACGGGCTCGACCCGCAGGGGACGCGGGAGGTGCGCGCGCTGATCAGGCAGATCGCGGCCGACGGCACCACCGTGTTCGTCTCCTCGCACCTGCTGGCCGAGGTGGAGCAGATCTGCACGCACGTGGGCGTGATGCGCACCGGGAGGCTGGTGTTCCAGGGCTCGCTGCCCGAGCTGCGCCGGACCGGCGCCGTCCGGGTCACCGTGCAGACCGCCGACGCCGAGGCGGCGGCCAAGGTGCTCACCGGTCTTGGCCTGGCCGGCGCCCAGGCCACCGAGGCCGGTGATGCCGACGCCGGGGCGTCGGCCATCCTCGGCGACGCGTCGGCGGAGCAGGTCTGCGCCGAGCTCGTCCAGGCCGGGATCGGCGTCCGCGGCTTCGCGGTCGCCTCGCCCAGCCTGGAAGACCTGTTCGTCGGGCTCACCGGGGAGGGCTTCGATGTCAGCGGGTAGGTTCTACGCCTCCGAGCTCCGGCTCGTCCTGCTGCGCAGGCGCAACCTGCTGCTGCTGGCGGTGACCGCCGTCTTCCCCCTGATCATCGGCATCGCCCTGCGGCTGGCCGCGCCCCGCCCGGACGGCGGCAACGGGTCCGGCCTGGCGTTCTTCAACCAGCTGGCCGGCAACGGCGTGTTCCTGACCTTCATCGCGCTGTCCACCCTGCTCGTGCTGGTGCTGCCGGTGGTGGTCGCGGTGGTGGCCGGCGATTCGGTGGCGGGCGAGGCCGGCTACGGCACGCTGCGCTACCTGCTCGCGGTGCCGGCCGGGCGGACCAGGCTGCTCGCGGTCAAGTACGGCGTGATCGTGACGTTCGCGCTGTGCGCCACGTTCATCGTCTCGGCGGTGGCGCTGGCGGCCGGCGCCGTGCTGTTCCCGGTCGGCCCGGTCACGCTGCTGTCCGGGACCACCGTCTCGCTGGCCGCCGGGCTGCTCCGGCTGCTGTTCGTCACCCTGTACGTGGCGGCCGCGATGGCCGCCCTCGGCGCGATCGGCCTGGCCATCTCCACGCTGACCGAGCACGCGATCGGGGCCATCGCCACCCTCATGATCCTGGTGGTGACCAGCGAGGTACTCGACAACGTGCCGCAGCTCCACGCGGCCGGCCCGTACCTGCCGACGCACTGGTGGCTGTCCTTCGACTCCCTGCTGCGCGTCCCCGTGGACACCTCGACCCTGCTCCGCGGCCTGCTCTCGTTCGCGGTCTACGCCCTGCTGTTCGGCTCCTTCGCCTGGGCCCGCTTCACCTCAGCCGACGTCACCAGCTGACCCCGCCCGGTCCCACCACCCCGCAGCGTCCCCGCCTGCATCGTCCGTCCCGCTCCACCTGCACCTCATGCGTTATTGCGACTTAGTTGCAACTACTTCTAGACTGGGACCCTTGTGCAGGAAGGGGACCAATGGCTGACTCGCGCGGCCGTCTGAGGAAGATCCGGCAGGGGCTGAGCCCGGCCGAGTGGACCCGCCTCGGCGGCATGGTCGCGGCGGTCGTCGGGCTGCACGTGGCGGGCTGGGTGATGCTCGCGGCCGCACTCGGCGGCCACTACCAGATCAGCAAGACGACGGTCTTCGGGGTCGGCACCGGGGCGCTGGCCTACACGCTGGGCATGCGGCACGCGTTCGACGCCGACCACATCGCGGCGATCGACAACACCACCCGCAAGCTGGTCAGCGAGGGCAAGCGCCCGCTGTCCGTCGGGTTCTTCTTCTCCCTGGGGCACTCCTCCGTGGTGTTCGTGCTGGCGGTGCTGCTGAACTTCGGCATCAGGGGCCTGGACAAGCAGGTCAGGAACGACAACTCCGGGCTGCACACCATTACCGGCGTGGTCGGGACCTGCGTGTCGGGCTTGTTCCTGTTCCTGATCGCGGCGTTCAACATCATCGTCCTGGCCGGGATCATCCGGGTGTTCCGGGAGATGCGCAGCGGCCGCTACAACGACGAGGAACTCGAGGAGCAGCTGAACAAGCGCGGCCTGATGAACCGGTTCCTCGGCCCGCTGGCCCGCCGGGTCGACACGCCGTGGAAGATCTACCCGATCGGGTTCCTGTTCGGCCTCGGCTTCGACACCGCCACCGAGATCGCGTTGCTCGTGCTGGCCGGCACGGCCGTCGCGGGCGGCCTGCCGTTCTACGCGATCTTGTCGCTGCCGATCCTGTTCGCGGCCGGGATGAGCCTGTTCGACACGGCCGACGGCTGCTTCATGAACTTCGCCTACGACTGGGCGTTCGCCAAGCCGGTCCGCAAGGTCTACTACAACCTGACCATCACCGGCCTGTCGGTGTTCGTGGCGGTGTTCGTCGGCGCGATCGAACTGCTCGGCCTGCTGAGCCAGAACGCCCACCTGACCGGCTCGTTCTGGTCCTTCCTGGCGGGCTTCAACATCAACACGGCCGGCTTCGTCATCGTCGGGGTGTTCGTGGTCACCTGGATCGTGGCCCTGTGCATCTGGCATTTCGGCCGGATCGAGCAGAAGTGGGAGTCCGGCCCCGCGGTCAGCCCCGACCCAGCCGACTAGCCCGCCCGCGGCCTACCCCGCCCCACCAGCATCACCAGGTGAAGTCTTCCTCCCAGAACTCCGTAACCCCGCGCGCCGACGACGGCCGCGACGTCTCCAGACCGCGCAGTTCCACCCGGCGGATCTTGCCGGAGATCGTCTTGGGCAGATCGCCGAACTCCACTCGCCGGATCCGCTTGTACGGCGCCACCCGCTCCCGGCAGAAGGCCATGATCGACCGCGCCAGCTCCGGCGAAGCCACGCGCCCCGCGGCCAGCAGCACGTAGGCCTTCGGCACCGAGAGCCGAACGGGATCCGGTGACGGCACCACCGCCGCCTCCGCCACCGCCTCGTGCTCGATCAGCACGCTTTCCAGCTCGAACGGCGAGATCCGGTAGTCCGAGGCCTTGAACACGTCGTCGGTGCGGCCCACATAGGTGATGTAGCCATCGTCGTCCGACGTGGCCACGTCGCCGGTGTGGTAGTACCCGCCCCGCATGGCCGCCTCGTTCAAGGCAGGATCGTCCAGGTACCCGGTCATCAGCCCGAGCGGCCGCCGCGACAGGTCCAGGCAGATCTCCCCGTCACGACCCGGCTCCCCGCTAACCGGGTCGACCAGTACGACGGAGTACCCCGGCAGCGGCCGCCCCATCGAGCCGGCCCGCACCGGCTGGCCCGGCGTGTTCCCGACCTGCGCCGTCGTCTCGGTCTGGCCGAACCCGTCCCGCACCGTGATCCCCCAGGCCTTGCGCACCTGCTCGATCACCTCCGGGTTCAGCGGCTCGCCCGCCGCCACGCACTCCCGCAACGACGATACGCCCGCGGCACCTAGTTCCGCCTGGATGAGCATCCGCCACACCGTGGGCGGCGCGCAGAACGTCGTGACCTGGCACGAACCGAGCGCGGCCAGCAGCGAGGACGCCGAGAACCGCTGGTAGTTCAGCACCAGCACGGTGGCGCCCGCGTTCCACGGCGCGTACAAATTGCTCCAGGCGTGCTTGGCCCAGCCCGGCGAGGACAGGTTCAGGTGCACGTCGCCCGGCTGGATGCCGACCCAGTACATGGTCGACAGGTGCCCCACCGGGTAGCTGACCTGCGTGTGCGCGACCAGCTTGGGCAGCGCGGTCGTCCCCGAGGTGAAGTAGAGCAGCAGCGGATCCGAAGCCCGGGTGACGCCGTCTGGCACGAACGAAGCCGAACCGGAGAACGCCGACGAGTACGAATGCCACCCCGGCGCCGAAGCAGCGTCCCCGTCAACCACGATCCGCGTCCAGCCGCCGGGCACAGCGGCGAACTTCGGTACGCCGGCCGCATCGGTGATGACATGCCGGACCTGCCCGCGCGCCACCCGGTCCACCAGGTCGGCGGGTTGCAGCAGCGTGGACGCCGGGATGATCACCGCCCCGAGCTTCATCGTGGCCAGGATAACTTCCCACAGCGGCGCCACGTTGCCCAGCATCAGCAGCACCCGGTCGCCCCGCGCCACGCCGAGCCCGCGCAGCCAGCCAGCCACCTGCGATGACCGTTCCGACAGCGACCCGTACGACATCGAAACGTCCGACATCGAAACGTCCGACCCGTCGTCGGACAGGATCCGCAGGGCCGGACGGTCCGGGTGCTCGGCGGCGATCACGTCGAACCAGTCGAGCGCCCAGTTGAACTCGTCCAGCGCCGGCCACTCGAACGAACCCAGCGCCGCGGCGTAGTCGTCCCGGCAACGGAGCAGCAGGTCCCGGGCCGCCCGGAACGAGGACGTCGAAGAAGTCATGGGCCTATCGTGGCAGCTATCTCCCCCTGCCGGTATCTCCCCCTGCCGGGAAGATCACCCCAATGCCGCATACTGTTCCCGTGACCGAGCTGACCATCGACACCGACCCGGCCGAACTCGGGCTGGACAAAGAACGGCTCAAGCGCATCGACGCGCACTTCGCCCGCTACGTAGAGGACGGCCGCCTGGCCGGCTGGCTGCTCACGATCGGCCGGCACGGCCACCTGGCGCACGTGGCCCGCTGCGGCTCGCGCGACCTCGAGGCGGGGCTGCCGGTGACCGACGACACCCTGTGGCGCATCTACTCGATGACCAAGCCGATCACCTCGGTCGCCGCGATGATCCTGTACGAGGAGGGCAGGCTCGCGCTCACCGACCCGGTCAGCGCCTTCATCCCGGCCTTCGAAGACGTCCGCGTCTACGACGGCGGCTCGGACCAGAAGCAGGTGACCGTGCCCGCCGCCGAGCCGGTCAGGCTCTGGCACCTGCTCACGCACACGGCCGGGCTCACCTACGGCTTCCACCGGGTGCACCCGGTGGACGCGCTGTACCGCGCGGCCGGGTTCGAGTGGGGTACGCCGCCCGGCACGGACCTGGCCCAGGCCTGCGACATCTGGGCCGCCATCCCGCTGCTGTTCCAGCCGGGGGCCGAATGGAACTACTCGGTCGCCACCGACGTCCTCGGCCGCGTCGTCGAGGTGGCCTCAGGACAGCAGCTCGACGACTTCCTCGAGCACAGGATCTTCCGCCCCCTCGGCATGACCGACACCGCCTTCTGGGCTGAGCCAGCGGCCCAGCCCCGGCTCGCCGCCCTCTACCGCCCCGGCCGGGACGGGCGTGCCGTCCGGCTGGACGAACTCGGCGGGGCCGCGCTCAGGCACCCGCGCATGCTCGGCGGCGGCGGCGGCCTGGTGTCCACCGCGGCCGACTACGACCGGTTCACCCGGATGCTGCTGCACACGGACGCCAGCCCGGCCGGCGAGCTCGACGGCATCAGGCTGCTCAGCCCGCGCACCGTCGGCTACATGGCCCGCAATCACCTGCCGGGAAACAAGGACCTGGAGACGTTCGGCCGTCCGCTCTACGCCGAGTCCCCGTTCCGCGGGGTCGGCTTCGGCCTCGGCTTCGCCGTCCTCCTCGACCCGGTGCCGGGCAAGGTGATCGGCACCGCGGGCGAGCTCTCCTGGGGCGGCGCAGCCAGCACCACGTTCTGGATCGACCAGGCCGAAGGCCTGACGGTCTCGTTCTTCACCCAGCTGCTCCCGTCCAGCACCCACCCGATCCGCCCGCAGCTGCGCCAGCTCGTCTACCAGGCGCTGACAGGCTGATAACCCGCCCGGCGAAACCAGCCCGGTCTCGTAGGCCAGCACGACCGCCTGGACCCGGTCGCGCAGCTGGAGCTTGGCCAGGATCCTGGCCACGTGCGTCTTCACCGTCGCCTCGCTCAGCGTCAGCGCCGCGGCCAGCTCGGCGTTGCTCAGCCCGCGCGCGACCAGCCCGAGCACCTCGAGCTCGCGCGGCGTCAGCGCCGCCAGGCCGGCGCCCCCGGCACCCGCCGCACGCGGCGCGAACCGCTCCACCAGCCGCCGGGTGATGGACGGCGCGAGCAGCGCGTCGCCGCACCGCACCAGCCGGACCGCGGCGACCAGGTGCTCGGGGGAGACGTCCTTGAGCAGGAAGCCGCTGGCCCCGGCGGACAGCGCCGCGTACACGTACTGGTCCAGGTCGAACGTGGTCAGCATGATGATCCGTGGGCCGTCCCCGTCCCGCGCGGCGGCCAGGATCCGCCGGGTCGCCTCGAGCCCGTCCATCTCCGGCATCCTGATGTCCATCAGCACGACGTCCGGCCGGTGCTTGAGCGCGGCCGCGACCGCCTCCCGCCCGTCCGCGGCCTCGGCCACCACCGCGATGCCGGCCGCGCCGAGGATCAGGCGGAATCCGCCCCGGACCAGCGTCTGGTCGTCCGCGACGACCACCCGGGGGCCGGGGTCCGTAGCCACGCTCACCGCGGCGACGCCAGGAATTGGGGCCGAACGGGCCCGGCCGGTCCGCCCCCGTCAGCTGGCCCGCCCAGCCGGGCCGAAACCCCCAGACCCTCCAGCGGGATCCTCGCCCGGACCCGCCAGCCGCCACCCGGGCGCGGGCCCGCGTCCAGTTCGCCGCCGTACAGGCCGATCCGTTCCCGCAGTCCGATCAGTCCCCGGCCGCCCGGTCCGCCCGGTCTGCCAGGTCCCGTCACCGGACGGCCGTCGTCGGTCACCGTGATCACCAGGTCGTCCGGGCGGTACTCCAGGACGACGGCCGCGCGGGCGGTTCCGGCGTGCTTGATCACGTTGGTCAGCGCCTCCTGTACCACCCGGTACGCGGCCAGGTCGACGCCGGGCGGCAGGTCACGCGCCCCGGTCACCGACAGCTCGACGCTCAGCCCGGCGGCCCGGACCCGCTCGACCAGGGCCGGCACCCGGGCCGCCCCGGGCTGCGGGACGAGCATGTCCTCGTCCCCGCCGGCCGGGGCCAGCAAGCCGAGCAGGTGCCGCAGCTCACTCATCGCGGTCCGCCCGCTGGCCTCGACGGCCAGCAGCGCCTCCCGGGCCTGCTCCGGTGAGCTGGGCAGCACGCTGCGGGCCGCGCCCGCCTGCACCACCATCACGCTGACGTTGTGGGTCACGACGTCGTGCAGCTCGCCGGCGATCCGGGCCCGCTCCGCCTCGACCGCCCGGCGGGTCTGCGCCTCGTGCTCGGCCTCGGCCCGGAGCAGCCGTTCGGCCGAATCCCCGGCCCGCTGCCGCCACCCGCGCATCCCTACCGCCACGGCTGCGGTCGGCGCCAGCACCAGCAGCGCGGTGAACCTGGCGGGCACCTGCGGCGTGGTGTCCGGGAAGACCGCGGTGGCGATGACCGCCCCGGTGCCCACGGCCAGCAGCGGCGCCCAGCGGAACCGGCTGTACAGCACCGCGCTGTAGGCGGCGAAGATCACCGCCCCGAAGGTGATCGTCGTGACGTGGTTGTGCGCCGCGAGCACCGCGGCGAAGATCGCCGCAAACGCCGCGGCCGGGTACCGGCGCCGGAACGCGAGCGGCGCCGTGGTCAGGGCGATGCCGATCAGCAGCCAGCCCGACGGCGCCTGCGGTGTGACCAGGACCCCCCCGTGCGGCCCGGGAATGGCGTACACCGCCTCGCCGCGGTGGCGAGTCTGCGCGATCGCCACCCCGACGGCGGCAACCGTGACCGCGACCGCGAGCGCCACGTCGATGGCCCAGGCCTGCCGGGACAGTGCCTTCACCGTCCCATTGTCACCCGGCCTCCGCCGAGCGGCCATCGCCCGCGCGGCGGAGAACCGTACATCCCCGGGATGACATCAGCCCGCTACGGTACCGGAGTTGCCTCCGGCGGCCGACGCGCCGCGGGCGGCCGGCTCCGTACCGTCCTGGCATGGACGCACTGGTGCAGCTCAGCGACGTGACCAAGCGCTACGACCACGACGGGGCCGCCGCGGTGGCCCACGTCAGCCTGGAGGTGGCGCCCGGCGAGGCCGTCGCCGTGATGGGCCCTTCGGGCAGCGGCAAGTCGACGCTGCTCAACCTGATCGCCGGGCTCGACCGCCCGACCAGCGGCGCGATCGTGGTGGGCGGCGAGCGGGTGGACGCGCTCAGCGAGACCGGCCTGGCCAGGTTCCGGCGGCGGCGGGTCGGCATGATCTTCCAGTTCTTCAACCTGCTGGACGACATGACCGTCGAAGACAACATCCTGCTGCCCGCCCAGCTGGCCGGCCTGCCCGCGGCGCGGGCACGGCAGCGGGCCGGGGAGCTGATGGCGGCGTTGCGGATCACGCCCCAGGCCAACGCCTACCCGGCCCGGCTGTCCGGCGGGGAGCGCCAGCGGGTGGCGATCGCCCGGGCGCTGGTGAACCGGCCCGCGCTGCTGCTCGCCGACGAGCCGACCGGGGCGCTGGACACGGCGACCGGCGAGGAGATCGGCGAGCTGCTGCTGGACCTCCACTCCTCCGGGCAGACGCTGATCCTGGTCACCCACAACCCGGACCTCGCGGCCCGGTACGCGCGCCGGGTCATCCAGCTCGTCGACGGCACCGTCGCCGGCGACGCCGTCACAGGGGCACGGCGTTGAGGGCGGCCGCCGGGCGCCCGGCCGTCAAGGCCGCCCGGGCCGGGCTGACCGGGCGGCGCGTCCAGACGAGCGTGATCGGCCTGGTGCTGCTGGTCTCCACCGCGGCCGCCACGCTGGCCCTCGGCCTGCTGGTCGACTCCAACGCCCCCTTCGACCACGCCTTCGCCACGCAGCGCGGCGCGCACGTCACGGCGGTGGTGAACGCCCAGGTTTCCTCCGCCCGGCTCGCCGCCACCACCATGCTGCCCGGGGTGACGGCGGCTTCGGGCCCGTTCCCGCAGGTCACGGTCGGCGCGGATATCAGCTTCACCGCGCCGTCCGCGGGCCCCGGCGCCCAGGGCGTGTTCTCCACCCAGCTGAACCTGGTCGGCCGGGCGTCGCCGGGCGGCCCGGTCGACGCCCTCACGCTGACCGCGGGCCGCTGGGCCCGGCAGGCCGGCGAGGTGGTCTGGTCCGGCAGCGGAAATGGCCCGCAGGCGTCGGTCGGCTCGCACGTCACGGTGCACGGGGCATCCGGCTCGCCCCGGCTGACCGTCGTCGGCGTGGCCACCTCGGCCACCGTGAGCGCGCAGGCCTGGGTGACGCCGGCCGAGATCGCCGCGCTGCGCGCACCCGGCGCTCCGGCCGTGAGCCAGATGCTCTACCGCTTCGCCCACGCGGGCAGCGCCGCCCAGGTCAGCGCCGACGTCTCCCGGGTACGGGCCGCGCTGCCGCCCGGCTCGCTGCTCGGTGCGCAGTCGTGGCTGACCGCCAAGCTGCGGGCCACCCGGTCGATCGCGCCCTGGGTCCCGTTCATCGTCGCGTTCGGCCTGATCGGGCTCGTGATGGCGGTGCTGATCGTGGCCAGCGTGGTCAGCGGCGCGGTCGCGGCGGGTACCCGGCGGATCGGCGTGCTGAAGTCTGTCGGCTTCTCGCCCGCCCAGGTGGTGGCCGCCTACGTGCTCCAGGTCGCGATCCCGGCGGCGGCAGGCGCCGTGGCCGGGGTGCTGGCCGGCAACCTGCTGTCCGTGCCGCTGCTCAGCCAGACCGCGCGGGTCTACGGGGTGGGCGCGCTGGCCGTGCCGCCCTGGGTCGACGTGGCCGTGCCGCTGACCATGCTCGGCCTGACGGTGGCCGCCGCGCTGCCGCCCGCGCTGCGCGCGGGCCGGCTCAGCGCGGTGCAGGCCATCGCGACCGGGCGGGCTCCCCGGGCCGCCCGCGGATACGGCGCCCACCGCCTGCTCTCCGGGGGGCGAGCCAGGCGGCTGCCCCGGCCGCTGACCCTCGGGCTGGCCGCGCCGTTCGCGCGGCCCGCGCGGACCCTGGTCACGCTGGTGGCGGTGCTGCTCGGCGGCACCGCGGTGACGTTCGCGGCCGGCCTGGCCACCTCGCTGGACCGGGTGGCGACGGACCTGTCCCACGCGCGCGCCGAACCCGTCCAGGTCGGCCTGCCCGGCCAGGACGCCGTGATCCAGCCGGCGGGCGCCCCTCCGCTGCCCGGCCCGGCCGCGCAGCAGCGCGCCGTGCAGGCCGCGCTGCGGGCGCAGCCGGGGACGCTGCGCTACGTGGCCGAAGCCGACGACGACATCGGCGTGCCCGGCCTGCCGGAGCAGCTGTCGCTGGTCGCGTTCGGCGGCGACGCCGGCTGGACCGGCTACCAGCTCATCACCGGGCACTGGTACCGCGGCACCGGCCAGGCCGTCGTCAACACCGGCTTCCTCACCGACACCGGCGCACGGGTCGGGGACAGTTACCCGATCACGTCCGGGAGCAGGCACGTCACGGTGCGGATCACCGGGGAGATCTTCGAGCCCCACGGCGGCACCCCGGAGATCCTGGCCAGCCTGCCCACCCTGTCCGTCCTCGACCCGCACCTGATCGCGGTCCAGTACGACGTGGCCCTGCGGCCGGGCACCGCCGCCGCCTCCTATGCGAACGCGCTGGCCACGGCGCTCGGCCCGGACTACTCCGTCTCCGCCGACAGCGGCATGCCCAGCGGGTTCGCCGCCGTCATCGGCCTGATCGCCATGCTGACGCTGCTGCTCGCGGCGGTCGCCGGGCTCGGCGTGCTCAACACGGTGGTGCTACAGACCAGGGAACGGGTGCACGACCTGGGCGTGTTCAAGGCCGTAGGCATGACGCCGCGGCAGGTGACCGCGATGGTCGTGTGCTCGGTGGCCGGCATCGGCCTGGTGGCCGGCCTGGTCGCGATCCCGGCCGGGGTCGCCCTGCAGCGCTACGTGCTGCCGGTTATGGCGCACGCCGCCCAGACCGGCGTGCCGGCCTCGGTACTGGACGTCTACGTCCCCGGCGAGCTCGCCCTGCTAGCGCTGTCCGGCCTGGTCATCGCCGCGGCGGGGGCGCTGGCCCCGGCGGGCTGGGCGGCCCGCGCCCGCACCGCCTCCGCCCTGCGCGCCGAGTAGCCTCCGTCCCCGTGCGTCTGTTACTTGGTGTCGTCCTTCTCAGCCGCGGTGTCATCCTCCTCAGCCGCGGGGCCTTCAGTGCCGCCATACAGGGGCTTGGTCGTCTCCACCATGCTCACGGCGAACTTCCGATGGGAGCTGAGCAGGTGCTCGGCGAAGTCGTAGGCGCTGGCGATGAACTCCCCGGGCTTGGACAGCACGCCCACAAGTTCCTCGGGCTTGGCCAGCATGTCGAGGAACTCCTCGGGCTTGAGCAGCGCCTCGCCGGACCGTAGGGCAGGCGATGTCACCTGCTGGGTGGTGCCGAGATTGTTCACCACGTCCACCACGCCATCAACGTCCCAGGCCAGCCTGCCCGCCACCCGGATCAGGTCATGCTCCTCGGCGGACCCGAGCAGGCCTGCCAGGGTCACTATGCCGTTGCGCACCGTTATCGTCACGTCGCCCGGTTCCACCTGAGGGAGCTGGGCGAGCATCTCCCGGACGTCCGCGGCGATGTCCTCGTCGGGGCGCAGGAAGACGCCGAGCAGGTCACGGCGGCTCACGATCCCGATCAGCTTGCCGCCGACCCCGCCGCCGAACGCGGTGCCCGCCTCGACCACCGGCAGCCGCTTGATGTGCCGGCTGGTCATCAGCCTCGCGGCGGCCGGCAGGGGCGCGTCCGGATGGATCGTGATGGCCGGTGACGTCATCAGCTCTCCCGCGGTCAAGCCCTGGTGTTTCTTGGCGTCGGTGTGTCGACGGAAGTGGCCGCCTGATTCAAGCAGGGCCTCCCGCAGGCGCCTTTCCTGGGCGCTGAGCAGGTCGGCCTCGGACACCACTCCGGCGACATGGCGGCCCAACACCAGCGTCGGCATCCCGCTGATCTGGTGCTGCGCCAGCAGGGCGGCGATCTCCTTGTAGGGGGTGCGCAGGTTAACAGTTACCACGGGCCTCGACATGACGTCCCTGACCCGGTCCTGCCATTGGCCATAGTGCAGCCTGCCCACGCCGCGGGCGTGGGCACCGTGCTCCGGCCCATGGCCCTGAGCGGATCCGGCTACCGGGGACCCGGCGGTGGCCTCGCCATGCGCAGACTGGTAGTGGGTAGCCTCAAGTTCACGACTCAGGGCGTCACGGTGAACATCGGTGCGTGGCATTTTCGCTCCCCCTCTCGCAACCTCTGACGGGGGTTTCTGCACTCTTTCGTGGGCTCACCTTGCTCTTCCGCCATCGATTCACAAGGGCCGTCTGTCACCCGTTCAGGGACTTCGGTCCCTGAACGTGACCGCCTGGTGATCAGGGCTCGTTCCTCACCGTCGCACAGTGTCCGACTGAACTCAGCGAGCAGGGAAGATACACCGGCGTGCAGTTGATGGGCTTTCTCTAGGCAGCTGGATGCTCGCAGCGCCGCGGGTGATCCCGGTCTGGTGCATCAGCCACGCCTGCGCGCTGTAATCCGCGTCCGCCGCGTACCCCTTGCCCACGGTGAACGCGCCCAGGAACGAGGCCCGGGCGGCGGTGGCGACCGCGTCGGTGCGTTCGAGCTCGCGCAGGCAATCGGCCTGCTCCTCCGCTGCCAGCCGGGCCGCGTCCGCGGCGGCCAGGTAGCCCAGGGCGGCGCGGGCGATGTCGATCGCCTCGCTGACGCTGGAGAAGGCCGGGGCTGTACCCACCGGGGTCACCTCCCTCCCGGGATGCTCTCGGGTGGCGTGGAGAGGCGATCGCGCCGAGGCGGTCTACACATCATCTCCATCCGCGGCACACCGGCCATCCTCACCCGCCGCGGAGGATCAGCTCGTGGGGAGCCACGCGATTGTTGAGGAGAGCGCCTATCGTGACGGCTCTGTTCAAGGTCGAACTGGCCTACCACATCTTCATCCAGGCCACGGCGCAGGAGGTCTGGGACGCGCTCACCGGGCCCGGGTGGACCCGGAAGTACGGATACCGGGCCCTGGTCAAGTGCGACCCGCAGCCGGGCGGGATCTACCTGGCCTACGCCAGCGGGCGCCGGTACGGGCAGCGTGCCGGGGAGCTGATCATCAGCGGGGAGGTGCTTGAGGCCGAACCGCCCAAGCGGCTCGTCCAGACCTGGCACCCGATGTTCGACACGCGGGCCGCGGCCGAACCCCCCACCCGCCTGACCTGGGAGATCCACGAGGAGCAGACCGGCCTGACCGCCGTGACCGTCAGGCAGGAATGTCCTGGAGCCCCGTACGCAGCCGCGCTCGCGTCCGCAGGGGCGGTCGGCTCCGGCGGCTGGAGCTGGGTCCTGAGCGACCTGAAGACACTGCTGGAAACGGGCAGGCCGCTGACTACTTAGCGCGGCCAGCCAGGCCAGGCCACGACCAGATGACGAGGGGAGGACAGGTGGCACAGACAGTCGTGATGGGCGGCGGGCTCAACGGCCTGACCGCCGGGATGCTGCTCGCCCGCGACGGGCACCAGGTCACCGTCCTGGAACGAGACGCCGCGGCCCGCGCGGCCGGGCCGGGGACCTGTGGCAGCGGTGGGACCGCCGCGGGGTGAACCAGTTCCGCCAGGTCCACTTCATGCTGCCCCGCTGGCGGGCCGTGATGGAGCGGGAACTGCCCGAGGTGATCACCGGACTCGAAGACCTGGGCGGCGTCCGCACCTGCATGCTCGGCGCCCTGCCGGACGAGATGACCGGCGGCAAGCGCGACGGCGACGAGCGCTTCGAGACCGTGACCGGACGCAGGCCCGTGCTGGAAGCCGCGGTCGCTCACGCCGCCAAGCGCACCGACGGCCTGACCGTCTGCCGGGCGTCGCGGCCACCGGCCTGGTCACCGGGCATGAGTCGATGACCGGAGTGCCGCACGTCACCGGCGTCACCGTCGGGGGAACCACCGTGGTCCACGCCGACCTCGTGGTCGACGCCACCGGCCGGCGGTCCCCGGTCAGCGGCATGCTCACGGCCGTCGGCGCCCGGCGTCCGGACGAGGAGAAGGAGGACTGCGGGTTCGTCTACTACGCCCCGGCACTACCGGTCGGCGGACGGCTCCTGCCCGCCCGCCAGGGAACGGCTGCTGCAGCACTTCGAGGGCGTGTCGATCCTCACCCTGCCGTGCGACTCCGGGACCTGGGGCGTGGCCCTCGTCACCTCCGCCCGGGACAAAGAACTCCGCGCGCTGCGCGCGGTGCTCGCCTGGGAAGCCCGCGCTGAGCCTGTTCCCCAGCGTCGCGCACTGGGGCGACGCCCAGCCGATCACCGGCGTGCAGGTAATCGCCGCCATCGAGGACCGGCACCGCAGGCACGTGGTCGACGGCGAGCCCGTCGTCACCGGCCTGGTCGCCCTCGGCGACGCGTGGGCCTGCACCAACCCCTCGCTCGGCCGGGGAGCCTCCATCGGGCTGCTGCACGCCTGCGCGCTGCGGGACCTGCTCCGCGAGGTCGGCCCGGATGAGCCGGAGCGGCTGGCCCGCCGGTTCGACGAGGTCACCCAGGCCACGGTCGGGCCCCTCTACCGGGCCACGCTCGAATTCGACCGGCACCGGCTGGCCGAGATCAACGCCGAGATCACCGGCCAGGCCTACGAGCCAGGCGACCCGGCCTGGGACTTCAGCAAGGCCCTGTACGCGGCGGCGGCGTGCGACCCGGACGTGCTGCGCGCCTACACCTCGGTGGCGGCGCTGACCGCCATGCCGGCCGACGTGCTGGCCGAGCCGGGCATGCTGGACAAGGTGATCTCGCTCGGCTCGGCGGCGCCCCGGTACTCCGCCCCAGGCCCAGCCCGGGCCGAACTCCTCGCCGCCCTTGTCCCCTAGCCTCAGTTTCCGGGCTAAGTCGATCTTGATGTGACGGGCTGAAGGCAAATCGGGCCTGACCTGCCGCAACGCGGCGCGTGGTGCCGGCTTGATCCCGGATTCTCCTATGACCTAAAGTGAGCTCGTCATTCTGGC